>Ga0160421_1000001_pt1 | contig 759302 bp, 680 predicted proteins | sample TAMARWmetagpilot_FD_108195 | JGI IMG/M metagenome (GOLD analysis project Ga0160421, IMG submission 108195) | Phycosphere-associated microbial communities from TAMU algal ponds, Corpus Christi, Texas, USA - TAMU ARW-7 10/27 metagenome pilot | ecosystem: Engineered > Artificial ecosystem >...
CGCTTTGTGTGAATGAACCTACCCAAACCTGCCACATTGTGTCCGTTTAGGGGCTGCAAATATAAAACCCTTTTCATTACCACCAAATTCTTTTTAAACTTTTGTTGAAGAAATTTTTAGTGAGGCAAGCCAATAGACTGAAATACAAATATATAATCTAAAAATAAATCCCAAACTTTATAAGAAAAAGTCCCATACTAAACCAAAACGAATGGTAAAGTCCCTATAAGGGTGATTAGGAGCTGAGAAATAATCATACCCTGTAAATGAGGAATTGAAATGCTCTGCTTTAAAGAAAATGCGAGTTTGCCTCACTTTTGCATTAATAAAAAAGTCTAGTCTAGGAAAACCTCCTATCTTAGTTGAATTCTGAGTATAGAATTCCGCCAAGACAGGATCGTATCCATTCATGTTATATTCTGTAAAATAATTGAATGTTATTCCTGTTTGGAGCTGCATGGCTTTCTTAAAAATACGGTCAGAATAGTAAAGTGTATTTCTAGAAATTAGTGTTGGTACATTTAATACTTCTGCATCGCTTAAAACATTCTGATACATAATTGTGTTGTCTAAAGCAAAGTTACCAACTCTAAATTCTCTCTGAACCTTTAACCTTAAATATTGTAATGAACTATTTAACTGTTGCGGACTGATAAGCCTTACGCCATCTACATTGATTTCATCTAAATTGAAATATGTATAATTTTCAATGTTTGAAATATCCAAAGATGCATTAAAAAACTTTTGGGACTTAATATTAAACCTTAACTGCTGAGTATTGATGTTATTAAATTGATTGAAATTATACCAATTATAGTTAGTATAATCACTTTGATATAATAAATAATTATAGTTTGGTAATTTAGAACTAATATTAATCCCGCCAGAAATATTAATGTCATCATTAAGTTTTAGTCCAAGTTCTGCATCAATATAACTACCCGCAAACTCGTCAGACAGATTTAAACTTGCTTTACTCTGTAAATGAAATGACTTGATGGTTTTTTTATACGATGCATCTAATCCTAAATAATCAGCCTTTATTCTATTTGGTATTAATTCCTCAGGGAATAAAACTACGCTATTATATCCATAGTTGATATTGGTATAATTTATTCCAAATGTAATTTCCCCTAAAATATTATTCATGAATTCAGCATAAACTTTTGTTTTAAAGTCTTCGAGTTTAACTTTATCATTAATTCTACTTGTAAAAGATTCACCAAAATAATCACTTGAAGGTGAATCTTGATAGTATTGAAAATATTTGTCTTCAAAGAAAACCTCGTTTACCATCGTTAGTCTATTGTTATTAATTGAGTCTTTTTTATTTACAATGTCGTAGGAATGATTTAAGAAAAATCTTTTTCCTTTTAAAATACTTTCTGCATCTTCGAAATTCATATCAAAAACTGACCTATCTAAAAACTCTTCATCACCAGAAGTGAAATTTTCTAAATCTTCATCCTTAATTCCACCGTTCTCTTGATTAAGAAAATCTTGCATTACAATATGTCCCTTGGCTTTGTAACGATTATTTTTTGTATTGTAATTTGAGGTTACCCTAAAATTACCTGTACTGGTTAATGCATTTTGGTAATTACCTAATGATCTCAAACCTTTATATGCTATTGAAAAGTTAAACTGTCTCGAAAGATTTACAGTAAAAAAAGCATCTAACATCTGCCCTTGTTCAAAAGCTGTCTTATATGTCAGCCTTGTCCATGGTGTTGGCACTTCATAATACTTAGTGTCGTCACTTTCTAAATAATTAAAATGTCTTCCTCTGGCACCAAATAAGGGTTTGGTTTCATCACTTATAGAATTAATACTTAAAGAATTGTAAGTCTGACCTATATTGGCAAAAGGCATTAACCCAAAGTTGTCTTTCTGTAAATAATTAAATTTATAATCCTTTTTTACGGTTAAAGTGGTGTCAACTATAGAGGTATCTACTTCGGTGTTGTACTGCAAATACATGTCAATAGAAGCAATATTTTTGAATCCTCGTGACCTTTTAACTGCACTTGAGTCATTATTAAAAAAACCATTATTTACTGTTGCAGTAGCTCTATTTAACTTTCTTTGAGCTGAAAGACATTGAGTTATAAAACCAAATAAAAGAAGTATTAAAATATTTTTGTACAATGGCTTGAGCATATACTAATAACAAGGTATAATTTTATTTATTGTCTTAATTGTAGAACAAGAATTGTTTCTAGTAATTTTTGGCTAAAATACAATTTCGTTTTCTTATTAGTTATTACTCTGAAGTAATATTGAAGAAAAACTATCTAATAAGTTATCTAAGCTATTTGTCATAATATACTTTGTTAAGATGGTAAATAAGTTAAACAATGATATTTTTGTACAAAGTAAATTATGTTATCCAAATAATATTCAATTCTAACTAATTAAAATTTATAATTATGAGACAACTATTAATTTTCATTTTCTTTATTCTAGCATTATATTCTTGCACTAATGACAATGATGGTTTCAAGATTAAAGGTTCTGCAACAGGATTAGTAGATGGTTCTAGTATTTATTTAAAAACTTTAAATAAAGACGGAAGAGAACTAATAATTGATTCGGCTATTGTAACGAAGGGGAAATTTAATATTACAGGTAATATAAGTGAACCTACAATTCATTTTCTATCTACATCTAATTCTCGAGGGCAATTAATCTTCATGCTTGAAGATAGTGACATAAAAATTGATCTCAATATTAACAATATTTATTTATCTCAGGTTTCGGGATCTAAATCTAACGAAGATTTTTTACGCTTTCAAGCCGGTATGGACTCCATAAGACAAGAGAGTAACAATATTGTTTTGGCTTACAGGAAGTACGGACTTTCGAATGAGCAAAAAAAAGATTCGCTTCACAAATTACTTGAAAAGTCGAGTTTAGCAATGCAAGATTACCCACTTATATTTATTAAAAGAAATCCCACTAGTTATTTTAGCCTTAATCTAATTAATCTAGAAACTAATAAACTAAAGGTTGATCTAAACGGTTATTATAAAGCGTTTGAGAATTTATCGGGTGACTTAAAAAACACGCCAAAAGGAATCATTGTTAAGAAAAAATTAGATTCTTTAATTTCAGTTCGTGAAGGTTCAAAACTATAATTAACCTTCTTTGAGCGTAAACTTAAGTTTCTTATAGATTTGGGTTCTGTTAAATGAAAAACGTCCTTTTTAAATTTAAGAAAGGACGTTTTTTATTACTAATTTCTTCTGAGGTAAAAGGCAAATTTTAATTTATTATTAACTTATGTGAACTGGTTCTACCACCTTCGAAAATATTAACCATGTAAACACCCGACTTAGCATCATCTAAAGTAATCGTTTCATTAAACAATAATGATTCGTTTCTAAATATCTGATCATGTACTAATCTACCTTGTAAATCATAAACCTCAATCTTAACATCGTTGTTTGAGCTATTACTATTTGACTCAAAACTTACTGTAAACTCACCGTTAGAAGGATTAGGGAATAATGTTAGCTTTCTATTCAAATCATTCTCATTTAAACTTAATGTAAGATTATTTCCAGTTATTATCAAAGAGAAGTCTTGGGACTGTGGATCGAAAGGGCCACCAGTACTACCTTGTAATGTTCCTTTATGAGTCACTGTTAATGTATACATTCCACTAACTGGTGCATCTATGTCAACTCTTTCAATATTATCAACAGTATTATCAGCCTTAGAATTAGAAAACGCACTTCCGGAAAAATCGAGTTTCCATGGGAAATATGTAGTAGTTCCATCTGAAACTCTTAAGTCTAGGTCATTGACAAGTCTTGGGGTAGGATCATTAACAGTTCCGTTAGAAACTACACCTGGCATATCTGTCCAACATATAGTTGCTGATAGTTTTTCACCAGCTTCTGCTGAAAATGTGAAAGTATAAGTATCACCCTGATTCAAACTCAACTCATCTAGTACTGATTGTGAGTTATGCGCATCTTCTATGGTCTGAACAGCATCTCTGGCATTTAAAAATCCCCATCCAAAAATCGGATCAGGTCCTACAGTTAAATTGTCATCGATAGAAGTATGACAAACTAAACCTTTTAATGTAGATGCATTCATAAAACTACTATTTAATTGGTTATAATATTGCTGCAATAACACAAGGGTACCAGCAGTATTAGGTGATGCCATTGAAGTTCCTGAAAAAGTGGAATAAGTATTATTTGGTGTAGTAGACAATAAATTTGTACCATCAGCAGCTATGTCCGGCTTAATTCTTAAATCGTCTGTTGGACCTTGACTACTACTTGAATTGATAAACAGACTGGTTAATTCATAGCTACCACTAAAGAGAGGCTGCTCAGTAGCAGAAGGATTAGCATTAGCAACTACAAGACTGTTTTTAGCGTTTTTATCAGTAGTTAATTTGTCATAACCAGGCAACATTCCTCCAGGATAACTTACTTGGCCCGAGTTACCTGCTGAAAAAACAGGTAAATATTGGGGGTTATTTCTTACAATGAGATCAATATTTCTTGCGCTTTGTGTATAAGCGCCAATAAATGAAGCATCTAATTGATTCCCCCCTCCCTGATCAATAGGAACACCATAAGAGTGATTAGAAATAATAATAGGATTAGTGAGATCATTTACGGCTGCAACCATTTCTGATTCATCACTTGTCCAATTATATGACTTTACATTAACACCTGAGGCCATTCCTTTTGCAATTACGTTGGTTCCATTAGCAGAAATGGTACCAGTAACATGAGTCCCATGAGAACTAAAACCTGTATCACCATCAACGATGTCATTATCAATTATAGCCACTCTAGATTCTGTTCCTGAGGAGTTATCAAATTCAGGGTGGGTATCTTGAGCAGGACCACCATCCCAAACACCTATAGTCATTCCTGATCCATCTAAGTTAAGACCCAAGCTACCACCAGTCCATAATTCAACAGTTTTTGTTGCTCTTGCGGCTGCCAAATTATCAGTAGATCTATAGATTGGTTTGCCATCAACAACATCATGAATATGCATGAGCGTTATACCATCTTTTATAGGCGTAGCCTTTACATGAGGGTTATTGGCTAAAAAGTAATTCACTCTTTGTATCCTTAAATTTTCCTGCTCGTTGAGCTGCTCTAGTAACTCTCTATTTCCTTCTGACATATTGCCATTTACAGTTTGCGCATAAGTACAAAATGCATATAACAGAGTTATGCAAAGTAAAAAATTTCTCATTTTCATCATTTTTTTATTTTTTTATGCAATATAAAGATATTTTGAATGAAATCATAGATAAAAAAAGCTACCTAATATATATTAGGTAGCTTTACATTAATTTTTAATTAAAATTTTAATTAATTGTGAATGTTGATGAAGTTTGAGTAGGGACATTAGCTGGATTGCCACCAGGAACAGCACCCGACGCCAAAGTAGATCCCAAAGATGTAACTTCAAATGTAGTTCCACCGTCACCATAAGAATCATAAACTACGATTCCATAACTTCCTGATGCTAGACAGAAATCCAAACCAAATGTGGTATTATCTAGAGCATCATATTCACCGCCGTTTCCGCCTGAGAAGATTGGACTAGAAGTATCTGCTAAATCATAAATTTCCCAAGTACACTCTTCAGCCCAGTCATCAAATGTTAGGCTTAACGATACAATTGTATCCAAGCACTCTTCTGTTACTTCTATAATAAGTGGATCACTCAAATTAACTCCAGATTCATCGACAAAATCTAGAATTAGTTCCTGAGTCACAAAACCTAGATTATCATCATCAGTAACTGATATGGAAAATGTCCCTTCGTTTGAATTTGCTGGAATCGTAACAGAACTAGGCACAGTATAATTAGCCAATAATGTAGAACTTTGGTCTACCTGGATCATAAATGTACGATCAGAACCAGTTTTATTTGCTGAATATACACTAATGTCCCTATCTGAAGTAGCGTCTTTTACAACATCAAACTTTGTAGGACCGCTTTCAAAAGTCACATAGTTAAATTCTGATGCTAACTCTTGTTCTTCGCAATTATAGAAAGTAGCGATGAATAGAGTGAGTAAAGTATAAATTGAAAGTTTTTTCATAAAAATTGGATTAAAAGTTAGTTCTGCTCGTTAATTAAAACATTAAACTGTATTTCACGTTCAGGAATTTCAAAAGTAAAACGCTCTTCATCTGGGCAGATTGTTTCTCCAACAAAAGATAAATGATTGCTACCACGTGTAACACATCTTTGATTTCTCTTCATAGCCAAATAAGCTTTACCCTCACCCCATAACTCTATACGAGTTTGTAAATGAATTTCGTCTAATAAATCTTCACCAGACAGTGAATTTAAATAAGTTACGTCTGGTAAACGCTGAGTCAACAAATCACTTAAAGCAGTTCTAGCTGGCCCGTCTTGTCCCATTTTTGCTAAAGACTCTGCTTTTAGCAAGTGCATTTCAGCGATTCTCATAAAAACATAATCAGAAGTTGTTACCTGAGGTGCACCTCCATAATTTCCGTTACTTTGATCTGAATAAAATTTGAAAAACGGCTGTAAATGTCTAGGATTAGCTGGACTATCAAAAAATTGAGCTTTTCTTACATCATTAGCTGGTATAGCATCAAATAAAGACTGATCAATAACTTTATAATCTCCAGCCCAAGCGTAGCTATATGAAAAGGCGTCAACTTGACCCCACCAAGAGACAAGATTTAAACCTATTTCATTAGTTAAATCAAATCCCCAGATCCATCCTGGAGTAGAGACATTATTAAAACCACCTAAAACTTCAGAAGAACTCATTACTGAAGCACCACTTTCCGCTATAACATCGTTACATAAAGAAACAACTTCTGGTAATCTAGATGTATCTCTAGTAGAAGCAATAACATATGCTAAAATAGCTTTAGCAACAGGTGCATTTACAGCAGACTTAGAAGGACGATTAAACGTAGAAAGTAAATCGATAGCTCTGTTTAAATCTGATTCCATCTGAGCATAAATCACTGAGGTAGCTTCCTTAGCTTGACCAATATTTGTAGCTTCTAAGTACAAAGGTAATATTTCTGCACTTGGGTCATAATCATTAGAGAAATACTGAGTCAGATAGAAGTAAGAGTGAGCTCTTAGAGCTAATGCCTGTCCTAGTATGTGCTTGTTAGCATCTAATTCTGGTTCAGCGTCATTGCCACCTAGAGTTGCAATTACTGTATTAGCAGCCCTAATGATTGTATAATAATGCTGCCACACTTGTCTGTTATCAGCAAAGGTAAAATCTTCTGTACACTGCATTTCTGTTATACTTGCACGGTACCATCCATAAGTACTAACTGATAACGCCATATCTGACGACAAAAAGTCAGAGAACAAATCATAGGCTTTGTGACCAAAGTCATCATGTCCTGTAGTACCTCCTGTTTGAGTAGAAATCATTGTTGAGTAAACACCTTGTAAGGTACCGTCAATAAGGCCAGGATTAAGAGCTGCCGCATCTGATAACTGACTTTGAGTTATGAAATCACCCTGTGGATCTTTGTCCAAAAATTCTTCTTCACACCCCATAAAAAAGAGTGTCGTAAGACATAATAAATAAATTACATTTTTTTTCATATCGCTTTTTTTTAAAATTTAACTTTAACGCCAAAAGTAATAGTTGTTAAAGGTGCATAAAGACCTCTACCTGTATTACCTGTTTCACTCGTTGTTGGGTTAAAACCGTCTCTTTTACTAAAGATAAATAAATTATCCCCAGATACAAAAAGATTAACTAAGTCTATGCCCATATTATCTAAACTACTCTTAGGAAAAGTATACCCAAGAACTACATTATTTAATGCTAAGAAATCAGATCTTGTTAAAAATCTAGTAGATGTAGAAATACTCTGCTGATCTAAACCATCTGCAAGTCTTGGCACATTAGTGATGTCGCCAGGTTGTTGCCAACGATTTCTAATATCAGTATGATAGTTATTACCTGCGGCACCAAATCTATCTTGCATTAATTCTGCATATTGTGCATCATAAGCCCATCCACCTAATGAATAGGTAAATTGAGTAGATAAATTCCAATTCTTATAATTAGCGCTTAATCTGAATGCACCTGAAACATCTGGTATACTTGATTTATCAACAAACTTACTTGTAGCTTCTGCATATTGCTTAGTGGTTGTTCTTCTTAAGTTAGCATCAGGGTTGGCGTCTCTGTATATTGCAAGGTTTGTATTACCATCAAATGCTCCTGTAGTAGCATTTTGACCAATACCTTCGCCTAAGTCTAGTATACCATTGCCATTTACATCATCATAATAGACATACCACATTGGTGCACCATCGGAAGGGTCTACACCAGCCCATTCTCTCATAAAGAAGTCAAAAATTGAGCGACCTTCCGCTAAACCATATCTAGCAAATTCTTGCTGCCAAACAGCTGGTTCTCCGGTCTGTACATCTATTGGCATCTCTCTCATTTCATTATCATACATCGCACCATTTACATTAAGATCTAATTTAAAATCTTCGGTTTTTACAATATGACCTGTAAAATCAAATTCTAAACCATAGTTTCTTAAAACACCATCGTTAACTAAAATAGTACCACCACCAATTGGAGCTGCTGATAAAGACACTGCCTGATCAAAGAATAGGTTATCTGTATCCTTAACAAAATAGTCTATATTAACATCTAAGAAATTACCTAATGTAGCTTCTAAACCTACTTGCCATGTTTTTGAAATCTCCCAAGTAACAGGCTCTCTTAAATCATCTGGTGCTATAGATATACTACCATTTAAGTTTTGCGCTTCAAAAGTGTTTTCACCAGTGTAAAAAGAAACACCTGCTTCATCACCAGCAATACCGTAAGATGCTTTAAGCTTTAAGAATGAAATCAAATTACTATCTGAAAGAAAACCTTCATTAGATAAAACCCAAGCCACACCAACAGAACCAAAGTTATCCCATCTATTTGCTGGATCAGCAAATCTTGAGGAACCATCACGTCTAAACGAAGCCGTAAAGAAATACGTATTTCTAAAGTTGTAATTAGCTTGTCCGAAATACGACTCTAATGTACGCTCTCTAGCAAAACCTGTTGGTAATGAAAGATTATTTACATAATTATCTAGCTCATAAATACCTGGTATAACAGAACCCCCTTTGAAAACAGTTTCTTGAGATTGACGGTAATCGTTAGTTTCATGCGCGGCTAATACTTCTACATTATGATCACCAAATTGGTTGTTATATCGTAAAAGCTGCAAGAAGTTATAGTTGAATCTTTCAGTATCTCTTATAAATAGATCACCTCCATTACCTACGGCTACACCATAAAATTGGTTACCAGCAGATTTGAATACATCGTTGAAATACTGAGCACCAAATGATGTTTCAAACTTCAAGTTATCGGTAATTTTAAAGTCTGCTTTAAAACTACCGTTGAATTCATGTCTTTCAGAACCATTGAAATCAAAAAGAGCTGAACCAATAGGGTTTAATAAATCTGCATTAGGTCTTGATCTAAATCCTGATGGCGTACCATAATCGTATTGATTTCCACCAAAAATTGGATCTGGCACTAACTGATAGTTATTATCTCTTAAAAAGACAGGGAAGAACGGTTGCATCTTATCTGCAAACTCAAAAAGATTTTCAGCACCATCTGTTTGACCATTATTTAAACTTTTCGAATAAGCATAACCTAAATTAGAAGTAACAGATAGCCACTCCTTAACTTTAGACGTAACGTTTAATCTACTTGTATATCTTGTATAATTTGTATTAATAGCTACACCGTCTTGATCTAAATAACCACCAGAGATGAAATATCTGGTGTCTTCGTTACCACCACCCATTCTAAAATCAACTTGAGTTCTGTAAGAATCACTGATAGCAGCGTCTTCGTAACGTTGTGGCGTATAACGTCTTGTTACACCATTTCTCACAGTTCTTGTAGCAGGATCAATAAGTTCTCCAACATTGTTTACATTCCACATGTTGTAGCCAGGATCCACAACATTAGGTGAGAATAAATTTGCGTTTGCGACACCAACAGGATCTGCAACACCGTCAGCAATCGCTCTACCGTATAAACCCTCCCACACATAACCTATAGCTTCTTCAGGAGATCTAACTACATCGTATCTAGGAATAGCCTGTGTGTTTATACCTGTTCTAACATCTACCTCTATGTAAGACTCATTAGCACTACCAGATTTAGTAGTGATTAACACCACACCATTAGCACCTCTTGACCCATAAATGGCTGTCGCAGTTGCATCCTTTAATATTGTAGTACTTTTAATATCACTTGGATTTATGGCGTTTAAACTTGTTGCGCTAAAAATAGGCACACCATCTATTACATAAAGTGGAGATCTATTTCCATTAACTGAAGCAAAACCTCTAATACGTACTGTTGAAGTTGTACCTGGCTGACCAGATGTATTAATAACTGTCACACCCGCTGCCTCACCTGCTAATGACTGCGTTACATTAGAGTAATTTTTGGTTTCAATATTTTCTGTTTTCACCACACTAGCAGTACCAGCAAATGATTGTTTTGTTGTTGTACCGTAACCAATAACTACAACCTCATCAAGAGTGTTACCTTCTTTTAGAACAACATCATATACATTAGATGCTCCTATCGTTACCTCAACTGGCTCCATACCAACGTAAGATATAACTAAAACATCTCCTGAGTTGACTCCAATAGTATATTTACCATCAAAATCCGTTTGAGCACCTTTTGTTGTACCCTTTACAATTACACTAGCTCCCGGAAGAGGTAAACCATCCGATTCTGTAGTAACTGTACCTGTGACCATTTTTTCTTGTGCAAAAGAAAATTGCATCACGAACGCCATAAAAAGCGTTAATAACCATGTTAACTTTAATTTCATAAAACAATTATTTGAGTTAGTCTAGTTGCAAACATCTTAATTAAATATTAAATAAACAAGCGTTTTTGCCAAAAAAATGTTAATGGTTTTGCGATTTCATCAACAAAACTTAACTAATATTTAATTAGTGTTTTTTGACGCTTAACTCATTATGTAGATACCAAAACTGTAAAAGGGTTGCGTTAAAATTTTAACTTTGTTCAAATTTTAACATTTTGACCTTAAAAACTCAATACTCTAATTTTGATTTAGAATGTGGCACAGACGAGGCAGGCAGAGGGTGTTTAGCCGGCCCTGTTACTGCTGCAGCTGTGATATTACCTTCAAACTTCAATAATAATATACTAAACGACTCTAAACAACTTTCGGAAAAAAAAAGAATGATGTTAAAACCTATAATAGAAAGAGAGTCTTTGTCTTATGGTGTACAACACATTTTTGAAGACGAAATAGACACAATAAATATATTAAATGCCTCTATAAAAGCTATGCATGGCTCTATATCGCAACTTAACACAAAACCAGATTATATCATTGTGGATGGAAACAAATTTAATCCCTATAATACTATACCACATCAAACTATTATAAAGGGAGATAGTAAATATCTGAATATTGCTGCTGCATCAATTTTAGCAAAAACATATAGAGATCTTTATATGGAGAAAATCCATGAAGAATTTCCAATGTATAATTGGAAAAAAAATAAAGGCTATCCTACCAAAGAGCATAGAACTGCGATAGAAAAATATGGAGTAACAAAATATCATAGAAAATCGTTTAGATTATTGCCAGAGCAATATCTTTTAGATTTATAACTTTTTATATTTGTACATATCTCTTTACTTATGAAGCATTTTGGATTTCTATTGATTTTACTTTCTGTTTTAATGTCTTGCCAAAAAGACTATAATTCTTCAAAATCTCCATGTAAATTCCTCCCTTCAGAAACCGAAGTTGTTTTTTCTATTAATGAGCTAAGTGATTTTACAAATAGCATTAAAAAACATAAAATTTTATCCAAAACATACAATGGAGAGTTAACTGAGATTTCTACTGTACTCAAAAATATGAATCCAACAGATAAAGTATATGTTGCATTCTTAAACAAAACCAACACAGAGTACCTCGTTTTAACTAAGAACGACTCCACCGTATTTATCATTGATTCCTTACCAAATCATATTTCAGAAAACCTTAAAGAATTCAATATTGCAAAAACTCAAATCGACTCTACTATATTTTATCACAAAACGCTAAACAATGTTTTTGCTGCTTCTAACAGTCTAGGAGTTTTGAAAAATTTAAAACCAAACGAAAGCAATCAAAAGCTAGTCGATTTAATTGAAACTGCTGACAATCGCACTATTGCTTCAGTGTTATATAAAACAAATACAGCAAATCTATCTAAACTACAATTTTCAGAAACGATTAAAAATTCAACTAATAGCTATACATTGCTTGATTTAAATTTTTCTGACGACAACATAAACTACAACGGTATTGTAACCTCTTCGGATTCTATATCACAATTGCTAGACTGCTTTAAAAATACTTTACCTCAAAATATAAACAGCTTGAACATTGCATCAGCTAACACTAAATCATTGTTCAGTATCACTTTTGATGACTATTTAAATTTCAGTAACAATTTGAATAAGTTCAAAAATGTATTGTCGGACAGCACTAAAACATTTTTAAACTTTACAAACGAAATTGCTTTGGCAGACAATACACTTATCCTCCATTCCTTAGATGCAGAACTTGTTATTGAATCCATTGAAGAAAAATCAATTACCGAAACTTTCAGAGATATTGATATTTATGAATTTGAAAATCCTGAATTTTTTAAATATAGATTAGAACCAATTTTTAACTACGAAACTGCTAACTATTTTTTTAAATACGAAGATTATATAGTTTTCTCAGATTCTACAGAAACATTAAAATCACTACTTTCTGATGCATTAAACAACAATACCATTGCTAATTCTAACGCTTATAAAAACATCAGTTCTAATTTAAGTGATGATGCCTCAATCTTCATTTATAAAAACAACGAAGCACTTTCTGAACATTTAGGCATCGACACAAAAAACTATCATGCCAACGTGGTACAGTATGTCTATGAAGACAATTATGCGCATGTGAATGGTGTAATAGAAGAATTCAAGAAGAAAGCAGCTTCAAATTCGGTAACAGAAACTTTTATAATAGCCCTTGATGCTCAAATTGTATCACCTCCTCAAACTGTAGAAAACCATATTAACAACACTCATGATATTGCGGCACAAGACATCAATGATGTGTTATATCTTATTTCAAATTCTGGTAATGTACTTTGGAAGAAACAACTTCAAGGAAAAATACTTGGAAAAATAGAGCAAATAGACACCTATAAAAACGGAAGACTACAATTAGCTTTTGCAACACCAAACCGCCTATATATTTTAGACAGAAACGGTAATGATGTGTCTCCTTTTCCGAGAAAATTCAATGACGTAATCACACAACCCTTATCGGTTTTTGACTACGACAAAAGAAAAAACTACAGACTCCTAGTTACCCAAGGAAAAAACCTTCTTATGTACGACGCTAAAGGCAAAACCGTCAGTGGCTTTGCTAACAAAAACAACACTAAAAACATAACCTCTCAACCTAAACATTTTAGAATTGGTAGTAAAGATTACATTGTATTCTCTACAGAAGACAATCTGAAAATTCTAAACCGTCAAGGTAAAGTTAGAATTGAGGTGAAAGACAAAATTCGTTTCTCTGACAACGACATCTACTTATACCAAAATAAGTTTACTGCGTCTAACACCCTAGGCCAACTCGTACAAGTTGATACTCGAGGAAAAATAAGCCGAAAAGACCTTAACTTAACAGACAAGCACAATATAGCTACTACAAGTAAAACGTTGGTCTCAATGTATGAGAATAAACTTTTCATTAAAACAAGAAGAGTAGATTTAGATTACGGAGTTTACACAGCACCTAAAATCTTTTATCTAAATGATAAAATCTACATTACCACTACAGATTTACAATCTAAAAAAGTATATCTATTCGATAGCCAAGCAAAATCAATTCCTAATTTCCCTGTTTTTGGAACTTCTGCTGCAGAATTACAGAAACTAGACAAAAACAAAGGCCTAGAATTAATAACTCAGGCAGATGATAAAACAATAGTTGTTTACAAACTACACTAACTTATTAACCATTTTTCATTTTCATTTTTAAGTATCAATAGTTATTCTTATTTTTAGTCCGCTATTAATCAATTACTTAAAATGAATTTTACAAAAATTTCCCTCGCATTTTGCATAATCCTCTTCATTACTCCTACCCTTAATGCTCAAACAAAAAAAATTAAACGTCCCAAAAGCAGAGTTGGTGTTGCTAGTGTAGATAATTTTGTTCAAGAGTCTTTCGATTTATACGATAAAGTATATAAATATGATGGCTATGCTGCTTCTGGTCAATCTTTAGAGGATGATGATATTGATGTGCTAGAAGAAGCGTTGGAAGAAATGTCTTCGCTTAGCGATAGTGCACCAGACATTATAAACGACTTAGATGGTGTTGGTGTTTTAAAGCAAGGAAAAGCCACCTTGCAAATGAACAAGGCAAAAAAAGCATTAAAATACAGCATAAATACAGCTAAAGAACTTCTTCTGGGACAGCGTGAACGTGAAACTGAGGATAAAGAGGATACCAAAGAATCTAATAACAAACCAGAAGATAAAACCAATAGTGATTCTGGTAATACAAATGATGCTATTGAAGAGACACCATCAAATGTTTCTGATGGTTTAGAAGTGTATAGTAAATACGATTTTGTTCCTGGTGACAAACTTCTATTTTTTGATGATTTTTCAAATGATTTTATTGGAGATTTACCAAGTAAGTGGAATACGAATGGCTCTGGTAATATCGTAAAATTCAATAAGGTGGAAGGTAATTGGTTTGAGCTAAAAGCAGGTTACAGATTATACGCCATACCAGATCTTAGTGAACTGCCTGAAGACTACACTATAGAATTCGATTTACTCACATCTGGTGTTAGCAATAAAACGTCCTCTGGCGCAAGACTTCACGTTATATTAAGTGATGCTAACACATTTTCAAACGGAGAAACACACTATGTATCTGTTTCACTTCCGTTGGGTCAGTATGCACCTTTCAACATAGATACTTATAATTATTTCAATGGCAAAGCTGGTATGATTAATTCTGGCTTAACTGCCGACATAAGAGATGAAGTAAAAAACCAACCACATATTGCTATTTCTGTGACAAAAAAACGTTACAGACTCTGGGTTAACGAAGTTAAATATGTAGATATACCAAGATTTATTGAAGAGCTCAACGTGCTTAATTATCTAAAATTTCATGTGTATGGACTAAAGGATAGCGAAGAACGCGTTTTTATAAAAAATATTAAAGTTGCCGAAGGTGGTGTTGACTTAAGACGCAAACTGATGTCCGAAGGCAAGATTTCTACCAACGGTATCTTATTCGATTCGGGTTCTGCAAACATACAACCACAATCACTAGGTATTGTACGCCAAATCTCGCAAGTGTTAATGCAAGATGACAGTATTAAACTCAACATTGTTGGGCATACAGACTCTGATGGTTCCGACGACTCAAATCTTAAGCTTTCTAAAGACAGAGCCGAAGCTGTTAAAACGGCTTTGGTTAATATTTACAACATTTCGACAGATCGATTAACCACAGAAGGTAAAGGAGAAACAGAACCTGTTGCAGATAATGGTACTGCAGATGGAAAAGCACAAAACAGACGTGTAGAGTTTGTAAAAATATAACGGTAACCAAATCTCAAAGTCCCTGAGTCTGAAAACGCCAAATTTATTTTGGCGTTTTCTTTTATTTAAAAAAACCATTATTAAGATGTCATATTGAGCGCAGTCGAAATACATAGTAGTTTGAGTTTTTAAGGTTTTCGACTGCGCTCAAACCGACATAGTTTTCTTTTTTTGTACTCTAAATTTTTAGTACTATTGTTACTTATCACAAAAGACCCTTTCAAAATGATAAAACGACAAAAAGCCTCTATAAAACATTGCATTATTCATAAGGTTGGCAACAAGTTTAATGATACTAAAAATGCGTTTTCGGATGCTGCTGTGCATTTTGACGAAGCCACTTACAACCTCATGCTGCCTTACTTACTAAAACCCTTTGTAAGTGTTGCAGAGAGTTATCGTTTTCATCATCATAGCAATGTTGGGCTTAATGAAATCAACACCTATGCTGAGCAACTTTTTAAAGAAGAAGCTGATTTTGTAGAGACGTCTAAACACATCGTCACACATCTTTACGAACAAAGTAATTCAGCCCAAATAAAAACAGGAGATGTAGTGGTTTGTCATTTTGAAAATATACAGTACGAAGACTTCTTTGTAGATGCTATTGGTATCTATAAAATTGAAAACAAAACCGAGTTTTTTCAGACGTATTTAGAGTCTGGAAACTATGACATTTTAGTACAAAAGGGTATACAAACCAAGAAAGTAGATAAAGGGTGTCTGATTCTGAACACTTCAGACATGGAAGGCAAAATAGTATTTAGTGTAGATAACAACACCTACGATACGCAATACTGGATTAAGAGCTTCTTAAACATCAAATATCCTGACGATAGCAACCAACACACCAAAAACTGTATTGAACTATGCAGAGAGTTCTCTAAAGAGGTTTTACAACCCAATTTTGGTGGACAAGAGCAAAGTAATTTCTTAGCAAAGACAGTAGATTTTTTTAAAGAAAATGAAATTGTAAATATTGAAAACTTTAAAGAGGAAGTGTTTGAGGAAGAAGACCAAATACAACTTTTTGAAGACTATAAAAAAACCTATGAAGCCGAAAACAACGTGCTAATTAGAAACCAATTTGATGTCTCTGAACGTGTCTTAAAAAAACAAAAACAAAAAATAAAACCCGAAATAAAACTAGACACCAACATACAGATAAAACTCGATGTTGATGCACCAGATGCTTCTGCTGAATACCTAGAACGTGGTTATGATGAGGAGAAGAAAATGCACTACTATAAAGTGTTTTTTAATGAAGAGGCTTAGATTGATTTTGTGGAAATTTTCTGCTAACTTCGTCTAACGTTTGATATTGATAATTAAAAAGTCCATATCCTTAAAAGTTGTAACACATACGAGGAAAATTTATGAAGTACATTTTTAATATTATAATTTGTTGCTTATTTGCAACCATTTCATTTAGCCAAACTGCTGAACTATTTGATACAAATAATTCCGAAATAACTGATAATGACCTTTGGGAAGTTTCAGTCGATGAAAATGGTAAAATATATTTAGGAACTGTAAAGTTTGGTTTGATAACTTTTGAAAACGGAAAGTTTGAAAATCTAAATAAAGAAAATTCAGAAATCAAAGGCGATGCTGTAACACCAATATTTTCTGACTCTAAAGGTAATATTTGGCTGAATTACAGTAAACCAAACTCGGAAATCGCCAAATTTGACGGAAAAAAATGGACAATCTTTACAACTAAAGAAATTCCGACTTCTAACATTTCAGTTATTGACTTTGCAGAAGATAAGGATGGAAACATATATTTCGGTGGCGGAAATGGTTTCTTCAAATACAATGGAGTTTCTTGGAATAAAATTCAACTTCCAAAAAAAGGATTGACAATTAGGGCAATAGACATAAACGAAAATGGCGAAATTGCTATCGGACATAATTCTGGACTAGAAATATATACGAATGGAAAATGGAAATCATACGATGATGAAAATTCAGAACTTCAATTATCTGTAGTGAGAGCTGTAAAATACATTAATGGTCGATTATTTGTCGGTTATGGTGGTGGCTATGGAAATGGCGGTTTGTCTATCATAGAAGATGGGACTTGGAAACATTATAACAAAAGCAATTCAAAAATTCCAGACCATATGGTAAGAGATATAGAAATTGACCAAAATGGAACAATTTGGATGGCTACAAATAATGGGATGATTAAAATGGTTGATGATATAATCGAGCCAATTTATTTTAGAGAAGGAATGTACAAGAATACAATTTTGGACATTGCAACAGAAGGTAATAATGTTTGGGTTGCGACCAATTTCGGACTGATAAAAATTACGCAATAAGTACGTGTTACAACAACATATATGGCTCACAGCTAATCAGTTGCTTAATCGAAGTTAGAATATATTTGCACGCGCTTCGACCCATACACAAAACCTCAGACGAACTCAGCATTAAAAAGCACCTTAAAATGCTTTAAAATCTTTTCTTTTACAGCTTCTTCATCAACAGTTTCTACTCCAAGCTCATTATTTAAAGAGGTCACAGCTTTCCCTCTAATTCCGCAAGGAATAATATTATCAAAGTAGCCTAAATCGGCATTTACGTTTAGAGCAAAACCATGCATAGTAACCCAACGGCTGGCACGTACTCCCATGGCACAAATTTTTCGAGCAAATGGAGTACCAACATCTAGCCAAACACCAGTTTCACCAGGACTGCGTTCGGTTTTTAAACCATACTCAGCCAACGTAAGAATAATGATTTCCTCTAAAAATCGCAGGTATTTGTGGATGTCTGTAAAGAAATTATCCAAATCTAAAATAGGATAGCCTACAATTTGCCCAGGACCATGATACGTAATATCTCCACCTCTATTAATCTTGTAGAAAGTTGCACCTTTCTCTGCTAATTGTCCCTCTGAAAGCAACAAATTAGACAAGTCTCCACTTTTACCCAAAGTATACACATGTGGATGCTCTACAAACAGAAAATGGTTATCGGTTGCTAGACCTGCATCTTCTCTCCTATTCTTAATTTTAGTATCTAAAATGGCTTTAAAAAGCGTTTCCTGATAATCCCAGGTGTCTTTAAAATCTTTTAAGCCTAAATCTTGAAGTTTTACAGTTTTATTCATCAACAAATTTCACGTTCACGTCTAGTAACTTTGGGTTCTTAAGATACTCTACCCAATTGCTTTTGTAAGTCACTGTTTTTCTATCATCAGAGAATTCAGCACCTTCAATATCTATAGATTTTACAGCTTTTGGGAAGGTTAACTTCACATTATAAAAAGAATCTTGAAAATAGGCCATAAACTGCTGGTTGTTTTCATCGGTTTCATCAAAAAGCTCATCTATAGCATCTTCTGTTGTTTCGTCTGGCAATTTAACACTCGTCACTCTAGAAAAACCACCATTAGTATACATGTAAGCTACATCACTATTTTCATTACCCATAAAGTTACCAAGTGGTGAGTTTTCTTTCATAGCATCTACTTGGTCTCCTTGTGCGTTTAAGCTTTGTAATTTTTTAAATTTTTCACTGAGATCTCTTAAATCTTCAATGGATTCAAACTGCATTCCCATACCAAAATTCATAACACCCTCATCCTCATTCACCTGCATTCTCATGTACATATCTTTTACTGCCTCCATAGCTAAACGCTTTTTTTCTGGTAGTGCAGCAACACTATCTTTATAAGTTTCCATAATATCTGCAATCACCATAGTGGTATCCATAACCTCGCCACCTTCTTTCTTTTCTTTATTATCGCCTCCACCCATAGATTTTTCAAAAGCTTTCATAGCTTCACCCATTTCATAAGTAACTAAAAAATCACCAGAACCATCCTGATTAAAAACAATAGATTCGGTAACATTACAACTTGCTATAAAACAAGCAAAGACGATGAGAAGAAATACGTTTTTCATATGTTTTAAATTGATTTAATCTTTTATGCACTTGATATATTTCGTCACTTCGAGTGGATTTTTCGATTAAAAATGAGAAAAATTTGTATCGAGAAGCAGAAATTCACTGACAAAAGTTCTCGATATAATTTTTCGTACTTCAAAATCACTCGAACTGACGACTACATCCTTTTTACCCAAAAAGCAAAATAGATTGATGTAGTAAAACACAAAGATACGATTAATTCTCCTTGTGGTTATAAATGCGTTTTCACTTAAGTGGCTATAAATCTTCATTAGATTCAATAAAAAAAGCTCAACATCATATCATGTTGAGCTTTATCTTAAAAATTTCAACTTTTTTAGCTTTCAGAATTATAGAAAAATTGTTCCTTCCTTATTTTGCCATCTTTTACTTCGTAAACAGCCAACTCATTCATCTGAGTCCGTTGTCCGCTTGGCTTGTGTGTTGTATCCATCCAAAATTTTACTGTAAAGTGGTTATCTGCAACCAAAGGATCAGAAACTTCAGTGGCATGTACCTCAAAATTTTCTTGCCACCATTGTCCCTTTTTTTGTATACCTTCAAAACCATGAACTTCTTTCATAGGCTCTGCCATTTCAATACTGGTAATTTCAGGACTATAAAGTTCTTCATAGGCCTTATCCTCTTGATTGTTTCTGCAATAGGATACTAATTTTTCTGCAATGTCTTTTGTTGTCATTTTGATTTAGTTTTTTTGATGAATTTAAAGTTAAATAATTCTACTTTTAAAAACTCATATTTTCTAAAACAATTAACTAACGTTCTGGATTATTGAGAATTACCAAAGCGGCTATTACTCCAGGAACCCAGCCGCAAAAAAACAATATAAATGTAATTAGAAAAGATCCACAGCCTTTATCTACAACAGCCAAGGGTGGAAAAATAATAGCTAAAATAACGCGCCAGATACTCATAATTTCGTTTGATGATTTGATGTAGCTGTATGACGCTAGTTTGTTAAAGTTGTTACACTTTTACCTCGGTACTATTTTATTGTTTCTTAAAATTGTGTAGTTTCGTTTTATGCGATTTAAATTATTGATTTGCTTTATTTTGGTGTCGCTTTATTGTGAGGCGCAATATTCTTTTTCGGGTTATATAAATCCAGAGGAATGGCAAAACACGGTTTACCTTTCTATAGTAGAGGATTACCGTAAAATGTCTGGTGTATATTCCGAACAAATCATTGCAAAAACTTCAGCAGACGAAACAGGTTTTTTTGAGTTTAAAGGAGATATGCTAAGCACAGAAAACCGAATCTATCGCATCCATGTAGACAAGTGCAACGAGACACAACAAGAGATCAACCACTTTAACGGTCACTGCAGTAATAGTGAAGAATTACTATTTATTGCAAAAAACACGGACACCTTAAAATTGCCTTTTTCTTTTGGTAATCAGGTGTTTTGCAAAGTAGAATCTAACAACCCAAGAGCTAATGCATTTTTAAAAATAGATTCCCTTAAAAACGATATGCGTTTTGCTTATGGTGAAGTACGAAGTGAAGCCAATCGAAAACTGAACAATAAAAAGTGGTTTACAACATTGCAAGACTACGGAACTGCCTTAAACGAGCCTGTAGCAGAACTCGCCATTTACGCTTATTTATCAGATAGAAGCAGTGATTTACATAGCTATTATGTTGAAGATTTACAGAACAATTCCTACTACGACGATCTCAAGGAACGATTAGAAACTGCATACCCTAATGCACCATACACTGCCCAATATAGAAATGAATTAGCGGCTGACCGATTTATGCTGGCATCAACAGAAGATAACAAAAGCAATTCATTTGATTTTTACCTTTACACTCTGCTTGCACTTTCTTTTTTCTTGAATTTGTTTCTACTCTACCGAATGTGGAAAAACAAACAATCTAAATCTGAAGATTTAAAGTCTAAATTATCCAAACAAGAGCAAGTTGTTTTAGAACATTTACTACAAGATAAGACCAATAAGGACATTGCAGAAGCCTTATTTTTGAGTGTTAGCACCATAAAAACGCACACCAACAATATCTACAAGAAGTTGGAAGTACAATCCAGAGACGATGTTAAGTCTTTATTTATCAAATAGTTAAAAAATTCAACCTTGGTACTAGTACCAATTTCAAACCTTCTTTTTTAAAAATTTTAGCTTCTAAGTTTGAAGTTTGTTTCAAGTATTAATCAAAAATTTTATAACTATGAAACGAACAGTAAGCACTATTCTAATTTTAATTCTTTCAGTAGGATTATTCAATGCAACTTCAAACAAGATTGAAAACAAGACAGACAAAGTAGCTATTATTTCATTTGAAACTGAAGTCATAGATTACGGAACCATAGAACAGCATTCTGATGGTACACGATTATTTGCTTTTACCAATGAAGGTAACGCTCCACTACTCATTACAGGCGTAAAAACCAGTTGTGGTTGTACTGTACCAAGCTACTCAAAAGCACCTATTTCACCCGGTAAGTCTGGCGAATTAAAAATTAAGTACGACACTAAAAGGCTTGGAGCGTTTACAAAAACTATAAGAGTCACTTCTAATGCTGAAGGAGGAAACAAAATCCTGAAAATTAAAGGCAATATTGTAGCTGCTAAGTAATAATTTCTATTTAAAAATAAACTGTCAGTTCGAGTGTTTCGAGTTTACGAGAAACGTATCGAGAACCATATAAAGACAAGTACTTCTCAATACATCCCGACGTTTAGTGTCGGGACACTCGAAGTGACAAACACTTCACCATTTTAAACTTTCAATTATGAAAACGAACATATTTTCACTACTCATTATATCCTTTATCTCAATTCAAATAAACGCCCAAAACCTCAACACAGAAATCACAGAAAATACCGATACACCTTATCTTCTAGGTAAAATAGACAAAAGCGGTTTAGAAGGCGATAACTACAAATCTTGGTTTACCAAAAATTATAATGATTATGAGCCAAATTCAACTATTACCGAAGCCATAGCGTCAGAGTTAAAAAACTACGGCATCACTTTGTTTATGGGTACTTGGTGCGGTGATAGTAAAAAGGAAGTTCCAAGGTTATATAAAGTTTTAGAAGCATGCAATTATCCTATGGATCAACTAACAGTTGTTGCCGTAAGTAGAGAAGCTGGCATGTATAAACAAAGCCCACAGCACGAGGAAGCAGGTTTAAACATTCATCGTGTACCAACCGTTATTTTTTATAAGGATGGTAAGGAAATCAATCGAATTGTAGAACATCCTGTAAAAACGTTTGAAGAAGATATTCAAAATATCATCACAGTTAATGATTACATATCCAATTACCAAATCGTAGCTATCGTAGATGATATTTTAAGTAAAAAAGGAACAAAAGGCTTAAAAAGGAAACAAAAAAAGCTTTTGAAAAAATTCAAAGGTAAAGTAAGTAGTATGTTTGAGCTTAACACCTATGGCAAAATACTATTCAACACCAATCGCATAGAAGAGGTTATTGCCGTGTTTGAACTTAACACAAAACTTTTTCCTGATGAACCAAGAACGTATATGAGTTTAGCCAATACCTTGGGCTTTTCAGGTCAAAAAGAAAAGGCTATAGAAGTACTTCAAAATGCTGTTGAATTATTTCCTGATAATAACAACCTAAAACAAAATTTAGAGGTTATAAAATCTAATTAGAATTGGTTCTCGATACACTTCCCCCTGCTCAGCACTCGAACTGACCAAATATTCTATTTAAATTAATGTCACTTCGAGTGATTTTAAGCATGAAAAATTGTATCGAGAAGTTATAACAAAAGCCATTCAATAATTCTATGAAATAATGTAATTTTGCATTTTTAAAATAAGCAAGAATGCAACTTTCAGAACAAGAATTAGTAAGACGCCAAAAGTTAGAAAAACTTCGTGCTTTAGGGATTAACCCTTATCCAGCCGATTTATACCCAGTTACGCATACTTCCAAACAGATAAAATCTGACTATGAAGAAGGTAAACAGGTGATTGTTGCTGGTCGTCTAATGGCTATTAATGTTCAAGGAAAGGCTTCATTTGCACAGTTACAAGATAGCGAAGGGCGTATTCAGGTATATTTTAACAGAGACGAAATTTGCCTAGGCGAAGACAAGTCATTGTATAACGATGTCTTTAAAAAATTAATCGATTTAGGCGATTTTATTGGTATTGAAGGTGAATTATTTACTACCAAAGTTGGTGAAAAAACAGTCATGGTAAAGCAGTTTAAACTGTTGAGCAAAGCCTTAAAACCATTACCAATTCCGAAGCAAAAAGACGGAAAAACCTACGATGCATTTACTGACCCAGAGCAACGTTACAGACAGCGTTACGCCGATTTGGCTGTAAATCCGCACGTAAAAGATGTGTTTGTAAAACGAACAAAGCTGTTTAACGCTATGCGTCAATTTTTTAATGACGCTGGCTATTTTGAAGTTGAAACACCAATTTTACAACCAATTCCTGGTGGTGCTGCGGCAAGACCATTTGTAACACATCACAACACATTAGACATTCCGCTGTATATGAGAATTGCCAACGAGCTTTACTTAAAGCGTTTAATTGTTGGTGGTTTTGAGGGTGTTTATGAGTTCTCTAAAAACTTCCGTAACGAGGGTATGGACAGAACCCATAACCCTGAGTTTACAGCAATGGAAATCTACGTTGCTTACAAGGATTACAACTGGATGATGGACTTCTGCGAAAAGTTATTAGAGCATTGTGCTGTTGCGGTTAATGGAACCACTGAAGCAACATTTGGTGAGCATAAAATCAACTTTAAAGCACCTTACAAACGTATTACCATGCGCGATTCTATCTTAGAATTCACCGGATTTGACATCTATGGTAAATCTGAATCTGAAATTAGATCTGCTGCCAAAGACATGGGTATTGAAGTTGACGACACCATGGGTAAAGGCAAGCTGATTGATGAGATTTTTGGCGAGAAATGTGAAGGCAACTATATACAACCAACATTCATTACAGACTACCCTAAAGAGATGAGTCCTTTATGTAAAGAGCATAGAGAAAATCCTGAATTAACTGAGCGTTTTGAGCTTATGGTTTGTGGTAAGGAAATCGCAAATGCGTATTCTGAGCTTAATGACCCAATAGACCAACGCGAGCGTTTTGAGCATCAGTTAAAACTAGCACAAAAAGGCGATGATGAAGCTACGGAATTTATTGATTTTGACTTCTTACGTGCTTTAGAATACGGTATGCCACCAACTTCAGGAATGGGAATTGGTATGGACAGACTAATCATGTTCTTAACCAATAACCAGAGTATACAAGAAGTATTGTTCTTCCCACAAATGCGACCAGAAAAGAAAAAAGTGGATTTAAGCGACAACGAAAAAGCCATTTTTGAAATTCTTAAGAAAGCACAGCGCATGGATTTAAATGAACTTAAGGCACAATCTGGCTTAAGCAATAAGGGTTGGGATAAAGGAATTAAAGGCTTAGGAAAACACGGCTTAACCAAAGTTGAAAAAACTGATGAAGGGTTGTTTGTTGAAGTAATCTAGATATAAATAATAACATTAGGTTTGAAAAGGGATTATCAAAAGATGATCCCTTTTTTATTTAAAATCAATACACATTTTATGTTACAACTTGCGGATTAAAGCTTTTTTATTATTTTCACATTCGCTATGAATCAGCCACTTATCAAAAAATGAAAAAACTCACGCTTCTTTTCGCAATCTTACTTGCTGTGTTTTCATGTGAAAACGATGATGATTTAACACCTGTACAAGACCCTTTAGTGATTGCAGAGTTTAGGCCTAATCTTTCAGAATTAAACCTATTTACTGGAAATCTTGGAGATTTAAATAGTTCTTCTCGCGCCTTTAAGTACGAACTTAATTCACAGCTTTTTACAGATTACGCGCACAAACAGCGATTAATTGCGTTACCAGAAAATACTTCAATGCAGTATGATGGTGACGGTCTGCCAGTTTTTCCCGACAACACTGTAATTGCCAAAACATTTTACTACAATAATGACGAACGCGATTTAACCTTAGGAAAGACCATTATTGAAACACGTGTGCTTATAAAAATTAATGGTGAATGGGAAACAGGTGATTACAAATGGAATGAAGAGCAAACAGAAGCTGTATTAGATCTTAACGGAAGTACGGTTCCTGTAACTTGGATTGATGCTGATGGCGAAAGCAACACAATAAATTACCAAATACCGTCTAACACAGATTGCTTTACCTGTCATCACACTTATGATAATGCAACACCAATTGGACCAAAACTTAGAAATATGAATTTTGAAGTTAATGGATTTAATCAATTAGATGAATTTGTAAATAATGGTCACTTAACTGGTGTTTCTAGCAGTTCTGAAGTGTCATCAGTAGTTAATTGGAAAAATACTTCTGAATCTCTTGAGGATAGAGCTAGATCGTACTTTGATATTAATTGTGCACACTGTCATATCGAAGGTGGCGACTGTGAAGAGGAATCAACATTGCGATTGGCTTTTGACACATCACTAGAAGACTCTAAAATAGCTCAAAGAAAATTCAGTATTTCGTTAAGAATTTCGGAGTATAACGAAGGGTTTAGCATGCCGTTTATCGGTACAACCACAGTACACACGGAAGGTGTAGAACTTTTACAAGCATACCTAGACACGCTGTAACCTTGCGTTAAAAAAATTATAAAGTAGGTTTTAAAACTGAAAGATTCTTAATAGAATCCTTATTTTCATGCAAATTTTTTAAAACCGACACAAAGTGAAACAACTATCCATTAAGCTACTTTTTGTAGCTTCTGCTTTTTTTGCATTCTCGTGCTCTACTGCAAAAAAGGCCAGTAAATCTAAGAAAACTGATGCCACAGCAATGGCAAAACCTTCAGGGAAGAAACCAGGTAAAAATGACCCAAAACCTTATGACAAAGTCATCACAAAAGATGCTATAAGTGATGAAGGTTTATTTACCGTTCACACTTTAGACGATAAGTTCTACTACGAAATACCAGATTCACTTTTTGATAGAGAGATGCTAATGGTAACACGTATTGCTAAAACTGCTAGTGGCCTAGGTTTTGGTGGAGGAAAGCAAAACGAACAAGTTTTACGCTGGGAAAAGAAAGGCAAAAAAGTTGTTTTACGCGTTGTATCTTACAACGTGACAGCTGCCGATTCACTACCGGTAAACGAAGCTGTTAAAAACTCAAATTTTGAGCCTGTATTATTTACATTTCCAATAAAAGCGTACAGTAAAGACTCAACGAGTACTGTAATAGATGCTTCCCCATTATTTGAAAAAGATGTAAAATCGCTCGGGCTTCCGGCGTTTAGAAGAAGACCATATAAGGTTACCAGATTAGAAAGTGACAAATCATTTATTGAGACTATAAAAAGTTACCCTAGAAACATCGAAGCACGTCACGTAAAAACGTATGCTGCTGGTTCTCCACCTTCTAACTCTAGCACAGGTAGTATTTCAATAGAAATCAACAACTCCATGATTCTATTACCAGAAAACCCTATGAAACGTCGTTATTTCGATGAGCGTGTTGGCTGGTTTACAAGCAGTACTACAGATTATGGATTAGAAGATCAAAGAAGTAAATCTTTAACTTATTTAGATCGCTGGAGATTAGAAGTTAGAGATGAAGATATTGAGAAATTTAAACGTGGTGAGCTTGTAGTCCCTAAAAAACAAATTGTTTACTACATAGACAGAGCTACACCTGAAAAATGGAGAAAATACATTAAACAAGGTATTGAGGATTGGCAAGTAGCTTTCGAAGCTGCGGGCTTTAAGGAGGCTATCATTGCTAAAGATCCGCCTTCGAAAGAAGAAGACCCAGAGTGGACACCAGAAGACGTCCGTTATTCCGTGGTTAGGTATTTAGCCTCACCTATTCCAAATGCAAACGGACCTCACGTAAGCGACCCTAGAACTGGTGAGATTTTAGAAAGTGATATTAACTGGTATCATAATGTAATGTCGCTTTTACGAGGTTGGTTCTTTGTACAAACTGCTGCCATAAACCCTGAAGCTCAAAGTCCTGAATTTAAAGATGAAGTTATGGGACGATTAATTCGTTTTGTATCTGCTCACGAAGTAGGACACACACTTGGCCTTCCACATAACATGGGAAGTAGTGTTGCTTATCCTGTTGAAAAACTTAGAGATGCTGAGTTCACTCAAAAATATGGAACTGCACCATCTATAATGGATTATGCACGTTTCAACTATGTGGCTCAACCTGGCGATGAAGGTGTTGCACTTATGCCTGATATTGGTGTTTATGACAAATACGCTATAGAATGGGGTTACAGACCTATTTTAGACAAATCACCTGAAGAAGAAAAAGAAATCCTTAACCAATGGATTACTGAACATGAAGGAGACCCAATGTATCGTTTTGGTCATCAACAAGTTGGTGACATTCATGACCCGAGTTCACAAACTGAAGATTTAGGTGATAACGCAATGCTTGCAAGTGAATATGGTATTAAAAACCTTAAACGTATAGTTCCTAACTTAATAGAATGGACTACGGAAGCTGGTGAAGATTATGATGATTTACAGGAAATGTATGGTCATGTGGTATCGCAATTTAATAGATACATGGGGCACGTTTCAAATAACATTGGTGGTGTTTATGAACACTACAAAACAGCAGACCAAGATGGTGTAGTTTACACACCTGTACCTAAAGCTCACCAAAAAGAAGCAATGCAATTTATTCAAGAAAATTTATTTACTACACCAGAGTGGTTAATTGATAAAAATATCTTTGACCGCATAGAGTATTCTGGTTCTGTAGAACGCGTGCGTGCTATGCAAGCCAGAACATTGAATAACATTTTAAGCTTGGGCAAAATGCAACGTTTAACTGAAGCACATACCTATGACAGTAATGCTTATGCTTTAACAGATATGATGAGTGATTTACGCAAAGGTGTGTGGAGCGAATTACGTACAGGTAAAAAAATAGACACTTATCGTCGTAACTTACAACGTGCACACATCGATCGTTTAGCGTATTTAATGACTGCTGAAAACCAAAGTGGAAGATCACCAAGTCCTTACTTAAAAATGACTGCAGTAAACACTAGTCAATCTGATATTAGAGCTGTAGTAAGAGCAGAATTAAAGACTTTACGTTCGCAATTGAGAAATGCTCGTGGTGGAGATGCAATGAGTAGAATTCATATTGCCGACGCTATTGAGCGTGTTAATGATATTTTAGACCCAAAATAATCTGAAATAAATATTTTTTAAAAGGCTTCAATTGAATTTGAAGCCTTTTTTGTTCATTATTGTATAAAACAAATTTCTAAAATTTTCTTCTATCAGTTTTCATCCTCTATTTCTAAGTAATAAGCAATTGGCTTATCGTTTATGTAGACATCTTTTAAAACGGCTTTTCCATTTTTAATCGCAACCAAAGCGTATGTTTGATTTAATGTATCTCGACGTCTGTTATATTTTCTGTAAATATCTTCTGCTGGTTTTGCTTTAGTTTCTTCCATATAAAACCTATCAAAAGGTAACTCGAAATTAACAGTATTTGAATTACCATAATTCCAACGGACTTTAGCCTCAACATAATCTCTATCTATATCTTTTTCTTCTTTACTTACACTATGAACCTTAGCATAACCAAGACTATCATTTTTTAGATAAACAAAAATCGTTTCGCCTCGTTTCCAAATTGAATCGTTTGTCTCGGCAGAATCCATTTCATAATTTAAAGTGACGTATTTTCCTCTAAATGGATCGCTAGGATCAACAGGTCGTGTTTTAAACTTGTAGGTTATTCCTGTTTTTAAAACATCTTCCCTATCTAAAATCATTTTTGCTGGCACAAATAATTGTATAACCGCAACTACTACGAATGGTATAAAAATGTGTATCGTTTTCATATCAGATTTATTTGTATTTGTTTATCAGTGCGAAGTCAAAAGGTGTCCAAACAGAAGCTTTAAGTTCACTTTCTTTAAAGATAGAATTCACCCAACTGTTGCATGTTTTTAATATTGAATAACTTCCTTTTGCCCTGTAAAAATCATCTTTAAATCCATAGCCCTTATCTTTAAGAATAATTTTTGAATTTTCAGAATCCAACATAAAAGCATTAAGAATTTTTGAGTTAATATTTTGTAATTGGTTTTCAGATAATTTTACTTCAACCCAATCTCTACGATGCTCATTGTATCTGGAAACATGCATAAGTGAAGGACTATTTAAAAACATAGCACCAAATGCATTGTTAAATGTAAGGTCTGACCATGTTGGTGTGTTTAGATAAAAATTTTCGTCTCCCCAACCAAAAGCAAAGTATTTATCTGTTTCACTATTCTTTAAGTCTGTTAATAATTCCTCACTAATATTGCCTCTCGGAATAATAATATCTAAATGAACACCATTTGTACTAAGATAAATCTTATTGGTATGTGTTGCTCCATCTTGTTCCTCGTTAACTGAAATACTTCCAAGAAAAAGAGATATTAGGATATAAGTTACAGGAAGCAATAACAGATATAACAAGTATTTAAAAATTAGTTTTAAGGCTTTCATTCTCTTGATTTTTTTCGTTTTAACATCATATAATTGGTTAAGAAAAATCCAAATCCAACAGCAACGAAAAGAAGCCCTTTAACCTCAAAACGTATATCTATATCAAAAAAGCGACAGACTATAACTGCGGTTACAATCAACAGTCCATAATTAAGGACACTAAAACGAAATGTATCTGCACCTATTTTTATTGCTGAAAGTCCTAAAACCAAAAGTAAAATATTGGTTAAAACAGTAGCTGCAATGGCATTTGCTACACCTATAAAGAAGATTATTGCAACTATTAAAAAAACATACTGAAACAGGTTAAATCTTTCATTTTTTTCATTCTTTTTAGAATAGAGTAACACCGCAAATGCCAATATCAGCAAAACAGTCGCGATTAACATTTCTTGAGTGTTCATTGCTATTGAAGCTCTTTTTACAAGGTCTTCCCAAATAATATTGAAAGATAGAATCGTCAACAAAACCACAGAGCCTAAAGAACCTATTATGGTAAAACTATTTCGTCTTAATTGTTGATCTTTATAAATCGGTATTTTTCCTAGATTATAAAAAACGCCAAAAAGCATGGCATACATTAAAAAGCCTACTGGCCAATTGCTGTTAATAAAAGTACCTAATACAATAGTAAAACTTAAAACATAAAGCCAATTAAAAATTGATGTTGAATTTGCTAGAGGTGATTTTTTTAACAGCTTTAAATAAAATGGTAGTGTTGCCAAAATAAAAACCAAATACATCCAAGGAGTGCTGTCCTTATAACCAAAATCATATCCTAGTTCGCACGCGTAATAACTTGCAAATACAATAACTAAAATTGATACTGCTTTAGATTTGAGCAGGTAAATTAAGGGTAATGCCAGCACTATCCATGTAAACAAAAAACTACCTAAATCGCCTGGTATATTATAAATCTGACTTACTAGTGCGATGGAAGCTCCAATAGCAAAAAAGAGAAACGTTCCTGAAGATTCTTTCCACGACTGACTTTTCTTTTTAAGGATAGTAAATCCTGAAATAATTTGACCAATAACCAGTGGTAAAAATGCAAAACATGTTTTTATGCTTCTTGAAAAATTATCCCAATTGTGTGCCAGTATTAGGATAATTCCCAAACCTACCAATGTAGCTCCCAAGACTCCGAAAACGGTAAATAGTCTATTGGGCTGGTTATCTTCCTTCGATTTATAATACGCTGAGATATTTGACGCAACTTCTTGAGAAATTATATTGTTCTCTAAAAGTTCTGATATCTCATTTAATAGTTTTGATTTCATGATATTTAAATTTATCTATGAGGAAATAATAGTAGATTTAGAGCAATTAGTATTAAAGCCATAATTATAAAAGCTTTCTTTTTTGTGTTTTCACTTTTCTTCTTTTTGTAATATAATGAATAAACTATTGTCATTATTACACTAACTAAAACAAGAAAGGGAATCGTAATTACTATTATTAAAGAAGCCCCACCACCTTCAACTGGAAGAATTTCTAAAAGTGGAATAGTTAAAAATCCTAATAGGATTAATATTATAGTTTTCAAATAATCTGATTTCATATCAATTAGAGTTTAAAACCTCGCAGCTCTAAACCAATCTGCGAGGTTTTGGGTTACTAACTAACCAATCATCAAAACAAAAAAATCATATATACGATGATACCTTCAGCAATACCTGTAACGATAGACATGCCTAAAATGTCCTTTATTTTGCTTCGAAGAAAAAACACAGTACTCAGTATCGCAATTATACCTGCCAAAAGAATTTCTAAAGCATCAATCCTAGATAATAACAAGGTTATTCCTGTAAAGGATGCTGTTATTCCTAAAGTTATTAACCCGAACTTGATAATCTCTTTTTTAGTGTAATTACCCTCTATAAAACCTTTTCTTAAATCCCTTAAGATGGAAAGCACAAATAGTAAAGGAACAACTGATAGAAAAGGCGCAAAGATGACTTTAATGCCTTTTACAACGCTTAAGTTATTATAGAAGAAAAATGCTATAGCTGTAAAAGCAAGTAATCCGGTGACAATAATAGTCTGAAATGTAAAAAGCAACTCTCTCTTACTTACATTAGTCTGTTTTTTTGGTGTTTTAATGATATTCATAATATTAAGATTTGATGATTGTACATTTAGTTTTAAGCGGATAAAAAGAACATATGAATTGCTAAAGCCATAAGCACTCCGCTTAATATGCCATTGGCTTTTAAATTGTTATACAGTAAAAAATTAAATACGTAAGAACTTATTGATGTAGAGTTTATAAGATGAGCAAGAATCAATGCATCTTCGAGTTTCTTATGGGTTAGAAATTCTAAAGCTTGCATTAGCAATAGCACAACTACAACAGAAACTGCTAATAAAATAGTTGCTGGTTTTTGGTTTTTCGCTTTGTACTCATCAGAGTTTACAGGCATAAAATGTTCAATAACGATAAATCTTGTAAAGAACAGTATTGGTATTGGAAACAAAATAGACCCTATAATCTTTACGACATCTTTAAAGGTTTTTATTTCATCATAACCTAAAAAGACCAGATAAATAAACACTACTACTGAAATTCCTACAGTAATGAAGAAAGCCATATTTAAGCTCTTTTCCCTCATTTTAGTATCTCAAAATATTTGAACCGCTTACAGTGTTGTTAGCTAAAAATTCTACATTCTGGTTATAGGCATCAATTAAATAACCAGATATGGTCTGCGAATACACAGCTATTAAACCTAGAACGCTAAAAAAAAGACCTGCCCAAATGCGCTCTGCTTTAGTAAAATTAGATTTAGATTTCATAATACTTTGTTTTAATGATTACGAGACAAATTTTGAATAAATCTAACTCACATAAAAACTAATATCACGTAATTACTGACGATATAATTTTACTATTAATAAAATTATATATTATATTTATTGATAATAATACATATTTTTATGACGATTAAATGATAGCATTAAAATCAATTATAGATGCCTTTAGCTTAGAAGATCAACAAAGATTCATCGCCTACCTTCAACAAAAAAACAAGCGTAAGGACACAAAGAATATTGAATTATTCAGGTTAATGACAAAACCTGAATTAGATTCTAAATCTATTTGTTATCAGCTATATAAAGTTGATAATTGCAATGCGTATCACGCTTTAAGGAAACGGCTTTTTCAATCTTTAATCGATTTCACTGCCAATAAAAATCTGGAGGACGAGAATTCAATAGATATGCAGATTATTAAATACATTCTTGCATCTCGCACTTATCTACTTCAAAAAAACTATGAGATTGCCTACAAAATTCTGGATAAGGCAGAGCGTTTGGCAGACGAACATTTACTCTTCCCAATTCTTAATGAAATCTACCATACCAAGATTCAGTACGCACCCAATTACCCAAAAATAGATTTAGACAACCTCATCATCAAGCAAAAGGAGAATAGAAAAAAGCACATTCTAGAGGACCAATTGAATATTGTTTACGCTCAACTAAAGTCTGTATTAAATTCTATGAGCTACCAAGGAAAAGCCATCAATTTTGAAGCAGAACTAGAATCTGTTCTTAAAGATTACAGCATTGAACTAAGTGAATCACTTTCCTTCAAATCCTTATACCAGATTTTGGCAATTGTCAATATCTCTGCATTGGCTACAAATCGGTATTATGAAATTGAAAATTTTGTTTTAAAAAGCTATAAGATCCTAAAAGACAAAAAGGATACAGAGAAGCAGCTGTTTTATCAAATACATATCGTTTATATTATCGCAAATACGCTTTTTAGAAATAAAAAATTTGAAGCTTCCTTAAGTTATATACAAGAGATGGAAGAACTAATGAAGCTAAAAAAAGGAACCTACCAAAAAGAGTTTATACTTAAGAAAACCTTAGTTGAAGCCCTAAACTATAATTACCTTAATAATCAGAATAAAGCCATAGACATTGTTGAACAGGTCATTAAGAAAAAACATAGCGACATAGAGGCACTTTTAGATTTACATCTTTCACTTTTAATGTTTCATTTTCAAAAGGAGGATTTTTCAAAAGCAAAATCCGTACTTGCAAAATTTTATCACACAGACCAATATTATATAGAAAAAGCTGGTATAGATTGGGTTATTAAAAAAAATCTTGCTGAAATTTTACTCTATATAGAATTGAACGAAGATGACTTATTCTATTCAAGATTAAAAAGTTTTAAACGCAAATACACATCTTACCTAAAACAAATTAATCAAACCAGAATATTAAACTTTGTTAACTATGCCGAACGTTTGTATCAAAAACCCGAAATTATGATGAATACTGATTTTTCATTAAAATTAAAATCGACTTTTGAATCTAACACGATACACAAAGAAGACATTTTTGTCATAAGTTTTTATGCTTGGCTAAAGAATAAAACAGAAGATAATTCACTCTACAACACAACATTAAATCTTATAAATTCTTAGTACTGTGCGGATAGCATCTTAAAAATTACTATTTTTAAAGTTCTAAATCTTATTATCAGTTAAAGATGAAAAAATTAATTTTAATCCTTCTATCGTTTGTAGCATTTAATCTTGGTGCCCAAGAAAAAATTGAAGTTAAAAGAGAGACAACTGAGAAAGACCAACAAAAGTTGACCCAAGATGACAACCCAAAAGTATTGGCTAAAACTGAAACTCATAGGTTATCCAAACAACTTAATCTTTCGTCTGAGCAACAAGGAAGAGTTTATGATATTTATCTAGATCATTTCCAAGAAGAACTTGAAAGCAAGCAGAAAATTAAAAAATTGATTGATTCAAAAAACGAGGAAAATAAAGAGGAAATCAAACAAAAAATTGCCAAACACAAAAGCAACAACAGAGAGACCTTAGACTCTAAACTCAAAGATGTTCTAACTGAAGAGCAGTTTAAGAGTTATCAAGAAAACACTAAGGTTAAGCATAAAACCAAACTGAAAAAGTTAAGAACAAAGAATTAATTTGTTCTACACAAGAATAAATACCGAAGGTTTAAATAAAATTATTATTTTAGTAACCTATTTAACTAAACAATCCGTAATGAAAAAGATATTTACTTTAGGCTTATTTGTTTTTGCAATGTTTTTAGGAACTGGGTCTTTAATGGCACAATCCAACAAAATAGAAGTAAACAAAAAAGCATCTGAACAAACTGAAGCACTTGCAAAAGTTATTAAATGTGATAACAACCAAAAAAATCAAGTTTATTTAGCCTTACAAGAGTTTACTCAAGCTACACTAGATTTAAAAAATGCTTCAGTTGTAAAGGAAGGTGCTGTTGAAAAAATAAAGACACTTCTAGACACTAAAATGCAAGACATTTTAAATGAAACACAATACGAACGCTACGAAGCTTTCTATGAAGAAAATTTAAAAAACCTATAGCTTTTCTATTAGATATGAAAACAAAAAAAAGCTTCGCAATGCGAAGCTTTTTTATTATAACTCTTTTGCAACTTCCTCAACAGCTGCAATGGTTTCATTTAAATCTTGATAGGTTAAGGCATCTGTGATAAACCAGCTTTCAAAAGCACTCGGAGCAATATAAATCCCTTTGTTTAACATGCCATGAAAGAATTTCTTAAAGGTATCATTATTCCCCTTGCCAGCACTTTCAAAATCCACAACTGGCTCATCAGAAAAATGAACAGAAATCATTGAGCCTATTCTATTGATACTGTGTGTTACATTATTTTTATTTAAAGCCTCAGTAATACCGTTATGAAGGTATTTTGTTTTCTCCTCTAGCCTATTCATTAGACCTTTGTCTGTATTAATTGCCTTGAGCATAGCTAATCCTGCTGCCATTGCCAAAGGATTACCACTTAAAGTTCCAGCCTGATATACAGGCCCTAGAGGCGCCAAATGATTCATTATTTCGTTTCTTGCAGCAAAAGCACCAACAGGTAAACCACCACCAACTACTTTACCAAAACATACGATATCTGCATTTATTCCTTTTAATTCCTGAACCCCTCCTTTAGCAAGTCTAAAACCAGTCATCACTTCATCAAAAATTAACAGCATATTATTAGCATCACAAACTGCTCTTAAGCCTTCTAAAAATCCTTCGACTGGAGGAATACAACCCATGTTACCTGCTACTGGTTCCACTATTATTGCTCCTATTTCGCCTTTATTTGCTTCAACTAATGATTTTACATTTTCTATATCATTGTACGTTGCCAAAAGGGTATCCTTAGCAGTACCTTGTGTTACTCCTGGACTATTTGGAGTACCAAACGTAACAGCTCCACTACCTGCTGCTATTAAAAAGGAATCACTATGTCCATGATAACAACCAGCAAACTTTATAATTTTATCTTTTTTAGTAAAACCTCGTGCTAAGCGAATAGCGCTCATACAGGCCTCTGTACCAGAATTTACAAAACGAATTTTATCAATATTAGGCACCATAGAGACTGCTAATTCAGCAATTTCTGTTTCCAAAGCGGTTGGCATTCCAAAAGAGGTTCCTTCTTTTGTTTTTTCAATGACAGCTTCTACAACCGGAGGGAAAGCATGACCTAATAACATTGGTCCCCAAGAATTAATATAATCTATAAAACGGTTTCCATCTTCGTCATAGACATAAGCACCTTTTGCTGATTTTGCAAAAATTGGCGTACCTCCTACAGCTTTAAATGCTCTTACTGGAGAGTTAACTCCACCTGGTATAACGTTCTGTGCCTCTTTAAACAAAGCACTACTTCTTTTATATAACATATTTAATTTGGAATCTTTAATTCTTGACCGATAGCCAAGGTATTAGAACTTAATCTATTCATACTTTTTATAGCATCTACAGTGGTATTATAGCGCTTTGACAAAGAGTACAACGTATCACCTTTGGCGACAATATGTATGGTTGTTCCGCTATTGACTCTAACGATTTTAAAATTGCCTGCTTTTGCGCCTAAAACCTCTTGGTCGTACTCATAGAGCTTATAGCGCTCAATGAGACTAATAAGTTTATCTGGATATTTTCTATCCGTAGCATAACCCGCTTTTTTTAAGCCTCTTGCCCAGCCTTTATAATCATCTTGTTCTAATTTAAAAAGATCAGCATAGCGACCTCTTCCAGTCAAAAATTTTGAATGGTCTTCATAAGAAGATTTTGCCTCTCTATATTTTCTAAAACATTCTTGAGAACGGTCATCATCGTGATAGATTTTTGCACCTGTCCAACCATGACATTTTATGCCAAAATGATTATTCGCCTTTACCGCAAGTCTACCCTTACCAGATGCAGACTCAAGAATTCCTTGTGCTAATGTAATACTTGCAGGAATCTTATATTTTCGCATTTCCTCTTTAGCAATATCAGCATAAGTTGCTATATACACAGCCGTAGATGTTGGAGGCTTAACCTCTGCCTCTATCTCTGGTTTTTTAACTTCATCAGTTTTTTCATTTTTTGCCACCTCTACTGTTTCTGTCTTTTCTTTCTGTTGTTTTTTCTTAGTCACAATACCTTTTTTTGGTCCACATGAAAACACAACTGTAGCAAAAACTAAGATTACATATTTAAAATCAATTTTTAATCTATTTGAGGCCATCCTTTTTGTTTCAATTTTACATTCATCCCTTCAATTCCTTGCAAACCACCTGTGTGTATCGCTAATATTTTTGCATCTTCTGGGAAAAACTGTTTTTCCATCAAATCAAAAATACCAAACATCATTTTACCTGTGTAAATAGGATCTAGAGGGATATGATATTTGTTTTTAAAGTCATTAATAAACGTGATTAATTCAGGCTTTATTTTTCCATAACCACCAAAATGGTAATCCGTTATTAAATCCCAATTATGCTTTTTTGCAAATTTACGAATATCCTCTCGGATAAAATCACCTTTCAATGCCGGAAAACCTAATATTTTCTGATGTGGCTTTGCAGAATTTATTAATCCAGAAATCGTGCCACCTGTGCCGACACAACAACAAATAAAATTAAAATCACTATCATCTTCATTCAAAATTTCTTCACAACCCTTTACTGCTAGTTGATTAGTACCGCCTTCAGGAATTAAGTAAAAATCACCAAACTCTGTTTTAAGATTTTCAACAAAGTCGTTATCTGACTTCTTCCTGTATGTTTCTCTATCAATGAATTTAAATTGCATTCCACAATCTTCAGCAAACTTTAAAGTAGGATTAGAATCTACTTTATTCACCAACTCCTCGCCTCTTATAACACCAATAGTTTTAAATCCATATAATTTACCTGCGTAAGCAGTCGCTGCAATATGGTTAGAATAAGCACCACCGAAAGTTAAGAGCAAATCTTTATGTAGTGCTTTAGCTTTTTGAAGGTTGTATTTGAGTTTTCTATACTTATTTCCAGATATAAAAGGATGAATAAGATACTCAGGCTTTACAAACAACTGATTATCAATATTAATATTACTGAATTCTAATTTTATCAACCGAACACCTATTTTTCTAACATTTTCATTATTAAAATGTTAAATTAATTTTATTTTTTTTACATTTACCCATAATCCCTACATAATCTGCTATTTATAATATATTATCCGCTTTATATAGGATAATTATGTGTTAACCTTTCTTCATGTTAACCAGCCAAATGTATGTGGTTGCTAATGAGACAACTACTAATGGAATATGTATTTACTAGAAAGCCATAAAACTAGTAATTCTAATATTAACGTTATTGCTGATGAAGAAATTTTTACTCGCTCCGATTTTTATATTTTTATGCTTCACAACCAGCGTCATTGCGCAGTGTCCTTCCTTTGGAACTGATCAATGTACAACTGCTGCACCAAACGTAGTAGGAAATTCTATTATTTGCACACCAGCCCTAAATGATGGTGGTAGACGAAATTTTAGGGTAACAAACATGATTGCCAATGCCACGTATAGAGTGTCAAATTGTGGATCTGGTGTTGATACACAAATGACTATAAGAACTGCAGCTGGTGCTTTTATGGATTATAATGATGATGGTGGACCTGCTTGTACAGGAACTGCAGCTTCAATTGACTTTATCCCACCTGCTACTGGTGATTATCGCATCCAACTAAACAGATATAATTGTCAAACTAGTGGCTTCCTTGATAACGGCGATATTACTGTAACGCTAATTGCAGATCCACCACCTCCAGTAACTAACGATGAATGCTCTGGTGCAACAGCTCTAACTGTTAATGCTGACTTAAATTGTGGTGTAACTACGGCAGGAACTACTTTAGGTGCAACAGCATCACCTCAAGCTGATAATGTTACTGGAACACCTAACAATGATGTTTGGTACAGTTTTATTGCAACTGACACAGCCCATGTAGTTTCATTACTCAATGTTGTTTTGGTTAATGGCAGTACAGATATGGGCATTGGTGTTTATGATGGGACTTTGGGCTGTAGTGCACTGACTTTTGTGGATGATAGCGACCCTAATACTCTAAATTTAACAGGATTAACCATAGGAAATCCTTATTACGTTAGGGTTTATGGTTGGTTTAGCGACTCTTCTGATGCTGCTAATTTTGATGTTTGTGTGGGAACCGATTCGCCTTGTGTACTACCAGCACCTATAACTGCAGCAGCTTGCCCAGCTGTTGATGTTACACCAGATTCTGCTACTGTTGGTTCATGTGGTTCTGGCTCGGGTCCTGTCGACTTAACCGCAGCATATACAGATCTTGGAGACACCTCTGATTATGATGTTGATTTAATTACATGGGACCAAACCGTATTCGACACTTTTGCCGCAGCAGCCACAAACAATGTTGCACTTTCATCTGATGACAGATGGTCTAACCTCGCTTACACTATACCTTTTGACTTTTGTTTTTATGGTAATTCTGTTTCCCAGTTTGTTGTTGGTGCTAATGGCGCCATATCTTTTGATTCTAGTCTAGCTAATACAGGTTCTGGATTTTCATTTAGTGATAATCTACCCAGTACTACTGGCGCATTATTTGAAAACGCTATTTATGGAGTTTATCATGATATCGATCCGAGTGTTGGTGGTACAATAAGTTTTGGTACCACTAATGCAAATGGCTGCAATGCTTTAGTTATTCTTTGGGACGATATTCCAATGTGGGATAATGGTAATTTTGGCTCAAATACCAAGCGTCATACAGCTATGATGGTATTATATGAAAATACAAATATTGTTGAAGTTCATATCGAAGAGAAAGTAATTGATGATGGACCATGGAATGGCGGTAATGCTATCGTTGGTATACAAAATCCGGGAGCAACAGCTGCAGTTGTAGCTCCTTGCAGAAATGGCTTAGACACTAATTGGGCAACGACCAATGAAGCATGGCGCTTTACACCATCTGGCGGTAGCTCTATTACTACTTTACAATGGTTGGTAGACGGAACCTTAGACCCAACATACAATGGACAAACAACTATAAGCGTTAACCCTACATCTACGACTACATATACTGCACAAGTAACTTACAATCTATGTAATGCTAGTACATTAGTTATTACAGACGATGTTATTGTCTCCACTGGCAGTGCAAAAATTTGGGACGGATCACAACCAAACGATAATTGGATGGATCCTCTTAACTGGTCAGATGATGCAATACCAACACCTGCAGACTGTGTTATTATTCCAAACACAGGAAATGATCCCGTAATTTATACTGGAAGCGATGGAGACGGACTCAATCTAACTATTGAAAATGGCGCTACCTTAACACAACAGCCAAACTCTACATTAACTATTGTAAATTTTATAGATGTTGAAACTGGCGGTACATACAATATGGATGATAGTTCTAGTCTCGTTCAAGTTGATGATGTAGCTAACACTGTCGATGGTACTTTTACTATGAACAGAAACACCAACATTAGAGTTAATGACTATGTATATTGGTCTTCCCCAGTTATTAGTTTCAATATTGAAAATATATCACCTGGAACGCCGAATGGATACAAATACGAATGGATTCCTACTTTATTTCAAGGTATTGGACCACCTGGCAATATGGTTTTTGGCGAATGGCAAGGATATAATACTGGAGTAATGGATATTGGTAAGGGTTACATCGTAAAAGGCCCTACAGGACACACAGCAACCCCTTCAAACTACACAGCCACCTTCTCTGGGACACCTAACAATGGTACAATAGTACAGCCTATAGAGAGAGGTGCTTACACAGGTATAAATTACTTTTACAACCCTTATGGAAATGATCTCCTGTTAGTAACTAGTGACGATGATAATTGGAATCTTGTTGGTAATCCATATCCTTCGGCTATTAATGCTATAGACTTTTTAACTCACACCAATAATGGTAATATCTCAGGAAGTGTTTATTTATGGACACACGGAACAGATATTGGAGCAGGAAACACAGACCCATTTTATGATGATTACGTCTATAACTACAACGTAGCCGATTATGTTGCATACAACTCAAGCGGAGCATCTACACCACTAGGGTTTAACGGCAACATTGGTGCTGGACAAGGATTCTTTGTATTAATGACTGATACTGCTACTACGAATGAGACAGTAACCTTCGATAATACTATGAGAAGTAGTGCTTATGCAAATAATCAGTTTTACAGAACAAGTAATCCGTCTAATATGGATAGCTCGGCTGCCAATAGAATATGGTTAGATTATGTGAATCCTTCTGGTCAAACTAGTACAACTTTGGTAGCTTATGTAGACGGAGCTACAAATGATGAAGACCGTATGTATGATGCACATACAACTACAGGAAATGGGCTAGATCTTTATTCTTTGATAGATGAAAAAGAATTTCTTATACAAGGACGTCAATTACCTTTTGATGCTAATGACCAAGTACCTCTTGGCCTTAACATCGCAGAATCTGGCATTCACTCGATAGCAATTAACACATTACAGGGATTATTTAATGATAGCAATCAGGATATTTTTATTGAAGATTTACTAAATGATACAATTCATAATATTAAGGAATCCCCTTATTCGTTCACAAGCGAATCAGGAATTATAAATGATCGATTTGTTTTAAGGTTTACCAATTCAACGCTTGGGCTAGAAGACTTTGACACCTTGAGTGGTGTAATAGTTTTTGAAGAAAATGAAAAAATAACCGTAAAATCAGATTACGGAGCCATTGCTTCAATAGATGTATATGATGTGCTCGGAAGAACATTATACTCTAATAAAACGGTTAATGTTAATAGGTTCTCTATTGAATCTATTTCGCATAAAAATGCCACTCTATTGCTGAAAATCAAACTAACAGATGGAAAACAAAAAATAGCTAAGATTATTTTTTAAAGTACTTTACAAAACTCCAAAAAGACCTCTTTTTTAAATAATTGAGGTCTTTTTCATTTAAATAAGCCTCACGTTCAAATGAAATATTTCGGTATGCCAAATGCCAGTTCTTATATTGTAATAATCGAAATAAAAACTCTAGAGTGTAGAGTACAAAAAAAAGAATAATCAACAATTCTAACTGTTGCTTTAAGTGAATTTTTTCATGATTAATCAACACATCATCTCCTTTCAATGCTTTAGTTTTTAAAAACATGAAAGGAAAAACAGTCATACCAATATAACCTCTAGGCACTAAGTATTTTGAAATCAATATCACAACAGAGTCTGTTCAAAAATCAATCCAAATTACATTATCTTTGTAAGACATGAAAAAATATGTCCCAATAGAAGAAGGAGATTACTACCTAACACCAGAAGGCTATCGCTGTTTTACAGAGCAATACCATCTAAAACGAGGCTATTGCTGCGAAAGTGGCTGCAGACATTGCCCTTATGGTTTTAACAAAGAAAAATTAAAAAAGAAATAATGCAAGTAACAGAAATATCATTTAAGGATCAGATTTTAGAAGGCATACCAGATATCTTACCACAACCAAAAACGTATGACCCAAAAATAAATCATGCTCCCAAAAGAAAAGCAATTTTGTCGCCTGAGGAAGAAAAATTAGCTCTAAAAAATGCACTGCGTTATTTCGACAAGAAACACCACAGCACTTTACTACCTGAATTCAAAGAAGAATTAGACAAATACGGTCGTATCTACATGTACCGCCTACGTCCTGATTATAAAATGTATGCAAGGCCAATTGACGAGTATCCTGCAAAATCAAAGCAAGCTGCAGCAATAATGCTAATGATTCAAAACAATTTAGATTATGCTGTAGCACAACATCCACACGAATTAATTACTTATGGTGGCAATGGAGCTGTATTTTCTAACTGGGCACAGTACAGACTTACAATGAAATATTTGGCTGAAATGAATGACGAGCAAACGCTTGTGATGTATTCTGGCCATCCTATGGGTTTATTTCCCTCTCACAAAGAAGCACCAAGAGTGGTTGTTACCAACGGCATGATGATCCCTAACTATTCTAAAACAGATGATTGGGAAAAATTCAACGCTCTTGGCGTTACACAATACGGACAAATGACTGCAGGAAGCTACATGTACATTGGCCCGCAAGGTATTGTTCATGGCACAACGATTACCGTTTTAAACGGCTTTAGAAAAATAAATAAATCACCTAAAGGACACATTTTTGTTACCTCAGGTTTGGGAGGTATGTCTGGAGCACAACCAAAAGCAGGTAACATTGCTGGTTGTATTACGGTTTGTGCAGAAGTAAATCCTAAAATCACTCAAATACGGTTAGACCAAGGTTGGATTGATGAAAAAATCACTGATTTAGATGAATTAGTTGCTCGAGTTCAAAAAGCGCAAATAAATAAAGAAACGATTTCAATCGCATACCTAGGTAATATTGTTGAAGTCTGGGAAAAGTTTGACGCATCAAATATTCATATCGATTTAGGAAGCGACCAAACCTCTCTTCACAACCCATGGGCTGGTGGTTATTATCCTGTTGGATTATCTTTTGAAGATGCTAACAAGATGATGGCAAATAATCCAGATTTATTCAAGACTAAAGTTCAGGAAAGTTTACGTCGTCATGCTACTGCAATTAATAAACATACAGAAAAAGGCACATATTTCTTTGATTACGGAAATGCCTTCTTGCTAGAAGCCTCACGTGCTGGTGCTGATGTTATGTCTGAAAACACTACTATTGGTCGTGAATTTAAGTACCCTAGTTACGTGCAGGACATCATGGGACCAATGTGTTTTGATTATGGATTCGGTCCATTCCGTTGGGTTTGTGCTTCGGGTAAACCAGAAGACCTTGCAAAAACCGATGCTATTGCTTGCGAAGTTTTAGAGGAAATCATGAAAAATTCACCTGAAGAAATCCAACAACAAATGGCTGATAACATTCAGTGGATTAAAGGTGCGCAAGAAAATAAATTAGTCGTTGGCTCACAAGCCAGAATCCTCTATGCAGATGCCGAAGGTCGAATGAAAATTGCCCAAGCCTTCAACGATGCTATCGATAAAGGCGAAATAGGCTACGTCATTTTAGGTCGAGATCACCATGATGTCTCTGGGACAGATTCACCTTATCGAGAAACCAGTAATATTTATGATGGTTCTCGTTTCACTTCAGATATGGCCATTCACAATGTTATAGGAGATAGTTTTAGAGGAGCCACTTGGGTAAGCATCCACAATGGTGGTGGTGTTGGCTGGGGCGAAGTAATTAATGGTGGATTCGGCATGGTTCTTGATGGTACTAAAGAAGCATCAACGCGTCTCAAACAAATGCTATTTTGGGATGTAAATAATGGTATTTCCAGAAGAAGTTGGGCAAGAAACGAGGGGGCCATTTTCGCTATAAAACGCGCTATGGAAACCGAACCAAATTTAAAAGTTACATTGCCAAACACTGTTGATGATGATCTTTTAAAAAACATTTAAAAAAAAGTGACATGAAGAGACTACTCAAATTTACACCAGTTTTAGTTATGGTTATTCTTCTATCGTCATGTAGCTCTGTGAGAGTAGCTGCAGATTACGACAGAGAAGCCAATTTTGACCAATACAAAACCTTTGCGTTTTTCAAGCCTGGAATTGACAAAGCAGAAATAAGTGATATCGATAAAAGAAGAATACTTAGAGCTATTGAAGCTGAACTTTTAGCAAAAGGAATGACAAAGTCTGAAAACCCTGATATGCTTGTTAGTATTTTTACAAAATCTACCCAACGCGTAGACGTCTACAATAATGCCTGGGGCTTTGGTGGCTGGGGCTGGGGAGGATTTGGCGGTTGGGGCTGGGGTTGGGGCCCTGGCTTTGGTTGGGGCGGAAACAATGTCTCTACCAGAACAGAAGGTATGCTCTTCATTGACTTTATAGATACAGATAAAAAAGAATTATTCTGGCAAGGCTCCGGAACTGGATACCTAGTGACAAGAAACGTGGAGAAGAAAGAAGCACGTATCAGAGAGTTTGTAGCCAAAACTTTAGAGCAGTTTCCTCCATCAAAATAGAATCTTAAAACATAGAAGAATTAAAGCACTGTGTAATCAGTGCTTTTTTGTTTAAATATTTTAGAAGTAGCTATTATTTTAAATATTCTATCTTTGCCGACTTCAAAATGAAATTGTTATGATTTTAGGTCAAACGACAAGAAAGAATTTTACACAAAACCCTAAAGACGATATTTTATCTGGTCTTACAGTTGCATTGGCATTAGTCCCTGAAGCTGTAGCATTTGCTTTTGTTGCTGGTGTAGATCCACTAGTTGGATTATATGGTGCTTTTATGATGGGTATCGTTACTGCTTTATTTGGTGGACGACCAGGAATGATTTCTGGTGCTACAGGTGCAATGGCAGTGGTTATGGTGCATCTTATTCAAAAAGGAAATGAAGTTGGTATTAATTTAGATACACCAATTGAAAATCTCGGGCTTCAATGGCTATTTATTACCTTATTATTTGTTGGTGGTATTCAAATTTTAGCAGGTATTTTTAAGCTTGGAAAATTTGTAAGACTTATTCCTCATCCTGTAATGATGGGCTTTGTAAACGGTTTAGCCATCGTCATCTTCTTATCACAATTAAAATTATTTCCTAATGCTGTTCCACAGGATATTTCATTTTTTGGTAATACTTCTGAATGGTTCTCAGCATTATTTTCAAATGCAGCTTTTTGGAAAATGATGGGCTTCATTGGTCTGACTATGGGAATTATGTATGGACTACCTAAACTTACCAAAAAAATTCCTGCTGCTTTAGTAGCTATAGTCGTTGTCGCTTGTATTACAATTTTTGGTGGAATTGAAATGAGTACCGTTGGTTCTTTTATTGCAGAAGGTGGTGGTAAAGGTTTAAAAGGTGGGTTACCAACATTTCAAGAACAGATTTTTGGATTATTCGGAACACTTCCAGGGCATTGGGATATCATTATTTCGACAGCATTTATTCTAGCAGCTGTTGGTTTAATTGAATCTCTAATGACCTTAAACCTTGTTGATGAAATAACAGAAACTAGAGGAAATGGTAATCGCGAATGTATTGCGCAAGGAAGCGCTAATATGTTGAATGGCTTGTTCGGTGGAATGGGTGGTTGTGCTATGATTGGTCAATCGATCATCAACGTAGATTCTGGCGGTCGTGGTCGTTTATCTGGCGCTTTTGCGGCTGTCGCTTTGTTAGGATTTATTCTATTTGCCGCACCATTAATTGAGCAAATTCCTATTGCTGCTTTAGTTGGTGTAATGTTTATGGTAGTCATCGGAACATTCGCCTGGTCTAGCTTTAGAATCATTCGTAAGATTCCTATTTCTGATGCTATTGTACTTATTGCTGTTTCTGCTATTACAGTTTGGAAAGATTTAGCAGTAGCCGTTATAGCCGGTGTAATAATTTCTGCATTGGTATTTGCTTGGAAAAACGCCACAATGATTAGAGCAAGAAAACGTCTTCAACCAGATGGGACTAAAACTTACGAAATTTGGGGACCACTGTTCTTTGGATCTATTCAAAGTTTTAATTCAAAATTCGACGTAAAAAATGATCCTGAAAATGTTGAAATCGACTTTATAGAATCGCGTGTTAGCGATCACTCTGCTATGGAAGCTATTTTTAATTTGGTAAACAAATATGAAGCTGCTGGTAAAAGTTTAAAACTAAAACACCTTAGCGAAGATTGCAAAGCTTTAATGTACAAAGCAAGTCCTAAGTTTAAAGAAGTTATTGTAGAAGACATCAATGATCCTCGCTATTATTTGGCTGCTAATCCTGAAGAATTCACAAAACCACTTTCGGAATACGATTTATCAAATTAAAGGTTGTCTGAAAATTTTGTTTTGTCAATCTGAACTCGTTTCAGATTCTAAGACATAAAGAAAATCAAATTCAAGATTCTGAAATAAATTCAGAATGACAGATTTTCTATTTTCAGACAACCTCTATTTATTTAATAATCCAATAAGGCTTCAATCTTAACCTTAACCTTTTCAGTTGAAGGAATCATAGTTTGCTCTAGTATTGAATTCAAAGGAATCGCTGGCATATTCTCACTACCTATGGTCATTACAGGTGCGTCTAAATACCTAAAACATTCTTCCTGAATTTTTCCAGCTAATGCTCTCGCAAAACTATTATCACTCGGCTCTTCTGTTACCACCAAACATTTGCCTGTTTTCTTAACCGACTTCATTACAGTATCTTCATCCAAAGGGTAAAGCGTTCTAAGATCTACAATTTCAATTTGATCACGCATATCTAATTCGCCAGAAGCATTGTATGCCCAGTGCACACCCATTCCATAAGTTACAATGGTACACGTTTCTACATCGTCTTGCTTCCAGATTTCCTGTGGCAACCATGCTTTTCCAAAAGGTAAAATATAATCCTCAGCAGGCTCTACAGAAGTTGCTGTTTTTGTTCCAGGAACTTTAGACCAATACAAGCCCTTATGCTCTAAAATTACCACTGGGTTCGGATCGTAATAAGCAGACTTCATCAAACCTTTTAAATCGGCACCATTACTTGGGTAAGCAATTTTAATACCTCTTATATTAGTGACTATACTTTCCACAGAAGACGAATGGTAGGGTCCACCACTACCATAAGCACCAATTGGCACACGCAAAATCATACTTACGGGCCATTTTCCGTTACTTAAATAACAGCTACGACTCACTTCGGTAAACAACTGATTGAGCCCTGGCCAAATATAATCGGCAAACTGAACCTCAACAATTGGTTTTAAGCCTACGGCACTCATACCAACCGTAGAACCTACGATAAATGCTTCCTGGATTGGTGTATTAAAAACTCTGTCATCACCAAATTTCTGTGCTAAAGTTGCTGCTTCTCTAAACACACCACCAAGTCGTCCACCAACATCTTGTCCGTAAAGCAGACATTCTGGATGCTTGCGCATTAATTCTTCTACAGCGAATAAGGCACAATCTACCATCACTACTTTTTCCGCACCTTCTGGTGAACGCTCACCTTTTTCTTCGGTAATTGGTGTTGGTGCAAAATCGTGGGTAAATAAATCTTCTGGTGTTGGATCTTCGGCTTTTAAGGCTTTTTGAAAATCATTTTCAACCAACGTTTTTATTTCCGCTTCAATAGCATCTATATCCTTTTTAGCGAAACCATTATCTAATAGCTGTTGCTTTAAAACAGGATATGGATCACGAGACTTTGCTTCTTCCAAATCATCTCGATACCATTCCATACGCACACCAGATGTATGATGATTCAATAACGGCACTTTAGCGTGCACCAAAAATGGTCGACGCTCGTCTCGTATGGTTTTTATAACTTTTTCTAGAGCTTCGTAGCTTTCAATAAAGTTAGCACCATCTATAGAAATGGCTTCTAATCCGTGAAAACCTTTAGCATATTCTGCAGCATTTTGAGCTCTGGTTTCGGCTTCATTGGCTGAAATATCCCAACCATTGTCTTGCACCAAATATAGAATAGGCATTTGCTTTAACGCTGCCATTTGAAAGGCTTCTGCAATTTCACCTTCGGTAACTGATGCGTCGCCTAAACTACAAACAACAAGCCCATCCTCAATCCTTCCCGAAGGGAAGGAAGCTTTTGCGTGCTCACTCGTAACGGAATTTTTTAAACCTTGTTTTTCTAAATATTGTAAACCCATTGCAACACCAGTTGCAGGAATGGCTTGCATACCTGTTGCTGATGATTGATGCGGAATTTTAGGCTTATCGGCATCTTTTAAACTTGGATGCGAATAATATGTTCTTCCACCAGAAAATGGATCGTCTTTTTTAGCCAATACCTGTAGCATTAAATCGTAAGGTGTCATACCAAAAGCTAACAACATTGCATCGTCTCTATAATACGGAAATGCATAATCTTGAGGTAACAATTGCATTCCTAAAGCGGTCTGAATGGCTTCGTGACCACGCGATGTAGCGTGCACGTATTTTGAAACTACTTTGAAGTTAGCCTCATACAATTCTGCCATTGTTTTGGCGGTTACTAAATTGGTAAATCCTTTTTTTAATATCTCTTTATTCATCATTATATCTGTTCGTCAGTTCGAGTGAAATTGTCTTAAGTAATTTTGTATCGGGAACTTTATAATTACTTCTCGATACAATTTGCTCGTTCCTCACAAATCACTCAAAGTGACGTTATCTTTACACTAATTCCTTTTCAACCTTTATCATCCAGTTGAATTTGTCTTCAATTTTTCCTGTTTTTATGGCATTTAGCGTGTTGTTAACATCTAATCCTACCGGACTTTCGTCAGACACATGAATGCCGCCATTTTCTGTACCAATGCTCTGAATGTAAGCAATACCAACAGCTGTTCCTGTTCCGAAAGCTTCCTCTAAAAGGCCTTTTTCTGATGCTTCACGGATTTCGGTAAGCGTGATTGGACGCTCAATAACTTCAAAACCTTTATCTTTTAGAATATCGATAACGCTCATTCTGGTAATTCCATCGAGAATGGCACCATCGCGACGTGGTGTGATGAATTTTCCATCGATTTTGAAGAAAATATTCATTGTTCCCACCTCTTGAATGTACTCGTGCTCAACAGCATCTAACCACAATACTTGGTCGTAGCCTTTTGCTTTTGCTAATTCCGTTGGACGAATTGCTGCTGCGTAATTTCCAGCCGCTTTTGCTTCGCCTGTACCACCATCTACCGCACGAACGAATTTCTTTTCTGCCCATAATTTTATGCGCTTGCTGAAAAATGGTCCTGCTGGTGATGCCATAATGATAAACTTGTAACTTGTGGCTGCACGCATACCGATAAAAGCTTCATCGGCATACATAAATGGACGTAAATATAAGGCACTACCATCTTGTGGTGGAATCCACGCTTTGTCCATAGCCACGAGCTGTTTTAAGCCTTCTACGAATAATTCTTCTGGAACATTTGGCATTCCCATTCTGTCTGCACTAAAGTTTAAACGCGCTGCATTTTTATCAGCACGGAATAGCATTGGTGTTCCGTCGGCATCTACATTAGCTTTCATACCTTCGAAAATGGCTTGTCCGTAATGCAACGCCATTGCTGCTGGATGGGTTGGAATTAAAGCTAACGGTTCGATTCTTGGGTTTTGCCATTCGCCGTCTTTATAATCGCAGATAAACATATGATCTGTAAAAGAGGTTCCTAATGGTATGTTATTAAAGTCGATGGTATCGACTTTTGATTTTTCTATTTTTTTGATTGAAATATTCATATTTATGTTTTTTCGTCAGTTCGAGTGAAATTGTCTTTAGCAATTTTGTATCGAGAACTATTTTACTGCTTCTCGATACAATTTGCTCGTTCCTCACAAATCACTCGAAGTGACGTCATTTTTATATTGTTCTATTCGTATTAAATTGCTCTAAATAATCGGCTACGCGACGCACAAAGCTTCCGCCTAAATACCCATCAACAACACGATGGTCGAAAGACAGTGATAAGTACATCATACTTCTAATAGCGATTTCATCGCCTTTTTCAGTTTCGATGACTTCGGCACGTTTTTTAATGATTCCTAATGCTAAAATGGCAACTTCTGGTTGGTTGATTATTGGTGTTCCCATAACGCTTCCAAACGTCCCAACGTTAGAAATAGTGAACGTGCTGCCTTTGATATCGTCGCCACTCAACTTATTTTCTCTTGCTTTGCCTGCTAGCTCGTTTACGTTTTCGGCTAACTCTTTTAAGTCTTTAGTGTCAGCGTTTTTAACGACTGGCACAATTAAATTTCCACTTGGTAATGCTGTTGCCATACCAATATTAATGTCTTCTTTTACGATGATATTACTGCCATCAACAGACGCATTGATATTTGGAAAATCTTTAACTGCTTTTGCTACGGCTTCTACAAACAATGGCGTAAAGGTTAGTTTTTCGCCATATTTTTCCTGAAAAGCAACTTTATTTTCATTTCGCCAATTTACCATATTGGTTAAGTCGGCTTCAACATAAGCAGTTACGTGCGGTGACGTATGCTTAGAATACACCATATGATCTGCAATCATTTGACGCATACGATCCATTTCTATAATCTTTCCTTTGCCTTTATCGAACGTTAATTGCGGAATGCGATAAGCCGTTGGATCTTGTACCACTGGCTGTGCAAACTTGTATGGTCTGCCGTCTTCGATATAATTGAATACATCGCTCTTTCTTAATCGTCCTTCGTTTCCGGTTGCTGGAATTCTTGCTAGTTCTTCAAAACTAATGTGATGCTCCTTTGCAATGGAAATAATTAGTGGTGAAAAGAATGTATTTGTATTATTGACTGAAAATGAATTTGAAGTTGACGCCTCAACTTTGCTCGTTGTAATAGAACGCTTCTTTTTGGGTTGCTTTTTCTCTTTTTTAGATGCTTCGCTTTCGTTCTGAATGACATCAGCTTTCTTTGTTGATTTTACTTCTTCTGAAACTTCTAAAATGGCGATAACTTCACCAACTTTTACCACATCTTTTGCTTGGTATTTGGTTTCTAGCAACGTTCCTGCTGCTGCTGCTGGCACTTCGTTATCTACCTTGTCTGTAGCAACTTCTAATATGATATCGCCTTCATCAAAAGAATCGCCTTCATTGATTAACCAATTAATGATGGTTCCTTCTGTGATGCTCTCGCCCATTTTGGGCATTTTTAGTTCAAATTTAGACATAGTCTTTATCTTCAATTTAGATTCCGCATCTAATGCGGAATGACAAAACGTATTAACTAGCGTTTGTTAGTTTGTGCCTTTATTTTTAAATCGAGTAAACTTATTTTGATCGTAATTACTTATAAACTTCTCGATACAATTTTCTCGTCCCTCAAGAATCACTCGAAGTGACGTTCATCTTTTCTATTTTTTCATAAAATCACGTAGTGTAGCATACGTGTTTTCTTGTACTACTCTATCTTTTGGTACTTCTCGAAGTGGTTCTACTTCTCTCAAAGTCTCGTGACAATCTTCTGGCAATTGTTGATACAATTGCGTTCCTTTAGTTTTCCACGCAATCATCTCGTCGCTTACCTGCTTGATGACTTTTGCTGGATTACCAACCACCAAACTACGTGGTGGAATTTTAGTTTCAGCTTTTACAAATGCCATAGCGCCAACAATACTTTCATCTCCAATTTCGGCATCATCCATAATTACGGTATTCATACCAATGAGGCAATTACGCCCCAAATTGGCTCCATGAATGATAGCTCCGTGACCAACGTGCGCACTTTCCTTTAGGGTAATAGATTTACCTGGAAACATATGTACCGTACAATTTTCTTGCACGTTAACGCCATCCTCTAAAATGATTTGTCCCCAATCTCCACGAATGGCAGCTCCTGGACCTATGTAACAATTTTTGCCAATGATGACATTGCCTGTGACTGCTGCCAATGGGTGCACGAAACTGCTTTCGTGTACAACTGGTGTGCATCCTTGGAATTTGTATATCATAGTGTAGCCCCTTTTAATTTCCCCAAAGGGGAAAAACACTCCGTTGTACTTACTGTTGTGTACTTTTTCATTTTCTATATTTACTATTTCTTCCTTTTGGGAAGGTTAGGATGGGCTTCCCTTTATTTAAATCGTTTTAATGTTTCTTTTGTAAAATCACTTAATACTAGACGACCACTAACGGCTGCTCTTTCGGCTAGAAGCGTGTCCCAATCTTCGGTACCTTGCCAGAAGATTTTCTTCATTTCTTTCATTGCTTCTGGATTGTAATTGCAAAGATTTTCAGCAAAGGTTTTTACGGCTTCGTCTAATTCGTCTGTAGTTTCAAACACTTGTGTAAACAAGCCTTTTTGTTTTGCCCATTCTGCAGGATAAAACGTATTGGCATCAATGGCGATTTGTGACATTCCGCTTAATCCTAACTTGCGCTCTACAGCCGGACCAACAACAAACGGACCGATACCAACGTTTAGCTCGCTTAACTTTATAGCTGCAAATTTTGTTGCCATACAATAATCGGTTGCCGAAGCAACACCTACTCCTCCACCAACGGTTTTTCCTTGCACTCGTCCAATAATAAATTTCGGACATTTGCGCATTGCATTAATCACGTTGGCAAATCCTGAAAAGAAGACTTTTCCTGTCGCTTCATCATTGATATTTATCAACTCGTTAAAACTTGCTCCAGCACAAAATGTTCTATCGCCTCCACTTTTTAAGACGATAACTTTAATGTCGTCATTATTACCAGCATCAGTTATTGTTTGTGCTAATTCTGCTAGAATATTTCCTGGTAATGAATTATGCGCAGGATGAAAAAATTCGATGTATCCTACTTGGTTTTCTATTTCTAATTTTACGTATGGTTGTTGATCTGACATAATTATATTAATCCGAATTGTTCAAAATGATGATTTAAATGTTTTCTTTCGAGTAAGTAAGATTCGTAACGATTCAATTCGCCAAATACTAAATTCTTCAATTTAGCATCTGGATTTTCCTTGAAAAACTCGATGTATTTTTTACGTTGTTCCTTAAACTTCTCAATCGCTGTTTCTAAATCTTGATGTTTTAAATCGTCTAGCGTATCTTTTTCTAACTGTGGAAATTGAGAGTTCTGTGGAAACTTTCTATAGTTATACAAACTTGCATGCACCTTGTCTAAAATCTTTTCTGGTGTGGCAATTTCAAAATCTTGAATTTCGCCAGAAGCAATTTTATAAGTATATTCTAAATGCTCAATCATATGTTGAGGCGTCATAATGCCCCATTTTGGTTTAGCATCTTCTTTTAATTTTGATAAGCATTCGTTGATCTTCTCCTCTGTCATTTCAACAAATGTTTCTTGTTTTTTCTGAACCATTGTTAAGATGGTAGCCACTGCAACCAACGGACTATCTTTGTCTGTTTTTTGACTTTCTGGACGGTTTTCAAAATTAGCATCAAAAACCTCAACGTACCATTTTACAATACCACTTGGATGCTCGGTTGATGAGACATCTCTATCTACTTTTTCCTTACAAGTTAAACGCACATAAATGGTATCATTATGGTATAAAGGTCTTAAAAATCGTATAGAATCCAAACCGTAATTAGCTGCTACAGGACCTTTATTCGGGTACACAAACAATCCAGCTGCAGCCGAAATTATGAAATAACCGTGTGCTGTTCGTTTTTCAAAAATACTTCCATCTAATGAGGTAATATCTGTATGTGCATAAAAATGGTCCCAAGTGAGATTCGCAAAATTTTGAATATCAGTATCCGTAAGTGTACGCTTGTGTGTTTTTAAGGACATTCCTGGTTGAATATCTTCCCAATGGTACTTAAACGGATGATCTTCGGCTTCCTTATATTTTGCATTTTGCTGATAAATGCCTGTGATTTCGGTAATGGTTGATGGTGTACCTTGAATGGCTGTTCGTTGCAAATAGTGTTTAATACCACGCATTCCACCCATTTCTTCGCCTCCACCAGCACGTCCTGGACCTCCGTGAACCAAGTAAGGTAATGGCGAACCGTGACCTGTACTTTGCTTTGCCATTTCGCGATTAATCATCAAAATTCTTCCGTGATGACTTGCTGCATTTACAACATAATCAGTTGCGATATTATCATCGTAAGTTGCAATTGAAGACACTAACGACCCTTTACCCATTTGCGCTAATTGCACAGCTTCGTCCATTGACTTATAAGGCATAATGGTACTTACTGGTCCGAATGCTTCACGCTCGTGAACAAGATTATTTTGGAAAGGATTATCTGTTCTAAACACCACTGGACTGATGAATGCACCTTTATTAGCATCCGCACCAATGGTTTCAATATTATCTAAATTGCCATAAACCATTTCAGCTTCTTTGCTGATGTCTGCAATAGAACTTTTAACAGCTTCAACTTGCTGTTTACTTACCAATGAGCCCATTCTTACTTCTTTAAGTCTTGGGTCTCCAATGGTTACTTCATCAAGCTCTTTTGCTAATGCGATTTGAACATCTTCAACTAAATTTTCTGGAACAATAATGCGTCGGATGGCTGTACATTTTTGTCCCGCTTTTACCGTCATTTCCTTTCGTACTTCTTTGACAAACAAGTCGAATTCTGGTGTTCCAGGAACTGCATCTTCGCCTAAAATAGAAGCGTTAAGCGAATCAGCTTCCATAGTAAAAGGTACCGATTCTTCAATCAATCTTGGATGTGCTTTTAGCAATCTGCCTGTAGCTGCCGAACCTGTAAAAGTTACGACATCCTGAGACTCAACAGTATCTAAAACAGTTTTTACGGTTCCGTTTATGATTTGAAGTGCGCCTTCTGGTAAAATACCTGAATTGATAATTTCTCTCGCTACAGCTTCTGCTAAATAAGCCGATGATGGTGCTGGTAAGACTACTGCTGGCACACCTGCCATCCAGTTTACAGCGCACTTTTCTAACATTCCCCAAACTGGAAAATTAAAAGCATTGATATGTACTGCAACGCCTTTTTTTGGCACCATAATATGATGCGCCATAAAGCGTCCGCCACGAGACAAATCGATCGGGTCTCCTTCTACGTGGAATGGCTTATTCGGAAACAATTTTCGTAATGATGCATTGGCAAACAGGTTGCCAAAACCACCTTCAATATCTATCCAACTATCTACACGTGTTGCACCAGTTCTGTAACTTAAATCGTAAAATTGTTCTTTGCGTTTTGTAAGGTAAAGTGCTAATTTTTTGAGCATATTACCTCGTTCTTGAAAGGTCATTTTACGAAGTACTTCGCCTCCTTTGGTGCGTCCGTAATTAAGAACTTCAGGAATATCTAATCCTTCAACAGCCCAATTTGTAAAATGTTCGCCTGTAATGGCATCGTAAATTGGTGTTCCTTCCTCTTTTCCTGTAGTCCATTGTCCTTGGACGTAGTGTTGAATTTTATTCTTCATCTTACTGTTTAAGATTATGTATTATCGACTTTTTTTTTTGAAGCAGTTCTCCTATCATTAATCTACCATCTTTACTCTTTTGCATTTAACTCAATTATCCTTCTTATCCAATCTTTATCATTATTTAGTAGCACATCTGGTGTTATACCAACTTGTTCATACTTTAAATAATCATTTTTAATCACTTCTATGGAAAACGCATATTCAATAGAATCACAATTTAATCTTCCTGCTATCCCTTCATTTCCATAACCATATGACACTGCCCCTTTTGAATTCTCGCCGACAATAACAGTGCGCTTATCGTCTTTTAGCCGAAGCGTACTTATTTCTGCCGCACTAGCTGTTAAAAAATTGATAAGCACATAAATTTTTTTAATTTCTTTTGTCTTTTTTAACAATTTAATAAGTGATTTTGTTTGCAATAAAGAACCACCTCCATTGTTTCTTAAATCTATAATTAAGTAAGGTTTGACTAATTTTTGCTTTAAGTCGTTGTAAAACGTATCAGCTTCATCCATTAGCTCATATGTTCGCTTAAGGGTTTTGATATTTATATAGTCATGATTAGCGTCTAAAGATTTAAAACCAAAATTTTCTTCATGTTGTTTATAAAAATGATAAGTGTTGTCTTTATTCCAAAAGGTGTTTCCGATTCTATTGTTCTTTATTTCTATATTGTTATTGTATACGAGTAAGCCATTTTTATAATGCTCGTATATTTCAAATTTCCCTTTTGAGGTTTTGTTGAGCTTTAATCTTATGGCACCATTTTTCCAAATATCAGAATCTGAAGTATCCATAACACCCAACCAACTCGAATTTGAATGTTTTATAAGTTTTATAGTTTCGTTACCCGAATAGTAAATTCCAGAAATTGAGTCTGAGTCAATAACATCATCAACTTCTCTTTCATAAAACAAAGGCTTAAATAAATCGGCTTCAGTCTTTTGATAAATTATATTGTGATTATCTTTTATAAAAGAGATGTATTTTTGAAGATACCCTAAACAAAAATAATCCTTTAGACTGTCCTCATTAATTTCCTTTATTATTTGGTTTTTCCATTCTTCAAACCTGAACTCATCTGATTTAGTTTTAATCTGAGACTTATAGCTCTTGGCTAACTTAATCTTTTTGGAAATCTCTTCTAAACTATTTAGGCAATCACAGCTTTTATCCTGACCAGAGGATATATTAGTAATTAATAGAATTAATAAAATCAGAATTTTATTCATGTGGCGAAAAACAATAATTTAACCCATATTTTCAATAATAGCTGCATAGCCTTGGCCCACGCCAATACACATCGTTACTAGTGCGTAGCGCTTGTTTTGCTCTTTGAGCTCTAAAGCCGCTGAATAGGCGATTCTGGTACCTGTAACGCCAAGCGGATGACCAATTGCAATAGAGCCACCGTTTGGGTTGATTCTTGGGTCGTTGTCTGCCAATCCCCAAGCTCTGGTGCACGCCAATGCTTGCGCCGCAAAGGCTTCATTGAGCTCTATGATGTCGATATCATCCATTGTTAATCCGGCTTTTGCCAAAGCTTTATTGGATGCCTCAACTGGACCGATGCCCATAATTCGAGGTTCTACACCTACGACAGCGGAACTCACGATGCGCGCTAAAGGCTTTAGATTGTATTTTTTCACAGCCTCTTCACTAGCGATAATGGTTGCTGCTGCTCCATCGTTTAATCCTGATGCGTTTCCTGCGGTTACGCTTCCTCCTTCTTTTTTAAAGGCTGGTCGCAATTTGGCTAAAATCTCTTTTGATGTTGTCGGTTTTACAAATTCGTCTTTTGCAAAAACAATTGGGTCTTTTTTGCGTTGTGGAATTTCAACAGGTAGAATTTCTTTTTCTAATCGTCCGTTTTCTTGCGCTTGTGACGCTTTCATCTGACTCCAGTATGCGAATGCATCTTGGTCTTCTCGTGAGATATTATATTTCTCGACAAGATTTTCAGCTGTCATTCCCATTCCGTCTGTGCCATACATTTCGTGCATTTTTGGGTTTATGAAACGCCATCCGAATGTAGAATCGTACAGTTTTGAATCGCCTCCAAAAGCACTTGATGGTTTTGACATTACGTACGGTCCGCGTGTCATATTTTCAACACCGCCTGAAATGAACACATCTCCATCTCCTGCTTTTATCGCTCTGTTTGCGTGAATAATTGCTGACAAACCTGAACTACACAATCTATTTACAGTTTCTCCTGGAACTGTAAATGGTAATCCTGCTAAAAGTGATGCCATACGTGCTACGTTACGATTGTCTTCACCGGCTTGATTGGCGCAACCAAGAATAACATCGTCGTATGCTTCTTTTGGGATATTTGGGTTTCGTTTTACTATTTCTTTGATGACTAAAGCTGCTAAATCGTCTGTTCTAACAGCAGATAATGTACCTTTGTAATTTCCTATTGGTGTTCTTATGCCGTCTATTATGTATGCTTGTTTCATAACTAATGCCTGCGTAAGCAGGTATCTTATTATTTGTTATTCCTAAATATTTTATTTCCTAAATTCCAGTTCAAACTTAAATCAGCCAACTAGGATTCATTTCTTCTATTAATTTAATCTTCCAATCTCTCTTCCATTTCTTGAATTGAACTTCTCTAATTGACGCCTTTTCACCATTTTCAAATTCTTCAAAATAAACTAGAATCTCACAATTGTATCTATCTGTAAAAGATTTTGGATAAACTTTTAATTTATGTTCTTTAACTCTTTCATCTAAATTATCAGTTACTCCTATATAAATTACTCCATTTGGCTTGTTTGCCATAATATAGACGTACCAATATTTCATTTATTCTTTATTATGAGATTCCTGCCTTCGCAGGAATTTTACTCCCATTTTTTTTGAGTGCGATAAACAACACCTTTAAAAAGTGCTATCAGTTCATCTCCTCGTTTTACTTCTACTATATTAAATCCGAGTCTGTTTTTTATGTTTTCTATCACAGATTCAGCGACTAAATAATCTCCTTCATTTAATGCTTCAATATGGTTGATGCTGGTTTCTATTGATACAGCAAATTTCCCATGAGTATTCGCTGCGAAACCAAAGGCTGTATCTGCTAACGCATAACTAATGCCTCCATGTGCTTTACCCATACTATTCAACATCTCTTTTCTAACTGTCATTGCCACGCGACAACTACCAATTTCGCATTCTAAAATTTCAATGCCTAACCAAGTGCTGAATGCATCTTGACTTAACATTTTATGTGGGATTTGTTCTCCTTTCATACTTCAATTTGTCACTTCGAATGATTTTCGACAGAAAATTGTATCGAGAAGTTTGGCTTGTTCTCGATACGCTTCGCACTCGAACTGACGCTAGTTAAAGAATGTTTTATTTTCTTTATTCATTTTACGTAACAACGGACTACAACGGTAACGGTCTTCGTGGTACTCGTTGTATAATTCATCTAGTTTGGTTACACACCAATCAATGCCTTTTTCATCTGCCCAGGCTAATAATCCTTTTGGATAATTAACACCTTTAGTCATTGCGTTGTCTATATCTTCTGCTGATGCGATGTTTAAAAACAATGCGTCTGCTGCTTCGTTAATTAACATTACTAATACACGGTCGAAAATAGTTTGTGCTAATTCTTGATGAGATCCTGAGTCAAGTTCAGGATGACAACTATTTATGATTTTCCCACTAGAATCGTAATCGTAATAGCCTTTCCCCGTTTTTCTTCCTAAATAACCTGCTTCACTTAAACGCTTTTGAGTGAAACTGGGTTTGTATCTTGGGTCGAAATAAAAGGCTGTAAACACGGTTTCTGTTACAGTGTAATTGACATCATTACCAATGAAATCCATTAACTCGAATGGTCCCATTCTAAAACCACCAAGTGATTTTAAACTATGGTCAATGGTTTCAAAATCAGCAATACCTTCTTCGTAAATTCTTAAGGCTTCTCCATAAAATGGTCGCGCCACACGGTTTACAATAAAACCTGGTGTATCTTTGGCAACAGCTACTGTTTTCTTCCAACTTTTTATGGTTTCAACCGATTTGTCTAAAACTGCTTTTGAGGTTTGCACTGCTGGAATGACCTCAACCAACTTCATCAATGGTGCTGGGTTGAAAAAGTGAATTCCAATGCAACGCTCCGGTTTTTGCAATGATGATGCTATGGATGCTATGGATAAACTCGACGTGTTTGATGCTATAATACAATCATCTACAACATAGCTTTCCAACTCTGAAAAAACTTTCTTTTTAATATTAATATTTTCGACGATAGCTTCAATCGTTAAATTTGAATCCGCTAATGCTTTAAGGCTATCGACATACGTGATATTTGATTGAATTCTGTTCTTTTCTTCAGTATCTATTCGACCTTTTTCAATAAGTCTATTTAATATTTTTTCAAGGCTTGCTTTTGCTTTATCTAAAGCCGCTTGGTTGGTATCGTATAATTTTACGGAACAACCAGCAGTTGCCGCTACTTGAGCGATGCCACTTCCCATTGTTCCTGAACCTATTATTCCTACGTTCATATTTGTTTTTATATTGAGATCCTGAAACAAGTTCAGGATGACAAATCATCCGAAGGGAAGATTTGCCAGATCTACATTTCCGCCAGAAATAATGATTCCGACGTTTTTATTTTTAAATTCTTCTTTATTCTTTAAAACAGCAGCAAAAGCTACTGCGCTTGACGGCTCCACAACTATTTTCATTCGTTCCCAAACGAGTTGCATAGCCTCTTTGATTTCTTGTTCTTTTACTCTGATAATTTTATCAACTAAATTTTTTATAATTGGAAAATTACGGTCGCCTAAATAGGTTTTTAATCCATCTGCAATGGTATTTGCGCTCTCGTTTTTTTCAATCTTACCTGATTTTAAAGAACGATACGCATCATCGACTTCCATTGGTTCTGCACCGATTATTTTGCAATTTGGTGCAAACTGATTAACAGCCAGAGCTGTACCTGCTAATAATCCACCACCTCCAACTGGTGTTATAACTACATCAAGATTAGGTTGCTCCTCTAACAACTCCATTGCTGCTGTCGCATTACCGTATATGACTTCATCTTGATTAGATGGATGTAAAAATGAGGCTTTAGTTTCTTTTTGAATTTTATTTGCCGTGAACTCCCTCGCCTCGGCTGTGGACTCACATTCTATAATTTCGCCACCATAGGTTTCAACACCACTCTTTTTGGCTTTTGGTGCATTTTCTGGCATCACAATATAGGCCTTAACACCAATTTTCTTTGCTGCTAGTGAAACAGCTTGAGCAAAATTACCTGAAGAGTGTGTTACGACACCATTTAATCTTTCCTCATCTGTAAGGGATAAAATCGCGTTTGCTGCACCTCTCATTTTAAACGCACCCATTTTTTGAAAGTTTTCGCATTTAAAAAACACATTACAACCTGTTATTTCATCTAACAATTGTGATGTTAACACAGGTGTTTTGTGAATAAATGGTTTTATTCTATTATGGACTTCTAAAAGAAGTTTTTTTGAAACATTATTCAAATTTTCCTCGACAAGGTTGTCCCATTGAGGGGACTTTAGGGGTGTTTTTAAAGCTTTAACTTTTTCTTCAAGCGACATAGACACACTGAACATGTTGTTTTTAACTTCTGAGTCACTGAACCTAATAAATTTCACTCCATATTCTTCTAGTTTGTCCTGCCTATTGACATCTTCAAAATATCGATAATCGTGTGAATTTCCATCAACTTCAATAGCTAACATTAGTTCATGACAATAAAAATCGACAATATATTCTAGCATTGGCACTTGCCTATGAAATTGAACTCCTAGAGCTCGGTTTTTGATATTTTTCCACAATAATACTTCAGCTAGTGTGCTATTCTTTCGAAGTACTCTTGCGTATTCTTTTAGTTTTGGATTATATGGAATAATTTTATTTTTCACTTTTTTACACCCCTAAAGTCCCCTCAAGGGGACAATACTCAGATGAATAATTCTAGTTCCCTTTAAAAGTTGGTTTACGTTTTTCTACAAAAGCTGAAACGCCTTCTTCGTAATCTTCAGTTTGAGCTGCTTCTATTTGTAATTTTGACTCTAATGCTAGTTGATTTTCTAAATTATTGGTTAAAGATTGATTGAAAGCTTCCTTAATTTTTCCTAAAGCTAATGTTGGCATATTAGCTAGTTTTAAGGCTAGTTTATTTACTTCCTCTTCAAAGCTTTCTAATGGTAATACTTTGTAAATCATTCCCATTTTTTCGGCTTCATCGGCAGAGACTTTATCTCCTAACATCGCTAATGCTGACGCTTTTTGAAAACCTATTAAGCGTGGTAAAAAGAAGGTTCCTGCGCTGTCTGGTATTAAACCTATTAAACTAAACGCTTGTATGAAGCTTACTTTTTCGTGAGCCACAACGATATCGCAAGCTAAAGCGATATTTGCTCCTGCTCCTGCTGCTACACCATTTATCGCACCAATGATTGGTTTCTTAATGTTTCTAATTCTGGTGATGATTGGATTGTAATGCTCTTCTAGAATTTTCTTGAATCCTGGATTTAGTTCCGGACTTGTCACTTCTTTTAAGTCTTGTCCTGCACAAAATGCTTTTCCGTTTCCGGTTAGCACGATTGCTCTTACTTCTGAATTACTTTCGCAATCGTCAAAAACTTGCTGTAGGTTTAATGCCATTTCACGATTGAAGCTGTTAAAAACTTCTGGTCGATTTAATGTAACGTAGGCTATTTTATTTTCTATTTTTAGTTCTATTGAACTCATAATTTTATAATTATTGACTTTATGAGATCCTGAAACAACACTTCGACTGCACTTCGACTCTGCTCAGCAACCACGCTCAGTGTGACAGTTCAGGATGACAGATCTTTTTGGTTGTCATTGCAAGAACGTAGGACGTGGCAATCTTTTCACATATAGATTCTTCGCTTCGCTCTGAATGACAAATCATTTTAAACATTTAAAATAATCAAATGGTTCTTGGCAATCGTTGCACTGAAATTGTGCTTTACACGCTGTTGAACCAAATTGACTTATCATTTTTGTATTTGTGCTTCCGCATTGCGGACATTTTACTAATTGTTTTCCTTCAAGCAACACCGACTTATCGGCTTCGGCATCTAGTGGTGCAGCGATACCATAATCTTCGAGTGCTTTTCTGCCTCTTGGCGTAATCCAATCAGTTGTCCAAGCAGGATGTAAAATCAAATCTACTTCAGCTTTATAACCGGCTTTTTGCATGGCACGTTTGATATCGTCACCGATAACATCCATTGCAGGACAGCCACTGTAAGTGGGTGTGATTTCAATTTTTACAACATCATTTTCGATAATGGCAGAGCGTACCACTCCCATGTCCATGATGGACAATACTGGAATTTCTGGGTCTGAAATGGACTCTAGAATTTCTACCAGTTTTGGGTTTATATGTTGCTCTGTTGTTGTCATTATTTTTTACTAAAACGGGTATTTTACTAAAATGCTTCTCGATACAATTTATTCATTCTTCACAAATCACTCGAAGTGACTAATGAGATCCTGAAACAAGTTCAGGATGACAAATCAAGAGTTAGCTACCATTCCATATTTGGATAGGTACGTTGCATATATTGTAAATCGGCTAGCAAGTAACCCATATGTTCGGTATGAATGCCTTGCTTTCCTCCTTTTTGAAAATATTTGCTTTCAGGAACGCTTAACGTTGCTTCTTCTAAAACTGCATTTACTTCTTCGTAATAAGCATCTTTTAATTTAGTGACATCAACCCCAACACCTTCTGCAACCGTAGCTTTATCAGCTTCGGTTTGATGAAACAATTCATCAGTATACGTCCATAAATCATTTATTGCGGTTTGAATACGACTATGACTTTCTTCTGTTCCGTCACCTAATCGCTTCATCCAATCGGATGAGAAACGCTTGTGGTAACTTACTTCCTTGATAGATTTTTTTGCAATTGCAGACAAATTTAAGTTGTTACTTTTTTCTAATTCGGTTAACATTAAAAAATGATATACATCGAATAAGAATTGTCTTGCCATTGTGTACCCAAAATCGGTATTTGGTTGCTCTACCAATAACACATTGAAGTATTCGCGTTCTTTACGAAGCATTGCGATATCATCTTCAGTTCTGCCATCGCCTGCAATCTTCGCTGCATATTGATAATAACTACGTACTTGCCCTAATAAATCTAATGACATATTGGTGCAAGCGATATCGGTTTCTAAACTTGGTCCGTGACCGCAAAGCTCTCCTAATCTCTGACCGAGAATTAGGCTATTATCTGCGATGCCTAGGATATAGTTGTATAGGTTTTTGTTTTTCATTTTTACTCAAATTGAGACCTTTCGACTGCGCTCAAGGTGACATTTAACTCCAATAAAGGAATCCTGAAACAACACTTTGACTACGCTAAGTGTGTCAGTTCAGGATGACAAAGCCTTGCTTTGTTACATATGTTTTACGTCGTCTGGTAAATCGTAAAATGTTGGATGACGATACACTTTGTCTTGTGCTGGTTCAAATAATTCACCATTATGCTCTGGGTTTGATGCTGTAATATGCTTACTTTCCACAACCCAAATACTTACACCTTCGTTACGCCTTGTGTAAACGTCTCGTGCATTTTCTAAAGCCATTTCTGCATCTGCTGCGTGAAGACTTCCGAAATGACGGTGTTCTAATCCGTTTTTACTTCTTACGAAAACCTCCCAAAGTGGCCAGTTCTTTTTATTAGACATTAGATATTAGATGTTAGATGTTAGACTTTATCAGAGTACTTTTCTCATTTCTCGAGTCTAAACTTCTGATTATACTACTTGCTTGTTTTTTCTTTCTTGCTGTTTTTCAGCGTGAGCCATTGCTGCGTTTCTGACCCATTCTCCACGTTCCCACGCGCCAACTCTAGCTTTCATTCGCTCTTTGTTCATTGGTCCGTGACCCTTTACTACTTGCCAGAATTCATCCCAATCAATCTCCCCAAAATCATAACTCTGACGCTCTTCGTTCCATTTTAAATCTGGGTCTGGAATTGTTAATCCTAAAATATCAGCTTGAGGCACAGTTTGGTCAATAAACTGCTGACGTAACTCGTCATTGGTTTTTCGTTTCAATTTCCATTTCATTGATTGTTCGGTATGAACTGACATATCATCAGTTGGCCCTAACATCATTAAACTTGGCCACCACCAACGGTTAAGTGCATCTTGCGCCATTTCTTTTTGTTCTGGAGTTCCATTGCAAAGCTTTAGCATAATTTCGTAGCCTTGGCGCTGGTGAAAACTTTCTTCTTTGCATACGCGCACCATTGCTCTTGCATAAGGACCAAAAGAAGTGCTGCAAAGTGGCACTTGATTGATAATGGCTGCACCATCTACCAACCAACCGATAGCTCCCATATCTGCCCAAGTCACTGTTGGGTAATTAAAAATGGAAGAATATTTTGCCTTACCTGAATGTAATTGTTCGTACAACTCATCTCGAGAAATGCCTAATGTTTCGCAAGCACTGTATAGATATAATCCGTGACCTGCTTCGTCCTGTACTTTTGCCAATAAGGCTACTTTACGACGTAAGGATGGCGCACGAGTAATCCAGTTACCTTCTGGTAACATTCCTACAATTTCGGAATGTGCGTGCTGACTGATTTGCCTAATATGCGTTTGGCGATATTTTTCTGGCATCCAGTCTTTGGGCTCAATTTTCTCGTCGCGCGCTATACGCGCTTCAAATTCTGCTTCTAAATTTTTGATTTGATCTCCACTCATTTCTTTTAGCTTTTGGCTATTAGCTTATTGCTTTTAGCTGGTGAAACTTAATTTTTCTTTTTCAATATATATTCAGATTCCAACCTAAGTAGGAATGACAACTCTTATTTAAACGTCGAAATCGACTACAACTTTTTTAGTCGTTGGTACTGCTTGACAGCTTAACACATAGTTTTGTGCAACTTCATCTTCTTCTAACGCATAGTTGATTTTCATTTCAACTTCACCTTCTATGACTTGGCATTTACAGGTACTACAAACGCCTCCTTTGCACGCAAATGGCAAATCTGCTCCTGCTATGAGCGCACCATCTAATATATTATCATCGTCTTTTTGCATTGTGAAGCGGAATTCTTTTCCGCCATCGATAATAACAACTTCAACGCCATCAACTTTTTGCTCTGATAAACGCTCAACACGTTTTTTATCTTCTTCAGTTAGGCCTTTTACAAATAATTCGAAATGAATTAAATCTTTTGGCAAACCTGCTTCAGCAAGATAATTACTCACATAATTGACCATATCTTCTGGTCCGCACAAAAACACTTCACTTGTATCTGGGATGTCAATAAACGTCTTGGTGAGCACTTTCATTTTTTCATCATCAAAACGACCATTGAACAACTCTATATCTCGTTTTTCTTTGGTTAAGAAATAATAGATTTCTAACCTCCCAAAGTAGGTGTTTCTTAGCTGCTCTAACTCTTCTTTAAAGATAATGGATTTTGCTGTTTTATTGACATAAAACAACTTACAAGTTGCTTTTGGCTCTGCTGCCAAATGCGCTTTAATCATTGAGAGAATTGGCGTAATACCACTCCCTGCTGCAAAGAACAGGTAGTTTTTAGCATTGTCTGCATTACAATCTACTCCAAATGTTCCGCTCGGAGCCATAACATCTAGCTCGTCTCCTGCTTTTAATGTGCTATTGACGAAGGTTGAGAATTTTCCTCCTGGAATTTCTTTGACTGCAACTTTCCATTCGTTATCAAATGGACTAGAACATAACGAGTATGAGCGACGTACATCTTCGCCATTAATTAACGTCTTAAGCGTTAAATGTTGCCCTTGCGAGAATTTGAATTTGTCTTGCAAAGCATCAGGAATATCAAAAGTTACAACAGAGGTGTCTTTTGTTTCCTTATAAATATCTTTTATTCTTAATTTATGAAAATCTGCCATTAACAGTTATAATCTAAACTTTAAAACTTTTAGGCTTAACCCGAAAACGATTTCGAATTACCTACTAAAAAAACTAACAGTTGTTAGTTTGCTTGACAAATTTACAAAAAATTAATCGATTTTTTTGTTAATACCTTTAACGAGAACTGTACTTAATTGTTGTGATAATTTTTCTGGATTGAGATAGTCTTTTTTAGGAATCCATAGATACAACGATCTTAAGGTTGATAAGATTGAAAATAACATAATCTCAATATTTTCGTCTATGATTTCTCCTTGTTCAACTCCTTCTACCACTATTTGCCTTAAATTTTGTTCGTAGTTAGCACGTAACTCAAGATAATAATTCAATTTTTCTTCTAAATGCATCCAATCATTATTTAGGGATGCCATTCCGTAAGTATTTTGAGAAGTAATATTAACATGTAGTTTCACAACCTCTTCTATTTTTTTAATACTAGAAATATTTGATTTTTGAATTAGAGCCAAACCTTCGGTAAACTCTTCTGCCAATGAAATGATTATTTCTTTTAGAATTTCTTGCTTAGACTTGATATGGTTGTATAAACTAGCTGCTTTCATTCCCATTGCAGAAGCCAAATCGCGCATTGTTACTGCGCTGTAACCTTTTTCTTTGAAGAGTTTTGCTGCCGTTTTTATGATTTCGTCTTTACGTGTTTCAGTTTTCAATTTTAGGAAGTGATTTATTCAACGTAAATTTATAAAAAAGAAAAACTATGGGATTTTTAGATTTTATTTTTGGCACCAAAAAACGTCAAGTTGATGAGTTTTTAGAGAATGGGGCTGTAATTCTTGATGTACGCAGCCAGCGTGAATGGGATGCTGGACATATTGAGAAGGCTCTACATATTCCACTAGACCAATTGAACAACCGAATTGACGAAGTAAAAAAATTTAACAAACCAGTGATAACTTGCTGTGCTAGTGGTGTACGCTCCGCTAAAGCTGCCAAGTTTTTAAATTTGAATAATATTGAAGCTACTAATGGTGGTGGTTGGGTTTCCTTGAATAAAAAATTATAACTTGAGTCTATCTAAGCTTTCTAGACTTTCAACTGGTGCTTGGTTATACTCAAGCGTCCAACCTAGTGAATTGGTGAGTATGTAAAGTTTTGAGAGCTCGCTTAACAATCTATTTTCTGCGTTAGATTTTAAATCTGAAGCTTCAATTTTTTTCATTAGAGACTTTTTTACAATCTCTTTTATATTGTTATAATCATCTGCTTCAAAAGGATTTAGATAATCAGCCTGAATATCATAATACTCTAAATCTGGGCTAATTTTTATTTCCTCTTTCGGAATACTTAGTATTTGAAGTGTTTTTGTGGTTTCATCAATGTTGTATTCAATTTTAGACAAGTCGTAAGCTACGGTTACATCTGCATTTACGACCACAATCGCCTTCTTTTCTGCCTCTAACAAATCAGCAAAGATGCGTTTAGAATTTTCGTAGGTAAAAACCTCACTAAAATGACCTTCAGTAACAACCAGCTTACTAACATTTTTTAACTGCTTTTGAATTAAAGCAGAATTTTCCCTTAATATAATTTGTTCTTCTTTTTTACTACCACAATATTTAAACGTGAATAGTATAATCAAGGTTATTATAACTCCGAATAAGATTTTTCGCATATGGCTAATTTAATCAAATTAGTATTTAATGTTTGTCTAATTTACCTTTTAAATCCTGTTTTTTTGCATTACAGCGAATGACGAAGCCTATCATCCATAAAAAAGGTAATCTAACTTAGATTTTTAATCAAATTAGTGTTTATAAATACTTTAGATAGTTACAACGCTGTTCTTCCTCAAATCTCCAGAGCAGTGTTAGTTAATCCATTTTAATGCTTAAAAACGTTTACATACCTGTTTTTATGTTTTTGACACTGGCTTTATATGGCCAAAAATCTACACTTTTACAAAATATTAATTTTAGAGCCAAAGAGTTAAGACACAACTTAAACAAAGCAGGAGATACTCTTATATTAAGCAGCGAAAAAACCATTTATAATGTTGAGATTTTCAATCAAGATTTTGAAAAAACAGTTGATGTTAGAAGTAACGAAACCAAGATACCATTACACGATACACCTCTTGGAAGGTTAGTAGTACAAGCTAAAATTCCAGACAAAAGAATTATTATGACGTTGCTTAGGCATGAAGAAATAGAAAATATACCCACAAAAAAGATTGAAATATTAAGTAAAAAAGAGGAAAAGCAACCCGTTTTAAAGCTGAAAGCTCTATTTAAAATTAATATTGCAATCATCACTAAAAGTGCCAAACTAAGTAGCAAAAACAGAAACACGGTTGACAATATTCCAACTAAACCTGTTGCAGAAAAGGTTGATGAGCTCATTGTCAATACAACACACCCTAAGCCAGAGGCTAAAACTTCAAGAAGTATTTCAAATATGCTTAATTGGAAATCAAAAAAATCAAATACTAGTAATAAAGTTTTTTGGATTTCTCACACTATAAATACTGGCACCTCTTCAAGAAAAATTATGAAAATGGTGACTCATAGCGAAGCTGATTATCTAATCGCAAAGTATAAAGCAGAGCACCAAACACAGCAAGGCAAACTTAACGAATTAACTATTTGGGAGGTTTTTGACACAACAAATTTTATAAAAAAACAAACACAGAATTCTGAATATATTAAATCTAAAGATTCTGATTTTTTCAACACAGTACCTTATTTTTCTTCCATCAAAAACTTTGTTGCACTTAATTAGTTGATACCTTATTTATCTTTTAACTATTTTTAAGGATAAAAAACCAACCGTTATGAAGTTAAGATATTTAAAATTTTTCTGCACATCATTAATTATAATTTGTTTTCTAGGCTGTTCTAAATCTAAGCAAGAGTATGCCACTATGCTTATTCATGGCGGAACCATATATACTGTAGACAGCACGTCAGTTACTGTTGAAGCTGTAGCTACAAAAGATAACAAAATCCTTTTTGCAGGTAGTTTAGAAGAAGCTGAAACTTACAAAAACAAACAAACCAAGATTCTAGATTTAAAAGGAAAAACAATGACACCAGGCTTTATAGAAGGTCATGGCCATTTTATGGGTTTAGGATATAATGAACTCAACTTAGACCTTATGAACACAACGAGCTACCAAGCTATTGTTGATGCTGTTGCAGAGCGTGTTAAAACTGCTAAACCAGGAGAATGGATAACAGGTAGAGGCTGGCACCAAAGTAAATGGGACAGTATGCCATCTGACGTAGTTAACGGTTTTCAAACACATCATTTATTGAGTGAAATCTCACCAGACAATCCTGTTTACCTAAAACATGCAAGTGGACATGCTGGCTTTGCAAATGCAAAAGCAATGGAAATAGCAGGATTAACCGAATTGGCTTTAGACGGTTTAAAAAAATACGAAGTTGAAGGTGGTGAAGTCTTAGTAGATGCTTTAGGTAGACCAACTGGAGTTTTTAATGAGCGTGCACAAACTTTAATCACACAACACATACCTGAAAGAACAGCTGAATCTGATATAAAAGCCTTTGAACTTGCTGTAAAAGCTTGTCACAAAAATGGCATAACAAGTTTTCATGATGCTGGTATTCCAAAAGAAACAATCGCTTTGTATGAACAGATGAAGTCTGACTCAAAAATGAATGTAAGAATCTATGCCATGCTAACTGGTTGGGATAAAGATTTATTAAACGATTGGTACAAGAGAGGTGTAATGATAGACAATGACCATCTCTTTACAATTAGATCTGTAAAACTTAATTGCGATGGTGCACTGGGCTCTCGTGGCGCATGGCTTTTAGAACCTTACACAGACAGACCAGACCATTTTGGTCATGAAACCTTACCTATGGAATTTGTAAAAGAAACTGCGATTAGTGGGCTTAAAAATGGTTTTCAAGTATGCTCTCATGCCATAGGAGACAGAGCCAATAGAGAAATTTTAGATCGTTACGAAATAGCTTTTAAAAAAAAACCTGAGAAAACACAAGACCATAGATTTAGAATAGAACATGCGCAACATCTTCATCCAGAAGATATTCCTCGTTTTGCAGAGTTAAAGGTTATTCCTGCCATGCAAGCCGTACACATGTCTTCTGATAGACCTTGGGCTATTGATCGTTTAGGCGAAAAAAGAATTAAGGAAGGTGCTTATATGTGGCAAACCCTTCTTCAAAGTGGTGTACCTATTGTAAATGGAACCGATGTACCTGTAGAGCCTATAAATCCTATTGCAAGTTTTTATGCTAGTGTAAGCAGAAAAACACTAAAAGGAACACCTGATGGTGGCTACGAACCTGATCAGAGAATGACCAGAACACAAGCTTTAAAATCTTACACTTTAGATGCAGCATATGGCGCATTTGAAGAACAAATAAAAGGCTCTATTTCTCTTGGAAAGCTGGCTGACTTTACAATTTTTGACAAGGATATAATGACTATTGACGAAAATGAAATTTTAGACTCTAAAGTTGTGATGACTATATTTAATGGTAAGGTTGTATATAATACTGAAGAATAAAAAAACATTAGTTTCCTTCTCTTCTGAAGGCCTAACTAATGTTTAAGCATGCGGTTAATAGCAATGCAAAAATAAATAGTTCTGTAGGAATGAACATTACTAAAATATTATCAATACGTTATCAGAAATTAGCCTAAAAATTTAAAACTAATGACTAGCTACAAAGAAAGAAATATTGAATACAAAGAGCTTTTAAAAGTTAATGATTGGTTTATAAAGGTGTACACCATTACTAAACATGATACGTTTAACGATGCTAAATTTTACGATGACGTAAAACTTCAAATCCCTAAGTGGATTACATTAAAAAATGGTTTTAACCATAATCATAACAATATTGGATTTTTAATTCTACATATGGGAACTGAAGGTATATTCTCTTTAATAAATTGGTGGGTTGGCGACAATATGCTAAACACTCATATTTTTAAAACAGACTATAATCAACCCATTTCTTTTGATAAAATTTCTGGTAATGGGCTAGCGCCTTGTGTTTGGGAACTTGAGATTATCAATCATGAGCGTTTGGCTTGGACAAACCATGTGTTAAAAAAAGCACTTCAACCTGACTTTGAATCTTATTTAAAAAGTTCATTTAGCAAAACTTTATAGCCAAATTCAGTAAATGTCATTTAACATAAATTTTTCGCCTTACAACGAATCTAAAAGCTTTTCAACTTAAAAAAACACCTTACAACCTAAGAATACTAACATCTTAAAGCCATAAATTATCTTTACACAAGTATTTATATGGATACTATTTGTTTCCCCAAAAACAAAACCTACTTATTATGACAAGACTATTAACCGCACTTCTATTGCTTTTGGCACCATTTATTCATGGCCAAAAATCAACCCTTTTAAAAAATATTAATTACAGAGCCAGCGAACTACAACATAGCTTAAACAAAACTGGAGATACTCTAATCTTAAAAGGTGAACGTACTATTGATAAAGTTGAGATTTTTAACAATGATTTTCAGAAAGCCTACATTGTTAATAGCTCAGACACAAAAATACCTTTAGCTGACATTCCGCTGGGCAGATTTGTAACTGAAGTAAAAGTGAATGATAAACTCATTATTATAACACTTTTAAGGCACGAGAATTTTGAAGATGTCACAGAAACTGCAGAACCAGAAACCAACAAAGAAACTGATGGTTTTGCTGAATCTAACTACCAAAATAAAACTGAAGGTAAAGCATTCTCTGAGTTTGAAACAAAAGAAACACTAAGCAAAACCACCAACAGACCAGTAAAATTTTATTGGATTGTAAAGCATATAAACAAAGGACACAGCTCGAGTAAAAAAATGCGCATTGGTGACAAAGCGATTGTTGATAAAATGATTACTCAGCATAAAATAGATTTAAAATCTAAGGCTGGAAAACGCAACAAATTAACCATTTGGGAAGTATATGACACTTCAAAATTTATGCGCTTTAAAAGAGAAAATCCAGATTATGCCACTGTAAAAGAAGCAGATTGTTTTAATACTGAACCTTTCTATAAATCTGAAGGCAGCTAGATGTTTATCAAACTACTTCTTTAACTCTAACTTCTCGGCAAAATAATCACAAAAATCCTTCATTGTAGCAGTCATTTTCTCGTCTTGTGTAGCACGCAGAAATGTATCGCTCATTGTTACTAAAGTCTGGTGAAAAAACAGTTTCATTTCATCAACAGGCATATCTTTAGTCCATAAATCTATTTTTAAGGTTTCCTGAGCGTTGCTATCCCAAACAGAAAGCATAATTGCCTTAGCTTCTTCATTTTTTACTCCACCATCTTCAGCAGACCAGTTCAGTTTTTCTGGCACTCTGTTTTCATCGAGTTCTACGTTTAATTCTATTTTAGATGTTATGGTTTTAGCCATTATTTCTTTGGTTTAAATTTTGCTTTGTTAAAAATTTCTTCGGGTTCTTTTTCTAAAATGCTCAACACATTTTCGTCTGTTGTTTCTGCATAGGCTCTTACAATTTGCCAACCTATATATTGTCCTAATCTTCCAGGTGATTCGTTGTCTAATTCTAAATAAAACTTAGAATAAGGTGCGTCTGCAATAAAACGACTTGGTAATTTACTATCTGTACTAAAGAGCAATTCCTTTTCAATAAAATAGCTCCATATCGGACTCTCGTTGGCTTCTGCCCATTTTAGCTCTTGTTCTGTGTAGCCAATCTTTTCAGCATTGGTTTTAAAAGGAATCATTACATCCTTAAAGTAAAGTAATTTTCCATAGTAAATCATTTCATCTAAAAGTGTCTTGCGGTTAGACTGAAAAGTATATTTCTTAGCATAAGCTTCTGCTGCTTCAGACACAATTTGATTCCTCTGCATGTTCTTTACTAAATATCTTGGTATATTTTGATAAAATTCATGGTCTTCACCTAAAAAATTGTCAAGAGCAACTAACAATAACGAATCTGTAACAATAGTTTTATTTCTATAATCTACATCATTTGTTAAGGTAACCAATCTTGGCACACTAAAAGTTTTATCATAATATTTCAGATGCTGAAACAAAGCTTCAAACTCTTTTTTTTCGCCTTTAAAGTCTGGGTACACCTTCCCTACTTCAACCAATAACAGATTTTGTAATGTATCTTCAATTCTATCAATCCAAACAGAATCTGGCACATGCTTAGAAAATAAAAATGGATAAGCTTGTTTTAGCTTAGGAAGGTCTGATGGCTCTGCTTCTGCATAAGCTTTATCAAATCTTTCTACCACAAAATCTACTTCAATTTTTGAAATTTCTTCCTCAAGCTTAGCGTCTTCATTACAAGACACTATAAAAAGACTCAACATAGATAAAATGAAAATTCTCAATGACATTTTACGAAACATTTTTAATCCTAACACGTTTCCGTTATTTTTGTTGTGCAAAGGTACATTTCTTTGTTTTAAATTGTAAACATTATGCAAACAGAAAAGGTTGTAAATCATATTGTAAATTGGTTAAAAGATTACGCAAATAACGCAAAGGTTAACGGTTTTGTTATAGGTATCTCTGGCGGAATAGATTCTGCAGTAACCTCAACCCTTTGTGCAAAAACCGGTTTAGACCTTTTATGCATTGAGATGCCAATACACCAAGCTGCAAGCCATGTTACAAGAGCTCAAGAACATATTGCGCAATTAAAAAAGCGTTTCCCTAATGTAAGTGACGCTTGTGTTGATTTAACTCCTGTGTTTGAAGAATTTAAAACCGAAGTAAGTCTTGATGGTAAACAAGCGACTGTAGATATGGCCTTAGCTAATACAAGAGCAAGATTACGAATGACCACGCTTTACTATTATGCAGGTCTGCAAGGCAGATTAGTAGCTGGAACTGGAAATAAGGTTGAGGATTTTGGAGTAGGTTTTTACACGAAGTATGGAGATGGTGGAGTAGATTTAAGTCCTATTGCTGATTTATTAAAATCTGAAGTTTACAAAATCGGTGATTATTTAGATGTACCAGAATCTATTATGAAAGCTGCTCCCAGTGATGGTTTGTTTGGAGATGCAAGAAGTGATGAAGACCAAATAGGAGCTACATATCCAGAATTGGAATGGGCCATGAAAATGAAAGACGAAGGAAAAACCATTAATGATTTCTCAGGAAGACAAAAAGAGGTTTTTAACATTTTTATGAGCTATTACACTAGAAATCAGCATAAAATGACACCTATTCCTATTTGCGAAATTCCTAATAATTTAAGATAAATACAGCAGTTTATCGAATAAATTGCTGAATCTGCTTATTTTTTGATTACCTTTAACGTAAGCAAATCCCACAAGACACTTGACTCAGTAATACTAATTATTACGCCAATTAACCCTAACCAAACCAAAATCAATTGTCATGATACGTATTTTGATTGTTGACAATCACCCTATTGTAAGAACGGGTTTAGAACTGTTCTTAAACAGTAAACCCGATCTAAAAGTCGTAGGTAAGCTAAGTAGTGGTATAGAAATTTTTGAATTTGTTAGACGTAACGATGTTGACATCATTATTTCAGAAATTGATTTACCAGAACTTAATGGTATAACTGCGCTAAGGGCAATTAAAAAAGAAAACCAATCGGTTAATGTACTCATCTTTAGTCATCAACCAGAGGAAATCTATGCTATTAGCACACTAAAAGCAGGTGCTTCTGGATATTTAAACAAAACTGCTGATTTAGAATCTATTGAAGCAGCTGTTAGAAAAATCCATGGTGGTGAAGTCTCTCTCAGTGAAAAAATGGATAAGCATTTGCGCTATGAAGATACACGTAAGAGCAGAAGCCGAATGTTTAAAAAGCTATCTACCAGAGAGGTAGAAGTTTTAAAACTTTTATCTATTGGGCGAAAAAACAAGGAGATTGCAGAAGAACTTGATATTAACGAAAAAACTGTAAGCACTTACAAAGCCAGACTTTTTAAAAAGCTTAATGTTAATAATATCGTAGATTTAATCCATCAGGCAAAACACCACAACCTAACTTAGTTTTTATCCGCCAATAACTTTACCAAGTTTACGAGACAATAGCATTTTAAGACCTAAATAATCCTTTACGTCTTCCATAACCGAGCGCGTATCTACGTTTTCCCTTAAAGTTTCGTTTTTGTACTCAGCTACTTTTTGATCTATAAGATAACAACGTAAACTCAAGATGGTTTGACTAACCAATTGAGAAATAGAATGTTCTTTTTCCTTAGGAATAATTTGATTACGCTGCCAGTCGTGAAGATTGTATTTTTCATCCTCCATTAAAATGCTGGTAACTTCGGTTGCAGACGCTTGGTCTAGTTGATTGATAAAATCTTTAGTAGAAAAATTTTCGTCTTGGTTTAGCCTATCGATAATTGAATAATATAACTCTCTAAACTTTTCATTAGAAAACATCATTTCATCTTCCTGAAGGTCTAAGTAAATTTTTTCAAATACGCGTGCTTCATGTACTGCTGGCTCTAAAACTAAATCGCCAGACACTTCATCTTCCTTTAAAATCAGGTCTTCAAACTGCTCTGTTCTGTCACCATACAACATCAAGATTTCTATAATCTTTCGTTCTAACTCATACTGAACATCAACCTTTGGTTTATTTTGCTGTTCAGTCTTTACAACTTCAAAAGCCCTTTGATCTTGTTTGTATTTTTTATTAGCGTCTTGAACATCTTTTTTGTTGATTTGTGCCAACGTGCTAAAGAGTACATTTTCACTAATATCCATTATAGAAGCACATTCTCTAATATAGATTTCGCGCTTAATGGCATCAGGAATTTTAGCAATGCTATTTACAATATCTCTAATTGTTTCAGCCTTTTTTATCGGGTCATTATTAGCTTCCTTCACTAAAAGTGATGCTTTAAACTGAATAAAATCCTTAGCATTGTTATTGAGATATTCGGTAAGCTCTTCTAAGGTATTAGACTTTGCAAAACTATCTGGATCTTCACCATCTGGAAAGGTACAGACCTTAACATTCATACCTTGTTCCAAGATTAAATCTATACCACGAATAGAGGCTCTTATACCAGCCGCATCACCATCAAAAAGCACTGTAATGTTATTGGTTAGCCTATTAATGAGTCTTATTTGCTGAGAGGTTAATGCGGTACCAGAAGATGATACTACATTTTTTACTCCGGTTTGGTAAAACTGAATAACGTCTGTGTAACCTTCTACCAAGAAACAATTGTCTTCTTTTGCAATGGTCTGTTTAGCAAAAAACAAACCGTAAAGCACGTTACTCTTATGATAAATATCGCTCTCTGGCGAGTTTAAGTACTTTGCAGCTTTTTTGTCGTTGGTTAGGATACGACCACCAAAACCAAGCACTCTTCCACTCATACTATGAATAGGAAACATCACACGACCTTTAAATCTGTCGAAACGTCGCTCTTCCTTTACTATGGTAAGTCCTGTTTTTTCTAAAAACTCTAATTTGTAACCTTTACCCAAAGCGTCATCTGTAAAAGCTTGCCACTCATCTAAGGAATAACCAAGTTGAAACTTTTTAATCGTTTCTTCTGTAAAGCCACGTTCTTTAAAATAGCTCTTACCTATGGCTTGCCCTTGATCTGTTTTTTGTAAAACTTTTTGAAAATACTCATTGGCGTACTCACTTACCAAATATAAACTTTCTTTGGCATTGGCCTGTTCCTTTTCCTCGTCTGTACGCTCGGTTTCTTCAATCTCTATATTGTACTTTTTGGCTAAATAGCGTATGGCTTCAGGATAGGTAAAATGCTCATGTTCCATTAAAAAGGTAATGGCATTACCACCTTTGCCAGTTGAGAAATCTTTCCAGATTTGTTTTACTGGAGAGACCATAAAACTTGGTGTACGCTCTTCGCTAAACGGACTTAAACCCTTAAAGTTGCTCCCAGCTTTTTTTAACTGTACGAAATCACCAATGACCTCTTCTACGCGAGCAGTTTCAAAAACTTGTGATATGGTGTTTTGTGAGATCAAGGCTACTGTCATTCCGCACCTGATGCGGAATCTAATTTGTTATTATTATATCTTCAATGAATTCCTATCTACGCAGGAATGATAAGTGTGTAAAATTAAGATAATCTATTTGTTTTAGAAATTTGTGTTGAAAAGTTATTTGAGGTTCTAGCAAAAAATGGCGAACTTGGTTGGCAGTTGACTAAAATTCGCTATATGAATCAAGAACCAAATATCAATAGTCGAAATATACCCTTGCCAATCCAAAGAGAAGTTCGCCAAAGATGTGGATTTGGATGTGTCATATGTGGAATGCCTCTTTATGAGTACGAACACATGGAAGAATGGGCAAAAGTTAAAAGACATAAGGCTGATGAAATCACTTTATTATGTGACAAACACCATAGAGAAAAAACAAGTGGATTACTACCTAAAAAAATAGTAGAAGAAGCAAACTCAAACCCCTATAACCTCAAAAAAGGTGTTTCAAAACCATATGATTTATATTTTGGAGGAAATAATGTTAATGTAATTATTGGTTCTAATAATTTCTTTTACACTAAACCAAAGCACAATAATTCTATAATGATTCCTCTAAGTATTGATTATGTCCCAATCATAGCTGTGGTCTTCATGGATAATCACCTATTGCTGAATATTGTGATTTATGATAAATACAATAGGTTAGTCTTTGAAATTAGAGATAATCAACTATTCTATTCTACTGAGCCCTGGGATATACAATTGGTTGGAACTAAGCTTACAATAAGAGAATCAAAAGGTAATATTCTTGTTGAATTTAAATTTTCTCCTCCCAACTTAATTGAAATAACAAGGGGAAAATTAATTTGTAATGGTGTCGAAGTAAAAATTAGTCCAAAAGAATTATTTGTTAACAATAAAGAGATATCATTTATTAAAAATTTTATATTCAATTGCACCCATTTTTTGGCACTTGGACCTCATCCTAAATATGTTATGGCAGCACATAGAATTGAATTAATAGATAGGTATCAAAAGTGATTATATAAGTTGAATCATAAAAAGCCCTAATCCATTTCTAGATTAGGGCTTTTAAACACTCAAAAATTGATTGATGAAAAATTTATTTTAGTCCATATCAAATCTTAGACCAACTGATATATTATTTTGATCAAAAGCCTGGTCTTTAAATAATGGATTAAGATCATACTTTACATATAATGCAGTGTCTCCCCAAGCCAAATAGCCACTTAATCCGTATACAAACTCACTAACTTCGAAACCTCCTCGTTGTTTGTCCTTAATACGGTTACCATCCTCTTTATATTTTAACTTTTGCATACTACCAATATTAAGACCTGCATAACCACCAAGGCCTACTTTAAACTTATTGCGTGTAGAGTATCTGAAGTAATCCTCTTTTTCAATCTTTTTTGATGGTCCAAATTCTAAGTGAACTGGAAATACCAAGTTTGTCGTTCTAAATTTTGCTTTCTTTAAGTCTAAAGGAAATTCTTCTAGGGACACGTTTCCATCTGTGTTTACAAAATACTGGTTGTCTTTAATATCTAATTTATTCCACTGAAATGAGAAACCGTATTTTAATCTCCAAAAGTTAGTATTCTGAAAAATTCTTGTTTTCCAAGCATAACCAAGTTCTATAAAACCAGAACCGCCAATTTTATAAGGAGAATCATCAATATCTTGTCCTTCTATTAAAGCGTTGTTTAATCCAAATGCAAAAACGATATCGCTTGTTGTCCGTCTGTCGTATTTTCTCGGCTCTTGTACACGGTCTTTTTTACCAAAGTAAATAAACTCATCTCCAAGATCTCTATCACCTCCGATTCTTATAACAAAAGATTCATCATCTAAAGTATATTCAGAGTCGTTTCTTTTCAATAACTCTATTTTATTATCTACAATTGCTAATCTGTTTTCTATGTTAGCTGCCCTCTTTTTTGCAGCCTCATTTTTTAATTCTTCAGCTTCTGCTGCGGTGATTTGTTTAGCATCTAGTCGCTCGTTTATAGCCTCTATTTCTTTTTTTAAAAATTCGCGTTCCTCTTTTTCAATTTCAATTTTTAGTTCTTCTAGAGCTTCAATTTTATAATCTACTGAAGTTTTTTCTAAACTATCTTTTACCTTTTCTTGTGCTTGTACAGTGCCAAATGTTACTGATATAATGGCGTATACTACTAATCGTGTAATTGTGTTCATAACTGTTAGTTTTTTGATGATTTATAATTGTCTTATTTGATTATTTCTAAAAGCAAAGTAGAGACTTCGACTGCACCCAAGTCCAATACTTATTTTTTAATCGTTACGCTGTGCTACTGCAGTTTTTACCGTTTTGTATCCGTCTTTTAGCACTTCGTAAACTTTACTCCTAAAGGATTGTCCCATCTCATCTTCCACATCTTCTAATAGTGTTTTTGCATCAACTGTTCTATTAGCTTCCTTCTGCAACTTATCTTTAAAAAGTTCTTTGCTTGCTACTTTAAGAAGTGAATCTACTTCTCTATCCGTAGCATTACTGTTTTTTGTGTTTATATCTTTTATTGCGTTAGCTACAGCATCTTTATCTATTATAGCTTCTTCAATTATTGTTTTCTGTTCGTTTTTTAAGTTAACAGAACTGTTTTCTTCAACATTTTGCTCAACTGCCAATTGTACATCTGATTTACTCTTAATTGCTGATTTATGGTTAATTATTTCTGTTTTACTCTTTTTTTCTTGCGCTTTAGAACCTACTTCCACTTCATTATTATCTGATGCTAATTCTATCGACTTAATTTCAATTGTATTAGACTTTTCTGTATTGTTAGAATTATCTTTTACATCTTGCTCAACCACCTTAGGTAGGCTTTGTTCAGTATTTTTAGACCCTAATGTTTGCACCACAACCGTTAATGTAATTATAACTGCTGCTGCTATTCCCATCCACCAAAACCAAGGAAATCTAGATTTCTTCTCTTCTGCATCCAGGCGTTCAGACAGTTTTGTCCAACTTTCTGCCGAAGGTTGCAAACTGCGCTCTTCTAGCTTATCCTTTAGTTGTTCTTCAAATTTAATTGGTGCCATAACTGCTGTTGTTTAATTCTTTAATCTTTTTTTGAAGCATTTGCCTAGCTTTAAACAATTGCGACTTAGAAGTACCTTCTGATATGTTTAATAACTCAGCTATTTCGTGATGCTTATAGCCTTCTATTGCATACATTATAAATACCATTTTATAGCCTTCTGGCAGACTATCTATTAGCTGTTGAATTTCTGCAACCTCAATATTAGTCTTAATATTATTAGTATAATCTTGCTCTAAATAATCGTCTTCTAAAGCAAACTCAATATGCTTTTGTTGCCTTAAAAAAGATATTGATTCTCGAACCATAATACGCCTCACCCAACCTTCAAAACTACCTTCGTTCTTAAATGTTTTTAGATACTTAAACACTTTAAAGAATCCATTTAGCATAACTTCTTCAGCTTTCTGCACATCTTTAATGTAGTATCTGCAAACACTTAACATTTTAGGCGCATGCAACTCATACAACACGTGCTGTGCTTCGCGATTGTTTTTCGCAGCTCTTTGTATAAGCTTAGTTTCGTTTTTATGAAGCTGAATAACTCTCATCTTGTTGGTTACGATTGCTCTTCTATTTATAGAGACGTAAATATCTTGCTAATGGTTGTCTGGAAAGTAAAAAAAATTAAAAATAATCTTTAAACACCTTTAATACAGTGTTTTGAAATTTATTTTTTTCTATCAATTACATAATTAACCATGAGTTCTAGTGAAGCTTTATATGGAGATTGCGGGTATTTGCTAAGTAAGTTTAAAGCCTCTTGTTGAAAGTCTTTCATTTTTGAAATGGCATAATCTAAACCACCATTAGATTTCACAAAAGCAATAACTTCCTTAACGCGCTTTTTATCTTTATTATGATTTTTAATAGAGTTGATTAACCAAGATTTTTCCTTCTTTGAACAATTATTAAGCACATAAATTAAAGGTAGGGTCATCTTCTGCTCCTTTATATCTATTCCTGTTGGTTTGCCTATTTTTTCTTCACCATAATCAAATAAATCATCTTTTATTTGAAAAGCCATACCTATGAGCGCCCCAAACTTTCGCATAATATCAACTTCGGCAGAATTAGGCTTTACAGATGCTGCTCCTAGACTACAACAAGCTGCAATCAACGTTGCTGTTTTCTGACGAATTATATCGTAATAAACAGCCTCTGTTATATCGAGTTGTCTTGCTTTTTCTATCTGTAGTAATTCGCCTTCGCTCATTTCGCGCACTGCAACAGAAATAATTTTCAGTAAATCAAAATCATTATTATCAATAGAAAGTAAAAGTCCTTTAGAAAGTAGATAATCACCAATTAAGACTGCTATCTTATTTTTCCATAGGGCATTGATAGAGAAGAAACCTCTACGTCTGTTGCTATCATCTACAACATCATCATGTACTAAAGTTGCTGTATGTATCAATTCTATAACCGAAGCGCCTCTATACGTACGCTCACTAACCTCACCATTATTTAGCATTTTGGCAACCAAAAACACAAACATTGGTCGCATTTGCTTGCCTTTTCTGTTAACAATATAGTGTGTTATCCTATTAAGCAATGCCACTCTACTAGCCATAGAAAGCTGGAACTTTTGCTCAAAAAGCTCCATCTCGTAGGCAATTGGCTGCTTAATTTGTTCGGTTATTTTCATAAATGCATATAAAACTTTGCAAAATTACAAATAAAGCCGCTTTTTATCGTTAAAAATTGAATATTACAAAATTAACACGTTCGGTAAACAAATATTTGTAACTTTAGGGAATTAATCTAAAAACAAACTTTATGAAAAAAATTACTTTATTGATGACATTAGTCTTCTGCTCTAGTCTAATGTTTGCACAAGTTGCGCTAACCGAGGACTTCGAAGCTGACTCTACATTCCCTACAGCTAGTGGCTGGACTGTTCAGGATTTATCTACTCCTCCAAACGGAGAAGTTTGGACTATTGATAATACAGGGGAAGCTGGAGGTTTTACTGCTGGAAACACCCTAGTATATGATAACGGTGGTTTTGGTAATTATGCTACTATGGACAGCGATGGCTATGGAAATAATGGCACAATTGAAAACACAACCTTAACTAGCCCTTCCTTTGATTGTTCTAGTTTGACGTCTGTAACACTATCATTTGATACTGTTTATAACGGAAATTTTGGAGGACAAGGATTTATCGATGTTTTTAATGGTACTACTTGGGTTACAATTCAGACATATGCAACGGCTGCAGGTGACACACCCAACACTACCGTTACAGGAACCCAAACATTTGATGTACCTGAATTAGCTGGCGTAAGCAATGCACAAGTAAGATTTAGGTTTACTGGTAATTGGTCTATTTCGTGGTCAGTTGATAACATATCAGTTTTTCAATGTACAGTAGCTGCACCTACAGCTGTTAGCGCTATTAATCCTATGAATGGAGCAACTGATGTAGATATAAACTACGGAACAACTACAAACAACCTAGGACCAATCGAATGGTCTGAAGCTCCTACAGCAGATAGCTATAATATAAGTCTTGGAACTAACTTAGCAGGTGATGATATTGGAGTTATCACTGGTTTTGCTAGTGGCAATTCTATAAACTTTAACTGGCAACCGAACACTACTTATTATTGGTTTATCGAAGCGGTAAATTGCGCGGGCACAACAGCTAGCCCTGTGTTTAGTTTTACAACATCTGCTTGTACTGATACAACTGCTCCAGGATTAACGAGTGCACCTAGCCCATCTGACGGTGCAATGGATGTAACAATAGATGCTAATGGAAATGCTCTAGCTTTTTCTTGGACAGGTGATCCTAACGCGAGTTATACAGTAAACTTTGGCACGACAAATCCACCAACACAGTCTTTTGATAATTTTGAGTCAGGTGAATCAATAACAGGACTAGCCGAAAATACGACTTATTTTTGGTCTGTAGATGCTCTTAATTGCTTTGGTACTACTACTGGCACGGTCTGGAGTTTTACAACAGGCTTAGCTCTATCGGTAACTGAAAACGAAATAAGCAAGTTTAGTATATACCCTAATCCTGTAATAGATATAGTAAATATTAAATCAACTAATTCTATTATTGACAATATTCAGATATTTGATTTATCTGGAAAGATGATTAGTAACTACGGTAGCAATGATATTTTAGACTCACAAATTGATTTATCAAACCTTTCAAAAGGCATATACTTAATGAAAATTTCTGCTGGTGATAAGACTCAAACATTAAAAATAAATAAAAATTAGTTCTACTATATTTATTAAAAAAAGCGGCTAGTGCCGCTTTTTTTATGCTTTATTTTTATTCGCAAGCTGACCACAAGCAGCATCGATATCTTTTCCTCTACTTCGTCTTACTGTAACTGTAATATTATTAGCTTCTAAAACAGAAACATACATATCTAATGCTTTAGAATCTGTTTGCTGAAACTCACCATCATCAATAGGATTGTATTCTATAAGATTAACCTTACTTGGTGCAAACTTGCAAAATTCAACCAGAGCATCTACATCTTTTCGTTTATCGTTTATGCCTTTCCAAACGACATATTCGTAAGTAATTCTGTTTTTTGTTTTAGCATACCAGTATTCTAAAGCTTCTCTCAAATCTTTTAAAGGGAACGTAGCGTTAAAAGGCATTATGGATGTTCTCACCTCGTCTATAGCTGAATGCAAAGAAACCGCTAGCTTGAACTTAACACCATCATCAGCCATTTTCTTTATCATTTTCGGCACGCCTGATGTAGATACTACAATTCGTTTTGGTGACATCCCTAAACCTTCTGGCGATGTGATTTTATCAATGGCTTTAAGCACATTGTTGTAGTTCATCAGTGGCTCTCCCATTCCCATAAAAACGATATTACTTAATGGTCTGCCATGGTATAATCTGCTTTCATTATCTATAGCTACAACTTGGTCATAAATTTCATCTGGATTAAGGTTACGCATTCGCTTTAACCTTGCTGTTGCGCAAAACTTGCAATCTAAACTACAACCAACCTGCGAAGATACACATGCTGTTGTGCGAGTTGGTGTTGGTATTAGCACAGATTCTACGATTAAATCATCATGTAATCGTACAGCGTTTTTTATAGTACCATCAGAACTGCGTTGCATCTGGTCTACCTTAATATGGTTTATTACAAAGCTGTCCTTCAACATCTGACGCGTTTGCAAAGATATATTGGTCATATCTTCAAAACTATGGGCAGACTTTTGCCATAGCCACTCATAAACTTGATTCCCTCTAAACGCTTTATCTCCTTGTTTTACAAAAAAATCTCGAAGCTGCTCTTTGGTTAATGCTCTTATATCTTTCTTCTTAACTTCCATATTTTACAAAAATAGGCATTTGTACGTGTTTCTTTTCCAAAATAAAAAGCCTCTACTCTTTTTAGCTGTATGAGTAGAGGCCTTATAATATTCTAAGTTCATTTTAGATGATTAACATGGCATCACCATAAGAATAGAATCTATATTTTTCCTTCACTGCTTCTTCATAAGCACGTTTTACAAAATCGTGTCCTGCAAAAGCAGAAATCATCATTAATAGTGTAGATTTTGGTGTATGGAAATTAGTGATCATACAGTTTGCAATACTAAAATCATATGGAGGAAAGATAAATTTGTTTGTCCACCCTTCATATGGGTTTAATCTACCACTCGATGACACGGAACTTTCTATAGTACGCATAGATGTTGTACCAACAGCACAAACGCGTTTTTTATTCTCTATACCTTTATTTACTACATCAGCAGCTTTTTCGCTGATTATAATTTCTTCGCTATCCATTTTGTGTTTAGAAAGGTCTTCTACCTCTACAGGATTGAAAGTTCCTAAACCAACATGTAATGTAACTTCAGCCATTTCAACACCTTTAATTTCTAAACGTTTTAATAAATGCTTAGAAAAGTGTAAACCAGCTGTTGGTGCTGCTACTGCACCTTCATTTTTTGCATATATGGTTTGATAACGCTCCTCATCTTCTGGCTCTACGTCTCTCTTAATATACTTTGGTAGTGGTGTTTGCCCTAACTCAGTTAATTTTCTTCTAAAATCATTGTAAGAACCATCGTATAAGAAACGTAAGGTACGCCCTCTAGAAGTCGTATTATCAATAACCTCAGCTACTAAAGTTTCGTCATCACCAAAGTATAGTTTGTTACCAATTCTAATTTTACGTGCTGGATCTACCAATACATCCCAAAGACGTTGATCTTGGTTTAATTCTCTTAACAAAAACACTTCGATACGCGCACCTGTTTTTTCTTTATTACCGTATAATCTGGCAGGAAAAACTTTAGTGTTGTTCATTATCATTACATCACCTTCATCAAAATAATCGATAATATCCTTAAAAAGTTTGTGCTCGATAGTTTGATTAGCTCTGTCTAGAACCATTAATCTAGACTCATCTCTGTGTTCTGCAGGATGTTCAGCTAATAATTCTTCTGGAAGGTCAAAATTAAAGTTTGATAATTTCATGTATGAGTAATTTTTTTTTAGAAGTTGCAAATATACAATCTCAAAATAGGCCTTGTCAAGTAATTAGCGGTTTATTTTAGAATTCAATATCTAAGGATACAGAAACCAAAATAGTTACATGTTATACAACTTGTAATTAGGACTAAGATTTTGCTTTTGAAACCTCTAATTGAAAACCAATACTTTTTAAGTCTTCCCAGAATTGTGGATACGATTTACTCACCACTTCAGAATCATTAATTTGTAGTGTTGTTTTTAATCCTAATGGTGCAAATGCCATTGCCATTCTATGGTCATTGTAAGTCTCTACAGATACATCACTTTTAATACTTTTAGAGGATTTTAAATACAACGATTCATCCGTAATTTCTAATTCTGCACCAAACTTTTCTAACTCTGTTTTTAGGGCTACTAATCTGTCGGTTTCTTTTATTTTTAAGGTATGTAAACCTGTTAAGCTACATTCTAAGCCTAATCCAAATGCAGTCACTGCAATTGTCTGAGCTATATCTGGCGCATTTCTCAAATCGAACTCTATGGTTTTGTTGTTATCAACTTTCTTAGCTTTTTTTATGGTTATAGAATTATTTTGAAAACTGGTTGTTATACCAAACTCTTTGTACAGTTCTGACAAAATCGAATCTCCTTGCAGTGAATTCTTTTTGTAAGACGATAATTTTATTTCTGTACCAATATCACTTAATGCAGCAATACTGAAATAATATGAAGCTGAAGACCAATCTGACTCTACCACCAAAGTTTTAGGCGCTGCTTGTTCTAGCTGTGGTTTTACAGAAATAACATTGGCTTCGAATTTTGTTTCCACACCAATTTCGTTAAGCAACTCTAAGGTCATTTTGATATATGGAACAGAGGTTATCTTACCATCCAAGGTGAGTTCTAATCCGTTTTCTAATTTTGAAGCTATAAGCAATAGTGCAGAGATGTACTGACTACTGACATTGGCTTTGAGTGTAACTTTAGAATTAGTTAGTTTTCGTCCTCTGATTTTAAGAGGTGGAAAACCTTTATTCTCTAAATATTGAATATCTGCACCTAGTAGGTTTAATGCATCTACAAGGATTGCTATTGGACGCTCTTTCATTCTAGAAGAACCTGTCAATGTCACCTCTCTTCCGTCTTGAATTGAAAAATAAGCTGTTAAAAAACGCATAGCTGTACCTGCATGATGGATATCGATCATATCACCATCTGAAGACAATGCCTTTTGCATTAAAACAGAATCGTCTGAATTAGAACTATTTTCAATATCTATTTGAGGATATAAGGCTTTTAATAAAAGTAAGCGATTAGATTCACTTTTAGAACCCGTAATTGTAACAGAAGTTTTTTGTTTAGTCTTAGACGAATTGAGAACTTGAATATCCATGTAGTTTTTCTTCTTTTAACAGAAACAAAACTACTTCAATTTTTCATTATTATGATGTCTATCGTGATCGCGTTTTGCTTTTTTATCCATTTTCTTATCAAAAGCAGCTTGTAAATCTATTCCTGTTTGGTTAGCTAAACATAACACTACAAAAACAACATCTGCCAACTCTTCACCTAAATCCTTATCCTTATCACTGTCTTTTTCACTTTGCTCACCATAACGTCTTGCTATAATACGCGCAACTTCACCAACTTCTTCAGTAAGCTGTGCCATATTGGTAAGTTCATTAAAGTATCTTACTCCATGTTCTTTAATCCAATTATCTACTTCTTTTTGTGCGTTTTTTATGTTCATAATTTATTCTCTGTTTTTAGAATCTATAATTATAGTTACAGGGCCATCGTTAACAAGTTGCACTTTCATGTCTGCACCAAACTCACCTGTTTGCACAGGTTTTCCCAAGGTGCTTTGCAAGGTTGAAACAAAGTTTTTATAAAGTGGAATTGCTATATCTGGTTTGGCAGCCTTTATATAACTAGGCCTATTTCCCTTTTTTGTGCTTGCATGAAGGGTGAATTGACTAACCACAATAATGTTACCATCAGAGTCCAGCAGCGAAGTATTCATAACACCGTTTTCATCTGGAAATACGCGAAGATTTACAATTTTGTTACACAACCAATCGATGTCGTCTTGGGTATCTTCGTTTACAATACCCAACAAGACCAAAAGGCCTTTTTTTATTGATGCTACTTCCTTTTTATTAATCACTACAGAAGCCTTAGAAACTCTTTGAATTACTATCTTCATAATATTACATTCCTCCGCAAACTACATCCTTAATGTTGTAGTATTTGATTTTCATTACATTTGCTTTTCTAATTTCACTTTCAACTAGCGAAACATCTTTCATCCTAGCATTTGGAGAAATACTTAATTTAACATAAAACTTAGATCGCTGAAGTGAATCTAAATCTTTTGTTTTTAAATAGATTTCAGCTTTTAAAGACTCTTCTGACAATACAACAAAGGATCCTTCTACTAAAGCTCTATCACCACAATTATCTATATCTATAGTCATAAAATAGGGCTCTTCAAAAGCGCACGAAAGCACTACACAAGAAAAAGCTATAAAAACTATGCGCTTCATTCGTGATCCCAATTATCTGTTCTATAGTGTTCTTCATCTCCTTCTAAAATCTGAATATAACTTCGATATCTAGAATAAGACACCTCATCGTTTTCTAAGGCCTCTTTAACCGCACATTTCGGTTCTTTTAAGTGCAAACAATTATTGAATTTACAATCTTGTTTTAAAGCAAAAAACTCAGGAAAATAATCGCCTACCTCTTCCTTTTCCATATCTACAACACCAAAACCTTTGATACCTGGTGTATCTATAATTTTTGCATCAAAACTTAAATCGAACATTTCGGCAAAGGTAGTTGTATGCTGTCCTTGCATATGCTGTTCTGAAATGGCTTTGGTTTTGAGATCTAATGAAGGCTCTATAGTATTAACCAAAGTAGATTTACCAACACCAGAATGACCAGAAAACATACTTACCTTACCTATCATTAAAGATTTTACTTTTTCTACATTATGCCTTGTCGTAGCTGAAATCTCAATGCATTGATAACCTATTTTTTTATAAATACTTTCAAGATATTTTACCTCTAGTAATTTCTCTTCATCATAGGTATCAATTTTATTGAATAATAAAATAGTTTTCACAGAATAGGCTTCGGCAGTAACCAAAAAACGATCTATAAAACTGGTAAACGTTGGTGGATTATCTAAGGTAACCAAAAGAAATACCTGATCTATATTGGCGGCAATAATATGGGTTTGCTTAGATAGATTTACTGATTTACGAACAATATAATTGGTACGCTCTTCTATACGATGTATAACACCTGTTTCGGTATTATTTTTAGTTTCTAGCTCAAACTCTACGATATCACCCACTGCTATAGGATTGGTACTCTTTATACCCTGAAGTCTAAATCTACCCTTTATTCTACACTCATAAAACTTACCGTTCATTGTTTTAACGGTATACCAACTTCCGGTAGATTTATAAACTGTCCCTGTCATTGAATAATTAAATAATAACAAAGTAACAACTTTTAAAGAAAATAATCTTTACTTTAGGGCTTAAACAAAAATCAACAATCATGAAAAAAAATTTTTTATTTATCGCAGCAATTGCTGTAGGACTAGTTTCATTTTCTTTTATAAACAAAGAAGCCTCTGAAGAGGACAAACCAGTTTCGCAAGTAGAGTACAAAGTTGTAACCGTAGTAGAATCTATAGTACCTAATGGATTAGGTCGTTCACGTATGATATCTGCCAATGAGACTAAAGATTACAAGGAATTTACATCAACAAGATCTGGCGATAAAGATAAAGATGAAAAAAATAAATCTAAACGAAGTGAAATAAGAGTAAAAGACTATGAAGAAACCAAATTACTTAATTTCTATAACCTTGGAGGAATTCGTTTTCAAAATATAGCAGCTAATGATGCTGTGATGACGTCTAAGGTTAATACGATGATTGCCGAAGGTTGGGAATTAGCTTTTATTAATACTGGAGTTGAGAGTTCTGGAGGAAAAGGAGATGGTCAAGGTATTTTTATTACACGATACACTTTTAAACGCAGCATATAACAACAATATAAAGGCTCGCAGTTGCGAGCCTTTATATTTATTAATGATTAATAATCTCTTCCTGATGATTAATAGATTCTTGGTGAATGGCCTTAAATAGTCGCAGGATAAATTCTTCACTTAGATTTCTCTCTTCACCCTCTAAAATCATTTTACCCAAAATCTCATTCCAACGTTTGTTTTGTAAAACAGCAACGTTGTGCTTCTTTTTTAAGTTACCAATGTCGTCAGCTACCTGCATACGCTTTCCTAAAATTTCAATTAACTGATGGTCAATAACATCTATTTTAGTTCTTAAGGTGTTAATCTTATTTTTAAACTCTGCATCTTCACCGATTTCTTTCCTAATACGTAAATCTTCTGTATACTTAATTAGTGTTTCTGGCGTAATTTGTTGTGCTGCATCGCTCCAAGCATTGTCTGGATCGTGATGTGTTTCTATCATTAAACCATCGTAATTGAGATCTAATGCTGTTTGACTTAAATCGAAAATTATATCTCTACGACCAGCAATATGAGATGGATCCAAGATTAAAGGTAAATCTGGAAAACGATTTTGTAAATCTACTGCAATTTGCCACTCTGGATTGTTTCTGTAGCGCGTTTTTTCATAAGTTGAAAACCCTCTATGAATAACACCTAAATTCTTAACATCAGCAGTGTAGAAACGCTCTACTGCTCCCAACCACAATGATAAATCTGGGTTTACTGGATTTTTGATCAACACAGGTTTATCCGTTCCTTTTAGAGCATCTGCAATATCTTGTACTATAAATGGGCTCACTGTGGTACGTGCTCCAATCCAAAGGATATCCACATCGTGTTTTAATGCTAATTCTACATGATGCGCATTTGCAACCTCAGTAGTTATTTGCATACCTGTTTCTTGCTTGGCTTTTTGAAGCCATTTTAAACCTAAGGCTCCTACGCCTTCAAAATTGCCAGGACGTGTTCTGGGTTTCCAAATTCCGGCTCTTAGAACAGTAGCATCACTATCTTTTAGTTGATGTGCAATTTTTAGAACCTGCTCTTCTGTTTCAGCACTGCAAGGTCCTGCAATTACTAATGGGTGCTCTAAGTTAAAAGCATCTAACCAGTTTCTTAATTCTTTCTTGTTTTCCATCTTACTATTAATCTTCTTTTTCTTAGTTTTTATTTTATTCCGTTTAATATCTCTTTAATATGGTTTGTAGTTTCCATTTCTTTGAAAACCGCTTCAAAATCGTCCTCTAACATCATTCTTTTGAAATGCTCTAGGTTACTTATGTATTCATCTAACGTTTCAATAACATTGGTTTTGTTTTGTTTAAAAATTGGTGTCCACATGGCTGGCGAACTTTTTGCTAAACGCACAGTACTTGCAAAACCACTGCCTGCCATATCAAAAATGTCTCGCTCATTTTTCTCTTTTTCTATCACTGTTTTCCCTAACATAAAAGAACTTATATGCGATAGATGCGATACATAGGCTATATGTTTGTCGTGCGCTTTAGGATTCATATAACGAATACGCATTCCTAAATCCGAAAACAGTTTTAATGCTTTTTCCTGAAGCTTGAAAGCGGTTTCTTCAACCTCACAAATAATATTTGTCTTGTCATTATATAGACCATGAGTTGCTGCATCAGGTCCTGAAAATTCTGTACCAGCAATAGGATGTGCTGCTAAAAAATTTCTACGCTTTGGATGATTTTTCACCCTAAGACAAATATCTTCTTTTGTTGAACCAGCATCAAACACCACAGCCTCGTCCGAAACTAGATCTAATACTTTTGGCAACACTTCTAAAGTGGCATCTACAGGAATGGCCACAATAACAACATCTGCTATGCTTAAATCTTCGTAAGTAGCCTTTTTATCAATAATACCCAGAGTTTTTGCTTTATCTAAATGCGCTTCGTTCTTGTCTACACCATACACAACACATTCTGGATTTTGCTTTTTTATATCTAAGGCAAAACTCCCGCCTATCAATCCCACTCCTATTATAAATACATGTTTCATCTATCTAAATTCTCGCTATCGCTTCTTTTATTTGTTCTTCTGGAGAGCATAATGAAAAACGCACATAACCTTCGCCATTAGTTCCAAAAACCGTTCCTGGCGTTATAAATATTGAATGTTCTTTTAATACTAAATCGGTAAATTCTTCAGACTTTAAATGTGGTGGTAATTTTGCCCAAACAAACATACCTGTTGCATATTCGTCATAGGTACAGTTTAAAGCCTCTGCAAGTTTCCAGATAAGCTCTCGTCTTTGTTCGTAAACACTATTTAAACTTACAAACCACATATCTGAACATTTTAAGGCTTCTATCGCTCCTTTTTGAATAGCATAAAACATTCCTGAATCCATATTACTTTTTACCTTAAGCACTGCATTAAGATGTTCATAACCTCCTACAAGCATACCAACTCGCCAACCTGCCATATTAAAGGTTTTACTTAATGAATTTAACTCCAAACAAACCTCCTTTGCGTGGTTGTAACGCATGATGCTAATAGGCTTTTTGTTTAGAATGAAACTATACGGATTATCGTTTACTATTAAAATATTGTGTCGCCTTCCAAAGGCTATAACTTCGTCATAAAACTTATTTGGCGCATTAGCTCCTGTTGGCATATGCGGATAACTAATCCACATGATTTTGACCTTACTTAAATCTAAGCGTTCTAGAGCAATAAAATCTGGCAACCAATGATTGTCCTCCTTTAAATCGTAAAAAACTGGTTTTGCTTCTAACAATTTAGTTACCGCAGAATATGTTGGATATCCTGGATTTGGAATCAATACCTCATCACCTGGATTTAAAAAAGCCATAGAGATATGCATAATACCTTCTTTACTGCCTAAAAGAGGCAGCACCTCAGTTTGCCCACTTAAATTTACTTTGTATTGTTTTTTGTAAAAATTGGCAATCTCTTCTCTTAATTCTGGTAAGCCTTGGTAACTCTGGTATTTATTGGCACCTTCTTCATCCAAACTATCTTTTAAAAGCATGGTAGCTTTAAAAGGCGGCTCTAAATCCGGACTACCAATACCTAAATTTATAATTGGTTTTCCTTGAGATTGTAGAAAGGCCACTTCTCTTAACTTTTTAGAAAAGTAGTATTCTTCGACATGTTTTAAACGGTTGGCTACTTCAATCATGTTTTTGCATTTTTATATTCACCCAACACTTTAAAATTCTCAGCCATAATCTGTATGATGGCATATGCTTTTTTGTAATCTTCATGTGCATCAAAAGTAACATCTACAAAGAAGGCATACTTCCAAGGTGTCTCAATTTTTGGTAAAGATTGAATTTTAGTTAGGTTTAGTTTACAATCACTCATTACATTGAGTATTGTAGCTAAACTACCACGTTTATGGTCTAATTCAAATTTTAGAGATGCCTTATTAATTCCTTTTCGTTCAAGGTTGCCATTTTCTCGCCTAACAATAGCAAAGCGTGTTTCGTTATGTTTTATGGTTTGAATGCTCTTTGCCAAAATATCTAAATCATATAAACTTGCTGCATTTTTGCTTGCTATAGCTGCGATTCCTTTAATATTATTTTCTGAAATTTGCTTAGCAACTTCTGCTGTATCCTTTGCCTCTACCAACTTAATATTTGGATAGTCTTTAAAGAAAACTTTACATTGTAACAATGCCATTGGATGCGAGTGCACTTCTTTTATAGCTGCTAAAGTTTCACCTTTCAAGGCTAATAAATTATGCTGAATATCCAAATAATACTCACCAACAATACTCAGATTATGATTATCTATTAGTGCATAGTTTGGAATTATTGAACCTACTATAGAATTCTCTAAAGCCATAACCATGCTATCTGTCTCATGTTGTAATAAATTGTCTACTGCACTATCAAAAGACATACACTCAATGACTTCTGCTGTAGAGCTAAAGTACTTTTGAGCTACCTCATGATGAAACGACCCTCTTATTCCTTGTATGGCTATTGGTTTTGTCAATCTAACAATTATTTAATGAGATCCTGAAACCACACTTCGACTCACTTCGACTTCGCTCAATGACCAGCGCTCAGTGTGACAGTTCAGGACTTTTTCAATCAAAAGGATTGAAAAAAAAAGTCTCGAATAATTCGAGACTTTTTTAAACTTATATTTTATTCACTAAAACATACTAAGCCTCGTTTCTTTCGTTAAAAAAGAAATAAAACCAGTTATAATATGCTCTAGATGTATTTGTCATAATTTGATAAGGCTAAAGTAAATAATATTTTTACAAATCAAAATTGTTGAGAACTCTTTTTTGAGCCATTTATAAAATTTTAAAGATTTTGTAATAATCTATGTGTGGAATTAGATATTGATTATTTTTGCCTGCCTTTTAAAATTTAAAGGCATGTTAGCAAGCCCCAAATACTATCAATTAAATTATTTAAAAAATGAAAAAAATCTACCCTACTTATTATTTTTTACTATTTAGCATTATATCTTTTTCTCAAACTTTCGATTGGGAAAGTGCTACTGATACTGGTAACGGAATAAGCCAAACGGTCTCAGGTATCACTGCAACATTTACCTCATCCTACTCTTCTGATGACTCAAAACTTATTAATGGTAATGGCTTTGCAGGCTCATCTGGAAATGTGGTGTATACCTACCAAACCGATTCTGGTGAATCAGCCACAGTTTCTTTTAGCTCTCCAGTTGATATAACTTCGGTGTACGCACTGGCTCCATATACATTTTCTGGAACTCGCACCTATACTTTTACTCCATCAGGCGGCAGCAACTCTAGTGTTAACCAAGACCTCACATATGGCATGGGATCTACCGTAACTCTAAATTGGACCAATGTTAGTTCTTTTACAATAACCAGCAGCATAGGTGACGATTCATTTGGTCTAGATGACATTGTCTTTACAACATCCACATTAAGTATTAATGATTTCAATGATGAAAATACAACCATATATCCTATACCATCCTCTGACTTTATTTATATTAAAGAAGCATTAGATATAAAAAGTTATAGCATTTTCAATAATCTGGGTGTTAAAATTATGAGTGCAACTATATCTAGTGACCATAGAATAGATATTCAAAATTTAAATAGTGGAATATACTTTTTGACATTCGATAACGGTAATACATCAAAATTTATAAAAGAATAAACAAATTAACGTTTGCTAGCATTAAACAATTACAATTAAGGTGGGTTTGGATGTATTCGAATCCACCTTAATTTTTATTATTTGTGACTAACCGAAAATCATTAACTTTAATCCCATAAAAGTTGACTATACTCCACCGATAGATCGATTAGTTTGTTACTAAAAAAATATCTATCAGCGCTTGTGAGAGCAGGAAAAAATAAATTCAAATATTCTGAATTATGTCTATTGAAGTCCATAATATTTCAAAACTATATAAAGATCAAAAAGCATTAAATAACGTTTCTTTTAAAGTAAAGGATGCAGAAGTTGTTGGTTTTTTAGGACCAAATGGCGCCGGGAAATCCACAATGATGAAGATTCTAACCACCTATATTGAAGCTTCTGAAGGCGATGCAAGCGTCAACGGATTTGATGTTACTAAGGACAAAAAGAACGTTCAAAAAAGTGTAGGTTACTTACCAGAACATAATCCGCTTTACACAGATCTTTATGTAAAAGAATATTTAAACTTTAATGCTAATGTTTATGGGGCACCCAAATCTAGAATTAACGAGGTTATTGAACTAACTGGACTAACACCAGAAGCGCATAAAAAAATAGGACAACTTTCTAAAGGTTACAGGCAACGTGTTGGCTTGGCAAACGCACTACTGCACAATCCCGATGTCTTAATTTTAGATGAACCAACCACAGGCTTAGACCCAAATCAATTAGTAGACATAAGAAACCTTATTAAGGATATTGGTAAAGAAAAAACCGTGTTTTTATCTACGCACATCATGCAAGAGGTTGAAGCCATGTGCGATCGTGTTATAATTATTAACAAAGGGGAAGTTGTTGCAGATAAATACCTTAAAGACCTCAGAGAAGGCCAAGAACAAGTAATTATTGTAGAGTTTGATTACCGTGTTGAAGATACATTTTTGTTACGTTTACCTAAAGTTGCTTCTGTTAAGAATACTTATGGTTTTGTTTACGAAATCACATTTTCAACCAAAGAAGATATGCGCTCTCATGTTTTTGATTTTGCCCATGATAATGAATTGAAAATTCTTCAACTCAATCAAAAAAATGCAAGTTTAGAAAGTTTGTTTAGGGAATTGACGAGTTGATAAAAGCCCATCCTAGCCTTCCTACTTCGACTACGCTCAGCATGAACTTCAGGAAGGAAATTTAATACTACTGAAAAAACAACTGACCAGTATAGACACGTTCTACTTCAACAATAGGTGGTTCATTTACAGAAATAAGATCTCCTGTTCCTCTTAAAATCCCTGTGAGTGACGCTTGCGGATTTACAACCATATCATTACTACCTCTATGGGTTACTTCTATATTTTGAGCGACTAAGTTTTCACCTTCAAAACGTCCAGAGCCTGAGAAAAAACCAACGAATAAATCCTCTACCTCACCAGTAATATAAAATGATGAAATATTATTTGAAGTAATACGTAAGCTCTCTGAATTTATAGACAATCTAAAATCACCAACAGTAAAATCTGTGGCTTCATTAAAATCTTCAGACAGTAATCTTAAACTAGGATAGGTTAACACTCCATTGGATGAAATTTCATATTGCGACGATGTTCTTATTTCTGTAAGGTTTGGTGTTTCAACGTAAACTTTGGTGATACCAAAATCTCTTACATAATTACAAGTATTATCATCTGTGAGCACTAATCTATCTCCAAAAACCTCAACCTTCACATCATTGATTAAGTTCTCACCAGTTTCAATAGTAACTTTATATTCTGGCGCTTCGGTAATGATTAGTTCTATGTCTCTATTCACCAAAATTCTTTCAAAGTCAACAACATCAACATCTTGTTGAATAATAGCTCCTGATGTTTGAAAGCAATCATTAGCGTTTTCGCTATTGCAAGCAAATATGAGAAATGCACATATATAAATTAGTTTTTTCATAATCTTACTCCAATTCCAAATTCAACGGCTTCTGCTTTAGCACCATGAGATTTTAAGGTTATAGCTCCAAAGAATTTATTTCCAAAATAGCGTTTTAGTCCAACTCTTAAATAGGTTCTGCCTTCAAAATCAAACGGATAATATACATAATAGCCTATCTGCGACTCTATTGACATCTTATTGATAAACAACTCATGACCTACAAATAGTCCTACACGTTTATAATCTTCATCACCAGTAACATCTAACTCAGGAAAAGAAACGGATTGATAATAAATCAACTCTTTTAAAAAGTTAGAAAAAAACACATCTGCACCAAACTGAATTGCACTAACATGATTCAAACGTTTGTCTGCATAAGCCGAAACTATATAAAATGGAAATTGCCCACTTCCTATAACGTCGCTCTGATTAATACCACTTCTAAAAGCTATATTGTATTTTATGCGTTCAGTAAACTTCTCATCCGTAAAATTATCTATGTATTCTGAATCTTCTTCATCTAAGTTGTAGGTTAATCCTAAATTAAAAGTCATAGAATTAACGCTGGTGTTAGGCGCTTTTACGTTGGCATTAGAATAGTGAATTAAAGACAAGCCTGTTTGTAAACCAAACCTGTTAAACAAACGCTCTTTTTTATAATTGAGCATTACGTAAGTAGAACTCAGTAAATGCGACCCGAAAGCAATGTTTTTATGATTTTCTACCTTATCATAAGGATTAGTGGTATAGGCAATACCTTGCCCAATTCTAAACATTAGGTTACGCTTAAAAAAGTAGAAATTATAGTGCGCATACAGTCCATAATTTTCACCAAGTACGTCATTCTTTAAATTCTGATAAATGAAGGAGGCGCCATAGTCTGGATAGTTAAAACGTTGTTGCCAAGCTTCTTCACCGAAAGTTTTCTTGTTCCAACTGAGAATTACACCTTCTGGATGCCCTTGAATTAAATGAAGGATATCGTTATTGTGAAGGGCTATATTCCCAGCGAAATAGTTAATATCTAGGTAGGTATTTGAATTCTCATTATTTTGAGCAAACAATAAGAATTTAAACATTATAACTATAGCTGTTAGCCAGTATTTCATAAATCAATGATTACTGGCAAAAGTAACAGAATATTTAATTTAAAAATAGCGTTGCTACTAAAGATAATACTGTTATTACCATTAACTTTAGTGCAAAACCGAATTCTAATTTATACTTTTTCATGCGATTTGGTTTTGCTGCAAATTTCTGTAATATCTATATTTTAAATCTTAGCAATAGCGCAATAAATGGTTATTAAAACATTAATTAAAACTATGTACATTAACCTTTTGTAAATGCGCACAAAGTTTAAGAATATCCGAAAGCACACCTCTTGCGGTTACCGCCTTACCTGCACCTGCGCCTTGAATTACTAATGGTTGCTCATTATACGATTCTGTATAAATTTCAATAAGATTATCAGTCCCTTTTAACTGTCCTAAAGTTGAAGACCTTGGCACAGAAACAAGCTTCACGTCTAAGGTGTTTTTTAGCACATCTAGTTCGCCAATGTAACGTAAAACAGTGTCTTTATTTTGTTTTGCCGTGCTCAATTTAATACTGTCATCTAACTCAAAAGCACGTTGTTTAAACTCACTTAAAGTTGTAGATCCATTGAGCTTTTTAGGCACCAAAGAGGTTATATTTACACTACTGAGCTCAGTCTTTAAGCCTAATTCTCTTGCTAAAACCAAGAGCTTTCTCGCCACGTCTTTACCAGACAAATCGTCTCTTGGGTCTGGCTCTGTTAAACCAAGTACAACAGCATTATTTAACACCTTATGAAAAGGCAATTCTTCTTCTGAATACGTATTAAATATATAACTCAACGATCCTGAAAACACACCTTTTATTTTGTGAATTTCTTCTCCTGATTGATGCAGATTTCTAATAGTCTCTACAATTGGTAATCCAGCACCAACATTAGTCTCATATAAAAACTTCTTGTTGTTCTGCTTTAAAACCGTCCTTAATTCTTTATAAAAATTATAATCTAAAGTATTGGCAACCTTGTTTGCTGCAATAATATGAAAACCATTCTCTATTAATGTGACGTAGTTTTCAACAAACGCTGTACTTGCTGTAGCATCAATTGCGATTGCACGTTCTACTCCTAAAGCCTTAAAATGATGGATTATATCTTGAATATTATAAGGCTCTGAAAATTTTTCAAAATTCACCTCCCATTCGTCCGTGGTGTCATTAGCAAAAAATGCTAATGTTGAATTTGCGATTACAGGTATTTGAATATTTAATTGCTGATGCTCATAGATTTTTCGTTTTTGCTTCAGAATTTGATTGATTAACGTAGAGCCTACATTACCAATTCCGAATATAGCTAGATGTATAGTTGTCATGTTCGTGTAATTTTAAGTTAAAAACTGGTTTTAATAGTTTAATGAGTTGCTGATACTCTATTAAAAAAGCATCGTGGCCATCGTTAGATTTTAGCTCGCCAATAGTAACGTTCTCTTTTACTGACTTTAGTTCTACAAATGTGTTCCAGTTTTCGTCTGATTTAAATAGTAAATCCGAATTAATTGTTATAATATGAATGTGAGAAGCAATGTGTTTTGCAACTTCGGTAAACGTACCTCTACCTTGTGTAATATCGATAGTTTTTAAAATTTGATTCATCATTTTGTAAGCTGACAATTCAAATCTTCCTTCTAGTTTTTCTCCATGGTGCGCTAACCAGGTTTCAATTTTAAAAGCATCTTTTCGTTGTTTTTCTCTTTTAAATTTTGAGGCAAAAGATTCTGGTGTTCTGTAAAATGTCATGGCATGCAATCTGGCATCAAACAAAGGTTGAGAGGAATGGTTTAATATTTCATCTTGAATGAAGCAATTACCAATTACCCAGTCTGTAGATTTCCAGTCTGTAGCTATTGGTATTACATATGCTGCCAAATTTGGTCGTAATGCTGCCAACTCCCAAGCAATACCACCACCAACAGATGCACCAACGATAGCGTATAAAGCATTAATATTTAAACGGTTTAGTCCTTCAGAAAAAATACGAGCTACATCTCTCGCTGTAAATTCTTTATAATACTCTAAAAAAGATTCTTCTAATCCACCAAACCCATTACCTGGTACATTGAACGCTAAAACCGTATAAATATCTGTATCTATAATTTTGTCTTTACCAACAATATCGTTCCACCAGCCATTTTTTCCTGTAACCTGAGAATTTCCTGTTAGGGCGTGATTTACTAATACTATTGGGTTGTTTTCTAATGGCTTTCCGAATACTTGATACGACAACCTAAGACTAATGGTTCTGCCACTACACAACTCAAAATGATCTATCTTAATAAATTTAAGTACACTCATAATTGTATTTTTTTATTTCTTCTCTGCAAATTTTTAAATTAAGCTGAACGAAAGTCTCGCCCAGCTTAATTAAACAACACTAATACAAAAAGAGATTAAGCCAATTGAGGCTTTGTTATTAATTGAAATGCTTCTTTTAAATCGGCTTTCAGATCTTCAACATTCTCAATACCTACAGACAATCTTATAAGGTCTTTTGTCACTCCTGTGCTTTCTTGCGCCTCATCACTTAATTGCTGATGCGTTGTGCTTGCAGGATGAATGATTAAAGATTTTGTATCGCCAATATTGGCTAATAACGAAAATAACTTCGTTTTATCAGCTATAATTTTTGCAGCGTCATAGCCTCCATCAACCCCAAAAGTTACAATACCGCTTTGGCCCTTTGGCAAGTATTTTTTTGCTAGGTCTTTATACTTGCTAGTTTCTAAACCAGGATAATTTACCCATGAAACTTCTGGCTGTTCTTGTAACCATTTTGCGAGTTGAAGTGCATTCTCGCTATGCTTTTTTATTCGTAATTCTAAGGTCTCTAAACCTTGTATGATTTGAAATGCATTAAACGGACTTAATGCTCCACCATAATCTCTTAAACCTTCAATTCTAACTTTTGCAATAAATGCAGCTGCTTCTAAAGCTTCGCTATACACCAAACCATGGTAACCAGGTGAAGGCTCTGTAAATTCAGGGAATTTTCCATTTGTCCAATCAAAAGTACCAGCATCTATAATTACACCACCAAGTGCCGTCCCATTGCCATTAATGTACTTTGTCAACGAATGAATAACGATGTTAGCACCATATTCTATTGGATTTAACAAATAAGGTGTTGCTACCGTATTATCTACAATTAATGGTACTTTAAATGCTTTTGCCTCATTAGAAATTGCTTCGATATCTAAAACATCTAACTTCGGATTTCCAAGAGATTCTATAAAGAATCCTCTGGTATTTTCTTGAGCAGCATTTTTAAAGTTTTCTGGATTTGATGGATCTACAAAAGTCGTAGTGATGCCATGTCTTGGCAATGTTACACTCAGCAAATTATAGGTTCCGCCATACAAACTGCTTGATGCCACAATATGATCTCCAGCCTTTAAAAGTGTTAGCAATGATGTTGCTATAGCAGAAGTACCAGATGCTGTTACCACAGCTGCAATACCACCTTCTAAAGCCGCTAAGCGCTGCTCAAGAACATCGTTGGTTGGGTTATTAATTCTAGTGTAAATGTTACCTGACTCAGCTAATGAAAATAAATTAGCAGCATGGTCAGAGTCGTTAAAGACATAAGCTGTAGATTGATAAATAGGAACTGCTCTGGTTCCGCCATTGTTTGTTACATCGTGTCCTACGTGCAACGCTTTTGTTGCAAATTTTTGTGTACTCATTTTTCTAAGTTTTTGAGTTAATAAATAATTAAACCAAAAGCCAAATAAGCCTCTTTTTGAGAAGCGTACTTAATAGAAAAATGTTATAAAGAAAATGCCAATTACAAATGGGTAATTGGTCTTGAGTTATCTATCCGAACTGGCAAGAAATGATTTGCACGTTCAAGTAGAATTTAGCACCTTCTTAGTAAGTCTAAGGGTTGCTAAGGTTTCACAGGGTCTATTCCCTCCACCTTTCTTGATAACATTTCAGTAAGTGTTTTGAACTTTGTGAGTACAAATATTGCGATACAAAAATTTAATTTCAAAATATATTTTACACTTTTTTAAATTTTTAACAAAAACCAAAACACAAACACCTAATATAAATATTTCAAAAACAAACACTTACAAACACCATTAATCAGTAAATAAAAAATCAAACCGTTAAGAATTTATGAATTCATTATCACTCGAAGCCTTTCTATCTTAATTAAAATCTTTATTTTTGCCCAGATTTATTAAGAGGAAAAATTTGTCTGATTGCAACCTCATTAAAAAATGCTAAAGCAGTTAGTTTACGACTTCTCTAGCGACCAAGCAATCTTACAATATTAAAACAACAAATTAAAAGTATAGGATTTATGCCGTATTTATTTACTTCTGAAAGTGTTTCAGAAGGACATCCAGATAAAATTGCAGATCAAATTAGTGATGCATTGATTGATAATTTTTTAGCATTCGACCCAGAGTCTAAAGTAGCTTGTGAAACTTTAGTAACAACAGGACAAGTTGTTCTTGCTGGTGAAGTAAAATCTAACACCTATCTCGATGTACAACAAATAGCAAGAGACACCATAAACAAAATCGGATATACCAAAGGTGAGTATATGTTTGACGGTAACTCTTGTGGAGTAATTTCTGCAATACACGAGCAATCTGAAGACATTAACAGAGGCGTAGACAGAGCAAGCAAAGAAGAACAAGGCGCTGGAGACCAAGGGATGATGTTTGGTTATGCCACCAATGAGACTAATAACTATATGCCTCTAGCATTAGACATTTCTCATCTGATACTTAAAGAATTAGCTGCTTTACGTCGTGAAAATAAAGACATAACCTACTTAAGACCAGATTCTAAAAGTCAGGTAACTATAGAGTATAGTGATGATAACACACCTCAACGAATCGATGCCATTGTTATCTCTACACAGCACGATAACTTTGATACCGATGAAGCTATGTTGGCAAAAATTAGAAAAGATATTGTTGAGATTTTAATGCCACGTGTTGTAGCAAAAGTACCAGACCATATTAAACCACTATTTACTGATGATATAAAATATCACATCAATCCAACCGGAAAATTTGTAATAGGTGGACCTCATGGAGATACAGGTTTAACAGGTCGTAAAATCATAGTAGACACTTATGGTGGAAAAGGAGCACATGGTGGTGGAGCATTTTCTGGAAAAGATCCTAGTAAAGTAGACAGAAGTGCTGCTTACGCAACAAGACATATTGCAAAAAACTTAGTTGCTGCAGGTGTTTGCGACGAGGTTTTAGTACAAGTGTCTTATGCCATTGGTGTTGTAGAACCTATGGGAATTTTTATTGATACTTACGGCACTTGTCCATTCAATCTTACAGATGGAGAAATTGCTAAAAAAGTTTCAGAAATTTTTGATATGCGACCAGCAGCTATTGAAGAACGTTTAAAACTACGTCAACCAATGTACAGCGAAACCGCAGCTTATGGCCATATGGGAAGACATAACGAAGTAGTTACTAAAACCTTTAAACAACCAAATGGAGAACCAAAAACTTTGGAAGTAGAGCTATTTACATGGGAAAAATTAGACTATGTAGACAAGGTAAAAGAAGCTTTTGGCTTGTAATTATTGTCATTTTTAATATTCAAACTCTGATTAAAAATTTTTAGTCAGAGTTTTTTGTTTATAACAATAAGGTAGGAATTTTTAAACTAGGATTGTTCTATAACTACAAGACCATTCATTTGGTAAACTTTTAACTAAATCAATTCATTATGAAAAGCATTAAAAACTTCCCAAATCTTATTTTAATCCTTTTATTATCATTAGTTGTAGTAACATCTTGTCAAAATGATGATGATGGTATAGTCAACAACGATCCACAAGAAAGTATTCCAGATACCTTTTCTGAATATTTCGGAAATGACATTTCTCGAGACTTCATAGGATCAGTCATCGACAAAAACCATAATCCTATTGAAGGAGCAACCATTACTATCGGTAGCGAAACCGCAACAACGGACAGCAATGGTGTTTTTATGATTAACGGAGCTACGATTAAACAACGTTTTGGTTATATAAAAGCCGAAAAAACTGGATACATTCACGCTTCACGTAGCGTTGTACCTTCCAACGGAACAAATAAAGTTACCATTATGATGCTAGAAGCTACAGTTGCTGGCTCTGTAACAAGTGGTACTTCTGGAACTGTTACAGCAACCGATGGAAGCTCTGTAAGTTTTGATGGAAACTTCATTAAAGAAGACGGCTCAACTTATGATGGTTCTGTGGATGTAATTTTACATCATTTAGATCCTGCCGATGACGATATGCCTTTACAAATGCCAGGTATGCTTTATGCTGAAAATGAAAATGGTGCCGAGCGTATGCTTCAAACTTTAGGTATGCTAGCTGTGGAACTCAGAGGTTCTGGTGGAGAAGATTTAAATTTAGCTGAAGGTTCAACCTCTGAAATAAAAGTTCCTGTAGATGCCAGTTTAATGAGCATTGCACCAAGCACAATTCCGCTTTGGTATTTTGATGAGACAAATGGTTATTGGAAAGAAGAAGGACAAGCAACTTTGCAGGGCAATATGTATGTTGGTACCGTTTCTCATTTTAGCTTTTGGAATTGCGATATTCCTGCGGAAGCTATTACACTTTGTGTTACCACAACAGATAACAACAATGTTCCTTTAGCCAACATGCAAGTATCTATTACAAGTGCAACATTTGGTACTACGTATGGATACACTAATGAAAATGGTGAGGTTTGTGGTTATGTACCTAGCAATGAAAGCTTAGAACTAAACGTTTACAGCTATGATGTTTGTGGTGATACTGCATTACACACAGAAACGGTTGGTCCTTTTACTTTAGATTCTAGCATAATGGTTATCGTACCAGACAGTCCAGATGTTGTTCAAGAAACTGTCGTTGGAACTTTCAACACCTGTGATGGTAATGCTGTAACAAATGGTTATGTACAATTAAGTTACGGAAACCAAACCTTTATAGATGCTGTGAGTAATGGAGAATTTGAAATTAATCTTTTACGATGTGATGACAATAACACTTTTGCTGTTGAAGCTAGTGACTACGTTAACTTGCAGGTTACCGATAGTATCAGTTACACCTTTACAACGCCTCTAACTAATATTGGTACTATTTCTGCGTGTAATGCGGTAACTGAGTTTATAGAATATACAATTGATGATGGTGAGAGTACTTTAATTTTTGAAAATATTTCTGCTAGCTTTTATGCGGAAAGCCCTAATTACCCTGGACCAACAATAGATATTTTTGCATCAAGTAACGATCAAGGAAATTGTTTTTACATGTATGGTGCGCTTAATGAACTTGATTATTTAGGCACTTATGATAATTACTCCTTTAATGGTACAGTAGGTGACACAGGCTTTTTTATTGGCGAATGTTTAAGTGTTGCTGATGAAAATAATGATATTACCTATAATCTATCAGCTTTAGGAGACGTTGGTGAATACATTGACATTAATTTTAGTGGCTCTTATGAGGATTGGGATGGTAACGCACACACCATAAACGGAGTGGTTCATGTTTTAAGAGACAACTAATCATCTAATATCATTATTACATAACAATAAAAAACGCTCAAATCAGAATTTTAAGATTTGAGCGTTTTTATTTATAAGAATTTTAACGCAACCCTTTTACACTTCATGTATCTTCGATATGTAAAACATCATCAATCATTATATGAAATCAACTGCATCAAAAGTATTTGTATTTCTTATTTGTATCTTTTTTATATCATCTAATAACCCTGACGGTAAATTAAAAGCGCAAATCAATAACACAAATACATTAACCGAATACTTGGGAAAACCTATTGAGGTTAACTTTAAGGGCTCAATCGTCAATGACAATAATGAACCTCTAGACAGCGTTACCGTAACCATTGGAAACCAATCCGTACAAACAGATGCTCAAGGTAATTTTGAAATAAAAAAAGCAACTGCTCACGACAATCTTTTACCAATAGAAGCTCAGCGAAAAGGCTATGAAAATGTCATCCTAAACCTAAATCCAAATACTAAAGACAACAATATAAACATTACCGTTAAAAAAGAAGGTACCACTTGTCTCTTTTGGTTTTGCGAGCACAACCACAATCTATCTACTACATCGAATTAGCAAAATAAACTAAGTTTCTACGCAACCCTTTATTGATTTTAAATTAGAAGTCTTTTTTTAACAATTCTGCTTCAGTACATAACGAGTACTATGCATTAGCACTTATTAAAATAAAAGCCTTCTCCACTTCGACAAGCTCAGTGAATAGAGAGAAGGCTTTTTTTATCTTATAAAGTATAAGTCAACCTAAGTGTAATAAATCGAGGTTGTATAAACGTTTCAGAACTAAAAACTGAGATATTACCAGCACCATTACTAACATTAGAATCGATATCCAAAATATTGGAAGCTCTAAGCGAGTATTCCCACTTTGCATCTCTGTCTTTTCTGTAACGTAAAGATGCATCCCAAGTTTTAAATACTTCTGTTTGTCCAGCACTTTCCTGCTCGTTGTAAGTAAACTCGGTTACAAATGTAAGTGCATCCCAAATGTACGCATCAAACTCTATTGATGGTGCTCTAGTTATAAACTTGGTCGTATTATTACCTTGATCATTATTTCGTTCTGTATATCTGTAGCGCAATCTTACATTTGGCGCTTCTCTAAAGTTTGTTCTTAATTCTGGTAAGTAAGACTGTGTAAAACTCTCATTAAGTGATTGTCTTCCTTGAATAAACTGGTTTAGCTTGCTGTAATTAAAATTAGCTCCCATACGTGCTCTAATTTTACCAAATGTACGTTCTACCCTACCAAAAACGGAAGCACTCTCATCGGCAAACTGCGAATTAAAGAATGTACTCGTTCTAATAACACTTTCAAAATTAGTTAAAGAACGTATTTGATCTTCGTTTTTACTATAGTTAGCACCTGCAAATACGTTGGTATAATTAAACAAGTTAAAACTGCTATAAAACAATCTAAAGTTATGAGATAACGCATTCTGTAATTCTGGATTACCAAATTGTATACTGTTGAAATTGTTTAGCACTAAACCTTCAGCTATGTTGGTGATGTCTGTGAAGGTATTCGTCATGTTGTAATTAAACTGTAATGCTTCACTCTTTTTAAACTGAATACGCGCTTCAAAATCTGGCAATACATTAAAGAAATTATCTTTGAATGTGTCTCCGTTTTGAGTATTTTGATTGCTATAAGCGTGGAAGGACACACCTGGTGTAAAGGTGAATTTCCCTGTCTTAAATCTGTAATGTACACCTAAATACACATCGCTAAAGCGATATTCTACATTGTTATTTTCTGCAGAAAGCATCTCGCCTTCATTTGTTATAGTTGGTGTTGGGTCTAGGCGCGTACCATCATCTAAGAACTGAAAAATATTAGAATTAAATTTTTGATTACTGAATATGGTACCTAAAGTTAGGTTGATATTACTTTTTGAATTCAAAATGTTGTAGTAATCTAACTTAGCATCTAACTGGTTACTTTTTACACGTCTTTCTTGATTTATATCATAATTAAACTGATCTAAATTTAAACCTAAACCATCTGCTGTATCATCAAAAGCATCATTATCAGGATTGTCATTATTAGTTGGATCATTACCTAATAAAGCATTGTAAAATGGGTCTTCATCTTTAATTAAGTGCTGTGCTTCAAATGCAAAGATGTTATTTTCGTTTAGTGTGTAATAGTAATTTAAATTCTGATTAATACTAAATGGATTCACTTGATCCACTTGATTGGTATTACCAACCACAGATGAAAATAAGTTCTGACGCTCTTCATCATCAGATGTGCGAGCTAATACATCATAATCTAATTGATTATTTACGTTTGGCTTGTAAGAGGCACTTAATTTAGCAATAAACTGATTTGTTGCTTCCCTACCTGTAGATTCAGTTGCCTCATCTGGTGGAATACTTGTAGATTCATCTATTGGTGTAGCTGGATCATCTTCTACCTCAATATATTCGATAAAGCTTTCTTCACGTGTTCTTAAACGACTACTATTATAAATTAAGAACCCACTTAAGTCTAATGCTTTATTTGGGGAGTAACTAAAGTTAGCAGATGCTAATTTAGTCACCACCTCTTGAGCGTTTGCAATACTCGTTAGACCTCCAAGTCCGTTATCCCCAAGATTGATACTTGTACCACTAGTTCTGCTAGGTAATCTAAATCCACCTCCAAATCCTCTGAGGTCTCTATTGGTTAGTCCTACTTCTCCAATGTTATTCATATCACCAATGAGGTTAATACTATACTTTGGACTATAATAAAACAACTTGGGCTGCACTAAATAAAGTTCGTCGTTTGGTGATGGTGCTGTACCTGCTCCTGCTGTAATATCACCAAACCAAAAGTTTTCTTTTCCTTCTTTGAGCTTAATATTAATTGCTACGTTATCTTGATTGTTTTGCACACCTCTTAACTGACCTACCTCGGCGTAATTACGAAGTACCTGAACTTTATCTACAGCATTTGAAGGGATATTCTTAGTTGCTAACTTTGTGTCTCCATCAAAAAAGTCCTTACCATTAACCATAAGTTTACTTACGGCTTTACCTTCTACCTCAATTTGGCCATCGTCGTTAATCTCTACTCCTGGTAATTTTTCTAAAACATCTTCGAGCTTGCGTTCACTTCCGTTTTTAAAGGAATCTGCATTATAAACAATTGTATCTCCTTTTACTGTTACAGGCATTTCGTAGGTTAACTCTACTGCATCCAGAGAATTATCTGGCATTAAAGTAAAGTCTTTTGTAATGTCAACTTCTGCTGTTGTTACAATTTCTTCGTATGATTTTAAGCCAATGTAGCTTACCTGAAGTTTATATTTACCATTTTTACCTAATGATAATACATATTTTCCTTTATCATTAGTAACAGCATAAGATTCTAAACCATTAGTTTCTTGGTTAATGGCTATTACATTTGCTAATTCTAAGGGCTCGCCTATACTATCTTTTACGATACCCTGCATTTTAATTTGAGCAAAAGAACTACTTGCTGCTACTAGAAATAGTAGCATAAAAAATTGTTTCATAAGTCGGTTGTTAGTGTTTATTAATTTCTGCCGCGACCACCACGACCACCTCTTCTTCCACCATACATTTCTCGCATTTCTTGCATTTTTTTGGTGATGATGTCGTTATATTCGGCTTTAGTTACTTCTTCGCCTTTATTAGGTTTTTCTATTTCCTCTTTTTCTTCAGGATTCATAACTATCTTGGTACATAGTATCGTAGTTCTATCAGCATTAATTTCTAAGATTAGACCTGGTAAGCCCCAATAATCATCAGGCCCTTGATTAATTGGCACTTGTGGAGTATACCATGCTACCACCTCAATGGTTTTTGGCACCTCAATTTCACTCATTGGGTCATCGTCTTTTTTTTTAATAGAGTCATTCTTCTTTTCACCTTCTTTCTTGTCATTATCCCCATCTCTTCTACGTCTCATACTTCTCCAATCAAATTCATCTACAGTTTTTACAGCTGTAGCTTTAAAACATGTATACTGACCTATTTGTTTTGTCTCTGTACCCATTGTCCATTCTAAAGACTTTAATTCATCCTTAATTAAAAACTGTTTTCCAAAGAATTCTTGATCTTGTAGTAATTCTTTAGATTTTACATTTTTATATTTTGGGCCACCTGTAAAACTACTTGAAAAACTTCCCCATCCTCTTCCTGAGCCAGGCGCTTCTAGCTTTTCATCTTCTTTGTATATAGACTCCTGTTTATTAAAAGTTAAAATGTATTCTTTCTCAAGAAAACTTTTCATTCGCTCTTCTATGCGTTTCTTTTGTTCTGGTGTCATTTCTCGTCCTCCCCATTGATCTAAATCCATTGTGGTTTTAGACATATAATATGCCTTACCCTGAAAGTCTTGCTGAGCGAAGGCTGTCGTGAAGAAGCTTAATAAAATTAATGCTACTAAGTTTTTAAATAATTTTTTCATTCTCTAAGTTTAATCGTGGTTAACAACTATAAAAATATCGTACTAAGTTTACACTTAGACCTTTTTAGATGCTTTTTGTTTGTTTTAATTGCGTTAAACTTGTGTTAATAATTTATCCTCTTCGTCTACCCATACGATTATTTCTAAACTCCTTCATCTTATTTACAATAGTACTCTGGTAGTCTTGTTTAGTAATTTCTTTGCCTTTGTTCGGTGCTTCAATCTCTAGTTTTTCTTTTGGATTTAGTACTATTTTAGTGCATAATAATGTTGTACTACCTGCACTAACCTCGAGAATTAGACCTGGCAGTCCCCAATATTCTAATGGTCCGTGACCTACAGGAACTTGTGGTGAATACCATGCTTCAACTTCTGTCATTGGGATATCTTCTTCCTCTTCTACTGCTGCTACTTTAGTGCTTATTGAGTCGGTTTTCTTTTCGGCTTCAACGTTATTAGTCCTTAATCTACTCCAAGAAAAATCGTACCAAGTCAACTCACTAGTTGGAATAGATGCAGTGGCCTTAAAACAAGTGTAATTTCCGATTTGTTTGGTTTCCTTACCTAGTATCCAATTAATGCTCAGCAACTCATCTTTAACCAAAAATTGCTTGCCATAGAATTCTTGATTTTGAATTTGCGTATTGGTTTTTACATTTTTGTATTGCCTACCTGGTGAAAAGTTTTTACCCCAAGAATCTGTTGCTCCGGACATTGCATCTAGCTTTTCATCTTCGTAAAACAGAGCTTCTTCTTTATTGAAGGTTAAAATATACTCTTTTTCTAGTCTGTTTTTTAACCTAGCAGCCACTTGCTTTTTCTGAGCTTCACTTAATCGATCTCCCCATCTTCCGAGTTCCATTTTAGATTTAGATACGTAAAATGCTTGTCCTTGAAAATCATCATTGGGATTATTATGAGTAATGCCTCTTTCATTTTTTGCCAATTTTCCAAAAAATACGAGCGCTAAAAGAACAAAACCTGTTTTAAAGAATAGTGATTTCATGATATGGATTTTAAATTTTGTTTAACGAATATATTATTTAATTAAACAAAATATGTCGCTTTACCATAAAATTAACATTGACAAGTATTTAGCCACCTATCCTAATTTCGATACTCTCCCCATTACCTCTTCCCTTTCTTGGCCTAAAACGCTCCATCATTTCTTTGGCTTTTTTATCCATGATTTCGTCGTACTTCTTTTGATTGACCTCCTTACCTTTCTCAGGCTCTTTAATATCAATTTTGTCTTTTGGATTTAGTACAATTTTACTGCACACTATGGTTAATTTACCGTCATGGACTTCTAAAATTAGACCAGGAAGCCCTTGGTAATTATCCGGACCGTTGTTAACTGGTATTTGAGGTGTATACCAAGCAGTAACTGTTCGTTCTTCCATTTCAGGTTCTTTCTCTCCCTCTTCTTCATTTTCACTATTAAAAACTACTCTTGGTTTTTCTACCATCTTAGTGTATGTTGCCTTGTAACACTGGTATTCTCCAATATACTTAGTTTCGGAACCTAGTTTCCATTCAATACCCTCTATACTATCTTTAACTAAAAAGATTTTTCCAAAAGTGTCTTTTTGTTCAACAAAACGCTGATTTTTGGTATTCTTATATAAAATATCTGAACCTCCTGTTCCCATAATTTGAATATTAAACCCGGAACCAACATTTGGTTTGTCTAACGCTTCTTCTTGCTTGTAGACAGATTCTTCTTTATTGAAACTAAGTGTGAATGTCTTTTGAAATTGCTTCTTCATCATAGCTATCATTTTCTGATGCATTTCATCATTCATCTTTGTACTGTCTAGCTTAATATCTACTTGTCGCTGCGTCTTGTATGTTGCAACACCTTGAAAGTCTTGTGCATTAACAGCCGTAAAAACAGCCGTTAACGCCAAAACTACAACTCTAATAATTGTGGTCATTTTTGATTGATTTAATTATTGTAATATTTAATTGCTGATGATCTTAGTTTTGAAACTAAAGATAAAAATTCTTCTGGTTCGTTAGAATTACCTTCAATTTTATAGGTCATTGTAGATTTTTTCCCGTTAGACATTTTAGCTCTATTACAAACTAGGCTAAATGAAATTTCTTCATTAGGATCAGACTCCTTCAAAATTTCTTTAATGTCTTCTACTTTAAAAGTTTTTTCAATGTCTTTTGCAGAATCTACAGTAACAACTACTTCTAAATTAGTAATTTTTGCTTGTGATAAATTGCCAATCTTTTCGTTTCGTGGATTCTGACTAAATCCTAATGTTGCTAATACTAATGCTAAGCACGTTAATACATTTTTAAACATAACTGTTGTTTTTAATTGATTAATACACCTCAAATATCTAGACTTAGTTTTGTTATTTGAGTTAACTAGTGTTAACGTGTGTTAACCGATTAATGCTAACTAGTTTTTTACATTTACTTTTGAAGTATGAACGATAAAAGATATAAATGGATTTTGTACACCATTGTAGCAGTAATAACAGTTACAATTGGGATACAGATTTTTTGGAATTACAAAAACTACCAATCTAATAAGCAACAGCTTATTAATGAGGTTCAGATAAGTTTAGACAAGGCTGTGGATGACTATTATGCAGCTATTGCAGAACGCTCTACAGTTGGAATTTTCCTAGAGGGCGAAAAACAAAAAAACCCTTTAAAAGAGGGAGGAGATATTGAAACATTTTTAAAAAATATCGATAAAGACTCTTTTGGATTTAAACAACTAGACCAGATTGATATTAATGACATTGAAGGTGTAACTGTACTAACAGGCACTAAGGCAGACTCTATGTCTAAAGTTATAGATGAGCAGATAAAACCATCTAAAGCAGAAGATTTTAAAAAGAAGTTAGACAGTATTAAGAAGGATAAAAACATTAAAAATATTTCAGAATTTGAAATTCTGACCAAAAAAATCGTTATATCTATAAACAATGATAGCTTGAATCTTCTTGAATTAGACAGCTTGGTTAAACAAGAATTCCTGAGAAAGAAGCTATACATAGATTATGATTTACATTTTAAAAAAGAGAAAAGCAAAGACTCAATAACTAATTTTAAAAACAAGCTTTACACCTCATCTAAATCTACTTTTTTACCAAAAGGAAGTCAACTAGATATTAGTTTTACTAATGAAACTAAACTAGTCTTAAAGAGAAGTTTGGTAGGTATTCTTATTTCGGCTTTATTAATTGCAGCTGTAATAAGTAGTCTTTTTTATCTATTAAAGATTATAAAACACCAAAAACAATTAGCTGAAGTAAAGAACGACCTTATTAGTAATATTACTCACGAGTTTAAAACACCTATTGCTACTATAGGAGTAGCTTTGGAGAGTATTAGCAACTTTAATGCTATTGAAGACAAAGAAAAAACTAAAAACTATGTAAACATGTCTTCTCAGCAATTAGAAAAGCTGAATCTTATGGTTGAAAAATTATTAGAAACTGCCACATTAGACAGTAACAAATTAGAACTCAACAAAGAATCGATAGATATTGTAACACTTCTCAACGACTTAACCAGACGTTATAAAATTCAGTTTCCTGATAAAGAATTTAACACAAGTCTTAAGGTTGAGCACCTAGAAGCAACTATTGATGTGTTTCATTTTGAAAATGCTCTAAATAATATTCTAGATAACGCTGTTAAATATGGAGGTAACATTATTTCTGTGGATTTAATTCCGAAGGAAAAAAGTTTCGAAATTTTAATTTCAGACAATGGCAACACCTTATCTAAAGCTAATAAAGAACGTATTTTTGAAAAATTTTATCGTATACCTAAAGGTAATACGCACGATGTTAAAGGGTTTGGTATTGGGTTATATTACACCAAATCTATCATTGAAAAACATGGTGGAAGCATTGATATAAACTTAAGTAAAGATCTAACAACCTTTAAAATTACTGTACCAAATGGCTGAAAAAATAAAACTACTTCTTGCTGAAGATGAAGCTGCGTTAGGGCAAATTATAAAGGAAAGTCTAGAAACCAGAGATTTTGAAGTGCTACTCTGCGATAATGGTGATAAAGCCTTTGAAAAATATCAGTCAGAGCATCCAGAAATTTTAGTTCTCGATGTTATGATGCCAAAAAAGGATGGCTTTACTTTGGCTAAAGACATCAGAGCCATTGACGATGCTATTCCTATTATTTTCCTGACTGCAAAATCGCAGACAGCAGATGTTGTAGAAGGATTTTCTATTGGAGGAAATGACTACCTAAAGAAACCTTTTAGCATGGAAGAGCTCATCGTAAGAATTCACAATCTTCTTAATCGCACTAAAATTCAAAAAACTTCCGAAAATTTGATCATTGGCAAATACACCTTTGATTTCCCAAAACAACAACTTTACTTTGAAAACGATGAAGCTATACAACTTACGCACAGAGAAGCGCATTTATTGTTTCATCTTATAAAAAACAAAAACAAAGTTTTAGACCGTTCACTTATTTTAAATAAGCTTTGGGGAACAGATGATTTTTTCTCTGCCAGAAGTATGGATGTTTTTATCACAAAACTTCGAAAAAAACTCAAAAAAGACGAGAATCTGCACATTATAAATGTTCGTGGGTTTGGTTATAAACTTACGGATTAAGGTCTTTTCTCTTTTTAGTTTTGTTTAATAGATTTCAGCATTTCGACTAATTCTTAAACTTCAATTTTAAAAAGATTCTGAAAGTAGTTAAGAATAATACAATCATTGGTGCAATTTTTGTATTTTTCTATCTTATATGAAGCATTTAATTTATTTTCTTTTTCTATTCAGTCTTACGCTCTGCGCCCAAGATAAAGTACAGATGCAGATTAAAGATTCAACCAAAATCAAGGCGAAATCTGTTTTTGGGATAGACACTTTCAGTACTTTATATTACGCTTCTAATGACAACACTTTTAACAAAAAAACAAAGGACACTACAATTACGTACGCCAATTTTCAACTAGGTGAAATCACAACAGCTAATACTTTTAATCCTTTAAAGATTAATTTATTTTACAAGGATTTTAATACAGTTGTGATATTAGATAATCGTTTGGCTGAAATCTTTAAAGTAGACTTCAATACACTTCAAAATTATAAGAATGTTAGCTTTGTTTCTACAGGCTATGATAATACGCTATGGATTTTTAATCAAGATCTACAACAATTAGAATTGTACGATTACAAAGCCAACAAAATCAAACAAAAAACGGTTCCTGTACAATCTGAAGTTTTGGATTTAAAGAGTGACTATAACAACTGTTACATGCTCACCGAAAAATATCTTTATATCTATAATTATTTTGGAAGTTTAATAGCAAAACACCCTAATAATGGCTACACAAGTTTAGCGTTTAGTAAAGCACATTTAGTTCTAAGAAAAGAAAATAATCTCTTTTTATTATCAAAAAACAGTGATGAAATAAAACCGATTGAACATCCAAATTTGTTAATAAGTCAGTTTTTGGTAACCAATGAAACCTTGTATATTTACCACGACGAAACTCTACGTCAGTACCAACTTAAACTACAATAGATTATGCATTTTGCCATTGCTGGAAATATAGGAGCCGGAAAGACGACGTTGACTAAAATGTTAGCAAAACATTATAAATGGGAAGCCCAATTAGAGGACGTTGTTGACAATCCTTACTTAGACGATTTTTACAACCAAATGGAGCGTTGGAGTTTCAATTTACAAGTGTATTTTCTTAATAGTAGATTTCGTCAAATAAGCCAGATTCAAAATAGTGGCAAAGACATTATTCAAGATAGAACCATCTATGAAGATGCTCATATTTTTGCTCCTAACCTACATGCCATGGGTTTAATGACCAATCGCGATTTTGAGAATTATTCTTCTCTATTTGAATTGATGGAATCTTTTGTAAAAGGGCCAGACTTATTGATTTATTTAAGAAGTTCTATTCCTAATCTGGTGGCGCAAATCCATAAACGTGGTCGTGACTATGAAAACACTATTAGTATAGACTACCTAAGCCGACTAAATGAACGTTACGAAGCATGGATTTCAAAATACGATAAGGGTAACTTATTAATTATAGATGTAGACAATCTAGATTTTGTTGCCAATCCTGAAGATTTAGGAGGCATCATCAATAAAATTGACGCAGAAATTAACGGTTTATTTTAAGCTATAAAACCGTTTTCTCTGGCATGTTCAATGGCTTGAGCACTACTTTCTACCAATAAAACTTTGGTGGTTTTATAATTCTCAAAAAGTGCTTTTACTCTAAGCATTTTCTTTTTATGCTTTACACTTCTTAGATAAATGGCTAAAATTCTTTCAGGAAATTGTTCTGCTATTTCCATATAAATATCAGGATCGTGTTCACCACTATCTCCAATTAAAATAAAAGGCAAACTTGGATAAGTATTTAATAAATTTAGGATTTCTCTTTGCTTTTGTGGTTTTTGATTTTGGGGTTGCTTTCGTAACAGATTGCTAAAATTCCTTAATAGAATTGGCCCTTTTGGAAAGTTGTGCTGTCTCAAAAACAATTCCAAATAGCGATATAAATTCCATGGACTATGGCTAACATAAAATATTGGATTGGTGTTTTTACCAGATGCACCTCTATGTAATTTATGATAAAAATCTGCAGCACCTTCTAGAGGAATTCGATTTTTTGCGTGTTTAAATACTGAGTTATAAATAACTTTCCATTTTAAAGTACTAACTACACCAGTATGTAAAATAGTATCATCTATATCGCTAGCAACACCAAACTGCGCTGTGATTGAAGGAATTAATATTTCACCAGGAAACCTGTTATCGTTTTGTATTTTCCTTTTAATATTTTCATCGCTGTAGGAAAGCTCAAACGAAAGCCAATCCTCATCATTGGTTAGTTTTGATAGATCAGTCAGGTTTGCTTCGATCTTATAATAGCCATCTCTATCCGTTTTCCCTTTAAGAGTTATTCCGTTAGATAATTTAATACTTACCTCTACGTTTTTAATTTCATCTGTTTCAAAACGTTTCCAAGTATTAACAATAAGGTGCCAAGTATTTTGATTTTCTAGATCAATAGACTCATCTTCTAAAGCTCTACCACGTGCATAGAAATGCGTATCAGTACCATAGCCTTGAAATGCAATTATCTGTAGTGGATCTTTTGTAAACATCTATTAATCTTAATACGTAAAAATAAAAAAAGCCTCATCAATTGATGAGGCTTCGGTTTATAAATTTATCTTTTATTTCACTATTAGTTTTTTAGATAATCCTTTTGAATTATTAATCATATATATTCCTGATGCTAAATCTTCAACAGTTACGGATGAAGAGTTTTTAACCTGTTTAACCAAACGACCAGAAAAGTCATAAAGTTTATAATCATCTACTTTACTGAAATTCACTCTTGTGTTTGTAGGATTAGGGAACATACTAAAGTTGTTATTGTAGTTGTGTACTTCCAAACCTAAAGTTACATTATCCAAAGAATAAATAGAAAGTGTAGCACTTACTTCATTAGAGACAACAATAAGAGCCGTACCTGTTGGGCTGTCATTTTCATTCACAAAAACAATACCTTCTGGGCCTAAGTCACCGCCTTCTTGACCACCAGCTATAGCATCTCTGCTATTAAGATACTGGATAAAAACGGGTGCTGATGGGATTGTGACATCATATATCATAACACCACCTATTCGCTCCAACAATACAAACGCATAGTAACTACCGTTGATTTCCTCAACAATGACGCCTTCTGGCTCAGGGCCTTTATTGTCGCTTCGGTTTTTGAAACCGTTGTTACTATTACTCGCGTTGAAAATAGCACCATATGTTGGATGCGCTGCAGTGATGACCTCAAAATCATTACCGCTATCCGAAACAATAGCTCCAGTACTCGCGTTGAATATACTAAAAGAACGACCACCATAGACATGAATTTCCTCAAACTCAGCATCACCATCTGTGTTACCCGAAGCATTGGAAATATTGATATCACCAAGATTAGTTTCTAAAGCTAAAATGGCTGCATCGCTAAAAACAGCAGCATCTAAAGTATAATCGCTATCATCAAGTTTACGCTCCTCTTCATAAGTAGCATACTCCCTAGCATCACCTTCATTAGCCGTAATGATATAACCTGTACCGCCAACATTGAAGTAATCTATTGCATCTGGCATGTACATACCGAAAATTGGCCAAGAGGCATTAAAGATAAAATCGGTTTCATCGCTAGTATCTAAAGAATTTACTACCATGCTGTGGTCTTTCAATCCGAATGAAGTAACACTAACAACAGTGTTTGTGTTCAAATCTACTGTCGCCATTGCATTGTTTTCCTGGAGCGCAACATACGCCATCATGTTATCGTCTGAAACCGTGATGTATTCTGGCTCTAAATCCTGAGATACTGTTGCGCCAGGCCCAAATATTCTAACACCATCTGCCAATAATGTTGCTAATTGCGAATCGAATGCATTGAAATTTATTGTTGTCACTGCACTCTGGTTAATTCCTGCCAAACCACCTGTAACATCTATAACAGAAATACTACCTTCTGGATCTATCGAATAATCATCATTGGGCTCACCTTCATTTGCCGATAATAGTTTAGTACCGTCTGGTGTAAACGTGATCATATCTGGCAAACTTCCTACGGTTACGGTTACCGAATTGTTCCCGTCAATATCTGAAAATATGACGAAGCCAGGATCAGTAGCAGGGTCTGCAGCCACAGCTGCTGCCAAAATACCATTACTTACGGCAACACTCTGAACACCATCAGTGTTTGGTGGAAGACTGATTGAACTGATCGATGTAATATTACTAGGATCTGAAAAATCCAACACCTCTATACTTGTGTCGTTCGTGACGAATAAACGTTGTGACGCAGGATCATAAGCTGTAATTTCGGCTGTTCCACTAGGATCTACAGTGTAGCTAGCCAAGTAGTTAGCATCTAAAGCAGAAGTATCTTCTGCAGGTACAACCGTATCATCATCAAGCATATAAACCGTAAACATGGCTTCGCTTCCAATCGTAGCATCTGTAGGATTTTGCAAACCTAACATAAAGTATAGGTCACTACCATCGTCCATGTTATCTACAACAGGAATTGTAAGTGTTTGATCGTCCATTATTCCTGAAGGAAAGGTAAGTGTTTGTGGTGCAGATAAAGTAAAGTCCGTTCCTTCTATTGCTGTGCCGCCAGCTATTACAGCCACCTCTACCGTTACATCTGTTGTAGGTGCCTCAGAGATAGAAACGGTGATCGTAACACTTCCATCATTTTCTGCCACAGAAGTAAACACTTCCGAAAACTCTACTTCTACCGGAGTACCCGAAGCCAGAGCATTACCAGGTGAGCCTATGTTAGGTGTATCCATTAAATCACCACCAAGCGCATTAGTAGCAACCGCGTTATTTGCATTGCCAACGGTACTAAAGGCAGCCAATTCTACATCGTAGGATTGTCCGTCATTAGCAGCCGTATCTGGGTAAGATGCCGTAGCCAATGGTACCGATAGCGTAGGGTCACCAGACCAAATATTTACGGCGTCACCGCCACCACCTAGTCCTGCACCATCAGTAAAACCAATAGCAACACCAGATAAGTCTAAGACTTCGCTCCAAACTGTTGTAAAGGTATTTACTTCTCCACCAGCATTGTCCGTTACAAGTACAATGGCATAGCCACCTGCCGGAATGCTAGAAATCCCTTGAATCAAATCTGCTGTTGTAGCATCGGCCGATTCGTCGTCGTAAAACAAGTCTTCGTTTAAACCTGCAGTCCAAGCCACATTTCCTTCGTTACGAATTTCAAACCAATCTTCTGTAAGGTCGTCACCAGCTTGGCCTGGAAATATTTCTGTAATGGCCAAGACAGGTGCTGTTGGTAAAACATTGCCTGGTGAAGCTATATTTGGAACGTCATTGGCACTGCCACCTAAGGCTTGAGTCACAGTTGCATTGCTTGCATTTCCTACCACACTAAATGCAGCCAATTCTAAATCATAAGATTGACCGTCGTTTGCAACAGTATCTGGATACGACGCATTAACAATAGGGGAAGTCGAAAGCGGATCGCCAAGCCATAGCGTAACTGCATCACCTCCACCACCGAGGCCTGAACCATCTGTAAAACCAATTTCAATACCTGTTAGATCTACAACTTCTGACCATACTGTAGAAAAGTTAGCTACCTCGCCTGCAGCATTATCTGTAATTAATACAATAACACGTTCACCTGGCTGGATATCCGTAATACCTTGAATTAAATCTGCAGTCGTGGCATCGGCAGACTCATCGTCATAGAATAAATCAGGATCGCTGCCAGACACCCAAGCCGCACTGCCTGTGTTGTGAATCTCGAACCAGTCTTCGGTTAAATCGGTTCCTGATTGTCCTGAAAAAATTTCTGTAATTTGAAAATTAGCCTGTGGAAAAGTCGTTGTCGAGAATAATAGGATAAAGAGAAAAGTAATTTTTTTCATAAAGCTGGATTAATTTGATTTATGTAAAATTACTATCCAATTAATCCCAGCCTGTTAGTTATAGGTTACTATATTGTAAAACAAAAAGCACCTCAAGAGGTGCTTTTCAAAATGAATTTTAACTAAAGTTTACTCTTTAGTTATGTTAATGTTTTCAATTACTTTTTCGACGTTATCAGCTTTACTTTTTACACTTGCTTCAAAAGCATCTAGTTCTTTTTTTACTTCAGCTTCAGTGCCTTCAAAAGTTATAACTTCAGAAACCTTTTCTCCGTTTTTAATAGTAGAATAGTTTACTGTAGCTTTAGCCATGTCTTTAGATTCAATTGTCATTTCTATAGAAACTTCATCTTCGTTATTAACTAAACCTTCTTCAGAAGTATGTCCTCCTAAAATTGGAGCAATTACTAAACCTACTAAACACGTTAATTTAATTAAAATGTTCATAGAAGGTCCAGAAGTATCCTTAAAAGGATCACCAACAGTATCACCAGTTACAGCAGCCTTATGAGCATCAGAACCTTTGTAAGTCATTTCCCCATTAATTTCTACACCTGCTTCAAAAGACTTTTTAGCGTTATCCCAAGCACCTCCTGCGTTGTTTTGAAAGATTGCCCACATTACACCACTTACACAAACACCTGCCATGTAACCACCTAATGGTTCTGCACCGAAAACTAAACCAATGATTACTGGAGTTATTATAGTGATAAGACCTGGTAATAACATTTCTCTTAATGCTGCTTTTGTAGAAATATCTACACACTTCGCATATTCTGGTGTACCAGTTCCTTCCATAATACCAGGAATTTCTTTAAACTGGCGACGTACCTCTTGTACCATTTCCATTGCAGCTTTACCTACAGATTGCATTGCCAAAGCGGAGAAGATTACCGGAATCATCCCACCAACAAATAACATTGCCAACACATCGGCTTTAAAAATATTAATACCATCAATACCTGTAAACGTAACATAAGCAGCAAATAATGCTAAAGCTGTTAACGCTGCAGAAGCGATAGCAAAACCTTTACCTACAGCAGCAGTTGTATTACCAACAGAGTCTAAAATATCTGTACGCTCACGAACGTGAGGTTCTAATTCACTCATCTCTGCTACACCTCCTGCATTATCTGCAATAGGTCCGAAAGCATCAATAGCTAATTGCATTGCCGTTGTTGCCATCATTGCTGAAGCTGCTAGAGCAACACCATAAAAACCTGCTAAGGCATAAGACCCATAAATTGCAGCAGCAAATAATATTACTGATAAGAATGTAGATTTCATTCCTACAGCTAAACCTGCAATGATATTTGTTGCAGCACCAGTAGAACTGTTTTTTACGATATCTAAAACTGGTTTCTTACCTAATGACGTGTAGTGCGCTGTAACCATAGAGATTAAAGCTCCAACTGCTAAACCAATCATGGCTGCATAGAATACATGACGCGATGGAATAGCTTTAGCTCCTTCACCAAAGAAATTCATGGTCATAGTTTCTGGTAACATCCAACGGATTAAGAACCAACTTGCCACAAGTGTTATTATTATTGACACCCAGTTACCCATATCTAATGCTTTTTGCACTTGAGCTTCTTTAGCATCGTTAGAAGAAATTCTTACTAAGAAAGTTCCTATGATAGACGCCAACACACCAACACCAGCTATTACCAATGGTAATAAGATTGGTCCCATATTGTTGAATGCATCTGTAAACTGTGTTGTAGCAGACATGTCTTTAATTACATAATTACCAAGTACCATAGCTGCTAATACTGTAGCAACGTAAGAACCAAATAAATCAGCTCCCATACCAGCAACATCACCAACATTATCACCAACGTTATCTGCAATAGTAGCTGGGTTACGAGGATCATCTTCTGGAATACCAGCTTCGACCTTACCTACTAAGTCGGCACCAACATCTGCTGCTTTGGTATATATACCTCCACCAACTCTAGCAAATAATGCAATAGATTCAGCTCCTAATGAGAAACCAGCTAAAGTTTCTAAAACAACTGTCATTTCGTTATAGAAATTTCCACCTTCAGTCATGAATTGACCTAAGAAGATAAAGAATAATAAACTTAAACCTAAAACTGCTAGGCCAGCTACACCAAGTCCCATTACTGTACCACCACCAAAAGATACTTTTAAAGCATGTGGCAAACTTGTTTTTGCTGCTTCTGCAGTACGTGCATTTGCTTCTGTAGCAATGCGCATACCTACATTACCTGCCAGTGCAGAAAAAACAGCACCTATAATAAAAGCAGGAATAATCATTACGCTTGTTGTATCTACAACCTGGGATATTCCGAATAGTGCAGCTGATGCTATAATTACAAATACCAGCAATAAACGATACTCAGCACCTAAAAAGGCAAGAGCACCTTCTTTAATTGCTTTTGATATGTTTTGCATTTTTTCATTTCCTGCATTTTGCTTTTTTACCCATGACATTTTCACAAACATAAAAAGCAATCCTACGATTGCTAGTGCCATTGGTACAAAAATCATATTTGATTCCATATATTTATTGAGATTAGTTATTCGCTTTTAAAACTGGGCAAAAGTAGTAAATTAATGTTAATAGAAAAACCCTTTTACTGTCAATGTAAAAGGGTTTATACATTTAAGGCCAAGATTTAACTATATCGTAAAATCTCCGTTAGATTTATGATGGCTGTCATTATAACGCTCAATACATTTTTTTACAATATCTCGAGCCTCTTCTGCATCTCCCCAACCACCTACGTCAACTTTTTTCTTTTCTAAGTCCTTGTAAACTTGAAAAAAATGTGTTATCTCATCTAATCGATGAGGGTTAAGATCGCTTATATCTTCCTTTAAACTCCAAATTGGGTCTGATACAGGAACACAAACCACTTTTTCGTCAGGACCTTTTTCGTCAGCCATATGAAACACACCAATAGGTTTCACCTCCATTACACACATTGGAAATGTTGGCTCATGACCTAAGACCAGTACGTCTAAGGGGTCACCATCCAAAGCTAATGTCTTTGGAACAAATCCATAATCACCAGGATACATCATTGATGAAAACAGCATCCTATCGAAACGGATTTTCTTCAACTCAAAATCATATTCATACTTATTACGGCTTCCTTTTGGAATTTCTATTAAAACGTCAAAGGTTAATTGTTGTTCTTTTGTCATTATCATATACTTATTAGGTGCAAATATATAACTTCGTCCTAACTAGACCTACTTAGAAAATTATTAATACCCATGGAATAGAGATAAAAAAAAGGAAGTACTTTTTGACTTCCTTTTTTTAATACCAAATTACTGAGGTATTTGATCAAAAATATTTTCCGGTATTAAAGATAATGCTACGTATTTGTCATCTTCTGGAGTTAAAGTAGTAATGTATGTAAAAGTCCCTACTGGTGAACCAACAGTTAAATCTATACGACCAAAATGATTATATCTATCTATACCATAAATTACACCATCTTCACTTGTCTCTAGTGTTCTTATTCCATCTAAATATTCATCATCAGGAAAGTTTACTTCATCCAACTCGATTATTTCCATAACCTCACCATTTAAATTAGAAACTATAACCTCATCGTATCTGGTTATCAATAGCTCAGTACCATTGCTGGTGTACTCAATTCCCATTCCTTCATATAAATCTAAATCGTTTCCTTGCCATAATAAAGGTTCAAAATTATTAAAAGAACCATCTTGATTTAACCAAATTAAACCTTCATTTGCTTGCGAATTATCATAATCATCCCAATACACGGTACCAATTAATTGATTATTAAACAGTTCTAAACCTGGTATAGCATACCAATCATCGTCTAAATTATCGTTAAGCATCGTCGCTTCTAGCGTTGTAGGGTCTATAGAAAAAACAGCTCCATTATTTGAATTGGATCGAGAACTTGCATAAATGGTATTATTATCTGGATTATAAACTATATCTCTCAGACCTTCTAATACTTCACCGTTATACGAAAAAGAGCCAAGTGAAGTTAAACTTCCGTCATTAAGATTTATTGCTGAGAATATCCCAGTGTTTGAATTGTGAACCACCATGATATCATTTATAATAACTGGTGGATTATCATCGTCATCACTACATGCCACAAAAGCTGTAACAAATAGCAACATTGCTAAAAATTTTACTAGTGTTTTCATACCGTATATATTTAAAGATTAATAACATTTTAATACTCTAAATATATAGGGTCAAGCATAATTAGAAAATGATTACAGTCAGATTATTCCTATAAAATGATTTTGGTCAGTATTTTAAAAATAGAATCCAAAGCTACCTGTTATACCAAAGCGTCTGGCATCTGGATTATCTAAATAATTACCTCTAAAATTGAAGTCTATCCTTAAAATTTTGAAAATGTTGGCTACACCTACACTATATTCATAATACATACGCGTATTTGGTGCTACAAGTGGAAACTCCACAGGATTTCCTGTTGTGCTTAATGCAATGTTTTCATCGGACAATTCTCCCCAAACACCTCGAAGCCCAACAATAGCTCTAAGGTTATATTTTTTTAAGAATGGTATACGTGAAAATAAACGACCATTAAAATTGTGTTCTAAATGAACAGAAGTATACGTATCTGTTACAAACTCATAAAAGTCGAGTTGAGAGAATGTATTATAAATTGAAAAATATGTTTGATTACCTGGCACAACACTTAGCAACCCTAAAGGCACTTCACCGAAAGTTTTACCAGCTTCAATTGACGTTACCAAACGACCAAATCCGCCAACTTGCCATGGCTGTATGTAAGAGAACTGCACTTTGGTATAATCAAAATCACTGTCAAACCAATCTCGATCTCCACGTGTAATTTGCGCAAAAAGTCTGGCGAAATCATCATTTTTCTCTTTTCGCTCTACTCCAAAACCTGTCATTTCACGCTTAGGGAAATAGGACAATGCTAATCTACTTTCAAATTGTTTGATTTCTGATGAAATCCCTGTTGAAGATCCAGGATCATTATAATCTAAACTAAATGTTGGCGATGCTGACCTTAAAGTTCTAAAGCTTCCATCTAAACGAATTTCAAAATTCCGCGAAGGCTCAATTGAAAATCCTAAATTGCTTAAATTAATATTGGTTAATTTGTCATTAGCTCCAGCCGTAAAAACAGCACTAGAAGCTAAACTTCTACCTAAAACGTCGGTAGAACTCGTGAGACTTGCTCCTATCTGTTCAACATCTCTTCTATTACCACCAAAGATAGTGAGACGACTCCGTTTATCTAAAAGCCATTTACCTGAAATTCCGTATTTAAATTTATCGTCTCTAAAGCCATAAGCCAAGAAACCTTCTAGCCTCCACAAATCGTTTGGACCAAAATAAGTACGTCCACCAGTTCTGAGACGTAAGCCTTCAACCTCATTAAATCCGAATGTTGAAAAAATTGGACCATAATCGAAATTAATACTTGGAAATTCTATATAGCCTGAGGCAAGTATACTTCCCAGATTATATAGCCTTTTAAACTTCTTAACTGTTTTTAAAGTGTCTAACATTTTGTAAACACCTTTTTCGTCTTTGTTTAAGGCTTCTAGTCTATTCTTTTCCCAGAAATCATCTTCTCTGTTATAGACATCTTCGTCATAATTATAAACGACCTTATCATAGAATTTTTCATCCTTAGGTTGGTTAAACTTATAGTTGTCGTACAACGTAGTACGTTTACCATAAACTCCACGGGATTTTTCCTTCTTATTTAAGGCAAAGTCCGATAAAAAATAATCACGTTTTATAAGAAAAACCGAATCATTAAGCACTTCAAATTCTTGTTCTATATAAATTTCCTTTACCCAGTTAATGTTTGCACTTTTAGATGCTTGAAGATTAATTTCCTTTATGGCATAAGTAGAATCGTTAACCCAAAAATCTCCTTTAAAAGTCAATTCATTTTTTCGTCTTGGATAGTAGATGATATTATAACACCACTTGTTATCTATAAGTGCACTATCTGATAGTACGTAGTTATACGTTTGAATCCCTGTACGACTCAAAGGACTTACAAAACTCTTATCGAAAAACTTTAAATAATTATCATAGATATTATAGTCTGAATATAAATCATCAATAAAATCTATAATCACCTGATTGTTACTAAAGCCAGAGTTTTTGTTCCCTACTAAATCTTCACGTTTTTCGTTGCGCAAATTATCACCATAAACTTTCTTTACAGATTCATTTAAAAAAATAGGCAGATAGGTTTTACCTGTTACTGAAGATGTATCAACCTCTTCAAAAACAAATTCCATACCTTTGAATAGTTTACTTTTAATAAGTGCACTATCTATGGTGTTAAGATCAAATTCAACTTTCTCGTATTGGTCGTACTCATATTGGTTGAACTGGCTAAGACCATTTTGCCGTTTACGTTCCCAAATTTTCTGCAGAATACGAATTGCAGGATTTTCAGAGGCTTTTTTTGATTGTTTGCCACTAACTATAACCACTTCTTTTAAAGATTCGGCCTCTTCCTTAAGCACAAATCTTAGGTTATAATTTATTTTTTTTGGAAGTGGAAATTCTAAAACTTCATAACCAACAAACGACACCAGTAAAGCTTCCCATGTTTCGTCTGACTCGAGGTAAAACCGTCCGTCTTCGTTGGTAATGGTACCCTCTGTTGATCCCTTAAAAACCACATTTGCAAAAGGAATTGGCTCATCGTTTACATCAAAAACATAACCACTAACTTTTGTTTGGGCAAAAGCTGAGGCTAAGAAAACAATAAAGAGGGCAAAGAATAGTTTTAACTTCATATTGAAACAATAAACTTCATCAACAACCATGCTAAAATTAGTTTTTGGTTATTAATGAAGTTTATTTAACGCAGAAAACTGCGGTTTATTTACTTATACATTACTTTTTTCACCGCTTTTACAACGTCGTCGCTATTAGGCAGCCACTCTTCTAAAAGTACTGGTGAATATGGTGCAGGTGTATCTGCCGTATTAATTTTTACAACTGGTGCATCTAGATAATCAAATGCTTCAGATTGTACTAAGTATGTAATTTCTGTAGCTACATTACCAAAAGGCCAAGCTTCTTCTAACACTACAAGACGATTAGTTTTCTTCACTGAGTCAACAATAGCTTTTCTATCCATAGGACGCACTGTTCTCAGGTCAATAATTTCACAAGAAATCCCTTCTTTCTCAAGCTCATCAGCGGCTTTATAGGCTTCTTTTATTATTTTACCAAAAGACACTATTGTTACATCCGTACCTTCTCGTTTAATATCTGCTACACCTAATGGAATAGTATACTCACCCTCTGGCACTTCTCCTTTATCGCCATACATTTGTTCACTTTCCATAAAAATAACAGGATCGTCATCTCTTATTGCTGATTTTAAAAGCCCTTTAGCGTCATAAGGATTTGATGGGACTACTACTTTAAGACCTGGTGTATTAGCAAACCAACTTTCAAAGGCTTGTGAGTGTGTTGCTGCTAGCTGGCCAGCAGATGCCGTTGGTCCTCTAAACACAATCGGACATTTAAACTGTCCGCCAGACATTTGTCTAATTTTTGCTGCGTTATTTATAATTTGATCAATACCAACTAAAGAGAAGTTAAATGTCATATACTCCACTATTGGACGATTGCCAGTCATTGTAGAACCTATGGCTATACCTGCAAAACCAAGCTCTGCAATTGGTGTATCTATAACACGCTTAGGTCCAAACTCATCTAACATGCCCTTTGATGCTTTGTAGGCACCATTATATTCTGCAACCTCTTCACCCATAAGATAAATGCTCTCATCTCTGCGCATTTCTTCGCTCATGGCTTCAGCTATAGCTTCTCTAAATTGAATTGTCTTCATTATTTTCTTTTTAAACGAAGAACAAAAATAGCAATAAAAGAAAAACTAAGTAAATCAAATTTCTTTAAAATTTATTATGCACGCATAGTAAATATTCGAAATAAAATTTTTACCTTCGTAATCGCAATTTTATGAAGTTTTACAAACAGTTAACGAAATCGTTTTAGTAGAATTTCACACAAATTAATGTAAACTTAAATAATATATAAGTATGAAGATTTTAGTATGTATTAGCCATGTACCTGATACAACTTCCAAAATTAATTTTACAGATGGAGATACAAAGTTTGATACTAATGGTGTTCAGTTTGTAATTAATCCTAATGATGAGTTTGGTTTAACCAGAGCAATGTGGTTTAAAGAAAAGCAAGGTGCTAGCGTGGACGTTGTTAATGTAGGTGGTGCTGAAACAGAGCCAACACTAAGAAAGGCGTTAGCAATAGGTGCAGATACAGCTATTAGAGTTAACACCGAAGCCACAGACGGATTTGCTGTTGCAAAACAATTAGCAAAAGTTGTTAAAGATGGTGGTTATGATTTAGTAATAGCTGGAAGAGAATCTATTGATTATAATGGCGGAATGGTTCCTGGTATGCTTGCTGCAATGACAGATGCTAACTTTGTTACTAACTGTATAGGATTAGAAATTGATGGCACAAACGCTAAGGCAGTAAGAGAAATTGATGGTGGTAAAGAAACTGTGAGTACATCATTACCGCTAGTTGTTGCAGGTCAGAAAGGTATTGTAGAAGAAAGTGATCTTCGCATACCTAATATGAGAGGTATTATGATGGCTCGTAAAAAGCCATTAAATGTAGTTGAACCAGTAGATGCTACTTCAGAAACTTCAACCGCGAATTTTGAAAAACCAGCACCTAAGGGAGCAGTTAAATTAGTAGATGCAGATAATATTGATGAATTAGTTAATTTACTTCATAACGAAGCTAAGGTCATTTAACAACAAAATCCAAATCTCAAACTCTAAATTCCAAAGAACTTAAAATTGGAATTTGATGTTTGAAATTTTAAAATTTAAAACATTATGTCAGTTTTAGTATATTCAGAATCAGAAAATGGAAAATTTAAAAAAGCAGCTTTAGAAGTCGTATCATACGCAAAAGCTGTTGCAGACCAAATGGGCACAACAGTAACTGCTGTTGCCATTAATGCAGATGATAACGAGAGTTTAGGAGCTTACGGAGCTTCTAAAGTATTATCTGTAAAAGACGATAGTTTAAATAACTTTAACGCAAAAAAACACGCTGCTGTAATAGAGCAAGCTGCCAAAAACGAAAGTGCAAAAGTTGTTGTTTTAAGTTCTAGTGCAGATAGTAAATATTTAGCACCTTTGCTAGCTGTTGGATTAGATGCAGGTTATGTTTCTAATGTGGTTGAGGCTCCATCGAGCACTTCACCTTTTACAGTGAAACGCACAGCTTTTACTAATAAAGCTTTTGCTAATACAGAAATAAACACAGACGTAAAAATTGTTGGTTTATCTAACAATTCTTTTGGAGTTGTTGAAGCAAGCGGAAGCGCTTCTGTTGAGGATTTCTCACCATCTGTACCAGACTCTGGTGTTAATGTAGAATCTGTTGATAAAGCAACAGATAAAGTAAGTATTGCTGATGCCGAAGTTGTTGTGTCTGGTGGTAGAGGATTAAAAGGCCCAGAAAATTGGGGAATGATAGAAGATTTAGCGGATGTTCTAGGTGCTGCTACAGCATGTTCTAAACCTGTATCTGACCTTGGTTGGAGGCCTCACGGTGAACACGTAGGACAAACAGGGAAGCCTGTAGCATCTAATTTATACATCGCAATTGGTATCTCTGGTGCAATTCAGCATTTAGCAGGTATTAATGCTTCTAAAGTTAAAGTTGTAATAAATACAGATCCTGAAGCTCCATTCTTTAAAGCTGCTGATTATGGTGTTGTTGGTGATGCTTTTGAAGTTGTACCAGCTTTAATTGAAAAACTAAAAGCTTTTAAAGCACAAAACGCATAATTTTAGTACCTTGTAATATTAAAGGACTGTTTAAATTTCGATTTTCTTAATTGCTTTACGTTTTATCGAAAGTATTTAGAAAAATATCCAATTCTGCATTTTGCAGTTGGTAAAGTCCAAATTTAAACAGTTCTTTGTGTTTTATAATTCATGAGTTTAGTACGTTTAAATATAAAAGGTATTTCCTACAGCCAAACCCAAAACGGCGCGTATGCCTTAATACTTAATGAAGTTGATGGAGACAGAAAACTTCCAATCGTAATTGGTGCTTTTGAAGCACAGTCTATTGCCATAGCGTTAGAAAAAGAGATTCGCCCTCCAAGACCTTTAACTCATGATTTATTCAAAAATTTTGCTGACAGATTTGATATTGTTGTAAAGCAAGTTATTATCCATAAGTTAGTTGACGGTGTCTTCTACTCTAGTCTAATTTGTGAGCGCGACAAAATCGAAGAAATCATAGACGCCAGAACCAGTGATGCAATTGCTCTGGCATTACGCTTTCAGGCGCCAATATTCACATACAAAAATATCTTAGACAAAGCAGGTATCTACCTTAAAGTTAGTCCTAAAAAAGAGGATGAAGAACAGGATAGTATACTTGTAGATGATCTCATTGCTGAAGAAATTGAAAGTGCAGTTGCCGAACAAGAAGGCTATAAGGATAAATCCTTAGAAGAATTAAATAGCCTTTTAGAGGAAGCTGTAAATAACGAAGACTACGAAAAAGCAGCAAAAATAAGAGACGAAATTTCTAAGCGCTAACTAATACCCTTTATATGAAACTTTTTTTCAGAGCCCTTATTGCTACACTTATTGGAATTTCATCAATAACAGCACAAGAGCTAGAAAAAACATGGCAATTTGATATAATTGAAGATGTTTCAGGGTCTAAACTATTCTCAATATCTGAAAAGGATTCCATATCATTTAACAATGGTGAGTTTCATTATTACTTAGAAGATAAAGACAACCTCATAGCTTCAGGTGATTACATTTATCAGAACAACCTTTTAGTTTTTTATTATAATCAGCCAAACGACACTATAAGACGTTATAAAATCAATGAGTTAACTGACTCAACATTAGTTTTTACTGAAAAAGGAGTTACCTACAAATTCAAAACACCTAATAAAATTGAAACTATAGTTTCTAACGAACAAGCTGAAAGCCCAGACATAATTATTCCAAGTGAAGGTTTTTCTTTTGGTAGTTTATGGAGAGGGATTTTAGGTATGTTTACCTTAATATTTATTGCTTTTCTATTTAGCAATAACCGTAAAGCTATAAACTGGAAAACCGTAGGAATTGGTTTAGCTTTTCAATTACTCATTGCCATTGGTGTACTTAAGGTTGGTTTTGTAAAAATTGCTTTTGAATTGGTTGGCAGTTTATTTGTAAGCGTACTAGACTTTACAAGAGCAGGAAGCGAGTTTTTATTCGACGGATTAGTTGTGGATATGGATACATTTGGTTTCATTTTTGCATTTCAGGTATTACCAACAATATTATTCTTTTCGGCATTAACATCTGTACTGTTTTACTTGGGTATTATTCAAAAAGTAGTAAAAGCATTTGGGTGGTTGTTAACTAAACTCCTCAGAATTTCGGGAGCAGAAAGCCTTAGTGTAGCCGGAAACATTTTCTTAGGTCAAACCGAAGCACCACTTCTGATTAAGGCTTATTTAGAAAAAATGAATAAGTCCGAAATACTACTTGTTATGATTGGTGGTATGGCAACGGTTGCTGGTGCTGTGTTGGCAGCTTATATCGGATTTTTAGGTGGTGATGACCCAGAGCTACGACTAGTATATGCAAAGCATTTATTGGCAGCTTCTGTGATGGCTGCTCCTGGTGCTATTGTTATTTCAAAAATATTGTTTCCACAAACTGAAGACATCAATACAGATGTAGCAGTATCTCAAGAAAAAATTGGTGCTAATATACTAGACGCTATTGCTAACGGAACTACTGAAGGTTTAAAACTAGCTGTTAATGTTGGTGCTATGTTATTAGTATTTGTTGCTTTTATTGCTATGATTAACGGTATTCTAGGTTGGGTCGGAGACGTCACCAATCTCAACACATGGATGGCAGCTAATACACCTTATCAATCATTTTCTCTCGAAGCTATATTGGGAACTGTATTTGCACCTTTAATGTGGTTAATAGGTGTGGCAAAAGAAGATATGATGATGATGGGTCAGCTTTTAGGCATCAAACTTGCAGCGAGCGAGTTTGTTGGCTACATACAACTAGCCGATTTAAAAGATGTTACAAACGTAACCCACCTTAATTATGAAAAGTCTATTATCATGGCTACTTATATGCTTTGTGGATTTGCCAATTTCGCATCAATAGGCATACAAATCGGAGGTATTGGCTCACTTGCGCCAGGACAAAGAAAACAATTATCTAAATTTGGGATGAAAGCATTGATTGGTGGTACAATTGCTTCACTAATTTCTGCGACTATTGCAGGAATGATTATAGGGTAAAAAACCAATTCCTGAGAAAGCTGGATTCTCGATTATTCACAGTTAATAACTTTTTATATTATACAAGGCTTCAAATCAATGGTTTTGAAGCTTTTTTTTATTTTCGTTTTTGCATTATGCTATTTGCATTTCGCTTAAAAATAAAGTTTAATTAAATGAGATTCCCGCTTTCGCAGGAAGTATGCATGAAACAATATCACGACTTAGTAAAGCACGTATTAGAAAACGGAAACGAAAAAGGAGATAGAACAGGCACAGGTACCAAAAGTGTATTTGGCTACCAAATGCGTTTTGACCTGAGTGAAGGCTTTCCTATGGTAACTACCAAAAAACTACACCTTAAGTCTATTATATACGAGTTACTTTGGTTTCTTAAAGGAGATACTAACATTAACTACTTAACCGAAAATGGTGTTAGAATCTGGAACGAATGGGCGGACGAAAATGGAGATTTAGGTCCTGTTTATGGTCACCAATGGCGCAATTGGGCGAGTGAAGAAATAGATCAAATTAAGGAAGTCATAGAAACGCTTAAGAACAATCCTAACAGTAGAAGAATGTTGGTTTCAGCTTGGAACCCTTCTGTATTACCAGACACTTCTAAGTCTTTCTCAGAGAATGTAGCTAATGGTAAAGCCGCTTTACCTCCTTGCCATGCATTTTTTCAGTTTTATGTTGCGGATGGTAAATTATCATGTCAACTCTATCAACGCAGCGCAGATATCTTTTTAGGTGTTCCTTTCAACATTGCTTCTTATGCATTATTTACTCTGATGATGGCACAAGTTTGTGGTTACCAACCAGGTGAATTTATTCATACTTTTGGTGATGCACACATATATAACAACCATTTAGAGCAATTAGAATTACAGCTCTCTAGAGACATAAGACCTTTACCGAAAATGATTCTTAATCCTGAGATAAATGATATTTTCGATTTTAAATTTGAAGATTTCACGCTTGTCGATTATAATCCACACCCACATATTAAAGGTGTTGTTGCTGTATAAATGTTAACATGAAATATATTAAGCTATTTATTTTTCTGTTTATCTCAATAAATTTTTGTAGCGCTCAAAAGCCTCAACCAAATCTTTTTAAAAGATCATTTGTTGCTTACGAGGGCTGTGAAGACTCTAAAGATTTAGAGCATTGCTATGAGATTTCTTTTCATGAGTTTTTAGCGAAACACATTAACAGAAAATCATTAAAGGATTCCATCTTCCTAGAAGCTAAAAAGGACACAGTAACCGTTAGCGCTAATATACTATATGACGAACAAGGGAAGGTTGTTAAACATTATTCTAGGATTTCGAACCCAGCAAGCAACAGAGTTGAAGGTTTAAGGTATTTATTAGACAGTATCCCTGTTGTTAAACCTGTATTAGACAGATATAACAATGGTGTAGCCCAAAGCGCAAGAAATTTATTTGGTTTTTATCTAGACAAAGCTAAAGACACTATTGTCCCAATTTTAGGTTACACACCAGACGAGGTACCTTTTGATATCATAGAGAAAGTTCCGATTTATAAGGGATGTGATGAAAGCTTGAGCAATGAGGATTTAAAAAAATGCATGAGCGATAAAGTGAGAGCCGTTATCTCAAAAAACTTTAAAGTTAAACTAGCAAAAAAGTATAGGTTAGATCCCGGTATACAACGCATATATGTGCTCTTTAAAATAGATAAAAAAGGACGAGTAAAAGATATACAAGCCAGAGGACCACATCCTGGTATAGAAAAAGAAGCTATAAGGGTTATCAGGAAAATACCGAAATTAACAAAACCGGGTTATCAAAGAGGTGAGCCTGTAGTGGTTCCTTTTTCAATTCCAATAGTTTTTGCAGTACCTGATTAATAACAAAAAAGGTATTTCTTGTTGAAAGAAACACCTCTTTAATACATTAATTTATAAAGGAATATTATAAATTTAACACACCGTTTTCGGCACCTGCATAGTCATTCCAAGCATATGCGTCTGCTTGCTCATCATTAACGTAATTACCGTCAACAACGTATCTAAACTCATAAGAGTTATCACTCTCTAAATCTACAGTACCCTTAAATGTACCGTTCTTTAATTTCTTTAATTCTGTAGCTTCAGTATTCCACTCGTTAAAGCTTCCAACAACTGCTACACTTTTTGCCTCCTCTGCAGGAACAGAAAATGTTACCTTACAAACTGGCTTACTTTTTAAATACTGTTTTTTAATTGCCATATTGATAGTTTTAAATAATGGTTCAAAAATATAAAAGAAAAAACCAGCACAAACAGTTTAAATCACTTTAAATGAAAGAATTATCATTTTAATAAAATAGCCTTTACTTTTTGATAAACTATGTAATTTTTTATTGCATAATTTGTAATATTAACAACACAAAAAAACAACGCTTATCTACTGATTATCAACGATATCGTTTGCGAAAACAGAATGACTAAATTCCGTAATAATAGCGATAACGTTTTAGTGAAAAAGAAGTATCTTTATCGGATAATTTTAGAATTATGTTTGGAAAGAAAAAACAAGTTTCAACAATAGATAAAGACCAATTAGAACTCATTGAATATGCCCAAAAACGCATAAGACAAAAAAAGCGTTTATACATCCATTTTGTTGTATTTCTTATTGGTGCAGTTTTCTTAATTCTGGCAAATACGGTTCTTGGTATTGGTAAAGATTTTACTATAGCTGGTATTAATTGGTTTGTATATGCCATACTTATTTGGTTGTTCTTATTTGTATATCACTTTGTAAATGTTTTTATCACCAATAAGTTTATGGGCAAGGATTGGGAAAAACAACAATTAGACAAGCTTGTAAGCCAACAGCAAAACCGCATTGATAAGTTAAAAGAGGGCTTTCTAAAAGAAGAGCGTAAAATTGCGCAATTGCAGGCCTACAACGAAACGCATCCAGAAACTAAACCTGAAGAAAAAAAAAACTCCAATGAGTTAACCATCATTGTAGCTGCTGGTGAGGATAATGCAATAGGCAAAAACAACGATCTAATTTGGCATCTTAGTAACGACTTAAAACGATTTAAAAAACTTACATCAGGTCACCATATTATTATGGGACGCAAAACTTTTGAAAGTTTCCCAAAACCATTACCAAACCGTACACATATTGTTATCACAAGACAAAATGACTACAAAGCACCAGAAGGGGTTATTATTGTAAATAATCTTGAAGATGCCCTTGACGCAGCAAGAAAAGACAGCCAACCTTTTATTATAGGTGGTGGTGAAATCTATAAACAATCCATTAATATAGCTGATAAACTAGAACTAACTCGTGTACACGCAACGTTTGATGGTGCAGATACCTTTTTCCCAGAAGTAGATTCTAAAATTTGGAAAGAGGTTAACAGAGAAACTCATGATGCTGATGAGGACCATAACTATGCATTTTCTTTTATTACTTATGAGAGACGATAAATATTCCTATTTTTGCAGCACTAAAAATTAGTCACATGAATGCATACGTATTTCCAGGTCAAGGTGCTCAGTTTTCAGGAATGGGGTTAGACCTTTATGAAAACTCACCTTTAGCACAAGAGCTTTTTGAAAAAGCAAATGATATCCTTGGTTTCTCTATTACTGACATTATGTTTGAAGGTTCTGCCGAAGATCTAAAACAAACCAAGGTTACACAACCTGCCATATTTTTACACTCAGTAATTTTAGCAAAAACTTTAGGAGATAATTTTAAACCAGATATGGTTGCAGGTCACTCACTTGGTGAGTTTTCTGCATTAGTAGCTGCAGGTGCTTTAACTTTTGAGGATGGTTTAAAATTGGTATCTCAACGTGCCCAAGCGATGCAAAAAGCATGTGAAATACAGCCAAGTACTATGGCAGCAGTTTTAGGTCTAGATGATGATGTGGTTGAGAAAATATGCGCAATGACAGAAGGTGTTGTAGTAGCTGCTAATTATAATTGTCCTGGTCAATTAGTTATTTCTGGTGAAGTTGAAGCTGTAAACAAAGCTTGTGAAGCGCTTAAAGAAGAAGGTGCAAGACGCGCATTGGTTTTACCTGTTGGTGGCGCTTTCCATTCTCCTATGATGGAACCTGCAAGGGAAGAATTAGCCGCAGCTATAGAAAACACAACCTTTAGCAAACCAAATTGCCCTATTTACCAAAACGTAACAGCATCTGCCATAACAGATGAAAATGAAATAAAAGCTAATTTAATCTCTCAATTAACTGCACCTGTGCGTTGGACACAATCTGTACAACAAATGATAGCAGATGGTGCTACACACTTTACAGAAGTTGGTCCTGGTAAAGTTTTACAAGGATTAGTAAAGAAAATTAACAGAGAAGCAGAAACATCTTCCGCTACTTTTGAAACTAACGCTTAACATCTTCTGTTTTGAATAGAAACATTTTTATTGTACTCCTAATAGCCTTTAATATTGCTATAGACCAAATCTCAAAAGTCTATGTTAGGGCTAATATTGAACTTAGAGAAGTCATAGAATTAATTGGTGATAAATTTATCCTTACCAATGTATATAACAAAGGTGCTTTTCTTGGTATGGGTAGTGATATGAATCCTACTTTAAGAACCATCTTTTTATTAATATTACCAACTATAGTTTTAGGATATGTTATTTACTACATTATTAAAACAAAGGAATTAGATCGCTTAAGCCTTATTGCTTTTTGTTGCATTATTGGTGGTGGTATTGCCAATGTCTTTGATAGAATTGTATTTGGCAAAGTCACCGACTTCTTTTTTATAGATTTAGGTGGTGTTTTTAAAACCGGTATTTTTAACGTTGCAGATATTTCTGTAACTACAGGTATGATAATGTTACTTTTCAGTGGTGTTTTTAATAGTAAAAAGAATATCGCCAAAACCAAATCATAACTTTGATTGTAGATTAAAACAAAAAGACCCTTTCTTATGAAGGGTCTTTTTTGATTTAGTTAGTATTATAAACTCAATTACTTAGGGTAATGAAAACGTTGTTACCTCATTAGCACCAAATGATCCACCTTGGTGTATAATCTCACCATTTACAGTTAATGAATAACTTCCCTGACCGAAACTACAGCATATACCGTCTGAATAAGCATCGTAAATTACAAAACCAAAATCACCATTATCTATACAAAGACGTTCTTGTATAGATTGATCATCTAGGTCATCATAACCACTACCCGATGCTATTAGTGTAGGATTAGTACTTACATCTGAATACAACTCCCAACTTGTTTCTTCGGCATAGTTATCAAAAGTAATGTCTAAAATGAGCTCATTTACAGGGCACACAATGACAATATCCATACGTAAAGGATGTGGATTTAAGGCCGTATTATCATCTGCAAATCCCAACACCAATCTATCACCACTACCAAAACCATTATCAGTAATGGTAACATCGAATTGAGCTGAGGAAGCATTAGCAGGAATCGTAACAGAACTCGGCACAGAATAAAAATCTGAGCTTATGGTTGTACCTTGCCCATCATTAAATTCTATGGGCAAAACCTCTAAATTATAGATCTTATCAGAAGATGATTTTCTTGAATTGTAAACCGTTATCGTTCTAGCTGAGGTACCGCTTTGATTTAACTCAAAACTTAAAACATCATCTTGAAAACTTATAAATTCATAATCTGAAACGCTTGTTGCATCAGCATCAATTTCGTTATCACAAGCAACAAAAATGAAGCTACACAAAACCAAAGCTGTATATAAAACTTTTTTCATGTTATATCTTTTTTAAATTAAATATTATTGAAGCCTGCATAATTCTCGTTTAAATCCATCTCATCTTCTGGGATTTTCAAGAAGAACAAATTACTATCTGCTGGCACATCTATAGATATTCTGTGAATATCATTTCTAGTTATTGGAAGATTGTAGCGCTTTGCATCAAACCACTGCGGACCAAACTCACCATAAAATTCTTTTTTTCGCTCTAACAAAATCTCATTTAATAGTGCCTGACCAGAATTGGTGGTTATTGTAGCATTAGGATCTCTTGCAGACTGCAGTGAAAATAGAAGATTCCTAGCCTCTGGAATATTACCTAAGTGATACTGGGCTTCAGCATCAAAAAGTACCATTTCAGACTTTCTTATAATTGGTATATCAGATGCAAAAGTAAAGGCATACTTTGTAGACACAAATTCTCTCCATGGTGTCGTAGCAGATACTCCATAAAGATCAACAAAGGTATTTCTAACATCTGTTGATGAAAATTCTGCTGCAAATTCAGGATCTATATATGATGCATTGTAGCTTAAGGTAAAATGATCCATCATAGGTGCTGCATGTCCCCAAAAAAAGTTAGTTTCGTCAGATCCGTTTTGAAACATAGCCCAAAGCCACTCTTGGTCTTGCATGTCACTAAATCCTGATCCCCAATTTGATGACTGTACTGCTTGGCTTGCATTACCACCATATGCGCTTCTAGCCAACTCCGAAACTCTCTGCCAATCATCTTGAGTTACAGCATATACCCTCGCTAAAACTGCTTGAGCAACAGCTTTATTAATAAAGCTTTTACCTAATCTGTTATCTGGTAAATCAGCTACTGCATCTTCTAGATCTTGAATAATCTGACCATAAACCTCATTCATTGGTGCTGGTGGATTACCACCTACAGTTTCTAAGGATGTTGGTGTAGTGTAGATTGGAATTCTCTCTAAACTTCTGTCATTATTATAGTTTGGAGCAAACTCTAAAGCGAGTTCAAATAAGTGAAACCCTCTAAAAAACTTACCTTTTGCAACAAATTCTCGCTTCTCCTCCTCACTTAACCCATTACTATTGTTAACACCAAATATTAATGTATTTGCAAAGTTTATATTCTCGTAATTAAAATCCCATGTAAAATTAGTTCGTCTAAAGTTAGGTTCTCTATTTTCATGACCATAGTCAAATGTATAAAAACTAAAATCTTGAATAATATCATTTCCTTTTACAGCCCTTGCAAAATACATAGAGTACAACCCTCCTTCATCAGGGTTTCCTCTATATTGCCCTTTGTAATTAGCTAAGATGCCATTAACAAAAGTCTGTGCATTTTCTCTAGACGAGAAAATTAATTCATCCGTAACACCTGTAGTGTCCGAAGGTTCTTCAACATAATCTTTTTCACAAGAAAACATCATACTAGCTAAGACCAAAGCAATAAATGGCAATAGCACTCTAAGTTTATTATTTTTATTTTTCATCATACTATTTTTAAAATTGAATTAATGTCCCAAACGTAAATGTTCTTTGTAATGGTGATCGGTTAGCTGTTAACCCATTAAAAGCTTGTTCTGGATCTATACCACCATGCGATTGCCACGTTAATAAATTATCTCCCTGAAAATACACTCTCACTGAGGTTAACCCTATATCTTCTAAAGCATCTTGTGGTAAATTGTAACCAACGGTAATACTCTTAAGACGTAGATAATCATTTTTAAACAACCATCTTGTGGATTGTGAATTGAAATTGTTGTTAGATGTAGTCAGCCTAGGAAAATCCGTTATATCACCTGGTTGTGACCATGCGTTAAAATTATCTGGATGCGCTGATGCACCAATAGCATCAAAATTATTTACTAAGCCAGAGTAATCTGTATCTAACAGATAAGCTCCCAAGCTAAAATTGAACAACGCACTAAGATCAAATTGCTTATATCTTAAACTTGTGTTGAAACCACCTTGGATATCAGGAAGAGATTCTTTTCCGGTTTCGTAACGTGTTGCTTGGTCATAATCATTAGTTACCGTTCTACCAGTAACATTACCTTCGGCATCAACTATATCTTGGTACCAAAGCGCATCTCCATTTGCAGGATTAACGCCTGCCCATTCTCTAATATAAAACTCGAATAAAGAGTTTCCTGGTGCCCAAAGTTTAGTACCTTGAACTTGACGATCTGTGAATGGTGAAATTTGAATGATTTCATTCTTCAATACTGAAAAATTACCACCTACACTCCAGCTAAAATCTTTCTTATTAAAGATATCACTGTTTAAAGTTACTTCCCATCCAGAGTTTTCTATAATACCTGCATTAGCTCTAACCACAGGAACTCCAGGCGAAGGTGTTGCAGTAATATCCTGAATTAAATCTTCACTACGTCTTTTGAAGTACTCTACAGTACCACTAAGTGCTCCATTAAAAATAGTAAAGTCCATACCTAAGTTAAGGTTTGTTGATGTTTCCCATTGTAATGCTGGATCTGGCAATGTACCTGCTGGTAAATTAGACGGTTGACCTTCTACTGGTGAAATGACAACACCACCAAAATTAGCACCACCAAACAAAAAGCTTGTAGGGAAGAAACCACCAGGAATACTAATATTTCCTAATTCACCATAAGATGCTCTTAATTTAAGATTGTTAAGCCAATCTGCTTTTTCCATAAAAGCTTCATTAGTAACATTCCAAGAGGCACCTACAGAGAAAAATTCACCCGTGTTATATTCTGTATTAAACTGCGAAGATTTATCTTGTCTTATAGAACCTTCAATAAAATATCTATTATCATAATTGTATGCTAAACGTCCCAACATACTTACAATTCGTCTTTCAGTTCTAAAACCACCAAACGTTTCTGCTATAGTACCATTACCCAACTCTTCCTGACCAGGTAAAAACCCTGTTGCTGAAGCACTAAATGTATCTGAAGTTGTAGTATTAGCTTCATAAATAGCATCTACAGAAATATTATGCACATCAGCTATAGAGGTCTTATAGTTAAGCGCTTGAATAGCATTTAAACCTGTAGTTACATTTCTGGCCTTACTTACTCTACCACCTACTGCTGAAGCAGCACCAATTTCATCGTCATCAAAACTGTGACTATCAAAAACAAAGTTTTCATAGTTTAAGGTAGATCTAAATGTGAAGTTTTTAAGAAAATTCACCTCAGCATAAGCAGAGCCTAAGAAGTTAGTTCTTATACGTTGCTCAGTTCCTAATAGAATGGATGCTAAAATATTCTCACCTTGATTTGTTGGTCTATTAAAGTTTACTGGCTGACCAACTGGTCTTCCATTACCATTACCAAGATCGTATATTCTATTACCACTATCATCTAAAATAAGATTTCCATCTGCATCTCTAACGTAGAGTGGATAGATACCATTAACACTATAAATCCAAGATATGGCTTGTGTAGTACTACCAGATGTTTGATCTGGATTATTAGAATACGACCTGGAGTAACCACTAGTAATTCCGAGTTTTAACCAATCATTTACCTGAGTATCTAGCCCTACTCTTGATGCAATTCTCTCAAAATCTGATTTAATCACTGGTCCATCCTCACTTAAATAATCTACTGAGAAAAAGTAGTTTGTGTTTTCTGTACCACCAGAAATATTAATGTTATGGTTTACTCTTGGTACATCTTCTCTTAATACAGCATCTTGCCAATCGGTTTCCCAAAGTAGATTAGCTCCACTTACTAAATTTCCATCTGTACCAATTGGGTTAGAAACGCTATAAGGATTATAACCTAAAGTAGGTATTAGAGCATTTGTAGCATTACTTGATGCTTCTGCAGGTAATTGGCCTTGGTTATATAAATTATCGTTTCTAAGCGCTTGCCACATTAATCTTAAATAGTCTTCAGAACCTACAACATCATGTATACCAACCGCAGGATTGGAAATACCATATTGGGTCCTAACTCTAACACTTGTTTTTGTGTTTCGCTTACCTCTTTTAGTAGTAATTAGCACTACTCCATTTGCAGCTCTAGATCCGTACAGTGAAGCTGAAGATGCATCTTTTAATACAGAAATAGATTCTATCTGATCTTGACTTATGGTGTTTAAATTACCTGTAAAAGGTGCTCCATCTATAACAATAAGCGGACTATTAGCGCCATTAAAACTACCAAAACCTCTAATAACAAAATTAGGATTATTACCAGGTTGACCTCCGGGAGTAATCAGGTTAATACCAGCTACTGTTCCTTGCAAGGCTCGTAATGGAGAGGTTACCTGTTGATTTTCTATAACCTCAGATTTAACAACAGCTACAGAACCAACAATAGCTTCTCTTTTCTGTGTACCATAGGCTACAACAACGACTTCATCTAAAGCGTTTCCTTCTTTTAAGGCAACATCATAAACATTGGCATCTCCAACAATTACTTCAGCAGTTTCCATTCCCACATAAGAAACAACTAGGATATCCCCTTGTGTTGCACGGATAGAAAACTTACCATCGAAATCTGATTGCACTCCTCTAGAGGTGTTTTTTACAATCACATTAGCGCCTGGCAAAGGCATTCCATCTGATTCGGTTGTGACGGTTCCGGTGATTGTTTTTTCTTGGGCTAAAACCATTTGAGATCCAAAAAATAAATACAACAGAACCAAAGCATAATTTTTTACTTTCATAAAATTTCATTTTAGATTATACACTCAGTTTGTTGCAATAAGAAAGGTCGGCAGCGAAGTAATTTTAAAGACTAATTCAAAATAATTACTTTGATTGATGAAATTAAAGTTAACATGGTTATTTCATAAAAAGTAAGGCTTCCACTGCCTCCCTTTGCAATTGCGTAAGTAAAACAACCAACAAGACATCAAATTTGAGGTAAAAATTATAAGACTTTACCTATGCCGATAAATAATTACTTCTCATTTACCTTTTAAAAAAACTAAATTTGCTAGGCTTTGGAATAGATTTTTATTCGTTGAGGGTAAGACACAAGGAAAATATTGTCACAGAATAGAACTTAATCTTAAAATAAATGTCATTTTTCAGAGTGCTGATTTAAGAATGACTAGTAATTAAAGAAAAGTAAATAACATAGAATAAAATAAGCATTTAGACACACACGTTAAGAAAGAAGATTTTTTAAGCTAAGCTTAATGATCTGATATAGGTAGAAGGTGTTTGGTTCATATGCTTCTTAAAGGCTTTATTGAAAGTTACTTTGTTATTATAACCCACTTCATATGCTACTTCTATAATATTTAGATTTTGTTTTTTGTCTTCATCGAAAATATCAACAGCCTCTAATATTCTGTATTGGTTTATTAGATCGTAAAAGCTCATATCAAAGTGTTCATTAATAACCTGTGATGCATTATGCCGAGTAGTTCCTAACATCTCGGAAAGTGATTCTAAGCTAATACTATTGTTTTTGTATACTTTTTGATGAGTTAATAACTCAACCAATTTATCTCTCAATTCATTTGAAAGACTTTCTGTAAGATTAGATTTTTCGTATTTAATTGGTAGTTTATTTATTCCAACAACATTAATATTAGCATTCATAATAATTTCTGGTCTTAATCCAGACATTAGTGCCATATAAAAAATCATGGCAATCATAAATACAGATTTTAAATATGTAAAGGGCATGTAGTCTACCAATTTAACAACTACAGCTCCATGAAGCAAGTACGCAAAAGCATAACAAACAAAGATTATCATAATACTTCGTTCCCATAGTGCTCTGCTTTTTATTTCCGAATTACTGTTTTTTACATTTTTCGTTTTATTTCTGTAAACAAGATATATTCCTGTAGCATAAAGACATAATGAAAGTGATTTAATAACAACCAAAGCTTTTCTACCTAGATGAACAGATTCAGTATTATCCATTAATAAGTTGAATTTTTCTGTAGCACTTAAGCTATAGTAAGGCATTAACCAAAATATTAACAATACAGTAGGTATTAAGTGCACTGAATCTTTTATAGATATTTTATAGTTTTCCACTACCCTTTTAAAATAAAAATAAAGCAGAGGTCCATATAAGAAGGAAAATGGTGTAGATATGTAAAATGAATGTGGGAACATTAGGTTGTAATTTGATGCAAACAAACTAACGTGCAACATAAAAAAAGAATGAAATAAAATAAAAGAACCGATTAACCATACTGAAGTTTTATCTAAGTTTCGTTTAGCAAAAAGTATGATTACTATAAAAATTCCAATAATACCAGTTAATGCGTGTATTACTGCTAAAAAATTAAAATTAGGCTTGTAAGCTTTATTTAACTGGCTGTAAGATTCTGTATCCTTGATATCCGAAAACACATGGTCATTGATTATAGATAAATCTTGGGTATCCTTAATGTATTTTTTTAAATGCTTAGAAGCTTTATCTGCATTATTGTTTTCAGAATATAATATTGCTAAAGTCTTAGTAACTGCGATAGAGTCGCTAGTGTTATTCGACAGAAGCGTTTCGTTTATTTTGATTAAATCTGTACGCTCTATTGAATCCTTTTCTTTTTGGATTTGAAGTATACTATCGAGACCTTTATTAGAAAGTGATTCTACATTGATTTTAGAATCTGTATTAACATACGAGATGGCATAACTCTTGTAAGAAAACAAGAGCAAGGCAAGCAATAGAAATATATGCCTTAGAAAAACCATTTTTTAGAATTTAGTTGATTATAACTTCGTAGTTACTTTTAAAGTTATAGTTATCAGTCGTAATAAGTTCTTAAAAATTTCTTAAATAGGTAAAAAAAGTGTAAAATCCGATAAAAGTTTACCTTTTCTAAGACATGAAAAATTAATAAAAAACGTGAAATACTAACTATCGTGCTAATTGACAGTCTTCACAATCTTTGACCTCTCCGTAGTATGTTTCGCGGTATTTATGAAGTGTTTTGTAAGGAATACTTAAGAATTGTTTTTTTATGTAAGTGACTTTTGTGGACAGTACACCCATTTTTTTAGAGAATCTTCCTTCTTGTTTTGTTTCTCTTTTTATGCTTATCAATTTCATTATAATCCAATTATCATTAGATACAAAACAACAAAGACTAAAAGGCAATCCCAAGAAATAAATGTTAAATCCTAGTTAAGCTTATTTTAGATTATCATATTGAAAACCAAGTATTAAAATCATTAATACATTCTTAACTAATATTATACAACATTAAAAAATCAATAATTAAAAAATAAAGTGCATTTGACTAGTTTTTGTAAATAACCCCTTCTTTCATTACAAATACAACATTTTCCATTGTAGAAATATTTTTTGTAGGATCATCATTTACAGCAATAATATCTGCTAAAAAGCCTGCTTTTATTTGACCAAGCTGTTCTTCCATTTTAAGAATCATTGCATTGGTAATTGTGGCACTTTGAATGGTTTCGATAGGTGGCATTCCTGCTTCAACCATATAACCAAATTCCTTTCCGTTTTCACCATGGTAAAAAACTGCCGCATCCGTTCCAAAAGCAATACCAACACCAGCTTTATAAGCTCGGCCAAACATATCTTGAATTTTTGGACCAATATTTAGTGCTTTGGGAACAACAACTTCAGGATAATAACCTGTTATTTTAGCCTTATCAGACACAAACTTTCCTGCTGTAATGGTTGGCACTAAGTAAACATCATGTTTTTTCATTAACTCCATGGTTTCAGAGCTCATAAGAGTACCATGCTCTATAGTTTTTACACCTCCTATAATTGCGCGTTTCATACCTTCATCTCCATGTGCATGGGCTGCCACATGAAATCCATAATCTTTAGCTGTTTCACAAATAGCTTTTATTTCTTCAACAGTGAATTGTGGATTCTGACCGCTTTTTGCAACACTTAGCACACCTCCTGTTGCTGTTATCTTAATTAAGTCAGCACCATTTTTATAACGCTGCCTTACTGCTTTTTTGGCGTCATCCACTCCATTCACTACTCCTTCTTTAGGACCAGGATTACCCATTAAATCTCTACTTGCACCATTTGTAGGATCTGCATGCCCGCCAGTTGTAGCCAGAGCTTTTTCTGCTGTAAAAATTCTTGGGCCTTTTATTTTTCCTGTGTTTATTGCATTTCTTAAAGACACATTAACACCTGTACCTCCTAAATCTCTCACAGTTGTAAATCCATTCATTAGAGTAACTTCTGCATACTGTACAGAATTAAAAGCAACATCAGCATCATTTAATGTGTAATCTTCAAGATATGATTTAGGGTTGGTTTCACTTTCAATATGTACATGCATATCTATAAGGCCTGGCATTACGGTTTTAGATTTTAAATCCACAACAGTGTCTTCAGTGTTTTCTGGATTTAGATAACCCTTATTAACCGAAACTATTTTATTTCCTGATACTATAATTGTTTGCTCAGTAAGCACTTTACCAGACTCAGTATCTATTAATTTTCCACAATGCAGATAAGTGTTTTGCGCTGTTAAAACAATTGCAAATAGAAATGTTAAAATACTGAGTAGCGTTTTCATAGTTATTGGTTTTAGGTATTTCTTATTTTCTGTTCCCATTTCCAAGCTGAGGCCACAGCATCATCTAAAGTGAGTTCTGTTTTCCAACCTAGAACATCATTTGCCTTTGTTGTGTCTGCATAAGCAGCAATAACGTCACCTTCTCGCCTACCCACAATTTGATATTTTAAGCTTTTACCTGAAACCCTGTCAAAAGAATGAATAACTTCTAATACTGAGCTTCCTTTTCCAGTCCCTAAATTAAAGACTTCGTAATTTGAAAGATTTTTTTCTTCAAGCAAACGCTCTAATGCAATAACATGTGCTTTTGCTAAATCTACTACATGAATGTAATCTCTAATACATGTACCATCCGGTGTTTCATAATCGCCACCAAAAACTGATAATTGCTCGCGCATACCAATACCTGTTTGCGTTATATATGGCACTAAATTTTGTGGCACACCAATTGGTAATTCTCCAATCTCTGCAGATGGATGCGCACCTATGGGATTAAAATATCTTAAAGCTATACTATTTAGTTTATCATTTATTTTACACGTATCTCTGATGATTTCTTCGCCAATTTGTTTTGTATTACCATAAGGAGATTCTGCAGGTTTTATTGGCGCATTTTCAGTAATAGGTAGTTCATCCGCCTGACCGTAAACAGTACATGATGAACTAAAAATAAAGTTTTGCTTATCTAATTTTGAAACTTCTTGTAACATATAAACAAGTGTCCCAATATTATTTTCGTAATACATTAATGGCTCTTTTACACTCTCACCAACTGCTTTACTAGCCGCGAAATGAATAACACCAGCGATGTCTTTATGTTTTTCGAAAAATTGAACAACATCAATCTTTTCTCTAAGATCTAGTTTCTCAAAATGTGGCTTTACACTTGTTATGGCAGTAATACCTTCTAAAACATCTATAGAAGAATTACTTAAATTATCTATAATTACAACCTCAAAGCCTTTATTTTGAAGTTCAACAACTGTATGAGAACCTATAAAACCTAAACCACCTGTTACTAATACTTTCATCTCTTAGTTTTGTTTTATAAAATTAAGAACAGTTGCTGTGATAAACTCAATTTGCTCGTCATCCAATTCCGTATGCATTGGTAATGAAATTACTGATTTAACGAGCTGATTTGTCACTTCAAAATCGTCTTCTTTGTAACGTTCATCTTTGTAAGCTTTCTGGAGGTGAAGCGGAATTGGATAATACACTCCACAAGGTATATTATGCTCTTGTAAATGTGCAACTAAAGCATCTCTATCTACATCTTTTAGATTTAATGTATATTGATGAAACACATGACAATCGCAAGTATCACAAATACCATCGCAAGTTGTTCTACCTGATGGTGTTATGATTTTAGGATGATCTTTAAATGCTTCAGTGTACTTTCTTGCAGCATTTCGTCTTGCTTCGTTATAACTATCTAAGTGTGGCAATTTTGCATCTAAAACTGCTGCTTGTATAGAGTCTAATCTAGAATTTACACCAACCACGTCATGATGATAACGCTTATACATTCCATGGTTTACAATCCCTCTGATGGTATGTGCTAAATCATCGTCATTAGTAAAAATAGCACCACCATCTCCATAGCAACCTAAATTTTTAGACGGAAAGAAAGACGTTGACGCAACATGACCAATAGCTCCCGTTTTGGTTTTTGAACCATCTTTATGTGTATAGTTGGCACCAATTCCTTGTGCATTATCTTCAATAACATACAGATTATGCTTTTCTGCCAAAGCCATAATAGCATCCATATCTGCGGCTAAACCGAACAAATGTACAGGCACTATAGCTTTTGTTTTTGGTGTAATTGCCTTCTCAATAGCTGCTACATCAATATTAAAAGTTATAGGATCTACATCTACCAAAACAGGTGTTAACTGCAACAATGCAATAACCTCAACTGTTGCTGCAAATGTAAAATCTGCTGTAATTACTTCATCACCTGGTTTAAGACCTAAACCCATCATGGCAATCTGTAATGCATCTGTACCGTTGGCACAGGGAATAACATGTTTTACACCAAGATAGTTTTCTAAGTTCTCTTGAAATTGATGAACCTTTGGCCCATTTATAAATGCTGCACTTTCTAAAATTTCTTGAATTGAAGGGTCTACAACATTTTTTATTTTTGCATATTGACTCTGAAGGTCAACCATTTGTATTTTTCTCATTCCGTGAAGGATTATAATAAATTCTGAAATGCATTTTTAATAATGCTATAGGCGAAAATACAAAATTGTAACCGCTAAGCCAATGCAATTAATTGAAAGAAATGTATTTTAGCACAAATCTAAATTATTGAGACTACTCTATTCAATAGGAATTTATTTTGCAGGTTTAGTCATAAAACTTCTTGCCCTATTTAACTCTAAACTAAAGCAAGGTGTAGATGGCAGAAAAGAAACTTTTAAAAACTTAAAATCTTCTATAACCGATAATGATAAGACATTTTGGTTTCACTGTGCTTCTCTTGGTGAATACGAGCAAGGTCTGCCTGTTTTTGAACAATTGATAAAAAGACATCCTGACTTTAAGGTTGTACTTTCATTTTTTTCACCTTCTGGCTATGAAGTAAGAAAGCACTCAAAAATTGCTGATATTGTTGTTTACTTGCCTTTAGACACTAAAAAAAATGCAAAACGGTTTTTAGATATTGTAAATCCTGATTACACCATTTTTGTAAAATATGAGATTTGGCCAAACTTTTTACTAGAACTAAAAAAGAGAAACCATAAAGCTATTCTTATTTCGGCTGTCTTTAGAAAAAACCAAGCTTTCTTTAGAGGTTATGGTAATTTTATGACCTCAGCTCTATTTGCTTTTAACCATATTTTCACTCAGAATGAGGATTCAAAAACCCTTCTAGAACGTATTAACTACAAAAACGTTTCAGTATCTGGAGATACAAGATTTGATCGTGTTAGTAATCAATTAAAAATTGACAACTCCGTAGACTTTATTGAAAAATTTAAACAAGATAATTTATGTATTGTTTTTGGTAGCACTTGGCCTGAAGATGACAAGCTTTACATGGACTATATTAATCAATTAGATTTTAACGACATTAAAGTTGTAATCGCTCCACACAATATAAAATATGGATATATTGCATCCCTTAAATCTCAAATAAATAGTAAATCGATTTGTTTTTCTGAATTATCTAACGAAAAAAAACTATCAAGTAATAATGTTTTCATTTTAGACACCATTGGTTATCTAAGTAGAGTTTATAGTTATGCAGACATTGTATATGTTGGTGGTGCAGCCGGCACAACTGGCTTACACAATATTTTAGAACCTGCGGTATTTGGCACACCTATTATAATTGGCAAAAACTACAATAAATTCCCTGAGGCTAAAGCACTTATTGAACTTGATGGCGTTACTTCTGTCTCAAACTCAACTGAATTTAAATCTACATTAGATACTTTAATCTCTAATTCATCACTAAGAGAGAAGCAAGGACAGGTTAATAAAAATTATGTTGAAAAAAATAAAGGAGCAGTCATCCAAATACTCGATTACATACGTATATCATGAGGTCGCACAATTAATAAATGTTGAAATTTTGTTAAAGTTTCGCATATTTTGTTAAATTAGTGCATTAACAACAATTAACACTAAAACTATTAAAATGAAAAAAGTTGTATTAAGTTTAGCCTTGGTTGCATTTTTAGGCTTATCATTAAACTCTTGTAGAGAAACTAAAGAAAAGACAGAAGATGCGGTTGAAAACGCTGCTGATAAAGCAGATGAAGCTATGGAAGATGCCAAAGACGCCGCAAATGATGCGGTTGATAGCGTTAAAGATGCTGCTGACGATGCTGCTGATGCTGCAAGTGACGCAATGGATGACGCTAAGGACGCTGCAAATGATGCGGTTGATAGCGTTAAAGATGGTGCTGAAGAAATGGCTAAAGATGCTGAAGATGCTGCAAATGACGCGGTAGATAAAGTGAAGGAAGCTGGTAAAGATGCAGCTGACAAAATGAAAGGAAACTAGGAAAATCCTTATTAAAAATAAAAAAGGTCTGATACATATTTCAGGCCTTTTTTATTTTGTAATTATTTAGTTGACTCACCGAGTTTAAGTTCACTTGGCACCACTATAGTCTTCAATTTGTGACTGTCTGATTTTAAATTATCAATTAGTAATTTTACAGACATCTCACCTATCTCATAAGCTTTTTGATGTATTATTGAAATCTTTGGACTAGACAATAACTGTGTATGTTCGTAACCAAAACCAATAACAGATAAATCTTCAGGAACTGTCTTACCTGTTTTCTTAGCCATATTAATTGCTATAATTCCTGTAATATGGTCAATCGACACGATAGCATCTATCTCAGGAGTATCGTGAAGACATTTATGTATGTGCTCTTCAACATCATCAACCTTACTTAGTTTTAAGATTTTAGATTTTAGATTGGCTTCCTCAATTGCTTTCTGATACCCTTTTATTCTTAACTTCCCTACGCTAAGCTCTTCAATATTACTAACCAATAAAATATGTTTTCTTTTTTCTTTATGGATTAAATACTGAGTCGCTTCATATACAGACTGAAAATCATCTACCACCACTTTATCACATGATATTTCATTAACAACCCTATCGAACATTAAAACTGGTATTTTATTCTGAATAGCTCTAGATATATGCTGTGTTTGCTCTTCAACTTGACTTTCTCGAGCAACTGCAATAATAAATCCATCTACACTGCCATTAGATAATAATTCTAAACTACGCTCTTCTTTTGATAATGATTCATCAGACAAACACACAATAATGTCATACTTGTTTTTTGTTGCGTTTGTCTCTATACCATGTAAAACTTCAGCAAAGAAAGGGTTTGTAACCGTTGGTAAAATTACACCTATAGTTTTTGTTTTATTACTCTTTAATTGTTGAGCTATGCGATTAGGTTTATAATTGAGCTTATCAGCCAACTCATTAACACGCCTTTTAGTATTCTCACTAATCTCATGGCTATCATTAAGTGCTTTTGAAACTGTGGATACCGAAATATTTAAGAGTTTTGCTAATTCTTTTAGTGTAGTCATAGATTATTTTTTAGTTAAATAAAAAAGAGCGTATTGTAAAAATACGCTCTTTCTTCTTTCTATTAATTAGAATCGTTATTAATTTTTGACGAGCTTAATAGTCTTATAACCATTATCTCCTTCAATTTTTGCTATATAAATACCTGTTCTTAATGAAGAAGCATCTAAGACAACTTCGTTAGAATATGGCTTTAAGGAAAGCACCTGCTTACCTAAAATATCGTAAACAACTACGGTATTTATATTGTTATTACTTGAAAGATTCCAATTTCCTTTAGTTGGATTAGGAAATATAGTAAATTTACTATCTGTAGTTACGTCATCGATAGACAATACAGGTGGACCAATCACAATACTACCTAAGGCATTATAATCAGCATCAAAATTATTGCTAAAATTAGAGTTTATATTAGGGCCAAGTACCTGGAATCCGTATTGTATTACTTCGTCTGTGTTATAAGCTGTGGCGTCAGCAGTAATGGTGAAATTACCAGAAGCTGGAATCGGAATACTTTCATTTACGAAAAGTGTACTAAAGTCAGAACTAAAAACTTTTATGAATACTATAGCTTGGTGATCAAAAGAAAGATTATTACCAGGATCTCCAAGAGTATTTGATATTATATTACCAGAAAAAGAAATATTTGTACCTCTTAGACTAGGGTCTTCTACAAAATGATTAGCCTCCATTAATTTATTTCCTTCAAGAACATTCTCTGTTTGCCAATAAATGTTTGTATCTCCTATTCTATTAGGTTTTAATTCAATAGTTGATGCCCCAACAATTGATACTAAATCTGGAATTCCCCAACCACTAGCAAATTGAAAAGCTCCTACAGAACCATCTTTAGGGTTATCAAATACGTTCATAAAACCTACACCACTTCCAAATGTAGCAGCATCGAAGTTTACTTCACCTGGTGCAGTACATGGAGGGCAATCTGGACCACCGCAATCAACACCTGTTTCCATACCATTTTGTATACCATCTGAACAAGTTGGTCCACCTGAACCTTGCGCTCTAACCTCAATATTGTCGATCAGAATTGTTCCACCATCACCAACAACAGCTGATGCACCAATACGGATATCGATGAAGAAATCGGTTCTAGTATTGTCAAAATCAGCTGTATTAAGAGGTACAACTATCGTCTGATAAGTTTCTGATAATCCAACATGTAAATCTGTTTCTGTAACAACTTCTACCCCTACTGTTTGAGGTACAAAAAAATCAACATTGAGTGTTGTGTTAGGCCCCAGTGCACCCACAGTTCTTAAATCAAAAGACACTTCTAAATCAGATAAACTGCTGAAATCAATCGAAAAGTCTTGAATTCTAAACAGATAGTTTCTTCCAGTTGCAGGATCACCATCGTTTATACCAGATAGTTGTAATGCGCCAGTGCTATTACCATTTGCATCATATGCAAACGTAGTTTCTTCTGTGTTAGCAGCATCAGCGATTCTCACAACGTCAATAAAAGAAGATGAAGGCACAGATGTCTCAATTTGTTCCGGGCTAACATTAACAGAAGCGGCATTGTCAAAAGTGTAACTTCTTACAGTTTGGGAATACCCTAAAGCAACCATAAAAAGAAAAGAAAAGAATAAAGTAATTTTTTTCATAATCGTTATTTATTTTAGTTATTTATTGGTTTATAGCAATTTTCAATTACCTAAATTGCTAATTCTTTAAAACTATTGTTTTAAAATTGAATATCTGTAAATCTTACCTTTACAAAAATCATACAACGAAATCGATTTAGTAAACAAATACTTATACACCTAAAATCACCGTAAATATTGGACTTACATATTACTCAAGTCATTTATGTTCAATGATATTTTTCTAATTGTAGTGGTAATGTTGTGTATACTTTTACCAAGAATCAAAGTTTACCAAACAAACTTTAGTACTTGAGTTTTTCATTTTTGTCCCAAATACCCCAAAAAGCACCAACATCACCTTCACCACCAACTTTCCAAGATTCATCAAAGGATGAGAAATAAAATATTTCAATTCCTTCTTCTTTAGACCATTTTTGTGTGTTGATGAAGTACTTAATTGCATTTTCTTCAGATGGAAATGCACCTTGCAGGTTTGTACCTTCACTAGGCCATCCTGTCTCAGTTATTATAACTTTTTTACCGTTTCCTGCTCTCAGCGCTTTTTGGTACATATCTTTCATGTACAGTAAAGAGTAATCTAAATCACATCCTTCCCAAAACGGATAGCAATTTGCAAGAATAATATCACATGCCTCTGTGATAGCTGGTCTTTCTTGAAACTCGTAATAGGCATCTACATAACCTATAGGAATTTCTGTGTCCTTTAAAGCATTCTTAACATGGTAAATTTTATTCAACAATTCTTCTTCTGTTAAATCTCCTCTATACATTACCTCGTTACCAACTGCTGCAATATCAACAACTCCTTCTCTGCATAACTTTATTAATCCCTCTATTTCGTTTTTGTTTATCTTAGCATCATCACTAAGCCATGCGCCAACCAGAGTCTTCATTCCCATTTCTTTTGCTATTTTAGGAATAAGCTCATTTCCTTCTGTACATGAGAACGATCGTATCCACTTAGTGTATGGTTTCATTATTTCTAGGCGGCGACGTATTTGACTTTCCGTTAGTTGATCTCCAGGCTCCTGACCTTCTTCATAAGGGCTAGAACACAAACCATGCATACCAGATTTTAGAGTTTTTCTAAACAACTTTCTTAAGTCTTCAATTGACATTCCTTCATAATCAATAGATGCCAATGCTAAAAATTTCTCTTTTCTTAAAGACATGTTCTTCTTTCTTCTAAGTTTTTATAATTCGCCTCTGCGCTCAACAAGCTCAGCTTTAATTTCTCTTGCTCGCTCTTCTGTTAAACTATACTTCCACATAACAACAATTGCAAGTGCAGCTGTGACTGAAGGCACAATGATATCTGCTATCCTAAGGTTATTCATAGTCTCAATAGACTGTTCTGTGGCATTAGGATCAAAACCTACGATACTCAGTATCACTCCACCAAGAACTAAGGCTATGGATTGCCCTATCTTAACCATCAACCAATATATAGCACCAAATGTTCCTTCTTTTCTTGGCATTCCGTTTTCTAATTCATCGAGATCACAAACATCTGCCGTCATACTCATCATTAATGTAAATAAACCTCCCATACCAAATGCAAATAATGGAATTGGGACAAAAATTAACCAAGGAATTTCACTTCCAGGTTCTATACTAAACCATGACATACCAATATTTTCTAATACAGGATTTAATGATTCAAATATTGATCCAATACCAGAGTTAAGACTTTTACCCAAACTTGTTTGCGCAAACTGACTATTCAAATCCTTGTCAAATCCCCACCATTTTAAGATGTAACCAATGATTGAGAGTACTGTAGAAATAATAAACGCATTTTTCTTTCCCCATTTATTAGCCATTCTTGAAATAATAGGAATAACTATAAATGCTGTTATCATAGCATTTATAGTATTAAACCAAGCTGGCCAAGTACCTGCCAATTCATAACTTCCATTATATATGTAAAACACTATAATGAACACACCAAATGCAGCAACTAATTGAAACCCATTAAATACCAAAAAAGTTGCACCACATAGTTTCATAAATGGCTTGTTTTTTGAAACTTGCACAATCCCGGCAATGAGCTCTTTCATATTAGTTGCTAAAGTTTTGAAATTGATTTCTTTTCGGTTTTCCATGTGAGAAGAATCTATTCCTTTACAAAATAATGCTGGTAAAATTCCAAATACAGCACACATTATACCTACAATAAGAGCCATTGTTCGGACCCCTTCTGTTTGGGTATTAAAAGTATCTGTATCTGGTATTATTACGTATAACCAAGGAACAATCATCCATGCGATTTGACCCATTGTATTAGAAAATGCCATTAACCTTGTGCGCTCGTTATAGTCTGATGTCATTTCATAACCTAAACCCACAAGTGGCGTTGCAAACATTGTATTTCCAATAAGAAATAACAACTGCAATACCATAACATGCCAAATAATATAACTCTGTGATGCATTATCATCCAATTGCCACATTAAAAAGAATAAAATTCCACTGATGATAGCTCCAATAAAAATGTATGGTCTTCGTCTTCCCCATCTAGATTTTGTATTGTCTGATATAAAGCCCATTATTGGATCAGTAATGGAATCGAAAATTCTTGGCAAACCTCCCAAAAGCCCTGCCCATAACGGGTCAACTCCCCAAGCTGTGAGTAAGAAGAATTGAATAAAAACCCCTAAAGTTCCTGGCAGTATATTTAATATGAAATGACCAGCACCAAAAGCTGCTTTTTGTCCTAATGGTACTTTATTTCTAGATGCTGTTTTAACTTCTGCCATAATCTTATGCGTTTGTTAATTATTCTACATTACTATAGTTTGAATAGCCTGTCCGTTTATACTCATGGCAGTTCTTTTGCCATTGAGCCATAGGTGAAATTTCCTAGCTTCCTTCCCTTCATTAAACACTACAAGGATTATAGAGCCATCAGGATTTTCTACTGCTGTGGCCATGATGTCATTATCTGTTTTGTCTATACCTAAAACCTTAGCTTCTGGCCTTATATACTTACTGAAGTGCGTCATTATGTAGTACAATGGCGTAAAGTATACCTCATCATTTACCTCATCTACAATTACTGGAGCAATACACCAGTTTTTAAACCAATTTGGGCCACCTTGCTTGTTTAGAACCATATTCCAATCTACCCAACCATCTACCCAATTGTTTAGACAGCCAATAATATCTCTAGCATAGCGATTAGCTGGCGCATATTTAGGATGTAAATACTTATCCTTTTCAGATGCCCATTTCCAGCCCCAATCAGTCGCTTCTTTTTTCCAATACCAAGCATCGTCTTTCCAAACAGGCACTTCATCATCTATACAACCTTCGGTTTCAATGAGATATTTATCTGGTGCTTTATTATGGGCATATTGAAGATCTTCTGGAAAGACTTCGTAAGTGCTTTCATACCAATGTATTGCTGTACCATCGTAATATTTTGAAGACGCTTCGGTTGCATACATCACATCTACCCACTCTTTTATACCTGCTCTATTTTGATCGTAACCTAAAATGATTTTATCACCATAGCCATCAGCTTCTAATTTTGGTCCCAAATGATGCTGAACAAAATCAGTCATTTCTTGTGGTGTAAAGTGCATACTTTCCCAATTGTTTCCGTTACCGTGAGGTTCATTTTCTACAGTAAAACCCCAAAGCTCAATACCTTGGTCTTTATAGGCTTCTATATATTTTGAAAAGAACAATGCCCAACTTGGGTAATACTCTGGCAATAACTTACCACCTACCCATTCTTTATTGTCTTTCATCCATGGTGGCGCTGTCCACGGTGAAGCAAACAATTTAAACCCATCTTTTGAAATCGCTTTCGCATCTTTAATCATTGGGATTAAATCATCCATATCTTCTTTTACAGAGAAGTCTTTTAATTCTTTATCTTCTGTTGGTGTGTAGGAATAATGATCTAGCGAAAAATCACAAGAGTTCATGTGTGTTCTACAGAGTGAATAATTAGCTCCTTCTTCACTGAAATAAGCTTTTAAAATAAGATCTCTATTTTTTTTACTTAATTTATTGAGCAAATAGGCTGACGACTCTGTAAACGCTCCACCAAAACCTGTAATAGTTTGAAATTTTTGGTTTGGCAGAATTCTTATTACTGGTAAGGCATCAACTTCCTCATCTACAGCCAAAGGCTCAACTTTAGTTAATTGGTTTCCACTTGCCGAAGTTTCGAAAATCTCAACTTTTAACTCTTCTGGTTGGGTATTACAACTCATAGCTGCTATTAAAAGACAATAAACACTAATTCTTAATGCTTTCATGTGTAAATATTTGTTGTTTTTCAATGGTCACACTTCGACTGCGCTCAGTGCAGGCTATGGAACATCCTATTATCATTTTCGATATGAGATTTAATGTTAATCATGGATGTTTCATTGTTACCTATTTGCCATTATTTCTTCTTCAGATGGCGGCACTAAAACATCTTTAAAAAGTGCTTTCTTATCGCCATTGTAAGTCTTAGTTATGGTATTACCATTCCTTGTTAATCCATCAAAAATTCCCTTGTCAACTAAATCCCAAATTGGATATTTGGCTTTTCCGTCTATTGTAAATAATCCAAAATGATTTTCTGATCCATTTGGGTTGTGGGCATCTTTCCATTGCTCATTAAAAGCTTCAAAATAAAAACAAGAAATACCAGCTCTATTGGTCCATCTTCGCATTAATTTATAATACAAACCTTGTTTATATTCGTCTGTTGCTTTTGAACCATTAGGGCCATAATGTCCTGTAGATGTTGTAGCCCAACCTGTCTCACCTATATGAATTGGTTTATTTACACCTAAACTTTTCATGTGATTGGTAACACTGTCGTATTGCTTTTGAGCAAATTTTAAAGCACGTTCCATAGCCATTTCTATTTTAGTTGTATCTGGCATATTAGTATGTGCTTCTGGTACTCCCCAAAACTCTGGGTTATAGTGGGTATTGTGATAAGGATAGGTATGCATAGAGATAAAATCTACTGACTTTATCAATTCATTTAAATCCTCTACATGATACTTATCTTCACCACCTCCCCAGGATGCAAAATCATCTGAGCTAGTTATCCAAAGATCTTTAGGTAATTTTTCTTGTTTTTTTAGGTCCTGAAGATGTTTTACCCATTTTAAGATAACTTCTGGCTGTACGTAGTAAGAGGTTGCCCATTTTACCATAGCTTCATTGCCAACAGCTATTATTTTTACAATGTCTGGGTATTGATTTGCTAGTGCCACAGCTCTTTTAATTTCACCAGCATTATTTGGGCTTTCTATATTATGATTTGGCTCTTTACCTGTCCATGCATTTAGACAGTCAATCCAAGCACCAAGCATAACGTACATCTCAAAATTTTCATCTTCAGTTTTTAATTCTGAAATAGCTTTTAAAACATTTGATGCATGAGGTAATTTTGGCTGAACATTATATGTTCTGAGCAACTTAACACCCATTGCAGATAGAATTTTCAAATCTTCTTTTAATTCTGCAATTGTAGGTTGGCTGTCTCTGGTCTTTTCTCTATATCCTCCATAAGAAATGGCCAAATACTCTGGATTTCCTAATATATCTTTTGCTGTCACTTCTTTTTTAATTTGAGTTAAAGACTCTTCTTTCTTTTCATTTTTACAAGACATCATGAATATTATAGATAAAACACATACTATTATTTTTCTTTTTTTCATGATTGTTCATTTTTATTTTAAATGATCTTCTTTTATATGAACCGTTATGGACACTATATCACCTGAACGGCTGAACACTTTCTCACTCATTTCCTTATCCAGTTCCATTTGGTCGAAGATTTGCTGTGAACCATCCTTAAATGATATAGTGGTTTTGTATTCTTTTGAAATACTGTAAACCACTGGCACTTGGCAATAGGTAAATACCAACTGGTTGGCATCAACTTTTAATGTAGATTCTTCACCATCTACATTGATATAATTGAATACTTGCGCTTCATTTAAAAATTCATCTTTTCTAAGCATACAAGGGTTAAAAACGAGTAATCCGTCATTCATAAAAACACCTAGTTCTCCAAATCGACTAAGAATATCCTCTTTTACTTGTCCTGTCATTCCTGGTTGTTGGGCACCTTTACCTGCTGGCGTGTGTGAATAAGGATCAGTTGGAAAAGCACCATATAACTCTGGTGATTTGTGTACTCCAATACCTTCATTGATTTCGTAGTAATGCTCTAGTAGTCGACCTATCACTTCTGGTGATTCATTTTCAGTAATAGCTTTTTGACAAACCTCCATTACTGCTAATTGCAATTTTGAAACCATATGCCAATAAATAGAACCTAGGCCTTCGTAACCATAAAATGTACCTGAACGGCCTGTAAATGCTTTATGATTAAAAACATCTTCAAAAATTTGAAGTACCTTATGTTTTTCTGATTTAGCTAATTCTAGATGAGCAGGCTCATTAAGATTTTCTAAAGCCTGTTCTACATCATTTGCATTTTTGAAATTTCCATTGAAATGGTAATCACCATTGCTGTCTTTTTTAAGAATTTGCGTATTATCTTCAGACACTAATGTTTGTAACAGTTTAGAACTATGCACTGCATTTGAAGGAATCGTATTTCTATCCATGAAACCCTTAAGGTTTTTGTAAGGGTACAGTATATAGCTATACTGATCTTCTCTAAATAGCTTACTCTGTTTTAGACCATCTAAAACGGCTAGATTTTCTTGAGAACTCAAATATCCTGAACTTAATACAGCAACCTGTCCTTCTAACATTTCATCTAAATAAGACATGGATACAGAAGTAGTATCCTCAACTGTCATTAAGTTGTATGCATGGTAGAGGTTATCTTCTCTTTTGTTAGCTCTTATAGAATGTTCAAGGTGTTTAATCGCAGACTTAGTAAAATCTAAAATAGCACTTAGACTTACTTTTAGTTTATCACCAGAGAAAGAGTTATTATAGATATATTCCCTGAAATTACTACCTGCTATACCTAGTAAGTCTAATAGTTGTTTCCTTGTAGCGTCGTCAATCTCATTGTTTAAAATGGATTCGTTTTGCTTAAATGCAGATTTTACAGCATTGAAAAATTCAGAAATCTCTGAAGAAACTTCAATTTCATCTACAGAAGCATTTTGAAAAACACATTCAAAAAACTTTAAAAATCGTCTGAGATAATAAAGTGTAACCATAGAAACACCATTGCCAACTAATGCATTATTGGCGTCGTTCCATTCTGGCCTTTGGGTATTCATCCATATACCTCCTTCTGGTATAAAGTTGGAAAGCTTAGCTAAAGTTGTTGCTAAAATCTTTTCTATAAAATTAGCTCTAACAACTTTTCCGTTAGTGTATTGTAACAAAGCTCCATCTGCACCAATCCTTTCTCTTCTTAATCGTATACCCTTATCAGAATCTTCATCAAACTCTATAGTATCCTTTGGATTTTTTAAAATATCTTGATACGCTTTAATCCTATAAGGTACATTAGCATAGACAAAAATATCTTGAGAGAAGAAACTCTCTAATTTCCCTGGATTATAGTCTTCTATAAACTCAAGAAACTTCAACAAATATATTATTTGATGATCTCCCCAATACCCTATGTAAGACCATGGGTCGTCTGGTTCAATGGTTTCCCAATCAAAGCCACCCTTGGTTACTCGATAAGGGTTATACCCATCAAACGTGGTGGCATTTAAGAACTTAAAAATCATATTCTCGATAAACTCTGGATAAGAAAAAGCGAGGGCTTCCCAGTTTTGAAAAATATCTCTCCAGTTACCTTCATAGTCTAAGATTTTAGAACCATCTACTTCGCTTCGTGTATTTATAGAGAATTTATTCCAAGGTCTACTTGGGTCACCATGTCTTCTACTAAATTTTAGTGGTAAGTATTCTAAGGCTAGCCTCTTAAAATCCTTATCGTCATTCCAGTTTGCAAATTTTCTTAATGTTTGTAAAGAAAATGTTTCAGGCAAATCTTGTAGTAATTGTTCACAATTACGACAGACATCTTTGTTGGCATTCTTTAAATAGTTTTTAAAATCCCATTTTTCGATAGTGTAACCATCATCGAAAATACCACCACGCATTATATTAAAAAGTGTATTCGAAAAATGCCTAGTATCTCTAAAATTATCTGATGTTAATTGTAAACCGTCTGATGATGCATTAAGCTTTATTAATTGTTTTGTACCTAGTTGAATATCCGCTTCAACCTTATTTAAAAGTTGGTTATCATTTTTTATTTGATTTGAAATTGCAACAATATCTGACGCATCTTGATTAACATTAGCAACAATAACCCAATCTTTGGATGCTTTTGGGTTTAGCTCTATTGCCGAGTTAACAAAATAAGCACCTTTTTCAGCCTTAACATCGGTTTCTTGTCTAAGCTTCCCGAATTTTCTAAATTCATCTAACTGTAAAGAAGAGAGTAAATAGTTAGGATTATCAACACCTAAAGACCAAGCAATATTAGCCTTAAGCGCTTCACTTGGCTCTGCTTTATCAACTATAATAGCACTTAATGTAAAAATTCCAACTCCAGACTCTTCTACTAACTCAGTTCTCTTATAAGCATCTACCAAGTTACTGCTCGCATTCTGTAAAGCACTACTTACACCGTAAGGCATTACATTTTGAATTCCGTCTACAAACTCTATACCAACAGATTGCTCAGCATTATTTGTTAACGTTGATTTTTTTACAAAACCGTAGATGTTACTAGAACACCATTCGTACCTGTAAGTAAGATTTAAATCAAGATTTTCTTCTTCAAAAATTATGGCATTACCATAAATGCTTTTGTATAAGTTTCTTCGTATAGTATACTTATCTTGAAATCTGATAGAAAAAGGTTCCCATATAAATCTATCATCATTTTTAGTGACTTGAAGAATTATTTTAGGCCCAGTAATTTCAGAAGACTCTGTTATTTTATCATCAGAATAATAAGGAAATAATGCGTATTCAGAATTCTTTCTTCCGGCAGTTAAACCGCCATTACTTGATATAAACATCCAGTGGTTAGAGTCGCTAACGATACTCATAAAGAATGGACGCATCTTATCACTATTAGATATTTTAAAATAAGCCTTATCATTAATTGTAACAGGCTCCAATCTCACATCTCTATCTTGTGTAACTATATCTTTCAATGTCTTAGTAATTCGTAGTTATAAATTTTATAGATAAGGGTCAAAAAGGTCAAGATTGTAAAACTCCTGACCTTTAGTTTTTTTTTATTAATTAGCTGAATAGACTCTTACATAGTCTACATACATTGTTTGTGGGAATACTGTATTTTCATTTGGATTACCATCAAAAGCACCACCAACGGCTAAATTTATTATGATAAAAAATGGACCATCATTAAAAACCCAGTCTCCCGTTACATCTTCAGGAGTAATTTGGTTATACAAAACATCATCAACATAGTAATTGATATAATTCGGTCCCCATTCTATGCCATAAATATGAAATTCGGAATCTACACGACTATCCGTAAATTCGTATTCTTTTACGATAGCATTACCTCCAGAATATCCTGGCCCGTGAACTGCACCGCTAACAATTGTTGGTTTTGAGCCTCCATTTTCCATAACATCAATTTCACCACAAAATGGCCAGCTAACTTCATCAATATTGGCACCTAATAGCCAAAATGCTGGCCACATCCCTTTACCGTAAGGCAATTTCATCCTAGCTTCAAAGCGTCCATACTTTTGTTCAAAAAGTCCTTGGGTTAAAAGTCTTGCAGACGTATACCCAGAACCTTCAAACTCTTCTTGAATTGCAGTTATTTTTAGCATACCATCTTCTACAATGACATTTTCAGGTCTGTCCGTGTAATACTGAAGCTCACCATTTCCCCATCCGTTTTGTCCTGTTCCAATATTATAATTCCATATAGCCGGATTTGGTGCACCATCCACATCGAACTCGTCTTGCATGGATAATGTATTAAAATTGGTAACATCTTGTGTTTCGTCTGGATTGCAATTGGTAATTAAAACCATTGCACCCATAAAAAGCGAGCTACATATGAAGATTGATTTTAACTTATTACTTAATATTCTATTTTTCATTTTTTAGCATTTTTAGTTTTCTGCGTAGAAATAAATATTATCTACAGAGAGGTTAGCAATATTATTATCTGTAACAAATAACATCATACCTAATGCATCTCTAGATGTAAGACCAGCAAAGCTTGATAATGGTATATCAAACTCCACCCATTCATTACTTAACAACTCAGACCCTGTTATTTGATATGATCCTAAAATACCGTTAGGCAATGTGAAATTATTGTGTAATTCCATATTTATATAGTCTGATGCATCTACGGTTTCATTAACTCTGAATTCTATATGTAAGTGGGTCATATCGGTAGCATCAACTGGCTCTACACCACTACCGTCTCTACCATAAAATTCAATGGCAACAAAGTTGAGCATGGTGTAGTCTATTATGTTATTACCGTTTTCATTCACAGCACCACCTAGAGTTGTTTGAAATGGCTCGTAAAATCCATTGTAATTATCAACCGGTACATTAGCAAAAACATCACTAAAAATTGAAATTACGTCTATATCTACAGCTTCAACTGTTAATGAGCCTTCTGCTTCAACGCCTCCCAAGCTAGCAGTAATAACTGCTGTATTATCTCCTCCCTGACCTGGGCCATCTACAGTAACAATACCTAATTCGTCAACAGAAGCTACAAATGGATTTGATGTTTCAAAATCAAAGTATGAAGGTGTAGCAGAAACAGTTACATCTTGCCCATTAGGAAGGTTAGCAGTATAACTTAAACCTATTAGCGGTACTGAAGTGCCAATGTTAGTTTGTGCTGTCTGATCTTGTCCACCCAAAATCCTTGGCCTAGGTTGACCGATAGTTCCTAAGCTTTCAAAACGAATCTCGTCTAACCAAAATGTAAAACCAAATCCATTGGTGCTTTGAGTACCTGCTGAGAAAATAAACATACCTTTTTCTTGTACTAGTTTTGAAGGGTCTGGAATTGGTATAATATACTTTTTCCAATCTGTTGATAGTTGTACATTTTCGAGTGTAACAGCATACTTATCTTCTTCAAAATCTGTCCCAAAACCAAATAGACCTACTGTTGCTGTTGTTGATCCTTTAGCCCAAAATGTTAAAGCATTATATCTCGTTAAATCTCTTCCTTCTCCTCTATCTTTAAATATTCCACCTATAAATCCACCATCTGGATCATTAGGTGCTGGTACATCAATTCTAATAGATGTTGACCCTTCATAGGCTTCATTATCATCTGTACCAAATCCATTGGTGTTTGCGCCAAATGCAGGATCAAATGATATAAAAAATTCGTCCGTTAAACCTACAGGAGTGTCCGTAAAAACTTCTGCGGTGGAAGGAAATGTTGCCAATTCTACATCATCAGAAAAACCTCTTTCGCAACTTATCATTACGACAGATATCAACCCAACTAAAGGTAAGATGATGTTATATTTTAAATTTATGTTTTTCATAATCATAGAATTTTATTTGCCAATATTAATATGGATGTAAGTTCTTATTTCCCACTCCGAACCATCAGGAAATCCTACTGGACTTATCGCTGGTGGTGAATTTGGATTGGTTGAATTTGGATCAGTCGCTAGAGGTGAATACCTTGGTGAATTTTGATCTAAGGATCTCCAAGTTCCTCTAATTCCCACCTGTGTACTAGGTAAAATAAACCAATCTGGTTTTCCAAGTGTCGTTGAAACATCTAGCATTAATTGTAATGGGAATGTTAGGTTGAAATCTCTGTGATAATCAAACGGTCCCCAATCATTAACCTTTACATGAGACATTACTTTAATGTTCTTATAAAGCATTCTCACATCACCGCCAAAACGTGTAATGGTTCTATCAGAATCGCCATTACCTTGTCCATTACCATAATAGAAATTCCCTATAATCCCTAAATCAGGATTCAACTTAGAAACAATACGTGTGTGTGCTTCCCATAAATCTTCAGCTGGTGCTGATTCTGAAAACGCAAAAAATGTACGATTAGCTAAGAAACCAATGTGTGCATCTTGTGTTGTTGGTAAGTGTCTATAAACAAATCCGGCACTCACCGCAAACTTAGCATCTTCTTCTCTATCGTTGTTCCACTCATACATCCATGTTCCTGGTGTAGGGTCAAAGGTGAATAAGATTTCTCCTGCTGTAGTTTCTCGGTTTCCTCCCCTTACAGCAAAAGGATCGTCAATAACATTTCTTAATCTACCAGGTGCAAATACACCATTTGGCATTGGATCTACTAATGGTTTTTGCCACATAAAGTTAGGTGCTACTTGTACATTTCCAAAAGAATATGTGAAACCAGAGAGAAAATTTGTCATATTACCACTACCAGAATCCCTAAGTCTCCAACCTGTAAAAGTTCTTGTTTGATCTGCACCACCATTTGCTACAAGACCCATATAAGATCCTTGAGCATACCAATTAAATCGGCCTTTTTGATATGTTACTTTGGCTTTAGCTCCCCAATTATCCTTACTATTAACTTTATCTACAACCACTACATCATTGTCTTCCTCATACATTTGAAAAGAACTTCCATTCAATGGATTACCACCCCAAATACCACCTAACGTTACACCAAAACTACCAAAGTCTCTTTCTATGGCTAGAGTGGCTCTTTCTGTTGGCCAAGGTGGAATTATACCTGAACGTACCTGATTAGGATTTAATAGACGTCTACCATTTTCATCAAACTCTAAGTCTGTATTAAGATCTCTATGATAGATACCTGTTACGTCCCAGTTAAGGATATTTCTTGAATATTTTAACAACATTGTTGGGTTAGCGCCCCACCAAAGTTGAGGTCCAAAGGCTGCTTTTAAACCTTCTAACTCCCCTTTTGCATCAACTTCAACACCTAAAATCTCACCATTGTAGATATCTAGGTTTGGACCATAATTAGCTTCTGGATAAAGATTGAAGAAATCTCCTTCATAAGCCCAATGATAATGACCTGTTCTGTAAAATCCTCTTAGGTCAAACTCTTTAGCTTTCCACTCAAATTCTGCTTGATAAACTCTAAGCCTTTGATTATCGTTAATAACAATATTTTCATTTTGACCTTCTACTGAAGCATTTAATTGAGTAGGTCTACCAACATTTTCATAGAAAATTTCATCTATTGGATTTTGAGCTACATTCCCTAAAATATTAAACTCTACATTAGCTCTCATATTTGCTGCTGGTTTTCCCTGTATACCAACAAAGTATGATTGCATATGATCAAAACCTAGTTGATTAGGAAATACATTGGTATTTGGATCTTCAGTATCTGGTGTAGTAATTAAACTACCACCTGTATTGAACGTTGTGAATTGAGCTGACAATCTACTTATACTCAATTTTTCTGAGTCGCCACCTCCTAATGCAGCCTTATCACCTCTAGCTCTAAGAACCGCATCCATAACATTTATGTTATTGAAATAGTTGTAAAGAAAATCTTGATTTACACCCTCACCATATGGATCTAATTGATGAACTTCCTTAAGTGCATAGTAAGCTGCCCTTGGGTAAAGTGTGTATAGACCTCTTGCATCAGTCGGTCCCTTTGCACAGATACCAAACCATTCTTCATTCATGTTATTTTGACCAGGCTCTAAATCCATGTAATAACCACCATTTGGCCATGATGCATTGTTATCATGAACATCTAGGTTTTTGGTCTGCCCAAATTTCCACCAGCCGTCACTAAATTGAAATGTGAATCCACCAATAGAATTTCCTGCTTTTCCTAAACCAGCTGCATTTTGATAAATATCTTTCCAGTTTTCTACATCAAAATAAGCTTGCATGTATTGATCTTCTTTGTTGTCTTTAGCATTAAATGCATCTGATCCAAACTCTGCAAAAAGTATTGGCATATCCAATTCATCATTAACACGTTGAAAAGCATCACCAAATGAAACACCTCTATACATATTAGTTCCGTAGATATCTATGTCTTTACATTCTTGTTTTACAATATCTAAATACAATAAGTCGCCATTACAAATTGCTACAGGATGTGATTGATCTATAGCTTTTACTTCTTTTGCGGCATCATTAAATGCTTTATACAGTGCTCTTGCTGCAGCTATTTTTCCGGTGTCTTCAGCACCTTCTATAGGAATAGCTTCCGTTTCAGCGCCAGTCCAAGATAAATGGTAATTATTTTCGTTACCTATCATATACAGAAGTAAACCTGGAGTGTCCTTATAGGTATTTGCCATATCGATGGCTTCTTGCATAAGAATTTCTCTGGTAGCCTCATCTGCATAATCAGTTTGAGGAGTCCAAGCCCCATCTATCGTTAAACCGTAAGCTCCGAATGTAATGTTGAGCATTGTGTAGATACCATAATTTTCATATATATATTGTATCCATTTAGGCTTAAGACCATAAGTTCTTATAACATTAACACCCATATTTTTTAAGAGTAACATCTCTTCATCTAAGGCTGCCTTAATAATATCGTCTGATCTTCCCCAAATACCTGTATCGGTAATGGTAGAACCAATAGGTACATAATCCCAGTTCATACCATTAATCATCATATTTTCTCCGTTAACAACAAGCCTAAAACCGTCAGTACTTTTTACAACAGATACTTTGTCTGATTGTGCTAGTGCAAATGATACACTAAACATAAAGAACAGTATTATTAGATTATTTTTCATATAGTTAGTTTTATGTTTTATTTGATTAAGGTTATAAGCCTTTCGTTAGTAGAATTTAAAACTGAAGAACTGAGTTGAAAAGGTCAATACATGGTAAATATTGACCTAATCTCAGTTCATTTGACTAAACAATTATTGTCTCACAAGTTTAAATCTCCACCAGCCGTCGCCAGCTATTGCGATATCCACTATTATTGTATTATCATCCTCAAAATCAACAATATATTCTACAGAATCTGGTGCATCACTAGGGTTAGCCAATTCAGCTCCATTAATAGCTTTAGCCAAACCTAAGAATGCTCCAGCACCATTTAAAGTTACTGTACCAAGACCTGCATCATAGTCATAGGTTGCTGATGCAGAACCATCATGAGGAAACACAGGAGCAGCACAACCTTCTGGATCGTTACCTTGCCAAGCTTCTACCCAAGTCTCAGAACCCAGAAGATTTTCGAATGTTCCATCTGCATTAAAAACATAATCATCATCAAATAAGCAATCTCTTGTAGTTACATCGTCATCAGAACTAGAAAACCAAGACACATTTCCTTGCCCTGGACCAACACCGAAAGCACCTGCTTCGGGAGCTAATCTCCATGAACCCACTAATGGATTTGCTGGCGCAGCATCTCTGACTAACTTAAATCTCCACCAGCCATCACCAGCAACTGGTATATCTAAAATCATTGTATTTTCATCAACTAAATCTATAATGTATTCTATACTTTCTACAGCATCGGCTGGATTAGCCAATTCCCCTCCATTGAATACTTTAGCTAGACCTAAAAACGCACCTGCACCTTCTATAGTCAATGTGTTGTTTGTCGCGTCATAATCGTAGGTTGCTGATGCCGTTCCATCGTGAGGAAAAACAGGTGTTCCACAGCCTTCTGGATCTTGTCCTTGCCAAGCTTCTAACCATGTTTCTGAACCTAATACATTTTGAAACGTTCCATCTGCGTTAAATACATATTCATCATCAAACAAGCAGTCTCTTGTGGTTACATCTTCTAATGAGCTAGAGAACCAAGAAACATTACCTTGTCCAGGGCCTACACCAAACGCACCAGCCTCAGGAGCTAATCTCCAAGATCCCTCTAAAGCTGAAGGAGCTGGAGGTGCATCTTTAACAAATCTAAATGACCACCAACCATCACCTGCTACTTGAATTTGTAGTGTTAATGATAAACCATCATCTGACAATATATATTGATACGTTCTTGATTCTGGGACAGTATCACCAGAAGCTAACTCTGCACCATTGACCACTTTTGCTAATCCCATAAAAGCACCTTCACCAGTAATTGTAAGTTCACTTCCTGTAAACTCATATGAAGCTGTCGCAGTTCCATCATGCGGAAAAACTGGTGTACCACAGGCCTCTGGGTCTGTACCTTGCCATGGCTCTAACCATGTTTCAGCACCTAATACATTTTGAAAAGAATTATCTGCATTAAATACATACTCATCATCAAACAAACAATCTCTTGTAGCAACATCTTCCGCTGAATTAGACCACCATGACACATCACCTTGCCCTGGACCAACTCCCAACGCTCCTGCTTCTGGAGCTAAACGCCAAGTTCCAAAAAATGGGTTGTCTACAGGGTCTGGATCTGGTTCTTGGAAGATAACAGTATAATCTTCGGATATGGAAACATCATTTCTTCCAGGAAGTGACGCAGTAACTGTAATAGTATATGTCGCTGTTTCCTCAGGATATTCATAAGTTACCATTGGTCCACTAGTTTCAAAAACATCAGCATCATCATTAGGGTTACCAAAATCTACAGTATAAACTATACGTCCATCTGGTGGTATTGTAGTAGCTATAACTCCTATTCTGTTACCTTCTGGATTCAATTCTGCAATATTGAAATCCAAACCTTCAATTATGTTTAATTGGTCATCTTCTTCACAAGAAAATGAAACACTTAACATCAATAATGCTAAAATGTAATAAACGACTTTTTTAAATATTTTCATTTTAATCTAATTTTTGTTCAACACTTTTTTAATATCCAGGATTTCCCCAACGTTCTTCTGCTTGAGCTAATTGCAACTCAATTAACGGAATTGGGAAAACTTCATTTTTATTTGCAGTAAAACCTTCTATAGTTGAGGCCGCTCTGTTTGTTCTTACTAAATCAAAGAACCCATGACCTTCACCTGCCATTTCTTTTCGTCTTTCTAAATAAATGGCTTCTAATAAATCTCCTTCAGAAGACGTATAGTCATGACTGTTATCTCCATATGCTCTGGCTCTTACCATATTAAGATAGTTTTCTGCATTGCCACCACCACTTTGAGCTTCAGCTTCAGCAGCCATTAGTAACACATCTGCATATCTTATGGCACGATAATTTTGAGAGTAATTTAATGGGTCTGAACCAACACCATCGTCTGCTTTACGTGGCATATATTTTCTATTGAACAAACCTGTATCGTCCCTTCCTTGAGAGTAAGAGTCTTGCGCATCCCTTAAATCGAAAAATGTAACATTTCTTCTTATATCACCATCTTCGAATAAGTCATATAACTCTACGGAAGGTAAACAAAAGCCCCAGCCAGCATTATAGGTTGTATCACTAAAAGGTGATCTAGGACCACAGAATTGTGGGAAATAAGTGCCTTGACTACACTCAATACAGCCCCAACCAGCAGCTTCTATGCCAGTGTATTGAATTTCGAAAACTGCTTCAGAGCTATTTTCTCCTTCTCCTTCAAAAAGCATTTCGTATGAGCTACCTGTTGTTAAAGCATATTGATTACTTGATATTACTTGATTTAAAGCTGTTGCTGAATCTGAATACTTACTCTGATCAAATTTTCCATGATACAAGTATACTTTACCCAATAAAGCTTGGGCCGCACCTTTAGTTACTTCATATGGCAAATCTTGTGTTACCGGAAGATTAGGAATAGCTTCCCTTAGGTCTTCTTCGATTAAAGCATATATCATAGCAATGTCTGAAACGCGCTCCATGGAAAATTCATCTTCAGGAAAAATACGTTGGTCTGTAATTCTTAAAACTCCATTTCTTTCTTCAGTTTTTAAAGGGACGTTACCAAAGAATTTAGCAAGTTCAAATGTGTAATAGGCTCTAAGAAAATAAGCTTGAGCAATGATTTCATCCTTACCATCAAAATCGGCTTTATTTTTAAATTCTAAAATGAAATTAGCTCTGTTTAAACCTGCATACATTAATCCCCAAATACTACGCAATTGATTTTCATCAGCAGGAGTATGTATCATCAAATTAATATTTTGAAGTGTCGGCTGATCGTAATTAAAAGCATCGCCACCAGCTGCATAATCTGGAGAGGCAACAATACCAGTAAGCACATTCCAAAATGTTGCCTGTAGCATATCGTAAGTACCTATAAGGGCACTTTCGTATTCTTCTTGATTATTGAAGAAATCTGAGTCGTTGAATCCATCTGGTTCTACCTCAACAAAATCATCAGTACAACCAATTGTATAAAGCGCTATGAAGCTCAATAATATTATTAACTTTCTTTTCATAACAATTAAAAGTTTAAATTAATTCCCAATAAATAAGACGCTGCAACCGGATAAAAACCGTTATCAATTCCACCACCAAGCGGAGCACCTGAGTTGGCAGAAGGGTCAAAACCGAAATAATCTGTAAGTGTAAATAGATTATTACCAGAAAGATAAATTCTAAATTTATCGACTCCAACAATTGAATTGAATTTTTCGCCGAATGTATATCCTATCTGTACATTTTGTAAACGTAAGAATGAAGCGTCTTCTACATAAAAATCGGAAAACTGATCGGTATTTATGTTTGCACCTGCCACTGCTCTTGGTACTGAATTACTGGTACCCGTCCCTTGCCATCTATCTAACATATAAGTTCCTCTGTTGGCATATAAATCTTTACGCTCGTAATTTCTAACCATTTCATGACCAACAGATGCAAAAGCATTGGCACTAAAATCTATGTTTTTGTACGTAAAACCAATATTAAATCCGAAAGTGACATCTGGTATTGGATCACCTAAATTTGTGCGGTCTTCTGCTGTGATTTCGCCATCTCCATTTGTATCAACAAATATTAAATCTCCTGGTGCTACATCTCCAATAGTACTGTATGTACCTGATGGTGCAGTAGCATTTAGAGCGTCAATTTCTGCTTGTGTTTGATAAATACCATCTGTTTTATAACCGTAATAATGACCTAGTGGTAAACCAGGTTGCATACGCGTTATATCTGTAATTCCTAGTCCAACACCATATTCACCACCTACAGGCGTTTCTCTATCATTAAGAGAAATCACTTCGTTATCTATAGTGGTCATATTAAAATTAATATTGAAACTAAAATCCTTACCAATCTTATCATTATATCCAATTGCAAACTCCAAACCTTTGTTACGCACTGTACCTGCATTAACAAATGTAAACCCAGTACCAGGAGCACCAACACCAGTTACAGCTGAAGCTTGTGGTGCTAACAATAAATCTTTTGTTTGTTTTCTGTAATAATCTGTAGTAATATTCAATTTATTGTTAAGAAAACGTAGATCTATACCAAAATTAGCTGTTTCTTGTGTTTCCCATTTTAGGTCTGGATTACCAGGAGTGCCTGGTGCCAAGCCAAAAAGCAGATTATTATTACCATCATCTATAGTTGCTTGCCCATTTAGCCTAGTTATATATTGAAATCCTGGTATTCTATCATTACCAATAATACCATAGCTAGCTCTTAACTTAAGGTTATCTATCCAATTTATATTTTTCATAAAATCTTCATCAGAAACATTCCAACCAATAGATCCTGAAGGGAAATACCCAACGCGATTATTATCTTTTTTAGACACTTGTGATGACAAGTCTCGTCTCATTAAAAATGAAAGCAAGTACTTTCCTTTATAATCGTATTGAACCCTTGTAAAGGTTGAAAATAAGCGCGAATCGAACCAGTCGGCACCATTTTCTATATCAGCATCTGTAAAGCGTGGTTGTCTCTCCATTCCTGGATCGTATATGGTTTGTCCCTCTTCATTAGTACCCATTTCAGTTCTTCCAACATCACCATAAAAACTTCCATAGGTTCTGTAATATGAAGTTCCAAGTAAAGCCGTTACATGATGTGCATCATTAAATGTCTTTTCATAAGTAATATAATTATCAAATGTAAAATCTGTATAATCTGCACCAAAGTCAACGACTTCATTAAATACCACATCATCACTTAAGGCAGCAAAAGAGTTTACTGTATTCAAAGATTTACCTCCACCATAATATACTTCTGGTCTAAAGATATCATCTCTTACATTGGCATGGTTTCCTTGAAAACGAGATGTTACTGTAAAAGAATCCCAAAAAGTGTAATCTAAACCAAAAACTCCACTCCATCTCGCTACCCTAGATGTATTGTATGTATCATTAATTTGTGCTACAGGGTTAACAATTTCAATTTGGGAAATGTCGTTTGCGAGTGCATAATCGTCATAGTCTAATTCGGGATCATCATTTGGATTAAAGACGGGCATAGTAGGATTAATATTTACCGCATTGTACAATACAGCTCCAATACCTCCCTCAGCTAAATTTTGCTTTTCTGATAAGGTATGTAATCCGTTTGCTGTTAGCTTTAAATTTGGTAATATATCATACTGATAGTTTATTCTAGCTGTTAAACGTTCAAAGTTGTTTTTGCTACCACCTACGATACCATCTTGATTTAAGTATGAAATCCCGGCAGAATAGGCTGACTTTTCTGAACCTCCTGTAACATTAAAATTTACATTAGATATCCAAGCACGTTCAAAAACTTCATCTTGCCAATCTGTACCTGAATTAGGATACACAAAAAACTCTGTGGCATCTGCTGCATCATTTACGTAAATAGCAAAATCTCTGGCATTTAATAAGTCAATTTTTTTACTAGTGAATTGTTGCCCAGTGTATGTGTCTAACTGGAACTTTAATCCAGTATTTTTTCTACCCGACTTTGTTGTAATTAAAATTACACCGTTAGCTGCTTGTACACCATAAATACCAGCAGTGGCATCCTTTAATACATTGATACTCTCAATATCGTTAGGATTCAATACAGATAAATCTGATATCCTATTTCCATCAACCAAAATTAACGGTGCATTATCACCATTAGTAGTAATACCTCTGATTCTAATGTTGAGACCACTACCTGGTGAGCCAGAGTTAGACGTAATGTTTACACCTGCTATTTGGCCTTGGATAGCTTGCTCAACCCTAACAGGATTAAGTTTTTCAATAGACTTTGAGTCTAAAACACTTACGGCACCTGTAACCTCTTTTTTGGTTTGAGTACCATACCCAATAACCACTACTTCATTTAAAGATTGTGCGTCTTCTTGAAGAACAATGCTTAATGGATTAGCATTTTTAATAGTGATTTCCTGAGTTATAAAACCAAGGTATGAAACCACAATGATAGAATTTAAGGGAACATCATTTAATGTAAAATTGCCATCAAAATCCGTTGATGCGCCTTTAGTTGTGTCCTTAACTAACACATTGACACCTGGAAGTGGTTGACCTGAAGATGCTTCGGTTACTGTACCTGAAACATCTACATTCTGACCATGAACTGCCGTGCATAGAAACAAAGCAAAGAATGCAAAAATTTTGATTTTCATAGTTAGTTAGATTAGTTCTACCAACTTAAAACAAAAAATTATGGAAATCTTAAAAAAAGACTATACAAAAAATATACAATTCAAAAAAACACTATAAAATTTACGAATATGATATTAAAAAGCTGTTAAATACAGTGTTTTGAGTAGTTTTGCCTTAATTATAAAAAACCTTTCGTACTGGTGTATAGTCTATATGTATAGGCAATGTATAGTCCGTTTTTGCTGATTTAGGTGGATTACAAATCTAAAATATAGTCTGTAAGACTTTGTTCATGGTCTAATCCCATTTTTTTTCGCAAACGATATCGCTTTACCTCTACACTTTTATGCGAAATATTTAATAATGGTGCTATTTCTTTTGAAGACAGATTTAACCTTAAATAAGCACACAATCTTAAATCATTTGGTGTGATTGAAGGGTGAAGTGATTTTATTCTTTTCATAAAATCCTTATCTACATTGTTGAATGCTTCTTCAAAAAGTTTCCAATCACTAGTGTTATTTAAATTAGAGTTTATCAGTTTAACAACACTCTTTACATCATCCAAAGACTTACTCTTAGACAACTCTTCTTTTATATTGTTTAGTAATTCATTTCGTTTTACCAAATTCATGGTTGCTGCACCAAGCTCTCTATTTTTATTTTCAATATCTAATTGAAGATTTTGATTTTTAAACTGAATAAGTTGTCTTTGGTTTTCTAACTGTTCTAGTTCTAATTCTCGTTGTTTTTTTTCTAGTAATTTCTGTTTTTGCTTTTTATAATACCTACTGTTAAAATACTGTATTAAGAACAGAAACAATAACCCAAAAACAATATAAGTTGCAATAGCCATAGGTTTTAAGTACCAAGGTTTCTCTATAGTAAAGCTATATGAAGCGGTATTGCTAGACTCAATTCCACCTAAATGCGCCTTAATCTCAAATTTGTAATCACCATGAGGAAGATTTTCAAAGTGAACTTCTGACTTAGCCGACCAGTCACTCCAATTGTCATAAATACCATCCAATCTGTATTTATACTTTGTGTTTGAATACTTGTTATAATCCGTTACACTATACTTAAAGTGAATACTATTATTCTTATTTTCTAGTTCTGCTGGTTCGTTTACTCCCAGCTGAATAGATTTGTTGTGCAATGAACTAAAAGAAATATTATCAATATTAACCTGTTTTGGCTCTAGATTGAGTTTATTTAAATTTAAAATTAAATAACCATCGTTGGCGCCAATTAAATATTCATCATTATCTATATTGAGAATATTTTCATAACCTACCTTACTATTTCTAAGCTCATAAGATATTGGAATATTATTAACCTTTAGCTTTTCTGAGAGCGTTCCTGGCTCTACAAAAAGGATATTATTTTTATTAAACAACCATAATCTTTCATTGTTTTCTTCATACACTAGTTTACCCGAAAGATAATTGTCACCTTCGATTAACTTGCTCAGCTCGTTGTCCTTTATAAATTTAGATGCTTTATCTTCATAGTTATAAACGCCATCTTTATTACAGTAAAGTATGGTTTCTTTATACTTTGTGATACTTGATTTTGGACCTTCTTCAACATCTAATTTTTTTAAGTCTACAACTTTACTGTAATCCGAATTTACTTTTACTTTATAAATTCCTTTATATTCATGATTAATCAACAACTCTTTGGGATTTACAAATTCAAAATATCTTGAAGACATATCAAAACCATCAATCTTATTTCTAAAAGACCAAATCCCATTTTGTAGTTCTATAACACTTAACCCTTCGTATCCTCCTTGCAAAACCAAATTTGGATTACCATCAATTTCACTAAACATCCACGAGCCTATCTCGCCTTTTAATAGCTCAGCCTTATCATCATTTATTATGAAAGTACCTTTATCATGTCCGCAAAATAACGTACCTTTTATGTACTTTAAACTCCAAACTTGTCCTTTGGTTTTTTCAATAAAATTAAATTTAGAATCTATATTTATATTCTTGTAAAAAAGTCCCTGATTAGTGCCTAAATATAGATTGTCACCAACTTTTATAGATGCGTATATTGTCCCTAAAACACCTTGTTTATCCTTATAAACTTTATAAGGAGACTCTAGATTAATACAGTTAATACCATTATCTAAACCCAACCACAGGTTACCTTGTTTATCCTCTAAGGCAGATAATACTGTATTATTACTCAATCCATCTGATTGATTTATTTTAAGGATTTTTTCACCATTTGAAGATATCTGTAAAATACCCTCTGATATAGTTCCTAAAAGAAAACTGCCATCTTTTAATCTTATACTACTATATATACTCTTGCCTTTAACGAAATTATCTATCTCAGCATTCCATTTCGACATTAACCCATTTGAATAACTGTAAATTCCATTTTCTTTTGTAAAAAACAATAATTCATTTTCAACTCTAGATATGTTTATAATTTCGTTATCGTCAAATTCTTCTGAAGAAACGACTAAGTTTTCTTCACCATTAAAAATCTCAAAAACACCCGACTCGTTTTTTTGAAAGTAGATCGTTTCATCTATCTTGAAAATTTTATTGATTCTATTATTTGAATCTATAATCCTGAAGTTGTCGGTATCAATGTTATAAATATATATTCTGTCTAAAGATTGAAATAAGATATAATTCTCAATTTCTAAAATATGCCAAAACTCCTCATCCTCCTTTATTTCAAAATCCCTATCACCTATCAATGATTTGTATTCCAAACCACCTCTTTTATTTTTTTTCCAAAAACCAAAGTCCATGTAACTGCCTGTGTAAATTCTATCACCAATTACATTAACTGATCTTAAAATAGATTGATTAGGTGTAGGAAACAATTCCCATCTGGCACTATTATATCTAAGCAGTCCTTTGTTATTGGCAAAGTAAATTACCCCTTCATCATCTTGAGAGATATCCCAATTCTGATCTTCTGCATTGTAATCTTGAGTCGAAAAAATCTGAATAGGAGGAATCTCTTGTCCATAAATAATGGATGAGACTAAAAAAACAAGTAAGAGGACCTTTCTGCTTATCATTATCGCTAATCAATAATCATGATTATAGTCTAAAACTTAACACAACATTAATGTTAAGGTGTTAAGATAAGTAAATATAAGGATTTTTTAATCTTATGTAGAGGTAATATAGTAAGATATAGAAAGAAAAATGAACTAAGCTTTTATGTAAAACCTCAGTTAACAACAACTTTTTTTGATTTTTTCCATATTTGGTTTTGAAGATATACAATATAAACACCTTCCTTTAATCTAGAAAGATTGATACGATTTTCTGAAACAGATGAATTAAGTTCATGAGAAGATACTGCTCTTCCTTGTACATCATATAACATCATCCTAGTGTTTTCATATAAATGACCTTTAACAATCAATTCTTTTGAATTGTTTAAGAAGAATATATTTAACGTTTCAGAATTATTTGGTGTAGTTGACAACACACTTTCAGTTATTCTTAAGAAAAAGCGACCTGTTCCAGATAATTCTGTTGTTGGAAATATAGAATAATGCGTATTTGTAAGCAAGGTCAATGTACCAGCAAACGTGTCCTCGAGATATACATTAGTAGATGTAGGCAATGTACTCTCAGTAATACTAAATGTTAGCTCTTGTTCTTCATTAACATTGACTCCTAATGGTATAGTGACATCTAAAATATCACTAGAATTAACAGCTTGTATTCTAAATGGTATACCTTCATTATTATCTACCAAATGAGAATACAAAGCAAATTCTGATATATTACCACCAAAAACTGCTGCATCATATCCTACATCTAGACCCAAACCTGCATTATCATGAAAATAAATTGATGTCATACAATTACCTGAAGAAGAACTTAGTCTGAGTTTAATATAGTTAACATCACTTGTTGTTCTTCCAACTATAAAATCATCAGAATTTCCTTCTGCTTGCATCTCTGGAGTAAACTCCAAGTTTGCAGATGATAACTTTGACGACACAAAAAAGCCTTGACCAGGAGCAATGAGTTCTGGTCCTTCGAGTAAATTTGCAATGGTCCAATTACTCCCAGAACCGTCAGTGTTATTTGCATCGTAACCATATATAGCTGCAGAACTATCTTCTAGTAAACTTAGGTTAGACATACCTGATACAGACCCAACATGATTTAAGAAAGCATTAACGTCTATATAGGATGCATATGGATTTCCTATAAGATTCCACTCAGGAAAATTACCTGTAAAATCGTTTTCAACAAGTACACTAACGGAATTAGCCGCTATAGATCCTGTAAAAGTTAAGGCTTCTCCATTACCTTCACCAATGGGTGTATTAGTTGACACTCTATAACCTCGACCAGAATATAAATTTTCAATTGTATTATGATTATATACAAGGTAATTATCTGTAATGCCTTTTTCAAAATGACCAAATAAATAAGTGGTGTTTGGTAATTCTACACCATTATTGTATAAAATATTTGTATTATAACTGTTATCATCAGTTAAGAAAGACTCCCAACTCTGACCTGATAATGGCGGTGCAATTAGATCCCGACCATTTAATTCTGAATTAGTATATCTATGGTATTTAGTTGCACCAAATACTGTAATTTCGCCTTTTACAACTAAACCGGAATATGTTGTAGATTCAGAATACATGTTTAAATCACCAATTACATTTAAAGTTATTCCATTTGGCACTGTTAAACTCATTCCGCTATTAATATTCAAACTAGAAATAGTTAAGTCTTGTGAAATTTGTGGAAGTGTTTCCGTACTGGGTATAGTTATATTTGAACAAGAATTTGGCACTCCATTTGGCGTCCAATTAGCTGAGTTGTTCCAATCATTAGAAACTGAACCATTCCAAATGAGCTGAGAAGACTCGGCATCAAATATTATCTTAAAACGGTCATTTGCAACAGAAGCTGGTACACCTAAAGCCACAGAGTAACTATAATTAGCGATACCATCTTGAGGAATTTCGGTTAAAACTTCGGTATAATTATCATATAAAAATGCTGTTGCGCATTGCATAGAACTACCTTCTGCTACTATAGTATAATTGGTATTTCTATAAGTATTAACCTCTAATTGCACTTCCTCATTATCAACCGGAATAGCTCTGGTTTCTATACTTAGTAAAACACCATTGTTATTAGTTGAAAAGTTTTCATCTAAGTTAGTAATATCAAGTGCATCATTTATATCAACATCATTATTACCCTCTGTATCAAAAAAAATCAGCAAGCCATCAGCAGGTGACTCATTGTTGGCCAGTGCTGTATCCTCATATAAAGATAGACGTAATTGTCCTTGACTTATATACTCTGTATTAATCTTCGAGAGACTTGTTTTATATTCTAGACTATTCTTACTTTTTGGCTTAATATTAAAATGATTTACACCATTAAGTATAATTATAAATACTATCATTAAATGCGAATAGATGAAACTTAACCTCATAATAAAGCAATGTTTGGTTGATTATTTTAACCATAACAACCTATCTAATGCTTTGAACAAAAAGTAGAAAATGGAGAGTAAAACTAATAAACTACCTAATTTCTGTAGGGGAAAACTTTAGGACAATACGCTTATTATATATTTGAAAATAGTAAAAAAATATTTCTTCAAATAGGCAATCATTTAATTATCGTTTAAAAGTTCATTATCGACTATAAAAGACTATTATTGAGACATTAAGATTGCAAAAAACAAACTATTTGACCATTATTTATTTTAAAAATTCGCTTCTAATTTATCATTTCATCTGGAGAAATAAAAAAAGCCGAAACTTTAGTTTCGGCTTTACTTTGTACAGGCGGCGAGACTCGAACTCGCACACCTCGCGGCACTAGATCCTAAGTCTAGCGTGTCTACCAATTCCACCACGCCTGCAAAAGGACTGCAAATATAAACAATAGTTTCAATATTCAAATAGGTTTTATTTAAGAAAATAATCCTTTGATTATTGTTACTTTTGTTAGAAATCAAATAACTAATATGCAAAACATAAATTCTTACATCGATAAGCACAAACAACGCTTTATCGACGAGCTAATTGATTTACTAAAAATCCCTTCTATAAGTGCAGACTCAGCTTACAAAAAAGACGTACTCAACACAGCAGACGCTATTAAAGCCAGCTTAGAAAAAGCCGGTTGTGATATGGTTGAAGTTTGTGAAACAGACGGTTATCCTATCGTTTATGGCGAAAAAATAATTGACAAAAACTTACCCACAGTTTTAGTTTATGGCCACTATGATGTACAACCACCAGATCCGTTAGACTTATGGAATTCACCACCTTTTGATCCTGTAATTCAAAAAACAGACTTACATCCTGAAGGTGCTATTTTTGCAAGAGGTGCTTGTGATGACAAAGGTCAAATGTATATGCACGTGAAGGCTTTAGAATACCTGACAAACAATAATGAGCTACCATGCAATGTAAAGTTTATGATAGAAGGTGAAGAGGAAGTTGGTAGTGCCAATCTCGGGAAGTTTGTCGCAGCTAATCGTGAGAAGTTAGAAAACGATGTTATCCTAATCTCCGATACTGGCATGATCGCTAAAGATGTACCGTCTATTACAACTGGTTTACGAGGTTTAAGTTATGTTGAAGTTGAAGTTACAGGACCAAATAGAGATTTACACTCTGGTCTGTATGGTGGTGCTGTAGCAAATCCTATAAATGTTTTAACTAAAATGATTGCATCGCTTCATGATGAAAACAACCACATAACCATTCCTGGGTTTTATGATAAGGTTGAAAATCTTTCGGATGAAGAACGTGCAGAAATGGCAAAAGCACCGTTTTCGTTAGACAACTACAAAAAAGCCTTAGATATTGATGCGGTTTATGGAGAAGAAGGCTATACCACAAATGAACGAAACTCTATACGACCAACATTAGATGTTAATGGAATTTGGGGTGGTTATACTGGTGAAGGCGCAAAAACAGTTATTGCTAGTAAAGCCTTTGCTAAAATCTCAATGCGCTTAGTACCTAACCAAGATTGGGAAGAGATCACACAACTATTTAAAACCCATTTTGAAAGTATTGCGCCAGAAGCCGTAAAAGTAAAAGTAACTCCGCATCATGGTGGTCAAGGTTATGTAACACCAATAGATAGCACAGGTTACCAAGCTGCGTCAAAAGCATATGAACAAACTTTTGGAAAAACACCAATACCACAACGCAGTGGTGGAAGTATTCCTATTGTTTCGCTTTTTGAAAAAGAACTAAAAAGTAAAACCATTCTTATGGGCTTTGGCTTAGATAGCGATGCTATACATTCACCAAACGAGCATTTTGGAGTTTGGAATTACTTAAAAGGTATTGAAACTATCCCTTGGTTTTACAAGTATTTTATAGAGTTAAAATTGGCCGAATAAATCTATTCTTTAATGATTTTATAAGTCGAAGCTTTAGTTTTAGACTTAATATTTACAAAATAAACTCCCGAAGCAGTACTATCGAATTCAATTTCAACATGTGCTTTTTGGGAGTTTGTTTTTTTAATCACTTTACCTGAAATATTATTGATTGTGATATCAATTTTAGATTCTGTAAAATTATCAATCTTAATTACTGAATCTACTGGATTTGGGTACACCTTTATTTCATTAGGCTGAAATTCTTCCGTAGATAAAACCGAAAAACTAACACACAAGCTCATTTCTGTACAACTTCCGTTGGTGACTTCAACAGCGTAATTACCATCATTTAAAGGTGAAAAAGATTGATTGGTTTCTCCAGAGATAGGCGTATTTGTATCACAATTAAACCATTGGTATGTTCCTGTGGTTTGGTTAGATATTAATGATGTTGTTGATTGTGTAATAGTATTATCAATATCAATTAAACTAGCTTTTGTTGCTGTGTAAGCGAGTACCAACTTGGTTAACTCTGTCATATACTGAAAATCGATATCCTCAACCCTATCGTTAGACGTATGATAATCTGGTGTTTGATCATTGGTTTCCCAAGACTCGCCTACTAACACTGCTGAATAACCTTGATTCCAAAAACGAGAATGATCACTAGCTGTGGTACCTGGATTTACAACTATTTCGTTTAAATCGAATGTATAAGTACTCAAAAGATTTAATAAATCATCTTTGATGGTCAAAGAATTTGCAATGTCTCTTACGTCTATATCAAAATCATTATCTCCAGGTGTTCCTGGTGCATCACCATCATAACCAATCATATCCATATTTATCACACCCAGAATATTATCTCGTGTATTGCCATTGTTTTCATCTGCAGCCTGCTGCGCATAATAGTTAGCACCTCTTAATCCTATTTCTTCCTCATCCCATAGCGCATAGACAATAGTATTAGCTGTACATTGGCCAGAAAGTAGTCTTGCTATTTCTAAAACTGCTGCAACTCCAGTTGCGTTATCGTCCGCACAGTATGTGGTTACAGAATCATAATGTGCACAAATAATATAAATATCGTCAGGATTTGTTTGCCCTACTTGAGTAGCAATAACATTCTTCCCAACCGTATTAAAATCCTGAAATTCAACATTAAGATTAGACAGTGCTTCTAAACGTTCTTTTATATAATCGGCTGCCAAATCATTATTACTTTGTACTCTAGTGGTTATGGTTTGTAAACTTCCGTTTATGGTCGCTGTTTGTTCTCCAGATAATTCTGCAACTGTAGTTTGTAAGTTAGAATTACTTACTTCATTCATTAAATCTTCCACAGATTGAGCTTTGGCGTTAAAAGTTACTAAAGCTATTAAGCCTAATAGTAATAAGGACTTTTTCATTAATAAAACTGCATTAAAAAGTATAGTCAAAGATAGTGAAATGTAAAAAATTGATAATCAAATATTTTGAAATTAAAATTTTTATTCTACATTTGTAGAGTTAATTCTAATTTTGTAGAACAATGGAACTTTCTAAAACCGAAGAACAACTCATGCAATACTTATGGAAGCTAGAAAAAGCTTTTATGAAAGACATCTTAGAAGTCTATCCTGAGCCTAAACCAGCAACAACAACTGTTGCTACGTTGTTAAAACGCATGATTGGAAAAGGTTTTGTTGATTATAAAACCTATGGCAAATCGAGAGAATATTACCCACTCGTAAAAAAAGAAGACTACTTTTCTAAACATGTTAACGGTTTGATTAAAACCTTTTTTAACGATAGTGCGTCTCAGTTTGCATCATTCTTCACCCAAAAAACAGATTTAAGCAAAAAAGAGTTAGAAGAGTTAAAAGCAATTATAGATAAGGAAATTAAAAACAAGTAGTCATGGAATTATATTTATTAAAATTTTCGGCTTGTCTATTGGTGTTTTGGCTAACCTATGTGCTACTCTTAGAAAAGCAACAAATGCACCACTTCAAAAGATTTTATCTGTTGGGTGCGTTTGCCATGGCTCTAATAATTCCGCAGCTTACCATTGTTGAATATATAGAACCTACTATTCAAAATTTTGATGTTACAAACGCTTTTATTCCAATTGAAGCTGAATTTTTACCTCAACCCATTGAGACCTCACCTGTACTTACTTTAGAAACTATTCTTTGGTCTATCTACATACTTGGAGCAACACTATTTGCAATCCGTTTTGCGGTTAACCTTTTTAGACTATACAGACAAATTGCAACAAACGATAAACAACCCAACCGTAATTTTATCTACGTATTACTAAAAACGTATCGCATACCACATTCCTTCTTTAAATACATTTTTGTTAATCAGGAACAATTTGAAAATAATCAAATTCCTGAAGAAGTTAGACTACACGAAGAAACGCATGCCAAGCAATGGCACAGTTTAGATATTTTGTTGCTAGAACTGTTTCAAATTGTCTTTTGGTTTCATCCGTTGGTGTACATTTTAAAACATCATGTAAAACTCAATCACGAGTTTTTAGCTGATGACGCTGTATTGCAACAAGGTGTTACTACTAAAAGCTATCAACACATATTATTACAATTTTCATCAAACACTCACAATCATCTATTGGCGAGTGCCATCAATTATTCATCATTCAAAAAACGATTTACAGTTATGAAAACACAAACCTCCAAAACCCGTATTTGGTTAAGCACATTATTGGTATTACCAATTTTAGCTATTCTTTTTTACAGCTTTGCTGAACGCGAATACGTTGAAAAAGACAAAACAGAAAACCCTATATCTGAAACTAACTCATTTTTAGTTTTTGTAGAAAAAACCGGTAACACTTTAGAGCTTAGATGCGAAAACGGTTGTAGATGGAGTCATTTAGTACTTGAGCCTAACCCAAAACCTTACATCATTAATGACTTTGGCTTCTCTGAAGGCAACACTTTAGATACCGATAAGTTTGCATTTTCTATTGAGCCTAATCAATCTGGTGTAACCCTAAGTGGATTGAAAGGTACAGCTTGGGTTGATTTGGCATTTTCTTTACCAAAAAACCAAAAACAAGCTGTTAATCAATTGGGGATGACCAATGAAACAGTTCCTAATCTAGAACAAATTAGTGACGACTTACAAAAGAGAGCAGAAGAAAACTACTATAAAAATCAATTCTTTGTAGTAAAAGACAAGCAAGGTCGTAAAGTAAGTAAACGATTTTTTGAATTAGATTATAATAACAAAATTAAGTGGGTTTATGCCAATGAGATCCCTTATCATAGAATTGATGTTACAGAAGCACATTTTGAAGAAGCTAAGAATTCGAAAAACTATATCATTAAAGTCGATGGAAACTATATATCTAAAGACGACTTAAAAAAATACAAAGCATCAGACTTTATAACATTTTCTTACACCCCAATTTCAGAATTGGCAGAAATGAAAGAGCAATCCGTCCTAAACTTAGTAACACCAGATGCCTATAATTTATTTGTTAGATTAATGATAAGTCATTATGAACAAACATTAGAAGATTATGAAAATGAAATAACATTATCTGAAAACAAAAGAAAAACAAATTCTAAAGAGTTAGTAAGAACCTACGAATTTCTATACTACAATTACAAAAAGTTTACGCCAGAAATTATTAAGCATAATCAATTAATTCCTCCAACACCAATAGCGGCAAAAGAAAATGACTGGCAACAAGTTGAAGATATCTTAGACCAGAAAAAATTAACTGATTCAGAAATATCTGAATACAATGCCTGGGCTAAAAATATAAACGCAAAAAGTAAAAAGCTCTCAAATGATACAACATGGTATCCACCTACTGACGAGCAAGACTTAATAAAATTTACAGAAATTTATAAAAGAATGTCTCAACATCAGAAAAATGAAGCTGTTGAATTTCCCTTTCCAGCGCTTGATGTAAAAGCTAGCCAACAAAAAGCCACAAAAGAGCAAATTGCAGAATACAACACTTGGGCTAAAAAAATGAATTCAGCCATAAAGAAAGCTGAATCCACTAAAAATAAACGTTCTTATCCAATAATTAAGAAAAAGGAATACGATAAATACTATAAGATTTACAGAAACCTAATGTCTGAAGCGCAACGCGAAAATGCCGAACCATGGCCAAACATTCCACCGCCTCCACCTCCGCCTCCAGCACCTGAGCCACCAAAAGCAAAAAAGAATACAGAAGACACTCCACCACCTCCGCCAGAACCAAAAAAGCCTGAGTCCACCTTAGACTTTATAATAAAGATGGCTAAAGCAAACGCTAGTTTCTACTATGAAGGAAAAGCTATTACATCAGATGAAGCCATAACTCTTCTTAAAAAGAACAACCAACTGAACGTTAATGCCTATCCAAAATCAAAAGAAGGCAAACCAATAGTCTACATTTCAAAAGAACCAATTGAGATTGATAAAAAGAAAAAATCAAAAAACTAGATATGAAAAGCCTCGAACTTCGAGGCTTTTTTATCTTAAAAATGTAACAAAATCAAAGTTTTAGCGTTCTAATAGACACTGAAAGTAGTTCAGTGTTACGAATCATCAATCAATCAAAACAAACAGTTATGTTAAAACAATTCTTTATCCTATGTTCGGGAGCAGATACCAATATTCTAGAAAACTGCTCTAATGGCGAGCAAAACAAATATGCTGGCATTGGTGCTACTGTGTTTTTCACAGCATTAATGGCAACTATTGCAGCGAGCTATGCACTCTATACCGTTTTTGACAATTTATATACATCTATTTTTTTCGGAATAATTTGGGGGTTACTTATATTTAATTTGGACCGTTACATCGTTTCTACCATAAAAAAGCGCGATAATGTTTTGGATGAAATCCTTCAGGCAACTCCAAGGATTTTCCTAGCAGTAATTATTGCTGTAGTGATTTCAAAACCATTAGAACTGAAAATTTTTGAAAAAGAAATCAATCAGGTGTTGTTAGAACAAAAGAATGATTTAACCTTGGCCAATCAAAATCAAATTGCGCAACAATTCAATCCTAAAATTGCGGATTTAGAAGGTCAGATTCTAAGTTTACAGAACCAAATAGATACTAAAGAAACTGAAGTCAACGCACTTTACGACACCTATATCACAGAGGCAGAAGGCACATCTGGTACTATGAAACTCGGCAAAGGACCTGTTTACAAAGAAAAACGCGAGAAACACGACACTGCTTTAGCAGAACTACAACAACTAAAAACTGATAACAAAGCGAAAATTACAACTTTAGAAAATGAAATTATTGCTTTACAAGGCGATTATAAAGCCAACGTTACAGCATCACAACCAATTATTGATAATTTTGATGGCTTAATGGCTAGGGTAAATGCCTTAGGCAAATTGCCATGGTTACCTTCTTTCTTTATTTTCTTGTTGTTTTTGGCTATTGAAACCTCTCCTATTATCGCAAAACTTTTATCACCAAAAGGGGAGTACGACTATAAACTAGAAGATCAGGAAACTGTTATTAAATCATGGGTTAGCCAACAAGTTGCAGAACGCCAACTACTTGTTAAAACAGATAATGACATTAACAACAAAGTGTACACAGAAATTGCAGATGAAGAAGAGGTAATGAATTACAAACGCAAAAAAGCAAGAGAGTTGATGCAACACCAAGCTGATGCATTTTTAAAGAAGCAAAAGGGAGTGCTTTAAAAACACTCTAATGTAGATTTATCTGTAAATCATTACTTTTAGGAAAACCTAAATACCTATTTGTAATGAAATCTATCCATTTTGTATTAATGCTTTTACTTTTCAATTGCAATAATAATCAAGACCAACAAAAAGACACTTTTGAAACGGACAAAGCAGAAATCTTAAAAGTCCTGAACACTCAAGAAATCGCTTGGAATAATCATGACTTAGAAGGCTTTATGGATGGCTACTGGAGGAACTACTCTTTAAAATTCTATGGTAGCAGAGGATTAACTTACGGTTGGGAAAACACATTAAACAATTACAAAAAGGGGTATCCCACCAAAGCTGAAAGCGGCACACTCAATTTCGTTATCAACGATATTTCAAAAATCAAAGGAGATAATTATTGGGTAATGGGCGAATATCATCTAAAACGAGAAGCTGGCAATGCAAATGGCATTTTCATTATCATCTTTAAAAAGATTAATGGCAAATGGAAAATTATAGCAGATATGTCTTGCTAAATAAAAAGTGCTCACAAGTCGTTTATCTGTCACCATAAACGCACTAGAGAGCACTTCTGTATATGTATCTTAATCTACCTGTTATGCAGCTACGATTGAACCAGTAGGTACTTGAATAGTCTCTGGTTCTTCAGACTTAAAATGATCGTAAAGTTCTTTGCAACCTAAACCAACTATAGATAATTTTTTTGATTTTGTAATGGATTCATTGTGTAATCTTGCTAAAGCCATTACACCAGCTCTATCAATACTTTCTACACTTTCAATATCTAATAGAATATCATCTAGTCTATCAAAAATATTAGCAAAATGAGCATTGAATGTTTTAAGACTCAGCTTGTTCAGTGTCCCTTTAATCTGAAAACGATTGTTGTAGTTGGTGATTTGTAAATCCATAATAAATAATGTTAAATCATTAATAATAATTTAGGGCTATTAATCTGTAAATCTGGTGCTATTAATTCTTGAGGGATGACTCTAATATCTGACTAAATATTCTCTACTTCCCAGAAATTCGACAAATGGTATTTTTGTCTAGATAATTTGAAATTGGCGGTTTATTTTTTCGATAAACAACACATTTACAAATATCTAGATTGTAAGAAAAATAACTACTTAATCTTGAATTTAATATAGTGTGCCTCAAGGTCTACTGGCTTATGAATTACTTTAGTAGAAACAGGATATTTATGGAGTAATATTTCAGGACGAATTGGTCGTTTTTCAAAACCACCACTACAGTTTGGGCAGATCTGATGTAAAAGCTCAACACAATCTTTGCAAAAGGTACATTCAAAAGTGCAAATCATAGCCTCTTCAGAATCGTGGGGAAGCGCTTTATTGCAATGCTCGCAAGTTGGTCTTATTTGCAACATTTTGGTTTTTGTATTGAATAAAATAAATAAGGAATTTACCTTTACACTATGAAATATAAATATAAGGTAATTTTAATGGTTATTCTTGCTGCAATAACACTCTTTGGATTAATAACTGGTCGCTACTTGTTTTTGGTATTTATGATACCACTGAGTTTTGACTTCTTCAACAAAAAGAACTCAGATTAAATCTTCTTAACGTATTGGGCAATAATGACAATTTGCTGGCCATCTACTTTGCCTTCTATATATTCGGCATTTTCGTGATCTAATCTAATATTTCTAACAGCAGTTCCTTGTTTGGCTACCATACTAGAGCCTTTAACTTTGAGATCTTTGATAAGCACAACTGAATCGCCATGCTCTAAAACCACACCATTAACATCTCGATGCGTAATTTTATTTTCATCATCATCTCCATCACCTGATGCTTTAGCCACTTCTAACAAGTCATCTTCGATGTAAAACATATTGAGTAAATCTTGTGTCCAATCTGCATCAATTCTCTGAAGCATTCTCCAAGCCATGACTTTAACAGCATCATGCTCACTCCACATACTATCATTAAGACATCTCCAATGGTTAGCATCAATTTTATCAGCATCGTTCATCTGTTCTATACAAGTTTCTGAAGCATACAAAGCCATATCTTTGGCATCAGGAACAATATAAACCGTTAATTTTTCTGTATCACCACTTAGCTCACAACGATTTCCGCTTCGCTTTTGAAGCTCTCTTTCTAAACTCATCAAAATTTAATTTTAAAGATGAGCAAATATAGAATTATAAGGCTACTAAATAGCTAATTTTTTGCTTTGAGATTGTTGTGGTTTTATATACACTTCTAACAACTTTGCATTTTTACCATTAAATAAGGCTGACTTCATTGTTGCAGGCACTAAGACCGTTTCACCCATTTTTAGAGTTTCCGTGTAACCATCAACTGCAACTTGTGTTTCGCCCTCTACACACATGTAAATAACAAAAGAATCCAAACCCTCATAATTTACTTGTCTTAATCCTTTTACCTCAAAAATATTGGTGGTAAAGAAATCGCAAGACACCAAGTTGTTGTTTTCATTAGCTTTTAAATCATAATTACACTTACCTGTAGATTCAAAAGATTTTGTTGCTTCTATAGCTTGTTTAGTATGCAAATCGCGCTTATTGCCAGAATCGTCAGTTCTATCCCAATCGTAAACTCTATAAGTAATATCGCTGGTTTGCTGTATCTCAGCAGCCAAAACACCTGCACCTATAGCATGAATTTTTCCCGCTGGAATAAAGTAACTATCGCCTTGCTTTACTTTTTCTCTATTGAAGACTTCTTCAACATTATTTGCACTGATTTGTTTTAATATATTTTTATCTACACTTTCATCTTTTAATCCAAGAACAATATCTGCATCGTCATCACTATCCATGATATACCACATTTCGGTCTTACCAAAGGAATTGTGTTGTGCCTTGGCCATTTTATCGTCTGGATGCACTTGTACAGACAAATCTGTTTTTGCATCTAAAAACTTAATTAACAGAGGAAACTCAGCGCCAAAACGTTCATAATTTGCTAAACCTAGAAGGTCTGATTTGTAGGTCTTAATAAGATCTTTCAACGATTGACCTTTATAGTCTCCATTAACTACTTCTGAAATATTTCCTTCAACACCAGAAATTTCCCAACTCTCACCTACATTTTCTAGATCTGTTTCTTTATTTAAAATTTCTGAGAGTTTATTTCCTCCCCAAATTTTTTCTTTTAAAATTGGTTTAAATTTTATAGGATATGCTTTCATTTTAAATACTTGGTTTTAAAGACTTATATTTTTTATTGATTTCCTTAATTGAATCTACAATGGAAAAAACACCTTTTATAAAGTTTTGCTTTGTATTGTTTTTGTCTATTAGCGTTTTTAAATCAGTTATGTAATTATCATTTTGGGCAATTTGCTCTAAAATACTTTCAAGATTTTCACCTCTATTTTGAACCGAATCTAAGTTTATAAAACCTACATATTTTAGATTATAATTACTTGACAAATAACGCGCACCTGCTCTTTTAGCCATCGATTCTGAAACTATCTTTTTTATCTCGACTATTTCTACCTTATCTAAACATTCTTCTTTTATCTCATGTAGTAATTGCAGAGTATTGTCGCTACTGTAATTATCGACCAAACAAAACTTTACAATATCTGTAGACCGCATATGTTTAGCTAGATTTTCTACCCTAATTGAAGATTCGTTATTTCTGAATATAATTATGATTCCTATCTTCATTTATATATTATTATGCTGCTTCCAAAGCTTTAGAAGCACTAATTGTTCCAGTTGATTTTTTAGCTCTATAAACCCATGAAATCTGCGCTAATTGCATTACAATTTTTACCGAGTCTTTCATAGATAACTTAGAACCATCTGCATGGATCCAACGCTTTAATGGTTGCTCGCAAAGCATTGCTTTTGCTTTCTTAAGACCAAAATGAATAGACATTCTTTTAAATATTTCTACATCAAAAATCCATTGAGTCACAAACTTTTTACCAAAAGCAATATCAATGACATCTTTATGAAAGATTTTAGCACCACACTGCGTGTCTTTAAAATCCATTTTTAAAATCTTTCTTATAATAAAGTTTATGGTTAAGCTAATGATTTTACGTGCAGACTCTTTGGTGATGTCTGCACCCATTCTAGAAATTCGAGATCCACTTACAATTTTAAAATCTGAGTTTTCAATTGTCTTCACCAAATCGTCAAAATCTTTTAGATCGGTAGATAAATCTGCGTCTAAAAACCCTATGTAATCAAGATCTTTTTTTTGCGCCATGTGTAACATTCCTAACCTTACAGCTTCTGCCTTACCACCATTTTTTTCACAATCATAAACTGTAATAAAGTCTTCTCTGCCTTTTTGAAGATTATGCAAAACCTCTAAAGTTCTGTCTTTGCTACCATCATTTACAAAACATAAATGATAGCCTGTATATTGATCTATGTACTTTAAAAACTCATCACTTAGCATTCGTTCTTCTTCATTGTAACATGGAATTACAACACCAACACAACGTTGCTGAATCATTATATTTTCAGAAGGCTTATTTATTGTTGCCTCTGGCACACCTATTAGTCGCTTAACTCTGGCACAAATCTCATTTAAACTTAATGGCTTTTTCATGTAATCTGTAACACCCAAATCAAATGCCTCTGTAATAATTGTATCTTGTGTATTACCAGATAAAATCATAATTGGTGTTTCAGGATTTTTTGATATTCTAATATGGTTTACCACATCAAATCCAGAAATTTTTGGCATGTTAAAATCTACGATAACCAAATCTGGATTAAATTCATCGTATATAGCCAATCCTTTATTAGCATCTGTTTCTATTTTAACATCGTATCCTAACTCCTTCAATCTCTTTTCTAAAGGAAACAATACTAACTGTTGGTCGTCGATGGCTAAAATCTTCATAATTTGTGATTTTGGGTATTAATTTCGGTTCAAAAGTATTGGATAAAGCCTCCTGAAAATTTTAATTTAGATTAATAAGACCTTTAGTGTAGACGAATGGCAGATTACTTAAGATGAATAAAATTAGAACCACCTTTGAAATTATATATCTTTACCAAAATGATTTAAGCATCAGCATTATAGATGAAAGAAAACTCTAATAAATACCTAATTGCGGCCCTATTAATGGGTGTTGTGTTTCATGGTACGTCTATATTTTTCACTCTAGAGACTACTTACGATGCTCTAATTCATCTATTTTTTGCGGATCATTATGCCACTAGCTGGTTTGAACCATGGAACTACAAATGGTATACTGGTTTTACGGTAATGAGTTATCCGCCTTTAGTACACCAGTCTATTGGAGCATTGAGTTTTATTGGTGGCTTAAAGTTTGGAATGTTTACCGTTGCATTTATAGCTATTACACTTTTTATTACTGGTGTCTATAGATATGCCTACCTCATAACTGCAAGTAAAAAAGCAGCTGGCTATGCTGCGATATTGGCTGTATTTTCCTCATCATTCGTAGAAACGCTTCATATTTTTGGACAACTACCAAGCATTGTGGGTGTTTCTGTTTTAATGCATGCGCTACCAGAAATTTATCTTTGGCTAAAAACTGGTAAACTAAGATATTTAGCCACCTCATTATCCCTAATATCAGTTACGGTAACATCACATCACGTTACACCTATTTTTGGAATGGTCTTTTTTATTTTTCCGTTAATAGGTACAGTAATAATGGATGATGCGCGAGAGGGTGTGGCCTCTTACAAACAAGTTACCATTAGATTATTTCTTAATAGCTTCTTTAAACTCTTTAAACGCATTGTTAGCTTTGGAATGTTATCGTTAGTAATCATTGTGGGTTGTATTTTACCGTATTGGATAAACTCTAAAAACAACCCTATTACCCAGGTTCCAATTCCGCATGGCTCTCGAGATAATTTCTTAGAAATAACATCTTCTGGACTCGTTTTTTTCCTGATTCCTTGGGGAGTTTTACTCATCTTATTACCATATATCTTCTATCGCTATTACAGTAAGCGCTATTTGTTTTTTGGTTTGTCTATAACCATTTTAACGATTTTAGGTACAGGTGGTACAACACCTATTCCTAGAATTGCACTTGGTGAAACAGCATTTAATATCTTAACACTAGACCGTTTTACGTTATGGGCTTCCATTATGTCTTTGCCGCTTTTTGGAGAGTTCGCATACAGATTAGTTGAAGGCGATTTAAAAACACTCATACAAGAACGACTAGGAGATGTGTACCACAGAGTTGCTGGAGGACTTTTGGCTGGTTTGTTCTTGTTTATGACCATTTTTACGATGAGTCTTGGTTATTTTAAACCCTCACAACCTCAAAAAATTAAAATGCTACCTATTGTAAATTTTTTGAGTCAGGATCACCACGACCAATGGCGTTATATGACTCTTGGTTTTGGCGACCAAATGGCTTGGTTATCTGCCCAAACTAATGCGCTATCTGTAGATGGTAATTACCATTCTGCAAGACGACTGCCTGAACTTACAACACGACCTATTGAACGTCTCGAAAATTCAAAATTTAAAGGTGTGGAAGGTATTGGTTCGTTACAACAATTTTTAACCACACCTGAGAAATACAATCTAAAATACATTTTTTCTAACGATAAGTTTTACGATCCAATCCTTTATTTCTGTGGCTGGCAACGTCTTAGACAATTAGAAAATGGCATTATGGTTTGGGAAAAACTCAATGTGCCTCCATTATCTTCTATTCTACCTAAAGAGGATGTAGCTACTTGGTTAAAGATTCTTTGGGGCACAACGCCTTTTCTTACTGTTTTAGTCGCTTTTGTGCTCAACGTTCAGTTTTTATTGGTACATGCTTTAAAAACAAAATATTCACCACCACCTGTGTATTTAAATTTTAAGAATAACTACCATAAATTCTCACGTCTTGTACTAAGAGTCACTCATATTTGGTCCATTATTGTAGCAATTATTGTGTTTTATGGCATTTATTTATTCTACATTAAGAATGACTCTCACCATTCTGCAAATAATGCCGTTATCGCATACTATGATGCTATAGATTTTAAACGCTTTAAGGAAGCGCACAGCCTCATAAACCCAAAGAGCAATATGGCATTAGACCAATACATGTTAGAGGTTTCTGTTACTGACGGTTTATTGAGTTCTTACGCTAAACTCGATGCCATTACCACCGAAACTATAAGCGAAAACGACAGTTTAGCAAGTATAAAAGTGAATACTGAATGGATTACACCTCTCGAAAAAATAAAGAAAACCGATTATAAATATCTCGAAAAAGTTAATGGTAAATGGTATTTACAACCTGAAGATATTGATCTAGACTTACCACCAGACCAATTGTATTCTATGAATACGACTGACTATTTTAACCAAGGCAGACGACGTATAACAACCGAAGAAACCCATCACGAAGACATTTTAAAACAGCCTGTTTTAGAAATCTTAGATGCTAAATTGGTAAAGTTTGAAAATCATTATGCTTTAATTGGTGAAGTTCAGAACATTGATAACGTTCCGGCAGATGTAGTGCTTAAAGGCACGCTATATAACGATGACAACAAGTTTTTAGCAACCTACAACGCCAAATACCACGTAAAGCATAAATTGATGCCAAAAGAAGTAAGTTCGTTTAGAATAAATTTTGAAGGCATTGCATGGTCTAAAACACAAGATTCTATTCCAAAAACTTTTAATCCTGATGAATTTACACCTGTAGAGTTTGAAGAACAACCTACAAAATTCAATCTTCAGGTGGCAGGTAATGTATCGAGTTCAGATTTGTACAAGCGTAGCTCTATTTCTATTCAGAATATTGAGGATTCAAAAATTTCTGGAATACTATTTAATGGCGGCACAGAAGAAGTTACTATTCCGCAATTATTGGTAACTTATTATAACGAAAATAAAGAATTGATTTGGGTAGATCATATCTTTATAAAGGATGGCATAAGACAGCAACGTCAACGTCCATTTGAATATGCTCTTTTGAAAAAAGAAAAATCAAAATTAATTAATGATGATATGAAAAACTGTTATGTTAACGGTTTACCAAACGAAGATATTTCAGATAAGATTGTACCTAATCGAATTATTAAACACAATGATAATGAGTTACAACCTATTAACCATCCTCTTTATAAATTTGTAAAACTAGAAGTTAACACCTACATAGGTAACCCAAATTAATGCAGTTTAAGTATTTCTATATCACCCTTTTTCTTTTGTTTTTTATCACTAATAACAAACAAAACTCAACTGACTCTAACCATGACATTGAGTTAATCACAACAAAAACTTCTTATGTTGCTGGCGAGAACATTTCATTGCAATTTAAGGGAAACACTAATGCTTCAATTTATTTATTATGTGCTAATAGTTACGGAACCATTGTAGTTTCACCTAGCATAGAAAATTCAACAACTAGTTTCCAGTTACCACAAAATTTCGCCAATAAATCAGGTACTATAAACTGGCAACTGATTAATGATTCTGTTCTTAAAACAGGTACTCTTTATGTTAATCCACAACCTAAAATAAAAGCTATTGAAACCTATATTGGTCCTCCAAGTATTGAAGCTGGTGCTACAGATTACACAATGTTAGTTTCTATACCAACAGACCATCTAGATAATCCTTTGGCAGACAGCACTGAGGTTACTGTAAAACATCAGTTCTTAGATCGAAATTTTAAAGACAATATCATCATGAAAAATGGTATTGCTTACAAAAACATTTATTCCGAAAAAGAGAACGGTCGTTTTATTATAAGCACAGCGTGTTTAGAGCTTAATTCAAAAGAATACGATGTTAATGTCGTGCCTGCGATTCCGACAAATTTTGAAATTGATTACAGCAGAATTCACGAATACGCAGATGGCAACCAGATTACAACTTTTAACACTTCAGAATTAAAAGACCGTTACGGCAATACAGTTAGCGATGGTACGTTTGTAAATTTCTATTTAACCAACTCTAAAGGGTATAAATCATCAACATCTGGACTGACGATTAATGGAATTGCCAAGGCAAAATTTCTGCATCCAGACCATGAAGAAAATTTCGAAGTAAAAGCTTATGTTGAAGGTATGGCAGAGAGTAATATCATTGCTATTTCGTACAAAAAAGCCATTGGTGATTTTGAAATTCATTTTTCTGAAGATAAGCGAACCATAACTGTAGGACCAATTGAAAGTTTTATGAATCAACGTGTGCCAGATGGTCTCAACGTAACTTTAAAAATCTTTAAAAATGATGTTTTAGACCACAAAATAATTAAAGAAACACGTAACGGTTTCGCAACCTTTAAACTAAACAAAGACCGTTTCCCAAAAGGACAATACAATTTTGAATTTTATGCTGCTGGAACAACAAAATCCTTTACTGCCATTGCCTATGAGTAATATTAACAAGAGTATATTACGTACAGCTTTAATGCTATCTTATGTTATCATCATTGGTCTGGTGGTTTATGGCATTGCTTCCATTTATAGTTACCTCAACACTGGTGCAGACCGAAGCAAAATGCTACACACCGAAGTTAAAAAAGTAGAACAATACCTACCACAACTGCAATGGCAACCATTGACGAACGAAGGCAGACCAATGGATCAGCAAACCTTAAAGGCGATTGAAACCGATTATTTAGATGCTTGGTATGTAAAGCACGTTGCTTATAAAACTAACACTACTAAAGGTATTACTGATTATTACACCGAAAGCTCCAGAGAGAATCTTTATAACATCATTCAGCTTAATACTGAAAGTAACACTACAATAGATGCCACCACCTTATCTCACAATCCTAAGCTCGATTTTTTTAGTGAAGATGGTCAACTTGCCGTGTTAACAGATTATGATGTTGTTGAATACAAACGCATTTTTAAGGACAACAATCTTATTTCTGAAGTTACTGAAACCTCTGATTACCGTGTTACTTTTTTGCTTGAAGATGGCTTTTGGCGTATTAGGCATATAGTAAAACTAGAAAGTCGTCCGTTTGAAAATGAAACCGTTCAGGATACTTTAAAACTAGACATAAAAGGCATTAACTATTACCCACAAGAAACTGCTTGGGATATGTATGGAGACAATTTTAATGCCGATACGATTGCTAAGGATTTTAAAATTATAAAAAGCGCTAACCTCAACAGTATGCGTGTTTTTATTCCGTACGAAAGTTTTGGAAAAGCCAACGTAGATGCAACAAAACTAGACCAAGTAAAACAACTTTTAGACTTAGCAAAGACAGAAGATCTTAAAGTACTCATAACCTTGTTTGATTTTTATGGAGACTACTCCGTTTTAGACTGGACCTTAACCCAGCAGCATGCAAAAAAAGTAATTACTGCCTTAAAAGATCACGATGCGTTATTAGGTTGGGACATTAAAAACGAACCTAATTTAGATTTTGAATCCAGAGGTGAATCCTTGGTTACAGCCTGGCTTGACAAAATGATAGATTTGGTAAAATCTGTAGATGGTAATCATCCTGTAACTATAGGTTGGTCTAATGTAGAAAGTGGCGAAATTCTTAAAAACAAACTCGATTTTATTTCGTTTCACTATTACAATAATCTTGAGGATTTATCTGAAGCCTACACCAGTTTAAAATCTAAAATTAAAGATAAGCCTATTGTTATTACTGAGTATGGCATGTCGTCTTACAGTGGCTTTTGGAAACCTTTTGGACCATCTGAAGATAACCAAGCAGAATACCACAAAAAAATTCAAACGACTTTTGCAGAAAAAGACATTCCATTTATGTCTTGGACTTTATATGACTTTTCTAAAATACCAAAGGAAGTCGTGGGTAGACTTCCTTGGCGAAAAAATGTTCAAAAACATTTTGGTTTTATTGATAAAAATGGGGCAAAAAAGGCATCCTTTAAATATATCTCTTCTAAAGAATAACTTCGTTAGCGTTATTTAATTTAGGGTTATCTAGGTTTTTATCCTCTATAATTGTTTGAAACGTTTGCACATACATATCTGCAATTTGAGACATTGGGTGCGCAGTTGCTGCTTTGTAATTTGTTTTGGCCAGCTCTAACCTGTAAGCATCATTGGTTACAATAGCCTCAATAGCTTGCGCTAAACTATCGACACTTGTTGGGTTAAAAAATTCGCCTTCATAGCCTTCATCTTGTACTAATAATGCTAAATCTCCTAAGTCTGGCATTACCACAGCCTTACCATAACTTCCTGCTTGATGCAGCACACCAGAACTTCCTGTCGTTGATGTGTAAGGAAATACAACTACAGCACTTTCGTTAAAAATTACAGGTACATCTTCTTCCTCTACGTATCCTGTAAACCTTATTTGCGGCACGTGTTTATAATCGTCTTGTACTTTGGCTAAGTATTCTGGTACATTTGGATTATCGGTTCCGGCAATTACTACTTCCATATCTAAGCCTGTAGATTGTCTTACTTTCTCTACAGCTTCAATCATTCCTTCTACTTTTTTATAAGTTCCAAACTTTCCGAAGGTCATTATTTGTAATGGTCCTTCTGGTAAAGAATAATCAGGTTCTGCTGGTATTTCAAAAGTACCGTGAGGTATTAATTTTACGTTTTTAGCATTATACTTCTCTTCTAAAATATCTACATACTTCTGCATGGTTACAGCAACTGTATCTGCTTTTAGAATTAATCGTGTCAAAGTAGAACCTATAAAGCCATATATTTTTTGCATCATTTTGTTTGATGTAAAACCAGCACTTCCAAGATCTACTTCTTCTAGAATATTATGAAGCAATACTATATTTGGAATTCCTTTTAGCTGACAAACCAACGGTAACATTAATCCTAGTGCAGCTGCTACTTTTTTATCGCCAAACTTCATAAATTGAAGATTAAACAATACTGAATCTGGCTTTGTTTGGTTGATTGCTTTTGTTACCGAAAAAATTGTTTTATAACTGTTAAACGACCAACATTCTTTTACCGTAATCTTGCATCCATCTTCTTCAAACTGTAAATCTTTAGCACCTTCTGTTTTATCGGTTAACAAGATTAATTCTGTAACATCTTGATGCTTTCTGAACTGCTTTACCAAATGATAAGCGTACTCATTTAAAGTGACTTTACTTGGTGGATATGCTGTTACGATTGCTAATTTCATAATACTAGGTTTTTGTTTATTACACTACAAATTTGAAGGTTTATAAGGATAAAATTGCTTGATTTTAGACCGTTTGCGATTTACTGTAGACGAATGGTAAATTAGTTTAGATTAAGCCTTTTTTGTCTTACGACTTCGAGTCTAAAAAACGCTAACTGAATGATTAACAGCAATGCCATTGCAACAATTTGCATATGCACAACTTGATCTAAACTATCGTGGTAAAACACAACCAATACAACTTGTAACATTCCAAATACTCCAGAGATAACAACAGGCACATATTTATCTAAAGACAAGTAGTAATAAGCAAAGATGTTAGATAAGGCAAACATGGATGTGGCTATAGCATATTGCCACAGTAATGGTGCCATATCTATGTAAGCTTCACCAAAAAGTATATTTATTATTAACTCAGGAAAAAGCACACAACCTAATACTATAACTACAGATATAGCAGCGATGTATCCAACATACTTAAACAATACTGATGCTGTTTCTTTCCCTTCTTTTTTTAGTTCTACAACAGCTGGCAATAGTAACATTACAAACATCCAGGCAATAAAATATACGATACGACCAATCAATGCTAATGAAGCGTACAAACCGGCTTCGTAAGATTCAAAATAGTGTTTTACCAATAGGATGTCACTATTATTAATGATGATTTGTGTTAACTCGTAAAAGGCAGTTAGCAAAAAGAAGCGTTTTATTTGCTTACTATGCTCTGCTTCTAATTTTAAAGTCTTACTAAAACTAATCTGACTTGTTTTAAATGGAAACAATCCAAACGCAAAGGATATTAAAATACCTAACGCAATTACCCAAGATGCTTTAATATCGAAGATTAAAATGATAGCTAATGTAATGAGCAATCGGCTTAACATTTCGCCTTGATAAGTAATAGATAAAGCTTTAAACGCTTTTTTTCCTTGGTAGGTTCCTCTGTTAACACTCATTAGAAAGTAAAGCGGCACACCACATCCAAATATTACAAACATATTTGATGATGATGTATTAAAAACCGTTTGTAGTTGTGGTGCAAAAACCACAATTAAAAGACCAAAAACTACACCTACAATAAAGGATTGCTTGTAGACTTTAGCAACAAAACTCCTAAACGTATCTCCTTCAAACAACACAGAAAATTTTGCTGTGACCAATTGAAACGTCATCGCTACAAAAGACAATACCAATAAAAATGTGATGAGTACGGCAGCATCTGCAAACTGAGCAGGTCCTAACACACGACCCAAAATAAGGTTGTACAAATAGTTACCTCCATTTACTGCCAAAACACTAATTATAAAAAGCTGTTCGGGTGTGATTTTTTTAGATCTTAGGATGGCTAAGGCTTGCATAGTTTTTGCTTTTTTAGGTTAAAATTAAGCTGCTGTTTTAATTGCTCTTAGTTCTTCAAAAAGGTCTCTATTGATATTTCCTATAACCATAAAACCTCTATTCTGACTTAAAGCTCCTTTATACAATGTTTTAATCGCTCTAATGCCATTAGCATCAATTTCTATTACATTTCCTATATGAATAGTTAATTCTCCATTAGCATTTAAAATAGCTCCACAATGATTTTGAAAATATTTTGCTGTTGATGCATTAATAGAACCTTCTACTACAAATACTCCGTGTTTTTCTGTGATTGTAAGTGCCATATTTTTATAATTTTAATTATTTTTTCGTTCAATTCTGACACAAATATCTTGCGCATTTCCATGTAATAGCGTTCTATTTCGACGGATGGCAATTTGCTGTAGATGAATGAAGCGTTATTCATCCGTAACTTGCAATTAGTTAAAATGCAACAGACATGAAGACTTTAAAATCATTATTTACTATCAGTTTTTTAGCGTTTACTTTGAGCTTCTCTGCTCAGAATATGCAAGAAGGTTTTACCTATTTAGAAACTGGGCAATACGCTAAGGCCGAACAATTCTTTAATGACATATTAAAGGATTACCCAAATAACAAAACTGCACGTTTGTGTTATGGTCGTGCTATTGGACTAAACGGAAAAGCTGAAGCTGCTAATGCTTTATTTACAGATTTACTAGAGGATTATCCTAATGATTTTGAAGTAAAACTTAATTATGGTGAATCTCTACTTTGGAACAGCAACTTTGCAGATGCCAAGTCTTACTATAAAGGTTTAGTAACAGAAGATCCTAAAAGCTTTGCTGCCTTATTAGGTTTTGCTAACACACTTTCTAACCTAAAAGAATATGAAGATGCTCTAACCTACGTCAACAAAGCTTTAGATGTTTCGCCAGGAAACCCAAATGCTTTAACCTCTAAAAAATATATTTATTTGGGTTATGCTTACCAAAATCAGCAAGCACAGAACTACGAAAAAGCTGAGGAACTTCTCAAAAAAAACATTGAATTATTTGGTGATGATAAGGACACCTTACTCAATTTAGCCAATCTATATTTAATTTGGGAAAAGTTTGATAATGCCCAAAGCGTATATAACCGATTAGCCGAACAAACAGAGCACAACACTATAGCGCTTAACGGTTTGGCATTAGTCTCTCATCTAAAAGGCAAAGAAAAACAAGCTTTAGCCTTAAGTACTGAAGCCTACAATAGCATTAGCGATTCCACAGATACAACAATAAAACAACAAACAACAGAACGCTATGTACAAGCTTTAATCTGGAACAAAAAATTTAAAGCAGCTTCAGAATTAATAGATCAGCTTATTGTTGAATATCCTAACAACAACTGGGTTTTAGCTCTGCGTGCTACTTTAAATATTTATAAAAGTAACTTTAAGAAAAGTCTTGAAGATTACAATCAAATTCTAGTGAACGACAGTACATCTTTTGATGGTAACTTAGGAAAAGCTAACGTCTTAAAAGCATTAGGAAGAACTGAAGACGCTTACACCTCAGCAGAAAATACTTTAAAGTATTACGACAAACAGAAAGATGCCACTAATTTTATTATTCAATTAGATCTTAATTTTAGCCCAACAGTAGAAACCAAAACATCACACACGTTTGATAATGGAGACAACGAGGCTTACACATTCTCTGCAAATGTTACATATCCATTATCAACTAAATTACAACTATTAGGAAATTACAGTTACCGCACTACTAATAATAGTGTTACAGATGTTTCTGCTAATGCTAATAACTTGTCCTTTGGGTTATCGTATCAGTTAATCCCTAATTTAACGCTCAAAGGTATCGCAGGTCTTAACTCAGCTAAAGCGGAAAACAACGATTATAACCAATTATTAGCAGACGTATCCTTAAATATTAAAACCTTTAAGCTTCAAACCTTAGAGCTAGGTTATAAGCGCCAAGTAGAAAGCTTTAATGCCGAGCTTTTAGACCGAGAATTGGTACAAAACAACTACTACGCTAACTACAATCTTAGCACAAATTTTAATTTAGGTTGGTACACGCAGTTAATACACACCTCACAAAATGATGGTAACACCAGAAATCTATTGTTTACCTCTTTATACTATAACATTTTACCAAAGCCTGGATTAAAAGCTGGTGTAAATTACCAACACATTACCTTTAAAGACCAAGTGCCAACAATATACTTTAGCCCAGAAAAGTTTAATGCTTATGAGGTTTTTATAAACCTTATTAAAGATGAGGTTGTTGCCAAACCAAAAGAATGGTTTTACAATCTTACAGGTGCTTTTGGTTACCAGTTTATAGAAGACGACCCAAAGCAAACAGCATACAGAATACAAGGTGCTTTTGGTTATAAATTTTCTGAGCGTAGCTTACTTAATGTGTATGGTACACACAGTAATATTGCTTCTGCTACTGCTGCTGGTTTTACCTTTACTGAGGTTGGCTTGCGTTTTAAGTGGGTGTTTTTGAAGAAAGAATTTAAGAAATAACGGTCTTGTATATGAAAAGTGGCGGGTTATTAAGCGCTAACTTTTCGGTTTATAACTGACCTTTATTTTATTATTTCTCTTTTGTTCAAGCACTAAAACCGCTATTTTTATATAGGTTGTTAGCGTGTCGTTTTACTTCTAATGAAAAGCTATCGACCATTCATCCCAATGTTTACCGTTTGATAGCAGTCCTTGTTCAACCTTTTTCCTAATTTCATCTGTATATATCATACTCTCCCAAGTCCTCATTCTTCCTTCACCAGAACCTTGAATATTCGTAGCCGTAAAATATTTTGCTAAAGACCTCAAATTAGGATATTCCCATGCCAACTTATTTAATATTGAAGTTATCATAGCACCAATTGGTGAAAAATCTTCAGACTGATTTTCTGTCTCTTTAGAATGACAAATATATCCAGATGTTGCACTACCATTTGGACCATACTTGTCAGCCATTGTTTCCCAATTCGGTATTAGTCGAGGACCAATAAAAGTCATTTTGGTTGAAGACCAAGTGGCTAGGTCAGCAACACAAATAATATCTGGAATTTGATTAGGATGTTTAATTTTTAATTCATCTTCTAGCCACAATTTGTTCTCAATATTATCTATTGGTTTTGAGTTTTCTCCTTTCCAACTGTGTGAGTGTGCTAAAAGTCCATATAAAATTCCCGAATTTAACTCCTTATAAGGTGTTCCTTTTCTATTAGAAATATGTTCTCTGATTTCAACTGCATTCCTAATAAATTCGGCAATATGATTTGCTTTTAAAGTTACTTTGCATTCAAACGCGGCCAAAACACCTCCCGCTAAATACAGTTTTTTGTCAAGTAAGTGTTTGGGATATTCAGGTTGCAGTATTATTATGTCAACTTGTGGACTCGCTATTCCTTTTTCACTTAAAATCCTTCCTTTTGTGACGATTTGAAAAGTTGAGGGAAGCCAGTTTCTTAAAAGTGTTGCCCAATTTTCCTCACCTTGGTCGCCAGCAGTACCAGGGTCTTCAGTTGCTCGTTTTTGGATTCGTAGGTATTCATTCTCAATTTCTTGAGTTGCTGAATTCATAAAATCTTTAAGGTCGTTTGATTTCATATTTGATTCTAATCTCAATGTACCTGACAAATGGATATACATATTAACTATACCCTACCTGTATGTTTAATCTCTATTAAATTGTTCGTCAAACAAATCTCTTCATAAATATACCATTAAAACTCAAAATAAAAAGATTCGCCTCTTCGCTCTGAATGACAGAGACAAAAAAAGGCAAAAGCTTTCGCTTTTGCCTTTTACCATGTAGGTTAAGTTATGTAATCAAAAAAGGGCTAATTAATAATCAGTTTTAAGGGATTAATATTGTACTGATTACTAATAATTTTACAGAAGTATAAGCCTGTGCTTAAATCGTTTCTGTTAAAGGTGATGCTGTTGCGTCCTGCTATTGCATTGTATGTTTTGTTATAAACTTGCTTACCCAATTGGTCGTACACTACAAATTGTAAGGTTTCGGTTTGCGTTAAACTAAAGGTTAGGGTTGTTTTTGTTGTCATTGGGTTTGGGAATGCTTGTAAGGTATTTTCCGATGATGCAAACTCATCTATGGATAAGCTACCCTCTTGTGATAATCTAAGATTGCTTAAGTTCATCATTTTAGAACTTGTTGTACCATCTTCAGACACCATAGTAAATACTATAGTTACTACATCATTTAATAGTGGTGCATCAGGAGTATTATTTATAAAATCAGCTATTGGCAATACAAATTCTTGTTCGGTATTGGTTAGGGCAATTGTAGTTTTGTATTGCTCTTCCCAGTTGTTAATACTTTCTTTTACGAATGTAATTTCTAAATTTCCTGTACCAGATGCACTTAACTTTAAACTGTTATAATCTGATAAATCAACTGCTTTAAAACGTGGTGTTAATGCTCTGTAAGCTGCTACATATGTATTTGTTGTAGCCCTTAATTGCACATTACGTTCTATAGGAAATTCATCTGAAGTAAAGTCGTAATCATTTTCTGTTACATTGTATAAACCAACTGTTGTACCATCTTGTGAATCGTCTATTCCCCAAGGACCATCTGACATAAACAAGTCATCTGGCGTAGCAATACCATCACCAATTCTAAACCCAATATCAAACAAACGTCCAGTCTCAACCGTTAGATTAGTGATGTATTGCTCACCCAAGGTTAGGGTATTACTCATATTTTGAAATTCGCTGGTTTCTGTAGTTCTATAACCTGCATCTAAGTTTACAGTTTCTGTAGCATTGACATTAATAATCTGTAGGTCTAAAGCTCCGTTTCTATATTGTCCTTTTCTAACAAATACTGTTGGTGGAGTTGAAATGTTGTACTCCGAAATTTCCTTTTCAATATTTAATAAGTTTAAAACCTCTTCTCCTAAAAGATATAAATCATCTACTGTATTTGCCCAAATTTGGAAATTGTAAAAAGTGACATCGCTTTCGTACTGATCTAAATTCCAGTGGCTTTCTACAGCAAAATTTAAATCGTCATTTACAACCTTTGCCGAAAGGCTTAAAACAAACTCATACGTTCCATCTATATTCTTAATAATAGATTTAATAAAAGGTTGCTCATTGATAGTTATTGTGTTTACCGAAATTAACTCTGCACCTAATAGACGATCACAAATGTATTTTGTGTGTTCGTAAACACCGTTTTCGGTTTTTAGAGCTAAAACTGTAGCAATTGGTGTATCGTTATTCATATAATCTACAGCATAAATTTCGCTTGCGTTTGTAATATTTACCAGGTCTGAAGGTGTAGATTCTATAGCTTCTGTTTCGCCAATAACTTCTAAAGGCACAAAATCTTGTAACGTAAAGCTATTGTCCGACGTGCGCTGTGCATACATAAAATCTCTCGATACTCTTGGCGCAAGACTTCTATCAAACGTGTAACCTGTTTTTGCTCTGTTGAAGTTACGTGCATTAATTTGCTCAGAAAGTCTGTTGTTACTTTCTAATCCACCTTCGTTTCCACCAGAAGTTGGTGGCTCAATAATATCGCACATTCCAAATCCTGAACATGAAGGGTCTTGGCAATCTATTAATCCATCACCATCATCATCAATACCATTATCACAAATTTCCTGTAAAACAGGTGCTGTTGGGCAACGTGCTCCATCGTTACTAGAGCTTGATGGACCAAAAGCAAATAAGTTAGAGTCCATATCTGCAGCTGAATTGACAGTCTGTACGTTTTGAATCACATAAATGGTTCCTGTTTGGTTTGCAGATACATAAAAACGACCATCTGCATCAAAATAAACCGCTCCGTAAGTATAATTATTTCCTGTTAGGATTGGCACAATACCTAGTGAAGTTACAACGCCATTTTCAGGGTTAATTCGGTATAAAATATTAGTATTTTTTTCTACTGAATATAGTTGACCATCTACAGCATTAAAAGCCCAATCATGGATATTAATACTCTGAGACAGTGTTTCTGTAGCATTATGCTGTGTGTAATTTGGAGATTCAGGATCTAAATCTATTTTATAATACGTTGTACCACCTCCTTTAAGGTAATACATACCTTCTGCACTAATACCACCAATGTATCGGTTACTATTTGGCAGCTCGTCTATATAATAGGTTGTGGTTGTAAAATTTTTACCTATTCTAACAATAGATTTTGCTGGCGATCCTAAAGAACCCCAAATAAAACCATCTGCCGGATTGTATGCAGCTCCGTTTATATTACCTGGAGTAACATCTGTCGCAACCTGATAAGAACTACCAGAGGCTAAATCTACAGCATACACATCATTATACTGAAATAAATAAGCATTATAATCGCAATTAAAAGGAATATCTTCTTGCGCAAAACTGATACAGCTTAATGCAAAGAAGACGAGACATAAAAGTTGATTTCTAAATGTGTAAAATTGTTTCATAAGTCTGGATATTCTTGTTTCCTGAAGCAAATTTACCTCAGTTATTCACCAGACTTTTGTGATTTTCGATTACTACTACAACTATTGCGTTAGTTTACAGTTTACTTTCGACGAATGGTTTTTTCTGATTTTTTTTCAAGATTCATCTAAAAACAAAAGGCAAAAACTTTCGTCTTTGCCTTTCTACCTAGTTAGTAATTAGGGTTAAATAATAATCAGTTCTTAAGGGGTTAAATACCACTGACTATTATAGTTTATTGCTATTAATCATTTTCTAAATTTGAAAAAGACAAAGGCTTTCGCCTTTGCCTTATCCTTACCATCAATCCAAAAAACCATTAAACTTAATGACTCTTTTGTCAAAAGTAATACTAAGGCGTGTTTTAAATACCTTTTTTTGTTGAATGCAACGAATATAACTTTAGAATGCAAATAAGTGTCGACGAATGGTAACTGAGCGGAAATTTTTAGCTAAAAAAAGACAGAAGTTTTTACTTCTGTCTTCAACTGCTATTAATTCAATATTTAACCTACTTCTTGAATCTTGGTCAAAGATAAAAAAGATAACACCTTACAAATTTTATAATTCGATGACTGTACCTAGTGAAACGTTAAACGACAATTTGAGCTCGACGCACTGTTTAAAGTAGATTTAAACGCTTCATTAATTCTGGTCGGTTAGAACGACTCACAGGAATGACATCTTTTTTAATTAAAACACTATTATCTTCTATATCTATGATCTTATCTACGTTGATAACGTAAGAACGATGTATTTTTAAGAACAAGTTATCGGGAAGCTTTTCTTCAATTTTCTTTAAGGTTGAATGAACTGTATAGTTTTTTGTTTCAGTTTTAATTTGAATATAATCTCCCTTAGCTTCAACCAAATAGATACTTAGAATATCAATTTTTATGAGTCTTCTATCAATATTTACATACAAATCATTGCCAGATGAGGTCTCTACATCATCTGCAGGTTTTTTGGTCTTTTTAGGAGCGTTCGCTACTGCCTCTGCCTTTTGTATAGCTTTTTTAAACCGCTCTGGTGTGATGGGTTTTACTAAATAATCTACAATACAATCGTACTCAAATGCTTGTATTGCAAAATTAGAATCTGAGGTGGTCAATACAATTTTTGGAGGGTTTTTTATAGTTTCTATAAAATCAAAACCCGTAAAGTCTGGCATGTGTATATCTAAGAAAATAAGATCTACATCGTTTTGATTTAGATACTTTATGGCCTGAATTGCATTAGGAAACTCTTCTAAAACATTTAAGCCATCTACATTACTGCATAATTGATTAATTATAGCTCTTGCAGTTGCTTCATCATCAATAATAATACAATTCATAAAACAAGATTAAAGGGTCTCTAAAAAAATGGTCATGTTTTGCAAAATAGCTTCAAATTCTATTTTGCCTTCTGCGCTATTTTCTAGGAGATTGTGCTCATAGTCTACAGCAACTTCATAACTCTTTGTGAGGCCTAAAATACTAATTTTATGCTTAAGTTTATGAACGTTTTCTGCGGCAGCTTTAAAATTACCAGCACTAAGATTATCGAAGTACACCTGCTTCTCTTCGGGAAACTCATTTTGAATTATATCTATAAGTTTTTGCTCAAATGCTTTATCTCCTCCAGACATACTTTCTATGTAGGATAAATTAGGCTGTTCCATCATTATGTTTTTTTAAAGTGAAATAAAATGTGGTTCCTACACCTAGCTCTGATGTTAACCAGATTTTTCCACCATATAAATCTACTATTTTCTTTACTATAGAAAGACCAACTCCTGTTGAATCTTTTGTGTTTTCTAGCTTCTCAAAGACCTTAAATATCTTTTTAAAGTAAGCTTCGTCTATTCCTTTTCCGTTGTCTTTTATGTAGAATTCCCAAAATTGCTTTTTATCTTCTACACCAATCTCAATTAAACCTTTAGGCTTGTCGTTATATTTTACAGCGTTGCTAATTAAATTCTGAAACAATTGCTGTAACCTGTACTTATCACCTAATATAGTTGGGAGTTCTGGTATGTCGATAGAAATATGGCTAGGTATCTCCATCAAATTAAGTACGTCTTTAAGCAATACATTAATATCTACTTTATAAGTTTCTATTTGGTTTTTACCAATAGTAGAATAGTCTAAGATACCATTAATTAAGGCGTCCATTTTCTCTACATTAGAACGAATTAAACCAAGTTGTGCACTACAATGATCATCTAGCTTACCTTTATTGTCTTCAATTAGCCAAGATGCAAGTGTATCTACACTACGAAGTGGTGATTTTAGATCGTGAGACACCATGTGTGCATAATCACTAAGCTCTTGGTTTTGCACCTCTAGGTTGTGAAGTAACTGTTCTTGTTCTTTAAAAGCCCTACATGCCTTTAAATTAATAGTAAACTTTTTGATCACTGGTTCTAACTGCGATAAATCCTTATTACTAATATTATTTTTTTTAGAATACAAGAACAAATAACCTTGTGCATCTAAGTTGAAAATTGCCATCTTTCCTTCTTCTATCGGTATTGGTGCTATTCTGGAAATAGCTTTATTAACTGTTATTATTTTACCAAAATCAATAGTATCTAAAAACCCAGAGGCGTCATCATCTTTTTTTATATTAATTTCTTCACCAAAAGGAATGGCATAGGTAGATTGCAACATGTTATCTTTGGGCTCTATAATCCATGCAGCATTGAGGTTTTTTCTTTTGAGTAAAAGCTTTAAAAACAAATCGCAACTCTCCTTGTAATCTAACGATTTGCCTATCGCCATAGCATACTCGTAAAGCTGAAGAATATCTAATATGTGGTTTTCAATTCTCATTATTCAAACAAGCCCACAACTATAGTCTTATTATAAAACTCTAAGAAGCCTTCTCCATAAGAAGAAATTTCGCCTAAGGTTAATGCACCACCAATTGATATGTTATCAAAACTATTTTCTAAGGTACTTGTTATGGCCTTTAGTTCTTTATCAAAATTATCTTCTAAGAATAAAATCCTGGATATACAGTCTATTAGAATTGCTTTTCTTGGCACAGATGCCTTTTTTACACTATCCTCAGCTGCTGATTTGGCCGCATCTATCAAGGAATCTTTATCACCGTTTAAGATATCAACAACCGCATTATCTTCTAACTCACCGACACAAATTAATTCGCCTTTTTCGTTTACCATTAGTGGATCTCTAACGATACATTCAGCATCATCTTTTAAAATACCAAAAGGATATCCTTTTGCTATATCAAAGAAATTATCATCGGTAAAGGTTTTGCCAGAATGTGCTTCCACAACTTCCTTATAGACTTCAAAAGGGTTTTGCCAATTAATTTCTTTTATGACGTTACCCTCTGCACTTGTAACAATAAATGGTCCTTCTATTTTACTCCATCCATGTCTCACACCAATTCTTGAAGACATTTTCATAATTGCAAATACAGCAGCATCCTGAAAAATACCATCGTTATTAAAAACACAGGGCTGCTGCTCTAATGATAAACTACCTGCACCACCACCAAAATAGTTAGTCTGCATCCCATAGTTTTCATAGAGCTCGCTTAAATAATGAGAAATATTAGACGTTAAACCATCGACATAAGTAAATAGACTGTAATCTTGATTTTTATTAAAAACAACACTAGGGATTGTATAATCCTTTGTACTTATGTTTTTAACTAAAAACATAGAATCTAAATTATTGAGTGTATTAACAACGATACCTTTATCTAAAATAGAGTTGCCATGAATGACTTTTGGGAAAAGCCCACCCATAAACTTAATATCAGAATTATTAAGCTGAATAATAAGTTCATTTATATCTATTTCTGTGTGCTCACCGATCGTTATCAATGCAGCATTTTTACTAACATGATTTGAAATTGCTTCTGCAATTTCTACTGTATTTGTAGTAGTTATTAACATATTATTTTTTTAGGGTAAAGTAAAATGTGGTGCCCTCACCTGGCTTACTCTCTAACCATATTTTACCGTCATGGAGATTAATAATTTTCTTAACTAAGGAAAGACCTATACCTGTTGAATCTTTACTTTTATTTAGTGAATGGAAAATTTTAAAAACTTTTTCATGAAATTGAAGCTCTATACCAATACCGTTGTCTTTAATAGAAAATCTATAATATTTACCATCTTCTATTGCGCCAATTTCTACATATCCTTTTTCTTTATCATTAAACTTAACAGCATTACTAATTAAATTTTGAAACACTTGTTGAAGTTTAGTTTTATCACCATTTACAACAGGTAAAGGATTAATCAATTTTATATTAATTTGCTCTGGTATGTATAAGATTTTGAGCAAGTCTTCTACTAACAAATGCGTATTTACTGGCTCTGACTCGGTGTTATCTGAGGCAACACTAGAATAATTTAAGATGTCTGAGATCAACTGCTCCATTTTTTCTAACGTTGTTTCAATAAGGCCAATATTTCGAAGGCTTACATCATCAAGTGTATCTTTATTATCTTCTTTTAACCAGCTTATTAATGCATCTATACTTCTTAGAGGTGATTTTAAATCGTGAGAGACTATGTGCGCATACTCTTGTAATTCTTCATTACTTTTTTCTAGTTTTTGAAGTAATTTTTCTTTTTGAAATTCTAAATTTTTAAGCTCTGTTATATCTAAGTGTATACCTATTGAACCTATTGTATTACCTTTTAAATCATAATTGGGTGCACCACTGATTAACCAATATCTAATATCACCTGATTTATTTTTAACCTTTAATTCATAGGAATTAGACTCACCCTTAATTCGCTTTTCATTTTCTCTTTTTATAACATCATTATCCTTATCTGCTTGAAAAACGTCTCCGCCTTTTTTACCTAATAACTCTTCTTCAGTGTAACCTGACATCTCTTCAAAACTTTGATTAACCATCAAAATTTCATCATTATTATTTACCTCAACGAGTCCAAGATTCATGTTAGCGATAATGTTGCCGTATTTTTGCTTCTCTGCAACAAGTGCTTGCTGGTATTTATTCTCTAAAGTGATGTCTCTAACAATACCTTGAGCCGCAACTGCCCTTCCGTCTTCGTAAATTGTACTTGCATTAATATGAACTAGTTTTTGCTCGCTGTTTTTAGTTTTGATATTAACTTTAAAATCTGTTATAGATCCTTTTTCCAATAACCTCTTAAATGAAGGGGCAACACGGCTTACTTCATCTTCACGCACAAGATTCATTAAATTAATGTCTTCTTTCTTAGCATTGAATCCTAATAAATCTGTAGCTGCTTGGTTCATTTTTAGAACATTTCCCCAAAGGTCCATAATCACATAGGCGTCTGCTATGTTTTCAAAAACACCTTGTAATTGAGAGTTGGTTTTAGAATATAAAGTGGTAAGTTCTTTGTGAGAGGCTTCTAGTTTTTGGTTTAGCTCATATAATTCTGCAGATTTTGCTTCCAAAATCTCTTCTGCTGCTTTTCTAGAAGCTCTTTCTCTTGCAAGTGTTCTTTTGAGAATATCTACTTCTTCTTGGCTCATATTTAAGCTTTATTGATAAAAAACCTAACTTCTGTTCCTTGATCATTAAGTTTTTCCATGTCAATATTTGCTGGTACATTAAAAAGCTTAAATGTCTCTAACATCAAGCCTTTTCCTAACATATACAATGCCTTATCAGACTTATATACCATTACCATTTTGTCATCAGTTTTCTCTTCTAACTCAAAAGTTGGTAATTGAGCATCTGAATATATCTTCTTTACCTCAACATGAATATGATTTTCTATTGAAGCTAATAAACTCATTGGATCTTTATAGTGCGATACTAAGTTAGGATGCGACTTTATTAGCGCCTTAAAGAGATGCTCGGCGTACACCATTAGCAAATCATCTATGGCTATATCTGTATTTTCGCTTAAGTGTGAAATGAGTTGTAGCATTTCTGAAAATTCATAAGTCCCAACAGATGTATAGACTCCTTCAGACTCTAAATTAGACTGATTGATGATTTTATCTACCATTGCCAGGCCAAATTTTTCCTCAACTAGTTCTAAAAATTCGGTAAAGATTATACCTTTCATAGGTTTGTTTTTTATGTTCAAAAAAGGGCATTTTTAACCACAGAAAATCAAATCACTTTTTACAAATGTTTAAAGAAGATTGTGAAAAATATATTAACTAAACTGTGATTAACTCATTAATACTCCAATATCCTAATAATTTTTCAATTTTAGAAACATAATCTTCGTATTTTAGAGGTTTTAGTACATAACCTGCTACTCCTATCTTGTAACATTCTAAAAGATCACGTTGGTTATTTGATGTTGTAAGAATTATGGTTGGTATATATTTTAATCTATCATCTGCTTTTAGAATCTTAAGAAATTCTATTCCATTAATTTTTGGCATATTTAGATCTAAAAGAATAATATCTGGAAGCTTATCTTTTTCTTCTAAGAGTTTAAGTGCTTCTTCACCATTATTAGCTTCTATAATCTTATGATTAAGATTTAAAGATGAAGTTGCTCTGCCGAGCTTCATTACCTCTATCATATCATCTTCTATTAGTAAAACCTTAAGATTTTTCATATTTAGCTAAATTGTAACATCGCAAGTTACATTGAAATGAAGAATACGACCACCTTTATTCGGTTGATAGAGGTTTACTGTCGCTGGATGGTAGATAAGTGTCGACGAATGGTTTTTAGCTAAGCAGCTATAGATCCTTGGCAATTAAGCTTGTTAGTAGTTTTTATTGTTGTTATCTGTGCTTCGTGCTTTATTTTTTCAAACTCTTGTAGAAACTCTATTGAGAAGTTCTTGTAATGCTTTTCTTCCAAATACATTTCAAACTGAGATATAAACTCTAAATGCCTTAAGGTTTTATTTAAAATAACGTGATTATTATCTTCAACTTCATAAGTAATCGTTTTAGGTTTAATCTTCTTTTGAGCTTCTATCTTCTGTATCTTAACTTTAGTTGATTTTTTATCTATTGAATAATTTTGTGTAAAGTTTTCTATAAAGTTTTTTAAACTATTCTTTAAAAACAAGTAAACACCTATTTGTGTTAGTGTTAATGAAAAAAATGTCAATATATTACTCATAGCTTTTGAGGGACTTTGATTGTTTGATATAACAAATTTAAAATCTCAACTTCTCATAAAATGTTGTTTTTAGACGAGTAAACATTTGTAAGCGACGAGTGGAAGATGATTATCTTTAATCTAACATACAGTTTAACAGCTATAAACTGTCTCTTACTTTTTTAGGAAGCCCTTTTACTACTTCATCATAAGAATGGTCTATGAGTTGTAGAATGAGTTGTGTAGATAAATCTGTATTGTGAATTTTAATACTGTTCCATAGTTTTTTGTGCATATGGTAACCAGGTGTAACACTATCATACTCTGCACGTAGCTCTTCTGCATAATCTGGATTGCACTTAAGGTTTATAAAACCTTCTCCTTTTTCCCACTTAGACAAAGACGCTAACGCAAACATTTTGTTGCAAACTTTAAAAACCAAGACATCATCATCAAAAGGAAAGTGTTCTGTAACTTCCTTCTTTTGCATGCAATAATTTCTGTAGTCTTCTATGTTCATACAACTTCCTGCGATGGCAGGAATCTTATTAAATTAATACCTTTTAGCTATAGATTGCCACGTCCCATCGTCCTGGCAATGACAAATACTATTTTAAGAGCTTTTTGTCTTCTCCTTCAACTTTTAAACCTGAATAGTCTAAAGTCCAGCCTATGGTTTGCACAAGATTTTCTATGAGCTGTATAGCTTCCAAGGCTTCTAATTTAGCAACATTATACAAGCCACTTTCTGGGATTTTATCCATAATATGTTCTTTGGCTTTGGTATGAAGTTCAGTAAGATCTGAAGCTTCAAACTTATTAAACATACCATCTTGCTTGTCGTAATAATTAATATCGCTTTCTATAGACAAAACTTCTGGTTGTGGAAAATGAGATAAGACTACTGTTTTAGATTTTAAATCTGAACGCATCTGCACTTTACTTAAATCAAAACCAACATGTGCTTTAGCATTAATGACTACCAAAGCTTTCTTTCTACTAGATATAAGTTTTAAAAATTTTTCTTTTACATCTTCATAGTGATAAATCTCTGCAAAATCCCCTTCTACAGTAATAAACTTACAAACACGTTTTATCTTATCTAACAAAACGATAGATTGTTCACTGGTTTTCTTTTTAATTTTCCATTGTCTAAAAATGGTAACCAAACCCAGTGTTACCAGGACGCTAATGATTATTATAAAAAATGTTTCCATATGTATTATTGAGACACTTTTATCGTGCCCTCGTCACATTGCTATGCTTCCTATCAAGTCACTGATACTAAAATAAATTCAGCATGACAAGATGTAACTTATCTAATCTAATATTTTATACAGCACAGGTTTACTTGGCGTAGCATCATTTTCAAAAGGTGCAATCTGAAGATTTAGCATATAAGCTCCATCTTCAATCTTATTGGATACATAGATAAACTCTGTAATAGTTGCATCTTTTCTTATAACTCCTTTTGTGTTCCAAAATGAGTTGTGTGCTTTTAGCTCGCCACCATCTTCTTCTCTATCGACGCTTGGCAAATCAATTAATAAATGTTTAATTCCCTTTTTTACCAAAAGCTTAATAGCATCTTCTTCAAAATATGTCCAATTAGTATCAGAGTATTGTTTTGTTTTTTTGTCTTTGGTATTTGGTATTGTTCTTACTACCAATGCCTCTCGCTTTTTGTTTCCTATTGCAAATTGGAGCTGTTTTGCAGAAATCACATAATCTTCACCTTGTTTTTCTGGTGCTACGGTAATCACTTCAGCCAAAAAGAAAAATCGCTTTAAATGTTTATTTATAGAGTATTTTTCTTTTGTTATATGACCCACAGTTTCTGTATGTGTACCGTGAGAATGAGGATTAAAAGTAATCCTATTAAAATTAACCGACGCACCATTTTCTACACTAATCACATCTTTCTCAAAAACCTCAGGTTCTATTTTTGGCGGACCAATATACCAAGCATTAACGTTTGAAGTACCATTCTTTATCGGGATTGATATATCTAAAGGTTTGGTTAAATCTATTTTTAGTTTTCTAGAATTGTATTGAATTTGTGCAATCACGCTAAATTAAGTTTAAAGAGTTGGCTCGCAATACCGTCACTTAAAAACTGTCCTTTTTTAGTAACGCGTATGTGCTTATCATCAATATACAATAAATGTTGGTTTATAAAAGTTTCGGCTTGTTCTTTTAAGTATTCTTTATAAGTTTTTCCAAAATCTTTTTCAACCTTATCTAAAGACACTCCCCAAATGGTTCTTAAACCTGTCATTATATACTCGTTGTAACGGTCTGTTGTGGTTAAAGTTTCAATCTCAATTGGCAGCTCGTTTTGTTCTATTGTTTTGATGTACTTAGTATTATTTCTAACATTCCAACCACGTTGTTTACCATTAAAAGAGTGTGCAGATGGCCCAATTCCCATATAAGGTTTACCTTGCCAATAGGCAGAATTATTTTTACTAAAGTAACCTTCTTTACCAAAGTTAGAAAGCTCATAATGTACAAATCCTGAATCTTCAAGTTTAGCCTTGAGCAAATGAAATTGTTCATGTGCTTGCTCATCGTTTACATCATCTATTATTCCTTTTTTTATAAATGATGCCAAAGCTGTTTTGGGCTCAACTGTTAATGCATAACTCGAAATATGAGGAACATTATAACTCAATGCTATATCAATATTTTGAAGCCATTGTGTATTTGAAGCCCCTTGAATTCCGTAAATTAAATCGATTGAAATATTATCGAAGTATTGCGTTGCTACAGACAAACATTCTTTTGCTTCTTGGGCATTGTGCGCACGATTCATCAACTTTAAATCACTCTCAAAAAAGGATTGAATACCAATACTTAATCTGTTAATACCAATACTTCTATAATTTTCGTAAAGACCTCTCGACTGCGCTCGAGGTGACAGCTGAGTTTCTATCAAATCATCTGGATTGGCTTCGAGCGTGATTTCGGGATTGTTAGTTACCTTGTAATTTTTGTAGATTTCTTCAATCAACAATCTTAATTCGTCATTCGTTAATAGGCTAGGTGTTCCTCCTCCAAAATAGATGGTTTGCACCTCAATATTTTTAAATTCGTCTTTACGTAATTGTATTTCTTTTACTAAAGCGCTTACCAATTCATCTTTCTTTTTCATAGATGTTGAAAAATGAAAATCACAGTAATGGCAAGCCTGTTTACAAAAAGGAATATGGATGTAGATGCCTCCAGCCCCTTCTAACTTCCCCAAAGGGGAAGAACGATAACTCAATCCTTTTTTTGATTGTTTATCCATTACATTTATTTTCCCCTTTGGGGATTAAGAGGCTTTTCTATTCGATTTTCATTCTGTTTTACAAAAGCTGCCCAGCCTGTATAACTTTTACCAACCTCAACGCGACCTTGATTATAAAAATGACAAACCGCTGCCGCCAATCCATCTGTAGAATCGAGATTTTTTGGTAATTCTTTTAGATTCAATGTGCTTTGTAACATCTTAGCCACTTGTTCTTTACTGGCATTACCATTGCCTGTAATTGCCATTTTAATTTTCTTGGGTGAGTACTCTGTGATAGGCACTTCGCGCGACAGACCTGCTGCCATGGCAACACCTTGAGCACGACCAAGTTTTAGCATACTCTGTACATTCTTACCAAAGAAAGGAGCTTCTATGGCTATTTCATCTGGATGATAGGTGTCGATGAGTTCTACAGTTCGTTCAAATATGAGCTTAAGTTTTAGATAATGATCGTCGTACTTTTTAAGATGCAATTCATTAAGTTGCATAAACTGCATCTGTTTACCAACCACTTTAATGAGTCCAAATCCCATTATAGTTGTTCCTGGATCTATTCCTAATATTATCTTTTCTTTACTCATACTATTAATCACAATACTGACAACCACTTAGCGATACAGCAATACCAAAAGTAACATTGAATACGCTACCGTTAAACGCTCCTAGTCCGCTTATAACTGGATCATACTCATCTAAAGATGTTAAACCATAAATATATGCTACATCTGTATAAACAGATACTTTTTCGTTAATAGCATAGTGTAATTCTAAGCCACCTAATAAATTTAAATAAGACTGCTTGTTATCTTCTAAACCACCCAAAGGTTTTGCAAAACTAAATCCTGGTCCTACATGCAAGATGGTTCTTAAACGTGGTGGTAAAAAACCTAAGTATTCCGTAGGGTCAAATACAAATTGTGCGTTTATTCGCGAGTAATTTATCTTAAACTCCGGTGATTCATCATCATTGCTAAAACGATTAAACCCATAATCTAATTTTACACCATATGCACGCTTAAACATGTGTTGCACACCAATATTTACTGTAGGAAAATTTAGCGACTGAGCATATGTACCATCAACAAAACCATCTGTTGTAGGATAATTAAAACCCACAGCAAAAAGAGCTTTCCATTTACTGGTTGCCTTAGCAAATTGTGCATTCACCTGCATAGAAAGACATAAGACACTAACTAAAAAAAGGTATTGTTTTAAATTAAGTTTCATGTGTGAGTTTTTGATTTAATTTGCAGTATGTACAACAATGTGTCTTACAAAACTAAGCAATTCTTCTTTGTGCTGATTAAGTTAAGCATTGTTGTTGGTGCATTTTATTTTATTTATTCAAAACTCACCGAAAATGGACAACTTCAGCTGAGTGATTTTATAGCTTTTTTGAAAGAAAACAACACATTTTCTGCAAAAAACATCGTTTTTTTAGTCATTTTAAGTGGTTTTAATTGGTTTTTTGAAATTTTGAAATGGAAAACTTTAGTTAAAACCATTAAAACAATTTCTTTTAAAGACGCTTTAGAGCAAAGCCTTGGTGGTTTAACTGCATCGCTAATTACACCAAACAGAATTGGCGATTATGGTGCAAAAGCTGCCTACTTTACCAAAACCTATAGAAAACGTGTTCTACTACTTAATCTCTTGGGTAATATTGGGCAAATGACCATAACAACCCTTTTTGGTGTTATAGGATTAGTAATTTTTATTAATCGCTATCAACTAGAAGTTGATTATTATAAAGTCGTAAGATTTGGTGCTTTAATTTTATTGATGTCTGTTTTTGCTATTTTCGGAATGAAGCATAAACGCTTTAATATTAGAGGATATTCTGTTAATCAAATTTTAGATTATATTAAAAACATCACATTAAAAGTGCATGTAAGTAATATTATCTTATCACTATTACGATACCTTATTTTTTCATTTCAATTTTATTATCTGTTAACAATTTTTGAAGTTAACCTCAGCTACTATGACGATATGGTTGTTATCACAAGTATGTATCTATTAGCTTCTATAATACCAACAATTTCTATATTCGATGTTGTAATAAAAGGAAGTGTGGCTGTTTTTTTATTTAGTCATATTGGTGTAGATGAGCTAACCATTTTATGCATTGTTTTAATTATGTGGATACTAAATTTTGCCATCCCTAGCGTGCTTGGCAGCTATTTTGTTTTAAATTTTAAACTCCCTAAAACCAAAGCATGATTTCTACAACACTCATAACAATTGTAATTGTCTATTTAATTTTTATAGTTGGCTTTATCTATGGTTTTGACAAGGTTAAAGATTTTGAGCTTCAGGATTTAAAACCTAAAACTAAGTTTTCTATCATCATTCCTTTTAGGAATGAAGCGGAAAATCTTCCAAAATTATTAGTTTCAATATTAAATCTGAATTATCCAAAGTCAATGTTTGAAATTATTTTGGTTGATGACGATTCTAAAGATGGTTCCGTGGAAGTGATTCAAAACGTTCTCGATACATCACGCAAAAAGCGTGACACTCGAACTGACGTTATTAAGCTTATAAAGAACAACAGAACTTCAAATTCTCCAAAAAAAGATGCGATTAGTTCTGCCATTGCTATAGCAAAACACGATTGGATTATTACTACAGATGCAGATTGCGTCTTACCAAAATATTGGCTAGACACTTATGATGAATGTATTCAAACTAACCAACCAAATTGTATTGTTGCACCAGTGACTTACAATGATGGCGGTTCCTTTTTAAAACGTTTTCAAATCCTTGATGTTTTGAGTCTGCAAGGTGCTACCATTGGAGGCTTTGGCCTTAAAATTCCTTTTCTATGTAATGGTGCCAATTTTGGGTATAAAAAATCTATCTTTCAATCCGTAAATGGTTTTAGTGGCAACGAAAATTTGGCTAGTGGAGACGATATTTTTCTACTTGAGAAATTCAAAAAAGCTAACTCTAAAAAAGTCTTTTATTTAAAATCTGATAAAGCCATAGTAACTACAAAACCTGTTTCAACCCTCAATACTTTAATTCAACAACGATTAAGGTGGGCTTCTAAAACAAGTCGTAATCCTAATTGGTTTTCAAAGTTAGTTGGACTCGTTATTTTTTTAGGAAATCTTGCTTGTATCGCTGTACTTCCGCTTTTGTTTTTTAAATTCATACCAACTAGAATTGTAATTGCTTTATTGGTAATAAAATTCAGTATTGATTTTCTCTTATTATTTAAAACCTCACGTTTTTTTAAACAAGAAAACGTCTTGTTTTCATACATTTGGTCTTGCCTAATTTATCCTTTCTTTAGCGTATACATTGTTGTACTATCGCTTTTTAAGCCATACAAATGGAAAGGTAGAACTTTTAAAAAGTAACCATTTCTTAAGATATTTTTAATAGCTTTACTGAAACCAACACCTGTAATGAGTAGTTGATATACCGCAAATCACTTAAAAACGAACAAATGAAAAAAATTCTTTTTGCAATACTGTTCTGTCTGGCTTTTCAGTTAAATTATAGTCAAGAAACCTACACTGTTAATGGTGAATCCTTAGAACTTAAAACCGAAATTAACGGCAAACTCGATTTACTTTGGAATGTTATTGATGGTAAATACCGTTATTTTGTTAAAACTGAAGATGGCAGTATTACTGAACTGAAGAATACCAAAGACGATAATAATGATTATCAAGAAGAATATAAATCTACACTTAGCAGCCTTACCAATGGCATCCCTACAGACAAGCTAAAATTAACGCTTTACAGCCTTAGGAATTATATAGACAATTATAATGCTTCTGTAGATTCTAACTACACTTCTACAAGTACTGAAAGTAGTGTTCAGTTTAGACTTGGGTTTTCTGGCGGAATTACAAATAATCCATTTGTTGGTAATCCAGACAACACTAAAACACCAATGCTTGGTGCTGAATTAGAAATTTATGAAGCTAATGTTTTACCAAGACACTCTGGTTTTTTGCAAGCTAGACACGCTTTTGAAAGTGATGATTTTAAATACAGTACTACAGAATTTTCGTTAGGATATCGTTACAGATTTATAAACAAGGAAACATTTTCAATTTATGGACAAGTAAAATTAGCAACACTCAACCTTTCTAATGTTACATTCTTAAATGAAAGTGATATGGAAATTGAATCGAGCGAAACCTCGTTTGACATTCCTTTTATTTTTGGTGTTGGCTCTGATATTAAAGTAGGAAGTAACAGTTATATCACTATAATTTATGGTGAGTTATTTGCACTCCTTTTAGACAACCAAGGAAACTTCTCCACAGATATTGCGGTTGGTTATAAATTCAACTTGTAAAATGAGCCTTAGAAATTTTAAAACCTCTAACCCTGTTTTTAATGGTTATTTTTGGGATGATGGCAAATCATCTTCAAAAACCATGTCTGTTGCTGGTATTTTCTTTAAATCCATGATTGGTATTTTAGTTATTGCTGCTATTACAGGATACTTGTGGAAACTTAACGAAGCCGGAACTCCAATGCGCTGGTTTACATTAGGTGGTATGTTAGGCGCAGTAGTTGTGAGTGTTTTAATTTCTGTAAGGCAAAACTGGGCACATATTTTAGTACCGCTTTACGTTATTGCCAAAGGCTTTTTTTTAGGTGGCTTTTCGTCTTATGCACACCGAAATTTTCCTGAATTACCATACCAAGCTATTGGAGTAACCATCATTACATTTTTTGTAATGCTTTTGCTATATCAATTTAGAGTTATTGTTGTAACCAAAAAGCTACGAAGTGTTATAATTACTGCCACAATAAGTATAATGGTTACTTATCTTATTTCTTGGATATTGAGCTTTTTTGGTATAAAAACCTACATCAGAGGCACCTCTTGGTTTGCCATTGTCTTTAATATTTTAGCAGCTATTGTTGCATCCTTTGCACTGCTTTTAGATTTTGATTACATAGAGCGTTACAAAAATAGAGCACCAAAATACAAAGAGTGGTTAGCTACTTGGGGACTTTTAGCAACGCTTATTTGGTTGTATGTAGAAGTGTTGCGATTGATGCAGAAATTGGCGATTAGGTTTTAATTTTTCTCGCTAAGGCGCTAAGACGCGAAGAAGTGTAGAGTATCTAGTAATTAGTCTATCCTAACTATAACTGGCAACTCAAAAGCTGTTGTGACCTGTTGCCCTCTCTTTATAGCAGGAAATATTTTTGGTACACCTTTTAAACTTTGACGCAATAGACTATCTATATGAGGAATTTGATATTCGGTTTCTGGTTTTAAGGTGATATCTTCTATTTGTAAAAGCCCTTTGTTGTCAATGATTAATTTTAATCGAATAGTATCATAAACATCTTCTGAAACTACGATGTTCTGACTTCCTAAATAATCATTAACGTGCTGTAATAAGGTATTCTGAAAACAAACTCTACTATCCTCTTTAGTTGTCATGGCCTCACAACTATCGAAAGTTGGATACGTGTCTACATCGTTCCAATTGAAGGTTTGTAATTCTTCTTCGAGCAAATCTTCTGAATTTACTTTTTGCTTCTCAAAATAGTCGCAAGCGGTTAGCAGAAAAATTAATAAAAAACAAGCTAGTCGGTTCATTAGCACATTTCTAATAGCGAAATGTACAATATTTTTGGGTTTTAGTCTCTTTCTAAGAATTTTTCCTCCTTTAACTCTTTCAACCTTCGTTCTGCGTAGGGTTTCAAAGGAGCATTTTTTTCCTTTTTTATAAAGTCCTCATATAATTTTATTTTGGCGTCAACATCTGCATAATATTCGTCCTTTGATCTTAGGATAAAAAATGAATTCATAATATCATCAGGATCCTCTTTTTGTGCTTTTTGAAAAGCCTCAATAGCTTCTTTGTGCTTTTTCTGTCTATTTAAAACTATTCCTAACTTTTGATATTCATTAGATAATGACACATCACGTAACTTAAGTGATTTTTTATAATAGTCTTCTGCCGTTTTGAATTCATTCAAAGCCGCATAATAATTACCTAAAACAAACAAGGCATTAGCATCTTGAGGATTGTATTTTAAGGCTTCTTCTCTATGATAAATTGCCTCTTTGTAATCTGAGTTTTGAGCATAACTCAGACTTAGCTTTTCGTGAATGAATTCTGATTTTTCACCCAATTCCAATAATTTTTTAAACCAAACTACAGCATGCGTATAGTATTCTTGATAATAATAGGTCTGCGCCTTTAAACTCACAAGCTCTATATTGTCTGAATAGCTTTCTAAACCCTTATCTATAATTGTATGCGCTTCCTTAAACCTTCGTTTTATAAGATGCTTTTTACCAATTTTAAAAATTGCCTTTTGATGTGTTGGATCTAACTTAAAGGTGGTTTTAAAACGTTCTAACGCTGTACTATCTTCAAGCTTTTCTAATATTACACCTAACTCATAATGAAAGTTTGGATTAAGGCTATCTCTTTGGATTAAATCTGAGAAACGTTTATGAGCTTCTTTATAATTCTTTGTTTTTGACAATAGTTTGGCATACTGATACTGGAACAAGAGATTATCTGGATTTACAGAAATTGCTTTTTTATAGTAAGCTAAACCTTCTCCATAATTACCAATAGCAACGTATGCCTTTGCTATATCATCGTACACATCATCTAAAACTTCTAGAGTTTTGTACGTTTCGATTGACTTTGTGAAATTACCTTTAGCATATAAACCGTCAGCTTTTTCTTTTGCGTTCTGACTAAAGACAAAGATTGAAAAAAGTAACCCTAAAAATAATGAGGCTTTATGCTTCATAAATACACTAATCTTTTTGTGATTTTTCGTTCTTTTTGATTTTTTGCTTTAAATCCTCAATCTGTTTATTTAGTTGTATCACTACTGGATTTTTTTCACTAGAGTTCTTTAAAATTCGATCTCTTTGTGCTATCATTTCTTTTAAGCTGTTGTTTAATCCTTCAATACTAGTATCAGCTACCTGTAAAACTATTGGTAAAGAAAAAGGTACAGCAACCACCTCGCCTTTTTGACGACCTGGTATAAATTGAGGTAATAAGCTTAAAACACGTATTGTTTCCTCTTCTAAAACCTTACTAGCTGCTCTGGCTTGAATTCTTGTTACAGTACCATCTGTATCTATTAAAAAACGTGCAAAAATGCGCTTTTTCTGTAGCTCCATATTCTTCTCTACGTTTGTATTGAAATGCTTTTTAACATGGGTATTCACAAACTCACTGAAGCATTGCTTTTTTTCTTCTTTTGACATTAAATTTTCACAATCTTTATATGATGGTGCTTCATCCACAGCACTAAATGGAACTTCTACCACTTCGACTTTATCTTCTTCTGTAAGTAATGGAGAATCAATAACCAAGGTAGTTTTTCCGTCAGTAACAATAAGCTTTTTGTAATATGAATCTGTTTCTAGTTGTTTCATTAAATCATCAAAGCGTTTTTGTTCTTCTTGGGTTTTATTAGCCATATTCTCAACAAATAACCTCAAAGCACTATCTGTCGTTATTGATTCCCAATGTCTTTTTGCTTCATCCGTTCTTTTCCATTGTAAATATTCTGTATAGTTTTTATGAGGCAATTCAGTCATCTTTTTATGTAATTCCTCGTCCTTTTTTGATAATTCACCTTCTTTCAATTTTCGCTCATAGCTTTTATCAGCTATATATTTCATAAAAGCTTTAAGCTTTAAATAATCCTCTCTTGGCTCTATATAATTATCTAAAGTTTTATTTCCTATGCCTATATATTTTGAAATCTCATTAAACTTGTCCCCTTCTTCTTCCATTTTAACAATCTCATTGTAATAAATCACTAGAAGTTCTTCATCTGTTAAATCCTGATTCATTTCTGTTTTAACATCAGGTTTTTCCTGTGCTTTAACTTCTGTTGAAGTATAAACCAACATTGCAAATATCACAGGAAATAAAAGTGCGTATTTAAGCAAACTCTTTTGGCTAGATTTTGATTTTTGTAACATAACAATTCGTTTTTTGATTAATGATTTTTTGAAAAATGTATTGGTAAAAGACAACGTGTTAGTGTCTAATATTTGATGCAACAAACTTTGATAATAGCTAGACTTTCCATGCTGCTTCACAGCCTTTGCGTCTGCTATAAACTCGTGCAATTCTTTAACTCTATTTTGGTAGATATAAACCAAAGGACTAAACCAAAAGAGGATCCTTAGAACTTCAAAAAATAACAGATCTAAACTGTGCTTTTCTCTAACATGAACCAATTCGTGTTGATATATAGTGTCCTTCTCGGAACTTGGAATGTTATCTCCTAAAAAAACGGTGTTAAAAAATGAAAATGCAGCTGAGCTTTTAAGAAGATTAACAATAAGGACATCTCCCTTCCAGCGCTTAGGATTATTGTTTTTTATAAAATAGAGTTTTGCAATTTTTACTACAAACACTAGTGCTGCTAATACCATACCTATGTAAAACACTATTTGCCATATTGGTAATTGTGAGCTTGTGATGGTAGCTTCTTTTATTTGTCCGGCCAAATATGGATTTGCATTGATGCTTGAACCGTCACCAATAAAGACTTCTGGCAGTCTTATTAGGGTTTCTTGGGTTGTAACTTTTCTTAATTCTGGAAGTTTTACAAATGGTAACACAATAGAAAAAACCGATGTTAGCAATAGATAGATTCTGTTATAATTAAAAAAGGTTTCACGTCTTAAAAACAAGTCATAGACTAGCAGAAAAAGTGTTTGAAACAATACAATTTGAATGATACTGTACAACATAATTACTTCTCTTTATTAATTTCATTCAGTAAACGCTCTATATCATTAATATCTACATCATTCTTTTTCACAAAAAAAGACACCATACTCTTAAAAGAGCCTTGAAAATAATTGTCTAATAACTTATTTATAGACTGGTTACTATAAGCTTCTCTTGCGACAATCGGGTAATACGTGTGACCTTTACCCTCCTTTTCATAATCCACAAAACCTTTAGACTCTAAAATCCTAACAATTGTAGACACAGTATTATAAGCAGGTTTTGGCTCTGGCAAGACTTTAATTATAGATTTTACATTAGCCTTTTTTAGCTGCCAAAGGGCTTGCATTATTTCTTCTTCTGCTTTGGTTAATTGTTTCATGTGTTAATATTTATTTTTTTCAAAGGTCACATGGAACACCCAATTAACATTCTGCTGTGTGCTTAAAGTTTGATAATAGGTGTTTCATTGAACTAAGTTTTTAGTTGAATATTAAAACAAATATAACTAATTATTTAGTTTAAACTAATCTTTTAGTTAAAAATGTAACTAATGCATAATCTGTACGTCATATAATTGAACATAACGATTTTATATGGAATTTTTTTTGGTTTCAGTTGGAGTAATCCTAATGATTTTAGGTGTTTTAGGAAGTTTTTTGCCTGTACTGCCTGGTCCACTTACGAGTTGGTTTGGACTCTTAGTTTTACATTTTACTGAAGGCATACAACTCAGTAATACATTTTTAATTGTTACGCTATTATTCGCCATATTTATTTATGTGTTAGATTACATTATACCTGCAATTGGAACAAAACGCTTTGGTGGTAGCAAAGAAGGTATGATTGGCACTACACTAGGCTTGGTTATTGGACTTATAACTCCTATTCCATTTGGAATTATTATAGGTCCTTTTATTGGTGCCTTAGTTGGAGAAATGGTTCACCGAAATGATATTAACAAGGCGTTAAAGGCAGCTTTTGGCTCATTCTTAGGATTTATAGCTTCTACATTCTTAAAATTTATTGTCGCAATAGTTTATTTAGGTCTTTTTATAGCCAAACTAACGGAGCATAATGCGAGTTGGTTTTAATAAAAAAGCAAGAAAAAAACCTAGTCGTAAAAAGTACAACTAGGTTTAATTTTTCTTGCTATTAACTCAACAATTACTTAAATGAGGGATTAATTAATTCTTGTTGACCTGTGGTAAATGTATAATATCATTTTAGTTTTTTGTTGTGGAAAAACCATAGACTTGTTGCGGAAAAACCGTAATTTCCAACTATACCAATAGATTCAGACGTTTTTTTAACCTCGTGAATACACCTATTTTCTTTAATATTTTTATAAATACCCTTTTTCTCTTGCTTCTTGAAGCAATGTTTCATCCTTTCCATCTGCAACAGAAAACAATAATTTTAGCTGTTTTTTACGCTTTTCTATAGCACTGGTTGACAGAGGGATATACTCACTTAAGCTTTTGGTTTTTATTCCTTGTGACAAAAGGTGTAGAATTTTTCTGTTAATGTCATCGACATAAATTTCACTGGTAATTGTCTTTTTTACGTAGTTACTTACAGTACTACTGTAATACGGAGGGTATTTGAGAATTTGCTGAAAAGCATCGGCTAATTCCATAGAGGTTAAATCACTCTTTATAAGAAAACCATCTGGATTTATTTCTTTGATAATGTTATGAATTCTAAAGGATTCATTGAACATTGTAAGAATTATAATTTTAGCCTCTGGAAGTACTTTTTTTGCTAGAAGTGCCAAATCTTCTCCTGAAGCATATCTTCCATCTTCTGATGGAGGCAGGCTAATATCAAAAAAACACACATCGTAAGGTGTGCCTTTAGCTGCTCTATTAATCATTAATTGTGCAGTATCACAATTATTAGCTGTATCTATGAGTAAAGTTTGGTCGTCGTCCTTGGTGGCCATTAACACGTTTTGGTAACCCTCAATAATTATAGGGTGATCATCTACCATTAAGATGTTAATATGTTTCATCTTCTTGTCTCTCGTTTTTAATAAGACAGATGCAATTCATCAGCAAAAGGTTTATTTAACTTTAAAACTTTTATACTTATACTGATTCATGTTCATGTCGATTGGTTATTATAGGGAATCTTAACATTAACAGTTGTACCATTTCCTGATTGAGAAGTGAAGGTGATTTTTCCATTAATATCTTCAACACGAGATGTCATGTTCTTTAAACCAATACCTTTTTTGCTTTTCGATGTATCGAAGCCTTCTCCATCATCAATGATGTCTAGGCAAATTACATCATTTTCTAAAGAAATACTAATTTTTATAGCTTTAGCATTGGCGTGCTTGTAAATATTTTGCATAGATTCCTGAATGATTCTGTAGATATTAATCTTTGTTTTATTTGACACAGAATCCCAGCTGATATCGTCGGTATAGTTAAAGTCATAGGTTAGGCCATAAGCCTTTGTCTGGTTTTCAATTAGTTCTGAAACAATATCCATAAAACCAGAACCTGAAACAAAATCGGTATTTAACTCATGAGAAATCTTGCGGATGTCTTCTTCAATGGTTTTTAGTTGACCAATGTAATTGGCCCTAGTCATCATTGCTTCTTTACCATCCTTAAAGTTTATGCTATCTAAACTAAGACGCGTACCAAACAATCGTCCCAAAACACCATCGTGTAATTCTTCAGAAATTCTTTTCTTTTCTAATGTTCTGGCTTCATCTACTTTATCCTGTTGGCTTAACATTAAGTTATAAATATCCTCGTTGGCTTTTTGTTGTACTTGTATAAGTTTTAGTTTTCTATTTTTAGCGCGTTGGGAGATAACTAAATACACTAAAACTGCTGTAAGCAATAAACCTGCTGATAGAATGAGAAGATAGAAGTTTTCTTTGGAGATTTGTTCGTTTTCAGCTTCGAGTTGGTCGGTTTCGTATTCTATTCTAGCGAATTTATTTTTATTTGCTCTTTCTAGATAAAGTAAACTGTCTGAAAGCCTAATATGTTCATTTAAGTACTTAATACCTTCATCACCCTCTTTAATTTTAGAAAGAGTTACTAAAGACTCTAATATTATTTCTGTAGTAGAAAGTTCTTTCCCTAAATCATAAGCTTCTTGTGCATAATTTAATGCTGCTGTTTTATCGCCTTGTGCCAAATAGAATTTAGCCATATTTGATGCTAAGCTCATTTTGGTATAGCTATCATCAATACTTTCACTTAAAGTATAGCCTTCTTTAAAAATACCTTCTACTTTTGAATAATCATAATCGCCAGATATAAACTTTGTATAAGCCAAATTATCTAATAAAGAAGGATAAAATTTTGGGTCTTCTAGATTATATTTTTCTTTATCTGAAATTAGATTTTCAAAAATCATAATAGCTTCATCATAATCACCTAACAACCTGTACACAATAGCTTTGTTATGTAGTGAGTATACCTCATTCAGGTATCCACTCTCTTTCCTATTAGCAATCTCAATAGCTATATCATAATATTCAAGAGATTTTTCATAATTTTTTAATTCTTTATTAATTATAGCCAAAAGATTATTTGCTATCCACAAGTCGTCCAAAACGATCTCGGTTTCCTTTAGGCTTTCTAATATTTTTATTGCCTTTATTGCATTTACTTCAGAATTTGTGAAATCATTTTCTTCTTCAAAAATATCAGCTATATATAAGTAAGAGTTAGACTCTAAGTAAGTATTCTCAGTTGGAGAAAAGTATTTTAAAGATTTTTTGTAGTAAAAATATGAACTGTCATTTTTTAGCTGATATCTATATATTGATCCTAAATTTGTTGTTGCAACAACTACGGCAAAAGAATCATTTAGCTTTTTAGCTAACTCTAAATTACTTTTATTAATAGAGATGTATTCAGAATCCATATCAAGCTGATAATAAACCATTGATAGAATTCTATTTGCACGAAGAATTAATGAGTCGTTTTCTGTCTCTTCTGCTATTTCAGATAGCTTTGTTGAATACTTAAGGCGTTCTAACTTCGGAAGTTCATCATCAAGAGATAATTGCATTAGGGAATCAATTATTTCTTGATTCAATTTATGCTGTTGTGCATTCAGACAAAAACATATGAAGAGAATGAAAGGAAATATAAAATGATTTTTATAACTCAATATAACTTTAGTTTAATGAATATAAAATTATATTAAATTATTAAATAACAAAGCTAGACTTATATCAAATATAAGACTAGCTTTATGGTAAATATCTTATTAAGTCTTTAAGGACTTAAAAACGATTTAGATATTCGACTTTTTCTTTAATTTCTTTTTGTCTAACACTACTAGATTTTTATTGCTGTAGTCTTTATAAGTTGGCTCACCTTCATTAGAAACAACCTTATCTGATTGCACACCAGACACAGTTAACAAAGCAACAGCTACTAAAGCTAAAGTAATTTTTAGGGTTTTCATAAGTATCAATTTAGGGTTAAATAGTTAACATTATATTTTGCAGCGATAATCGCTACGATGAGGGAAGGGAATGGACAATTAACTATTATAAGGTTATCACCTTAAATTGTACTAAAATAAAACGAGGGACGTTTTAGTTATGTGTTTAATGAATTAAAATTCTTGGAAGTTGGATTTGAGGGCTTTCAAGAGTCTACAAATATATAAGTATTTGCCATACACACAAATAAATCATCGACAAAACGCTATAAAATATCGTTTAAATGTGTTTTCAGTGTTGAAATCCTGTTGAAAAGTAAATATTTCTCTACAGCTAGAAGTGCTTAAAAACAAAAAAGCATCCCGATTTTCTATAAGGAAAAAAGGAAAGCCTTTCATTGGTAAATATCCAATTTTTATTGGATTTTTACTACGTCTCAGATATTACTCTGAGCACAACACAACGTCTCTTATACTAAAAAAGCTTCCTATTACCAGAAGCTTTTTGCGGTCTGGACGGGACTCGAACCCGCGACCCCCTGCGTGACAGGCAGATATTCTAACCAACTGAACTACCAGACCGTTGCATAATTGCGAGGGCAAATATACACTGTCTTTTTAATTCCGCAAACAAAAAATAAAAAAATATTTACCACTCTAAATAAATTTTTGACGCTCAATCATATATGTAGTAAGTATTTGATTAAAACCTTGTCTTATATCAGCCTCAACATACTTTATTCTATACTGCCCACATTTTAACCTTAAGGTTTTGAAGTACTCACTTACAGCCTTTTCATAATTCTCCTTAATATTATCTGGGTATAAGTTAATAAACTCACCTGTCTCTATATCGATAAATCGTTTTGGTCGATTGTCGAAATCAAAGGTCAGCTCCTTGTCCCTATCAAATACATGAAAGAGCACAACTTCATGTTTATTATACTTTAAATGCCTTAATGCTTCAAATAATTTTTCATCATCTTCTGAGGTTTGAAACATATCCGTAAACACAAAAATTAAAGAGCGTCTATGAATCTTTTCTGCGATTTGATGCAAATACGTATATGTCTCCGTGCTCTTTGATTCTGGTTTTGACACTACAGCCTCACTCAGTTTGCTTAATAACATTTGGTGATGGCGTTCACTTCCTTTCTCTGGGGCATAAAAATCATAAGCATCACTGTAAATACTTAAGCCAACGGCATCACGCTGTTTTTTTAAAATATGCATTAAGGATGCACATGCTAAAGCAGAAAAAGCAGATTTATTAAGGTTATCTATTGTTGTACCTGCAGATTCTGGATAGTGCATAGAAGTACTATTATCTAAGATGAGATGACATCTTAAATTGGTTTCTTCATCATAACGCTTTGTATACAATCTATCAGTTTTGGCATATAGCTTCCAATCAATATGCTTGGTGCTTTCCCCTTGATTGTATATTTTGTGCTCAGCAAACTCTGCCGAAAACCCATGAAACGGACTTTTATGCATCCCAGCAATAAAGCCTTCAACAACTTGTTTTGCTAAAAGTTCGAGGTTTTTAAAACCACCTGCTTTGTTTAATTCTTGTTGTAAATTCAAAATATCTTATAGCAAATCTTTTATTCATCTGTCATTTCGAGCGCAGTCGAGAAATCTCTATTGCAGACATCTCGACTGCGCTCGATGTGACAGAATACTTTGATTAAGATAATACCGAAACTAAAAAAGGTTTGCCGTAAAGACAAACCTTTTATCATTTCTTTTTGAAAGTATGTTTACAAAAGCGCATCGATTGCTTCAGCGTAAGCGTTTTTTGGTGCTACACCTACTTGGCGACCTACAACTTCTCCATTTTGAAATACTAAAACCGTAGGGATATTTCTTACGCCATACTTAGCTGCAAACTCTTGGTTAGCATCTACATCTACTTTACCTACAACAGCTTTACCTTCATATTCTGTAGATATTTCGTCGATGATTGGCCCAACCATACGACATGGTCCGCACCAAGCTGCCCAAAAATCTACCATTACTGGTTTATCACTTTTTAATACTGTTTCTTCAAACGTTGCATCTGTTATTTCTAATGCCATAATATCTAATATTAATTTAATTCTACTTTAGTTACACAAAATTAGTCAAAAATTCTGCCAAACCTTACAATGCTTGTATTTGTTTTGATTATACATTTATTGTTTAGGCTTATACTAATTTAGCTTGTACTTGACATCAAGACCTCTTAACTCATTTAGTAACTCTTGTGATATGTTTACTTTCTGAATTCTACTAGGCATGGTGAGTTTTAACTTTTCAGAATTATCGTAAACCGAAAAGTTCAAGCTCTTAGTCCCTTCATGCATTCTTATTAAATCTTGAAGCTTTAAAATCGTGTCTTCTTCTAAATCATGAATATTTAATTGGATAGATAATTTTCTTGCATACGTTTCCATAACATCATGCAATAATTGAAAATTATTAAACTGAATCCTAGGATCTCCTTTCTGGCCTGTTTCTCTATTAGTCCAACCTTCGCGTACAAAAGCTCGTACATAGACAAATGAATTTACCACAAAGAAATGTCTAAACTTTAGATAATCCTCCCCAAAAATTCTAAATTCATAACTATCTGTATAATCTTCGATTGTAAATAATGCCCAGCCTTTGCCTTGCTTACTTACACGATGTTGAACGTCTGTAACAACGCCACCAAAAGTAATTTCTCTGTTAACAATTGCTTCTAAATCATTAAAAACAGAAACTGTACCATTACAGAAATTCTTCATTTCAATTTTGAAATCGTCCAGCGGATGACCAGAAATATAAATACCAACCACCTCCTTTTCTCTTGAAAGTTTTTCCATCGTTCCCCAATCTTCACATGGCGGTACTTGTGGTTCTGCAATTTCTACTCCACTGGCCTCACCAAACAAACTCACTTGTGCAGAATTTTCGTTTTCTTGGTGTTTAGCGCCATATTTCATGGCCTTTTCTAAAAAGGTTATACCATCACCGTCGTGAGCAAAATATTGAGCGCGATGTGTATCTTCAAAACAATCAAATCCGCCTGCGTATGCCAAACCTTCAAATGATTTTTTATTGGCCGCTCTTAGATCTACACGTTTTGCTAAATCGAAAATAGACTTGTAGTTGCCGTCTTTCTTTCTATTTTCTACAATGGTTTTTACGGCTCCGTGACCAACACCCTTTATAGCTCCCATACCAAAACGCACTGCGTTATCTTGGTTTACCGAAAACTTATAGTAACTTTCATTAACACTCGGCCCAAGTACTGGCAAACGCATACGTTTACACTCTTCCATAAAGAAGGTTACGGACTTAATATCATTCATGTTGTTGGACAACACTGCTGCCATATATTCTGCAGGATAATGCGCTTTTAGATAAGCTGTTTGGTATGCAATCCAAGCATAACAAGTAGAGTGCGATTTGTTAAATGCATAACTCGCAAAAGCCTCCCAATCCTTCCAGATTTTTTCAAGCTTAGTTTCATCCATGCCTTTAGCAGCTGCCTGTTCAATAAATTTAGGTTTCATTTTATCTAGTACTGCTTTTTGCTTTTTACCCATGGCCTTACGCAACACATCGGCTTCACCCTTGGTAAAATCAGCCAGTTTCTGGGACAATAGCATTACTTGCTCTTGATAAACCGTAATCCCATAAGTTTCCTTGAGGTATTCTTCCATTTCAGGTAAATCGTAGATAATCTCTTCTTTACCATGTTTTCTATTAATAAAACTTGGAATATATTCCATAGGTCCAGGACGATACAAGGCGTTCATTGCAATAAGGTCATCAAAAACTGTTGGTTTAAGATGCTTCATATGCTTCTGCATTCCTGGCGATTCATACTGAAAAATCCCAACCGTTTCACCTCTTTGGAACAAGGCATACGTTTCTTCGTCATCTAACGGAAAGTTTTCAGGATCGAGTTCAATGCCGTGTCGTGCCTTTACAATCTTAACCGTATCTTTAATTAAGGTTAAGGTCTTTAATCCCAAGAAATCCATCTTCAGTAATCCAGCACTTTCTACAACAGAGTTGTCAAACTGTGTAACGTATAAATCTGAGTCTTTAGCTACAGAAACCGGAACATAATTGGTAATGTCACCTGGTGTAATGATAACACCACAAGCATGAATCCCAGTATTTCTTACAGAGCCTTCTAAAACTCTTGCCTGGTTTACCGTTTCTGCCTGTAAATCTGAACCGTCTGAGATATTTAATAGTTGATTAACTTTTTCTAATTCTTCGGCTCTAAACTTGCTTGCTAACTCTTTTTCGCTCTTACCAAATATCTTTCCGAGCTTGGACATATTCGGTATTAACTTGGCAATATGATCCGCTTCATTTAATGGCAAATCCAACACACGTGCCGTATCTCTAATTGAAGATTTAGCAGCCATCGTACCATAAGTGATAATCTGCGCCACCTGATTAGCTCCATATTTATCGATAACGTATTGCATAACACGACCACGACCTTCATCATCAAAATCGATATCGATATCTGGCATACTCACACGATCTGGATTTAAGAAACGCTCAAAAAGTAAATCGTACTTTATTGGGTCTATATTGGTAATCCACAAACAGTAAGCTACTACCGAACCTGCTGCCGAACCACGACCAGGACCAACGGACACATCCATTTTTCGGGCTTCGCGAATAAAATCTTCTACAATAAGGAAGTAACCAGGATAACCTGTATTTTCAATAACACTCAACTCAAAATCAAGACGTTCTGCTATTTCTGGTGTAATCTCTCCGTAGCGCTTTTTAGCACCTTCGTATGTTAAGTGTCTTAAATAGGCATTTTCTCCTCGCTTACCATTATCTACTTCGTCTTCTTCATGTTTGAATTCATCAGGGATATCAAAAGCAGGTAATAATACATCACGAGCCAATTCAAAAGGTTCTATTTTATCAACTACCTCTTGAATATTCACAATAGCTTCAGGAATGTCTCTAAAGAGGGCTTTCATCTCTTCAGTTGACTTAAAATAATATTCCTGATTTGGCAATCCGTAACGATAACCACGACCACGACCTATTGGTGTGGCTTGTTTTTCACCATCTTTTACACACAATAAAATATCGTGTGCATTGGCGTTTTCTTGTTCTACGTAGTAAGTATTATTTGTAGCAATTAGCTTCACATCGTGCTTATGAGCAAATTGAATAAGTATTTGATTAACACGATTTTCATCTTCCTGATTATGACGCATCAACTCGATATACAAATCATCTCCAAAGGTATCTTTCCACCAGATCAAGGCTTCTTCAGCTTGATTTTCCCCAATATTCAACACCTTGCTTGGCACCTCACCATAAAGGTTTCCTGTTAAGCAAATAAGATCTTCTTTATATTGCTCTATTAGTTTTTTATCAATTCTTGGCACATAGTAAAATCCGTCCGTAAAAGCTGCAGAAGACAGCTTTGCTAAATTGTGATAGCCTTTTTTATTCTTTGCTAAAAGAACAATTTGGTAACCGTTATCTTTTCGGGTTTTATCGGTATGATCTTCGCAAACAAAAAACTCACAACCGATAATAGGTTTTATTAGTTTCCCTTTCTTTTCTTCACCATTTTCTTCAGCTTCTTTATGCTTTGCTTTTACAGACTTGTTATGATTAGAAACTGCTTGAACAAAGTGAAAGGCTCCCATCATATTTCCATGATCTGTTAGCGCAACGGCAGGCATATTTTCTTTTGCCGCTGCCGCTACTAAATCACCAATACTGATGGTAGATTGTAAAATTGAAAACTGAGAATGGTTATGCAAATGCACAAACTCTGCATCAGCCAATTTTGCAATAGCTTCTTTGTTTGTGTGTGTCGGAATATCTTGAGACTGCTCCTTTTGAAGCCTTGCATTTATCTTAGCGCTTTCGCGTTTAAGGTTAAGATGTTTTAGCCCAATTAGCTGAATTGGTTGCGGATTGGCTTCAGAAAATTTTTCAAAATAATCTGGTTGAACATCTAACTGTTCTTTAGTATATTCTTTTCGTCTAACTAATTCTAAAAAACACCGTGTCGTAGCTTCAACATCGGCAGTTGCATTATGCGCTTCGGCAAATGGCTGGTTGAATAAAAACTCGTGTAACTCTGTTAAGGTTGGCAGTTTAAACTTTCCTCCTCTACCGCCAGGAATTTTACACAACTCGGCCGTATGCTCAGTACAGGTATCTAATACTGGTAATTCTTGTAGTTGGTTTGCGACACCTTCCCTAACAAATTCGGCTCCCATAATGTTGAGATCGAACCCAACATTCTGACCAACCACAAATTTAGTTTTCTCTAAAACAGCATTGAATTTTTCTAAAACTTCGGCAAGAGAAACACCTTGTTCTTCTGCCAACTCTGTAGAAATACCGTGAATTTTCTCAGCATCATACGGAATATTAAAACCATCTGGCTTAACTAAATAATCTTGATGATCTATGCAATTACCCATAGCATCATGCAACTGCCATGCTATCTGAATACACCTTGGCCAATTATCTGTATCTGTTATTGGCGCATCCCAACGCTTTGGTAAACCTGTGGTTTCAGTATCGAAGATTAAGTACATAAGCTACCTGTTTTAGAACTTGAAAAAGAGTATGAATTTGTCGTAAAAATAGCCCTTAAAATTACATAGAATTTCGACTTACTTTAATGGAAGTTGTTAAGAGTTTTAAACATAAAAAAACCATGCATTTTGCATGGCTTTTTGCTTAACAATTTATTGTATTTATGACACTATGTTTTCAAAATTTTCAGCACTTCTGATGGCTGTCTCTATGGCACTTTTTTGATTTTTAAGAATATTGATTAGAGGTGAAGGCATTGTATGTCCAGAAATAACTTCATTATATTCTTTTAAACTTGTTTTTTCTATTCTTACAGTTTCTTGCAGCATAGCTTCTTCATCGTTTGATGAAAAAAGTGACTTAAGAGACATCCAATTTTGATGAAGTTCACCTTTAATATTACCTGAATTTTCTGGTATATCTTTATTTCCCCAAACTTCGCTTCGTAGCTCCTTCACAAATCTTGCGCGTTCTTCTGCTCTAGATTTAAAAAAGTTTTTTATGTCAGCGCTGTCAACCTTTTCGATAGCCTTTTCATAACTATCCTTGGCGTTCATATTCTTCTCTATAAGTTCGTTTAATTTATTTGATATTTCTTTGGTATTGTTCATTATGTTTTGTGTTTTGTTTACAGTAGTTAATTTGATGCCTACTGATTTTGCATCTACTAGAGTTGTTTAATCCAGTAATTTTTAAAATAAAAGCCATGAAAATCATGGCTTTTAGGGTCTTAATCTAACTAAGATATTATGATAAGACTTCTTCATAAAGCTTTACTGAGTTGATAGCTGCTTCTATCGCGTTTCTTTGTTCGCGTAATAGCTCTATTAACCTTGATGGAAAATTGTTGTCGCTCAGCAACTCATTATATTCTTCTAAACTGGCCTTTTCACCTCTTAAGGCTTCATTTAAAATGGTCTCTTCATTATTGGAAGAGAAGGTGGCTTTTAAACTCATCCAATTTCTATGCATTATTCCTTTTAAGCTTCCCGAATCTTCTGGTATTTCACCATAAGTCAAAATTTCTGTTCTCAATTGGCGTGCAAATTTGGAGCGTTCTTCCGCTCTGTTTTTAAAGAAGTTTTTAACACTAACGTTGTCTACTTCTTGCATAGCATTAATGTAACCTTTTTCGGCGTCATAATTTTTTACTAATAATTCATTTAACTTGTCTGAAACTATTTTTTCGTACTTCATAATATCTTTAATCATTTTTTAATTCCAATAAGTTTTTTATAGATGCGTATTGTTTCACATCTGCAATTATAGTATAACATTCATACACCACGAAGTCAAGTTATTTAACACCATTTAATAGTCTTTAACAGCCTTTAACAAAAAAGCGCTATTTGAAAATTTCAAATAGCGCTTTTAATTTTACTTTAAGCTTCTTTATACTTGTAGATAATCTGGCACACCATCTCCATCTGCATCATCATTAGTTGGGTCTCCATCCATGTTGGCGTCTTCATTTATAGTTAAGATACCATCACCATCATCGTCATCATCTAAATAGTCTGCGTCACCATCACCATCTGTATCTGCAGGATTACCATCTGTATCTAACTGTAATTCAACAGAGGTTGGCACATTATCGCCATCGTCGTCGTTATCTAAATAATTAGCAATACCATCTCCGTCTGTGTCGTCGTTGGTTAAATCACCATCGCCATTAAAATCTTCAAAAACATTAGGTACGCCATCTTCATCATCGTCACCACAATCCAAACTATCAATTTCAGCCTGAATTACACCATCTTCATCTCCACAAAAATCAATCTGTTCTTGTAAGTAAACTTGATACTGCGCACATTTCTCAGCAAATTCACCCATAGTTGCAGTATTATATTGCACTTCAGCTTCGTTGCGGTTATTAGTTGCTATTTCACAGCTTATTTGACAATTTCCTAAATCCTCAATCATTTGCTGAATAGAACCATCTAAATCACCACAATAGTCACGCTGAGTCATTAAGGCTTGTTCATAAGCATTACATGCCGTTTCAAATTCGGTGCTACTTACAAATCCATCTTCATTAACTTGCTGAGCCATTTCATATGCATTCAAAGCTGTTTCTGCTGCCATTTCTGTATCTGTACACGTTATAGGATCAGCCGGAATTGTTCCAGAAATTAAAGACACTCTATAAAATACACCTCCATAAATTGGCCCATTTTGTCCTGTTACAGGATCTAAACCTATTTCACCCGTCAATCCTGTGAAATTAATTGATTGTGTCGCTGTCTCGTTAAAAGCAGTAAACCTAAATGTACCTGTAAATGTATTATTATCAATTTCATTTAATCTTATTTCTCCATATTCTGGGTAAGAAGGTGGATCATCGTTAGGTCTAGGATTATTATTTGTTGAGTAAATAGTACCATCTGCAGCTGTAAAACGTGCTTCTATTGTATTTACATCCCCAAAGACGTAAACACCAACTGCAACTGTAGGTATTATTAACTCTAATGTTTCAATATTATTTGTACCGTAAAGTGTTAGGAATCCATTTTCATCAATACTCGCTGAGAAAGCTTTTGCTCTCCAAGATGTTCCATCTAAAGAACCCTGAAATGCTGGTGAGTTAAATTCAACTTCATCGCCACAGCTAAATACTGATAATAAGATAAGAGATAAGACAATTAATTTTTTCATTATTGAGCGGTAATTAATCTTTGTTTCAAATATAACGAAACAAGAATTCCAAAAGTATAATATTTTTTTATACTAGACTTACTCTCCGACAGCACTTTTGTTTAAAGTGATAATCTTTTAGTTAAAATGGCTAAAAAGCTTAAAAATTAAAAAATTGTATTATCTTTGCGCCCTCATTAATAACAGAGGTCGAGAACCTCACTAATTAATTATTATGCCTGTAAAAATTAGATTACAAAGACACGGTAAAAAAGGAAAACCTTATTACTGGATCGTAGCAGCGGATTCTCGCTCTAAAAGAGATGGTAAATACCTAGAAAAATTAGGTGCTTACAATCCAAACACAAATCCTGCAACAATAGACCTTGATGTAGATGGTGCTGTAAAGTGGTTAGAAAATGGTGCACAACCAACTGACACTGCTAAAGCTATTTTATCTTACAAAGGTGCTTTATTAAAGAAGCATTTAGCTGGTGGTGTTAAGAAAGGTGCTTTAACTGAAGAGCAAGCAGAAGCTAAATTCAACGCTTGGTTAGAAGAAAAAGCAGCAAAAGTACAAGCTAAAGCGGATGGTTTATCTAAAGCAGATGCCGATGCTAAAGCTAAAGCACTTGAAGCAGAGAAAGCTGTAAACGAAGCTCGTATCGCAGCAAATGCTCCTATAGTTGAAGAAGAAGTTGCTGAAGAGGAAACTGCTTCTAACGAAGAAGAGTAAAAAAATTATTTTTATACTTTTAAACCCTGACATTCATCGTCAGGGTTTTTTATGCAAAAAACTTTCTTTTGCATAATGCTGAACTTGTTTCAGTATCTAAAACTTAAATGATATAGACCATAGAATAAATTCAGGGTGATAAATCATTAATTTGTTATGAAAAAAGAAGATTGTTTTTACTTAGGAAAAATTGTAAAAAAGTATAGCTACAAAGGAGAGCTTTTAGCCAAACTAGACACTGACGAACCTGATCTTTACGAAAACATTGATGCTGTTTTTATGGATCTTAGAGGAAATCTTGTGCCTTTTTTTGTGGAAAGTTCGCAGTTACACAAATCAGATTTACTACGATTAAAGTTTGAGGATGTAGACAACGAAGCAGACGCAGATGCCTTAATAAAGTCCGAACTTTACTTGCCATTAGACCTACTCCCTGAATTAGAAGGGGACAAATTTTATTATCACGAGGTTATTGGCTTCACCATTAAAGACAAAAACTTTGGAGAAGTTGGAGTCATCAAAGCCATTAACGACAGCACAGCCCAAGCGCTTTTTGAAATAGACAGAAATGGCACCGAAATTTTGATCCCAATGAATGATGAGTTTATAGTTAAAGTAGATAAACCAAACAAAACCCTAGAAGTTGAAACTCCTGAGGGGTTAATAGAACTTTATACAAGCCCATCCTAAATCCTTCCCAAAGGGAAGGACTTTCACTCTTATGGAAAAGCCTTTTAAATTCAAACAGTTTACAGTAAAACAAGATCGCTGTGCTATGAAAATTGGTACAGATGGCGTTTTACTAGGTGCCTGGACTTCTGTAAAACATAATCCTTTTAACGTCTTAGACATTGGCTCTGGCACAGGAATTCTAAGTCTTATGATGGCTCAAAGAAGTTATGCTGAACAAATTGAAGCGATAGAAATTGACGATGATGCTTATGAGCAATGCTCCGAAAACTTTGAAAACTCTCCTTGGAACGACCGCTTGTTTTGCTACCATGCTTCTCTTTTAGAGTTTGTTGAGGAAGTTGAAGATGCTTTCGATTTAATTATTTGCAACCCTCCTTTTTATTCCGAAGATTATAAAACCGAAAATAAATCTAGAGACTTGGCGCGTTTTAATGATGCTATGCCTTTTAAGCATATTATCTATGCTGTAGCACATTTACTTACTGAAGATGGTTTGTTTTCAATTGTTATCCCTAAAAAAGAGGAAGAAGATTTTATAGCTATAGCCAATACTATTGCCCTTTTTCCTGAGCGTATACTTCATGTTAAAGGGAATCCAGATGCTGATGTAAAACGCAGCTTAATTGAATTTAGTTATACTGAAAAAGAGACTGAAACTTCAGAATTAATTATTGAAACTGAACGTCATAACTACACTAAAGATTATATCAATCTAACAAAAGATTTTTATTTGAAAATGTAACGCTTCTGTTGGGCAATGAAATCGATTTCGTTACTTTTGTGAAACTTATAAAATAACAGCTTCTATTTTGATAAATCTTCAAGATTAGAAGTTATAAATATCATAATCAGAATGAAACCAGATTTATTTGAAGCTCCTGACTATTATAATTTAGACGAATTACTTACTGAAGAACACAAATTGGTTCGTGATGCAGCCAGAGAATGGGTAAAACGAGATGTTTCTCCAATAATTGAAGAGGCTGCTCAAAAAGCAGAATTCCCAAAATCTATTATTGGTGGATTAGCAGAAATTGGTGCTTTTGGACCATACATTCCTGAAGAATATGGTGGAGCAGGATTAGACCAGATTTCTTACGGTTTAATCATGCAAGAAATAGAACGTGGAGATTCCGGAGTACGTAGTACAGCATCCGTGCAGTCGTCTTTAGTAATGTATCCTATTTGGAAATATGGTACAGAAGAACAACGTCAAAAATACTTGCCAAAATTAGCTTCTGGTGAGTGGATGGGATCTTTTGGTTTAACGGAGCCAGATCACGGTAGTAATCCAGGTGGCATGACGACCAATTATAAAGATATGGGAGATCACTACCTTTTAAATGGTGCTAAAATGTGGATTTCTAATGCTCCTTTTTGCCAGGTAGCTGTGGTTTGGGCAAAAAATGAAGAAGGACGTATTCACGGCTTAATTGTTGAGCGTGGTATGGAAGGGTTTTCTACACCAGAGACACACAACAAATGGTCACTTAGAGCTTCTGCTACTGGTGAACTTATCTTTGATAACGTTAAAGTTCCTAAAGAAAATTTATTACCTAACAAATCTGGTTTAGGCGCACCACTTGGCTGCTTAGATTCTGCACGTTACGGTATTGCTTGGGGTGCGATTGGTGCAGCTATGGATTGCTACGACACGGCTTTAAGATATAGCAAAGAACGTATTCAGTTTGGTAAACCAATTGGTCAGTTTCAGTTACAACAAAAGAAGTTAGCCGAAATGATTACCGAAATTACAAAAGCACAATTGTTAACTTGGAGATTAGGTGTTTTGCGTAATGAAGACAAAGCTACATCAGCTCAAATCTCTATGGCAAAACGTAACAATGTGGAAATGGCTATAAACATTGCTCGAGAAGCCAGACAAATGCTTGGTGGTATGGGAATTACTGGAGAATATAGCATAATGCGTCATTCTATGAACCTAGAAAGTGTAATTACTTACGAAGGCACACACGATATCCATTTACTAATTACAGGTTTAGATATTACTGGCTTAAATGCTTTTAAATAAAAGAATACTATATTCTAAAAATTAAAATGCTTCCCTAAAAAGGGAAGCATTTTAATTTTTAAGAATGTCATATCTTTACTTGATAATCGAGATTTGAATGATTCAATTCTTGCGCTACCAAATCTGAATTTGTTTCTTATTAATAATTCGCAGGCTTGCTTCAAGGTCATTGATTTATATGAAGAAGTTGATAATTTACATATGTTTAATTCTTAGTGTACTTGGCTGCAACTCTAATGATGATGTTTTACCAAGATTACCTCAAGCCTATTCTATTTTATCATTAGGTGACAGTTATACTATTGGGCAAAGCGTATGCGAAACCTGTCGTTTTCCTGAACAATTGAAAGATAGTTTAATCTCTAATTTTCCGGTAGAGGACACGTTCAATCTTCAAGTTATTGCACAGACTGGATGGACAACAACAAGTCTAATAAATGCAATTGAAAATGAAAATCCACCAAACACCTTTAATTTAGTGACCTTGCTCATTGGTGTGAATAACCAATATCAAAATAGGCCATTCTCACTGTACGAGGAAGAATTTCCAATTTTGGCGAATAGAGCAATAGCATTAGCGCAAGGAGATGCAAGTAAAGTTATTGTAGTTTCTATACCAGATTATGCGTTTACTCCTTTTGGACAAGGTTTTGGGTTTTAGACAACAACATCAGAAGAGATTGACCAGTATAATAGCTTTGCAGAAAACTATTGTATAGCCAACGATATTAGCTTTGTAAACATTACAGATATTACAAGAGAAGGACTAAATAATCCAGATTTGGTGGCACAAGACCAGCTTCATCCTTCTGAACTTGCATATTCTTTATTTGTACAACGATTGTTACCTATTGCTACGGAAAAACTTCAATAAGTTTTACTACTTTAGACAAAGAATTTCAATTATATGTCTTCAAAATCTAGATTAGATCGTGCTTACAAAAATGCGCATCGCATTAGTTTTGATGATGCTTCAAAATTCATTTTATTTAGTGATTGCCATCGTGGTGATAATAGCTTTGCAGACGATTTCGCCAATAACAGAAACATATATTTTCATGCACTGAAACATTATTATACAGAAGGTTTTAGTTATTGTGAACTAGGTGATGGTGACGAATTATGGGAAAATTTGTCGTTTGAATCTATTCTGAATGCACATAAAAATGTCTACATGCTCATGAAACAGTTTCATGAAGAGGATAGATTGCACATGATTTGGGGAAATCACGATATGGTTTATCGCGACCCTAAATATGTAGAGAAGTATTTATCCACCTATTTTGACCCTAAAGTAGGAGAAGATGTTGAGTTGTTTTGCAATATACAATATCATGAAGGTATTGTTTTAAAGCATTCTGAAACAGGACAAGAATTGTTTCTCTGCCATGGTCACCAAGCCGATTGGTGGAATTACTTATTCTGGAAATGGAGCCGGTTTATGGTTCGTATTCTTTGGAAACCCTTAAATGTTATGGGAATAGCTGATCCTACAAGTCCTGCTAAAAACTACAAAGAGCTCATAAAAGTAGAACGCAGAACTAAAAAGTGGATTGTAGAAAATAACAATTTAGTAACCATTGCTGGTCATACACACAGACCGCGTTTCCCAGAGCCAGGTGATATTGCTTTTTTTAACGATGGTAGCTGTGTACATCCAAGAAGTATTACTGGTCTTGAAATTGAAAACGGAAAAATTTCTCTCATTAAATGGCAAATCGTCACTACCGAAGATGGTACGTTAAAAATTGATCGTTTTTTGTTAGAAGGACCTACTCCTTTGATTGAATATAAGACGGAATAAATTGCTTCAAAATAAATCAGATGCTTAATAACAACTCTTGGAAATAAAAAACTCTCACATGTTTTAGAAAACCTGTGAAGTGTTAGTTACTATATACAGTAGTTTGTGTAGTTAAATAAGAGATTCCTGCTTCCGCAGGAATTTTAGCTCTCTGGTGCCAGCTCCACCTCCAAACCTTCTAGTTCTGGCGTAATTGGAATTTGGCAACCTAATCGAGAATTATCTTTTACATAAAATGCTTCAGAAAGCATAGCTTCTTCGTCATCCTGCATTTCGGGTAACTCGGTATCACTTAGAACATAGCATTGGCACGATGCACACATAGCCATACCACCACAAACACCAATAGTCCCTTCTGGAGCAAGTTCGTAAGAACGAACTACTTCCATAAGATTCATTGCCATATCAGTTGGCGCTTCAATTTGATGTGTTACACCATCGCGATCAATGATTGTTATATTTATGTCCATAGTAATTAGTTGTTAGGAAATAGTAGTTAGTTTTTGACAGATTTGATTAAACCATGTAACATTTTAGAAATCTCGTTGGTCATTTCTATTAATTCTCTTGATTCATCTTGACTTAAAAAATTTAAACTAATAGATAAATATAACATTGACCTTACTTCACTATTCGATGACAAAGCTATATATAAAAATCTTGAAAAGTCTGCATTTGAGTTCCTATCAAAGCCTTCTGCAATGTTATTAGAAATTGAAACTGACGCTCTTTTTATTTGATCTCTAAAAGAAAAGTCATTATTATCTTTGAAAACCTTATAAATAGCAACAGCTAAAGCCTGAGACTTTTGCCAAACTAATAAATCTTCAAATTTTTGAACGGCCATTTACTAATTACTTTCTACTATTTACTGACTACTCAATAGCCTTTACAACGGCTTTTGGCGCTTCTTTACGTGTACCATCAAAACCATCAACACCACTCACGGTAGTGTATTTTAACACATAGCGTTTCCCTGGGTTAATAATCTGATATGCTGCTTGACACATCAAAGTTGCCTCATGGAAACCACAAAGTATTAACTTTAATTTTCCAGGATAGGTATTACCGTCACCAATGGCAAAAATACCTGGAATATTAGTTTGGTAATCTAATGCGTTATTGACCTTAATAGCATTTTTCTCAATTTCTAATCCCCAATTTGCAATTGGTCCTAACTTAGGAGAAAGCCCAAAAAGTGGCACAAAATGATCACATTCTATCTCAAACTCCTTTTCGATATGCTGCGCTTGTTTTACAACAACTGCATTTACTTTTTTGTCACCGACAATACCGATAACCTCTGCTGGTGTAATTAAGTTAATCTTTCCTTTATTTTTTAACTCCTGAACTTTCTCAACAGAATCTAAGTGCCCTCTAAACTCGTTTCTACGGTGAATTAAGGTGACCTCTGAAGCGACATCGCTTAAAAATATACTCCAATCTAATGCAGAATCTCCACCGCCAGCAATAACAACTTTTTTATCTCTGTAGAGTTCTGGTTCTTTGATCATATACTCTACTCCTTTATCTTCAAAATCTGCAATATTATGAATTAACGGTTTCCTAGGCTCAAAGCTACCTAAACCACTTGCAATGGCTACAACTGGTGCTTTATGCTTAGTTCCTTTGTTTGTAGTTACAATAAACGATCCATCTTCTTGCTTCTCAATGGTGTCAGCACGTTCTCCTAGAGTAAAACCAGGTTCAAACTGCTTGCATTGTTCCATCAACTTGTCTGTTAAATCACCAGCTAAAATCTCAGGATACGCAGGAATATCGTAAATGGGCTTTTTAGGATAAATTTCTGAGCATTGCCCTCCTGGTTGTGGAAGCGCATCTATAAGATGACACTTTAACTTTAATAAACCTGCTTCAAAAACTGTAAAAAGGCCTGTTGGACCAGCACCAATAATAAGAATATCTGTAGTAATCATGTTGTTACGAATTGGGAACAAATGTAATAATGCGATCTAAGATAGAATGTGACAATTGTCACACTATTTATTCTACATTGATTACACGTTCTATCTGCGGAGCATATTTCTTTATAGTCATCTCAACACCAGACTTTAAGGTCATCTGGTTAACACTGCAAGATGTACACGCACCTGTTAATTGTACTTTTACCAGCTTACCATCATCAATAGATAATAAATTGATGTCACCACCATCACTTTGGAGAAACGGACGAATTTCATCTAGCGCCTTTTCTACGTTTATTTTAAGTTCTTCTGAGCTCATCTATTATTTCTTTACTGCAGAACATCCTGCCATTGTTGTTATTTTTATTGCTTCGGTTGCAGGTAGGTTTTCATTTCTATTCACAACTTCTTGCACCACCTCTCTTGTAATGTCTTCAAACGCTTTTTCTACTGGAGTTGCAGTCTGTAAAGCTGCAGGCCTACCTAAATCACCCGCTTCTCTAATACTCTGTACTATTGGCACTTCACCTAAAAACGGAACGTCTAAATCTTCGGCTAAATTCTTAGCCCCTTCTTGTCCGAAAATATAATATTTATTTTCTGGTAATTCGGCTGGAGTAAAATACGCCATGTTTTCAATGATCCCTAATACAGGTACATTGATGCTATCTTGCTGAAACATTGCCACACCTTTTTTAGCATCTGCCAAAGCTACATTTTGAGGTGTACTTACTACTACAGCACCTGTTATAGGTAATGCCTGCATGATGCTAAGGTGAATATCTCCAGTACCTGGAGGTAAATCAAGCAAAAGAAAATCTAATTCTCCCCAAGCGGCATCAAATATCATTTGGTTTAGTGCTTTTGAAGCCATTGGACCTCTCCATATTACTGCCTGATCTGGTTTTGTAAAAAATCCAATAGACAATACTTTAACTCCATAGTTTTCTATAGGTTTCATTTTAGATTTACCGTCTACGTTGACAGACAGTGGCCTTTCGTTTGCCACATCGAACATTATTGGGATTGAAGGTCCATAGATATCTGCATCTAACACACCAACCTTAAAGCCCATTTTTGCTAATGTTACTGCCAAATTAGCTGTTATCGTAGATTTACCAACTCCACCTTTACCAGAGGCTACAGCTACAATATTTTGAATTCCAGGAATTGGTTTTCCTTTGATTTCGTTTTTTGTTGGTTTAGCAGGTGCATCTACTTTAATATTTACTTTTATTTTTGCCTTTTCATAAACCTCTTTATGAATGGTTTGCAAAATTTCAACCTCAGTTTTTTTCTTCGCCTGAAGGCTCGGATTTTTAATAGTTACATCTACGATAACCTCATCTGCAAATGTTACAACGTTTGTTACCGCGCCACTATCTACCATATTTTCCCCTTCGCCAGGAGCAGTGATGGTTTTTAGGGCTTCTAATATATCTTTCTTATTAAGTTTCACGTTTTTATCTAGATTTAATCTAAATGCAAAGATACTGCTAAAAGTTTAGATTTTGAAGTCCTTAAATTGAATTGAAGAATGGATGGATTGGGTTTTATAATTATCCCAACTCTTTTGAAGGATCCCAAAATAATGCATCAAAATTTTGTATTTGATTTTCTACAACTTCAACCCCTTCATTCTCTAAAAGTTGTTGCATAAGGTTTGTTCCTTCAAAATGGTGCTTACCTGTTAGCAATCCTTTTCTGTTAACTACTCGGTGCGCTGGCACATCTTTTCCACCAGAATTATTCATAGCATAACCAACGATACGAGCACTTCTTTTTGCACCTAAATATTTTGCAATTGCTCCATAGCTAGTAACTCTTCCAAAAGGAATAAGCCTTGCTACATCATACACTTTTTCAAAAAAACCAAGTGTTTCGGGTTTCATTATAACTCTTTAAGAATATTTATAAAGGTGACTAAAGCTACGATTCCTGTTATGATCCCAATACTGTAGTTCATACTTTTTTGAGACGTGAATTTTTTATCTTTTATCTTGTCAAAAAAGAAAATATAGAAGTAAAGCATTACAAACGTACCCATTGCAGCTCCGGTGACGTAGGTTACAATGCTTGTTTTTTCAAAATTCATCCAACCAAAAGACGCCAGAGTGATTGTCATGTAAGCTTGATACGGAATTGGGAAGACATTCAGGGCAGATAGAAGCATACCATGAAAAAAACGACTTCTTTTGCTTCGAGTATCTGCTTCAACTTTTGTTTCTTTTTGATTTCTTGCAATAACCAAAAAGTAAATCGTAATAAGCACAAAAATTACAAAAGCAACTCGTTGCAGTATCTCTACAATATCTGGTCTATTAGATAAATAGCGTGCAAAAATAGCCGCAACATACGTTTGAATAAAAACAACTAAACAAACACCTGAAGAAAAAGTAATTCCACGACCTGGCCCCTCCTTAAGACTTATCTTAGCGGCTGTCATATTTAGCAAACCTGGCGGAATAACACCAATTAGTGCCACAAAAAGACCAAGGAAGAAAACAACTGTAATACTCAAATTTTAGTTGATTTTAAATCTAATATACGTAATTGCTTTGTCTTTTTCTAAATACTGATTTTCGTAAAAGGTCTGTATTTGGGTAACTTCTTCTGGACTACCTTCTAATTTATAAACATTATGATTGGCATACAGTACTTCATAACCTAGACCATGTAACAATCCTAGAGTGTACCCATGCATAAATTCACTATCAGTTTTAAGATGCATTAATCCATTTGGTTTTAGAATTTTCTTGTAGCGCTCTAAAAACTGAATATTAGTTAATCTGTGCTTTGTTCTTTTATACTTGATCTGCGGATCTGGAAATGTAATCCATATTTCATCAACTTCATTGGCTTCAAACACATACTCTATGAGTTCTATTTGAGTTCTTATAAAAGCTGCGTTATTGATATCTTCTTCAATGGCTGTTTTTGCGCCTCTCCAAAATCTAGCACCTTTTATATCTATACCAATAAAATTTTTGTTCGGATAACGTTGTGCCAAACCAACAGTATATTCTCCTTTGCCACAGCCTAATTCTAGCACTAACGGATTTTCGTTTTTAAACACCTTTTCTCTCCATTTACCTTTTAAAACGAAATTGCCACCTGTAAGTTCATCTCTGCTTGGTTGAAACACATTATCAAAGGTTTCGTTTTCTTTAAATCTTTTGAGCTTATTTTTACTTCCCACGTTTTACTGCTTATTAATAATTTGGTAAAATTAAGGAAACATTTTAAGCTTTATCTTTGCTTTTAATGAAAAGGATTTTAGTTGCACCATTAAATTGGGGCTTAGGACATGCAACCAGAAGCATTCCTATTATAAATGCTTTAATAGCAAATAATTTTGAACCTGTTATTGCCAGTGATGGTGAAGCTCTGAGATTATTGCAAAAAGAGTTTCCCAAACTTCAGGCGCTAGAACTTCCTTCATACAATATTACATATTCTAAAAAAGCTAACAGTTTTAGGCTAAAGCTCATTAAAGATTCCCCAAGTCTATTGAAAACAATAAAAAGGGAAAAAAAAGTTACCGAAAGTCTTATAAAATCTGAAAATATTTCAGGTATTATTTCTGACAACAGATTTGGTGTCAGAGATAAAAGTATTCCTTCGGTATTTATCACACATCAATTACGTGTGTTAAGTGGAAGTACAACATGGCTAAGCTCTAAACTTCATCAAAAAATCATTTCTAAATTTGACGAATGCTGGGTACCAGACCACATAGGTACAAAAAACTTGAGTGGAGACTTGGGACATATTGAAGGATTTAATTCTACCATAAAATACTTAGGCCCTTTGAGTAGATTTGAAAAAAAAGATTTAGAAAAAAAGTATGATCTTCTAGTAGTTTTATCTGGACCAGAACCTCAACGCTCATTTTTAGAAATAAAACTTCTTGATGAATTACAGTCCTATGATGGTAAAATTTGTTTTGTAAAAGGCCTTATTGAAAACGAACAGCGTAAAACACAAATCAACCATATTACAACATACAATTTTATGACAAGCACTGAGCTTGCAAAAGCTTTGAATGAAAGTGAACTTGTTTTAAGTAGATCTGGCTATACATCCATTATGGATTATGCAAAACTTGAAAAGAAAGCATTTTTAATACCTACTCCAGGGCAGTTTGAACAAGAATATTTAGCAAAGAAATTTGCAGAAGAACAAGTAGCTCCTACTTGTAAACAGAACGCATTTAAAATTGAAATGCTAAATGAGATTGAAAATTATTCAGGATTTAAATATTTGCAGTACGACCTTAACTATAAAAAATTATTCGGCCTTTTCTAAGGTAAAAGAAAATTCACTACCTACTCCTAACTCACTCTCCACATACATCTTTTCCTCATGAGCCTCGATAATATGCTTTACAATGGACAAGCCTAAACCTGAGCCACCTTCTTTTCTAGACCCACTTTTATCAACTCTATAGAAACGCTCAAATAAACGAGGTACATTTTCCTTCTTTATACCTTCACCATTATCTGTTACTCGGATGATAGCTTTATTTTTTATAAGGTTTTCTATACTTACCTCAGTAGTCCCCTTTTTTCGTCCGTATTTTATAGAGTTTACTATTAAATTGGTAAGCACTTGCTGAATGCGCTCTACATCTGCATAAACATAAATTGGATTGGGATAATCCATATCAAAAGTGAGGGTAATTTCTTTCTTTGCTGCTTTCATTTCAAACAACTCAAATACATTCTGAACGAGTTTAACAATATCAAATTTCTCTTTATTAAGACTTAGATCACCTACTTCGAGCTTTGTTATCATATCTAAATCTTTTATGATGTAAGTTAAACGCTCAACACCTTTGCTTGCCCTTTGTAAATACTTTTTTCTTATTTTTTCATCCTCAATACCACCATCTAAAAGTGTATCTATATAACCCTGAACTGTAAATAAAGGAGTTTTAAGTTCGTGCGATACATTACCTATAAACTCTTTTCTATATTCTTCTCTTACTTTTAAGGTTTCTATTTCAATTTTTTTGCCTCTAGCATATTTATCAATCTCTTTGGTTAACGTTCCCATGTCTGTCGTTATAGGTTGTTGCCTCAGACTTGTTGATTCCAAAAGCGTTAAGTCGTCATATATTTTTTTTACTCTTCTGTATATAAAATGCTCTACTCTATACTGTACAATAGCAAAACATAATGGAAAACATATTATTGGAAAGAATATAACCTGCCAATTAAATGTATGGTAGTAGTATAAAAAAACACTCACTAGGAGTGTTGCAAAAAATGTAACATACAATGATGTTCTAATGGCGAACTTGTATGTTTTTTTTAGATTTTTTTTCTGCATTAGTCTACAAACTTGTACCCAACGCCTTTTACTGTTTTAAAAGATTTGTCACCAATCTTTTCGCGAAGTTTCCTAATGTGCACATCGATTGTTCTTCCACCAACAACCACTTCGTTACCCCAAACTTTGTCTAAGATTTCTTCGCGCTTAAAAACTTTACCAGGCTTTGTTGCCAACAAAGATAATAATTCAAACTCTTTTCTAGGAAGAATAATTTCTTCACCTTTTTTTGTGATTTTGTATTCTTCTCTATTAATTACCAAATCCCCTATTTTGATAGAATCGTTTGGATTATCGGTGTCTTTTAGTCTTCTTAACAACGCTTTTACCTTACTAACAAGAACTTTTGGTTTTATAGGCTTTGTAATATAGTCGTCCGCACCTGCATCGAAACCAGCAACTTGGGAATAATCTTCACCTCTTGCTGTTAAAAATGTAATAATAGTATTGTTGAGTTTAGAGTCTTGTCGAATACGCTCACAAGCTTCAATACCATCCATCTCAGGCATCATAACATCTAATATGATTAAATGTGGTTTGTGCTTTTTAGCTTTTTCAATAGCTTCTACACCATTTTCTCCCGTTATAACCTGATAACCTTCTGAAGATAAGTTATAACCTACTATTTCTAAGATATCTGGCTCATCATCTACCAATAGTATCTTAATATCCTTTTTTTTCACTGTTAAGATAATTTTAAGCTAGCGTAAATATAAAATATATCTCATTAAGTAATCCGTTTATCCAAATTGATAACAATTCTCTAACATTGAATTTCAAGGCTATGATTTTAAAACAATTAAAAAAAATCGGATGTTAACTTATTGTAAAAAAGCACGTTGTTGACAAAAACTTCTCTTAAAGCTCAGTATTTGTTAGTATATTTACGGACTAATTCTTTAAAAATCAATTATGAAAAAACTTTACTTTTTGTTAGTAACAGTCTTAGTTACTTCATTGTCTTTTGGGCAAGACCTTATTATAACGGGAGCTTATGATGGCCCACTTTCTGGTGGTACACCAAAGGGTGTTGAAATATATGTTGTTAACGATATCGCTGATTTAAGCACATACGGTATCGGGAGTGCAAATAATGGTGGTGGTTCTGATGGTGTTGAATTTACGTTTCCTGCAGATGCAGTTACAGCAGGTACTTTCTTATACGTTGCTACGGAATCTACTCAATTTACAAACTTTTTTGGTTTTGCACCAAATTACACAACTGGATCTATGGGTATTAATGGTGATGACGCCGTTGAATTATTTTCTAATGTTGACACAACACCTGTTGTGATAGATGTTTTCGGAACAATTGATTGTGATCCAAACGCTGGCGGAACAACATGTCCTGAATGGGAACATACTGATGGATGGGCATATAGAATTGATGGAACAGGACCAGAAGGCTCCACTTTCACCACTTTAAATTGGACTTACAGCGGAACCAATCAATTAGAAGGTGGTGCAACAAATGCTGAATGTACTGTACCTTTTCCTATAGGTTCTTATTCAACAACAGCATCGACTACACCTACTATAAACCTTAATGGTTCTGTTAGTTTATTTTATTATGAAGGCAATGGTCCTTCAGGAGAAGAAACACTTTCAATTTCAGGTATTAACTTAACTAACGATATAACTTTAAGTGTTCCTTCTGATTTTGAAGTATCTTTAACTTCTGGTGGCCCTTATGCTAGTTCTGTAGTTATAACCCAAACAGGTGGTACTGTCATGCCAACAGATGTTTATATTCGCTTAGTTTCTGGCTTAACTGTTAACACTTACACAGGTGATGCAACGGCTTCTTCTATGGGAGCTACTGATGCTACATTAGCATTAACAGGTACTGTTGCTCCTGCAGATCCTTTGATAAACACTTCAGGGAGTATTTCTGATTTAGAATATACTGTTGGAAACGGCCCTTCAACTGATGACAGCTTTGGTGTAACTGCATTGTTTTTAACAGATGACCTAGTAATTACAGCTCCAACAAACTTCCAAGTTTCTTTAACATCAGGTAGTGGTTTTGCTAATTCCTTAACTATTACACCAGATATGTCTGGCGAGATAACTTCCACTGATATTTTTGTTAGGTTAAACGCTGGACTTGCTGTTGGTAGTTATACTGGTGATGTAACTGTTACTTCTACTGGTGCTACTGACAGAACAGAATCTGTAGTAGGTAACGTGAACCCTGCTGCTGCTTGTTCAAATGCAGGTGATGTAATCATTACAGAGGTTATGCAAAATCCTAGTGCAGCTGGTGATCCTGCTGGTGAATATTTTGAGTTGTATAACACAACTGGTTCTAGTATAGATCTTCAAGGATGGGTAATTAAAGACGATGTTTCAACAGGCGAGACACACACAATTATTTCTTCTTTAGTAATTCCTGCTAATGGTTACATTGTTATTGGCAACGTATCTACAACTGTACCAACGTTAGACTACAACTATGGTAATGACATTTCGTTAGGAAATGGTACAGATGGTATTATTATAGAATGTGGTGGAGGTACTATTGATCAAGTTATTTGGGATAACGGAGCTACCTTCCCTGACCCATCAGGCGCTAGTATGGAACTTTCTGTAACAGCCCTTAATGCTACTGATAATGATGATGGTGCTAATTGGGGTGTTGCTACTTCTGATATCGGTAACGGAGATTTAGGAACTCCAGGTGCTGTAAACGATTATAGTTTATCAACTAATAGTTTTGAGAATACTACTTTCTCCATTTACCCTAACCCAACAAATACTGGTATAGTAACAATTACATCGTCTAATAGTGATGTTATGAACGTACAAGTATTTGATATTCTTGGTAAGCAGGTTAAGAATGAGACTTTAATTGACAACACGTTAAATGTTTCAAATTTAAATACTGGTGTATACATTTTAAAGATTACTCAAAACAATGCTACTACGACTAAAAAGTTAGTTATTAAATAATCGTTGTTTTAATCATAAAGAAAGCGCAGCTAATACTTAGCTGCGCTTTTTTATTTTCAATACTTTTGTAAAATGATTTCTGAAGATGCTATTTTTAATATTAAAACCAATGCCGAATTTGAAGCATTAGCACTTGATATCTTTAGATTTCAGTTTGAAAACAATGCTGTTTATCGCTCTTTCTGCGATTTATTATACAAACATCCATCTGATGTAAATAGTCTTACAGAGATTCCTTTTTTACCCATTCAATTCTTTAAAACACATGAGGTTTTAAGCTCTCAAAATAGCATTGAAAAAACCTTTACAAGTTCTGGCACTACAGGAACTACAACAAGCAAACACTTAATAACTAATCTAAATATTTATGAAGAAAGCTATCTAAAAGGCTTTCAACATTTTTACGGTAATGTTGAAGATTATGTTGTATTGGCTTTGTTGCCTTCTTACTTAGAGCGAGAAGGCTCATCGCTTATTTACATGGTTGATGATTTAATACAGAAATCTAAACATTCAGACAGTGGCTTTTACCTTAACAATCTTGAAGACTTATCAAAGACACTTAATAAGCTTGAAGCAAGTGGCCAAAAAACACTTTTAATTGGTGTTTCTTTTGCATTATTAGATTTGATTGAACAGTTTCAATTTAGCTTACAACATACTATTGTAATGGAAACTGGCGGTATGAAAGGCAGACGAAAAGAGATCATTAGACAAGAACTCCATGACCAGCTTAAAAAAGGCTTTGGCGTTGACCAAATTCATAGCGAATATGGTATGACTGAACTTTTGAGTCAGGCATATTCTAAAGGTAATGGGATTTTTGAGTGTCCGCCTTGGATGAAAATTTTAGCCAGAGATACTGAGGATGCTTTAACCATATTACCTTCAAATAAAACTGGTGGCATTAATATTATTGACTTGGCAAATATTAATTCTTGTTCATTTATTGCCTCTCAAGATTTAGGCAAAACTTCTGAAAATGGACAGTTTGAAATCATAGGCAGGTTCGACAACTCTGACATTAGAGGCTGTAATTTAATGGCCTTGTAAGGTTTTCTAATCTATTACGACCAAATAAGTGCTATCGAAAAGAAAGATTTTCAATAGTTGATTGATTGGTTAGATGGTGCCCAAAAGAGATTTTGGGCACTTTTATTATTCAACCTTTATTATGTAAGTGTTTTTCTTCCCCTTATTAAGTATGATATACGTATCGTTAACCAAGTCTTCTGATGTTAACTGATAATCTTCTTTTACTTTTTCTTTGTTAACCGAGATAGAATTTTCTTTTAAAGCACGTCTTGCTTCTCCATTAGAATTTAAAAAATTGGTTTTTGCAGCCAATGCGCCAATCATATCTAAACCTTCATCAAATTCTGCTTTAGAAATATATGCTTGAGGTACTCCTTCAAAAACATCTAAAAAGGTAGCTTCATCTAAAGTCTTAATATCTTCCTTAAACGTCTTACTAAACAAAATGTTTGAAGCCTTAGCTGCATTTTCATAATCTTCTTTAGAATGCACCATAGTGGTTATTTCTTCAGCTAATTTCTTTTGTAATGTTCTTAAATGTGGAGCTTCACTATGAGTTTCTATAACCGCTTTAATGTCTTCTTCTGTTAAGAACGTGAAAATCTTAATATATTTTTCAGCATCCTCATCACTTGAGTTTAACCAATATTGGTAGAATTTATAAGGCGACGTTCTTTTAGCATCTAACCAAACATTTCCCCCTTCAGACTTACCAAATTTAGAGCCATCGCTCTTTGTAATTAACGGACAAGTAATTGCAAAACCTTTACCATTACCTATACGACGTATTAGCTCTGTACCTGTGGTTATATTTCCCCATTGGTCACTTCCTCCCATTTGTATTGTACAGTCATTCTCTCTATACAAATGCAAAAAGTCATAACCTTGTACTAGTTGGTACGTAAATTCCGTAAAACTCATACCATCATTAGAAGACTCCCCAGAAATTCTACTTTTCACAGAGTCTTTAGCCATCATATAGTTTACAGTAATATGCTTACCGACATCTCTGATAAATTCTAAAAATGAAAATTCTTTCATCCAATCATAATTGTTTACCAAAACTGCCGCATTAGTAGCATCACTTTCAAAATCTAAGAAGTGAGATAATTGCTTTTTTATGGATTCTTGATTGTGACGTAGCGTTTTTTCGTCTAACAAATTACGTTCGCTAGATTTACCTGAAGGGTCACCAATCATACCTGTTGCACCACCAACCAAAGCCACTGGTTTATGTCCGCAACGCTGGTAATGCGCCAACAACATAATTGGCACTAAATTACCGATGTGTAAAGAATCTGCCGTTGGATCAAAACCAACATATGCACTTCGCATAGTCTCTAACAAATGTTCTTCTACTCCAGGCATACTTTGGTGTAACATGCCTCTCCATTTTAATTCTTCGACAAAATTTTTCATTCTTAAACTCGTGTAATATGATGTTGGCAAAGATATGTTTCAACTTTAAAAGACAAAAGACAATTTTAACGTAATTTAGCCTTATGATTTTAGTCACAGGAGGAACAGGATTAGTAGGTTCACATTTGCTCCATACGTTAGTCTCAAATGGACAAAGTGTTCGTGCAATCTACAGACGAGAGAAAACCTTAAAACGGGTTGCCCATGTTTTTGGTTATTTTTCTGATAAGTCTGAAAACCTATTTAATAAAATTGACTGGGTAGAAGCTGATCTTAATGACATCCCAAAACTTCAGAAGGCTTTTGAAGGCATTACACATGTTTATCATTGTGCAGCTTTTGTTTCTTTTGAACCTGACAAATACCATCAATTGCGAAAAATTAATATAGAAGGTACCGCAAACATTGTTAATCTTTGTATTAGTTATTCTGTTAAAAAACTATGCTATGTAAGTTCAATAGCTGCAATTGGACATCATGAAGATTCTTCAAAGCTTATTACTGAACAAACGGCTTGGAATCCCGAAGAGGACAACAGCGTTTATGCCATTACAAAATATGGTGCAGAACTCGAGGTTTGGCGAGGCACACAAGAAGGGATTGATGCTGTGATTGTAAATCCTGGAATTATACTAGGTGCTGGTTATTGGAAAGGTGGAAGCAGTGGTAATTTGTTCAGAAAAATACATGAAGGCATGACATATTACGTAAATGGAGTTGTTGGGTATGTTGATGTATTTGATGTAGTAAATACTATGATTTCCTTAATGGAGAGTAACATTAAAAATGAAAATTACATTTTAATCGCTGAAAACCTCAGTTTTAAAGATTTTCAACACAAAGTAGCAAAAAGTCTAGATGTAAACCCACCTAAGAAAGAAGCTAAGCCTTGGCTTTTAAATATTGCTTGGCGTTTAGATTGGTTAAAACACAAATTAACAGGCTCTAGGAGAAGTTTTACAAAGCAAACTGCCAAATCTGCGATAAGCATTACCAAATACGATAACTCTAAAATCAAAAATGCAATAGATTTTGAGTTTAAGTCTATTGACCAATCAATTAAAGAAGTTTGTGTGTTGTATCTAAAAGATTTAAAACTGAAGTAAATTAATTACTGACCTCTTTTTTTAAAGCTTTTTTTATAGAGTCTTTTCGCCTATCATTTACCCTACTAATAGAATCTCTTCTACGCTTAGCTTTTTTACTTTCCTTTTTCTCTAAATTTTCAAACTTTTCTTTATCATTCTGCAATCTGCTTTTTACCTTCAATACCATGGATTTATATAAATCCGTATCAAAAGCATAGTAAGCATTACTCTCAGCAAACTGAGCACTATCAATTTTGTGTTTATTTAAAACATATGACTCTGGCACAATACCTTTATCTTCTAATAGCTTTCTATTAACTCCTTTAGCCGCATTAATTACATATAGGTCATAAAGAATATTTTCCATCTTATCTGTAGAAATGAGATTGTTTGGCTTTGGTGGCTTGCTTTTATTATCACAAGAAAACACAAAGACAATTAGAACTAATATGTAAAAGAATTGTTTCATCTATTTAAAAAATTTACAAAAACCTATGATTCAGCTATTTGATTATCATGGTTTGTAATGCTTCTATTTGCCAAATGCCGATTATGTTTTATCTATTGAAAGTTAATCGCTTCGCAGCTTTAACGTTTAATACTTTAAAATTGTTATAAACTAAGTTACCATTTAAAATAGTGTGCGTTATTCTGCTTTTAAAGGTATTACCTTCAAAAGGAGACCAACCACATTTGTACAAAATATTTCCTTTATTTACCGTCCATGGGCTATTGGCATCCACTATGACCAAATCTGCATAATAGCCTTCTCTAATATAGCCTCGCTTCTCAACATCAAAAAGAATTGCTGGGTTATGACATGCTTTTTCTACAATTTTTTCTATTGAAATTTTTCCTTGATGATGCATTTCTAATAAGGCTACTAATGCATGCTGAACTAATGGCCCACCAGAAGGAGCGCTCGTGTAGGGATTGCTTTTTTCTTCCAAAGTGTGAGGCGCATGATCTGTGGCTATAACATCTATTCTACCGTCTAACAATGCCTTAAGCAACTGTTCTCTGTCCTTAGCTGTCTTTACAGCTGGATTCCACTTTATATGGCTACCTTTTTTTGCGTAATCTTCATCAGAAAACCATAGATGATGGATGCAAACCTCTGCGGTTATCTTTTTATCTTTTAGAGGAATTTTATTTGTAAACAAATTGGTTTCTTTCCCTGTAGACAAATGAAAGACATGTAATCTAGCTCCTGTCTTTTTTGCCAATTCTATTGCCTTAGAAGATGACAAATAACAAGCCTCTTCACTTCTTATAATTGGATGCATTTCCATTGGAATATCATCGCCATACTCCGCTTTATATTGCTCTAGGTTTTCTCTAATAGTAGCTTCATCCTCACAGTGCACTGAAATAACCATATCTGTACTCGAGAATATTTTCTCTAATACTTCTGGATCATCAACTAACATGTTTCCTGTAGAAGATCCGAGAAATAATTTTAATCCTGCAACTGTTTTAGGATCTACTTTTAATATCTCATCTAAATTATCGTTTGTACCACCAAACATAAACGAATAGTTGGCGTAAGACGTCTCTGCAGCAATGGTAAATTTTTCTTCTAATTTTTCTACAGTTGTCGTTTGTGGATTAGTATTAGGCATTTCTATAAAAGATGTAATACCACCAGCTAATGCAGCCTTAGATTCTGACTCTATATTAGCTTTATGGGTTAAGCCAGGCTCTCTAAAATGCACTTGGTCATCTATCATACCAGGCAAAACGTAGTTACCTTCGGCATCAATAACAGTTATGTCTGCGGATTTAACACTAATAGAACTGTCTATTTCTTTTATAATTTCGTCTTCAATAAGTATATCGCCTTCAACTATTTTACCTTCGTTGACAATTTTAGCATTTTTTATGAGGGTTTGTTTTTTCATGTTTACTATGACTTAGTGAATAAACTTTTCAATTTTAAATTAATAACTCCAAAAATTGCTTCAGAAATAATACTTCCACTCATTTTTGATTTCCCTTTAATTCTATCTTTAAAAATAACAGGTATTTCTACAATTTTAAAGCCTTTTTTATAAGCTTTGAATTTCATTTCTATTTGAAAAGCATAACCAACAAATTTTACTTTGTTTAAGTTAATGGATTCCAAGACCTTTCTCCGGTAACAAATAAAACCTGCAGTAGAGTCCTTTACTCTCATTCCGGTTATTAGCCTTACATAACGCGACGCGCCATAAGACAACAATATTCTCGACAAAGGCCAATTAACAACTGTAATTCCTTTAACGTATCTCGATCCAACAGCAATATCCGCTCCATTTACCGCACAAGCATCATACAGTTTTATTAAATCATCTGGATTATGGGAAAAATCTGCATCCATTTCAAAAATAAACTTATAATTACTTTGTAAAGCCCATTTAAAACCCGAAATGTAAGCAGCTCCTAGACCACTTTTTCTTTCACGTTGTAATAAGTGTAGCTGAGTTAGATAATCTTGCTGAATAGACTTAACCTTGTCTGCCGTGCCATCTGGAGAATTGTCATCTACTACTAAAACGTGAAATGACTTGTCTTGCGAAAATACAGCTTTTAAAATAGCTTGAATATTTTCAATCTCATTATAAGTTGGGATTATGACAAGTGCGTCAGACATTTATATACTTTTAAAACACGTTTTGGTTTTGCCGATAGAATTTTGACAAATGTAAAGTTTTTAGTGGATTAAAAACTGTTATAAGTTTATTAAGATTTTAATTATGGTTACCTTTAATTTCTTTATAACTTAGCACCATGAGGAACTTTATAACTCACGAATGGTTTACAGTTTTTACAGTTTTTGGAATTTTTGCACTTGCTATTGCCAAATTTCTAAACGCACTACGGTTTAGTGATTTTATAGCTATTATAGGAAATTCAAAATACCTTAAAATCTACAGTAAAGATCAGAAGTTTATAGACCCTTTTGATGGATTACTGTTTGTCAATCTGGTTTTTTCAGGAAGCATATTTTTATTTTTTAGCTATTCTACTTTTGTTTCACCATTAACATTTGAGTTAATTTCTTTTCTAAAACTTCTGTTGGCCGTTGCGACTGTTGTGATAATTAAGACATTATTAGAGCGACTTATTGCTAGTCTTTTTGAAATTGACAGCATTATTGATGCCTACTTATTTCAAAAAATCACTTTTCTTAATTATTCTGGCTTAGTTTTAATTGTCACTAACTCACTGTTACTCTATACGCTTACAAATCCCAGGATTATAATAACTGTATCTTTTATTCTGATTTTTTTAATAAATCTTATTGGTTTTATAACTTCATTTAAAAACTATCAAAAATTAATAAATCCCAACTTTTTCTATTTTTTATTGTATCTTTGCGCTCTCGAAATTGCGCCTTATGTGCTTTTATATAAGGTAATTAGCGAGTATAACTTTTAAACAAAGGGGTTTACATATGAAAGTGAAGACGATTTTAGTATCGCAACCAGAGCCTAAAATAGAGAACTCTCCATACTTTGATTTGCAAGAAAAGCAAAAAGTTAAGGTTGACTTTAGACCTTTTATACATGTAGAAGGTGTTTCAGCAAAAGATATCAGACAACAAAAAATAGATCTTAGTAAGTTTACTGCTATTATACTTACTAGTAGAAATTCTGTAGATCACTTCTTTAGAGTAGCTGATGAAATGCGCTTTAAAGTACCTGACACTATGAAATACTTCTGCCAATCTGAAGCTGTTGCCTACTACTTACAAAAATATGTAGTTTACAGAAAACGTAAAATTTATGTTGGTAAACGTACTTTTGAGGATTTAACTCCTTTAATTAAGAAATATAAAGATGAATCGTTTTTATTACCTACAACAGATAAGGTAAAACCTATAATACCTGAAAACTTAGACAGCTTAGGTGTTAACTGGAAACAAGCTACATTTTACAAAACTGTAATAAGTGATTTGTCTGATTTAGCTAACGTTTACTATGATATCTTGGTATTCTTTAGCCCATCTGGTATTGAATCTTTATTTCATAATTTCCCTGACTTTAAACAAAACGATACACGTATTGCTGTTTTCGGAAATACAACAATAAAAGCTGTTAAAGAAAAAGGATTACGTGTAGACATTGCTGCACCAACTCCTGAGACTCCGTCTATGACAATGGCTCTGCAGAAGTATATTGACAGCGTTAATAAAGGGAAATAAGTATTTTAAAATATTGACATAAAAAAAGCGATTCTACTAAAGGAGAATCGCTTTTTTTATTTTATTCAAATTGCTTCAATTACTTTACGACAGGTTGAGCTGCCATAATTTCATCGTTTGCATAATCTTCAAACTTCTTAAAGTTTTCATTAAAAAATCTTGCTAGTTTGTCTGCAGTCTTATAATAGCCTTCGTCGTTACCCCAAGTTTCCCTAGGACTTAAAACATCTGTAGGCACATTAGGACACGTGTTAGGAATTGCAACTTTAAATACAGAATGATTTCTAAACTCTACATTATCTAAATCTCCATTCATAGCGGCAGTAATCATTGCTCTTGTATATTTTAATTTCATACGGCTACCAACTCCATAAGGTCCACCTGTCCAACCAGTATTAACTAACCAAACGTTTACACCAGCTTCTTGCATCTTTTTACTCAACATTTCAGCATATTTAGTAGGATGCAAAGGCATAAAAGGTGCACCAAAACAAGCCGAAAATGATGGCTGTGGCTCTACAACACCAGCTTCTGTTCCCGCGACTTTAGCAGTATATCCTGAAATAAAATGATATGCAGCTTGTCCAGGTGTTAATTTAGAGATCGGAGGTAACACACCAAAAGCATCTGCTGTTAAAAAGAAGATATTCTTTGGGTTAGATGCATAAGAAGGAGTCTTAATATTATCTATGTGGTAAATAGGGTAGCTTACCCTTGTATTTTGTGTGATTGAGCTATCAAAATAATCAACCTCCCCATTTTCTTTAAAAATCACATTTTCGAGGATTGCACCTGGTTTAATTGCTCTATAAATGTCTGGCTCTTTTTCTTCAGATAAATCAATCACTTTTGCATAGCAACCACCTTCAAAATTAAAGATTGTATTTTCTGCTGTCCAGCCATGCTCATCATCACCTATTAATTTTCTATTTGGATCTGTGGACAATGTTGTTTTACCTGTACCGGACAATCCAAAGAATATAGCAGTTTCACCGTTATCACCTACGTTTGCTGAACAGTGCATTGGTAAAACATTTTTTTCTACTGGCAATATAAAGTTTAAGGCAGTAAAAATACCTTTTTTCATTTCACCGGTGTAAGCAGAACCTCCCACTAAGGCAATCTTTTTTGTAAAATTTAATATTGAAAAATTACCTTGTCGTAATCCATGATTTTCAGGATCTGAACACACATATCCTGGTGCGCAAAGCACCAACCACTCTTCTTCAAAATTCTCTAATTCTTCTGCTGTAGGTCTTAAAAACATGTTATAAATAAACATATTAGACCAAGGATATTCTGTTACAGTTCTTACATTCATTTTGTATTGAGGATCTGCACAAACGTAACCATCCCTAACAAAAATCTCCTTACCGCTTAGGTAATTTTCAATTTCACCTTGTAAGTAATCGAAATGCTCTGGCGTGATGTCCTTATTAGATTTTCCCCACCAAATTCTGTCTTTTGTGTAATCGTCTTTCACTAAAAAGCGATCTTCAGGAGAACGACCAGTAAACTTTCCTGTATTTACGGCCAAAGTACCATTAAGTGTTTCTTTACCCATTCCTTTTTCTACAGTAATGGCTTGTAATTTTTTTGGCTCTAATTGATAGTGAGTTGTAGCATCTTTAATGCCATATTTTTCTAACGAAATCGTTTTCGTTGAAGATGTATGGTTTACCATAATTTTTGTGTTGTTTAGGACGCAAAATTATAACTTTATTTTAAAAAGTCGTTGTTAAAAGCTATTAATCGACCTTATTTCTTATAATACCGATTAACATCGTTGCCCATGCCAATATTAACAGCAATCCTCCTACAGGTGTAATTACAGCAATTGTTTTAAAATTGAAACTTGAAAGATCGTTCGTTGCCAAACCATATATAGAACCTGAAAAGAACAATAGACCAACGAGTACTAGGTAAAAAACTATTTTTTTTGTCTTTGAATTAACAAAAGAAGTGCCACCAAGTATGAGAAGAAAAAAGGCATGGTAGATCTGATAGCGCACACCAGTTTCAAACGTATTTACAGCATCTTCATCAACTATTTTTTCTAGGCCATGTGCTGCGTAGGCTCCTAGAATTATTCCTAACAATCCTAGAATACTTCCTGCTATTAATATTTTTTTGTTCATAAGTATAGTGCGATTTTGGTTTCTTTTACTTAGGGTATTTATTACATTCGTGCATTACAAAATTAGTCATATAAAGCTACTATGCGAAAGATTTTAATCATTGGTGCAGGGAAATCTTCATCATACCTTATAAAATACTTACTAGACAAGTCCGAATCTGAAAATCTTCAGATAACTATAGGAGATTTAAACACAGAAAATTCGAAAAAACTAGTAGGAGAAAACTCAAAAGTAAACATCATTCATTTAGATGTTTTTAAGTCAGACTCAAGAAGTGAGGCTGTTAAAAATTCAGATATCGTAATTTCTATGTTACCTGCTCGTTTTCATATTGAGGTAGCTAAAGATTGTGTCACCTACAAAAAACACATGGTAACTGCATCTTATGTTAGTAAAGAAATGCAGGATCTAGATGAAGATGCAAAGGCAAACAACCTTATTTTTATGAATGAAATAGGTGTTGACCCTGGCATAGACCATATGAGCGCCATGCAAGTTATAGACCGAATTAGAGACAATGGAGGTAAGGTGCTTTTATTTGAGTCGTTTACTGGAGGTTTAGTTGCGCCTGAAAGTGATGACAACCTATGGAACTATAAATTTACATGGAATCCACGAAATGTCGTAGTTGCAGGACAAGGTGGTGCTGCCAAATTTTTACAGGAAAACCAATTTAAATACATTCCGTACGGTAGACTATTTAGGAGAACTGAATTTTTAGATATTGATGGTTATGGTCGTTTTGAAGCCTATGCTAATAGAGATTCTTTAAAATATCAACATGTTTATGGGTTAGATCATGCTCGTACCCTATATCGTGGTACGATGAGACGTGTTGGTTTTAGTAGAGCTTGGAATGTTTTTGTACAGCTTGGTATGACTGACGATAGCTACACTATAGACGATAGCATTAACATGAGCTATCGCGACTTTGTAAATGCCTTCTTACCATACAGTCCAACAGATTCTGTTGAACTTAAATTTAGACATGCGCTTAAAATTGACCAAGATGATATTGTTTGGGATAAGTTTTTAGAGCTCGATCTTTTTAGTGCTGATAAAATGGTAGAATTAGATAAAGCTACTCCAGCTCAAATTCTACAGAAAATTCTAATGGATAGCTGGACGCTAGATCCTGAGGATAAGGATATGATAGTAATGTATCACAAATTTGGGTACGAGATTAATGGAGAAAAACGTCAAATAGATGCTACTATGGTTGTTGTTGGTGAAGATCAAACATATACTGCAATGTCAAAAACTGTGGGGTTACCAGTAGCTATGGCGACGTTGGACATTTTAAATGGAAAGATAAAAACCCCAGGTGTACAAATCCCTATCTCAAAAGAAGTTTACACACCTATTTTAGAAGAGTTGAAAACCTATGGCGTTCAATTTAAAGAAAAAAAAGTACCATATTTAGGCTATAATCCTCTTAATCTTTAAAATTTATAATCCTTTTCTTATTTTTAACTTTCGATTTAAAAGAATAAATCATGAAAGTTAATGACAAAGGTATATACATAGACGGTATTGACAAGAAGATTCTAAGAGCTTTAATGGAAGATGCCAGAACTCCGATCTTAGAAATTGCCAGAAATGTTGGTATCTCTGGAGCTGCGATACATCAACGACTCAAAAAACTTGAAAAATCTGGACTTTTGGCTGGTTCTAAATTTATTATCAATCCAAAAGTTTTGGGTTATACGACTATGGCTTTTGTTGGTGTGTACTTAGATAAAGCTGTAAGCAATCCGGAGGCCGTAAAACAACTCCAGCGCGTACCAGAAGTTATAGAGTGTCATTACACGACAGGAGATTGGAGTATTTTCATTAAAATTCTATCCAAAGATAATGAACATTTAATGCATTTACTTAACACCGAAATACAAGGAATTAAAGGAGTCTCTAGAACCGAAACTTTTATTTCACTACAACAGCAAATCAGTAGACAAATCAAAATTTGACACTTTTTTTATACAAACTGTTAAATAGACGCTAATTGTTTTAAACGATGCCGTTCTATTTTTTATTTTTAAAATAATATCAATATTAAATTACTGTATTTATGTCATTCTTCAATAAGATAAAATGGATTCTGGGTATTCTTTTAGTCTTTGTTTTAATTGCCTCAACCAATCTAATAGATAGAAATAACTTTGTAAGAGTAAGAGATTCTGTGGTAACTATTTATGAAGATCGATTAATTGCTAAGGAATTAATTTTTGAAATGTCTAAATCGGTTAACAAAAAGGAAATTGCTCTAATATCCAGAGACTCTCTTTTTTTTATTGAAAAAAATTCTAAGGTCAATACACAATTAAATAATTTAATATCACGCTTTGAACAAACCAAACTCACAAAAGAAGAAAGTGTAATATTTGAAGATTTAAAATTGAATTTTAAGTCATTATCTAAGCTTGAAACTAAAAAATTAAGCTTTGATCCAGAAAAAACTTCAGCATCGCTGATACTAATTTCAAGTATAAAAGATAATCTAGATGAGTTGTCAAAAATTCAGATTAGAGAAGGTGGTAGACAAATGTCAATAAGTAAAAAAGCCATAGATACAGTTGAACTCTTTACACAGATAGAAATTTATTTTTTGGTGTTTCTTGCTATTGTTATACAAATCATTGTTATTTATAATCCTAAAGTAAAAGAATAATATATATTATCTAAAAACAAAAAAACCCTGATTTCTCAGGGCTTTTTTTTTATTATGATTTTTTTTTAATCTCTTCCGCCAAAAACTTGCAATGCCCAATATAATAATGAGGCTAATGCACCTATGGCAGCTACTAAATAAGTCCTAGCTGCCCACTTAAGAGCATCTTCAGAGCCTTTGTACTCATCTGGAGTTACCATATTTTTTGCTTTTAACCAAGCTAAGGCTCTATTACTCGCATCGTATTCTACAGGTAATGTTATAAAGCTAAACAACGTTGCAAATCCCATCATTCCCAATCCTGCCAAAGCAACCCAATACCCAATACCAACTCCAGCTGCGGCACCTAATACCAATCCACCAATAACAACCCACTGCGACATACCAGAGGTTACACTAACAATTGGCACTAATTGAGAACGCATTTGCAAATAACTATACGCTTGCGCATGTTGCACAGCATGACCAACCTCGTGAGCAGCTACAGCAGCCGCAGCAGCATTACGCTGGTTATAAACCGCTTCACTTAAATTTACTGTTTTGTTTTTTGGATTATAGTGATCTGTTAATTGTCCTGGTGTAGAAATAACTTCTACATCATAAATGCCGTTATCTGCTAACATCTTTTCTGCAATTTCTCTACCACTCATTCCGTTCCGTAATTGAATTTTAGAGTATTTAGCAAATTTACGCTTTAACTGACTGCTAACAGCCCAACTAACAAGAGCAATTGCACCTATTAATATATAATATCCTAACATAATTTCTTTTTTTTAATTAATGTAAATGTACTAAATGAATAGCAAAAAATGCGCCAAATTAACGTTAAGAAAAAATGTCAGTTATTGAAATTTCACATAGCATCTACCGACCAATTGAAAGCTTCTGCAATCTCTTCATAAATAATTTTACCGTTAGCTACATTTATTCCTTTTCTTAGCGATTGGTCTTTAGTACAAGCTACTTCCCAACCTTGATTAGCTAACCTAAGCACATAAGGTAAAGTTACATTTGTTAACGCTAATGTCGATGTATAAGGTACAGCACCTGGCATATTTGCTACACAATAATGAACTACGTCATCTACAATGTAAGTTGGGTCTTCGTGAGTAGTTGGTTTTGAAGTCTCCACACAACCTCCTTGATCTACGGCAACATCAACTATAACAGTTCCTGGTCGCATATCTTTAAGCATATCTCTGGTGATTAAGTTTGGCGCTTTTGCCCCTTTTAATAATACACCACCAACTATTAAATCGTGATCTTTAATACGTTTTCTAATATTGAATTCGCTAGAAAATTCCGTAACTACGTGGTTTGGCATTACATCATTAACATAACGCAATTGCTTCATGTTAATATCCATAATAGTAACATGTGCTCCTAAACCTGCAGCCATTTTAGCGGCTTGTATACCAACCGTACCAGCACCTAAAACCAATACTTTTCCTGGTGGTACTCCAGGCACACCACCTAATAAAACTCCACGTCCTTTAATTGGTTTTTCAAGATATTTTGCACCTTGTTGAATCGCCATACGACCTGCCACCTCAGACATTGGTGTTAATAATGGCAATGTGCCATCTTCGTCTTCAACTGTTTCATAAGCAATACAAACTGCTTTGCTTTTTAACATTGCTTTAGTTAAAGGTTCGCTAGAAGCAAAATGGAAATAAGTAAATACTACATGATGTGGTTTAATCAAATCATATTCAACGGCAATAGGTTCTTTTACCTTTACAATCATTTCGCCAGAAGCATAAACTTCATCTATCGTATCCAGAATGGTAGCTCCAACCTCTTTGTAATCTTCATCAAAAAAGCCACTGCCTAATCCAGCATTTTTTTGGACATAGACAGTGTGGTCATTTTTAATAAGTTCATAAACGCCAGCTGGTGTCATACCAACACGGTTTTCGTTGTTCTTGATTTCTCTTGGGACTCCGATTTTCATTTGCTGTTGTATTGTGGTTAATAGCACTATGAAATACACTCAAAAAATCTAGCTATCCAAATAATAGAATGATTTGTGCGTCATTTTTACGGAATTATTATTTTGAAGAATGAATTTTAAATTATTCGAAATAAAACACTGTTTTTCAGAACAATAACTCAATAGACGAAATTATTATTTTTTTCGTTGAAGAGAGAACTACAATGTCACATAGAGTATTTTCGAAGCATAAAGAAAAAGTACATCCTCTGATAGTTCTCGATAGTTCTGCAGAGCTTGTCGAAGTGCAAAATCGCTTTTTGGTGATTTCACCCGAACTGACAACAACTTACTGAACAGCTAAAGTCACTTCTTCAACTTGCTGATTTTCAAAAACTATAAGGAGATACTCTTTTTGAGATGAAAAAAAACTTGGCGGATCTCCAATAGTATAAATAAAAGCGTCTTTTGATGTATTTAGTTTTGAATCTGGTTGACCTAAAATTTCAATAATTTCAGACTTTGGTTTGCCTGATAAAATCTGAGATTCTATGATGTCATCTACCATTTCGTAGCGTTGTAATGGTTCTGATTGCCACTTTTGCGCATCAAAAGGTTTCTCTAAAGCATTAACAAGAATAAGCGCTAAAATTACAGCTACTAAAAAGAATAGACTTATTTTACTAATTCTTTTTAGTTGCATAATCTTTTATTTTAATTATTAGCTATTGCGTTCTCGATACATTCCGACACTACCGGTCGGAATACTCGAACTGACAATTAATTTTGAGATTCCTGCTTTCACTTCGACAAGCTCAGTGTGACACGCAGGAATTTGTTAACCAACAATATTCACAATCTTACCTGGTACTACAATCACCTTTTTAGGTATGCGACCTTGTAACTGCTCTTGTGTTTTTTCGTGTGCTAACACTGTTTTTTCAATCTCATCCTTGCTCATATCTAATGGCAACTCTAGCGTGAAACGCATTTTACCATTAAACGAAATCGGATAATTTTTAGAACGCTCTACCAAATGTTTCTCTTCAAATTTTGGGAAAGGCGCTGTTGAAATAGACTCATTATGACCTAATTGCTCCCATAACTCTTCTGCAATGTGTGGTGCGTAAGGTGAAATTAAAATCAATAATGGTTCTAAGATGTCTTTACTTGTACACTTTTGCGCTGTTAACTCGTTTACCGCAATCATGAAGGTAGAAACCGACGTATTAAACGAGAAATTCTCAATGTCTTCCTCTACCTTTTTTATGGTTTTATGAAGTGTTTTTAAAGCCTCAGCCTCTTCCGACTTGCCCAAAGGGGAAGCGTCCACATAGAACGCACCATTTTCTCCTGTATGGAATAACTTCCATAGCTTCTTTAAAAATCCGTGTACACCTGTAATACCAGCAGTATTCCAAGGTTTGTATTGCTCTAATGGTCCAAGGAACATTTCGTACAAACGCAAACTGTCTGCACCATATTGTACACAAACCTCTTCTGGATTTACTACATTTAACCATCTTTTTGACATTTTTTCTACAACTCTTCCAACCGTGAAATCTCCTTTCTCAAATATGATTCCACCTTCATCAGATATAAATTCACCATTTTTAAATTCATTCCAGAATCTTAATTTATCAAAATCAATTATTTGATCTGAAGCATCAATATTATTTACATCAGTTCTCAAGGGATCATAGGAAATTTCTAAGCCGTATACACCATTTTCAAAATTCTCAACTAAACTCTTATCAACATTGAAATGTTCCATCAATTTTATCGAGTTTTCAATATTTTCCCCTACAAGTACAGAACCGTCATAACTACTGGCTGGCTTTAATTCTGCGTTAATTATGGACTCTAAGAATTTATGAGATATGAAAATGTTAGACCTTTCAGATATAAAAGGAAAAGATTGATCATTGAGAGATCTAAATTCTATTCCTTCATTATTTGTGTAAGAATGTGATTTATCAAAAAGTTTAATATTGACTCTATAAATCAATGCACTCGTCCCGAGTATCATCCCTTGGTTAATCAGCTTTTTAAAGGGCTCATCAACACCGACAAAACCTCTATCGTATAAAAACTTTACCCAAAAGCGTGAGTACAATAAATGACCTGTAGCATGCTCGCTACCACCAATGTATAAATCTACATTTTCCCAGTACTTAAGTGCATCTTCAGTAGCAAAAGCTTCATCTCTGTTGGCTTGCTCTTCCATATAACGGAAGAAGTACCAAGAGCTTCCTGCCCAACCTGGCATAGTATTGAGTTCTAGTGGGTAGATGCCGTCATCGGACACTGAGGTTCTCAAAGTGTCTGATTTTGTGGCTTCGAGTGCCTCAGCCACCAGATCATTTGACACAACCGTATTGGTATTTGTGTCCCAAGCCCAAACGTCTGCACGTCCTAATGGTGGCTCGCCTTCTTCAGTTGGTAAGTATTTTTCAACCTCTGGCAAGGTTAATGGTAAATGTTTTTCGTCTATCATTTGTGGCATACCATCCTTGTAATACACTGGGAATGGTTCGCCCCAATAACGCTGACGAGAAAACACAGCATCACGCAAACGGTAATTGGTTTTTCCTTCACCTTGACCGATTTTCTCTAACTCGAAAATAGCGCGCTTAGTCGCTTTCTTGTAGTTCATTCCGTTAAGGAAATCGCTATTGGCAATCTTAACATTATCCTTAGATGCAAAGGCTTCTTCAGAAATATCGACACCTTCAAAAATATTTGGAATCGGAATATTAAAGTGTTTTGCAAAATCGTAATCGCGTTGGTCTCCACAAGGCACAGCCATAACAGCTCCTGTTCCGTAGCTTGCTAATACGTAATCTCCTATCCAAATCGGAATAGGTTCTTTGGTAAATGGATGCTCGGCATAAGCACCTGTAAAAACACCAGAAATTGTTTTCACATCTGCCATACGGTCCCGCTCGCTGCGTTTTGCTGTGGCTTCAATATAAGCTTCAACCTCAGCTTTTTGTTCGTCTGTTGTAATTTGTGACACGAGCTCGTGCTCTGGTGCCAACGTCATAAATGACACACCGAAAATGGTGTCTGGTCTTGTGGTGAAGACTTCGATGGTATGTTCGGACACTGAGGTTCTCGAAGTGTCTGAGTCTGTGGCTTCGAGAGCCTCAGCCATCACATTAAAGGTAACACTTGCACCAACCGATTTACCTATCCAGTTTTTTTGAATGTCTTTAAGTGCATCTGTCCAGTCAATAGTATCTAAACCTTGAAGCAAACGTTCTGCATAAGCCGAAATACGCATACTCCATTGGGTCATTTTTTTACGGATTACAGGATGACCACCACGTTCTGAAACGCCATTCACGATTTCGTCATTAGCCAAAACGGTTCCTAAAGCAGGACACCAGTTCACTTCGGTTTCTGCTAAATAGGTTAGTCTATATTTTAAAAGAATATCTTGTTTTTCAGTTTCTGAAAAAGCGTTCCATTCTTCAGCAGTAAACGGATTAATGTCATCATCGCAAGCTGCATTTACATTAGCATTTCCATTAGCTTCAAACATTTTGATTAAGGTATCAATATGCTCTGCTTTGTTGCTATCATAGTTGTACCATGACTCAAATAACTGAATGAAAATCCATTGTGTCCATTTGTAATATTCCGGATTACTTGTGCGTACTTCTCTACTCCAATCGAATGAAAACCCGATTTGGTCTAACTGACGACGATAGGTTTTAATATTCGCCTCTGTTGTTACCGCAGGATGCTGACCTGTTTGTATCGCATACTGTTCCGCAGGTAAACCAAACGAATCGTAGCCTTGTGGATGCAAAACATTAAATCCTTTATGACGCTTGTAACGCGCATAAATATCACTAGCGATGTAGCCGAGCGGATGCCCAACGTGCAAACCAGCTCCACTTGGGTAAGGGAACATATCTAACACGTAGTATTTTGGTTTGTCGCTGTTATTAGACGCTTTAAAGGTTTCGTTTTTTGCCCAGTAGTCTTGCCACTTTTTCTCTATGTCGTTGAAGTTGTATTTCATAGTCTATTGTTCAATCTAGCTGTCATTGCTATGCTGATATTTTTGTCAGCAGTGGCAATCTTTTCAATTTATGAGATTGCTTCGGTCGTCCCTCACTCGCAATGACGTTAACGAGCGCAAATTTAGTGGTATTACAACACAATAAAAAACTAAACGTTGTATTACTCTACATAAGCATTTTCTTTTTTATTTTTACATCATTAATCCACATTATATGGCATCATCTTTTGACAAGTATCAAAAACGAAAACTAATATCATCATACATCTCTGTAGTGATTAGTATTGCGTTGGTTTTGTTTCTTTTAGGCTGTCTTGGTCTTTTGGTTATTAATTCTAAAAAAGTAGCTGATCATTTTAAGGAGCAAGTGGTTATGACAATTTATTTGAATGATACTGCAAAAGAGGTTGAAGTGAATCAGCTAAAGAAAAGTTTAGCCATGGCTGAGTATTCTAAAGAAGCTACCTATGTCTCTAAAGAAGAAGCTGCCGAGATGATGAAAGCAGAAACTGGTGAAGATTTTATGGATTTTGTGGGTTATAATCCGTTGAAAAATTCAATTGATGTTTACTTAAAAGCTGATTTTGTTACAACTGAAAAGCTAAGTGAAATATCAGAAAGCCTTTCAACCAAATCGTTTATCGAAGAAATAAGATATGATAATGATCTTGTAGAACTAATGAACGATAATGTTAAAAAGATTAGTTTCTGGGTTCTTATCATTAGTGGATTATTTACCCTTATAGCCGTACTGTTAATTAACAGTTCTATTCGTTTGGCTGTATACTCAAAGCGATTTATTATTAAAACTATGCAAATGGTTGGTGCGACAAAGAGTTTTATCCGTAGACCGTTTGTTTGGAAAAGCGTTCAACTTGGTATCGTTGGTGCCATCGTCGCTTTAGCAGGTATGGCAGTTGTTTTATATTATTTAGACCAGTATTTTCCAGAGTTAGAATTACTTAGAAATACCGTAATGATTACTGGACTTTTTGTGGGTATTTTTGTGTTGGGTATAATCATCACCTGGATTAGCACTTTTATTGCTACGCAACGCTTTTTGAATTTAAAGACGGATCAGTTGTATTATTAAATTTTAGATGCTCTTAACGCAAAAGTTTTAAATAAAACTATTACTTTGCAATTATAATCCAATAAACATGGGCGAACAAAAACGTAAAGAACAATCTAAGGCAGAATTTATCTTCGGAAAAAAGAACTATAAGTTTATGCTCATAGGTTTGGCATGTATTGTTGTTGGTTTTATCCTTATGTCTGGTGGTGGAAGTGACGATCCTAATGTTTGGAATCCTGATGTTTTTAGCTGGAGACGTATTCGCTTAGCACCAACTTTAGTGCTTATAGGTTTTGGATTTCAGGTGTATGCCATCCTATTGAATCCAGACAAGGGCTCTAAAAAATAAAATTCTACTTTAATTTTAACAATCAGCATATCAATTTTGATACATTTGTTGTATGGAAGTTATTGATGCTATTATCTTAGGGATTGTGCAAGGACTCACAGAGTTTTTACCTGTATCCTCTAGTGGTCATTTAGAATTAGGAAAAGCCATTCTTGGCGATAGTTCTTTACCAAAAGAAAGTTTATTATTTACAGTAGTGCTTCACTTTGCTACAGCACTAAGTACCATTGTTATTTTTAGAAAAGATATTATAGAGATCATAAAAGGTATCTTGAAATTTGAATGGAACGAAGATTTACAATTTCTAAGCAAAATTGTAATCTCCATGATACCTGCTGTAATTGTTGGTTTGTTTTTTGAAGAACAGCTCGAGGCTCTTTTTAACGGCAACATTCTACTAGTTGGTATTATGCTAATTGTTACTGCAATTCTATTATTTATGGCAGATAGAGCTAAGGACACCAACAAAAATGTAACGTTTAGTAATGCGTTTGTTATTGGTATTTCTCAAGCTATAGCTATGTTGCCTGGTATCTCTCGTTCTGGTGCTACGATTTCTACATCGGTACTTTTGGGTAATGACAAAACCAAGGCTGCACGTTTTTCATTTTTAATGGTTGTACCTTTAATTTTTGGGAAAATTGCTAAAGATATTTTAGGTGGTGAAATCACTTACGACAGTGCTAACTTTACAACACTAGGCATTGGTTTTATAGCTGCTTTTGTAGCAGGATTATTTGCTTGTAAATGGATGATTGCTTTAGTAAAACAAAGTAAACTAACTTACTTTTCTATCTACTGCATCATCGTTGGTCTTATTGCAATAATCTGGTCATTCGCATCATGAAAACTTTAGAAGATTACAAAAACGGTCATGTTTTATTGATTGATAAACCTCTAACTTGGACTTCATTTCAGGCGGTCAACAAGCTACGTTGGGCAATTAGAAAAGCCTATGCCATTAAGAAAATAAAGGTTGGGCATGCTGGCACTTTAGACCCGCTAGCTACTGGTTTATTGGTGATTTGCACTGGTAAAATGACCAAACAAATTAACACCTTTCAAGGTCAGGAAAAAGAATATACAGGTACTTTTGTTCTGGGTAGCACCACTCCATCTTATGATTTGGAAACCGAAATTGATGCTACTTTTCCGATAGACCATATTTCCGAAGAACTAATTCACGAAACAACCAAACAATTTATTGGTAAAATAGAACAATTTCCTCCGGTATTTTCAGCTATAAAAAAAGATGGTAAACGTTTGTATGAATTTGCAAGAGCAGGTGAAGCTGTAGAAATTAAGTCGAGAGAAATTGAAATCTCTGAGTTCGAAATCACAGATATAAATGCATTCGACAATACCTTAGAGCTGAATTTTAGAGTGGTTTGCAGCAAAGGTACTTACATTCGATCGCTTGCGCACGACTTTGGAAAAGCCTTAAACTCTGGCGCACATCTATCGGCTTTAAGACGTACACGTATTGGTGATTTTAAGGTTGAAAATGCACTAAGTCCAGAAGATTTTATAGCTACGCTTTCACTAGATCAATGATTTAACAAGCCGTAAATTTTCGTCAGTTAGAGTGAATTTCACGATTGAAGTGAGTGAAATTTGTATCGAAAACAAGAAAATTTCTTTTATAACTTTACTTCTCGATACAAAATTCTTTTCAGAATTTCACTCGAAGTGACGATTTAAACCCTATACATTATTCAAGTTAATAAAGGTTTAGTTAATGTGATTTAAACTTTTTCATGGTTATATTCGTATATCTAAACACACGAATCTCTTATAACTTTGAAGTTTATTGAACAACATAAAGCTGCAATAATTACATTCCTGCTTACAGGAATTGTGCTGTTAAGTATGTTTAGTATTCAACTAAAACAAAAAGGCAAACGCATTACAGAAAGCTATTATGAAATTTTACCAGAACCCAAAATTACTGAAGAAGAGCAAGAATTAATTGATGCGCTAGACGGTAAATCTACCAACAAAGCTTTTAATGAAGACCAGGAATACAAAGACCTAATGCGCAACTTTAAAACTATAAGCGCAAATGATTTTGAACGTACCACTAAAGCTTTAGAAGATGCAAAAGCGAGTGATATCTCAGAAGAAACCAGTATCAATAAATCATATGCCAACAGTAATGCATATGCTTTAAATTCTGAAGATACAGCATCTTACAAAAAACTTCAGGAAGAATTAAACAAGCGTTTAGAAAATAAAAAGATAGCAGACGAACACGCTAAAACCAAAAGTACACTTACTTATTCTCTAGTAGGAAGAACGATGCAATACTATGATATTCCGCGATACTTGTGCGAAAGCGGTGGTAAAATCGTGGTAAACATTGTGGTAAATGGAAAAGGCATCGTTACCGATGCCTCTGTTAATGGGTCTTCAAATTCCAGCAACCAATGTTTAATAAATCGTGCTTTAGAATATGCTAAAGAAACTCAATTTGATACTTCTTCTCAGAATAAGCAAATTGGTACAATTACATTTTTGTTTAGAGGAAAAAGTTGACTTCGACTGCGCTCAGTCAGCTATAATTTAATCTAAAAGTTTAACCAAGTCTTCAATTGTAGATTGTCCTTTATCCTTATTGTACCAACGTTGTAAATCTTCTTTAAATTCTGGTGTTAGCTTTCCATATTGCGCTTTGTAAACATTAACCATTTCTGTGGCTATTGAAGGTCTTGGTCCAAAAGTATCTAAAACCTCTAATGTTTCATTATCAATCGCAATTAACTTTGGTATAGCCTTACCTCCATTGGTTAAAAACTGATTCATTAAATCTTCATTCTCATCTCTCAGCACTATTTTATAATCTATATTTTTATTTTGCTCAGCCACCTTGTTAATTACAGGCATTATATGCGCTGCGTCTCCACACCAACTTTCGGTTAGCACTAACCAAGTTACATTTTTGGTATATGCAGTAATTTTTTCAATAGCATCATCAGATAGCTTAATCGTTTTATCCCAACGCTTCATACGTCTGTCATTCATTTTTGTATAATTTACTAAGGCTTCTATTTTTTCATTCCCTGTTGTTGATTGTTGTTCAACAAGAGAGGCAACTAAAGTTCGGTAATCTTGGTAGCTTATTGATTTATTTAAACTTTCTTTGATGATATCTGTAATCATTGTGTTTTCTAAAATTTCCATCGTGATAAAACTAATTGGTTTATAACTCAGTGCTATTATTGTTTTATTTTTTTTGATTTTAAGTATACAAAAATACTGCTGATTGCACATAAATTATGTGACACTTGTTACCTTAGTAGCATAAAACTCTAAACCTTACAAAATGACAAAGCACAGATGTGGCTGGTGTGTTGGCGATCCGCTTTATGAAGCCTACCATGATCAAGAATGGGGAGTTCCTGTTTATGATGATGATACGTTGTTTGAGTTTTTAATTCTCGAAACTTTTCAGGCTGGTCTGAGCTGGATTACTGTTTTACGCAAGCGCGAAAATTTCAGAAAAGCTTTTGATAATTTTGACTACAAAAAGATTGCAAACTATAAGCAAGCTAAAATTGAAACACTTCTTCAGGATAAAGGTATAATAAGAAACAAGTTGAAGGTCAATGCTACAGTGACTAATGCAGAAGCTTTTATGAAAATACAAGATGAGTTTGGGAGTTTTTCAAAATATATTTGGAATTTTGTAGATGGAAAACCTATAAAGAACAGTGTTAAAAATTATAAAGAAGCGCCAGCCAATACTGAGCTTAGTGACAAAATAAGTAAAGACCTCAAAAAAAGAGGGTTTAAATTTGTAGGCACCACAGTAATCTATGCACACATGCAAGCTACTGGCATGGTTAACGACCATGAAGTTACTTGTTTTAGATATAACGAAGTTTAAAAAATGAAGACAAAAACACTCCTCGCTTTAATGCTTATTTGCCAATTCGTTTTTAGTCAAACTAAAAATGAAAAGGAAGAGCGTATCACTAAATCAGAATTTCCAGAAGTTGCTATTGAAGTTATAAAGAGCCTACCTGATGATTGTAAGCGCTTAAAATTCTACAAAGAAACTGATGGTGAAAAACAGAGTTTTGAGGTGAAATTCAAATACAAAAAAAAGCGCTATAGCCTTGAGTTTACTAAAGATGGTGTTATCGAAGACTTAGAAGTCCTTACCAAATTCAAAACTATAAACGAAGAAAAAAAATCTAAAATTAAAGACTATTTTAGGTCTAACTTTACCAAACACAAATTCATAAAAGCACAAAAACAATATGTCTATAAAAAAGAATTAGACCCTGTGATTTTTATTAAAAACATATTGAAAAACACCACAACCGAAGCTCCAAATTTTGAAATCATTGCAGAAGTTAAAACAGAAAAAAAACGAGATATTAGAGAGTTTACGTTCAACGCATCAGGTGAATTTGTGAATTTCAGAATTATAAATCCAACGTCTTACGAGCATGTCTTATATTAAAGTACTTTTAATTTTATTGGCATGTTTCTCAGTCTTTAATACGTTATTTTCTCAGTCTGACTTTGAAGGTTTAGGTGAGACAGATTTTTCTTTTAATACAGATGTAAACGATTATTACAAATTAAATTTTTCTGTTCGGTCGCGTTATTATTTGTATCAAGAAGAAAATTTTGATTTTGAAAACAGACAGCTTGATTTTGTGCATTTTTCAACTTTAAGCATCGATCATAATCGTTCTGTAAGTTTGGGTATCCAGTATCGTATTAGAGAATCTATTGATGGTGGTAGTAATGAACTTCGTTTAACACAACAGTATAATTACACAAAAAAAAATGAAGCTTTACGCTTTGGTCATCGTGCTAGATTAGAGCAACGTATATTTTCCGATAAAACAATCATTAGATCGCGTTATCGTTTTACTCTAGATTTTCCTCTTAATGGTCAAAAATTAGATATAGGAGAGGCTTATATAATCAACTCAATGGAAGGGCTCTTGAGCATTGGCAAAAATGAAAAACCTGAACTAGACCACAGAACTACTTTGCACTTAGGGTTATTAGTCTCAGAACACCTTAAAATTCAATTTGGTCTAGAATATCGTTTCGAAGCTTTTAATCTAAATACCGAACAAAAGTTATTTTTTTTAAGTTCTGCAATTCTTAAGATTTAATTAAAGGTATTTTAAAAATTCGGCTCTCGGAATATGCTTAGCTCCTAAGCTTTGAAGATGCTTAGTATGTATCTGACAATCTATTAAATGGTAATTTGAATTTTGTACAAAGGTTATAAATCCAGCTTTACTTGCATTACTGACTTTGGCAAACATACTCTCCCCACAAAACACGTTGTTACCCAAATCTACACCATAAAGTCCACCGACTAATTTGTTTTTTTGCCATACTTCAACTGACTTAGCGTATCCTAATTGATGAAGTTTAACATAAGCCTTTATCATTTGTTTTGTAATCCAAGTACCATTTTGCCCTTCGCGCTTTGCTAAGGCGCATTCCTCAATAACGGTTTTAAAGTCCTTGTTAACTGTAACTTTAAATTCACCTTTTTTCAAAACCTGTTTCATACTCTTTGAAATTTTCAAATCTTTAGGAAACAACACAAATCTCGGGTCTGGTGACCACCATAGTAATGGTTCTTCGTCTTCAAACCATGGGAAAATCCCACTAGAATACGCATGTATTAAGCGTTCTGAAGACAAGTCGCCACCAATAGCCAACAAGCCTTCAAAAGAGGCTTCAGATACGTCAGGAAACTCTATTTTATCGGTTAAGAAGTACATTATTTAAGCTTTTAAGCGATTTTTACTGTTAAATAAAGGACTTGGTTTTGATAGTATAAGAATTTTATTGATATTTGACCTGATCTTTATTAAATAAATTTTTTGTTCATCATTGCTTTTTTTTAAGTTTGTTTGTGAAGGTCAAAACCTAAAACCACAATACTAAGTCCCAATTAACCATTGGGACTTTTTTATTAAAAATAAAAAAGACTTGTTTTATTTAAAACAAGTCTTTCCAATTTTATTGAAATTCTTTCTTATTAGAAAGGCAAGTCATCATGATCATCTTCATTTAAATCACTCACAGGCTCAAAAGCTTCTGTTGGTGGGACAGGTGGCATATCACCACTAGGCGCATCAGCTTGTAAAGCTTCTATTCTCCATCCTTGGATAGAGTTAAAATATTTAGTTTCCCCTTGTGGATTTACCCACTCACGTCCTCTTAGGTTAATACTAACTTTAACCTGCTGTCCTACCTGATAGGTGTTTAATAAATCTGTTTTGTCTTGAATAAACTCTATCATAAGATGTTGCGGATATTGCTCTTCTGTTGTTACTACAACTTCTCTTTTTCTAAACCCATTACTACCAAAAGTTTGAGTCTCACCAATCATCTTAATACGTCCTTGTACTTCCATTTTTGTTTAATCTAATTTTATTTTCCTTCTATATTAATTGAATTTACGAAAGTAATAACTTCCATGCACTTTCTACATCTCCGTAGCTTAAATAATTTCTTGCCAACTTGTGTTTTTCTCTATGTGTTGCAGTTTTTATATCTGGATAACGCTCACTAATATCATTTACAAACTGCTTAACCTCATCTTCTGTTGGTAACTTATCAACATTGGCTAACATGCCTAAGTTATTTCCAGTTAAAATCATACTGTTTCTAACGTGCTCTGGTAAATTATCTACTCCGATTCCTAAAGTCTGTAGAGGTTTCGGGATTTCAAAAAACCCATTTTTAGCTCTACTGTAATAACTACCTCCTGCCCTAGCAACTAAATCTAAAGCTTCTTGATTTACAGTATTATCCTCATTCATTACTTCTTCTGAAATATGAATTTTTACAACCTCGCAAATCACCAAATTTCCTGCTCCTCCTTCTGTCCCTAACTTTACAATATCATTAACTTTACATTCCATTTGAATTGGAGATTCAGCGACTCTAAAGGGCTTAACTTCATCTGAAGCCAACATCGTTAAACCTGCTTTTTCAAACTCATTGACACCTTCAGGATATTCTGTACTACTCAAGGACATTTGGTGTACAATATCATAATTTACAACATTAATCACCACTTCGTTAACCGCTTCAACATTTTCTAATGTATGCTTTGTTGTATTATTTCTTACACGCCTGGCAGGAGAAAAAATTAAGATCGGAGGATTTGCACTAAACACATTAAAGAAACTAAAAGGAGACAAATTAGGATTACCATCTTTGTCTATTGTGCTCGCAAAGGCAATAGGCCTTGGCGCAACTGCGCTTAGCAAATAACCATGTAATCTACCTGTTGATAGGTCTTTGGGATTAAATGAAATCATGTAGCTTGCTGATTTTCAACAAAGATAATTATATTGCCGAGCCGATGAAAGTGTTTTGCCTCTGTATCTAAACAATATTATTAACAGTTTTACATTATATTTAAAAAGAAATTACAATAACTAATGACCTTTAGCTCAAACCGAAATCTTATCCGTTGGATTATTATTTTCTCTTCTTTTATTATTGTAACTCTAATTCTTTGGAATACGTACGTCTTCTTTCAGAATTTTAAAGCTGAAGAACGCAATAAGATGAAAAATTGGTCTTCTGCTCAAAAAGAGGTTAGCCTTACAGGCGATTTAGATGACGATTTTAGTGAGTTAGCTCTAGAAATTATTTCTAGCAATAAAACCACGCCAATGATTAATGTACGAACTGATGGGAGTATGGATTGGAGGAATATTAACGAGGAAAAAGCAAGAGATTCACTATACTTATTAAATTTAATAAAAAAGTTTGAAAAAGAAAATCAACCTATAGAGATTAGATATCAGAATAAAGTACTCTCAACTTTATACTATGGTAACTCTCCTTTACTAAATAAATTAAAATATTATCCTCTAGCATTATTATTAATTATTTTACTTTTTGCCGCAGTCGTTTATTTCTTTTACAGAAGCACTAAAACCGCTGAACAAAACAAGCTTTGGACAGGTATGGCCAAAGAAACAGCCCATCAAATAGGCACTCCACTTTCTTCTTTAGTGGGTTGGACAGAAATTTTGAAAACCGAAAATGTAAAACCTGAATATATTGCTGAAATTGAAAAAGACATAGACCGTCTGCAAACAATCACAGATCGTTTTAGCAAAATTGGCTCGGCACCTACTTTAGAAGTATTAGATTTGGTTGAAGTCACGACCTCATCTTACAAGTACTTAAAATCTAGATCTTCAAAACTTATTAATTTTGAAATTGAACATCCTGATACTGAAATTCCAGTAAATCTTAATGCACAATTATACAGTTGGACGATTGAAAACTTAGTAAAAAATGCCATTGATGCCATGAAAGGTAAAGGAGATTTAAAGCTGAGTATTTCTCAAATTGAAAAACAAGTATTTGTCAATATTACTGACACTGGCAAGGGCATTCCTAAGCAACTATTTACTAAAATTTTTGAACCTGGATACACTACAAAAAAACGTGGTTGGGGACTTGGTTTATCGCTAGCTAAACGCATTATCGAAGATTATCATAAAGGAAAAATAAAAGTTACTGAGTCTGAAATCGGTAAGGGTACTACTATTCAAATTTGCTTAAAAACAATCTAATTTTAAAAAAAGTTGAACAACATCTTCTAGTTAAACAATTCATCTTTAAGGTTTTAAAAAAATATTATAAATTTGGGTATGGGATCGTCAAAATACTTTACGCTCAAAGAGGCCAGACTGAGTAATAATTGCCCAGAATGCTACTCTAATGATGGTTTGGAAATCACCTTTAAACAAAAGTTGACTGAAAACATCTTTTACAAAGCTATAACTTCTGAAATCTCCCATCACATACACTGCTATAATTGTGACTCTGCTATTTTTCCAGTACGATGGACAGATGATATTGAGCGTGTTGTAAACTATCAGAAACGTGCTGTGAAACCTAGACCAAAATCTATAAAGCTAAAACCACTAGCGTGGGCATTTATCTTTTTTGATTTGCTCATCATAACAGTAGTAATCTTATTTGCAACAGGCGTAGTCTCTTTTTAGATAAAGTTATCAGCTATTTTTTTGGCAATTGTTTCAAACTCTTCTGAAGTTAGCTTTTCTTTCTGAGTAAAACGTGCATTTTCCATAGTATGGAGCGGTATTAGATGTACATGTACATGTGGTACTTCTAAACCAATAACTGTCATTCCAACACGTTGGCAAGGAATTACTTTTTCTATCGCTAAAGCTACTCGTCTAGAAAATTGCATTAAACCCATATAAGTTCCCTCGTCTAAATCGAAAATTTTATCAACCTCTTTTTTAGGTATACAAAGCGTGTGGCCTTTTGAGTTAGGATTAATATCTAAAAACGCATAAAAATCTTCTGTCTCTGCAACTTTGTAAGAGGGAATTTCACCATTTATAATTTTTGTAAAAAGTGTGGCCATAGCTTTAAAGAATATCTTATAAAGATAAAAAGATTCCTCGATAAAGGAATCTTTATTATATGTCTTATAAATTGAGATTCCTGCCTACGCAGGAATTTGTCATCTCGAAATCTCAAGAATATCAAACTTCATAATACCACTTGGAACCTGAATTTCTGCAACATCACCTACTGACTTACCAAGTAGACCCTTCCCTATTGGTGAGTTCACAGAAATTTTACCAGATGCTAAATCTGCCTCACTCTCAGCTACTAAAGTATAGGTCATCTCCATTCCATTGGTTTGGTTTTTTATCTTCACTTTAGATAATGCTAATACTTTTGAAGTATCAAGTTGAGACTCATCAATAACACGAGCATTAGCTAAAGTTTCTTCCATTTTAGAAATTTTCATTTCTAACATACCTTGTGCTTCTTTAGCTGCATCGTACTCAGCATTTTCACTCAAATCTCCCTTATCTCTAGCCTCTGCAATGGCTTGAGACGCTTTTGGACGCTCTACATCCTTAAGGTGATTTAATTCTTCTCTTAATTTTTTTAATCCTTCTGCTGTATAATAAGATACTTTACTCATAATTCATTCGTTTTAGAAATTGTAATCTCTCTCGTGCTATTTCAAAAAAGATCCCGAAACAAATTCGGGACTAAAGAAAAAATCTCGCGTCAACGAGATTACATTACAAATATATAAAATATTTAGTGCAAAGCTTAAATAATTGTAAATTGAGCCCCAAAAATAGGATGAAAAAACTGATTATAATCCTCTCATTAATAGCAATGTCATGTAGTGGTGACGATAATATCAACAATTGCAACTTTTTATTTGATGCTGGCGTTAACTTAACAGTAAACACCAATTTACCTCAGTTTAATCAACTGCAATTTAATGGTAATGCTGTCTACATTGCTAACCAAGGAAATAATGGCATTTGGCTATACCGATTAACCTCTTCTACGCTTTATGCTTGGGATGCTGCAGATCCAAGTCGTACTCCTTCTGCATGTTCAACTCTAACCTTTGTAAGTGGAGACATTGTAGAGTCTAGTTGTGAGGATGTTAACCAATATAGTCTATCTACTGGTTTTGGTTTAGAAGGTAACACATTGCCATGCACATTAAAACCTTATAGAGTTGATGATTTAGGTAACGGCCAATATTTGGTTTCTAATTAAAAAAATAATTCTTTTAATATAAAAACCCTGTAAACTAATGTTTACAAGGTTTTTATATTAAAGTTTTACATTTTCTAAAAATTCAAGGTCATACCAACCAAGAAGTTAGTTGTAGCTTGAGGATAAAAACCTGCTCCTTCAATAGTTGTTACTACATTAGGATCTGACCATGTATCGTCAAAAGTATAATAGTAACCATTAGAAATATACTTTACATTAAAAATATTATTTACTAATCCTGTGAACACTACAGAATCAAAAATAGGCTGAGAGTTCTCTGTTCCTTCAAATGATAATTTGTAAGTAATATTAAAGTCATTGATGAAGTAGCTATCTAGCTTAGACACATCAGCTTCAGTATTACTCATGTATTGCTCACCTACATACTTACTTAATAAAGCCATTTGTAAATCTTGAACTGGTTGGAACACAATTGCATTTGCTGCTACAAGTTCTGGGGAAAACGAGATGTCTGTTTTACCTAAGTTTTGTAATTCACCATCAAAATCGATGATAGTTTCCTTGTTCTTGTTAGAGCTCAACGTCATATTAGGCTGTAAGGTTAATTTTGGTGCTACAGGAATTATTGCTTCTAACTCTAAACCTAAACGGTAGCTCTCACCACTATTGGTACGTATTGGGTTACCAACATCATCTAACTGCCCAGACAACACCAACTGCTGGTTGTATAACATATAATATGCGTTGGCATTAAACGTAAAGTTTCCTTTTTTGTGCCTCCATCCTAATTCAAAGTCATTAAGCTGCTCTGGCTCAATATCGTTATTGCTTTCAAAATCGGTACGATTTGGTTCTCTGTTGGCTCTGGCATAAGAGAAATAAAGGCTGTTACCTGCATTTAGTTCATACGTTATACCTGCTTTTGGATTGAAGAATGTGAAATCTTTATCAACTTCAAAATCTACTAAGTCAGAAGTGTTTCCAAAGGTTTTATAGGTCACATTTCTAACCTGTAAATCTCCGTACAGACTTACTTTGTCATTCAACTTATAGTTAGCTTTAGAAAACACGGATAAATCATTTTTTAAACTATTACCATCGTAGTAACGGTCTCTAATTTCACTTTGGCTAGCAAATTCTGCCCAAATAATTTCACCAAAATGGTCTCCATCATAATGACTAAAAGAACCACCAAAAATTAAATCGATATTAGCATCTTTATAGTTTGCAGTTGCATTTACAACATAAAAATCGTTATCTAACCAACGACGACGAATAAGGTCTGTGGTATTCACCACTTCCCCATTAAAGTCTAATTCTTCTAAACCGTAGTCTGCAAAATCTTCATCTTCTTTATACTGTTCAAAATATCCACGACCATAGGTATAATTTAGACCAATAGTTGTAGACCAATTATTGTTGTAGCGTTGATTCCAATGTAATTGATAATGATCTTGATTATAATTGTCAACTTCGTTATCATAAAATTGAGTATTACCATCATCATCGGTATAAATACCAGCAACATTAAAGGTTCTATCATTTCTTAATAGATCTAAATCTTCTAAGCCATACCAAGCTTGATATGTTACCTCTTTACCACCAAAGACAATGGCTTTAATTAAGGTGTTATCATCTACATAAGCACCTTGTAAGAAATATGATTTTAAGTCTGCTGAAGCACGATCAATATAACCGTCTGATACAATATTAGATAAACGACCAGCAATTTCAATATGATCGTTTAACAATCCAGTACTAAATTTTACGGTATGCTTTCTAGTATTAAAACTACCGAAGGAATTAGAAATTTCTCCGTAAGCATCCTTAGACACAGCATCTGTAAGTACATTGATACTCGCACCAAACGCACCAGAACCATTGGTAGATGTACCAACTCCACGTTGTAACTGTAAGCTTTCTACAGAAGATGCTATATCTCCTAAATTAACCCAAAATGTCCCTAAGGATTCGGCATCATTATAAGGTATACCATTAATAGTTACATTAGTAGATTGCGGACTTACACCTCTTACTCTTATACCTGTGTAGCCTACACCAGCACCTGCATCAGTCGTGGTTACTACAGATGGTAAAAAATTTAGCAATACAGGTATATCTTGCCCTAAATTACGTTTTGCAATCTCTTCTTTTGTAACGTTAGAGTGCGTAATTGGTGCTTTTTCCTGTACACGTACAGCTTTTACTAAAACTTCGTCTAGTTTTCCAAGTTGTTCATTAATTTCTACATTAAGAATTAGGTTTCTATCCAAAACAATTGACTTCTGAATAGGGTTTGGAGCCATATAATTAAACACCAATTCGTATTCACCTTTAGGAAGGCTCAATACATATTTACCTCCAAAATCAGTTTGTATACTTTTTTCGGTTCCTTCCACGTACACACTTACTCCAGGCAAAGGTTCTGCATCAATTGTTACGATACCTGAAACTGTAAATTTTTCTTGTCCATAGGCTGAACAAAGACCTAAAATAAAAATGAAAATTGTTAATCTCTGTCGTCTTGTTTTTAAGAGATTGTTGAATAAAAATTTCATGCGACTATAAGTTTATAATCGAATAAAAAGAGGTCATTATTCTTTGTTAATAATTGGTTTTTTGATGATTAGATGCTGAAACAACACTTCGACTGCGCTCAGTGTAACAGTTCAGCATGACAAGTCATCTTAAATTCCTAAACAGCATTACCTGTTCTAGGTTCAATGGGTATGATCTCAGCCACTTATTGGCACCCCTTTTTGAGAACGGCGCAAAGATATGTCACATTTAAATATTAGCAAATGAAAAAGTGCAATAATTAAAACTTCTCGATACTATTCTTCATACTTCAGAATCACTCGAAGTGACGTACTCATCAGTTAATCGATTTTTGGCGGTTTTCTATTTGCCTTTTTTTCAGCGTTTTTACGTTTGGTTTCGAGACGCTTACGTTTTACTGCTTTGGGTACTTTGGTAGGCTTGCGCTCTTTTTCTTCTTTTAATCCTTCAACAATAAGATCTAAAAACTTTTGAGTGACTAATGCTTTGTTTCTAAACTGGCTTCGGCTTTCGCTGGAATCTAAAATTAAAACACCTTGTTTATTCAACCTATTCTGCAAATACTCGGACAAGCGTATTTTTTCTTCGTCTGTAAATTGTGCTGAAGCTTCAAGATTAAAATACAGTACTACTTTTGAAGCGACTTTGTTGACATTCTGTCCTCCACTACCAGAGCTTCTGACAGCTTTATATGTTAACTCAGATTTTAAAGCTTCAACATCCACAATTAGTCAATTTGATGTGGAGCTTTTAGTAAGTCATTTACTGTTTTTACTGGGTTGAATGTAATGATTGGCACCTCAACAAAAATAGTGTTCCAGTGTGCCATACTACCATTCCAAAGTCCAGGTAATTCCAATGCTTTAAGGTCTTTTCCTAGTTTGGTTTTTGCAGTGATAAAAGCTGCATTATGGTCCACAAAATCTTCGAGATCAAACTTTTCGCCTTTGTAATTTTTTACACCACAAACCAAATCAACCGGATTAAAGTGTGTTGCATTGGTTAGAATCTCCTTCTGGTTTTTATTTTTTAGATTTATTTGGGCAGACTCAACAATCTGCAGTGATAAATTACCATAAATATCTCTTACCCAAAACGGCCCACCTCCTGGCTCTCCTTCGTTCTTTACCATACCACAAATTCGGATTGGTCTATTCAATTTTTCTTTAAGGTATTCAATCTTGTATTTATCTAAATATTTCTTGTATTCACCAGAAATTTTAACACACATGTCGTTGATCAAAAAGGTTTCAATCATTTCAAAATCTTTATCCGAAATACTTTCTTGATCTAACACTCTAAGACATTCAAAGGATTTGGTTTGAAGCTTCAATAAAATTCCAGCAAGAACCTTCTTATACTTTGCAACCTCTTCCTTGTACTGTTTTACAACTACATTATCTATATTCTTGATAAATATCACGTCAGAATCTAATGCATTTAAGTTTTTTAATAATGCACCATGGCCAGATGGTCTAAACAGTAATGTGTCATCATCATTTCTAAAGGGTACATCTTTTGGAGTAACTGCTATGGTATCTGTAGATTCTTGTTGGTAAGAAAATGAAATATTAAAAGAGACTCCTGTATTTTCTTCAACATATTCTTCAATACGTTTAAACTCTTCAGTAAATTTATCTTTATAGCTTTCGGAAATTGTAAAATGAAGCTCTGCTTTATTATCATCCGAAGCATAAAGCGCAGCTTCGTATAGATGCTCTTCAAATGCTGTTGAAATATACCCATTTTTATACTTGTGGAACGGAAGTAATCCTTTTGGTGAATTTCCAAAATTAAGTTCATCTTCGCTAAGCATTATTTGCACAAAATGGACTGCCTTGTCTTGAGTTGATAAGGTTTTAAAATCCACACCTTTTTTATGTAAGCGTTCTAAAACCTGCTCATAAAATGGGAATTTCTCTAAACCAACCAGAAAAAAAGCTAAATCCTTTGAATCATTCTTATTGATAAAGGAGTTTAACGATTCTTTTTGTGGGTTGTAGTCCTTTAAAAATTTAAATAAAAACTTAAACATCCTAGTAGCAGCACCAGAAGCAGGTACAAATTTTAGAAGTGACAGACCTTCTTTATTAGTGTCAAAATATGAAGTAGCTTCTTCCTTCTCTTCATCTGATAAAGACAATATGCCATTACCTATGGTAGCTGCTGCTGCAATATTTGTAAATGGAATTCCTGTTTTAAATAATTCTATTTGAGACTCCACCTGACTTACCGTAAGTCCCTTGGCCTCTATTTGTTTAATGTCGCTTTTTGTAAAACTCATTTTTTGTTTTTAAGTAGGTTATCAATGTGTTCAACTGCTGTTTTTAAGCGCTCTTGTTTATTTCCTTTTAACAGAACATATGGTCTGTCGTATTTAATTAGAGCGTTTTTAAAGGCTTTGAACATGCGTTCTCTCTCATTGGGTTTATCTCGCAAATCATCTGCTTCCCAAGGCGTGTCAATATAGGTTAAAAAATAGAGGTCGTAAGAATTTTTTAGAGCATGTGCTTCTAAAATCGGGTCACATGTACCAGAGTAGTATGCTTCGCTATACACCTTAGTTTCAAGTATATCTGTATCGCAAATGAGTACGGAATCTGTTTTTTGAGCCAATTCATTTTCTAATTTCATTTGGCCAATGGCTATTGGCAATAAATCGTGAGGCTCACAGGTTTTTCTTTCGTTGTTCCATTTATTTTGAAGATACTCGCGTGCATATTCTGGCACCCAAACCGAATTGTAATGTCTGGCCAATTGCCTAGACAGTGTTGTTTTACCAGTAGACTCTGGACCAAATAACACAACTTTTATGCAGTTGCTTGGCTTCTGTTTAAGTGCTTCTTCCATGCTAAGTATCCGAATATTGCAATAATTGTAAAGCCAAGATATTGAAAACTAGTGAAAGTAAATCCTTTATAAAAATATAAAGGAACAGAGATAATATCTCCAATAATCCAGAAGATCCAGTTTTCAATTTTTCGTCGTGCCATTAGCCACATGCCAACAAAGAAAATAGCTGTTGTAATGGTATCCACATACGCTACCCAACCGTTCCATTTATCGAAGGTTTTATAGACTACAAAAACAAAAACTAAGGTTGCTAAAAAGATACCAAAGCTCAGTGATTTTTCTTTTGATGTGGTTCTCGAAATTGGTGTTACGTTTGTTTCATCTACCTTTCGGGTCCAAACAAACCATCCGTAAACGCTCATAGCAAAATAGTATGCGTTAATCATCATATCGCCGAGCAATTCCCATTTATATAAAAGATACACAAAAATCACTGTACTTATCATTCCGGTTGGAAAGACTAAAATGTTATTTTGCTTAGAAAACCAAACCGACAAAAACCCAAATACGACTGCAACGATTTCTAATACGATATCAGTTGTAGCATATTCAGCATATTGCGAAAAGAAAAAATCAAAAATTTGGCTCATAACAAAGCAGCTTTAGAAATGTGGTTCGTAGTCACTTCTGTTTGTTTTTACTACTTTCATAGTGAGCACGCTAATATCTGTATTTTCAAAAGACATTTTAATGGCATCATTTAAAAATGGCATTAATTCATCAAATTCCCCAAAAATCTGTGTGCTTAATGGATTTTCTAAAATCGTAAATTTTGAAGCTCTTAAGGCTTTAATAAAATCTATAATATGAGCTTCGTAATCGTTTTGTAAAGGAGATAAGGTTAAGTCTATTGATATTTGCATAATTATAATTTTAGTTGTTCAAAAAAATGTTGGTTCGTTTCAAAGGCTGTGCCTATAACCACAAAATCTGCTCCTGCTTTATAGGCTGCTTCTAATTCGGTTTTAGATCTAATACCTCCACCAACAATAAGCGGAATATTTAAGGTGTTTTTTACTGCTGAAATAATTTCAGGCTCAATTGGATGCGTTGCTCCGCTTCCTGCTTCAAGGTAGATTAGTTGCATACCTAAAAGCGCTCCTGCTTTGGCTGTATCTACAATATGTTGCTTATTCGATCTACTTAACGGTTTGGTATTACTTACGCGCTCTACAGCAGTTTGCTTTCCGTTTTCAATAAGAATATATCCTGTTGGAAGCACTTCTAGTTGTGTTTTGGCTAATTTTGAAACCGCTTCTACATGTTTACCAATGAGGTAATCCGGATTTCGACCTGAAATTAAAGACAAAAATAGAATACCGTCAGCTTCATCTGTAATTTGCGTAACATCACCAGGAAACAGTATTACTGGTAGTGTTGTATATCGCTTAATGGCTTGCACTACGGCTTCTGTAGCTCCTTCATCTACTTCACTTCCACCAACAAAAATGAGAGTTGCTACAGATTGATTGATTTTTGTTACAATACCTTCAATCGTATCAAGTTCCGTTTTATCTGGATCGATTAAAACGGCAAGTAACTTTTTGCCTTCTGCTATAGACTTTTTTATGTGAGAATAGATGGCCATAAATTAAGGAACGACGTATGCACAAGTAAAGCCTTCAAACTCTAAAAACGCAGTATTATATCTGTATTTTCTACCCTTATAATCTATCCAAGCAATGGTTTCGCCATCATCGAACGTGAATGGAATTACTAAAAAATGTGCTGCAAATAACATACCTCGAGTTGCAAACAGCTTATACAACGACTCTTTAATTCCCCAAATTACAGTGAGCTTATTAATGTAATCGTCTGCAGATTTATCTAGATAATTAAACTCGTAGTCCACAAACTTGTGTGCAATAACTGTAATTTTATCACGCTGCATTTCAATATCTATACCGACTTCTTTATCGCTAACAATAACTCCTGAAAAGGTAAAACTATGTGTTATAGAAATATGCTTACCGTCTTTAAGATGTGGTTTTCCATTATCGTCATAAAACAAATCCTGATCTGTATAACCAAACTCATGGAGCAAATGCCTTACACTTAAAAAACCGCGCTGGTGCAGTTCGCTTTTCATGCCTAAAACCCGCTCTAAGCTTTGTGGTTTTAAATCTAAAGGTTGAAGTAAATCGGAATACGACTCTTCAATCTTCCAGATTTTAACAGTAGTTTGTGAGTTTACACTAATGGATTTGTACAGTGGCATTTAATATTGTAAAACCTATTGATTATCTTTGCACTGCCTAAGGCAGATTTGGCATTTTTTGGTAAGCGAATTTAACCATTTCAATGTTAAACCCAAAGGCAAGAACCATTTTAAAAATTTGAGAAAAAAGAATATGAGTACAAAAACAATTCCTTACGTACCAAACAAGGTAAAGGACATGTCGTTAGCGACTTGGGGAAGAAAAGAGATTGATTTAGCCGAAGCAGAAATGCCAGGTTTAATGAGCTTACGTGAAGAGTATAAAAACGAGCAACCGTTAAAAGGTGCACGTATTGCAGGTTGTTTGCACATGACTATACAAACTGCTGTTTTAATTGAAACTTTACAAGCATTAGGTGCAGAAGTAACTTGGAGTTCTTGTAACATTTTCTCTACTCAAGATCAAGCTGCTGCTGCCGTTGCTGAAGCTGGTACTGCTGTTTATGCTTGGAAAGATATGACAGAAGAAGAGTTTGACTGGTGTATAGAACAAACCTTATTTTTTGGAGAAGACCGCAAGCCATTAAACATGATTTTAGACGATGGTGGTGATTTAACAAATATGGTTTTAGATAAATACCCAGAATTAGCTTCTGGAATTAAAGGGTTGTCAGAAGAAACTACTACTGGTGTACACCGTTTATACGAGCGTGTTAAAAATGGAACATTACCAATGCCTGCAATTAACGTAAACGACTCTGTAACAAAATCTAAATTCGATAACAAGTATGGTTGTCGTGAAAGTGCTGTAGATGCTATACGTCGTGCAACAGATGTAATGTTAGCCGGAAAACGCGTAGTAGTTTGTGGTTACGGAGATGTTGGTAAAGGTACTGCTGCGTCTTTTAAAGGAGCAGGAAGTATTGTAACTGTAACTGAAATTGATCCAATTTGTGCTTTACAAGCTGCAATGGACGGTTTTGAAGTTAAAAAATTAGAAACTGTTGTTGGTAATGCAGATATCGTAATTACTACAACAGGTAACAAAGACATTGTACGTGCAGAGCACTTTAAAGCAATGAAAGATAAAACCATAGTATGTAACATTGGGCATTTTGATAACGAAATACAAATGGCTTGGTTAAACGAAAACTACGGTAATACTAAAAACACGATTAAACCTCAAGTAGATAAATATACTATTGACGGTAATGATATTATAGTTTTAGCAGAAGGACGTTTAGTAAATCTAGGTTGCGCCACTGGTCACCCAAGTTTTGTGATGAGCAACTCGTTTACCAACCAAACTTTAGCGCAAATCGAGCTTTGGAACCACTCTGACAAATACAACAACGAAGTGTACATGTTACCGAAGCATTTAGATGAAAAAGTAGCTGCATTACACTTAGAAAAAATTGGTGTTGAACTTACTGAGCTTAAGCAAGATCAAGCTGAATATATTGGTGTAACGGTTGAAGGTCCATTTAAACCAGAACACTACAGATATTAAGAATTCCTGCTTTCGTAGGAATCTCAAATTCCAAAAATTAAAAAACCAAATCCCAAACAATATGTTTGGGATTTTTTATATTTTTACCATTATTAACCCTTAGAATTCTTGACAGACAAGAGTCCTAAGGGTTTTTTATTTTTTAAAATTAAAATATGGCAGATATACACGCTAGTAAATTTGATGATGCAACTCAAATCAAGCTTATTATCCTTAAAGAATATTTGAAGGAATGGCTTCCAGTTTTTCTTAGAAAAAAAGACAAATTTTGGACTGATATATTTATTTATGATTTCTTTGCTGGAGAAGGACACGATAATGAAGGTAATATAGGTAGTCCTCTAATAATATTGGAAGAATTATTAGAGTATCAAGTCGATATTAGGAATGAAAATTTGAATTTAAAGGTTATTCTAAATGATATAGATGCTGATAAAATCAAAAAATTAGAATCTGTTATTGACAAAAACAACTATGATTTTGATATAAAAATTTTAAATGAAGATTTCACATCTTTATTTAATAGAGTTTATCCTGACATGAGTTCAAATGGCAATGATAAACTTCCACGCTTCATGTTTATAGACCAGTATGGAGTGAGATATGTTACTAAAGAAATCTTTTCGAAGCTTGCCAACCTGAAAAGAACTGATTTTTTATTTTTTATATCATCTCATTTTGTAAAACGATTTGCCGAGCTAGATGAGTTTAAAAAATATATTGAAATAAGTAAATCAGATTTTGACCAAACCAAGCCTTATCAATGTCACAGGGTAGTTTTTGAATATTTTAAAAGTATGATACCATCAAACAAAGAATTATATCTTGCTCCATTTTCTTTACAAAAAGAAAATACTAGTAACGTTTATGGTTTAATTTTTGGTTCACACAATTTATTAGGAATTGAAAAGTTTTTAAAACTAGCATGGAAACTGGATGGTAATGCAGGGGAAGCTAATTTTAATATTGATGAAGCAATACTTGAAGGTGATACTTTTGACTTATTTAATTCCGACACAAGAGCTAAAAAACTTCAATATTTTGAAAAAGAGTTAAAAGAATTAATTAAAGAAAACAAAATTAGTACCTTAAAAGACGTTTACATATACACATTTAATTATGGATGCTTACCTAAGCATGCTAATGAATTATTAAGGGAGTTGAAAAAATCTGGATTAATAAAAAAAGATTTAAAATTAGCTACCTCAAATATTCATAGATTGGAAAACAATATTTTTTTAAAATGAAAAAGACAAACATAGAATGGACAGAAGCAACATGGAATCCAACAACTGGATGCACAAAAGTTTCTGCAGGATGTAAAAACTGTTATGCAGAGACAATGTCTTTTCGGTTAAAAGCTATGGGAACTCCTGGTTACGATAATGGTTTTGAATTTTCTTTAATGCCAGAACGTCTAACCCAACCTTTAAACATAAAGAAACCTACTCGATTCTTTGTTAATTCAATGAGTGATTTATTCCATGAAGAAATGCCTTATGATTATTTGGATAGGATTTTTGAAGTAATGGAAAAAACTCCTAGACATCAATACCAGATACTCACAAAAAGAGAAAATATTTTAGTAGACTACTTTAAAAAACGAACAGTTCCAGACAATGTTTGGCTTGGTGTAACTGTAGAGAACAAAAAAACTAAAAACCGAATCGACATACTTAGAAATATAAATGCTAAAATTCGATTCCTATCATTAGAACCATTATTAGAAGATTTAGGGGAGCTTGACCTAACAAATATACATTGGGCAATAGTTGGTGGTGAAAGTGGCAATAAAGCTAGACCTATGAAACCAAGTTGGGCAATAAACATTAAAAATCAATGTAAAGCCCAAAATGTACATTTCTTCTTCAAGCAATGGGGAACTTGGGGAGCTGACAATGTAAAAAGAAGTAAAAAAGCTAATGGTAGATTACTAGAAGGTGAAGAATGGAATGAGTATCCAGCAGAATTAGACAAGACAGTGAATTAAAAAAAGACCTTTCTTTAAACAGAAAGGTCTTTTTTTGACCTCAAATTTACTTCTTCGGATGCACTAACTTCATTTCATCAATTAAGTGTTTTGCACCAGCATATTTATCAACTATGAAAAGCACATAACGCAAATCAACCATAATGTTTCGGCAGATTTCTGGGTCATAGTTCATATCACTCATTGTACCTTCCCAAACACGGTCAAAGTTTAAACCTACCAAATTCCCTTCGGCATCAATAGCAGGACTACCAGAATTACCACCAGTTGTGTGATTTGTTCCTAAAAAGCAAACAGGCATATTACCATTGCGATCAGCATATTGACCATAATCCTTGGCTTCATAAAGGTCGATTAGCTTTTGAGGTACATCAAACTCATAATCACCTGGCACATACTTTTCCATGACGCCTTTAAGATGGCTCACAGGCTCATAATACACAGCATCTCTTGGAGAGTAGCCTCTAACCTGACCATAAGTAACACGCAGCGTACTATTTGCATCCGGGAAATAACGCTCGTTTGGTAAGGCTTTCATTAAAGCCGTCATATACTCAGTTTGTAATGCTGAAATGGTTTCATTTTTTTGTTGAAATTCTGCATCAATCTTAGTAAAAAACTCATCAATAATAGGTTTCGCATAAGCATAAGCCGCATCATCATTTAAGTTTTTTATCACAGTTTCTGCATCGCCTTCAAGTAATTTTAAAGCCGAATCTATATCTGTAAACGCTGTTTCCTCGTAGATTGAAGCATCAACTGGTTTTCCATATAGCGGCATCACATTTAAGTACACACCTTTATCTACATTGGCATCAAAGTTTTTTAGAATACTTTCAAAACGACCTTTTAAACTTGCTTTGGCACGTTCTAAACTTTCAGGATTTGCCAATAGCGCTTGCTCAACCTGATACGCTCTAAAGGTCATTTGCATCAATTCACTTGTTACCAAAAAGACTTCAACAAAATTTCTACGTTTAATATTTATTGGCCCAAATTCTTTGTAAAGCTTGTCAAACTCAGGTAAAATATGACCATACTTTGCTTCTAGTCCATTTTCCTTTAATGCTTTTTTAAAAGTTGCTTCAAATTCACGTCGCTTAGCTACAGCATCACTTTTTTCGATACCTAAATTTTCGCCAATCCACTTTTTCCAGGCGTTTGCAATTCTGGCTTGTTTAGACGCATACTTAATACGCACCTCATCACTGGCTTTCATATTGGCATCAATCACCTTTAAAGCCGCTTCTCTAATTTCGATATTTGTTGGGTTGAATTCCTTAGTAATATGCTCAATCGCCACAGCTGGTAAATACTCATTGGTACGACCAGGAAAGCCAAAAACCATTGTAAAATCTCCTTCTTCAACACCATCTAATGACACAGGCAAGTAATGCTTTGGCTTGTAAGGCACATTGTCTTTGCTGTATTTTGCTGGTCTGTTATTCTTATCGGCATAAATTCTGAACATAGAAAAATCGCCTGTATGTCTCGGAAATACCCAGTTATCTGTATCGCTACCAAACTTACCAATACTGCTTGGTGGTGCACCAACCAATCTTATGTCTTCAAAACGCTCAGTTACAAATAAGAAGTACTGATTGCCTTCGTAAAACGACTTTGTTTTAACATCTTGCCACGTTTCTTTTGGCCAAGAAACCATTGTAGCATTGCTGTTTTTAGTGATTAAGGATTGCTTTTCCTTTTCGGTCATAGTTTCGTTTACACCATTTAAAACGGTATCTGTAACATCGTGAATGCTTACAATAAACTCAATAAACAACCCTTCATTTGGTAGTTCTTCTTCGAGAGACATTGCCCAAAATCCATTTTTAATATAATCGTTTTCTAATGACGAATGCGACTGAATCTGACTAAATCCACAGTGATGATTGGTAAGCACCAAGCCTTTATCTGAAATCACTTCGCTGGTACAACCACCATTAAAATGACCAATAGCGTCCTTAAGACTAGAATTGTTAACATCGTAAATGTCTTTGGCAGTTAATTTACTGCCAAGGCTTTGCATTTCGTTTTCATTCATTCCTTCTAAAAGTGAGGGAATCCACATTCCGCCTTGTTGAGCAGACACCTGAAAAACAACGAAAAAACAGAGTAATTTTATTAATCGCATAGTATATATTTTATTGATTTTGTAAAGATAGCAAAAGCACATTTTATATCTTTAAAACCTTTCAATTTAACGAGATATTATGATCGCACACAAATCTAAACTACCCAATGTAGGCACTACTATTTTTACGGTAATGAGTGCTTTGGCCAACAAATATAAAGCCCTAAACCTATCGCAAGGTTTCCCAAATTATCCTAGTCCACAAAGATTAAACGACTTGGTTGCCAATGCAATGAACAACGGCTACAACCAGTACGCACCAATGGCTGGTAATCTAGATTTGCGCTTGGCTATTGCGAATAAATTTCAACAACTTTACAATACAAGTTATCATCCAGATACCGAAATCACAGTGACTGCTGGTGCAACTCAGGCTATCTATACTATCATTTCGGCTTTTGTAAAACCAAATGATGAAGTTCTAATTTTTAAACCTGCTTACGATTGTTATCAACCAGCTATTGAAGTCAATGGTGGAAAGACAGTTCCTATTCAATTATCTGCACCAGATTATAGTGTAAATTGGGACGAAGTAGCTTCAAAACTATCGTCTAAAACGAAGATGATAATCATCAACACACCACACAATCCTAGTGGTACCATTTGGTCTGAAGAGGATATGCTTCAGCTTGAAAAATTAACCAAAGACACCAACATCATCGTATTGAGTGATGAAGTTTACGAGCATATTGTTTTTGATGACGAACAGCATCACAGTGCTTGCAAATTTCCAAATTTAAAAGCACGAAGTTTTATTACAGCTTCCTTCGGAAAAACATTTCATAATACAGGTTGGAAAATTGGGTATTGCTGTGCACCTGAAGATTTAATGAACGAGTTTAGAAAAGTGCATCAGTTTAATGTATTTTCTGTGAATCATCCAATGCAAAAAGGCATTGCAGATTATATGGCTGATGCCGAAACTTATCTTAGTTTGAATACTTTCTTTCAGCAAAAACGTGATTTATTTTTGAATTTAATTACAGAATCTCGCTTTAAATTTACACCCTCAAAAGGTACGTATTTTCAGGTGTTGGATTATTCTGAAATTACCGATGAACACGATGTGGACTTTGCAAAACGTTTGACAAAAGAATTCAAAATAGCTTCAATTCCACTTTCGGTTTTTAATGAAAATAACAAAGATGACAAGGTGCTTCGGTTTTGTTTTGCCAAGACAGACGAAACTTTAATAAAAGCTTCAGAAATTTTATGTAGAATTTAAGTTACTTTTTGTTATGTTCTGTGTCTTAATTACAGAATCAAAAACAAATACAACAATGAAAAATTACATTATACTTTTATTATTAGCATTTTCTATAACCAGTTTTGCTCAGGAAGTCAAGAAAGGTGAAAAAACATATGAAGTAAAAAAGGAAAAAATATTTTTGAATGGTGAAGACGTTACAGCAACCTTGAGTGTAGAAGAAAAAGAAGTGATTTTTAAAGATGCTGCAGTTATTTCAGAAAAACTAAAACAAGCCGAAAACGCAAAAAAAGCAGCAGAAAAACTAGAAAAAGAGAAGAAAAAAGCAGAAAAAGCTCAAAAAAAGGCTGAGAAAGCACAAAAGAAAGCTGAGAAGGCATTAAAGAAAAAAGAAAAACTTCAGAAGAATTATAAAAAGGCGCAAGACAATCTTAAAAAAGCCCAAAAGAAGTACGAAAAATTAAAAAAGAAAGGTAAATTGTCTCCTGAAGATGAGGGTAAGTGGTTAGAAAAAATAGAAAAACTTACTAAAAAAGTAGACAAAGCCAAAGGAAAATTATAAATGACAAACGACACACTAAACGTTGCATTAGTACAAACAGCTTTAGCTTGGGAAAACCCAAAAGCTAACAGAACACATATAGAAGATAAGGTCAGCTCCATTACGGCTGACCTTTTTGTTTTACCAGAAATGTTTAGTTCTGGTTTTACCATGAATGCTTCTGAGGTCGCAGAAACCATGGATGGTGAGACTATTGCCTGGTTAAAAGCATTATCTAAAACTAAAAATGCAGCAATTGTTGGTAGTTTGGTCATTACTGAAAATGAAAATTATTATAATCGCTTAGTCTTTGTAGAGCCAAACGGAACATTAACAACCTACGATAAGCGACACACCTTTACCTTGGCTGGTGAACATAAGGTGTACACAGCTGGATCTAAAAAAATCATCATCGAATATAAAGGATTTAAAGTTTGCCCTTTAGTCTGCTACGATTTACGTTTTCCTGTTTGGGCAAGAAATTCTGAAGACTATGATGTACTCATCTATGTAGCCAACTGGCCAAAAGTGCGCATCGCTGCTTGGGATGCACTTTTAAGAGCACGCGCCATAGAAAACATGAGTTATTGTATTGGTGTAAATCGTGTTGGCTTAGATGGCAATAATTACGAATATTCTGGGCACTCTGCAGCTTATAATGTTTTAGGAAACCGTATGGATACCATACCAGAAAGTACAGAAACTATTGAAGTCGTAACTTTAGAAAAATCTCACATTACCAAATACCGAGAAAGACTTGGTTTCTTAAAAGACAGAGATACTTTTAATCTAGAAGTGTAAACTCATAAATAAAATCGAAACTTGCTCTTACCTCTTCGAGCTGAGAAGATGGCATATAACTAACACGCTCTGGTTGAATACCCAAAAGGTAATTCCCTGTATCATAAACACCATTTTTATTAGTATCGTAAACGACTCTAATATCATATAATTTTGGAACTACATTAGTAAAATCCACTACTGGCAGTTCTGTAGTATAGCGCTCGTACTCCACCTCACCTCTGCTATTAACCATTTGAACTATTAAAGGAAACTTAGCATTAATTAATTTAACTCTAACATTACCATAATCCGATTTCATTTTGGCGTTTATTCCATCGACTATTGTATCCTTATTGATACTTCCGTAGAAATCTGTAAATGTACCAGGCAGCAATTTGATGGTGTATTTTTGACCTTCCTCTTTTTTAAAAGGCACTCTAAATTGATTTAAAATAGAATCATACTCTGTGCTAAACTCAACAGCAATAGAGTCCTTATCTATTATGCTTATTTTAGAATCATCTATTATCTCTAAAGGAGTGCTTGCTTGTACAGTAAAATGTTTATCGTAATTTAAGTTTCTGAGTGAAATTATCTTTATAGTTAGAGTATCAGCATCAAGATTTCTGAAGCGATGCTTAAAAGTATCTACATATTTTTGATTAGAAACCACAAAGAATGTTGTATCAATCTCGAACTTTGGCTTATACCAATAGTAAAGCGTATCTGCCTCAGTATCTTTAGTTACTCTGGTGGTATAACCCTCAGGTGTCTCACCCAAAACTTTAATACGCATATTTTCATAATTTCCTTCATAAGGAAACATGATTCTGGTTTGCCCTTCTTGCTTTGGCTTAACACCTTTAAAATTTACCTCTTCCTTAAAAAGAGTGAGCTTAAAATCTTCATCCGTAGGTACTGTTATAAAATCTTCATAAAACCCTATCTTATCATTTTTCTGATCGAAGGTGTAATTATTATTTTTATCTTTTAAAGCTATTAATTTATAGGTGCCAGCTTTTATATTATCGATACTAAAAGTGGTAAGACTATCTAAGGTATTGGTAATATATCTTGGTTTTTCTTTATAAACTATTGAATCAGAATATGTAGAATCAACTTCATACAACATTACTGAAATAAAGGTCTCAGGTTTCTTCAGAAGCGCATCTTCAACATAGCCTTTTACCGAAAGTGAATCTATGGTTTCGCCTGTTGAAAACACATAGCGATAATATGGATAAGGGTTTTCTTCATTATTATCTACAATACTTTCACCAAAATTAAAAGCATATGTGGTATTAGGCTGTAAAGTATCTTTTATTTTTATTGAAATATACTTACTTGCTCCACCCATTGGATAAATTATTGGATCAATATCCATAGGTGGTGAAACTATAAGCTGCTTTCTTAAGTCTTTAATTTTAACATACTCATTAAAGGTTATACGTATTTCATTGCCTTTAAAATTAGTCGAAAAATTCTTCGGACTTTCACTTGTTATTACTGGTGGGTCTATATCTTTTTCTCCACCTGAAGGAGAACCACGATTTGCACAGCTAACTATTGCTAATGCTATGGAAATAATGCCTAAAATTCGTGTGAGATATGACCGCATTTAATGAGAATTATTTTGCACAAAGAAACAATTTTTAAACTTTAGAAACGAAAAAATCAATCGGCAATTGCCATCGTAGCAAGACTTAACTTAATATTATCAATTTTTAACAATTCTGTAGCGCAAGCTTCTGCTGTTGCACCTGTGGTAATAATATCATCTACAAGTAAGATGTGCTTTCCTCTCAAGGATAAGTTTTCACTAATTGCAAAAACAGCTCCGTCATCACTCCACCTAGAAAGTCTACCTTCAAACACTTTGGTTTTGGTAGGTTTTGTCTTTATGAGTACAGTATCATTATAGTTGGCATTTATTGCTTCAGCTATTGCTTTTCCAAATTGTTCAACTTGATTATAACCTCGTTGTCGCAACTTCGTTTTGTAAAGTGGCACAGGTACTACAACATCTATCTTTTTATAAGCTTCAATTGTTTTTAATTCTGCACCAAGCCATCTGCCAAGAAAACCACTTATATTTTGATGACCTCTATATTTTAAGTTATGAAGTAATTGTTGTACGATTCCTTTTTTTGAAAAATGCAAAAGCGCTGTTGCTTGTTCTAGTTTTATACGTCCATAGACTACTTTTTTAACTTTATCAGCATTATCAAAATGAAAATTTGTAACTGGTAAATCATGTCTACAAATAGTACAAATGACTAATTCATTATCTGTTAAAGCATTATTGCAAGCTTCACAGACTGGAGGAAAGAACAAATTCAACAAATTTTTTACCACTTAATCGAATAAAATAAAAATGCACTCTAATATAATCTAATTTCGCTGCAACTAAGAAATTAATGATGATAGTTAACCCTCAATTATTTAACTACAGATTAATTATAAGTTCTTTATTAGTTGTTTTAACAGTTTTAGGAGTCTATAGTTTTACTAATTATAAATCCATAAAATCCTACGAAGACTTTCTAAAACAAGAAAAAGTTTTGATAGAAAAAGAGCTATCAGAAATTTTAACTAGTTATGACGAACTAAGCCAAGAATATGATCTTATGTCCTCGCAGCTCCAAGAGGCAAAACTAGAAACTAAAATAGCTTTAGATTCTTTAAGATTATTAAAAAGTGACTTATCTATAATCACAAAGTTTAAAGACCAGCTTTCAGTTTTAAAAACTAAGAGCAAAGTTCTATTGGCTACAGTAGATTCTCTCAACTCAGCTAATCTCAGGTTAGAAAGGGAAAAACGCTACGCCATGAATACTATAAAAAATAATAACTTGACCATTAATGCTCTGGAAGAAGCCAATGATTCTCTTAACGAGACCATTGACAACGCAGCTATTTTAAGAGCTAATAACGTTAGAGTTGAAGCCTTTAAGATTAATAATACCAAAAAGAAAGCTACCATAAGAGCCAAACGTGTCAATGCCATGGATGTTTGTATAGCTCTTACAGAAAACCCATTAACCGAAAAAGGAGATAAAGAAATTTATATTCAAATTGTAAGTCCAGATAACAATGTTATTGCTGATAAAGGCGAAGTGTTTTTTAATAATACCTCTTTAATCTACAGTAAAAAAGAAGTTGTGAATTTTGACAACATAAATCTAGACATATGCACTACTGTAGCGACTTACAAAGAAGATAGACCTCTTAAAAAGGGTACTTATTTTATTAATGTTTTTCATGGAAACAGAAAACTAGGAAGCACTAGTGTAGAATTAAAATAAATCAATCTCATTATTTTTAAAAAACCGCTCAATTAATTTGAGCGGTTTTTTATTTTTGTGGCATGGCAAACGACGACAAATTCAAAAAGGTAATCTCTCACGCTAAAGAGTATGGTTACGTATTTCAGAGCAGTGAAATCTATGACGGTTTAAGTGCTGTATACGACTATGCACAAAACGGTGCAGAATTAAAGAAAAACATTAGAGACTATTGGTGGAAAGCCATGGTACAAATGCACGATAATATTGTTGGTATCGACGCAGCAATATTTATGCACCCAACCACTTGGAAAGCTTCTGGGCACGTAGATGCGTTTAATGATCCTTTAATTGACAACAAAGATTCTAAAAAGCGTTACAGAGCAGATGTTTTAGTAGAAGATTACTGTGCTAAAATTGAAGCTAAAATTAATAAGGAAGTAAAAAAAGCTGAAAAACGTTTTGGAGATGCCTTTAACAAAGAAGAATTTGTATCTACAAACGCCAGAGTACTTGGTTATCAAGAAAAAATAGACACCATTCTTAAGCGTCTGGGACAATCTTTAGAAAAAGAAGATTTAGCCGATGTTAAAGCCTTAATTGAAGAATTAGAAATTGCCGATCCGTTAACAGGAAGTCGTAACTGGACAGACGTTAAGCAATTTAATCTTATGTTTGGCACTAAGTTAGGAGCCTCTGCAGATACTGCAATGGACTTATACCTAAGACCAGAGACAGCACAAGGTATTTTTGTAAACTTCTTAAACGTTCAGAAAACGGGACGTATGAAAATTCCTTTCGGAATTGCACAAACAGGTAAAGCTTTTAGAAATGAAATTGTTGCAAGACAATTCATCTTTAGAATGCGTGAGTTTGAACAAATGGAAATGCAGTTTTTCATTAAACCAGGAACGCAAAAAGAGTGGTTTGATTACTGGAAAGAAACCCGTTTAAAATGGCATAAATCTTTAGGCATGGGAGATGATAATTATCGTTTCCATGACCACGAAAAATTAGCACACTACGCAGATGCTGCTACAGATATAGAATTTAATTTCCCATTTGGTTTTAAAGAATTAGAAGGAATCCACTCACGTACAGATTTTGACTTAAAACAACACGAAGAATACTCTGGTAAAAAGCTACAATACTTTGATCACGAAGACAATGAAAGCTACACACCTTATGTGTTAGAAACTTCAATAGGCCTAGATCGTATGTTCTTAGCGGTTTTTTCTAATAGTTTACAAGACGAAACTTTAGAAGACGGAAGTGAAAGAACAGTATTAAAACTGCCTGCTGTATTAGCACCAACTAAAGCCGCTATTCTACCTTTAGTAAGAAAGGATGAAGGATTAACCAAAATGGCAAAAGACATTGTTGACGATCTTAAGTGGGATTTCAATGTAGTTTATGATGAAAAAGATGCTGTAGGTAGACGTTACAGAAGACAAGATGCTGCTGGTACACCGTTTTGTATTACGGTAGATGGTGAAAGTTTAGAGGACAACACAGTAACCATACGTCATAGAGATACTATGGAACAAAAACGTGTTAGGGTTGAAGAGTTAAGAGATATCATAAAAAAAGAAGTGGATGTTAAGGAATGGTTGATGAAGATGAAATAATCATTAACATCTATTACATAAACAAAAACTCATAGGTCTTTTTAGATTTATGAGTTTTTTTGTTTTAGAAATAAGCCTTCAACTGAATAGTCCCTGTATGGATAGTTTTAGATGTCTCGGTTTTACGAGCAAAGTAATTGAGGTTTAAATCTAAAAACTTAGTCAGCTTCTTTTGTGCCAATAAACTCCAAGTGAAGTTTTTTCCTGGCTGTAAACCTTCTAACATTTGGTATGCAACTGGTGTATTAGGATTGCCTTCATATTCATTTTGAAACAAATTGAATTCACCAGTTAATGCAATTTTTGCTGCTTTATTGTAGGTAAAAGAAAACCCATAATTATTCTGCGATAATGCTTCTAAACTTCCAATAGTGTTTTCTTTTGAGGTGTATTGATAGAAGACATCAAACTGCGCATTTTCACTAAACAAATAGGATAATTTAGGTTGAAAACGCTCTTCTTCAATAAGGTAATTTCTGTTAGTAAAGTTTTCACTAAGACTTTCATCTGTTCCAAAACTTGCTTGCGCATTTGCCAACCAATTAGTGGCAAATTTATGGTTAAAATTAAACTGATGATTGGTGAGTTCATTTTCCTGAAATCCGATGGACAGCAAACTTCTGCTTGTATTGGTTAAAAACGTATAAGAAGTGGTATAGCGCTGTTTTCCTCTGTTGTAAAACAATACATTTCTCACACTATTATTTAAAGCTAATTGATTGTCTTCATCAGCTTCAAAAGGATTTAAATTAAAATTATTGCCTTCTCTTCTAATCTTCCTATCAATAAGATAAGATGTTTGATTATAAAAATGTGAAAAGAACTTTTTGATTCTATCCTCAGAACTACTCCATTGTATAGGATTTATAGTCAACGTCTGGCTCAATCTATTTTGATGTGTCCTTACAAAAATCTGATTTGGCAATAATACGCGTATGTAATTGCCTTGGTCTGTAAATTGTGTTATTTCAAACTCATTGAGTTCTTGTATACCGTTTTCATTATAATCAATCCACGTGTAAGCTCCTTGCCCAGCCTCAACCTCTACATAGGTAAAATCTTGCTGTGGCAACGTGCCTGAATTAGTTTCAAAACTTGTGTTCCAAAGCACAAGATTATTAAACAGTTTTTGGTTATAGTTTAATCTGCTGTTTAAACTTTGTTCGTCTTTATTGGTCTCTGAGCTTGTCGAAGAGTCATCTTCGGCCTTCAAACTTCTATAATTCACAAAAAGCTGAAGATTTGTATTTTTATTTTGAATTAATCGCGATTTGAGATAATAAGTATTTGAAGCATTTACACGCTCAACCAAGTTATTTCTTAAGCTATCATTAAAGCGTTTAATGTAACCAACCTCAGCATAGACTTTAGTACTATCACCAATTCCAACAAAGGTTTCGTAAGCTGAAAATCGCTGACTCAATGGTGTCAATGAATCGGTAGCTATAACGGTTTGCTCATTGTCCTCAGTGGCAAATTTTGCACCAATCCATTTATTGTTTTTGGCATATACCAGACGATTATAAGACCTTAAAAATGTGGAGCGATTAATGGTACTTTCGCTATTGAGAAAGCTTGAATTTGTAAAAATCCTGAAATTGCCCAAACGTAAGTCTGCCATAAGATTATGTCGGCTTCCATTAAAATTATTAGCGTAATCTAAATATTCAAAATTATAAGAAGCCAATCCCTTTTTAGCATGCGATAATTGCAATCCTGAGGTAAGCAAAAGTTGGTTCCCTAAAATAAAATTTCCTTGATCGTCTCTATTATCTTCAAGGTTCCAGTCGCGATTAAATTCGGCTCTGTACAAACGCTGAATGGTTCTAAAGTTCTCTTGAATAAAATCGGCATCAATTAAAGCTGATAAATTCCAAAGGCTATCGTGTTTTATTAGCTTTTGATTCACTTTAAACTTCCCAGCAAAACCATCATTATCATCATCATCTAAACTCGAAAACAAGTTAATATCGTTTTTACTTCCTGCCAATTCAAAAAACACATCTGTTTTTTCGGTAGGCTGGTAACGACCATTGAGCACTGCAATTTGCAAGCGTTCTGGCGCCACGAGTTGGGTAATAGGTTCGTAATTTCCTTGCGGAACGCCAGCAATCGGTGCAACATATTCAAAAATATTACTCACGGCATTGTCGTTACTAAGCACGTAGTTTCCTTGGTTAGCACCAACCAAGGTAAACCGAACTCGGAATAATTGATCCTCAGGATTTTGAGAAAAAACAAAAATTTCTTCACCATCTACAATTTCTTTTCGGTATAAAATTCTGTTTTCAGAAAACGATTCCTCCGTCGCTGAAGGCGCAACCATTAAGCTGGTATCATCACCAGCATTAGCTAAAATTTCCGTTTGCTCTGTGGATAGGTTTTGCTGCAATGGCTGATTTTTGGCATCACTTTCAGAATATACAGAAACGTTTAACTGTAATTTTTCGGTTTCAAAAGTACTACCTCCAAAAACTGTAAAGCGTGAGTAATTTCGCTCACTAAACTGGTAATCTACCGTAATACGCATTTCGGAAGTAATAGGATAGGTTGAGTTGAAAATGATTTCACCAGCATTATAATCGATAATGTAATCGTGGTTTTCTCCGCGCTCTAAGGGCACACCATTTACATAAACCGTTTCACTGCCAGAAACAATAAGCACAAACAACTCGTTATTTGGACCTCGCAATTTATACGGACCTTGATTGCCTTCTTGGGCCGTAAACTGTGTTGTTGTAAACTGACCTCTCACCAACGCACCAGAGGCAAAAACAGAAGTTTTGTCACTCAAATTAGCGTTTACCAATAAACCTTGCACGCGTTTAGAAAAATTGGCAAAATAACTTTTGGTATTAACCAAATCTATATCACCTGCTCTTATATTCCAGTTGTCACTAAAAAGTTCTATAAAAACTTGATCGAACTCATCTAAGCGTTGCGAATATCCACTTTCTTGGAGTGGAATATTAGCATCCTGTATTGAGGCTCTAAGCGATACCTTGTCACTCAACTTTCCAGAAATTTGCAAATCGAGTTCACTATTTAAAACGGAATTTTGATTATTCCCAATCGTTACACCTCTGGAAATACTACCCGAAGTGGTTAAACCATCAAAAGGAGTAAAAACATTTTGGTTTGAAGAATTTTCAAGCTTGTAAAGGGTTTCAATCCCAGGAATAGATCGATCTACAATAATATCATCATCGAGCTGTTTATAAACCTTGGTTATAAAATCTGGATAGCGTAAATATTCAATATCAACAGAATCTGTTTCAACCTGTTGGTTAAATTTCAAAATAGACTTTGAAAAATCAACTTTATAAAGTGTAGTATCCAGAATAATACCTTGCTTAGTTTTTACAATAAATCTTGATGGATTTATACTCACAGAATCAATGACTATTGAATCTGATACAGCGACACGTATTTTCTTATAATTACTCGATTTTTCTTGGGCAAAACCCCAAAAAGAAATTAATAATGGAATAAGAAATAGCGCTTTTTTCATCTAAAATAATAACTACCTTACCTTTAAAATATTTTATCGTTAAAAGCAGTATAAATTTATAGTGTAAAAGTACTCTATTATTTATTTTAGCCGAATAGCTAGAAAAACAACACAAATCAGGAAATTAAAGCAAAATGAAAATAGCTTCGTACAATGTTAATGGTATAAGAGCTGCCATAAATAAAGGGTTTATAGATTGGTTGCAAGCCACAAATCCAGATGTAATTTGTTTACAGGAAATTAAAGCTATGGAAGACCAACTCGATTTAGATCTCTTTACAAATGCAGGTTATGAGTACAATTACTGGTTTAGTGCACAAAAAAAAGGCTATAGTGGAGTTGCCATTCTTTGCAAAAAAGAACCTAACCACATTGAGTTTGGCACTGGTATAGAATCTATGGATTTTGAAGGCAGAAACCTTAGAGTAGACTATGACAAGGTGTCTGTAATGAGTATGTACCTACCTTCTGGAACTAACGATGCTAGGTTATCGCACAAGTTTGAATACATGGATTTAATTCATAATTATTTAAACGAATTACAAAACGAAAAACCAAATCTTGTAGTATGTGGAGATTACAACATTTGCCACGAGCCTATAGATATCCACAATCCAAAAATGAAAGGTGTCTCTGGTTTTTTACCAGAAGAACGCGAATGGTTAGGTAATTTTATTGATAGTGGTTTTATAGATAGCTACAGGTATTTACATCCTGAAAAACAAGAGTTTTCTTGGTGGAGTTACAGAGCCAACGCAAGAGCTAATAACAAAGGCTGGCGATTAGATTACGCCATGGTTAGCGAGCCTTTACAAGAAAACATAAAACGAAGCGTTATACTCACTGAAGCAGTACATAGCGATCATTGCCCAATTTTATTAGAATTAGATTTATAAACATATTTTATTCAATTTTAAACATGATGAAAAAACTTTCATTAATAGCACTTTTACTTTTTACAGTGACCTCTTGTGTTTCTAAAAAAATATACACAGAACTCGAGGACAAATACGCAAACTTAAAAAAGGAGAATAGAGCCCTAAATGATGAACTAGAAGCGCTTTCTAAATCCAAAAATCAACTTGATAACGATTATACTGCTTTAGTCAATGCACATGAAGCAGCAAAAAGGGAAGTGGCACAATTATCATCTGAGCTAGAAGCTTTATCTTCTAAATATGATAATCTAAAAGCGTCTTACGATGCATTAGAAAAAAACAGCTCTGCAGAAATTGCCAAGAACTCTCAAAAGAACAGAGAACTTTTAGCACAATTAGAAGCCAAAGAACAAGCCCTTGCTGCCGAAAATGAGCGTTTAGAAAAATTAAAAAAAGAACTTGAAAGCAGATCGCAACGCGTTGCAGAATTAGAAAGCGTAATTGCTGCTAAAGACGCTAACATGCGTGCTTTAAAAGACGCTATTTCTAAAGCCTTAACTAACTTTGAAGGTAAAGGTCTTACCGTAGAACAACGCGATGGTAAAGTATACGTATCTATGGAAAACAAATTGCTTTTTGAATCTGGGAGCTGGTATGTTGGTGCACAAGGAAAGCAAGCCGTAAAACAACTAGGAAGCGTTTTGGCTGAAAATCCAGATATTGCCATTTTAATAGAAGGACATACAGACAACGTGCCTTACAAAGGCAATGCACAATTAAGTGGCAACTGGGATTTATCGACCAAGCGTGCGACAGCAATCGTAAATATTTTAAGAGAAAATAATGCGATTAATCCTGAAAACTTAACAGCAGCAGGACGCGGAGAATTTGCTCCTGTTGCCTCTAATGACACCTCAGAAGGTAGAGCGAAAAACCGCAGAATTGAAGTGATTTTAACTCCAAAACTTGATGAGATTTCTAAATTATTGAATGACATTTAATCATCATCCTACATTGGTCACTGAGCGAAGTCGAAGTGAGACAGCAATCATTTCAAACAAAAACCTTAACATAGATTTAGACCTTTCGTGTTTTACAACATGAAAGGTCTTCTTATTTTTGTAGTACTGTTAAAGCAAATGCTCTATGAGATTCTGAATCAAGTTCAGAATGACAAAATTTAAGTTTAATTAATAATATTCCCACTTTCGTGGGAAGTAAGCATGAAATACACAACCTTACCAAACACAGATATAAAAGTTAGTAAAATATGTTTAGGCACCATGACTTGGGGCAATCAAAACACCCAAGACGAAGGTTTTGCCCAAATGGATTTGGCTTTAGACAAAGGCGTTAACTTTTTTGATGTTGCTGAATTATATCCTGTACCAGCAACAGCCGAAACCTATGCTGAAACTGAACGTATTATTGGTAACTGGTTTACAAAAACAGGTAATAGAGATAAGGTTGTTTTAGCTACTAAAATTGCTGGTCCTGGCGATTATACTGCTCACATAAGAACTACTGGTTTTAGCAAACAAGCATTAAATGAAGCTGTTGACAACAGTCTAAAACGCTTACAAACAGATTATATAGATTTATACCAATTGCACTGGCCGGAACGTAACACAAACACATTTGGCGTAAGAGATTATGTTCATAATACTAATGATGGATGGGAAGATAATTTCAATGAAATTTTACACAATCTTGATGAAATTATTAAATCTGGAAAAATTAGACACGTAGGTTTATCTAACGAGAAAGCTTGGGGAACCATGCGCTACTTAGAAGAATCTAAATACAATAACCTACCAAGGATGATTACCATTCAGAATGCATATTCTCTTTTATGCAGACCTTTTGAAGGTGATTTAGCAGAAATTGCACACAGAGAAAACATTGGCTTATTAGCCTACTCACCAATGGCATTTGGTGTTTTATCTGGAAAATACATCAAAGGTACTGCTGCAGATAATGCAAGGTTAAAACTGTTTCCAAGATTTGCTAGATATAGTAGTGATCAGGCAACAGAAGCCACTAAGCGATACTTACAAATAGCCGAAGATAATAATATGTCTTTAGCGCAAATGTCTTTAGCATTTGTTAACCAAAGACCTTTTGTAACAAGTAATATCATTGGTGCTACAAGTATAAAACAGCTTGAAGAAAACATTGACAGTATCAACATTACACTATCAGATGATGTGCTAAAAGCCATTAATGATGTTCATGCTGTTATTCCTAATCCTGCAACCTAAGACACTTTAATATTTTAAAAAATCATAGTATTAAATTCTATGATGCTTCGTCAATTATATTAGTGTTAATTCCTTAGCTAATCCTTAGGTTTTTTCTACCTTTGCGGCTCGTTTCAAATTAAGGCATTATTTGCTATTTAAAGACGCAGAAACTTATACATGTTTAAACTGTTGACTACTGGATTTTGGGAAGGTGTTGCGAGGATTATTCTTCGTAATAAAATATTCATTCTTCTTGTCATAATATTAGCTACAGTGTTCTTGAGTATGCAATGGAAACATATGCGCTTTACTTACACGGAAGCCAATATGTTGCCTGATGACCATGAAGTCAATCTCATATACAACGATTTTTTAGAAGTATTTGGAGAAGAAGGTAATCTCATTGTATTAGGTGTCAAAGATTCTAGTGTATTTACGGTTAATCAGTTTAATGCTTGGAACAAGCTTGCAGAGTCTTTTAAACCTTATGATGAAGTTGAAACTGTTCTTTCAATAAAAGATCTTCAAAAACTGGTAAAGAACAACGAAAAGAAACAGTTTGATTTAGTTCCATTCATAAAAGATTCTATATCTAGTCTTGATGAAATTAACAAACTACAAGAAGACCTTTTCAAGAAATATCCATTTTACGATAACTTTTTATTTAATTCAGAAAACAAAACACTTCGTACTGCAATTTATCTAAAGAAAGAGATCGTTAATACGTCTGCCAGAAAAGACTTTATCATAAATATTCTTGAAAAAAGAATACAAGAATTTGAAGCAAAACATCCTAAGCTAGATGTCAAGGTCTCTGGTATGCCTTACATCAGAACATTAAATTCTCAAAACATTGTTGACGAAATTCCGATTTTTATTGGTGCAGCTTTGTTTGTGACTTCGTTAATTTTCTTTTTATTCTTTAGGTCATTTAGAGCTACGTTTATATCGCTAATTGTAGTATGTATTGGTGTTATGTGGACTTTTGGAATCCTTGGGTTACTTGGCTATGAAATTACAGTGCTTACAGCCTTAATACCACCATTAATCATTGTTATTGGTATACCTAACTGTATATTCTTAATTAACAAATATCAGCATGAGGTTAAATCGCATGGTAACAAGGTAAAGTCACTACAACGTGTTATTACTAAAATTGGTAATGCTACTTTGATGACTAACGTTACTACAGCTTCTGGTTTTGCAACGTTCATCTTAACCGAAAGCAAGCTTCTAAAAGAATTTGGTATCGTTGCGTCGCTGAGTATTTTGGCTATTTTCATTTTATGTTTACTTATCATTCCGATAGTATATACGTTTTTACCTTATCCAAAAGAACGTCATTTAGAACACTTAAATAAACGTTGGATTGGTGGTTTTGTAGATTGGATGGAACGTATGGTAAAACACAAACGCATTACCATTTACGTTACTGCATTTATACTCATCATGGCAAGTATGATTGGTATTAATCAAATGATAATATCCGGTAGTTTGATTGAAGATATGCCGAAAAACAAGCAATTCTTTAAGGACATTCGTTTTTTTGAAGAAGAGTTTAACGGCATTATGCCTTTAGAAATAATGGTAGATACTAAGCGTAAAAAAGGCGTTATGAAATTGGCAACCTTAAAACGCATTAATGAGCTTGAAGAACTTATTGAAGAAACACCAGAACTATCTAAGCCAATATCGGTTGTTAGTTTGGTAAAGTACAGTAAGCAAGCCTACTTTAACGGCAATCCTAAATATTACCAATTACCTACTAGCCAAGAAAACAGTTTCATTTTGTCTTATGCTAAAAACTCATCTTCTGATGTAGATTTACTCAAGAATTTTGTAGACAGCACTGAGCAATATGCACGTATTACTACCTTCATGAAGGATATTGGTACGGATAAAATGGAGCGCATTCAGGAAAATCTTCAGAATAAAATAGATAAAGTTTTCCCTAAAGAGCGTTACGAAGTAACCATGACTGGTAAAGCTTTAGTGTTTCAAAAAGGCACAAAATACCTTGTAAGAAACCTTGTTATTTCATTAACGCTTGCCATTATTCTTATATCGCTATTTATGGCGTATTTGTTCCGTTCGTTTAGAATGATCATTGTATCGCTTATTCCTAACCTTTTACCATTGTTAGTAACAGCTGGTTTAATGGGTTATTTAGGTGTACCTATTAAGCCGTCCACAATATTAGTATTTAGTATCGCTTTTGGTATTTCGGTAGATGATACTATTCACTTTTTGGCAAAATACAGACAAGAATTGCAAGCTAACCATTGGAAGATTAAAAAATCGGTTTACGCTGCGTTAAGAGAAACTGGTGTAAGTATGTTTTACACTTCAATCGTTCTATTCTTCGGATTTTCTGTATTTACCATTTCCAGCTTTGGTGGCACAGTAGCTTTAGGAGCTCTGGTTTCAATAACATTATTGTTTGCCATGTTATCTAATTTACTGTTATTACCATCGTTACTATTATCATTAGAACGTAATATTGCAAATAAGACAGTTCTTAAAGAGCCTTCAATTGATATTATACCTTCGGAAGACGATAACGAAGACGCTTTTAAAAACGATTAGAAGAATTATCTTTGTTTTTTCAAAATAAATTAAAATGACAACAAAAACTGTATCAGAATTATTATCAGCAGATATCACTTTACAAGATGTTTCTGTAAAAGGATGGGTAAAAACATTTAGAGCAAACCGCTTTATAGCCTTAAATGATGGTTCTACCATAAATAATATTCAGTGTGTTGTTGATTTTGAAAATTTTGATGAAGCATTATTAAAACGCGTCACAACTGGTGCTGCCATTCACGTTAAGGGTGAGTTGGTAGAAAGTCAAGGTAAAGGGCAATCTGTCGAAATTCAAGTCAAGGAACTTGAAGTTTTAGGTGATTCTGATCCTGAAACTTATCCTATTCAACCAAAAAAACACACTTTTGAGTTTTTAAGAGAAAATGCTCACTTGCGCACAAGAACAAACACGTTTAGCGCAGTAATGCGTTTGCGTTCTTCGCTGTCTTTTGCTATTCACAAGTATTTTAACGAAAATGGTTTCTATTACATGCACACACCAATTATAACTGGCAGTGATGCAGAAGGTGCTGGAGAAATGTTTAGAGTAAGCACACTAGACCCTAAAAACCCACCATTAACAGAAGCTGGTGACGTGAATTATAAAGAAGATTTCTTCGGAAAAGAAACGAACCTAACCGTTTCTGGACAATTAGAAGCTGAAACTTATGCGATGTCTTTGGGTAAGGTATATACTTTTGGACCAACCTTTAGAGCAGAAAATTCAAACACGTCTCGTCACTTAGCTGAATTCTGGATGATAGAACCAGAAGTGGCTTTTATGGACTTGGCTGGCAACATGGATTTAGCCGAAGATTTTATGAAATCTGTTTTAAGCTACGTACTAGAAAATAACAAAGAAGACTTAGAGTTTTTAGACAAGCGTTTACAAGATGCTGAAAAGTCGCTACCTCAAGCAGAGCGTAGCCCAATGAACTTAATAGATAAAATAAAGTTTGTTGTAGAAAACAACTTTAAACGTGTAAGCTATACAGAAGCTATAGATATCCTTAGAAACAGTAAACCAAACAAGAAGAAGAAATTTAAATATATCATTGAAGAATGGGGAGCAGACTTACAGTCTGAGCACGAACGTTATTTGGTTGAAAAACACTTTAAGTGTCCTGTGATCTTATTTGATTATCCTGCTAACATCAAAGCCTTCTATATGCGCTTAAATGAAGATGGAAAAACCGTAAGAGCAATGGATATCCTTTTCCCAGGCATTGGTGAAATGGTAGGTGGCTCTCAGCGTGAAGAACGTTTAGATATTCTTAAAGAAAAGATGAAAGCACTAGATATACCAGAAGAAGAATTATGGTGGTACCTAGATCTTAGAAAATATGGTACGGCTGTACACTCTGGTTTTGGTCTTGGTTTTGAAAGACTCGTAATGTTTGTAACAGGAATGGGTAATATTAGAGACGTTATTCCTTATCCAAGAACACCGCAAAACGCAGAGTTCTAAAATTATTATTAAACCTGTTAGGTATAAGTTACCTCACAGGTTTTTTTCTTACTTTTATATTCAACAGAAATTTCAATGTCCCTAAAACAGTATTTACAATTTAAGTTATCCCAGAAGCTATCTCCTCAGCAAATTCAACTCATGAAGTTGATACAGCTTCCTACACAAGCTTTTGAGCAACGTTTGAAGCAAGAGCTTGAAGAAAATCCTGCTTTAGACACTGGAAAAGATGAGCCTTCTGACGATAATTTTGATGAGTTTGATAACTCTGTTGATGATTTTAATGATAACGATTCTATTGAGGCTGACGATATTAATATCGATGAGTATCTTAGTGATGATGAGATACCAGATTACAGAACTCAGGCCAACAATTACAGTTCAGACGATGAAGAAAAGAATGTACCTTATGCAGCCGGAACATCGTTTACACAACATCTAATTAATCAACTTAATACATTTAGACTATCTGAACAAGAAGAAGAAATTGCCTATTTCTTAGTTGGAAGTGTAGATGAAAGTGGTTATATACGACGTTCTTTATCTGATATTACAGACGATTTAGCATTTACTCAAAATGTTTTCACTTCTGTAGAAGAAGTTGAAAAAGTGCTTAAAGTTGTCCATCAACTAGATCCTGCAGGTGTTGGTGCTCGTAATTTGCAAGAATGTTTAAGTATTCAATTAAGCAGAAAAGAGCAAAATCCAGATGTAGAATTAGCAAGTCAGATAATCGATAAGGCCTTTGAACAGTTTACTAAAAAGCATTACAAAAAATTAATGCAAAAATTTAGTATTGATGAGGAACAACTTAAAGATGCAATTGAAGAAATAGAACGGCTTAACCCAAAACCAGGTGGTTCTTATGCTGGTAACAACAAAATTGTAGAACATATTGTGCCAGATTTTGCTATTAAAATTGTTGATGGTGAGTTAGAACTAACCCTTAATGGTAGAAATGCACCAGAGTTACACGTATCTAGAGAATACAGTAATATGCTTAAGGGCTATAAGGACACAAAAGAGAAATCCAAAGCACAGAAAGATGCTGTACTCTTTATAAAGCAAAAGTTAGATGCTGCAAAGTGGTTTATTGAAGCTGTAAGACAACGTCAACAGACACTTTTTGTTACGATGAGTGCCATTATGCACTATCAAAAAGAATACTTTCTTACTGGTGATGAGCGTAAGCTTAGGCCAATGATTTTGAAAGATATTGCAGATGAAATTGAAATGGATGTTTCAACCATATCTAGAGTTGCTAACAGTAAGTATGTTGACACACCTTACGGAACAAAGCTAATAAAGGAATTCTTCTCAGAGTCTATGACTAATGACCAAGGTGAAGAAGTCTCCACTAGAGAAATAAAAAAGATTTTAGAAACTGTAATTGAAGAAGAGAACAAAAAGAAACCTTTAACTGACGAAGCACTCTCTAAAATCTTGAAAGAAAAGGGTTACCCAATTGCTAGACGTACAGTTGCTAAATACAGAGAGCAATTAGATATTCCGGTTGCTAGATTAAGAAAAGAACTATAATTGTTTGGATGAAAAATTTTCTTCTTAAAAGCATATCCTTTGTTTTTCATCCTTTGATTATGCCTTTGCTTGGTGTTGTGTTTTATTTTCACAAAACACCTCGATACATTCCAAAACCTATTCAGAATGCTAAAATTTTCTCAATAGTTATTCTTACAATAATACTTCCTATCTTATTGTTTTTTCTACTTAAAACTATAAATAAAGTAGATTCTATTTATTTAAAAAGCACCAAGGAACGCCTTATACCGCTACTTATTAATTGTATCATTATTACCTTAATTTTAATACGAGTTTTAACACCAAATGAGATTGTAGAACTATACTATTTCTTTTTGGGAATATTATGCTCTACACTAGCTTGTTTTATTCTAGCAATTTTTAAGATTAAAGCAAGTATACACATGATTGCAGCTTCTGGCTTCTTTATGTTTGCAGTAGCTATTGGTCTTCATTACAAGATAAATATTAACGGAACAATAGCATTAATGATGATTATTCTTGGTGCTATTGCAACATCGCGTTTGCATCTTAAGGCACATACCAACCAAGAACTTTTTATTGGTCTTATGACCGGTTTATTCCCTCAGATATTATTTATGAAGTATTGGTTATAAAATGTAGAAGATTAGACCAATTTTAAATGCACTCATATTTAGCTCTTCACCATCTAATTTTGCTGAATCTTCAAAAATGGGATTTAACCCATAATATGCATGAATATTCCATGTATCATAACCAACACTTAAAGTTAATCCATATTGTAACCGATTAAAGTTGTCAATATTAGACAGCTTTTCACTACCTTGGTCTGTTTTCAACTTAGTTGAATTATAAAAAAGGTATCCTACTTTGAAGCCTGGGTAAATTCTTAAAAATTGATAATCGGTTGGGCTAGACTTTCGCCACCTAAGCTCAAACGGAACTTCTAACAAATATGTCGTAAACTTATTCTTTGAAACATTAATTTCACTTTCGTCTATTATATCGAATGAAACTTGGTTATTAACTTCAGTAATGGCCATATTTTGATTATACGAATTGGTAGACAACCCCAAACCCAAACCTAGAGCAAAGGTTCGTTTGTCGTTAATAGGCATATCTCTAATAAAACCAAAGTGAAATCCTGTTGAAAATCCACTTTGACTTATGTCACCAGGCTTTTTATTAAGAAGATTATAAGTCACAGAGATATAAAACTGATCCTCGCGATAGTTTTTATACAATTCAGACTTTTCTCTATCTTCTTTATTTTGTGAAAACCCCAAAAAGCTTGTAATGAATAAGACAACTAAAATAGTATTCTTCATAAAGATAAAACTACAAAATCTTTATACGATATAAAACAAAAACGTCCTGATTACTCAGGACGTTTTATATATAAAAACTAAGACTATTTTTATTCAGCTCTAGCGTTGGCAATATACATTACTTTTAATGTATTTGCTTGTCTAAGCTCTTGCTTAATATCAGAAACTAAACCTGCATGTGTGTCTTTATCAACTTTGAGACCAACCACAAATTTTGGTTGTAACTCTTCGGTTAATTCTTGCTGTGCAGCAATAACACTTGCTTGTACTTCTTCTACTTTAATGATTTTATCATTAAATTGTATTACCGGTTCTGTACCTAATTGTTTAAATTGAGCACTAGGCTTACCAGCATAGATAAAAGCAGTTCTATCTTTCTTAAGCTTCTCTACCTGATCTGCGCTTGGTAATCTATTCTCAATCATTAAAGAACTATCGCGCATTACCGTTGCTACCATGAAAAAGAAAAGTAACATAAATACAATATCTGGTAAAGATGCCGTTGAAATAGCTGGCAAATCTCCTTGTTTTCCTTTTTTAAACTTTGACATAATTGTTACTTTTTAACTTTTATCTGGTTCTGCTTCAGACAATTTCATTGGGAATAACTTCTTAATGGTTTCAATACGACCGTTTAAGATTGTATCCTTACTAAATTGGTTCTTCTCTTTCTCTTCTAACATCGCTTGGTAAACTTTTTCAGTACCTCTATACTGCTTTAAATTACCATACAAGCGCTTTGCTTCTCTTTCTCTTAAGAAATTATATGCTGCTACAAGTTCGTTTTGTACATCTATATATTTCTCATATGAAGTCTCTCTGTCATGCTTCATTGAAATGATCGCTTTATCAGGATGATCAGATGATGACTCATCTCTTTTCCCTTTACAGTAATCACATCGTTCACCTGCTGCATTAGTTCCGCCTCCGTTATCTAAAAACTCTATTGCAGCTTGTCTTAAATCCTTTAATTCCATTTGCTCTTCTTCTACAAGCAATTGGTTATTACGGTTTATAAGAACTGTAAATAGGTTTTTTTGTTTAATAATAGGTGGTTCTACTTCAGAGTCATCAATAGGTGGCAAACTTCTTAATAAACCTTTGTCTTTTTCTATTGTAGTAGTTACCAAGAAAAAGATAAGTAGTAAGAAAGCAATGTCAGCCATTGAACCTGCATTAACTTCTGGTGCTGCTCTTTTTGCCATACCTTATTATTTACTTATTACTTTTTTAACTCCTGAGAATATCATTGCTAATGCCGCTACTATAATCAACACATAGAATGCTGTTAAACCAGCACCAACCATATGTGATTGTCCTTCTGTTGCAATTCCTTCTTGTAGTTTGTATTTCATTGTGTCTCCACCAGAAACCACATAAGAAATAATTAAGACAGCAGCAAATGCTCCTACTCCTATTAACGTATTTTTTAGTCCAGACGTATTTGTGAAAAGATTTTTTATTACAAAAACCACCACAAATGCTAAAACTAAAATCAGGATGATGTAAGCGATGTAAGCCATAGGGTCTACAAGACCGGCATTTTCGCCTGTTTTTATTGATTCGTCACCAGCAGCAATAATTCTAACTAGGGAAACAATCCCAGCCAGACTTAAAATTGCGGCAACTATTTTTAATATTTTATGTAACATAGTTTATGTGATCTTTTATTTTTTGTGTCTTACTAATAAGTCCATCAATGTAATTGATGCGTCTTCCATGTCATTTACAATACTATCTATCTTAGCGATGATATAGTTGTAAAATATCTGAAGAATGATAGCCACAATAAGACCAAATACTGTTGTTAAAAGTGCTACTTTAATACCACCTGCTACTAATGATGGCTGCATGTCACCTGCTGCTTCAATCTTATCAAAGGCCTGAATCATACCGATTACCGTACCCATGAAACCAAGCATTGGTGCTAATGCGATAAATAAAGAAATCCAAGACACATTCTTTTCTAACTGACCCATCTGTACACCACCATAAGCCACTACAGCTTTTTCAGCAGCATCGATATCTTCGTCAGCTCTATCTAAACCTTGATAGAAAATTGAGGCAACTGGTCCTTTTGTGTTTCTACAAACTTCTTTAGCAGCTTCTATACCACCAGATGCAAGAGCATCCTCTACATTTTGAGTTAATTTTTTAGTGTTTGTAGTTGAAAGGTTTAAAAAGATAATTCTCTCAATAGCGATAGCTAAACCAAGAATTAAACATAATAGTACAATACCCATAAAACCTGGGCCACCTTCAATAAAACGCTTTTTTAATTCTTGATGGAAACTCAAATTTTCGCCTGCTGTTTCATCAGCCGATTGAGTTACTGTAGTGATAGTTGCTGTTGTAGTTGCTAATGTTGTTGCATTGGCATTAACAGTTCCGATAGCCATTAAACATGTTATGGCAAGAATAGAAAATAATCTTTTCATTGTTCTTAATCTTAATTTTATTAGTTAAAGTGTTAAAGATAAAAAAAATAATGTAACAATCGCCTAAAATCTATGCAGAGAGGAAGGGATTCGAACCCTCGATACCCTTTTGGAGTATACACACTTTCCAGGCGTGCGCCTTCGACCACTCGGCCACCTCTCTATAAATTTTACCAAAAAATTACGGTGTGCCAAATAACGAAAAAAACTTCAAACACTAAAATTTGTATCGTTAATTTTAAGTCATTTCGCCACGTAGCGATATTTCATATGTTTTTTTGAATTCAGAGTGTGGTATATTCTCTCCCAAAAGGTACATTAATTTAGTAATGGCAGCCTCTGTAGTCATATCTTTGCCAGATATTACGCCTATAGTCTTTAATAAAGAGCTCGTTTCATATTGCCCCATATTAACACTTCCACCTGAACATTGTGATATATTAATAATATGAAGCCCTCGAGATATTGCATTTTTTAATAATTCTACAAACCAATATTCGGTTGTAGCATTGCCCGCACCATAAGTTTCTAAAATTAAACCCTCAAGTGTTCTACAGTTTAATATAGTCTCAATTAGAGCTTTTGAAATACCTGGAAACAATTTTAAAATACCAACATTTGTGTTCATTTTTGTTCGAACAATTAATTGGTCTGTTGATTTCGCACTCAACAAATACTCCTTATTAATGTTAAGGTGTACCCCAGATTCTGCTAGATTAGGATAATTAAAAGACTCAAAAGCTTCAAAATGTTCTGCATTTATCTTGGTTGTTCTATTACCTCTGTATAATTTGTATTCAAAATAAAGTCCTACTTCTTTAATAACAGGTAAACCATCTTTTTGTAATGATGCCATTTGAATAGAGGTAATTAAATTTTCCTTAGCATCAGTTCTTAAGTCACCTATTGGTAATTGCGATCCTGTAAAAATCACTGGCTTTGACAAATTCTCTAACATAAAACTCAGAGCTGAAGCAGAATAACTCATGGTGTCACTACCGTGTAAAACCACGAAACCATCAAACGATTGATAATTAACTTCAATAATTTGAGCAATATCTGCCCAATACTTAGGATTCATGTTAGAAGAGTCTATCGGCTCTTCAAAAGAAATGGTTTCGATATCACAATCTAATAGGCGAATCTCAGGAATACGTGTTAAAATGCTATCAAAATCAAATGCTCGTAACGCTCCTGTATCGGCATCTTTTATCATACCAATTGTTCCACCTGTATATATTAATAGGATATTAGGTTTTTGCATACTATATACCAAATACGTGTTTTGAGTTTTCGGTTGTAATTTTAGCGACATCTGCGATGCTGATTCCGTAAAGTTCGGATAATTTTTCTAATACCTTAATAATATATAAACTTTCATTTCGCTTGCCACGATATGGTTTTGGAGCCAGATAAGGCGAATCGGTTTCTAACACAATGTGTTTCAAATCAATTTCATTTATAAACTGATCTATTTTCCCATTCTTAAAGGTCACCACTCCACCGATACCTAATTTCATATTGTAAGAGATTGCTCGGTGTGCCTGCTCTAATGTGCCAGTAAAACAGTGAAAAATCCCAAAAAGATCATCTGATTTTTCTTGTTCTAGAACTTCAAAAATTTCATCAAATGCTTCTCTACAGTGAATTACAATTGGCAACTTATATTTTTTTGCCAGATTAATTTGATATTTGAATGCTTCAATCTGAGTGTTTAATGTTGTTTTATCCCAATATAAATCAATTCCAATTTCACCTACAGCATAGAATTTCCGTCGAGATAACATATTCTCAACATGTGCCAATTCTTCCTTATAGTTTTCTTTTACATGAGTAGGATGCAATCCCATCATTAAAAAAATGTTCTCAGGAAAATAGTTTTCGAGCTGAAGCATTGCTTCGGTATAAGTAGAGTCTATTGCAGGGATAAAAAAACGTGAAATATTAGCATCCAGAGCACGCTGGATCATAGCTTTTCTATCCTCATCAAAAGCTTCACTATATAAATGTGTATGTGTATCTGTAATAATCATTTGCCAAAAATAATCGTTTAGAATATTATATTTACACAAATTTTTAAAATGGAAACGTTAAAAGACTTTCTAGAAGGCAAAGGTTACTCTAAGATAAAACTCAAATTGACTAAGACCAATCACTTTGAAATAAAGGCTACTATTAATGGCATTAAAGGACGTTTTATTTTAGATACTGGTGCTTCTAGTAGCTGCGTTGGTTTTGAAGCTATAGAACGATTTAACCTTAGAGTGAAGGATTCTGAAATTAAAGCTGTTGGAGCTGGTGCTTCTAATATGACTACCCAAATTTCTAATTCTAACAACTTAAAAATTGGTAAATGGAAAAAAAACAGAGTCGCTTTGATTCTTTTTAATCTTTCACATGTAAACAACGGTCTAATTAATCATAATGCAGATCCTGTAGATGGTATCATTGGTGCAGATATTTTAAAAAAGGGAAAGGCAATTATCGATTATGACAAAAAATACCTCTATTTAAAACTTAAAGAAATTTCTTAACCCGTTGATTCTTGTTATATTTAACTATTCTAGTTGATTAATAGTCTTATGAGCCCTACCATCATTATAGCAGATGACCACCCTTTGGTGCTAAAAGGTCTACAAGATTTTTTACACGAGAAAGAATATAACGTCCTTGCCAGTGCAAAAAATGGTAAAGAAGCTTTGTCATTAATAAAAGCTCATGTGCCGGATATTGCAATTCTAGATATTAAAATGCCTTTCTTTACTGGTTTACAGATTGCAGAAAAGTGTCAAAAGGCAAACCTTAAAACAAAAATAGTCCTTATTACTTTTGAAAAAGAAGAGAAAATATATAGCGCAGCCAAATCTTTTGGTGTTTACGGTTATGTATTAAAAGAGTTTGCACTAGACGAAATAGAAAATTGCATTGCTTCGGTAATTAAAGACAAGTCTTATTTTAGCCCTGAACTTTTAGATTATATAGAAGTTGATGAATCTCCCAAGGAACTAAAGCTTTTAACAAAAACTGAAACCAAAATCGTTGGTCTTATAGCACAGAATAAAACTGGTGTTGAAATTGCAGATTTACTTTTTGTATCAGCAAGAACTATAGAAAAGCACAAGAGCAATATCATTAAAAAATTAAAATTGCCTAGCAAACAGAACAGTCTTCTTATTTGGGCAAAAGAAAATTCTGACCATCTCTAAAATTTTTCAAAAAATACGTAAAGTTACGTATAGTATTGCATTAAAATTATTCAGAATTTTACACTGTTATTAATTAAGGGTTAATAACGAGCTATTAATTAGTTCTTAGGGGATTATTTGAGCCTTGGAGTCTTCCAAGGCTCTTTTTTTTATAAAAAACTCAAAAAATACGTAAAGTTACGTATAGTATTGCATTAAAATTATTCGGAATTTTACAAAGCTATTAATCAATGCCTCAGATTATATTCTCAAAAAGCTCTGAGCAGAACTTAAAGTTCAGAGCTTTTTTAAAAAAAATGAAACATCATGGAAACAATGAAAGACAATACGACAAGAAGGGATAAAATTTTTATGGTTCTATTAATTGTAAGTTCTATTATCGTTATATCAGCGAATATAGCTGTTAATTTTTTTAGTTAATTTTAGTTAGTTACTCTTTGTTAGTTAGGAGTAAAAAAAGCGCAATTAGTAATTAATTGCGCTTTTTTAATATCTAAATTAGAAAAAATCTACATTTCTAAAGCTTTCTTTGGATCATTATCCATTAATAATTCTGTAGGATTTTCTAATGCTTCTTTAACAGCTACTAGGAATCCAACAGATTCTTTTCCATCAATAATTCTATGATCATAGGATAAGGCCACGTACATGATAGGTCTAATTTCAACCTTTCCATCTATTGCTACAGGACGCTCTACAATGTTGTGCATTCCTAGTATACCACTTTGTGGAGGGTTGATAATTGGAGTAGATAGCATACTACCAAATACACCACCGTTAGAAATTGTGAATGTGCCACCTGTCATTTCATCAACAGTAATTTGACCATCTCTTGCTCTTAATGCCAAGCGTTTTACTTCAGACTCTACACCTCTAAAGGTTAAATTTTCAGCATTTCTAATTACTGGCACCATTAAACCTTTTGGTCCAGAAACAGCAATGCTTATGTCACAGAAATCATAAGAAATCATTTCTTTACCATCAATCATGGAGTTTACAGCAGGATACATTTTTAACGCTCTCACCACAGCTAAAGTAAAGAAACTCATAAAGCCTAAACCTACCCCATGCTTTGCTTTAAAGTCTTCCTTGTATTGCTTACGCAAATCAAAAATTGGAGACATATCAACCTCGTTAAATGTGGTTAACATAGCCGTAGTATTTTTAGCCTCTACTAAACGCTCAGCGACTTTACGACGTAACATAGACATTTTACTGCGAGATGTTCCTCTATTTCCACCTGTTGGTGTACCCATAGATGGTACGGCATTTACAGCGTCATCTTTAGTAATACGACCATCTCTACCAGTTCCTTTTACAGAGCCAGCATCAATTCCCTTTTCGTCTAAAATCTTTTTAGCTGCAGGACTTGGTGTACCAGAGGCATATGTTTCTTTTGCAGGATTTGGAGCTTTTTCACCAGATTTTTCTGTATCAGCTTGCTCTTTCGCCAAGCTCTCTTCAACATTGTCATCATTTCCGCCTTCGTCTCCACCTTTGTATGTTGTTGTTGCATCTGCCTTAGGTTCTGCGCTAGTGTCAATTAAGCAAACTACTTGCCCAACGGCAACAGCATCACCTTCTTCAGCTTTTAAAGTAATTGTACCACTAGCTTCAGCAGGCAACTCTAATGTTGCTTTATCACTGTCAACCTCTGCAATAGCTTGGTCTTTTTCTACATAATCTCCATCTTCTACTAACCACTCTGCAATTTCTACCTCAGTAATTGATTCGCCTGGCGAAGGCACTTTCATTTCTAAAATCATGCGTTTATTGTATTTAACCTTGTTTTGGTTTAATTATTCTTACTTTCTTATTTGGTTATTTTTTTTCTTATCGAAAACGTAATCGATAACTTCTTGATGCCTTATTTTTGAACGCACAGAACTACCTGCGGCTGGAGCTCCATACGGTCTTCTACTAGCAGCTCTCCAAGTTCTTGCTTCATCTAAATGCATCATCATATGGCTATAAGCGCCCATGTTACGTGGTTCTTCTTGAGCCCAAACTATATCTTCTGCATTTTTATATTTACCTAAAATACTTTTAATTTCATCTATTGGTAATGGAAACAATTGCTCTATCCTCACTAAAGCAACATCTTCTCTTCCTAATTTTTCTTGTGCTTCTAAAAGATCGTAATAGAATTTACCTGTTACAAAAACTAATGTTTTAATCTTATCAGCTTTGGCACTTGTATCATCTATTACGGTTTGAAAACTTCCGTTTGCAAATTCTTCTACAGTAGAAATTACCTTAGGATGACGTAATAAACTTTTTGGTGTAAACACAATTAATGGCTTTCTGTAATTAGCCTTCATTTGCTTACGTAACAAATGAAACATATTCGCAGGCGTTGTACAATCTGCTACAAACATGTTGTCTTTTGCACACAATTGTAAGTAACGTTCCATACGACCCGAAGAGTGCTCTGCACCTTGACCTTCGTAACCATGTGGTAATAACATTACTAATCCGTTAGACGTTTTCCACTTGTCTTCACCAGAAGAAATATATTGGTCTAACATAATTTGAGCTCCATTACTAAAGTCACCAAATTGTGCTTCCCAGATTGTTAAGGTGTTAGGACTTGCCATAGCATAGCCATAATCAAAACCTACAACGCCATATTCTGACAATAATGAATTATAGATATTGAATTGTCCTTGGTTTTCAGACACATTTTTTAGTAAAATAATCTCTTCTTCGCTGTCCTCTACTTTTACAACAGCATGCCTATGAGAAAAGGTACCACGCTCTACATCTTGACCAGAAATTCTAACATTAAAGCCTTCAGCTAATAATGAACCATAAGCCAGATGTTCTGCCATTGCCCAATCTAATCTATCTTCATCAAACATAGTTTGACGCGATTCTACCAAACGTTGAATCTTTCTGATAAACTTTTTATCCTCTGGTAAATTAGAAATAACTTTAGTAATATCTGATAGTAGTTCTTTTGAAACCGTTGTATCAATTGGTTTCATCATTTCGCTTTCATCCACACGTTCAAAATCTTTCCATTGCTCGTGCATGAAGGGTGAAATTACAGTTTTCTCTATTTTACGAGAGTCTTCTAGTTTTTCCTCTAATCTATCTTTGTATTCTTTCTCAATTTTTGAAACATAATCTTTATCAATTATGCCTTCTGAAATCAAGCGCTGTGCATAAATATCTCTTGGGTTCTTATGCTTCGCAATTGCTTTATATAATAGTGGTTGTGTAAACTTAGGTTCGTCCCCTTCGTTATGACCATATTTTCTATACCCTAGTAAGTCTATAAAAACATCACGCTTAAATTTCATTCTAAAATGAAGTGCAAATAGTGTTGCATGCACTACAGACTCAGCATCGTCTGCATTAACGTGAAGTACAGGAGACAACGTTACTTTACCAACATCGGTACAATACGTACTAGAACGGCCATCTAAATAGTTTGTAGTAAAACCAATTTGGTTGTTAACAACGATATGTACAGTTCCGTTAGTTTTATAACCATCTAACTGTGCCATTTGCACGACTTCATACACTATACCTTGTCCAGCTATTGCTGCATCACCATGTACCACAATCGGTAAAACTTGTGAGGCATCTTCAATTTCTGGCTTGTCTTGTTTTGCTCTAGATATACCTTCTACAACTGCGCCTACAGTTTCAAGGTGAGAAGGATTTGGAGCTATACTTAAATTTATTTTTTTTCCTGAGTCGGTTTCACGATCGCTTGTCCAACCTAAATGGTATTTTACATCACCATCAAAAACCTGTTCTTCATAATCTTTACCATCAAACTCACTGAAAATGTCCTTTGCAGACTTGCCAAAAATATTTGTAAGTGTACTTAAACGACCGCGATGTGCCATACCCATCACAAACTCTTTAACCCCATACTCTGCCGCCGTTTCTATCATAGCGTCTAAAGCAGGAATAAGAGATTCGTTACCTTCTAAAGAAAATCTTTTTTGACCGACATATTTGGTATGCAAGAAATTTTCAAATGAAACGGCTTCATTTAATTTTCTTAGAATATTTTTCTTTTGGTCTGGCGAAAACTGAGGATGATTATCATTAATATTCAGTTTCTCTTGTATCCACTGAATTTCCTCTGGTTTTCTTATATACATGTATTCGACTCCTATAGAATCGCAATATATACGCTCTAGGTGGTCAATAATATTTTGTAAGGTAGAAGTGCCAATACCAATGATTTCACCTGCTGAGAAAACAGTATTTAAATCTCTTTTAGAAAGCCCGAAATTTTCAATCTCTAAAGTTGGTGCATATTTTCTTCTGGCTCTTACTGGATTGGTTTTTGTAAACAAATGTCCTCTGTTTCGGTAACCATCTATAAGTTTTACAACCTGAAACTCTTTTTGAAGCTGTTCAGGGATTTGAGCAGAAACACCTTCTACTATTTCGCCATCCATCCCATAATTTTCAGAACCGAAATCATAACCTTGAAAAAAGGCACGCCAACTCGGTTCTATGGCATCTGGATTTTTAAGATATTGGTCGTATAAATCAGCAAAGTATGCTGTATGTGCTGCGTTGAGAAAGGAATATTTATCCATTATTTTTACGAGACGTTGTCGTTTCAACAAAATTTCTTCAAAAATACAACTTTTAGTAGATAAACTATCGGTTTTATTATATTTATAACAAATAAGGATTAAAGAATTATTGAGATGATAAAATTTAGATTAAAGACTGCCAAAAAAATGGTTTTAAGTAGTGTTATTTTATGTTTTTTTGAGATTTTCTCAAATGCACAAAGCATCGGTGATAATGAAGGTTTTTGGCAAAACGTTCAATTTGGAGGTGGTGTAGGCTTAAACTTTGGTGATGGTTTTTTTAGCGCAGCTATAGCTCCTAATGCTCTTTATAATTTAAATCCTTATGTAGCTACTGGTGTAGGACTCAATTTTCAATACAGCTCGCAACGTGATGTTTTTAAATCCACAGTCGTTGGGGGCAGTGTTATCGGCTTGTTTAATCCTTACAGAGAATTACAACTATCCACTGAGTTTGAACAGCTTTATGTAAACCGCGATTTTGACGAGCAGTCTGTAAATAATCTAGATGACAGCTATTGGTACCCAGCGCTTTTTTTAGGTATAGGTTACCGAAATGGAAACATCACTTTTGGTATACGATACGACGTTCTATATGATGAAGACAAGAGCATACAAAACCAAGCATGGATGCCTTTTGTAAGGTTTTGGTTTTAGTATTAAAATGGTAAAATTGACTTTCCACTTTTAATATGATCTCTCAAGTCTTCTAGCGAGCTTGATTTAAGACGTGAAGTAATGATAGTTTTCTGCTCGTAAACCAAATGATGCAATGAACATGGATTATCACTATTACATTTTTCTAGACTTAACAAACAAGAATTTAACCGCTCGTGTCCATCAACTGCTTCTATTATTTTCATAATTTTTGTTTGTAACTGATCTTTAGTTAAATAAAACCCGCCTTTGGGGCCTCGAGTTGAGGATATAATATCCTTTTTGGAAAGAGCTTGCAAAATTTTAGCAATATATGCTGATGGCACATTGATTGGATCTGCAATATCTTTTATAACTAACTTATTTTCCTCGTTAGAGTTAACCGCAAGAAAAAGACAAGCTTTAATAGCATACTTGGCTGTATTAGAAAACATAGAGATATAAAATTATACACAAAAATAAAAAAGATATTTTTATCTTAAATATGATTTTTGTCATAAAAATTGAATTGCCTCATTATTAAATTTGCTCTAATTTAATTTGAATCTCATGAAAACAATATCTAAAATCTGTCTTTTGGCCTTAGTGCTTACTCTATTCAATTGCGGCAACGATTCCAAAAAAAAAGAAGACCCTTACAGCAAAAAAGAACCAGTAAAAACTGAAAAAAAAGAACCAGCTTCTACTAGAGTAGATTTAACAAACAAAGGTGTTGGACCAATATCTAGTGTTAATCTTGCTTTGGTCATCGATGAAAAGATGGCTGCTGAAGGAAAAATAATTTACGAAAAAATGTGTACTGCTTGCCATAAAGCAGAAAAGAAGTTCATCGGTCCGTCACCTAAAGGAATACTAAAGCGCAGAACACCTGAATGGGTAATGAACATGATTCTAGCACCTGAGAAAATGGTGAAAGAAGACCCACTAGCAAAAGATCTATTAATAGAATTTAATGGCTCTCCTATGGCTAATCAAAATTTAACCAAAGAAGAAGCCAGAGCCGTTCTCGAATATTTCAGAACACTCTAAACTTATCGTTTAATTAAATGTTACAACCATGAAAACACTAATCAAACCACTATTACTCTTTGCGTTTTTGGGATGCTTTGTCGCATGTAATAATTCCGTAAAGTCCTCTGAAGACAATACAAGCTCAACCACAATCAATGACACATCTAACGAAAAAACCGGACAAGCCTTTATTAAAGATGAGGGAGGTACACCTAATGCGTTACAATTAGCAATGCAATCAGAAGACCATACAACATTGGTATCGGCTGTACAAGCTGCTAGTGTAGAAAATGCACTAGTCAATGTTGGGCCTCTAACGGTCTTTGCACCTAATAATAAAGCCTTCGATAAAATTGACAAAGCCACCTTTAATGATCTCTTAAAACCAGAAAACAAAGGTAAGTTGGCCTTAATTCTGACAAACCATGTAGCGCCAAGTAATTTTCCAATTGAAATGTTAAAAAAGAATGCCGATAAAAATCGAAAACTTTACATGGCTTCTGGAGAATATATAGAGGTTACACAGCAAGATGGTGACTTATACGTAGGTGGCACCAAAATTATTGCAACAGTCAACGTGAGTAACGGTTGGGTGCATATTATTGAAGACGTTATTCTTCCAAAAAACTAAAACTATTAACTAAATAAATCATTAAAAAATGAACAAAATAAGTAAATACATATTAGCTATTGCTGCTCTGACTTTTTTAACCAATTGCGGCAATGATAATAATGCAAGAAATTCTGGTGCCATGACCTCTAGTAAGGCTGAAAAGGTTTATGTCGCACCAGGCGAACACGATGAATACTACGCATTTTTTTCAGGAGGATATAGTGGTAACATCACTGTAGCTGGTCTACCAAGCGGTAGAATGTTAAAAGAAATTCCTGTTTTTTCACAATTCCCTACTTCAGGTTATGGTTATTCAGAAGAAACAAAGCCTATGCTTAACACTTCTTTTGGCTTCGTACCTTGGGGAGATGCACACCATCCAGATATTTCGCAAACCAATGGAGAACTTGATGGAAGATGGATATTTATTAACGAAAACAACACACCTCGTATTGCAAGGGTAAGTCTATCTACTTTTGAAACTGAAGAGATTATAGAATTGCCAAACTCTGCAGGTAACCACGCCTCATCTTTTGTAACTGAAAACACAGAATACATTGTAGCTGGTACAAGATTTGCTGTACCTAATCCACAAAGAGACATGCCTATTAATGAGATGAAAGGTGAGTTTAAAGGCCCTCTTTCTTTTGTTAGCATCGCTGATAACGGAAGAATGAATTTAGACTTTCAATTAAACATGCCAGGCTTTAATTATGATTTGGCCCATCCTGGACGAAACAAATCTCATGGTTGGTTCTTCTTTACAAGTTACAACACAGAAGAAGCTAACACCTTAATGGAAGTGAATGCTTCACAAAACGACAAAGATTACATTGCTGCTATAAACTGGCAAAAAATTGTTGATTATGTTAAGAACGGTGGTGGTGAAAAAGTTGCAGGAACCTATGCACACAACGTATATGACGAAAAAACTCATACTGCTACATCCACTATGAAAGAAGGTGTAACAATGGTAGACCCTAGAGAAGTTGAAGGTGCAGTTTTCTATATTCCAATTCCAAAATCTCCTCACGGTTGTGATGTAGATCCATCAGGACAATATATTGTTGGTAGTGGCAAGCTATCGACAGATTTAAGTGTTTACGATTTTGATAAAATTATCAAAGCTATTGAAAATAAAGACTTTGTAGATAACTCTTATGGCATACCCGTCTTAAGTTACGAAAATACCCTTGCAGGAGTGGTTACACAGCCAGGTTTAGGCCCTCTACACACTGAGTTTGACGGTAAAGGCAATGCTTATACAACATTCTTTATCTCTTCTGAAGTTGTGAAATGGAGTCTAGAAACGTTCGAAGTATTAGACAGACAGCCAACATTCTATTCTGTAGGTCACTTAATGATCCCTGGTGGAAATTCTCGCAAACCATTTGGCAAGTATTTGGTTGCAATGAATAAAATAACAAAGGATCGTTATTTACCAACAGGTCCTGAGTTAGAACACTCTGCACAGCTTTACGATATCTCTGGGGACAAAATGGAACTTTTATCAGACTTTCCAACTCACGGTGAGCCTCACTATGCAGCTGGTATACGTGCAGATATTATAAAGGAAAACAGTAAAAAGTACTATGAGTTATCAGAAAATGAGCATCCTTATGCTGCTAAGAGCGAAGCAGAAGCTAAAGTTACAAGAAACGGTAACGAAGTACACATTAATATGACTATGATACGCAGTCACTTTGCGCCAGATAATATTGAAGGTGTTAAAGTTGGAGATAAAGTGTATTTCCACCTAACAAATCTAGAGCAAGATTTTGATGTACCACATGGTTTCTCAATGATTGGTGCCAATACTTCTGAAATTCTAGTAATGCCAGGTCAAACCAAAACAATTGTTTGGGAGCCTAAACGCGAAGGTGTATGGCCTTTCTATTGTACAGATTTCTGTTCTGCATTACACCAAGAAATGCAAGGATATATAAGAGTATCTGGAAAAAACTCTAACACCCCTTTAAAATACACTTTAGATGAATAAAATGGGTTAATAGTTTTAGTGTTAAAGATCAATTAACTCAGACATGGGCGAGTGTATTGCTCGCCCATAATTTTTAAAATAAATTAAACATGAAATCCGCTAGTATATTAATGATCATTGGTTCTGCATTGCTTTTAGGTCTATTTATATTTCCGCTGTGGAGTATAACTCTAGAGGCTCCTCAATATCCAAGTGGTATCGGTATGAATATTCACTTAGATGGGTTAGTAGGAAAGGAAAAACACGATTTACAGAACATTGATGGACTAAACCATTATATAGGCATGAGCAAACTACCAAAACCATACGAAATGTGGGAATTCACAGTTTTCCCTATCGTTGTTGGTGGTATGTCCTTACTTGGTATCTTAATTGGTTTTTTAGGATTATTTAAAGATATTTCGCCACAGTGGTTTTTGGGATGGCTCATTTTAATGGTTATATTAGGTGTATTAGGAATGTACGATTTTAATGCTTGGATGGTAGATTACGGTACCAATTTAGATCCTAAAGCTATTATGAAAATGACAGACGCAAATGGCAACCCTTTAAGTTATAAACCACCATTATTTGGAACAAGACATATCTTAAATTTTGTGGCACATTCTTATCCACATATAGGTGCTTATATGATGGGGTTTGGTATGTTCTTAACTTTTATAGCATATTCGTTAGGCAATAAAAAAAAGAAATCTGTTAAAGCATGAAGCGCCTAAGTATATTAATAATTATATGCAGCTTTTTTAGTTGTAGTAAAACACCTCAACCTATAAATTACGGAACAGACATGTGTCATTTCTGCCAAATGACCATTGTTACTAAAACACACGCGGCTCAAATGGTTACTACTAAAGGCAAACAATATAAGTTTGATGCTATAGAATGTATGATTCGCTTTTTGGAAGACAAACAGGATATTATGGCTACTGGCAACTTATTCATTACCAATTACAATGAACCTGGCACAATGATAGATGCAAGAACCGCTACCTATACTGTTTGTGAAGAAATTACTAGCCCTATGGGAGCAAATCTTTCTGGTTTCAAAAATACCGAAACAGCGAAAAAAATTATCAATGACAAACCAGCCCAATACTATGACTGGAAAGGTATTTTTAACAAAATTAATTGATTGGATGAATCCTAAAACGACTATTAGTATTTTATTATTATTTTTCTCAACCTGTTTTGTATTTGCTAAAACAATAACCATTTGCAAAACAGGTTGTGATTTTAATTCCATTAAGACTGCTATTGATAGTTCTAAAAGTAGTGACAGTCTTTTTATTAAAAGTGGTCTATACAAGGAATCAAATATAGTCATCTATAAAAAATCGCTTTATATAACTGGAGAGAAAGGCACTATAATAGACACTCAGAATAATGGCTACGGATTTTCTGTAGAGGCTACCGATATAATCATCAAAAACTTAACAATAAAAAACATCGAAGTTAGTTACACAAAAGAATATGCTGCAATTTTGTTATTTAAATCATATGATTTTGTTATTGAAAACATAACAGTAGAAAGGGCCTTCTTTGGCTTTTTAGTTCAAAAATCTAAGGATGGCATTATAAAAAATAATACCATATCAGGTGAAGGTAATGCGGAAGCAGATTCTGGTAATGCCATACATCTTTGGCACTGTGAAAATGTAAAAATTCTAAACAATGATGTGCGTAGAATGAGAGATGGTATATATCTAGAGTTTGGGAACAGCAGCTATATTGCCAACAACTACTCTACCCAAAATATGCGTTACGGGCTTCATTTTATGTTTTCTAATGACAATACCTATGAAAATAACACATTTGAAGCCAATGGTGCTGGTGTTGCCGTAATGTTTTCTAAGCGAATAAAAATGTTCAACAATTTGTTTAAGAAAAATTGGGGAACGGCATCTTATGGAATTTTACTTAAAGAGATTAACGATGCAGAACTACAACATAACATCTTTGAAGACAATACTATTGGCATTAACGCTGATGGCACCAATAGAATAACATTTATAGAAAACACATTTAAAAATAATGGATATGCTATAAAGGTACATGGAGCTTGTTATGATAATATTTATTCAAAAAATAACTTTTTGCACAATTCTTTTGACTTATCTTATTCAGGCAAACTAAACAGCAATAAGTTTGAAAATAATTACTGGAGCAACTACACAGGTTACGATTTAGATAAAGATGGTATTGGAGACGTTCCCTACAGACCGGTAAAATTGTTTTCATATTTGGTAAATCGCACCCCAGAAAGTATTGTATTACTTAGAAGCTTGTTTATTGATATAATTAACTTTTCTGAAAAAGTATCGCCAGTTTTTACACCAGAAAATCTCATTGATAACAAACCACTAATGCACAAGGTAACATGGTAGAAATAGTAGATCTACATAAAAAATTTGGAAAAAATAATGTATTAAACGGTGTAGACCTTAGCATAAATGAAGGAGGTATATTTGCTGTTTTAGGTCCCAATGGCTCTGGAAAAACCACTATTATAAAGAGCATTTTAGGGATGGTAATACCAGACAATGGCACAATTAAAGTTTTTAACACAAACATTAAGAAGAATTCTGACTATAGAAGCAAAATAGATTATCTCCCTCAGATAGCCAACTTTCCAAGTAACCTCAAAGTCATAGAGCTCATTAAAATGATAAAAGACCTTAGGGAACAAACTAATAACGATCAAAAACTTATAGAAACCTTTAATCTTCAACCTTTTTTAAACAAAAAATTGGGAACGCTTTCTGGCGGAACAAAGCAAAAAGTTAATTTGGTACTCACCTTTATGTTCGATAGTCCAATTGTAATTTTAGACGAGCCAACTACAGGCTTAGATCCTATTTCTTTAATACGCCTAAAAGAGTTAATTGCAGTAGAAAAGAAAAAAGGGAAAGCCATTTTAATTACATCTCACATAATGAGTTTTGTTGAAGAAGTAGCCGATCAGATTGTATTTATTCTAGAAGGAAAAATATACTTTAAAGGCAGCATAGAAGAACTTAAAACCAAAACAGAACAAAACGATTTTGAACATGCAATTGCTAACATTTTAACTAAAAATAATGCTTAAAATTTTAAAATACAGTTTTTTCGATTTAATGCGTAGTAGTTGGAGTTATGTTTACTTTGCCTTTTATCTGCTGTTGGGTATTGTACTACTTTTTCTAAATAGTGATTTATCTAAGGCTGTTATTACGCTAATGAATGTTATAATAGTTTTGGTTCCTCTAATAGGTACTATTTTCGGCGTAATGTATTACTATAATTCAAAAGAGTTTACAGAACTTCTACTCGCTCAGCCATTAAAACGCTCATCCATTTTTTTAGGGCAGTATTTTGGTGTTGCGCTTTCTTTATCAATGAGTTTAATTTTAGGGCTTGGTATTCCATTTGTTGCTTATGGTCTATTTAAATCTAATGCCATTTGGGATTTTTTATTGCTACTAGTAGTGGGCGTGTTTCTAACACTTATATTTAGTGCTTTAGCCTTTAATATTGCATTATCTAACGAAAATAAAATAAAAGGATTTGGTTACGCCATTCTTATGTGGCTATTTCTTGCCATTATTTACGATGGGTTATTTTTAATGTCATTAATAATTTTTGAAGATTACCCACTTGATAAAGTCTCTTTAATTGGCACAATGCTCAACCCAATAGACCTGTCCAGAACACTTATTCTTTTAAAGCTAGACATCTCTGCATTATTAGGATATACAGGTGCTGTTTTTAAACAGTTTTTTGGTACTAGCTTTGGCTTGGTTATTTCTATCTTTGCTTTATTTATTTGGGTAGCTCTCCCAGTTTTACGAATTATCCATAAATCAAAGAAAAAAGACTTTTAGTATGAAGCTCAAAACGGTTTATGGTGTTGCACTATTATTTATATTGGCTTTGTTTGGGTGTAAAAACAATAAAAAGTCAACCATCGTTTTAGAAGGCTTAACTCTAAACAATGGTAAACTGTGGGTGGTTAACCAGGAAACGCATATTGGAATGAAACGCATCGATTCCATCTTAAAAAAAGAAACCTCAACTGATACAAAAACATTAGGCAACGTACTTTCAAAAGAGACTAGTTACATCATTAAGAGTTGTAACATGAAGGGTGAAGCACACGATCAGCTCCACATAGTGCTTGTACCCATACTTGAAGAAATAACAGATTTAAAAGACGAAGAAAATGATACTACTAAAGCACAAAAAATTAAACGGTTAAAACTTCTTGTTGCCAAGTATTTTGAGTTTTTTAAAGTTTAATTTCTCATGACATTTATCATCTTATTTAAGACATTTTAATCCGAAATTTGTATTGTGATTGTTCAAGTACTACATAAAGCCTTAGCTATAATATTAACTATTGCGTTGTTATTTAACAACATTAAAACTGTTGTTATAGTTGCTGATTTTGTGATTAACCAAGATATAATAACGAAAACACTTTGTATTCAAAAAGACGAACAAAAGGGTTGTAATGGAAAATGTCAGTTACGTAAGGAGCTAAAAGAAAACAACAGCAACACACCAAATAATCCTCTACAAAAAACAGAACGTACACGATTAGATGTTTTTGTCTTTTTTAGTGAGAAACTCAGCACAGAAGAGCAAATCATTATTAATAATAACAGAAGTAGTCAAGTAATTTTTTACTCTAAGAGTATAATCTCTAAATACTACGATATAGATACTCCTCCACCTATTTTAAGTTAATTTTTTTATCGGCACGCTTGGCGTATAACTTCTTAAAATGGGCTTTTAAAAGCTTTATTTAAGATGACTACACATTAAAATTAACTGAAATACAAATAAAAATGAAACTTAAATATATTTTACCATTAGTGCTAATAGCACTTATATTCTCGTGCTCAACAGACGACAACGACGACACAACACCTGAAAATGAAGTCGCTAATTTATTTCTCATTCGAGAAATCTCAAATGGCGACCAAACCATTGAATTATTCAATAAAACAGGGATGTTTAAAACTGGTTACAATGCAATAAGTCTTAGAATAAAAGATAATACCACTAACACCTATATTGAAGATGCTTCTTTATCCTGGATGCCAGTAATGCAAATGCCTACAATGCAACATTCATGCCCTAAATCTAATATTACAAAAGTTATAGGGAAGAATACCGTTTATGAAGGCTTTATAATTTATCAAATGACAAACACAGATGGTTCTGGTTGGTCACTTACAATTAATTATAACATTAATGGTGAAGCGTATAGTGTTACAGAAACCATTGAAGTGTTTCAGTATGAAAACCAGAATGTAGCTAGCTTTATAGGTACTGATGATACGCGTTACATCTTAGCTTTAATTGAACCTCTAAATCCAAGCATTGCTATTAACGAAATGAAAGTAGGCTTATTTAAAATGGAAAACATGATGACATTTCCTGTGGTAGAAAATTATACCATTGCTTTAGATCCTCGTATGCCTGGCATGGGTAATCATAGCTCACCTAATAATACCGATTTATCATTCAACAACGCAGACAGCTTTTATTACGGAGATTTATCATTGACGATGACAGGATATTGGAAGTTAAATCTAAAACTTTTAAATGTAGAAAACGATGTATTAAAAGGTGAAGATGTAACCGAACAAAATGAGTCGAGTAGCCTGTATTTAGAACTTGAATTTTAGATTCTCTTCAAGCTAAAACATTGTTTTGTAGAGTTAGCAGTCGAGAGTTACTACAACTCTCGGCTACGCTCTACTATAAAATCATTTAATTTAAAACCTTTTAGCTATGAAACAGCTAATCTTTATAATTGTTTGCTCCATCTTTTTTAATCATGGTTTTTCTCAAGAAAAAGAAATTAAAGAAATAAAGAATGACACTACAGAACTAGAAGAAGTCATTATAGTAACAAGAAGAAAACTAAGTAACAACAGGCAAGAAAAAACCTTATCTAGTATTGATGATTATTTAGAAAAATCTAACAACATCACTATGATAAAAAGAGGTAACTACGCCTGGGAACCTGCTATAAACAATATGGTAAGTGATCGTTTAGTTGTTACCATTGACGGCATGCAGATTTTTGGGGCATGTACTGATAAAATGGATCCTATAACCTCTTATGTAGATGTTTCTAATCTAGAAAAAGTAACTATTGGCTCTGGCCAATCGGGCACTGAGAATGGGCATTGCGTTGGTGGTGGAATAGACTTAAAGTTACCAACATCTAAATTTACTGATACTGGTCTAAAAACCAGCACAGATTTAGGCTACGAAACTAATGGTAATTTTTTCGCAACAGGTATAGATATTGAATATACAGGTAGTAAATTTTACATCAGTGCAGATGGTATTTTAAGGAAATCTGATAATTACGATGCTGGTGGCAACAAAGAAGTATTATTTTCTCAGTTTAAAAAGTATAATATTTCATTGCAGTCAGGATATAAGTTTTCCGAAACTCAGCATATCGATGCTAACATCATTTACGATAGAGCAACAGATGTTGGTTATCCTGCATTACCAATGGATGTTTCGTTGGCAGAAGCTTTAATCACATCGTTAACCCATTATTACCACCCAGAAGAAAAAAGCCTAAAATCTTTAGAAACCAAGCTGTATTTTAACACCATAACCCACATTATGGATGATAGTAAGCGTCCAGATGTACCCATTCGGATGGATATGCCTGGTTGGAGCGATACTTATGGCTTTTACAGTAAAGCCGATATTGTTAAAAACAACCATCATTTCACCATTAATGCAAATGGTTTTTACAATCGTTCTTTGGCAGAAATGACTATGTTTTCTAACAACCCAAATGAACCAGACATGTTTATGCTTACATGGCCAGATATAAGAACACTTTATACTGGTATTTTTGCCAAAGACGAATGGCATATCAATAGTAGCAAAACACTATCGACTTCATTAAGACTTGGGCTCCATACCAATAAAATTAACGACAGAGTAGGTGTTGAAAGCCTTCAGATTTTTCACCCAAATGTTAGCGATCGTAATAACCGTTTGTTAATGAGTCTTTCTTCATCTTATAACATTAAAAAAGACACAAAGAATGTATCATTCGGGTTAGGCTATGGCGAACGTGCGCCCTCAGTTAGTGAAGGTTACGGATTTTATTTATTTAATAGTTTTGATAATTATGATTATATCGGTAATCCGAATCTAAAAAATGAAAAAGCTATAGAAGCTAGTTTTGGCTACACACAATCTTTTGGTAATTTAAAACTAGGATTAGAGTCATCATATTTCTACATCATGGATTACATTATTGGAGAAATTGCACCAAATATTAGTTCCATGACTATTGGAGCTAATGGTGTGCGTGTTTATGAAGCCTTAGACCATGCTTCAATTTTTGATGTGTACCTTAACGGCAGCTATAAGTTTTCTGACCATTTCTCTATCAACACTACAATTGGATATAACTTAGGAAAAGGAAGTAATAATGAAAATTTACCGTTAATAAGACCCTTTAGCTACTTTGCAGAACTTAACTATGCACAACACAACTTTAACGCTGCAATACAGCTAGAAGGTAATGGTAACCAAAGTCACTTTAGTAGCTTTTATGGTGAAAATGAAACCGCCTCTTATGCCGTATTAAATCTTAATTTGGGGCATGCGTTTTATGGAAATCATGGTAGAACAATTTTAAAATATGGTGTTGAAAACATTTTAGATACCAACTATTCAACCTTTGCAGATTGGAATAACATACCAAGACAAGGACGAAATTTTTATATTAATATTTCTTATTTGCTGCCATAGCGTACAAATAGTTAATTTATGTTTTTTGTTTATATGATGATGTAAAAGTTCCTATTAATACAAATAAAATTCCTAATGCAAGAAAAGTACTGGCCCAAAACAAAAGCCTATGGTAATGGTCTGTACCTTGATTTTTAAAATAATACCCTAGAGCTTGATAGAAAATTAAAATTTCAGTTGTTATAAAGCCAAAATAAAACAAATAAAAACCCAATTGTATAATTTTGCTTTTATGAAATTGCAGACTTTGTATTAGTGATACAAATAACAAACCAGTAATAATGCCCAACATTACCAAGTGAATATACCCAATAATAAAATTATGGTATTGGTATAGTTCTCCTACTAATTCCGGAATTAAGGATACACTCTGAAACAAAACCTTGAACACCAGACAACAAAATACAAATACATATGTTAGAATGCATAAGGAAGCCTTACTAGATTTAGAGACCTTAGTTTTAATAAAAATTAGCCTCAGTAGTAAAACAACAGCAACCAATTGTAAAAAAACACCCAATGCATTAACATAAAATAAGACAATATTAGGTTGATACCAGTAAATAGGTAGAGCAATCGTAGCTATGGTAGCAAAAGTGAGTAAAAGATAAAATGATTTGAATAAAATGCTATTTTTTATATTCAATTCTTTTATTAATAAAGCTAACACTCCAAACAAAAACCAACCATTGAATTGAAAATGAAGAAAAAATTGAATTGCAATATCATAATATGGCGTACCATTACCATAAATTGCGATGACAGGTCCTAAAGACCAAACACCAACAGTTGATATTAGCATAAAGACTAAAGCCGATTTCAACATAAGTATAGAAGCACCGTTTTCATTTTTTAAATCTTTCCAAACCCAGAATACAAAGACGTAACTGCATAGTATATGTAAAGTTGAAAATGTTATAGATATAGTTCCATATCCTTGAAATGGGAAGCTGAGGAGCATTCCCAAAACCGAAATTTGAGTAATCCAAAAAAGTCTTATGTATTTTTTTCGATTCTGTCTTGTAAAATTAAAAACTATAAAAGTATATAGCATTAAATACACCCAACCCAACATCGCCACATGAGAATGTGCATGCGTAAAATATCTATAATTAATACCTAAAGCATCAATAGATGCATAACGCAACAAAAGTCCTAATACCGAAGCTATGAAAAAATTAGAGAGACAAATTATACTAAACTTTTTAAGCATAGACCTTTTAGTTTTTATTCCAATTAAAAATATATAGAAAATCCCAGACACAACAACGCTCTGGGATTTAACTAAGGTTTAGTTTTAGGGGTTATTTGAGTGCATTTTCTAGTTTAATTGCATTTGGGAACAAGATATTATTTTCTAAATGAATGTGTAAATGCAGATCCTTCTCAAACTCATTTAACATAGCATACGTAACTCTGAATGTATTACAAGCATCTGCCGGAGGAGTATAGTCGTTTGTTAACTCTGCTATTTGTCTAAAACGCTGACCTTCATTATCATGTTCATGCTTCATCATTGCAATTGGGTTTTCAACAGTTCCAAATTGAGGAGAGGTTATTGTGGTATTACTCAAATTAGCTTCTACCATACGTCTCACAAAAGGAAAAAGTATAAGTTCTTCCTTTTTCATATGAGCTGCTAACTCACCAGCTGAAGCCATAAAAAGCTCATAAATTTTTTGAAGTTCCGGATGTCTCTTACCATGTACTTTACAAAGCTTATCGAGAAACTGACGAAGCACTGGTATTTTTTCTTCAACATACCTATGATGCTTTTTTTCTATGTAGTCCATAAGTAAATCCAAAGGCCAAGACTTATAATCAATCGTTTCTTCAGAAACAGAGTTTAAGATAAAATGTATTTCTTCTTTTACCTTTTGCTCGTCTACACTTTTGGCTTTGCAGGCTTCTGAAACGGTACGATTGCCATTACAGCAAAAATCAATTTTGTATTTAGAAAATATGGCAGCAGTTCTAAAATCCTCGGCTACATACTCTCCTATTTGTTTTTCTTTATCCATTGTAAGTTCCATAATATATAATTTTTTTTAATTCGGATATTTTTATCTTATTTTGATATAAATTTTTTTATGTTTTAAGGTAAGATAGGCCATTCTCAATTCCCAATGCCAGCTGTTTTAAATTAGTAGAATCTAAAAGCTGTTTTAAATTTTCTCTAATCGTTTTATATTGATCATGTACTGGACAAGGATGATCTTCATTACAAACATCAAGACCCAAACCACAACCGTCGTATATTTTGTTACCATCTATAACCTTAACAATTTTTGATAGTGAAATCTGGTCTATTTTAGCTTTATCTATTTCAAATCCGCCATAAGCACCTCTATATGAGTCCACCAAATCACTTTTTACTAATTCTTGCATAATTTTTGCAGTAAAAGCTACTGGAGAATTAATCTCTTCAGCTATTTGTTTTGGAGTAACCCTATTATTTTGCATAGAGCTTTTTGCAACAAAAATGCAAGCCTTTATAGCATATTCACAAGCCTTTGAAAACATATTTTTTAATAATTGATACAAAGATAGTTCAAATAACTTAAATAAGACAAAAAAGTCCTATTTAAATTAAACTTTATAAATTTTGATTTTTATACCACACCTTTTGCCACTCTCTTTGTAGTATTAGAAAAGTAATATCCTCTGATAATTTAACAACATCTTCACCATCTAGCAATCTTACTTTCCTTTCTGCAACATCAACTTGATAAAGCAAATTAAGATAGTCTGAGAATTTATGTTGTATAAGTTGAAAAAACAGTGTCTTGCAGCACCAACTTTAAGCTTGTGGGCAAAGTATCTTCATTAAATTCTAAATCTATATTTGCAAAAAGCAAATCTTTATTAAGCTGAATTATTAACTGTTTATATAGTTTTAATTTGTTTGCCTCAACAATTAAATCTTCAAAATTTACAGGCAATGCCATTACACACGTCTATTCATTAATTGCTCACCAAACAATTGGAGTAATTGTTTTTTGTCATTAGAAATATTTAATTTCTCTAAAACACTAAACGCTTTTTTGGTATAATCCTTAACAGCTAATTGCGTGGCATCTGCCGCACCAGTAGCATTAAAAAGCAGCTTTACTTTCTCAACTTTTTCTGAATCAGATAATGCTTTATTAGTCATTAAGTCTAGTAAGTTAGATTTTTCTGCCTCACTACCTAATTCTTGGGTTTTGAGATACAAATAGGTTTTCTTATGCTCTAAAATATCACCACCTACTTGCTTACCAAATGTTTCAGGATTACCAAACGCGTCTAAGTAATCATCTTGAAGTTGGAAAGCAACTCCAAGATAACGTCCAAAATCGTAAATTAAATTTTGATCTTCTTCTGAAGCTTCAGCAACAATAGCTCCCATTTTCATAGCAGCGCCTACTAAAACAGCAGTCTTATACTCAATCATTTTTAGATATTCTGGTATTGTGACGTCATTTCGGGTTTCAAAATCAATATCATATTGTTGACCTTCACAAACCTCTAATGCTGTTTTACTAAATAATTTTGCCAAGGCTTGAAAAATTCTTGGCTCATAATTTTCAAATAATTGATACGCTAAAATAAGCATGGCGTCACCAGAAAGAATCCCTGTGTTTATATCCCACTTTTCATGAACAGTCGCTTTTCCTCTACGCAATGGTGCATCATCCATAATATCATCGTGAATCAACGAGAAATTATGAAAAACTTCCACAGAAAGCGCCGCATTCATTGCCATTTCTGCCTTTCTACCAAAAATATCAGCAGTCATTAATGTCAATACAGGTCGAAGACGCTTTCCACCTAACTTCAATATATAATTTACAGGTTCGTAAAGATTAACAGGTTCTCTATTTATAGCAAAATCCTCTAAATACTTCGTAAAGGACTTTTGATAAGCTTCAATGTTTTGCATAAGACAAAAATAAGGCTTTCATCATATTTAAAACTAAGGTTAACAATGTTAAATAATTATTAAAACTTTGGAAACTTTTTTTGTTTTTAAAGTTTCCATAGGTATTTTTGTCCTCTAATTTAATGAGATAGTCCGTTTCTACGGAGCATATATATGAGAGAAAGAATAATTGATAAAGCTACTGAACTATTTCTTACACTAGGGTTTAAAAGTGTTACCATGGATGATATTGCTAATGAATTAGGTATATCTAAGAAAACGATTTACGTTCATTTTCCTAACAAAACAAAGCTGGTAGAATCTACAACATTACATATGTTTGAGACTATATCTTGTGGTATTGACCATATCTGTTCGTTTAAAAAAAATCCAATAGAAGAGATTTACCAGATAAAAGCTTTTGTAATGGATCATCTTAAGGACGAAAAATCTTCGCCACAGTATCAACTACAAAAATATTATCCAAAAATTTATTCTACTCTTAAAGCAAAACAGTTTGAAGTTATGCAAGACTGTGTAATTGAAAACTTGAACAGAGGTATAGAACTAGGTTTATACAGAAGTAATATAGATGTAAAGTTTATATCAAGAATCTATTTTAATTGTATGATGACCCTTAAAGATCAAATGGTATTTCCACTTAAAGACTTTTCTATGAAAACACTTATGGATTACTATTTAGAATATCACCTAAGAGGCATTTGTACACCAAAAGGGTTAGAAAAGCTAACTGAACTATTAGAAATCAATCAAAATCAACAATAACCAATGAAAAAAACGATTTTAAATCTAATTGTAATAACTATAGTGTCGTTGGGCTATTCTCAAGAGCAACCTACTAGCTTTTCGTTACAAGAGGCTATAGATTATGCATTAGAAAATAACCGACAAGCTAAAAATGCAGCGAGAGATATCGACGCAGCTAAACAGCAAAAATGGGAAACTACAGCAAGTGGTTTACCTCAACTTAATGCAACAGTAAACTATCAGAATTTTTTAAAACAGCAAGTTTCACTTTTACCAAACGAATTTTTTGATCCTTTCAGCCAAATTAGAAACCTTGATGAGTATTACAGTGAATTATCTTCACCTACTGGTATACCAGAAATCCAATCTGGCTTCACAGAGGTCATATTCGGAACGAAACAAAATGTAAATGCGACAGCTACTTTAAGTCAATTAATTTTTGATGGATCATATTTGGTAGGGCTTCAATCTGCAAAAGTGTTTTTAGAAATTTCTAAGAACGCAAAAGATAAAACTGACCTAGAAGTAAGGAAAGGAGTTATCAATGCCTATGGTAATGTACTTCTGTCTGAAGAAAGTGTTATTATTTACGAAAAAAATATTGCTGTACTTCAGAAAAATTTAGATGAAACTACTAAAATTTATGAAAATGGTCTTGAAGAAGAAGAGAGTGTAGAACAATTACAAATTACGCTTTCAAATCTTGAAAGTAGCCTAAACAATGCTAAACGGCTTAGAGGTATTGCTTACCAAATGTTTAATATTACTTTAGGTATAGACTATAATACTGATGTTACACTAACTGAAGATCTCGAAGATTTAGCAGAAAAAAATATTTCTCTTGAAAGTTTAACACAAGAAAATGATGTTACCTCAACTGTAGACTACAAAATTGCTCAAAACGATAAGCGTTCAAAAGAACTCTTATTAAAGTTAGAAAAAAGTAAAGCTTTACCCCAACTCAGTGCATATATCAACGGAGGGTATCTTGGATTTGGAGATGATTTTTCTTTCTTGGAAAAAGAACAGGATTGGGCTGGTTTTTCATCTTTTGGTTTCAACCTTAACTTGCCAATATTTAGTTCTGGTGGAAGAAGTGCTGCTACTCAACGTGCAAAAATTAACTTAGAAAAATCTAAAGATGACCTCACAGAAACCGAGCAACGTCTAAAATTAGAAATTGAAACTGCAAGGAGTAATTACAAATTTGCTACTGAAGATTACAATAACAAAAAGCAAAATCTTGCTCTAGCAGAGCGTATTGAAAGAAAAAATCAAACCAAATTTTTTGAAGGCATCGGCTCTAGCTTTGAGTTGAGACAAGCGCAGACACAGTTATACGCTGCTCAACAAGAATTATTAAAAGCAATGCTAGACGTAATTAATACAAAAGCTGAGCTGGAAACACTAACAAACCAAACAACCAACTTTTAAATCAATTAAAAAATGAAACATATAATTAAACTAACTCTAGTAACCGTTTTATTGGTCTCTTGTGGTGGAGGCGAAAAAACAAAGTCTGTAGAAGATTTAATTGCTTCTGGTAATTTAGAGCAATTACGAACTAAAAAATCTGAACTAAGTGAGCAACAAAAGCAAGTGGAATCTCAGATTAAGGCTATAGATGCAAAAATCAAAGAACTCAATCCGTTACTTAAAGTACCTTTAGTTACAACATTTAAGGCCAAGGAAGAAAAATTTGAACATTTTGTAGAGCTTCAAGGTAATGTTAGCACCAAACAAAACATTATTATCTATCCAGAATATTCGGGTGTTTTAACCAAGGTTTACGTTAAAGAAGGCCAAAAAGTTAGTGCAGGACAAGCATTAGCAAAAATAGATGATGGTGGCTTGGGGCAACAGTTGGCGCAAATGCAAATTCAGGCTGATTTAGCAAAAACCACTTTTAATCGTCAAAAGCGTCTTTGGGACCAAAAAATAGGAAGCGAAATTCAATACCTTCAAGCTAAGTCTAATTACGAAGCACAGCAAAAAGCGATTAGCCAAATGCAACAACAAATCGGGAAAACTATCGTAAGAGCTCCTTTTTCTGGTACTATAGATGATGTTATTACAGAGCAAGGAACTGTTGTTGGCCCTGGCCAATCACAACTTTTTAGATTGGTAAACCTTAACTCTATGTACATTGAAACTGATGTACCAGAAAGTTATTTAACCAATGTTACTGAAGGTAAAACAGTAGAAGTAAATTTTCCTGTACTTAATAAGAATATGACTGCAACTGTGCGCCAAGCTGGTAATTTTATAAATCCTGCTAACCGTACTTTTAAAGTTGAAGTCGCCATACCAAATTCCGATAAAACCATAAAACCAAATCTTACCGCAAAACTTAAGATTAATGATTACACCAACGAAAAGGCTATTCTTATTCCTCAGAGTATTATTTCAGAAAATGCTGAAGGTGAGCAATATGTTTACACTGCAACTTCAAAGAATGACAGTATCGCGACTGTTAAACGTGTAATTATAAAAACCGGAAAAACCGAAGGAGACTTCATTGAAGTATTATCTGGCCTAGAAAATGGCGCAGAGCTTATAGACGAAGGTGCACGTAGTGTTAAGGACGGACAAGAAGTAAAAATTCTTGAAGTAGAATAGAACAACTAACCAAAACAAAGTCTTTTTATAATGACTGATAAATTTAAAAAAGTATTCAAAGAGTTTCGCTTATCATCTTGGGCTATAGATAACAAGACCACGATGTACGTGCTCATTGCTGTAATATTAATCTTGGGAACTTCTGCATATAGGTCTATGCCTAGAGAAAACTTTCCAGAGATTAAAGAAACAAAAATCTACATCAGTACGATTTATCCAGGAAACACTGCTGAAGATATAGAGAAGTTAATTACTAACCCTATTGAGGACAAAATCAAAACAGTTAGTAACGTAATAGAGATTCAATCTACATCATTAGAGGACTATTCTTCTATTATGGTAGAGTTTGACGAGAATATTTCGGTAGATGCTGCAAAACAAAAGATAAAGGATGAAGTAGACGTAGAAACATCCGGTGAGGATTGGCCGACCTTTAATGGTGCCAAAGTACAACCAAATATCTTTGACCTTAGTATGTCTGAAGAAATGCCAATTCTTAACATCAACATATCTGGGGATTATCCTGTAGATAAACTTAAGTCTTATGGCGAATATTTAGAAGATAAGATTGAAAGTCTTTCAGAAATTAAAGAAGTAGACATTAGAGGTGCTCAAGAAAAAGAAGTTGAAGTTGCGGTAGACATCTACAAAATGATGGCAGCACAAGTAAGTTTTAATGATATTACTGGTGCCATTAGTAACGAAAACATGACTATTTCTGCTGGTAACTTAATCTCTAGCGGACAACGTAGAACTATACGTGTTATTGGTGAAATTGACACACCTGAAGAATTAGAGTCTTTTGTTGTAAAATCTGAAAAAGGAAACGCAATCTACCTTAAAGATATCGCAGAAGTTAACTTTAAAGATGAAGATAAGACTACCTACGCAAGAGAATTTGGTGAGGAAGTTGTAATGCTAGATGTTAAAAAGCGATCTGGTAAAAACATGGTTGCAGCAGCAGAACAAATCGTTGTTATTGTTGAAGATGCTGTAAATAATGTATTTCCTCCAGACTTAAAAGTTACTATTTCTAACGACCAATCTTCAAAAACTATTGGTCAGGTTGATGATTTAGTTAACAATATCATATTCGGTATTATCCTCGTAGTAACGGTTTTAATGTTCTTTTTAGGATTCAAAAATGCCTTGTTTGTCGGTTTTGCAATTCCAATGTCCATGTTTATGTCGTTAATGATTCTTAATCTTCTAGGCTACACTATGAATACCATGATACTATTCGGACTTATTATGGGTCTTGGTATGCTGGTAGATAACGGAATTGTTGTTGTAGAAAATGTTTACCGTCTCATGGACCAAGAAGGTATGAGCCGAATGGAAGCTGCCAAAAAAGGTATTGGAGAAATTGCTTTTCCTATTATAATTTCAACTGCCACAACTGTAGCCGCTTTTATTCCTTTAGGCTTATGGCCAGGAGTTATGGGACAGTTTATGAAATATTTTCCAATAACCTTATCAGTTGTATTAGGCTCATCTTTATTTGTGGCTATATTTTTCAACTCTGTATTAGTTTCTAGATATATGTCTACTGAGGATAAAGAAATGACCTTTAAACAAATCATTTCTATTTCTGCTGTTGTAGGAATTTTAGGACTATTAATAATCATTTTTGGAGGACCGTATAGAGCCTTAGGTAGTGTTATGGTTGTTACAGTAATATTACTTTGGGCATACCGCTTATTCCTAAGAAGTTGGGCAAACAGCTTTCAAAATAAAGTATTACCACGTTGGGAGCGTATCTACGAAAGAACTTTGAGAACTGCATTACGTGGCAAAAGACCAATCGCAATTACCATTATCACATTCATTTTATTACTTGTTGCATTTGGTGGCTTTGGAGCCTCAATTGGTAGTCAAAGAACTAAAGTAGAATTCTTCCCAGACAACACACCAAACCAGATTATTGTTTACATAGAATATCCTGAAGGTACAGACATAAAAAAGACAAATGCCATTACAAAAGATATTGAGCAACGTGTCTATAAAATCATCAACCAAGATGCGTACATGAATGGAGATTACAATTTCATGACAGAAAGTGCAGTATCTCAAGTTGGTGAAGGTGCAGGTAATCCTATGACAGATGGTGGTTCTCAAGCCGAAATGCCTCATCGCGGAAAGATTACGGCTACTATGCGTGAGTTTAAATATAGAAAAGGCGCAGATAGTAACGAGCTATATAAAAAGGTACAAGAAAGTTTAAAAGACATTTATCCTGGTGTTACAATTTCTGTAGAAAAAGATCCTGTTGGGCCACCAGCTGGAGCACCTATTAACTTAGAACTTTCTGGTGAAGATTATGCAGAATTAATTAATACTGCAGAGAAGATGCGAGATTTTCTTAATACCAAAAGTATTGCTGGTATTGATGAGTTAAAAATTGACGTAAACCGTTCTAAACCATCCATGCAAGTTCTTGTTGATAGAGAAAAAGCTGGTGAATTAGGAGTTTCTGCAGGCCAAGTTGGTCAACAACTAAGAAATGCGGTATTTGGCGCCAAAGCTGGTATCTATAAAGAAGGTGGTGAGGACTACGACATTTATGTTCGTTTTAATGAGGAAAACCGTTATAACAAAAGCGCTATTTTTAATCAGAAAATAACCTTTAGAGATATGGCCTCTGGTCAAATAAAGGAAATTCCTGTTTCTGCAGTAGCCAAACAAAATAACACTTCTGGTTTTAGTGCTATAAAACACAAAGACACAAAACGAATTGTAACGTTGTACTCCGCATTAGCACCTGGTTATACCGATGCTGCTGCTGTTGTCGCAGAAGTTCAGGATGCTATGAAAAGTTTTGATGACCAACCTGAAGGAGTTGAAGTAGATTACACAGGACAGATTGAAGAGCAAAACAAACAAATGCAATTCTTAATGGGTGCATTTTTTGCAGGACTTGGCCTTATTTTCTTCATTCTTATTTTCCAATTCAACTCAATTTCTAAACCAGCAATAATTATGTTGGCTATCTTTTTAAGTTTAATTGGTGTGTTTGGTGGCTTAATTATCACTGGTTCTGCTTTTGTGATTATGATGACTATGATGGGTATCATTTCATTAGCTGGTATTGTGGTGAATAATGGTGTGGTACTTTTAGATTATACACAATTACTTATAGACCGTAAGAAAGTAGAAAAAGACTATGACGATTCAGCCTATTTACATAAAGAAGATTTACTCGAAGCTATAGTAAAAGGTGGTAAGGCGCGTCTCAGACCTGTTTTACTAACAGCAATCACTACCATCTTAGGTCTTATTCCGCTGGCAACTGGCCTTAACATCAATTTCTTCACACTATTTAGTGAGTTTGATGCTAATATTTATGTTGGTGGTGATAACGTAATATTTTGGGGACCATTAGCATGGACCGTAATTTATGGTCTGTTCATAGCCACATTCCTTACCTTAATTGTAGTACCAATTTTATTCTACTTGGTAACACGTTTAAAAATGAGAATGTACAAAGCAAGAGTTGAATTGTTTAACGAAGGTGAAACATCAGAATCTAATAATTTAGAGATTGAAGAAAACGTTCAACTTGCAATGGATAAATAGAAAACTTTATAAAACTGTATAAAGTGATTAATAGCGTGAAGGCCTCAACAATTGTTGAGGCTTTTTATTTTTTTATCCCTTAAGTTGATTAAATTTGCACGATTAATTTTTGAATATGTACAGAAGTCATAACTGTGGAGAATTAAGAGCCACTCACAACAATACAGAAGTTACACTAGCAGGTTGGGTACAAGGAGTTAGGGATAAAGGGTTTATGATCTATGTAGATCTCAGAGACCGTTATGGTATCACGCAGCTTTACTTTGATGAAGATCAAAGCTCTAAAGCTCTTATGGAAACGGCTCAAAAATTAGGACGCGAATTTGTAATCCAGGTCAAAGGAAAGGTACAAGAACGCACTTCTAAAAACCCTAATATTCCTACAGGTGACGTTGAGATTTTAGTTTCAGAATTAAATGTGCTTAACGGTTCAAAAACACCTCCATTTACTATCGAAGATGAAACTGATGGTGGAGATGATTTACGCATGAAATATCGTTACTTAGATATTCGTCGTAATCCTGTAAAGGACAGTTTGGTTTTTAGACATAAAGTAGCTCAAGCTACACGTAACTATCTTTCAGCTGAAGGCTTTATTGAAGTTGAAACACCTTATTTAATAAAATCCACACCAGAAGGTGCTCGAGATTTTGTGGTACCTTCTCGTATGAACGAAGGTCAGTTTTACGCTTTACCACAATCTCCACAAACCTTTAAGCAGTTGCTTATGGTTGGTGGCATGGACAAATATTTTCAGATTGTAAAATGTTTTAGAGATGAGGATCTTCGTGCAGACCGTCAGCCAGAGTTTACACAAATAGACTGCGAAATGGCGTTTGTAGAACAAGAAGATATTTTAAATACGTTTGAAGGGTTAACACGTCATTTACTTAAAGAAATTAATGGTGTTGACGTTGATAAATTCCCAAGAATGCTATACGATGACGCAATGCGTCTGTATGGTAACGACAAACCAGACATTAGATTCGGAATGCAGTTTGGAGAATTAAACGACGTAGCACAGCACAAAGATTTTAACGTATTCAATTCTGCTGAATTAGTGGTTGGTATCGCAGTACCAGGCGGAAATGCATACACCAGAAAAGAAATAGACAAACTTATTGATTGGGTAAAGCGTCCACAAGTTGGTGCTTTAGGTATGGTTTATTGTCGTTGTAACGAAGATGGTACTTTTAAATCTTCAGTAGACAAATTCTACGATCAAGACGATTTAGCAAAATGGGCAGAAGTTACAGGTGCTAAAGCAGGCGATTTAATCTGTGTGCTTTCAGGAAACACCAATAAAGTGAGAGCACAATTAAGTGCTTTACGTATGGAATTAGCAGAACGTCTTGGCTTACGTAAGTCAGATGAATTTGCACCACTTTGGGTTATGGATTTTCCACTTTTAGAATGGGATGAAGATACTGAGCGTTACCACGCTATGCACCATCCATTTACGTCTCCAAAACCAGGACAATTAGAATTATTAGATTCTAAACCAGGTGAAGTAAAGGCTAATGCTTACGATTTAGTATTAAATGGTAACGAAATTGGTGGTGGTTCTATTCGTATTCACGATAAAGCAACACAAGGAATTATGCTAAAACACTTAGGATTCTCTGAGGAAGAAGCCAGATCTCAATTTGGTTTCTTAATGGATGCTTTTGAGTATGGTGCACCTCCACATGGTGGTATTGCTTTTGGTTTGGATAGACTTGTTGCTATTTTAGGAGGACAAGAAACGATTAGAGATTTTATAGCCTTCCCGAAAAACAACTCTGGTAGAGATGTAATGATAGATGCACCTGCACCAATAGATGATGAACAATTGCAGGAACTCAATTTAAAATTGAATTTAAAATCATAACTATTAAATCCTGCTTCTTGCAGGATTTTTTGTTAGCTTTAAACTATGCCAACTAAGTCAAACTTTTTAAAGCGATTGCTCATTTGGAGATACAAACATGTCTCCGAAAAGAACTTTGTTTTTGTATTAAGTCTCATCATTGGTTTATTAGCTGGATTGATTTCAGTTTTCATTAAAAACATCACCTTTGCTATTGAAGCTATTTTTGAAAAAGGTATTATACTTTCAGAAAATAGTATCTATTTTATTTTACCAATTGTTGGTTTGTTTTTAGTTTACTTGTTTGTAAAATACATTTCAAAGCAACCAAGCGAACATGCCATTCCTTCCATTCTTTTTGCCTTATCGAAAAGAGATGGTATCATTGATAAGAAGAAAATTTATTATCCATTAATCACAGCACCATTAACTGTAGGTTTTGGTGGTTCGGTAGGATTGTTAGGACCAGCTATTGCTTCGGCTTCGGCATTAAGTTCTAACTTTAGCAGACTATTGCATATCGATAGAAAAACCAGAAGTTTATTAATTGCCTGTGCAGCAGCAGGTGCAATTGCTTCTATTTTTAAATCTCCAATTGCCGCAATTATTTTTGCCATTGAAGTTTTCAGTTTAGACCTAACATTCGCTTCACTTCTACCTTTATTGATGGCTTCAGTATCTTCTGTAATTACATCCTACTTTTTTCTGGGAGATAGTGTATTATTTGAGTTTAGCGTTTCAGATAAATTTGTAATTAAGGATACACTATTTTATATCCTTTTAGGAATAGGAACTGGTGTTGCTTCTATCTATTTTTCAAAAATTTATTTCGGAGTTACGTCAATATTTAATCGGTTTAAATCCGCTAGACAAAAATTAATTGTTGGTGGTTTGGCCATTGGTATTATGCTCTTTTTTATTCCTCCACTCTATGGTGAAGGTTTTGGATTCATCAATAATCTTCTAATTGGCAACGATATTGAAGCTTTAGGCAATACACCTTTTGATTCGCACTTAGACAATATCTGGATTGTTATCGGACTTTTATTTGGCATTACCATTTTTAAAGCCATTGCTATGACCACAACGTTTGCGGCTGGTGGAACTGGTGGAATTATAATTCCGACTTTAGTAATGGGTAGTGCCTTAGGAAATGTGGTTGCCAAAGTCATTAACAACTGTGGCTTAGGTTTTAATGTGTCTGAAGCTAATTTTACATTAATTGGTATGGCTGGTCTTATCGCAGGTGTACTGCATGCTCCGTTAACCGCTATTTTCTTAATTGCAGAAATTACAGGTGGATATCAACTCTTTGTACCTTTAATGATAACAGCTTCTATGTCTTTTATCATTAATAAAAATGGTTTAGACCATACAATCTACACCAAAGAATTATTAGAAAAAGGTGCACTTATCACTCAAAACAAAGATAAAAGTGTTCTTACCTTAATGAAACTCGATTCGGTGATAGAACAAAATTTTGTAGAACTACATCCAGACATGACACTGGGTGAAATGTTGAAAAATGGAGTTTCTAAATCGAACCGAAATTTGTTTCCTGTTACTGATGATGAAAAGAACTTTATAGGCATCATTTTACTAGACAATATAAGGTCTGTAATGTTTGACCAAACACTATACAACTCAACTACAGTTGAAACCTTTATGCAGAAACCACCAGAAATCATCTACTATGAAGAGGATTCTATGGAAAAGGTGATGAAAAAATTTCAACGCTCAAAAGCTTGGAATTTACCTGTAATTAGAGATCATAAATATTATGGTTTTGTATCAAAATCTAAGCTTTTAACAGCTTACCGTCGCGAATTGATTAATTTTACGTCATAATCATTGTAACACTATTTTAGACACTGTCAGGCTGAGCGCAGTCGAAGTCTATTTTAAATTTAAATACTCTAAAAAAACCTTTTGGCTTGCAGCGCAAGATACTTTCAATCAATATGTATTTTGATTTCAGTAGTGCTCAAGGTAACAGTATTATTTAATATGAAAACTATACACATTATCACCCTTATTGCTTTTCTTGCCTCTTTAGCCAGCATTGTTTGTGGATTAATTTTAGAGGTTGACTACACCGAAAAACTCATAGGCTTTGGTGTACTAGGTTTATTTTTAGTTGTGTTCCCTTTGTTTTCTTATTACAGATGGAAAGGAAAAGACGTTAAAGACTACATGTTAACCAAGGAAAACCTTGATAAAATGCGCGAAAATCAAAAAGAAAACAAGTATTAAGTAACTTATTAATTTTCAATATTTTAAAATAAAACGATTTATTAACCTTGCGCGTCAATTAATACCTTACCTTTGGGCTTTAATTTTTTATTTTTTTATAATGACTGGAACAGTTAAATTTTTCAATGATTCAAAAGGATTTGGATTCATTACAAACGAAGAAACAGGAAAAGACATCTTCGTTCACGTATCAAACCTTAATGGCGTAGAGTTACGCGAAGGTGACAATGTAGAGTACACAGAAGAAGAAGGCAGAAAAGGAATGGTTGCTGCAAACGTAAGCATCCTTTAAGAGATATACTTTATTTTTAGTGCAACGCTCAACCTTTGGTTGGGCGTTTTTTTTATTCCTGCGCAGGCAGTAATCTCTTTATTTTCCCCTAAACACTATTGGTAAACTAGGTTTAGGAATTTTTACAATATAATAAGGTTGCGTCATTACAGAAGTTGCTATACCATCTGGTGATTTTCGTAATACCTCTATTAAAATTTTGTCATCAGCTTCTTCCAGAACAAGATTTAGGCTGTGCCCTCCCGAATTTTTAACCTCATCAAATACTGCAAGCACAGTATATTTTGAAAAATCAATATCAGTTTCAGAAAAACTATCGGAAACCTTATTCACAGCATTTATTTTATTTAGTAGATCTTTCCATTCTTCTGAAGAGGTAACTATTAAATTCTGTTTCTCTATACCTTCAGCACCAGAGCCATACAAATTACCTTTTCCAATAAGAATAATATTTTCTTGCTTCATTTTTGCTTGATTTTCTGCTGATTTACAGTTTAAGGCAAACAGTAAAATTACAACTCCCATTAACTTATGCATAGATCTTTGTTTCAATTCAAATTTCGTTTTTCAATAAAAAATCGCTTCATCAATTCTGAAGCTTCTTCTGCTAAAACACCACTTACAACTTTGGTTTTAGGATGCAATTTGGTTCCCATAGCTGTAAAACCACGTTGCTCGTCTGAGGCTCCGTAAACTATTTTTTCAATCTGGCTCCAGTACAATGCACCAGCACACATTTGGCAAGGCTCTAACGTTACGTATAACGTACATTTGGTTAAATATTTTCCACCTAAAAAGTTAGCTGCAGAAGTTATCGCCTGCATTTCTGCATGTGCCGTAACATCATTTAGCAACTCTGTAAGATTGTGTGTTCTTGCAATTATACGGTCTTCGACAACAATAACCGCTCCAACAGGAATTTCACCTTTTTCAAAAGCAACCTCAGCTTCCTGAAGTGCTTTTCGCATATAATATGTATCGTCAAATGGCTTTATCATTATTGTAAAAATACGATTTCAAAAATCATTAAATTCTATTACGGCAAGAATTTTGATGCCTATCAATAAAATTATAATCTTTTAGTTTATAGGGAGTATACTTATAGTTGAATAATTTATGCTTTTTTAACTAACTTATTATCAACCAATACCTGTACTACAAGCAATTATTTTCATATATTTAGATTCCCCTAAGTATTATACTAAACTTAAACATGAAACAAACGTATTCAATTTTAATTGTTGATGACCACGCGCTTATTGTTGATGGTTATAAAAATGCTTTGGAATTTGGTTTTCCATCAGATACTAATATCGAACTGAATGTTGACTTTGCAACAAGTTTCGAGGTTGCCGTTGAAAAAATAGAGAGTAACAGTTCTTATGATTTAATAATTTTAGACCTGAGTTTGCCAAAATGTAGTATTACTAATATGAATACAGGTGAAGACTTTGGTGCAAGGGTAAGATTAACCTGTCCAAAAACAAGACTGTTGATTATTACTTCGTATGAAGACAGTTTAAGAATCAGTATTGCCATAAAACTACTTGATCCTGAGGGCTTTTTAACAAAAGGTGAGATATCTAGCACTCATTTAATTATGGCGGTAGATGAAATTTTAAAAGGTAATCTATATTACAGTGATAAAGTTATCAAAGTTCTCAAGAATAGGTCAAATGAAAATTTTAAAGTTGATACCATTGATATTCAAATATTATCTGAAATGACTAATGGGACAAAGAACATAGATTTATCTAAACATATTCCCATGTCAAAATCTGGTATTGAAAAAAGGAAACGCCTTCTCAAAAAACACTTCAAAATTGATAACGGCACTAATAGAGAACTTATTATGGTAGCTAAAGAGAAAGGATATATTTAAAAAATCCCTAAGTATTAATACTTAGGGATTTTAAAATTTAATTTTATGTTCAGTTCAGATAGTTATTTACTATTCTCTTTCATAAACAATTCTATCACCTTTCCACGTATCCCCTTTTCTTGTTAGACCCACAAAGTCCATTGAGATAGTTTCGTATTCAGTAAGACCATCAAATTTAACTCTAACGCTTGATGAACCTGTGTTCCATACGTTTGGTGTATCGTAGGTGTAAACCCATTCACCATTGTCCTCGTTATATGTTTCCATGATTGAAGGTTCTCCTCCAGTACCTAGTTTAAATGTAAATCCTATTGATCCACCCCAACTCTCATCAAACTTATCTATAATTTTTTTTGTATTAAGTTTTCTATTAGTTAAATCAACATAATGTATATAAGATTTTTGTGGGGTTGTTACGAGATAAGTTATACGCCTTGGATCTTCTCCTCTTAATTGATTCATTAAGTTCTTCGCACCAGAATATACACCTTTTTCCCAAAATAATTTATTTAATTCTCTAGCTTCTATTTCTATATCATCTATATTTCTTAATATTGGTAAATCGATATGTTCTTGAATAATAATATCATCACTAAATGGTGTGTCTGGCTTCAACTTATGTGGTGGAGTCCAACCTTGAATTACATAATAAGACTCAACATCAGGATAAAATTTGCCATCAAAAAATAATAGTCTATTTTCTCGAGAAGAAAAGATAGGAAAACTTGCGTAACTAGGAATCTGGAATGGTGCTTCAGCTGAAAACACTGCTTGATTAACTACAATAGCAGCTTCATTTGTTGTTTTTGCACCCCACCATAAATTCTTCTTTTGGTGTTTAACTTTCACACCAATAGATGCGTAGATTAAGTAACTTTCATTCCAATACTTAGTTTTTGTTCTATATCTACTTGAAAAATTTTCAAAACATTTTCTACTTGTTCCAAAAGGATTCCATCCAAATATTCCACCACTTTGAGTATTACACGGGGTTAGATCTTTAATGTAATTAGTCATACTTGCTGTGTGGTCGGTTGGTGATGAAGATGAACCTCCACTAGATGAACCACCACTAGATGAACCACCACTAGATGAACCACCTCCTAGGTTATCACATTCATCATTATACAATACGAGTTCGTTATAAAATCCCCCAGATTGTTCTTCCGGTACAGAAGCTATTCCAACCGTTTCATTACCACATTGATCCGATAGCGATTGTGGTGCATATCGTTCTACGGTAGGGGTAACATTAACTAATCCACGCTCAAGGGTAGTTGGATCTGGGGTACTCAGTTCAGTAATATTATTCTCGATTATATATGTATCTAAATCTGTCTTTTTATCTAAATCGACCCTAAAAACCCCCTCATTGGTATATTTATGTAGTTTACCGTCAACTACTATTTCTCTATCAAAGTTCAATAGAGCTGCGAAATAATCGTCCCCAATGAGGTCATCGTCTTGTTCAAGAACTTCACCATCATCGTCAACCTCATCATTAGTAGTTCTATATAAAACTTGCTCAGATGTAAGCCCTAATCGTTTTTTTTTCTTAGCTACAAACTCTAAAATTTTTGTTACATCATCTTCTTGGTAAAAAGGATATAAAGGTACAAAACCTTTATCATAAAATCTATACATTAGTATTTCAACATCAATGTCCTCAAGTGATTTTACATACTCAATTGAAGTTTTAAATTCTTGCTCATTATTAAAATGGAGTCTTCCTTCAACAAGCTCTCCTAAAAACTCACCATCACTGGCTTGACTTATAATTTCTAACGATTCGTTTTCACACGAAAACAGGAATAGAATTGAACAAAGTTTTAATACAAAAAGTTTTTTCATTTGTTAAATATTTATGGATTAATTATTCTAAAAAATTACACCAATGCTTATACCAAAACCATTGACCTTCACAAAATTATCTGATGTCCCAATACCTTCGTCAGTTAGACTCACTGTCTTGTGAGAGTAAAAGGCATCGGACACCATAAATAAGTCATTGATAACCTGGAATTTATACCCAATTCCAAAATTAAAAATCACCCCTTTATTCAATCCTGATTCATCTCCTCCAAGTCTAATGGTAGGGCCTACATCCAAAAACGTATAGAGTGACTCCCCTTCATCAGATAAATATGCTCTAGCATCTAAAAATATGGGCAATAAATTAAAATTTGGATTATCATGATTCTCAAGACCAATACCTAAACCTAACGAAAGAGTCGGTGAAAGAAAAAAACCATTAATAGTATGAAGACTCCATGCTTTTGAATCATTAGGTTCTACATCTCTAAAAATATTGCCTCGTTCTGGAATAAAAAGTTCTTGCCTAATTTTAGTTGTGGTACTGAAGCTAATCTTTGTAATATTAAAAAAGCCCTCATTTTTATGTATACCCTTATTAACGTCATCGTCCTGTTGAGCGTAAAAGAGCAAAGGAAAAAACAATACTATTACTGATATGATGATACGTTTTTTGTTCATTATTAATAATTATTTCACATTAAAACAAGTAATATATCATAATTATATATCGAAATAAAATTATATTTTCTGAATTATTTTTATGGATAAAAAAAGAGTAAAAAAAGTAAGCTAATAACTCACTTTTCATCGTTTGTTTATAATATTAAGTAGGTTTTTTTAAAAACAATTCACAATAAAAATACCATATCCTAAATTTAACAATAAAGCAAAACGCGTTATAAATTTATTGCCAAAATTTAAACCAGGAAATCAAAGAGGTAAGTCAATTTCCATGGTCTATAATCTGCCTATAACTTTTGTAATTGATGACTAGAAAATCTTGTATTTTTGCTTGGTGCAAAATTCACTTTTAAAACATATAAACTTACCTGAAGACTTACGTCAACTCAAAGCTGAGGATTTACCTCAAGTAGCTAAAGAATTACGTGAGTTTATCATCAACGTTGTGGCCACAAAAGAAGGGCATCTTGGCGCTAGTTTAGGTGTTATAGAATTGACTATTGCACTACATTACTCCTTTAACACACCTGAAGATTTATTAATTTGGGATGTTGGTCACCAAGCTTATGGTCATAAAATTTTAACCGGAAGAAAAGATCGTTTTGAAACCAACAGACAACTTAATGGTATTAGTGGTTTTCCAAAACGAAGTGAAAGTGATTATGACACATTTGGAGTTGGGCACTCTTCCACTTCAATCTCGGCAGCTTTAGGTATGGCCATTGCATCACAACTTAAAGGTGAGAACAAACATCACATTGCAGTTATTGGTGATGCTTCTATCGCAAGCGGAATGGCTTTTGAAGGTCTTAATCATGCTGGAGTTACAGATGCTAACTTACTGGTTATTCTTAATGACAATGCCATTGGCATAGACCCAAGTGTTGGTGCACTAAAACAGTACTTAACCAATGTAAAAAAGGACACTCAAAAACAAGATAATATTTTTGAAGCCTTAAATTTTAATTATTCTGGCCCTATTGATGGCCATGACTTACCGTTGTTAATTTCTGAATTAGAACGATTAAAGACCGTAAAAGGCCCAAAGTTTTTGCACGTAATTACCACCAAAGGTAAAGGCTTAAAACAAGCTGAGAAAGACCAAGTTAAATACCATGCACCTGGTAAATTTGATGCAAAAACTGGTGAACTTATTGCTAAATCTAGCACTATTGAGCCTCCAAAATATCAAGATGTTTTTGGTGAAACCATTGTAGAATTGGCAAGAAGCAACGAAAACATTATTGGCATTACACCAGCCATGCCAACTGGGAGTTCTTTAAAATACATGATGGAAGTGTTTCCTAATCGTGCTTTTGATGTAGGTATTGCCGAGCAACATGCCGTAACTCTGGCTGCTGGTATGGCAACACGAGGGTTAATTCCGTTTTGTAATATCTACTCTACCTTTTTGCAACGTGCTTACGACCAGATTATACATGATGTAGCGTTGCAAAATTTACCTGTAGTGTTTTGTTTGGACAGAGCAGGCTTAGTAGGTGAAGACGGAGCAACACATCATGGTGTTTTTGACTTAGCTTATCTAAATTGTATCCCTAATTTGGTGATTTTTGCACCAAGAGACGCCATTGCTTTACGAAACATAATGTACACTGTTCAGTTAGGAATTGATTTTCCGATTGCTATACGCTATCCACGTGGTAGAGGTCATCTTTTAGAATGGAAACAACCTTATAAAATCATTGAAATTGGCAAGGGCGAATGCCTCAAAAAGGGAAAAGATGTAGCCATATTATCTATTGGCACTATGGCAAAACATGTTGAAGATGCTATTGTAGATTTAGATGTTTCGCATTATGACCTGCAATTTGTAAAGCCTTTGGATGAAACATTGCTACATGAAATTTTTAAGACACACAAAACTGTTGTCACCATAGAAGATGGTACAGTAGTAGGTGGTTTTGGAAGTACTATTTTAGCTTTTGCAAATGCACACAGTTACAAACATCACATTGAAGTTTTAGGAATTGAAGATAAATTTATTGACCATGGCTCTGTGTTGCAATTGCAACAATTACAACAGCTGGATTCTGCTTCAATTAAAAAGAAAGTAGAACAACTACTCGCTGTCTTCAACAACAGCTAAATCTGTTTTTCCTTCAACCTGCTCAATCTGTACAGTATCTTTTTTTACTTCTTGCTCTTGGACGTTAGATATATCGTCTAACATTAATAGGCAAGTCAATACCACTACAAAAATGACTAAGCCTCCGAGTATATTATTTCTCATAAGTAGGTTTTTTTGGGGCTAATTATGAAATAAATTAAAATAATATATCGTTAAATAACAAATTTATTCGATGAAATGCATTCTATAAGATATTCCCTTTCAGTTTTTTATGTAATAACATGGCATTGGTATCAGACAATTTTGATATAAATAAACATACTGAAAGTAGATTATTGTAAAGCGATTCATTAGATAAGCCAACCGTTTCAGGCAAAAGATTTTGCAACAGTTTATCATAGTTAGACAAACTATCGTTGTATACATTATACGCTAAGTTTCCATAAGCATTTAACAGCTGATTTAAAATTTCATAACCTGCTACCTCCTTATTTATAACTTCTTTTGATCGGTAGACTTTTTTAATACTTAAATCAATGATATCTTTTATCTGGGCTTTATATTGACTCACATCTAAAAGTGCTGTTTCAAATTTTCCATCTAAAATATCAGCTTCATGTTTCATAAAAATTGATGCCGCTTCATTGATTAAAGTACTAATTGCTAATGCTCGCAAATAGCTGACTCTGTCTTCGGTGGTTTTTAGAGCATTATAATTTTTCGTTATTATTCTGCCTTTTACTAATTTTATTAAATACTCAAGAGCATAATCTTCTTCAATTAACCCAAGATTTATCCCATCTTCAAAATCTATAATAGTATAACAAATATCATCAGCCGCTTCTACCAAATACGCTAAAGGATGTCTGTTATAGCTCAGGTCTGTTTCGCTTCGTGATATTAGACCTAAATCTTTAGCAACCTCTTTAAACATATCTTTTTCACTTTGAAAAAAACCATATTTTTTGTCAACTATGTGCTTAGTAGGTTTTTTAGGCAATGATTCTTTTGGGTATTTCATAAAAGCACCAAGTGTGGCATAGCTTAGTCGTAGACCACCTATCCTTCCTGCCCTACTTTCTGTTAGTATTTTGAAACCGTTGGCATTGCCTTCAAAATCACATAAATCTTGATATTCTTTATCCGTTAATTTAGATTTGAACTGTGCTCCATTACCAGTTTTAAAATATGCGCCTATTGCCTTTTCACCTGAATGACCAAAAGGCGGATTACCAATATCGTGCGCCAAAGCTGCAGCTGCCACTATAGCTCCAAAATCGTTAATCTTGTAACCATGTATATTTTCTAGATGTGGGTGTTTTTCTAAGAGTAATCTACCTACTTGCCGACCTAAAGAACGTCCAACCACACTAACTTCTAGGCTATGTGTTAATCTGGTATGAACAAAATCTGTTTTAGATAAAGGTACAACCTGAGTCTTGTCTTGTAAGCTTCTAAATTCTGAAGAAAATATAATACGATCGTAATCTACTTCAAAACCGACACGTGTTTCATCTTGTTCTTTTCTCAACCGTTTATTTTCGTCACCAAAACGTTTTAAGGACAATAGTTGCTCCCAGTTCATACATAATAATATTAAGATTGCAAGATAAATAATTTGATACATAAATATTTAGTAATCCAACTATCTATTTACATAAATTCTAATGTTATGAAATTGTTTCTAAAACATAAAACCACATAACATTTCACTAACAGTTAACTAACCTTATAGTTACAAATGTTTAATTTTTGATTAACCTCTTCAAAAGAATATCACTTTTTCTTTGCAACACAATAAAAACTAAAAATTGTTTATTAAAAATTTAACTCAATGAAAAAATTACTTTTAATCACGTTAGTAGCTTCTACACTAGTATTCACTAGTTGTTTTAAAGATGATGATGCTCCTTTAATAGTAGAAACATCTACTACAATAATTAATGAAAATCCTGGTGGTGGCGGAGATGATTGTCCTGTTGTAGCTGTGACTGGTGAGATTGCAAATGGTACTGTATGGACAAACGATAATATTTATCAATTAAACCAAAAGGTTGTTGTCCCAGCAGGTGCAACTTTAACTATTAATCCTGGTACTATCATCAAAGGCGCTTCAGGTACAGGTTCTTTAGCTTCTGCTTTAATTGTAGCAAGAGGTGGAACACTTAATGCTAACGGTACTGCAGATGAGCCAATCATCTTTACTTCTACTCAAGATAACATTTCTTGTGGACAAACTGCTGGCACAAACTTAGATGAAAATGACAGAGGTCTTTGGGGTGGATTAATCGTTTTAGGTAACGCACCTTGTTCTTTCTCTGGCGATATCGCTGAGGCTCAAATTGAAGGTATACCAGCAGACGACACATTTGGTCTTTACGGTGGTACAGACGCTAACGATAGCTCTGGTAGTATGAGATACATTTCAATCCGTCATGGTGGCGCTTTAATTGGTGAAGGTAACGAAATTAACGGCCTTACATTAGGTGGTGTTGGTAATGGTACAATCATCGATAACATCGAAGTTGTAGGAAACGTTGACGATGGTGTAGAATTTTTTGGTGGTACTTGCGATGCTTCTAACTTATTGGTATGGGCTCAAGGCGATGACGCTATCGATATTGACCAAGCATACTCTGGAACTATAGATAATGTAGTTGTTGTATTAGGTGATATTTCTGACCATGCTTTTGAAATTGACGGTCCTGAAGGAACAGGTTCTGGTGCCTTTACTTTACAAAATGCTACCATTATAGGTAACGCTGTAACCGCTAACGGAGAGTATGCAGATTACAGAAGTAACGCACAAGGTCATACAGAAAATGTATACGCTTTTGGTTTTAAAGCAGAATCGGATGTAGAGTTAGACAATGACGGTGTAGCAACAAACTATAATAATGGTGACTTAACGTTTGGTCCTTGGGAAATAGTATTGCCTACAGGTGTTACCGATGTTACTAGTATTTTTGTTAACAAAGCAGAAACAGTAACTGTAACTGGCTTTGGATCTACTGCAACTGCAGTAACAGAAGGTACGCAAACAGTTGGTGCTACTACTTCTAACTTAAGCTGGACCTACTCTAATGTAGAGGGTGGCTTAGGATTCTAATAAACACTTTTCATTCACTCATAAATCCAATGCCTACCAGGTAGGCATTGGATTAACAAAACATTATATGAAACAAATATTAAAAGTCTTAGCTTTTATTATATTTCTGTCATTTGCGCCTACCGCTTTCTCTCAAGGTATAGTGTCTGGTACTGTAATTGATGGTGAATTCAACGAGCCAATGGCCTTTGCTAATATTGTAGTTAAAGGCACCTCTAAAGGAATTACCACTGATTTTGATGGAAAATATGAGCTAGAGCTAGAAGAAGGTACCTACACATTAGTCTTTTCTTTTGTAGGGTACGCTACTAAAGAAATTTCTGATGTTATCATTAAAAATGGAGAGGTGTTAACCTTAGACGTATTAATGGAAACTAATTCTTTTGATGAAGTTGTTATTACTACAACCACAAAAAGAAATACGGAAAGTGCTGTATTAAATCTACAGAAAAAGTCTGCAGTGGTGCTAGATGGTTTATCTTCACAAGCAATACAAAGCTCTGGAGCCAGCAATGTTGCTGCAGCCGTAAAAAGTGTTCCTGGTGTTTCTATTCAAGGAGATAAATACGTATTCGTTAGAGGTCTTGGTGATCGTTACACTAAATCTATTTTAAATGGTATTGATATACCTGGTTTAGACCCAGACCGTAATACTATACAAATGGATTTATTTCCAACTAGTATCTTAGATAACGTTATTGTATTAAAATCGGCGTCTGCAGAATATCCAGCAGACTTTACTGGTGGTATTGTAGATATTGTTACTAAGGATTTTCCTAGCAAAGCTGAATATTCAGTTTCGTTTGGTGGAGGTTACAACCCAGACATGCACTTTAATGATGCATATCTAACTTCAGAAGGTAGTGATACCGATTGGTTAGGTTATGATGATGGTACACGCAACGTACCTGTAAACAGATATCAATTTGAAGAAGGAGTATTAGGAAACGGTGTTAACACTGTAACACTTACAACGCTTACTGATCGTTTTGCAAAGGAATTAGCTGCCAAGCAAGAAACTAGTGGTATGAACTATGACTTTGGATTTACATTAGGAAATCAATATGATATTGGAGATGATAGATTAGGTTACCAAGCATCTTTCTCTTACAAAAATGAAACTACATTTTACAAGAATAGATTTGATGGTGCTTACATAAAAAACCCACAAGACACCGCTGATAATGAATTAATTGCTGCCTTAGACTCTAGAGGTTCTGAAGGTATTAACAATGTGATTTTAAATGGTATGTTAGGTTTAGCCTACAAAACAGATAAATCTAAGTTTAAAGTAAATTTACTTCATGTTCAAAATGGTGAGTCGACTGCAGGTTTCTTTAACCAAGTAATATCACAAGATGGAACTGGTGGTGGTTTAGAGCCACTTACCAAGAACTCAATCACCTATACCGAACGTTCTATCACTAACTTACTACTTACTGGTAAGCATAGGTTAAATAGCATGACGGACGATAAACCATTTAACTTAGAATGGAAATTATCTCCTACTTTTTCTAAAGTGATGGACAAGAACCATAGAATAACTCCTTTTCAACAATCTGATAACGGTAGTTCTTTCTTAAGTCCATCTGCATCAACATTGCCTATCCAGTTATGGAGACATTTACTGGAAGAGTCATGGGCTGGTAAAGCGGATTTTGACAAAACTGTTGAAATGTTTGGTCGACCTGCTAAAATTAAATTTGGTGGTGCTTTTACATATAAATTCAGAGACTTTAGTATAGATGATTTTACCTTTAACATTAGAGGAGATCAGTCGTTTATAGCTAACGGTGACGCAGACAACCTTTTAGCAACGGAAAATATCTGGACACCAGAAACAGACGCAGGTACTTTTGTTGTTTTTACAGACAACTTTAATCCAAGAGATGCTTACGAAGGTGAGCAACAAATTGGTGCTACATATTTTTCCACAGAATTCAATATCACAGAAAAATTAAAAACGGTAGTAGGCTTAAGAACAGAGTTTTTTAACTCATTTTATACTGGTGAAGATGCCGACAACGTATTTAACAGAGAATTAATTTTAGATGAATTCGACCTTTTCCCTTCTGCAAACTTTATTTATGCAGTTAATGATAAGTCTAATTTAAGAGCCTCTTACTCGCGCACTACAGCCAGACCTTCGTTTAAGGAAGCTTCAGTTGCACAAATATTTGACCCAATTACAAGCAGGTTATTTATTGGTGATCTTAACTTAGTACCAACTTATATCAATAACTTTGATATAAGATATGAATTCTTTGGTGAGCAAGGCCAAATGTTTGCAGTTAGTGGATTTTATAAAGACTTTACTGACGTAATTGAGCAAACATTCTTTGTATCTGCTCCAACTCAGCTTACTGTTGGTAACTTAGGAGATGCCGTTGTTTATGGTGCTGAATTTGAAGCAAGACAACGTTTAGGCTTCATTTCAGAAGGTTTAAACAACCTTAAGGTAACAGCAAATTTCTCTATAATTAAATCTGAGTTAACCATGTCTGATGACGAGTTTGATGGTAGAGTTGCCTCAGCTAGAGATGGTGAGTCAATTGACAGAAAAAGGGATATGCAAGGGCAAGCACCTTACTTAGTAAATGTTGGCTTAAATTACGACAATAGTGATATTGGTCTACAAACAGGATTGTTCTTTAACGTACAAGGTGAAACTTTAGAAGTTGTTGGTATTAGAGAAGTGCCAGATGTGTATACACAACCTTTTAACAGCTTAAACTTTACTTTAAACAAATCATTTGGAGAAAATAAAAGATCTTCGATAGATATTAAAGTAACCAACATACTTAATGACGAAAGATTAAGTGAATATGAATCTTTTGGTACAAGTAATCAAATCTTTTCATTGAGAGAACCAGGTACTGAAATATCTTTAGGATACACATTCAAGTTCTAGTTCTTAGATTAAGATCAAGGATTATTATATAAAAAAGGCGCTCTAATTTAAGAGCGCCTTTTTTATATAACATACCAACAATGATTAATTGTTAATGGCAACTTTAGTTTTGTTATCCCATTGGTTAACACTTACAATTTTAGAATCAATAAAATCAACTTCCTTTAAAGATTCACCTTGCCAGAAAAACCATTTACCAACTTTTTTACCATCATCATAATTTCCTAAGGCTACTTTATTACCTTCTGAGTCATAACTTCTCCATTCTCCGTGAACTTTGCCGTCAGCATTAAACGCACCTGTTTGACTTATTTCTCCATTATCATGATAATACGTAACGTAAGTTAAGTCGCCTTTCTTTTCTAACTTTGGTTCTTTACTGTCTTGAGCGTAAGAGAACGCTACACTCAACATCATAAGAACAATTACTAAATTTTTCATATTCATTTGGGCTTTGATTAATAATTACATTACAAACATAACATTAATTTTACATTTAAACAACTTTTACGTAACATTAAATTAACATTAAACATTTAATTAACTCATTTTCAAACAATTATTAAATTAATGCTCGTTAACATTAGATAATATTTAATTAAGCTCCCATATTTACTATGAAATCAATTCGTTATTTTTTTAAATATCAACTCATATCATAACATTAAGGTAACATAACGTTGAAATTAAAAGAAGAAATTTGCCTACAATTATAGTTACTCTTTTAAATGGAAAACCTTTATGTCTATATGCTAGCTGCATTAGCATTCTTAGCTGTTGCAGACTTAGTTGTTGGTGTAAGTAATGATGCTGTAAATTTTTTAAATTCTGCTATTGGCTCCAAAGCCGTTTCTTTTAAAACCATAATGATTGTTGCTAGTATTGGTGTTGCTGTTGGTGCGCTTACATCAAGTGGTATGATGGAGGTAGCAAGAAAAGGCATCTTTAATCCTGGGGAATTTATGTTTAACGAAATCATGGTCATTTTTATGGCTGTAATGCTTACAGATATTCTTCTTTTAGACTTCTTTAATACGCTCGGCTTGCCAACCTCAACTACGGTTTCTATCGTATTTGAATTATTAGGTGCTTCAGTCGCTGTTGCGCTTATTAAGATTTATGCAGATAATTCTCAATCTATAATAGATTTAGGCAACTACATAAATAACGAAAAAGCTATTGAAATCATTCTCGGTATTCTACTGTCTGTTGTTGTTGCTTTTACAATAGGTGCTATCATTCAGTACGTATCACGATTATTATTATCATTTAAATTTGAAGAAAAACCAGTTTGGTATAGCGCTGTTTTTAGTGGTTTTGCCCTATCATCGATTATGTATTTTATCATTATTAAAGGTCTAAAAAACGCTACTTTCATGGATGAAGCTATATTAGAGTTTTTAAATAATCATCCTGTATATTTCGTCGAAGCTAGTTTTCTGGTTTTCACTCTTTTTTCTTTCTTAGCTGTAAAATTTCTAAATGCTAAAATTTATACTATTATTATCATTGTAGGAACGTTTGCCTTAGCTGTAGCATTTGCTGGCAACGATCTTGTAAATTTTATTGGTGTTCCTATTGCTGCTTACAACTCATATGAAGCTTGGAGTGGAAGTGGTGCCGAACCAACTAATTATGTAATGTCTGCATTAGGTGAACCTGTGCAAACAGAGCCTTATTTATTGCTTATTGCTGGACTTATAATGGTACTTACGCTTTGGTTTTCTAGTAAGGCTAAGGCTGTTGTAAAAACATCTGTCGATTTATCAAGACAAGACGAAGTCAAAGAGCGTTTTGAACCAAATTATTTATCTAGAAATATTGTAAGACTTACCATTGGCCTTAATGATAGTATAAATAAAATTCTTCCTAATTCTTACATAACTTGGTCTGAAAAACAATTCATAAAACCTAAAGTTGTTGTAAAAGAACAGGATAAACCTGCATTTGATTTGGTTAGAGCTGCTGTAAATTTAATGGTTGCTTCTGTTCTTATTTCTATTGCTACTTCTATGAAGTTACCGCTTTCTACAACCTATGTCACCTTTATGGTAGCCATGGGAACCTCATTAGCTGACAAGGCCTGGGGAACAGAAAGTGCTGTATACCGAGTTGCAGGTGTACTAAATGTAATTGGCGGATGGTTTTTTACTGCGTTTAGTGCTTTTTTCGCAGCCGCAATTATGGCTTTTGTGTTATATTATGGCGGAGGTTATGCCTTAGCAGGACTATTAGTATTAGCTATTGCCTTATTAATAAGAAGCTATTTATCACACAGGAAAAGCTCAAAAATAATGCGTGAAGAAGACCAGTTAGAAAAAGCCGAAAGTAGTTCTACCCAAGGTGTTATTCACGAAAGCGCATCTAATATTGCCAATGTTATAAAGCGTGGAAATAGAATTTACACATCTGCTATTAACGGTCTAGCCGTTCAGGACTTAAAACTTTTAAAGAAAAACAGAAGACAAATAGACAAACTATCAACAGAGATTGATGATCTAAAGGATAATATCTTTTATTTTATTAGAAACCTAGACGAACCTAGTGTAGCTGCAAGTAATTTTTACATCAATATACTTGGGCATTTACAGGATATTACCCAGTCTTTAGATTACATATCTAAAGCAAGCCACAAGCACATTAATAACAATCATAAAAAGCTAAAGTTTAGTCAGGTTAAAGAACTTAAAGATTTAGATAGCAAACTCGAAACATTATTTGCAACAACACAATCTGCATTTGAGTCTAGATCTTTTGAACAAATTGGTGCTGTCTTAGAAGATAAAAACGAAGTGTTTGATTTGGTTAAAGACAAAATACAAAAACAAGTAGAGCGTACAAGAAACGAAGAGTCAAGTCCTAAAAACACAACACTTTACTTTAGTTTATTATTAGAGACTAAAGATCTTTTAACAGCCATAATGAACTTACTTGAAGAGTATTATCATTCTCATGATAGCTCGGTTGAGCCTGCCAAATTAAATGGTACAGATCAAGAAGAATAAATTAGAACTTATGAAATATAGAAAGCCTTAGATTCTCTAAGGCTTTTTTATGACCAATTCTGAAAATTCTATGCATTTAAACATCTAAAAAATGTATTTGGTCGTATATCTAGATATACTACATAAACTAATTTAAAACGAAGACATGAAAAAAATTTCAATGCTTTTAGTAGCAACAATCTTGTTAAGTTCTTGTGTTTCCAAAAAGAAATACATGGCTTTAGAGCAAGAAAATGGTGAGATTAAGAGTCAACTAACCAAAACCCAAGTAGAAAAAGAGGATTTAGAGAATAAATTCGCGAAAATTCAAGAGCGTGTAGACCGATACAATGAAAAAATAAACTCGTTGAGTAATGATGTGGAAGGTCTTAAAATTGAAAATGACATTAAACTCGATGTTAACAAGGATGGTACAGTTATGTCTAATGAAAGTAAGCGAAAAATGCTTGCCACATTAGAAAACGTGGATCCTTCAAAATTAGCTGAAGCAAAAACTTTGAAAGATTCTATGAATTTAGCCATTCAGTACAATCTTGAAAAAACGATGAACAGTTCAGACTTAAATGAAGATGAAGACATTGCTGTAAACATTAACGAAACTGTTGTTATGATTTCAATTTCAGACAAAATGTTATTTAATTCTGGAAGCTATAGAATAAGTAGTAAAGCAAACAACATTTTACAAAAATTGGCAGATGTTATTAATTCTGAAGAGAGTATAGATGTAATGGTAGAAGGCCATACAGATTCTAGAAGTATAAACACAGAGAAAATACAAGACAACTGGGATTTAAGTGTATTAAGAGCAACTTCTGTGGTAAGAAAACTACAGCACAAGTACAATGTAGATCCAGCAAAATTAATAGCATCTGGCCGTAGTAGCTACCAACCTTTAGTAGATAACAATACTAGAGAAAACAGATCTAAAAATCGTAGAACGCGCATTATTCTAATGCCAAACATTGATAAGTTTTTTGCTTTAATGGAAGCAAATTAATTAATCCATTATTTTTATAGAGGTGAAAAAAAGCACTCTCCCGTATAGTTCGGCATTGAGTGCTTTTTACTTTTTTAAAAACCTTAATGCTTTACAGTGTAATTTAAGGATTTACCTTTTATATTATCAAAACTTATTTAAAATTCTTCTCAACCACTTTTTCCAACTCTGTATACCAATCTTCACCAAATTTTCTGATTAAGGCCTCTTTTACAAACTTGTAAATAGGCACTTGCAATTCTTTGCCAAGCGTACAGGCATCATCACATATTTCCCACTTTTCGTAATTCACTGCAGAAAATTCGGAATAGTCCTTTACTCTAATTGGGTAAAGATGGCAAGACACAGGTTTTTTCCAGCTTATCTCCCCTTGGTTATAGGCTTCTTCTATACCGCATAACGCCGTATTTTTATCATCAAAAATAACATAAGCACATTCTGCACCATTAATAAGTGGAGTCTCTAATTCTCCGTAAGACGTTTTTACCCAAGCACCTTGTGCATCAAGAACTTCTATACCTTCTTTTCGCAAAAAGGGTCTTACTTTTGGATAGATATCATCTAAAATTTTGGTTTCTTCTTCATCCAAAGGAGCACCAGCATCTCCATCTACACAACAAGCACCCTTGCATGCCGAGAGATTACACACAAAATCCTTTTCTATAATATCTTCTGAAACTATTGTCTTTCCTAATTGAAACATGAAGCAAAAATAAATAAACTTTACCGTTATTTAATATTGTCAATCCACAATAAAATAAGACCTTTGCGCCAAATTTTAAAAACGAAAGCTATGCAGTTAGAATTTAAACAAATATTTACTGCTTTCATGGTTTTATTTGCCGTAATAGATATTGTAGGAAACATTCCTATCATTATCGATTTACGTAAAAAAGTAGGTCATATACAGAGTGAAAAAGCATCATTAATTGCTGGTGTAATTATGATTGTTTTTCTTTTTGTTGGTAAAAGTTTATTGAATCTTATTGGTATAGACGTTAATTCGTTTGCTGTAGCTGGTGCCTTTGTCATCTTCTTTATTGCATTAGAAATGATATTGGGCATAACGCTTTATAAAGATGACGAAAGCAGTGCAATGACTGCTTCTGTTTTTCCTTTGGCATTTCCTCTCATTGCAGGTCCAGGAAGTTTAACAACTTTACTATCACTTCGTGCTGAATTTGAAATTGAAAATATCATTGTTGCTGTTATCTCTAATGTTATTGTAATCTATATAGTTCTAAAAACATCAGCTAAAATCGAAAAACTTATAGGTAAAAATGGAATTAACATAATTAGAAAAGTTTTTGGCGTAATTTTGTTAGCAATAGCGGTTAAATTATTTGCAGCAAATATTAAAGCGCTGCTGGTTTAAAACATATTATTATGAAAGTTTTTACTTGGATTTTAACAATTATTGCATTAGCACTCATAGTTTTTAATGCAACAAAACTGAATTTTGACGCATTACTAACAGGTGAGAGCCAAACAGCTATTATTACAATTTTTGCCGCACTTTGTGCTATCATACTATTGCAAATCCTTAGAATCTCTAAGAAAATTGAAACTTTAAGCAAAAAAAGAAAATGAGTTTTGATGTACTAATCATTGGCGCTGGTGCTGCTGGTTTATCTTGTGCTTTAGTCTTGGGCTCTGCAAAAGAAAAACCTTTTGCAAAAGACAAAAAGGTTGGTATTATAACACATCAAAAAAGCTCGCATCTCCAAAATGCTTTATTTAATAACGTTCTTGGTCTTACACCAGGCACTTTAGGAAAAGATATTTTAAACGACGGGAAGCAACAGCTTGCAGATTTATACCCACAAGTTTTCCAAATAGATAAAGAAAAAGTTACACACGTAGAGCGTAAGGGTTTAGGCTTTAAGGTTATTACCAATAAAAATGAGTACCTCTCTAAAATAGTGGTTATTGCTGTTGGTTACACTAATCTATTTACCATAAAAGGTTTAGAAAATTATATTGAACCTCATCCTAGAGCTATTAAAGAAAAAGATAGAATCTGGCTGAAAAATACAGATCACTTAATAGAAGACAACTTATACGTCGCTGGCACATTAGCAGGATGGCGAAGCCAGTTTGCTATTGCTAGTGGCAGTGGTGCTCATGTAGCTACAGATATTCTAACACTTTGGAATGATGGCAAACACACCAAGGTACACGACAAAGTTACTGTTTAAAACTTGGGTATTCGTTGCTAAGAAGAATTACTTCTTGCACCATGATATCTTCCTTATTAAGCACTTCTTCAAAAGAATTATCATCAAACAATTGCCTTGCTAAGGTTGCCTTTATAAGACGTCTTATTTCATCATTGTAAGCCACAAACGTGATGTTGGTGCCTTCCTTACGATTTACGTAATCCTGAAAACGAACAACGATATCGTCACTCACTTCAAAATTATTTATAAAATCGTATTTGGTAACATCTTGATATATGCTTCTATCTTTATCTAACTCTTCAAAAACAAAGTATCCAAAATGACCTCGACGTCTTAAATAATTAATCGTTTCATTATCAAAAGAACGGTCTACAGGTACAAAAACATCTGGTATAATGCCTCCACCTCCATATACAACTTTTCCTTTAGGTGTTGTAAATTTTAATGAGTCGTCAACTTTAATATTTTCTTCATCTGCTAATTCACCTGTACGAAGACGTTTATAATAATCGTTATAATACGAATTATTGTCTCCATTGGTATATGGCCTTTGAATAGAACGACCTGTCGGAGTATAATATCTAGAAACAGTTAAGCGCACTGCACTACCATCGCCTAGAGCCATTTCGCGCTGAACTAAACCTTTACCATAAGAACGTCTTCCAACAATAATACCTTTATCATTGTCTTGCAATGCTCCTGCAATAACCTCACTTGCTGAAGCGGAATTTTCATTGATAAGAATATAGATTTCACCATCTTCAAAATCACCTCTTCTTGTGGCATAAGTACGTTCTTCTCTTCCTTTTTTGTCTCTAGTAAATAGTATCAGCTTATCGTCTTCTAAAAACTCATCTGCAATTTGTTCTGCTATACCCAGAAAACCTCCAGGATTATCTCTCAAATCTAACGCCAATTTTGTAGCACCTTGATCTTGCAAATCCTCTAAAGCTGTCTTAAATTCAATAAAACTCGTTTCGGCAAAACGATTCATTTTTATATAACCCAACTCATCAGTTAACATATACGCAGCATCAACACTTTTAATTGGAATTGATTTACGTTTAATCTCGAATTCTAAAATTTCATCCTCACTTTTTCGATACACTGTGAGCAACACTTTAGTATTCTTATCGCCTTTTAATTTTTTTGAAATGTAGTCGTTAGTGATATTTCTTCCGTAGATGGTATCTCCATCCGCTAGAAGAATACGATCACCACTCATTATTCCTGCACTTTCACTTGGTCCATCTTCTGTTGGTTTTATTACTGCTATTGTATCCTTGTATGGATAGTAGTTAATACCAATACCAACAAAATCACCTTTCATGTTTTCAGTAATGCGCTCTAAATCTTCCTTTGGTATGTATGTAGAATGTGGATCTAAGTTGTCTAAAATTCCATTTACGGTAACATCTACTATGCTATCTGTATTTACTTCATCTACATATTCATAATCTATGTAATCTATTAGTCGATTGAGTTTATCCTTTTTACTATTTGTTGTAAAAAGATTATCAGACGTATCTGTAAAGTTTAACTTTCCGCCAATGACAACACCTGCAGCAATAGCTACACCAATAATGAGTGGTATGTACTTGTTTTTTGTTGCCATACTGCGCTCTCAACAAAATGAGAGTTTTTAATTAATGTCTTCTATCTGTTGAATGTCTACTCCTGCCTTTTTCAAAAATTCGATGCCAGAATCATCTTTATAAGATTGAGAATAGACTACCCTTACGATACCTGCTTGATGTATTAATTTACTACACTCCTTGCAAGGAGATAATGTAATATATAAAGTTGCTCCTTTACAAGATTGTGTAGAAGAAGCCACCTTTAAAATAGCATTTGCTTCGGCATGAAGCACATACCATTTTGTATACCCTTCGTCGTCTTCACAATAATTTTCAAAACCAGTTGGTGTGCCATTATAACCATCTGAAATAATCATTCGGTCTTTTACGATAAGCGCACCAACTTGTTTACGCTTACAATGCGAAAGTTTTCCCCATTCTTGAGCAATACGCAAATAAGCTTTATCGTAACGTAATTGTTTTTTTTTTGACATTAAGTGTTTTAAACAAAGTATTTAACGAATATAATAGGATAGAATTGTATAAGCAATTACGCTGTCGTTAAAGTTTTACAAAACTTTAGTATTACCATAAGTAATCGTTACGAATAAGTATTTCAAGTACCAATCCTATTACGATTGCTGAAAGTACCATTACCCAATCGCGACGCGAAAATCTAAACAGGGTCTGAAACAGATATCCAAGAAACAAAACTATAAATACGATAATAATCTGTGCTATCTCAATACCCAATGCAAATTCTAAGAGGAGTTCTACTTTGTTTTCAGACTTACCCGCAAACATTTTAAACTCTCTGGCAAAGCCTAAACCGTGAATTAGACCAAAAAACAATGTGGTGAAAAACAGCAAACCTATTTGTTTACCTCTATCTTTTTTACCTGCTGTAAAGACATTATAAACCGCAGCAATTAAAATGGTTACAGGTATTAAAAACTCAACCAACCCTCCATCTACTGAAACAACACCATAAGCTGCTAACACTAATGATAAGGTATGTCCTAAGGTAAACATAGAAACAAGCAGTAAAACGCGTTTCCAATCTTTAAAGACATAAGGCACTGCAAGTACCATTAAAAAAAGAACATGGTCGTAGCCATTGATATCTAAAACGTGGTTAATGCCATATTGCACATTGAACCAAAAATTTTCTAACATAGCTTAAATTTAAATAATTTGGGTTAGCCAAAGTTACGATTAATATTGATAAAAAAGAGGCTGTCTAAAAAGTTAATGTTTTGTCAATCTGGACCCGTTTCAGATAGACAAAAACAATTAGAAAATCAGTTTATTTAAACTCTGAAATACACTTCGACTGCGCTCAGTGGAAAAAATTCAGAATTATAGATTCTCATAATCTTTAGACAGCTACTTCATATAATTTATCTCAAGAATCTTATTCTTATTAATCGATGGTTGGCACTTTAACAGATCTCTTTATCCAACATTCAATTTTTAAAGTTTTACCAGCCAACCCACTAAGAAATATCTCCTCTTTAGTTGGTGCTTTGGCCAAATAATTATCTACATATGCTTTTACCGAGCCCTCTAAGGTAGGATCCACTCGCGAAGCTTTCTTCGCTTCTTCAGCCGCTAGCCAATATACAGCTCTTTGATGAAAATTATCTTTACCACAACTCTTGTCTTTAGCACTTTCTGCATACATACTTGCAATGTACAAATGAGGCTTTCCGTTTGATGGATTAAGCTGTAGTGCTTCGTTTAAAAAATTACGTGCTTTAGAATATTGCCCTTTTTCTTTAAGAATAGCACCTATTCTCAAAGCAATATTGGCCTTTTTGTAAGGTCTTTTTTCTAAATTATGAGCTTGTTCTAAGTATTTATAGGCTTCTTCATCTTTTCCCTTTTTAAACAAAAGTATAGCAACGTACAGTTTAGTATCTGCCGAGGGTGCTACTTTATCGTATTGCTTAACCAACTTTTCATAAAGATCATCGTCTGTGCAGTCTTTGTGATACATTCTGCTTACGGAACGTTTTAACCAAATAGAATCATTTTGATATATTTCAAAATCCTTAGTGTAAAGTGGAATTAAATTCTTGCAAGTAGCTCTTTTATCTACTATAACATTCATGTTATTCTGAATAAGCGTGTAGTTTTTAAGATAACTTTCGTAAGCCCTTTTCTTATTTTCTTCGCTATTAGTAAGCGTTCCGCCATTATCAATTTTCTCTACCAATGCATTTAATTTTTCAGAGTAATTCTGAATTTCAACGTCAATTTTTTCGCTAACATCATCATAGGTATCAAATAACTCTGCAGAAGATTTTTTTCCTGAATCGAATAATTCTACCATCAAAGAAAAGTAGGTATATAAACCTTTGGGATGTGTAAAGGTCTCTTTATCTGCATTAAAAGCAGCATTAAAACACTCAAAAAGTTCTGAGGTTGTTTTCCCTAACTCTTCTTTGTGATCGTATTGTAACTGACAGGCTTTTGCCTCATATTCTCCTTGTGGAGTATCGCTTTTAAAATGCTCACCACGCAGTATCCACAGATCTAAAAGTGCATTTACAAAACTCAATTCAACCTCGTTTTTTGAGTTCTCAATTTTATGTTTTAATATCTTTTCGCCATCTGAATATATTGCGAGATTTAAATCAGGACAATTATCCTTAACATATAACCAAGGTTCGTATGCAGCATCGTATTTTTTGGCTTTAACAGCTTCGTGAAAAATTGAAAGTTTGGTTTTGCATTCTAATTCAGTTTGAGCATTAATACCGAAACTTAATAGCAAAACCATTGAGAAAATAATAGATTTTAACTTCATGTGTAGTTGATTTATAGTTAGTTATTCAATTAAGCAAGCCACAAAAAATGTACCAAATCAACCAAAAACAAAAAGGCAAGCATAATATTATGCTTGCCTATAAATTTATTCGTACCAAAGGTGGGACTCGAACCCACACGCTATTGCTAGCATCGGATTTTGAATCCGACGTGTCTACCAATTCCACCACTTTGGCCAAAACAGGACAGCAAAAATATAAAATATTTTTCTGCAACCAACTAAAAATAGTGGGTTTTATGCTTTTAGTGAGTGAATAATTTTTCTAACTTTGAACGCATTATATAATCTAACTAACAACGCTTTATAATTACTTTCTCAAATGCCTAATAATATCACAGAAGCCAAGGTTTTTACATGTTCACAAAGCAAAGATTTAGCTGAAGAAATTGCAGCTGCCTACGGAGTTAAATTAGGTAACGTTATTACTTCTACCTACAGTGACGGTGAATTTCAACCATCTTATGAGGAATCAATCAGAGGTACACGTATTTTCATAATTGGCTCTACTCATCCTGGACCAGAAAATTTAATGGAGATGTTGTTGATGATAGATGCTGCAAAACGTGCATCGGCAAGACATATTACTGCTGTTATGCCTTATTTTGGTTGGGCTAGACAAGACAGAAAGGATAAACCAAGAGTGCCAATAGCTGCAAAATTGGTAGCAAAAATGTTAGAAGCTGCTGGTGCAACTCGTATCATTACTATGGATTTGCATGCAGACCAAATACAAGGATTCTTTGAGAAACCTGTGGATCATTTATTCGCTTCAACAATATTTTTACCATATTTAAAAAGTTTGAATCTAGACAATCTAACAATTGCTTCACCAGATATGGGAGGTTCTAAACGTGCTTACGCCTACTCTAAAGCTTTAAAGAGCGACGTTGTAATTTGTTACAAACAACGTGCTAAAGCCAATGTAATATCTCATATGGAACTTATTGGTGATGTTACTGGCAAAAATGTTGTTTTAGTTGATGATATGGTTGACACAGCTGGTACACTTACCAAAGCCGCAGATTTAATGATGGAGCGAGGAGCCAAAAGCGTTAGAGCCATTTGTACACACCCTATTCTATCTGGTAGTGCTTACGATCGATTAGAAAACTCAAAACTCGAAGAATTAATCGTTACCAATTCTATACCTTTAAAACAAGAGAGTAAAAAATTAAGAGTATTAAGTTGCGCTAATTTGTTTGCAGAAGTGATGTACAATGTACACCACAACCAGTCAATTAGTAGTAAATTTGTAATGTAGAACTTTTAATTATTCTCGGTTTTTGGCTATTCAAACCTGAATAAATAAAGAAATTACCGAAATTAGTGTTCTTCTTCCTCAAAAAATAGCACAAAAGGCTAGTATTTCTCTATTATATGTTTAAATTTGCAGCCCTCAAAATGAGGAATTTAAATATTTAATAATTAAACTTTTAAAATGAAATCAATTACAATTAATGGATCTCAAAGAGAAAGCGTAGGCAAATCGTCAACAAAAGCCTTACGTAATGCTGGTCAGGTTCCTTGCGTATTATACGGAGGAGACAAGCCTATTCATTTCTCTGCACCAGAGTTGGCATTCTCTAAACTTGTATACACAGCAAATGCGCATACAGTTGTGATTGCCTTAGATAATGGTGAAGAATTTAATGCTATCATGCAAGACATTCAATTTCACCCAGTAACAGATAGAATTCTTCATATAGATTTCTACCAAATCTTTGAAAACAAAGAGATTACGATGGAAATTCCTGTGCAAATTGTAGGAACTTCTAAAGGTGTATTAAATGGTGGTGTTCTTAGAAGACCTTACCGTAAACTTAGAGTTAAAGCTATACCGTCTAAATTACCAGATTTTATTGAGGTAGATATTACTCCTTTAAAGATTGGAAGCAAGCTTTACATTACTGAGTTAAAAAATGAAGATTATAAATTCTTACATCCAGATAACACGGTTGTTTGTCAGGTGAGACGTAGTAGACTTGCTATTGTTGATGCTGAAGACGAAGATGAAGAAGAGGATGGAGAAACTACAGAAGGTGCAACAGAAGCGCCAGCAGCAGAAGCTCAAGAATAGTTTAAAAACTTTCCAGATATTTAAAAAAGCATTCTTTTACAGAATGCTTTTTTATTTTTACACAAATTTAATAGCATGTGGAAACGCTTAAAAAAGTGGCTTGGTTTTGGCAGTGCCACTATAGAAAATGAAGAAGATCTTATGAAAAAATTCTTAATTGTTGGTTTAGGGAATATTGGAGAAAAATATCATAATACCAGACACAACATTGGTTTTAAAATTTTAGATTATTTAGCTGAAAAAGAGGAAGCTACTTTTGAAACCGTAAAACTTGGAGATGTAACAACTGTAAAAGTTAAAGGAAGAACATTGATACTCCTAAAACCAAGTACTTATATGAACCTCAGTGGTAAAGCAGTAAAATATTGGTTAGAAAAAGAAAAGATTCCTCTTGAAAACCTCCTCGTTATTACTGATGACCTTAACTTACCTTTTGGAACACTTAGACTTAAAACAAAAGGAAGTGATGGTGGGCACAATGGGTTAAAAGACATTCAAGATAAACTACAAACTACAAAGTATAACCGTTTTAGGTTTGGCATTAGTGATACCTTTAGCAAAGGAAGACAAGTTGATTATGTCCTTGGTGAATGGAATGATGAAGAAAACTCAAAGCTGCAAGAACGTCTTAAAATTTCTGGAGAGTTAATTAAATCCTTTGCTCTGGCTGGCGTTAACAATACCATGAATCAATTTAATGGAAAATAAGCTACTTCACTATTAATTTTCTGTTTAATGACCTAACTTTGATAAAACATTAGCAATTACTTTGAAGTCTGAAAAAATCTTAACTATAGGTACGTTTGACGGAGTCCATATTGGTCACCAAAAAATACTAAAGCGCGTAGTTGCTCTAGCTCAGAAAGAGAGTTTGGTTCCAACTGTGTTAACATTGTTTCCGCACCCACGTATGGTACTTCAAAAAGATGATAAAATAAAGCTTCTTAACACTATTGATGAACGTATTCAGCTTCTTAAAAATTTAGGAATCGAAGAAGTTATTGTAAAAGAATTTACCAAAGAATTCGCTAATCTTTCTGCCAGAGACTATATAGAACAAATTCTTGTTGATGAACTTAATACTAAGCAGATTGTGATTGGCTATGATCATCATTTTGGTAAAAATCGGAGTGCCAATATTAATGATCTAAAAATTTTTGCTGAAGAATTCAATTTTAAGGTTGAAGAAATCTCAGCTCAAGAGATTAAAGATGTTACTGTTAGCTCAACAAAGATTAGAAATGCATTAAACAATGGTGATATTGAAATCGCTAATTCTTATTTAGACTATAACTATTATATTTCTGGAGAGGTTGTAAAAGGAAAAAGCATTGGAAGAACTCTAGACTACCCAACAGCAAACATCCATATTAAAGAATCGTATAAGTTAATACCTAGAGATGGTGTGTATATCGTTAAATCTAAAATAGAAGACACTATCGTTTATGGCATGATGAATATAGGCACCAACCCAACTGTTAGTGGAAAAACAAGATCAATAGAGGTTCATTTTTTTGATTTTGATAAAGATATTTATGGTAAAAATTTAAGAGTTGAGTTTTTACATTGGTTACGAAGCGAACAGAAATTCAGAAATCTCGATGCTTTAAAAAAGCAATTAAGTAAAGATATGATTGATGCCTTAGAGCACATAAAAAGAATAAATGCATAAGTTTTTGTTTAAACATATAGACAACTCTGGCCTTATAGTCTTTAGGATTATCTTTGGCCTACTCTGCTTTTTAGAATCTATAGGAGCTATTGTTTTTGGTTGGGTAAAACGCACACTAATTGATCCTGAATTCACCTTTTCATTTATAGGTTTTGAGTGGCTACAACCACTACCTGGCAACTGGATGTATGCCTACTATATCATTATGGGAATTTTTGGGTTACTCATTATGGTAGGCTATAAGTACAGATTTAGTATGTTTATGTTTGCTATAATGTGGACAGCAACCTACCTGATGCAAAAATCTTCCTATAACAATCATTACTACTTGCTCTTCATATTAAGTTTTTTAATGGTGTTGCTACCAGCTAACAGGTATGCCTCTGTAGATGCAAGATTAAATCCTTCAATAAAACGTATTTCAATGCCAGCTTGGTGTAAATGGGTTTTTGTTATTCAATTGTTTATACTTTACACTTATGCCACAATAGCTAAGCTATATCCAGATTGGTTAGACACAACATTTATAAGCTTACTAATGAAGGGTAAGGCAGATTACCCTCTAATTGGCGGTATATTACAACAAGAGTGGCTTCATTATTTTCTCACTTATGGAGGCATTTTGTTTGATGGTTTAATTATTCCAGCTTTGCTATTTAAACCAACACGAAAGTTTGCCTTTTTTGTTTCAATATTCTTTCATTTATTTAATTCAGTTGTTTTACAAATTGGCATTTTCCCTTATTTAGCTTTGGCTTTTAGCCTTTTCTTTTTTGAACCAAAGCTTATCAGAAATATATTTCTTAAGAAGAAAGAATTTTATAACGCACAAGAAGTTATAGTACCAAAATACAGTTCGGTATTTATTAGTGTCTTTGTTGTCTATTTTATCATTCACACAGCACTTCCACTACGTCATCATTATTTTGAAGATGATGTTTTATGGACAGAAGAAGGCCATCGTTTATCTTGGAGAATGATGCTACGAGCCAAAAGCGGCAGAGTATCGTACCGTGTTATTGACGAAGCCACAAACAATGCAATTCCCATAAAACTTGATGATTATCTTACCAAAAAACAACAGCGAGACGCAAGTACAAAACCAGATATCATATGGCAATTTGCACAACATTTAAAACAAGATTTTGCTAAAAAAGGTAAAACGGTTAAAGTATACGTGAGAGCTTACGTTAGTGTTAATGGTAAACGTTTTAAACCATTAATAGATCCAAAAGTAGACCTCGCAAATGAAGAATGGCATCATTTTAAACATCACGATTGGATATTGCCTTCGGCTTCGGCAGATAAACCTTCAAAATAGTTTTTATCTGCTCAAATTCTTATTACTTTTGTTGCCTTATTTTGTACACATTTTAGTGTAGTTTCAAATTTTTAGATATGTTACAAGTTGCTTTTATTAGAGAGAATAAAGACGCTGTTATTAACGGTTTAGCAAAACGAAATATCGATGCTAACGAAATGATTAATGATGTTATTGCTTTTGATGAGGATCGAAGAAACCTTCAGACAAAATTAGATAATACCAAAGCAGAATCTAACGCTTTATCAAAAGAAATTGGTAACTTATTTAAATCTGGCGAAGCTCAAAAAGCCAATGTTTTAAAAGAAAAAACAACGCAGTTAAAAGAGACCGTTAAAACTTTAGAGCAAGAGCTAAATGAAAAAGCAGATGCACTTAATGAGTTATTGTATAAAATTCCTAATGTACCTAACGCAATAGTTCCAGCTGGTAATACAGATGAAGATAACGAAGAAGTGTATCGCGAAGGTAATATCCCAACACTGTTTGAAGGTGCTTTACCACATTGGGAATTAGCCAAAAAGTACGATATCATAGATTTTGAACTTGGTAACAAAATCACTGGTGCTGGCTTTCCTGTTTACAAAGGAAAAGGTGCAAAATTACAACGTGCACTTATCACGTATTTTTTAGATAAAAACACTGAAGCTGGTTATATCGAAATGCAAGTGCCTCACCTAGTAAATGAAGCTTCTGGTTTTGGCACTGGTCAGTTACCAGACAAAGAAGGGCAAATGTATCATGTTACAGGTGACAACTTATATTTAATACCAACAGCAGAAGTTCCTGCAACAAATATCTTTAGAGACACCATTCAAAACGAAGACGATTTACCTAAAGCAATAACAGGCTATACACCTTGTTTTAGACGCGAAGCAGGTAGTTATGGTGCACACGTAAGAGGATTAAATCGTCTGCATCAATTTGATAAAGTTGAAATCCTTAGAATTGAGCATCCATCTAAATCTTACGATGCTTTAGATAGCATGGTAGAGCATGTAAAAGGTATTTTGAAAGAATTAAAATTACCATACAGAATATTACGTTTATGTGGTGGAGATTTAGGATTTACTTCTGCATTAACTTACGACTTTGAAGTATTCTCTACAGCTCAGGACCGTTGGTTAGAAATTTCTTCTGTTTCTAATTTTGAAACTTTCCAGGCCAATCGTTTAAAATTGCGTTTTAAGAATAGTGAAGGTAAGAATGAGTTATGCCACACGCTTAATGGAAGTTCATTAGCATTGCCTAGAGTATTAGCTGGAATTTTAGAAAATTACCAAACAGAAGACGGTATTAAAATCCCTGACGTATTAGTGCCATACGCTGGCTTTGACATGATTTCATAGCCGCTTTCTATCGAAGATTTTGGACATATTTGTTAAAAAAACGTGTTTTTAATCGATTTTTTATGTATTTCTTCGCTTTTTTTGTTTATTTTTATCAAGTTAGCAGTCCAAATCAAGGATTAGCCTAATTATGAAAAATGTAAAACGCATTGTACTACTCATTGCACTGGTTGTTATGGTAAGCAAAGTTTTTTTCTAATTACATAAAGTATTAAAAAAACCACGACAAAGTAATTGAATCATATTTATTACGAATAATGGTTAATAGCACATTTATTTTGCTGGTCAAAATGCCTAAACCCTACGTTTGGGCATTTTTTTATCATAACATTTACAATAACTAGAAACTGCATTTGTTATATTTACAAAAACGCTTTTTGTGAAGAACTACCTATTCTTAATATTGCTTTTTCTTACACTCTCTTTTGCGAGTTCGCAAAACAGCGAAGTGCTAGCTGATAGTTATTACAAAAAAGGGGAGTTTAAAAAAGCACTCGTCATTTATGAAAATCTAAACAAAGAAAAGCCGTATAGTTATAAGTATCTATTCAAACTTATAGACACACATCAGCAACTAGAGCAATTTGATACTGCAGAAAACATCATTATTCAGCGGCTCGAAAAACGCAGAAACCCAACTATGGTAGTAGAGCTAGGCTATAACTATCAGCTTAAAGATAGTTTAGATAGAGCAAAGCTGCTGTACAAAGAAGCTATAGATTACATAGACGAAAACCCAAACTACATTTACAGTGTCGCAAAAAAATTTGAAGACCATTCGCTTTTAGATGAAGCCATACAAGTCTATGACAAAGGTAAAATCTTAACACCAGACAAAAACTACAGCATTCAATTAGCTAGAATTTATGGTGATCAAGGTAATATTGAAAAAATGTTTGAGAACTATATTGAATATATAGCCTACAGACCAAACTACATCAATAATATAAAACGTGCAGTAAGTGATTTCATATCCGAAAACAAGGATAACGAAAACAATATTTTTTTAAGGCGATTATTACTGAAGAAAATTCAGCAAGAACCTAGTCCGTATTGGTATGAATTTCTGAGTTGGTTGTATGTACAAGAGAAAGCTTATAACAAATCTTTTATTCAAGAAAAAGCGTTGTATAAGCGTAATCCTGAAAGTTTAGACCGAATAATTGAACTAGCTGTTACAGCATTAAGTGATAATGATAGTGAAACCTCAAAAGATATTTTTAATTACGTTTTAGAAACCACTCAAGATGCTACTACAGCATTAACAGCGCATCAATATATTCTTGAAATTGATACTCAAAATGCAACATCTAAAAAAGAACTAGATGTTATTGATAAAGCCTACAATAAACTGTTTGACCAATTCGGGAAGTCTGAATTAACCTTACCATTACAATTAGCTTATGGTGAGTTTTTAGCCTTTCACCAAAAGGATACCGAAAGCGCAACATCCTTTTTACGAAAAAGCATGAAACTGAACATTTCAGAATTTCAAGAAGCTAAAGTAAAACTGCTGTTAGCTGATATTTTGGTATTACAAGAACGTTTTAATGAAGCTTTAATCTTTTACTCTCAAATTCAGTTAAGCCTTAAAAACAGTACAATTTCTCAAGAAGCACGATTTAAAGTTGCAAAAACCAGCTACTACAAGGGAGATTTTGATTGGGCAGAATCGCAACTCAAAATTTTAAAATCCTCAACCTCACAACTTATTGCCAACGATGCTTTAGATTTAAAACTCCTAATCTCAGATAACAAGTGGGAAGACAGTACACAAACCGCATTAAAATATTATGCAAAGGCAGATTTACTCGCTTTTCAGAATAAAACGGATGAAGCTATTTCGCTTTTAGACAAAATTTTAGAAGAACATAAAGGTGAAAGTATCATCGACCAAGCTTTATTTCATCAAGCTAAATTGTTCGAAAAGAAAAAGCAATACAATAAAGCTGAAGCTAACTATCTAAAAATTATTGTAGACTACAGAGAAGATATCTTAGCAGACGACGCACATTATTATTTGGCAGAATTATACAATACACATTTAGCCAAACCAGAAGAAGCCAAACAACTTTATGAAAAAATAATCTTCGATTTTGAAGATAGCATTTACTTTATCGAATCTCGAAAAAAGTTTAGGATGTTGAGAGGTGATAGTATAAACTAAATCAAAAAATTCAAAAACTAAATCCCAAAGGTTTATCTTTGGAATTTGGTACTTCAAAATTGAATATTGAATTTATGATCATATACAACGTCACAGTTAACATAGACGATTCCGTTCACGATGAATGGCTAAGTTGGATAAAAGAGCATATTCCACAAGTTTTAGCTACAGGTAAATTTATAGATGCCAAACTCACTAGAGTATTAGTAAAAGAAGACATGGGAGGCACAACCTATTCTGTACAATATAAGGCGCATTCTAGAGAAGCTTTAGATGCGTATTATGCTGAAGATGCCGAGCGTCTAAGAGGCGATGGACTAAAACGGTTTGCAGACAAAATGTTAGCGTTTAGAACCGAATTAGAAGTCATAGATGAGTATTCGGTAAATTTCAATTAAGTTTGTCATTCCTGCTTTGGTCACTGAGCGTAGTCGAAGTGAGGCAGGAATCTTTTTAAATAAATACTTCCGAACCAGTGTCAAATCAAGATCAAGTTAGAGCCAAAAAATACTTAGGGCAACATTTTCTAAGAGATGAAAATATTGCCAAAAAGATTGCAAATACCTTAACACTGCAAGGCTATAAGGACGTACTAGAAATTGGCCCAGGAATGGGTGTATTAACCAAATATCTTCTCAAAAAAGATATTAAAACTCACGTTATTGAGATTGACACAGAATCTGTTGAATACCTTAAAAACAACTACCTTAACCTTTCAGACAGAATCTACGAAAAGGATTTTTTAAAGTACGATTTAACCAAAGTTTTTAAAGATCAACCTTTTGCTATCATTGGTAATTTTCCATACAACATATCGTCTCAAATAGTTTTTAAAACCTTAGAGATGCGTCATCAAATACCAGAATTTTCAGGTATGTTTCAAAAGGAAGTTGCACAGCGTATTTGTTCTAAAGAAGGTTCTAAAATCTATGGTATTCTATCGGTTCTAACACAAGCATTTTATGATGCTGAGTATTTATTTACAGTACCTCCTTCAGTATTTAATCCACCACCAAAGGTAGATTCTGGTGTGCTTTTATTAAAACGAAAAGAAAGTTTCACATTGCCTTGTGATGAAGCTTTGTTCTTTAAAGTCGTGAAAACAGGTTTTCAGCAACGTAGAAAAACATTGCGCAATAGTTTAAAAACTTTCAATCTTTCCGATAATTTAAAAGCAAATACTATCTTTGGGCAGCGACCAGAGCAATTGAGTGTTTTACAATTTATTGAGCTGACTTCGCTTATTGAAAACGACCAAAATTAAGTTTTACGTCATTTCGAGTGATTTCAAAATATAAATTTTGAAATTGTATCGAGAAACATAAAAAACAAGTGGAAGAAACTCAAGATAACATACAATTTCAACTCACAGATGAGCTTATTGAAAAAGTAGAAGTCCTGGTTGAAGACAAAAACGACAAGGAACTCAAATCGCTTTTAAATGAGTTTCACTACGCTGATATTGCAGAAATTCTTGATGAATTAGATCTTGATGATGCGCTTTATGTTATAAAACTGCTCGATTCAGAGACCACCTCTGATGTTTTAATGGAACTTGATGAGGACAATCGTGAGAAGGTTTTAAAAAATCTTTCGGCTAAAGAAATCGCCGAAGAGATTGAAGAGTTAGATACCGATGATGCCGCAGATATTATTTCAGAACTTCCTGAAGAACGACAAGAAGCTGTAATCTCTCAAATTGAAGACGAAGCCCATAAGGCAGAGATTAAAGAACTTCTAACCTACGATGACGATACAGCTGGTGGATTAATGGCTAAAGAACTTGTAAAAGTTTATGAAACCTGGACCGTTGCTGGTTGCTTACGTCGCATCAGAGGACAAGCCAAGGAAGTTACTCGTGTACATTCTATTTATGTTGTTAATAAAGAAGAAAAGTTAATTGGTCGCTTATCACTCAAAGATTTAATTGTTGCAAAGAGTGACCAAAAGATTGCAGATATCGCAAAAGACAATGTAGATTACGTTAACGTAAAAGATGATGCTGAAGATGTGGCAAGAGTCATGGCAAAATACGATTTGGAAGCCATTCCTGTAGTTGATGACAACCAAACACTTTTAGGTAGAATTACCATTGACGATATCGTTGATGTCTTAAAAGAAGAAGCAGACAAAGATTACCAATTAGCAGCAGGTATTACCCAAGATGTAGATTCTGATGACAGCATTTTTGAACTCACTAGAGCACGTTTACCTTGGCTTTTTTTAGGTTTAGTTGGTGGTGTTGGCGCTTTTTTAATAATGGAAGGATTTCAAGAAGCCTTTAGCAAGTATGCTGTTTTGTTCTTTTTCACACCACTTATTGCGGCAATGGCTGGCAATGTTGGCGTACAATCTAGCGCAATCATTGTACAAGGTCTTGCCAATGACGATGTAAAAGGAAGCGTCAACAAACGCTTAATAAAAGAAATGCTGCTTGCAGCACTAAACGGAACTATTTTGGCTTTGTTCCTTTTTATTTTTGTTTGGATTACCAAAGGAGAATTTAATACAGCTTTAGCTATCTCAGTATCTTTAATTGCTGTAATAATTGTTGCCGGATTGATTGGAACATTTGTCCCTCTGTTTCTAGACAAAAGAGGCATAGATCCTGCTATTGCAACAGGACCATTTATTACCACTAGCAACGATATTTTTGGAATCCTAATATATTTCTGGATTGCCAAATTGATTTTGGGCATCTAATTATAGCTGCTTTCGTAACTTTACTAAATGAAAGCGATAAACATCAAAGAAAAATTTTCAAAATTCAATAAAAACTGGCATCCACATCAGATAGCTGTAGTGGATGATATGCAAGTGATTCTGGCTAAATTAAAAGGTGAATTTGTTTGGCATAGCCATGAAGATGAAGATGAATTATTTCAAGTTATTAAAGGCACATTATATATGCAATTTAGAGATCGCACTGAAGTCATTAAAGAAGGCGAATTAATTGTTGTACCAAAAGGAGTAGAACATAATCCTTGTACGAAAAATGATGAAGAGGTACACGTATTGCTTTTTGAAAAACGAAGTACAGCCCATACAGGAACCATAAAACACGAAAAGACGCAAACGTATTATCCGAAAATATAAGTTTTACATCTCTACACTAAAAAAAGATTCTGAAACTAGTTCAGAATGCCAACTATGAAGATTCTCCATTTAGACAAAAACCATCCTCTACTTTTAAATCAGCTGAATGATTTAGGGTTTACCAATCACGAAGATTATACGCCATCAAAATCAGAAATTGAAGCTAAAATTGAAGCCTATGATGGCATTATTATAAGAAGTCGGTTTACCATTGACCAACAATTTTTAAATGCAGCTACAAATCTTAAATTCATAGGTCGTGTTGGTGCTGGTTTAGAAAATATTGACTGTGATTATGCTGAAAAAAAAGGCGTATATTTAATTTCTGCACCTGAAGGCAATAGAAATGCTGTTGGCGAGCATGCCTTAGGAATGCTCTTATCACTATTTAATAAATTGAATAAAGCAAATAATGAAGTAAGGCAAGGCAAATGGCTAAGGGAAGCCAATAGAGGCATAGAGCTCGATGGTAAAACAGTTGGCTTAATTGGCTATGGTAACATGGGTAAAGCCTTTGCAAAAAAGCTTAGAGGTTTTGATGTAGAAGTGCTTTGTTATGATATTAAACCCAATGTTGGTGATGAGAATGCTGTCCAAATATCGCTTAGCGACCTTCAGGAAAAAGCAGATGTATTAAGCCTACATACACCACAAACTGAATTAACGATAAACATGGTAAATTCAGAATTCATCAATAAATTTAAAAAGCAGTTCTGGCTCATCAATACCGCTCGTGGTAAAAGTGTTGTAACAGCAGATTTGGTTAACGCTCTAAAAACTGGTAAAATCCTAGGTGCTGGATTAGATGTTTTAGAATACGAAAAATCGTCTTTTGAAAACCTCTTTACGTCTAGCAAAATGCCAGCAGCCTTTGAATATCTTATTAATGCAGAAAATGTACTTCTAACACCTCACGTAGCAGGCTGGACTATTGAGAGCAATATTAAACTTGCACAGACCATCGTAAATAAAATTAAAGCGAAATTTTGCTAATTTAGAGGATTACTAAATCCATCAAATTATGCAATACGACGCAACATCACCAGAAGATTATATAAGTCAGGTACCAGAAGAACGACAAGACACACTCAAAAAACTTCGTAAGGTTATAAGGGATAATTTACCTAAAGGTTTTGAAGAGGGTATGCAATACAAAATGATTGGCTACTATGTACCGCACTCGGTTTATCCAGATGGTTACCATTGTGATCCTAAAACACCTTTGCCATTTATGAGTTTTGCTTCACAAAAAAACTCTATAAACTTATACCACATGGGCATTTATGCTAAAAAAGAATTACTTAATTGGTTTGTTAGTGAATATCCTAAGCATTGTAATCGCAAACTGGATATGGGTAAAAGTTGTATTCGGTTTAAAAAAATGGATGAGATACCTTTTGAGCTCATTGGTGAACTTACTAAAAAGATGAGCAGTGAAGAATGGATAGATATTTATGAATCAGCCTTAAAGAAAAAATAAAAGTATAACTTAAAAAGAGTTCTGCCTACGCAGTAAATGAATATGAAAAAACGAGTAACAGGAATTGGTGGATTATTTTTCAAAACAAAAGATCCGCAAGCCTCAAGAGATTGGTATAAAAAACACTTAGGTTTTAATACTGACACCTATGGTTGTACGTTTTGGTGGAAAGACCAAGATGGTAACGATTGTTCTACACAATGGAGTCCTTTTACTGAGGACACAAAATATTATGAGCCTTCTAAAAAAGACTTTATGTTTAATTATAGAGTCGAAAATTTAAAAGAACTATTAGTAACTTTAAAAGAAGAAGGTGTCACAATAATAGGCGAAATGGAAGAATACGACTATGGAAAATTTGGCTGGATTCTAGATAATGATGGCAACAAAATAGAACTTTGGGAGCCAGTAGACCAAGCATTTAAATAATCTGTAACAATTTTACACATTCTTCAACATATAATTACTAAAATCATTGACAATGACTGAAGAAAACAAAAACTTAGAAGACAAAGCAAAGGATGCTGTAGAACAGGCTAAAGAAACCGTTAATGAAAACACAGGTTCTACTTCTAAAAAAGTAAAAGACTTAAAGGAAAGCGCTTCTGAAGCTTTAGATTCTGCTAAGGAAAAAGCGGGAGAATTTGCAGATGACGCTAAAGAAATGCTTAGTAAAGCTAAAGACAAGGCTACAGATTTTATTAATGAAGATGCCAAAGAAATGTATAGCAATGCTAAAGAGAAGGTCTCTGAGTTTACAGAAGAAGCTGGAGAGAAATTAGATGAATTTGCTGATGAAGCTGAAGAAAAATTAGAAGACTTGGCAGAAGATGCTAAAGAAACTTTTAACGAGGCTAAAGAAAAAACTAAAGGATTTTTTAGCAAACTATTCGGAAAAAAGTAAACACTTTTTTCACTAACTTTATAATCTAACCAAAACATAAAACACTATGTCAGAAGAAAATAAAGATTTAGGAGACGAGCTTAACGACATGATTGGCGATGCTAAAGACAGTGCAAAAAAAGCTGGTGAAAAGATAAGTCAGAAGACCAGTGAATTTGCAGACGATGCAAAAGAACTTGCCAATGAAGCTAAAGAAAAAGCCTCTGAGTTTACAAATGAAGCTAAAGAGGTTTTAAGTGACGGTAAAAATGTAGCAATTATTGCACATATTACTCTTATAGGCTGGATTATTGCTATTATAATGAACGGTAGCAACAAAACCGAGCTTGGGTCCTTTTATATAAGGCAAGTCTTAGGTATTATGCTTCTTGCTCTAGTACTTGGTCTTATACCAATTATTAACTTTTTTGCTTGGATATTACCATTTGCCATGTGGATTATGAGCTTAATAGGTTCATTAAGTGGAGAAAAAAAACCTGTCTTTTTGTTAGGTGAACAATTTCAAGATTGGTTTAAAGGTCTTTAAAAATAAAAACCCAGAAAATTAGTTCTGGGTTTATTTTTTTGTGTTTAAATCATAATCCAAAGGTAAGGTATCGCCCAGTCGTTGAGTTCCCATAGCGCCATTAAAGTAAAGTCCTTTTAAAGCCGAATGGTTTCCATACTCATCAACCAAAAAACTATCTACATAGACTACCATATCGCTCCGTTCTTTTCTATTATATAGGATAGTTACTTTTTGTTTTAATGAAATCTCCTTAAGTCCTGTATCATCTTTAGCTTCAATTCTAAAATACTTATAGGCTTCTACTCTAAAACCTTTGTAATAAATCTCGTAACCTTCTTCTGTTAATTTTTCATGAAATAATGCACGCATAAAGTGCTGTACAGAACCTTTAAAAACTTTCTTACGAGTTCGCTTTGTGCTCTTCTTATTAGCTTTTTCTAAATCTTTATAAAAAGATGTGCCAGCATAAGCAACCCTATCCAAAGCAAATTCTTGTTTTTCTAAATCAGCATAACGATATTGAACTTCAAAATCTATCATATCATAGGAGATTTGATATTGTAGTGCTTTGTTCTTAATTATTATTGGTACTTCAGCATTTGCATACAACGTTTTTCTCTTTTTATCGTAGCGTAAGATGATATCGTTCTCATTTAAAATTTTACAAGATTTACCATACTTTGAAGTTCCTAAAAACTCTTTTCTAAATAATTTAAGCTTTTGTTTTCTGGTTAAACCATCATCAAAGTCTATAAAAACTTCATCTAGACTTACATCTGTAGGCTTCAGCTTTATTAAAATATTCTTTTTGGTTCTATAATCTGAAATAACCTCCTTTTCGTAACCTAAATAAGAAATTACCAATGGAGATTGTATAGCATCTGAATAACTTATAGAAAATTGTCCTTCAACATCAGTGGTAGTACCAATAGTAGTGTTGTCAAAATAAACGGCAACGGTTTCTAAAGGTTTATTGGTGGAAGCATCTAAAATAGTACCTGTTAATGTTTGGGATAAACAAATAATTGGGAATAACAGAAAAAATAGAACTCTACTTATCATGATTATCCATGAATTTACGTTCTAGCTCAGCTTGAAATTCTTCCATAACAGGTCTTACTGTACTTTCTGGTAAATCTGCAATCTTAATATACATTAATCCATCAACAGCATTATTAAACAATGGATCTACATTAAAAGCTACAATCTTAGCATTTTGCTTAATGTATTTTTTTAGTAATACTGGTAGACGCAATGCTCCTGGCTCCACTTCATCAATTAGCTTATCGAGTTTATTTAAATCGGCTTCAGCTTCGTCAAAAACAAACTCTTTATCTGCATCTTTAAGCTTTACTTTAAATTCTTTTTTAGGATGTACATATTGAGCTACGTAAGGATCGTAGTAATGCGATTTCATAAACTCAATCATCAAACTTTTAGAAAAGTTTGAAAATTGATTACTAATACTTACTCCACCTATTAAATATTTATGCTCTGGGAAACGCAATGTGGTGTGTACGATACCTTTCCAAAGCAAGAATAAAGGCATTGGTTTTTGTTGGTATTCTTTTATGATAAAAGCACGACCCATTTCTATAGATTGACTCATCATTTTATACAGCTCTGGTTCAAAACGAAATAAATCCTGCAGGTAGAATCCATCAATGCCGTAGCGTTCAAAAATCTGAGAGCCCAATCCCATTCTGTAGGCACCAGCAACTATATTTTTATCATTATCCCACAAAAACATATGGTGATAATACGTGTCAAACTTATCTAAATCTGTGGCTTCGTTTGTACCTTCACCAACTTCTCTAAAGGTAATTTCTCTTAGCCTACCAAGCTCGCTTAAAATATTAGGCATGTCATTAGCAGAGGCTAAAAACACTTCATAATTTTTGCTCGCCAACAATCTGCAATTTTTATCTCTAAGGTTTTCCACCTCAGCAACCATAAGTTCTGTATCAATTGGAGTTATAATACGTTTCGGCGGTTTTGGTACTTTTACGGTAGATTTAATGTTATCTAAAATCTTAGGTTTATCCTCAAAAGTTTTAGACAACATATATGTTTTTCGTCTTAAGAAATCCGTGAAATCATTAAGTGTTTCGTGTTCTTTTTGATCATTAACTGAAATTGGCTTTCCTATTCTAACATTAATAGTTCTTCGTTTTTGAGTCAATAATTCTGAAGGCAACTTAGCCGTTCTTAACGTATCACTAATTTTTGAAAGCCTATAAAACAATCTACTGTTCTTAGCATGAAAATAAATTGGAACAACTGGTACTTCAGCCTTTTTTATGAGTTTCATTGCGGCTTCTTCCCAAGGCTTATCAACTACTAACTTACCGTCTCTGTAAGTAGAAACTTCACCTGCAGGAAATACACCTAATGGGTGTCCGTTACGTAAATGCATTATTGCATTTTTAAAACCTGTTATGCTACTTTTTGCGTCCTTTCTATCTTCAAAAGGGTTAACAGGCATAATGTAAGGCTTTAATGGTTCTATTCGGTGTAGTAAAAAATTGGCAATGATTTTAAAATCGCTACGCTGTTCTATCATTAACTTTAAAAGTAAAATGCCATCTATACCTCCTAAAGGATGGTTAGAAATTGTAATGTAAGCTCCGTCTTTAGGGAGACGCTTTAGATCTTCTTCGGGAATTTCAAACTTAATTTGAAAATCATCTAACAATGCATTTAAAAAATCCAATTCAGATAGGTGCTTGTTTCGCTTGTATATCCTATTTATGGTAGATATTTTAAGTACCTTCATAAGTATCCATCCAAAGAATGTACCCAGAAAACCATACTTGTCTGCATTGATAGCTTTTGCAACTTCTTTTGCGGTTACTAATCCCATATCAGATGATTTCCTCATAAAACAAATGTAGTAAATGTTATTTAGTTACGATTTGAACAGTTTCTCGTGTTAATTGTTTCAATAACACAGTTTTATCTTTTTCAAGCTCTTTAATGGCTTCCTCATTATAATGCCTAATAGTGTAAAGACTAACATCATCGTGACATGTTACATTAAATTTTGCCTTTAGATGCTGTAACAACTTATCACGATTATTGTAAATATTATCTATGCAAACTGAAAAACTTATCGCTGAGTTCTGAATGACATCTACCTTCATCTTATAAAGGTGTAGCAAACTGAAAATCTCACTAATATTTTCTTCAACGATATAAGAAAAGTCTAAAGATGATAATGAAATTAAAATCTGATTCTTCTTAACTATAAAACAAGGTACTTCTGGTTCTATGGCTTTTCCTTTACTTACACAAGTGCCTTCTGCTTTTGGGTTTAAAAACGATTTTACATACAGCGGAATTTCCTTTTGCTGTAGTGGTTGCAAGGTCTTTGGATGAATTACTGATGCACCATAGAATGCCAACTCAATCGCTTCTCTGTAAGAAATTTGATTTAGTAACTGAGCATTTTCAAAATAACGTGGATCTGCATTTAAAACTCCAGGAACATCTTTCCAGATGGTAACACTGTTAGCATTAAGGCAATAGGCAAAAATTGCTGCAGTATAATCACTTCCTTCTCTTCCTAAGGTTGTTGTAAAATTATTAGAGTCGCTACCCAAAAACCCTTGTGTAATATTAAGTACTGATTTATTAAATTTTGAAGAAATATATTGTTGCGTTTCGTCCCAATTTACATTGGCACGTCTGTAATAATTATCTGTTTTAATATATTCTCTTACATCTAGCCATTTATTTTTTAATCCTATCTCATTTAGGTAATAGCTGATTATTGTGGTAGATATTAACTCACCAAAACCAATAGTTTGGTCATATACATAATTGTAATCTGGCGATTTATTGCTTTTAAAAAACAGATTCAATTCATCAAAAAGAGCTTTTACAGCTGTGAACACCTCATGACGTTCATTATCAAATAAATCTAACAGAATTTCATTATGATATTTTATAACATCGTGGATAGAACTTTGTAATTCCCCTTTGTTTTCAAAGTAATTTTTGATGACAACTTCCATGGCATTGGTTGTTTTTCCCATAGCAGAAACAACCACTAACGTATTTTCATAACCAGTTTCCTTTAAAACTGAAGCAAGGTTTTTTACTCCTTCAGCATCTTTTACCGAAGCTCCACCAAATTTATAAACGCGCATCACAATTTTTTAAATAGTTTTCTATTCCTTTTTCATCTAATTGAACAACATCCCAATCTCGCATCACATTCGCTCCTTTCTTTTCATAGAAATTTATTGCTGGCTCATTCCAATCCAGAACCTCCCAACTAATGCGCTTTACTCCTAAAGATTTACCGTATGCTACAACTTTATCTAATAGTCGGGTTCCTAAATTTTTTCCTCTTTGGGATTGGCTCACAATTAAATCCTCTAAGTGTAATACTTCTCCCTTCCATGTGGAGTATCTTTTGTATACCAAAGCCATACCTTCTATCCTATTATCAACTTCTATAACAAAACAGGTAAACTTCGGATTGTCTCCAAATCCATCTGACTCTAACATCTCTTGAGTTACCTCTACCGCATCTGGTTCTTTCTCAAATACAGCCAATTCGTTAATGAGTTCTAGTACTCTTGGCATGTCGGTTTTTTTGGCGAGTCTTGGTTGGTTCATTTTTCTAAAATAGTGAACTCAAATATAGTTTAAAATTCATTCTTTAATTTCATGCTTATTTCTAAAAAAATACACTTTATCAAATTCTTAACGAGTTTAATCTACGAAAACGTTTTAGTTTATTAAAAAATGCGATATTTGTTGCAATTAACCAATATATCGCTTCATGTCTCAACGCAATCAAACTCTTGGTGAGTTTATTATTGAAAATCAAGCCTCCTTCAAATACACATCTGGTGAACTTTCTCGACTTATTAATTCTATTAGATTAGCTGCTAAAGTGGTAAATCACGAAGTTAACAAAGCTGGTTTAGTAGATATTATTGGTGCAGCTGGCGACACCAATATACAAGGTGAAGACCAACAGAAATTAGATGTTTATGCTAATGAGAAATTTATACAAACCATGACCAATAGAAATATTGTTTGTGGTATTGCTAGTGAAGAAGAGGACGATTTTATATCCATTAATAGTCAAGACGAAAACCACCAGAATAAGTATGTGGTTTTAATTGATCCTTTGGACGGTTCGTCAAATATAGATGTTAACGTATCTGTTGGTACAATTTTTTCGGTTTACAGGAGAGTTACGCCTGTCGGTACGCCTGTTCAAATGGAGGATTTTCTTCAAAAAGGCAATCAGCAAGTAGCTGCAGGATATATTATTTATGGTACTTCTACAATGTTGGTATACACTACAGGACATGGTGTTAATGGCTTTACCTTAAACCCAGCAATAGGTTCTTATTACTTATCGCATCCAAATATGCAATTCCCAGAAGATGGAAGAATCTATTCTGTTAACGAAGGAAATTACATTCATTTTCCAAAGGGTATAAAAGATTATATAAAATATTGCCAGATGGAAGAAGGCGACAGACCTTACACAAGTCGTTACATAGGGTCATTGGTTTCAGACTTTCATCGAAATATGATAAAAGGTGGTATATATATGTATCCTAAAAGCTCTAAGGCCAGTGACGGAAAGCTAAGATTGCTATACGAATGTAATCCCATGGCTTTTTTAGCAGAACAAGCTAATGGAAAAGCCAGTGACGGTTTCAACAGAATTTTAGATATACAACCTACAGAATTACACCAACGTGTACCTTTTATTTGTGGTAGTAAAAATATGGTTGAAAAAGCAGAAGAATTTATGCAAAAAGCAGAATAAAAAAAGCGAACATGGTCACTGAACGCAGTCGAAGTGTTGTTCGCTTGTATTTTTTTGTTGAATCTAACTTATTGATTCATTTTCTTCATCTTTTCTGTAAACTCGTCTAAGTCTACCTCATAATGTACCAATGTTAGAGCTTTATCAGCAATATATTTTACGTTATCTGGATTGAAACCTAACCCTATACAAAGTTTCTCTAATAAACTTACTTGGTTTGGTCCTTCTATGTGATCAGCCCATACCATACGTGCCAAATCATATAAACGTTCTAAACGTCTGTCGTAAGATGTAGGAGGGTTTATTGGATGTCTTAGATAATCTTTAAGTATAGTTTTATAATCTATTTCACTAATTTCTAAACGAATAGCAAGTCGGTCTAAAAACTCTTTTTCTGCGTCGTTAATAACACCATCACTCATAGCTACTCTAACAATAGCAGCAAAATGATCCTCATTTCGCTTTTTAAAACCACTATCAAATAAATCTGAAATTGACATAATCTGTATTTTTATATGCCTGCAAATATATACTAAACCTTAAGGTAATAAAATGAAAATCTAAAGATTTTTCAATTGCTATTCAGTGAATATTATCATTACATATTTTCATAAAATTTCATCTCTTTTATTTGTTTTAGATTTAAAATAATAAGTTTGTTATTCATAGATTCTCATCTTATTATGAATACCAAATATCTAAAAGAGACGTATTATTTCGATTATAAAAGCCCTCAAATTCAAAACTTAATTGAAGATGCTCGCCTCTTAACTTCAGATCAGAAAAAAATAGAAAATCTATATCTTAAAGTTAGGGATGCATGGCGTTATAGTCCTTTTGAAATAGGGCTAACTGAAGAGCATTATAAAGCCAGTAATATTGCAAAAAAACAACAAGCACATTGCATAGATAAAGCAATTTTACTTGTAGCAGGACTACGTGCATTAAATATTCCTGCAAGATTGCGATTGGCAAAAGTTTCTAACCATATTGCTACTGAACGCTTAGAGGCAAAACTAGGCACTAACGAGCTTGCGCCTCACGGTTTGGTAGATGTATTTCTCAACGGTCAATGGAAAAAATGCTCACCTGCTTTCAACAAAGAGCTTTGCGTAATGTATAATGTAGATGTGTTAGATTTTGATGGTACGGAAGATTCTGTGCTACAAGAGTACAACAAGGATAGTGATAAATTTATGACCTACCTAGAAGATTACGGTCACTTTGAAGATGTACCTCTAGACTATATTAAATCTATTTTTAAAGACAATTATCCTGAGCTTTACAACACTTACTTAAACGCTACAGACATCAAATTTTAAAGATTTTTTTAGTTAAAACATGCGTATATTTGCACCTCACTAAAAAATAAAGCATCTAGTGAGCAAAACCCTTATCTCGCAAACCTTCGCACAGACTTTGCAACTGCAAAATCTGCAAAATGCTATTGCCCAAACTCAACCCTTCGACAACGCTCAGGGTAAGCAAACACATCTAAAAGGTCTCGTAGGCTCATCGTTTTCTATTGTTGTTTCAGAGGTTTTTAAGTCTACTGAAAAACCGTTTTTACTCATCTTTGATGATAAAGAAGAAGCTGCCTATTACCTCAACGATTTAGAACAACTTATCAACGACAAAGATGTTTTATTCTATCCTGGCAGTTATAGAAGACCATACCAAATAGAGGAAACCAATAATGCCAATGTACTTTTAAGAGCAGAGGTGCTTAACCGCATCAATTCTCGCAAAAAGCCTTGTATTATTGTTACCTATCCTGATGCGCTTTTTGAAAAAGTAGTAACCAAAAAAGAATTAGAAAAAAACACTTTAAAGATTGCTGTAGGTAATGAATTGAGTATCGATTTTGTAAACGAAGTTCTTTTTGAATACAAATTTAAGCGTGTTGATTTTGTCACAGAACCAGGCGAGTTTTCTGTAAGAGGAGGAATCATCGATGTCTTTTCGTTTTCGCATGATGAACCTTACCGAATTGAGTTTTTTGGAGATGAAGTGGATAGTATTAGAACTTTTGATGTAGAAACACAACTTTCTACTGAGCGAATTAAAAAAGTTAGCATCATTCCAAATGTTGCTAACAAGCAAATTGCAGAGCAGCGAGAAAGCTTTTTAAAATATATTTCCAACAAGACGGTTTTATTTGCTAAAAACCCATCATTTATTTTTTCTAAAATTGATGAATTTTTTGAGAAAGCAGAAGACACTTTCAAAAACCTATCCTCAGAAATTAAGCACGCAGTTCCTGAAGAATTGTTTTGTAATTCAGAATTACTCAAACGACAATTTTTAGAATATATCTTGGTTGAGTTTGGTACTTCACCTTTCTTTAGCAAAGAGAATATCGTTTTCAACACCAAGCCTCAACCATCATTTAACAAACAGTTTAATCTATTAATTGAAGACTTAAATGAAAATCATGCTAACGGTATTACCAGTTATATAGCATGTGTAAGTGAGCAGCAGGCCAAACGTTTTCATGATATTTTTGATGATGCCGAACAAGAAGAAATTCATTATAAAACAGTCGTATTATCGCTTTATCAAGGTTTTATAGATCTCGACAATAAAATTGCGGTTTACACAGACCATCAGATTTTTGATCGTTATCATAAATTTCATCTAAAAAACGGTTACGCCAAAAAGCAAGCCATTACACTTAAGGAGCTCACTAACTTAGAGGTTGGAGATTATGTTACGCACATAGACCACGGCATTGGAAGATTTGGTGGACTTCAAAAAATAGATGTAGAAGGCAAAAAGCAAGAAGCCATAAAATTGGTTTATGGAGAGCGCGATGTGCTGTATTTAAGTATACATTCTTTACACAAAATCACCAAGTTTAATGGTAAAGACGGTAAACCACCTAAGGTTTATAAACTAGGAAGTAAAGCTTGGAAAACACTTAAGCAAAAAACTAAATCTCGTGTTAAGGAAATAGCCTTTAACCTTATAAAACTTTACGCCAAACGTAAGTTAAAGAAGGGCTTTCAGTATGCACCAGACAGTCACATGCAGTTAGAGTTAGAAGCTTCATTTATTTATGAAGATACTCCAGACCAAGTGTCGTCTACTGCAGATATAAAAGCAGACATGGAAAGCGAACGACCAATGGATCGTTTAGTTTGTGGCGATGTCGGTTTTGGTAAAACTGAAGTTGCCATAAGAGCTGCTTTTAAAGCGGTAGATAATGGTAAACAGGTTGCGGTTTTAGTACCTACAACTATATTAGCTTATCAACATTACAGAACATTTAAAGAACGTTTAAAAGATTTTCCTGTAACGGTAGATTATGTGAACCGTTTTAGAACAGCTAAGGAAAAACGAGAAACTTTAGAAAATCTAAAAAAAGGTGGTTTAGATATCATTATTGGTACGCATCAACTTGCTAATAAAACTGTAAAATTTAAGGATTTAGGACTGCTCATCGTTGACGAAGAGCAAAAGTTTGGTGTTGCAGTAAAGGAAAAGTTAAAGACTATTAAAGAAAATGTTGATGTACTCACACTAACAGCAACACCTATTCCGCGTACATTGCAATTTAGTTTAATGGCTGCAAGAGATCTATCGGTTATTACGACTCCTCCACCAAATCGCTACCCTATAGAAAGTCACGTTATTCGTTTTAATGAAGAAACCATAAGAGATGCTATAAGTTATGAGATTCAGCGAGGTGGACAAGTGTTTTTTATTCATAATCGTATAGAGAATATTAAAGAAGTGGCTGGTATGATTCAACGTTTGGTGCCAGATGCCAAAATTGCTATTGGCCATGGTCAGCTCGATGGCAAAAAGCTGGAACAATTGATGCTGGCTTTCATGAATGGCGAATTTGATGTTTTAGTGAGTACTACTATCGTGGAAAGTGGTTTAGATGTCCCTAATGCCAATACTATTTTTATCAACAATGCCAATAATTTTGGGTTGAGTGACTTGCACCAAATGCGTGGTCGTGTTGGTCGAAGTAATAAAAAAGCATTTTGTTATTTTATTACACCAGAGTATTCTGCTATGACTACCGATGCACGTAAACGTATACAAGCACTCGAACAATTTACTGAACTAGGTAGCGGCTTTAATATTTCTATGAAGGATTTAGAAATACGTGGTGCAGGAGATTTACTTGGTGGTGAGCAAAGTGGTTTTATCAATGATATTGGGTTTGATACGTACCAAAAAATATTAAATGAAGCCATTGAAGAGCTTAAAGAATCTGAATTTGCGGATTTATACAAAGATGACGGCAAACCAAAACAATACGTTAAGGATATTACCATAGACACCGATTTTGAGTTACTATTCCCAGACGACTACGTCAACAGTATCACAGAACGCTTAAATCTGTACACCAAACTTAATGAGATAAAAACAGAAGAAGAATTACAGAAATTTGAGTCTGAAATTATAGACCGATTTGGTGAATTGCCAACGCAAGTTCAAGATTTGTTTGATAGCGTTCGTTTAAAATGGATTGCTACAAAGATGGGACTTGAAAAGGTCATTATGAAAAAAGGTAAATTAATCGGTTACTTTATTCAAGATCAGCAAAGTAAATTTTACCAAAGTAATGACTTTAGTAGAGTTTTACAGTTTGTACAAATGAATGCCTCAAAATGCAAAATGAAAGAAAAGCAAACCAGAAATGGTTTAAGATTATTAATTACTTTTGAGAAGATAAACACGGTTTCTTCTGCGTTACATGCATTGCAACCCATTATGGCTTAATTATTGGAGTTGTTTTTTGCAACAAAATTTTAAATCTAATTATGAAAAGACTAGCTACGATTCTATTGATTCTTCCTCTTTTAGCTTTTGGACAAAGCGTTAAAGGTACATTTTCACCATCCGAAGATTTTACACATGCATTCTTATATGAGGCTACTCCAGAAGGAGCTAATTACGTAAGTCATGGCGAATTAAATGACGAGGGACAATTTGAAATTAAAATAGATTCTAGTGCTGCGCCAGGTATTTATAAAATCGTTTATGCAATTCCGCCAGAAGAAAATAACTTTGATTTTATCTATGATGGCAAAGAAACTGTGGCTTTTAATTTCAGCCAAGAAAACGGTGTAGAATTTACAGAGTCAGAAGAAAATAAACTTTGGACGTCGTACCTAAAAAGTATGGATATGGTTAATCAAACCATTGCTAATTATTACGAAAAAGATGGCAAGGACAAAGAAGGTTTTAAGTCGGTTTTTAATGTTTTAAAAGAAACACAAACCAATTATGAAACCTCTTCTCAAGGCAAGTTAGTTTCGGCTTTTATTATGGCTAACAGGCCTTATATTCCTGCTGAATATGAAGATTTTAACACCTATTCTAAAAATGTAAAAAACAACTATTTCAGTCAAATAGACTTCAGCAACTATATTTTACAAAGCTCTACATTTTTGATAGATCGTGTTGTGTCTTATGTATTTAACATGGTAGAAAACCCTACAAACGAGACTTACATAACTTTAATAGACGATGTTGCTAGTGCCATAGATAGCAAAGATTTGAATATAAAAACGTATCTATTAGAAATAATATGGCAACGCTTTGTATCGCAAGAAAATCATAACGTTGCTAATTATATTACCGATAAGCATTTATTAGATTTAGCCAATCAAACAGGTAATAAAGTATTGGCAGAAACTATAAGTTCTTACAAGAACACGTCTATTGGTACTAAAGCTCCAAATTTTGAAATTGTTTCTTCAGAAACTACGACAAGCCTTCACGATCTTAAAGGATCTGAATACTATTTACTTGTATTTTGGAGTAGCGGTTGTGGGCATTGCCTTAATGAACTTCCAAAAGTCAAAGAATTAATAGCTGATAAAAGCAACCTAAAAGTTGTTGCATTTGGTTTGGAAGAAGAGCCATCTAAATGGACAGAAGAGATAAAAAAGTATCCGAATTATATTCATAACATAGGATTGGGCAAATGGGACAACCCAATTGTAAAAACCTATGGAATTGCAGCTACTCCAATGTATTTTTTATTAAGCAGTGACAAGATTATTATGTCTAAACCTTATTCTTTCAAGGATTTAGAGGTGGTTTTGAAAGAATTGTAAATTATGATTAAACACTAAATCTTTCAGAATTGCTCAAGTTCAAAATAAAGAAAACGCTCAGCCAACAACTATCGACTGAGCGTTTTGAAACTAAATAACCAACCAAAATTTAGCTTCTTGTATTTTCTCTAGGGTTATCTACCTTAGGTGTTTTTTGTTTACGCTTTTTAGGCATTTCTTCTTTCTTTGTAATGTTACCTTGCGCATCAGAACTTCTATAGTATGCTATATATCCTCTACCTTCAAACTCATATACCGTTCCAGAATTTGGATGATATAGTTCTATAGTTCCATCATTAATAACGCTCAATTCAAAAAATTCATTGTTGAAGAAATCATAATCTAACGTTAAAGTTTTTAGGTACATATTACCTGTAACATTTCCTACACCATAAACACCAGTATAATCCCAATATATGTTGTCTGGATTGTTAATATTTACATCCTGAGAACTTCTAAATGTAGAGTCGTTTCCACCAGATAAAAACTGTAGATAGTTTTCGTTATCAAACTCGTTTATAGCTCCAAAATTGCTTGTGTAAACTTTCTCCCAAGCTTCGTACTCTTGTAAGAAATAATGAATGTTATCATAGAACACAAAGTCATAATCAAAAGTAGATCTCTGATAACCATCTAAAAAGTAAGATGTATCATTAAATGGATTGTAAAGCTCTATGGTATTATGATCTATTTGGTAAACATCAAAACTATCAAATCCATCAATCACATGGTTTACGTCTAATATCATATTATAGGCATCATAATTTCCTATTTGCACACCAAAACCGTTGCCTTGGCTACCAATGCCAACCAAATTATTATTGGAAAAAAGGCGACCATTATCAAAAGTTAAGGTAAAAGCTATTTGTAAAAAAGGGGTTTCTCCATAGCCTTGAGTTGCATTAATATCTACATACCACAGATCATAGGAATGCAATAATTGATCTAAAGAAATTGCAGGTCCATTATCATTAATATGTAACTCTTCCGTATAACAAGATGTAAGAAGCGTAGCACTAAGTGCAAATCCGAAAAGTAATTTCAATGTCTTCATAATTCAACGGTTTTTAGGGTTACTATGGTTATAATTTCAAAACCTATGCCAAATTCAAAATGAAGCTACTTGTTATAGCCTTAAAACAGTTATATTTTATGTATTTTTGAAATACAAAAATCGACATATATTCTATGAGTGAATCTAAAAAATATGCTGTATTTGGAGCAGGAAGTTGGGCAACAGCCATTGTAAAAATGCTTTGCGAAAACTTAGATGAAGTAGGCTGGTACATGCGTAGCGTTTACACCAAAGAACACATATTAAAAGAACAACATAACCCAAGCTACTTAAGCTCAGTAGAGTTTCATACAGAGCAATTAAAACTTAGCAATGATATAAATGAAATGGCTGAATGGGCAGATATGTTGATTTTTGTGATTCCTTCAGCTTTTATGCATTCTGAATTAGAAAAACTCACTTCTAATATTAGTGGTAAAATTATTGTTTCCGCTGTAAAAGGTATCATTCCAGAATCTGGATTGTTGGTTGGTGAGCATTTTCATGACATTTATAATATTCCTTTCGAAAATATTGCGGTTATCGCTGGTCCATGCCATGCAGAAGAAGTAGCTTTAGAGCGCTTATCTTATCTCACTATTTCTTGCGCTGATGCTACAAGAGCACAAAAAATAGCCGATACATTATCTAGTGACTATATAAAAACCAAAATAAGTGATGATATCATCGGTGTGGAATATGCTGTAATGTTGAAGAATATTTATGCTATTGCTGCCGGAATTGCACACGGACTTGGTTATGGTGATAACTTCCAAAGTGTGTTGATGAGTAACTCTATTCGTGAAATGAAGCGTTTTATTAAGAAAATGCACAAGATGAAACGTAACATCAATAATTCTGCTTATTTGGGTGATTTATTGGTTACAGGTTATTCCGTGTTTTCTAGAAACAGGATGTTTGGTAATATGATTGGCAAGGGCTATACTGTAAAATCTGCACAAATGGAAATGAATATGGTTGCTGAAGGCTATTACGCTACCAAAAGTGCTTTTGAACTCAACAAAAAGAACAAAAAGAAGACGCGCTTACCTATTATTAATGCAGTTTACGAAATACTTTACGAAAACAAAAACCCTAAAAAGGTTTTTCAGAAACTAACTGAGAAGCTGGATTGAAAATCGTGTTGTCATCCTGAACTTGATTCAGGATCTCATATAAAATTATTCCGCCTCATTTGCGGAATGACAAAAATTCTAGAATTTAATTAAGAGATTCCTGCTTTCGCAGGAATTTATTTCACTAAAATACCTTTCAGCTGCATTAAAGGAATAGTTTGAAGTGCTTTTTCGTTTATAGTGTTTTTTCTAAACACATAGGTTTTATCAAACATTTGGTTACCTTCAAAAAAAGTGACTTTAAACGAATTATTCAATTCTAAAACCTTCTCTTGCATAAACTCAATTTTGGCATAACTACGCGCAGGTAATTTTGCAAGTGTATGACGCATAGGAGGTGTCATTTTAGTTTCAGATTTTCCTTGTGAAACAATAAGAACAGTATCTAAATCTTTATCGCTATTATTTATAATGTAGGCATTCCAGTCTAACGTTTTGTACTCTAAATGTTCTTCTTGCACAACAGCAACATGTACACCTTTTACTTCTGGAATATTAATGTCTTTTTTCAAAATCTTATAAAGCAGACTTAAATTGTTCTAAGAACCTTACGTCATTCTCACTTAATAAACGAATATCACTGATTTGATTCAATAGCATGGCTATTCTATCGATACCCATTCCGAAAGCAAAACCAGAGTATTCTTTAGAATCAATCCCGCAGTTTTCCAAAACATTAGGATCTACCATTCCACAACCCATGATTTCTAGCCAACCTGTTCCTTTAGTTATTTTATAATCTGTTTCGGTCTCAAGTCCCCAATACACGTCAACCTCAGCACTTGGCTCAGTAAACGGAAAATAAGAAGGTCGTAAACGAATCTTGGACTTACCAAACATCTCTGTTGTAAAGTATTGCAATGTTTGTTTTAAATCGGCAAAACTCACATCCTTGTCTATATATAAGCCTTCTACTTGATGAAAGAAACAATGCGAACGTGCCGAAATAGCTTCGTTACGATATACGCGACCAGGTGAAATGGTTCTGATAGGTGGTTTATTGTTTTCCATATAACGTACCTGCACAGAACTTGTATGTGTTCTTAATAAGATATCTGGATTGGTTTGAATAAAAAACGTATCCTGCATATCGCGTGCTGGGTGATATTCTGGTAAATTTAAAGCTGTAAAGTTGTGCCAATCATCTTCAATTTCTGGACCTTCACTAACATTGAAACCAATACGCGAAAAAATATCAATAATTTGATTCTTAACGATAGATATTGGATGACGAGCACCTAAAGCAATTGGCTCACCAGGACGCGACAAATCACCATAAATTCCTTTATCCTCTTCTTGGCTTTCTAAAGATTCCTTTAGAGCATTTACTTTCGCCTCTGCAGTTGTTTTAAGTTTGTTAACTATTTGACCAAATTCTTTTCTGTTTTCAGCGGCTATCTTACCTATTTCAGAAAAATACTTTCTAGTTAGTCCCTTAGATCCTAAATATTTAATTCTAAATGCTTCTACTTCTTCTTTTGACTGTGCAGAAAACGATTCCGCTTCTGCTATCAGCTCTTTTAACTTATCTATCATCTCTATGCTGAATTTCTTGTAATGATTTTATTTTCAGTATGTTTTAAAGCAAGTGGCAAATTTATGGAATAAAACAAAAAACTCCTTACTAAACATAAGGAGTTTTATAAGACTATTTGGAATTTACTTTATATTTTAATGAAAACATCTCTATAAGTAACACCACCATCAACTTCATCAAAGTACATCTTGTTACCTTCAAAAGATACTTCTTGTACAAAAGTTTCCCCATCGATAGTTGAAGAATAAATTCCTTCTCCAAGGTTATCCCAAGTACCATTTAAAACTTCATCCACCTCACAGCCACTACCAAAATCATCGTGCAATGTTGTTGTAAATGTACCATTAGAAGATACACTTATAGTGTCTTGATTCTCGCAGTCATCTAGAGGAAATTCAACACCATCTTCATAAGACGTAAAATATCTCCAATTTCCAACGAAAGGATCCTGAGAACCACCATCATCATCGCTGCTACAAGATGTGAATGTTAAAGCAAAAACGCTAAAAAGAATTAGTAATTTTTTCATGATAATTGATTTAAGATTAGGAATGCAAAATAAAGCTTTTTTGGTATTTTCCTACGATTATCAATCGATATACTCCATTTCAACAAAATAGTTGACAATGGCCTCTTTCATTAATACACTTTGTTCACCTGCTTTTAAAAATGGTAACTGCTCTTTTACTTTGTAATGTGGCCAACCATCGTCATCTACGTAATCAAATTCATAAAACCCATAGGGTTCCAAAAGTTTACATATGGCTATATGCATTAAATCTAGCTTATGATCTTTTTTGTATTCGCGATGTATTTGCCCAAGCTCTTGCACACCAATGAGGTAAATTATAGAATCTAAGTCGAGCCTATCACCATCTGCAAACTGTTTAGATAGCTTTTCTACTACTAAATTCCATCGTTCTTTTAACTGTTCGTCTCTTGCCATAAATCGCTTTACTAATTGTGGCTTCAAAGTTAATAAACTAAAAGCTCTCAATAATCGTTATTATTTTAAAACGGTAAAAATCATGTACTTTTACCAAAATCGCTTTATTTATGAGTTTTATTGACATCGTTTTAGCTGCTCTATTACTATTTGGATTCATAAGAGGTCTTTTTAAAGGGCTCTTTGTTGAAATAGCGTCGCTAGTTGCTCTGGTACTTGGCGTATATGGCGCTATTCACTTTAGTTATTTTGCTGCAGATTTACTTGAATCTAAAGTAGACTGGAACGAAAAAACCATAAATATTGTTGCATTTGCAATAACGTTTGTAATTATTGTATTGGCTATAAGTTTGGCTGGAAAAGCCTTAACAAAACTAGCTGATTTTGCGGCTTTGGGTCTTTTAAACAAACTACTTGGAGGAGTTTTTGGTGCTCTTAAAATAGGTCTCATCCTAAGTGTCTTACTCATTGTTTTTAATAAACTAAACAACACACTACCTTTTATGGAAAAAGAAGATTTAGAAGAAAGTGTTTTGTATAAACCTGTAAAATCTCTTGCTCCAATGATTTTCCCAAATCTTATTAAAAGTGAAGAAGAGCAAAATACAACACCTGAAGAAGAGGCATAAAAAAGCCATTCATTAGAATGACTTTTTACTTATTTAAATTTTATCTTTTAAAGCATTTCTACTTTACCAGTATGTAAGCTGTAAACGCCACCAACTATAGCAATCTCGTCATTCTCTTCCATTTCTTTTAGAATTGGACTCTTCTCGCGAATTCTATCCATTGTCAGTCTTACATTATTTTCTACAGTCTTAGCTACAAATTCTTTATTAGATGAATTTGCTTCACCTTGAATCTCATCAGCAGATTTTCTAACTGCTGGCATGATATTTTCTAACATTGCTGTTATGTTACCTAGCTCAACACCATCACATGCGGCTTTTACTGCGCCACAACTTTCATGACCTAAGACTAGTATTAATTTACTTCCTGCAACGTTACAAGAATATTCTAAACTTCCTAGTATATCGGTATTTTCAAAATTCCCAGCTACTCTTGCTACAAAAATATCACCAATAGCTTGGTCTAAAACAGTTTCTACTGGTACACGAGAATCTATACAGGATAGTACAACAGCTTTTGGAAATTGACCTCCAGTTGTTTGCTGAACTAGTGCTGAATTATCTGCACCTTCTAATTTTCCGTTAACAAAGCGGTTATTTCCATCTAATAAATCTTGTAGAACACCATTAGGAGTTAGTGCGCTCTGTATATCTTTTGTTATTGCTGTTTTTTTCATTATTCCTTATTAATTTTCAAATTATTGTATTTTTTCTAGTTTAAAAAACTCTATAAAACTATCTGGATTCTCAACATTTCCGCGTTGGGAAAATAGTTTAATATTTATGTTTCGTTCCTTAGCTTTAAAAGCAAAATCTTCAAGAATTTCAATAATATCATTATCTAAGAATCGTGTTTTACTAACATCTAACTCTAAGGTAGAGTTTTCTGGTATACGGTCTAATTCTTTTAAAATTGCCGCTTTATTAAAAAAGGTCACCTCTTCAGCTAAAGTCATTTTAATCTTACCGTCATCGATATCCTCACCTTCTTTATGTAAAAAGTGTGAGTTCTTATAACTATGCCATAGTGTTACCATAATACCAATGGCTAAACCAATGCCTATTCCCCAAAGTAAATCTTTAAAGACTATGATTAATACTGTTGCTATAAAGGGCACAAATTGTTTCCACCCAGAATTCCACATAGCTTTAAAAGTTGCTGGTTTTGCAAGTTTAAAACCCACAATAAATAGAATTGCCGCTAACACCGATAATGGTATCATATTCAATACGTTAGGTATAATTATCACGGATATTAATAAAAAGAACCCATGAATAATGGCACTTGCTTTTGTTTTGTTTCCTGATTGGATATTTGCCGAACTACGAACTATAACTTGTGTAATTGGAATTCCACCAATTAAGCCTGAAAGAATATTACCAGAACCTTGCGCCAATAATTCGCGATTAGTTGGTGTCACTCTCTTTTGAGGGTCTAGTTTATCAGTAGCTTCAACACATAAGAGGGTTTCTAAACTTGCAACCAGAGCAATGGTAAATGCAGTTACCCACACTTCAGTAGAACCAATAACACTAAAATCTGGCAACGTAAATTGACCTAGAAAACTATCAATACCATCTGGGACAGGAACCTGAACCAAATGACTTTGAGCAATATTTAGTGAAGAATCCTTACCTAGGATATAGAAAATAACACCAACAACAACTGCTACTAAAGGTCCTTGTATAAGTTTAAAAATGTTATGCTTCTTAGTTAATACTTGCGACCAAAGGATTAGTATTCCCATAGCTACAAGTGCAATAATTGTTGAGCCCAAACCAAGATTCTGAGGTATACTAATAATATCTGAAAACACATTACTACCACTACCAAACAAAACAAAGTTTCCTTCAGGATCTTTATCAATTCCAAAAAAGTGAGGAATTTGTTTTAAGATGATAATAATACCAATACCTGTTAACATCCCTTTGATTACAGAGGATGGAAAATAGTATCCAATAATTCCTAATTTTAAGATTCCAAATATAATTTGTATAACACCACCTAAAACTACTGCTACTAAAAAGGCTTCATAACCTAAAGATGCAATGGCTGCCAGTACAATCGCTGCTAAGCCAGCAGCAGGGCCGCTAACACCAACCTCAGAACCCGATATTAAGCCTACCACTATACCACCAATAATACCTGCAATTAAGCCTGCAAAAGGTGGTGCATCACTTGCTACAGCGATTCCTAAACACAAGGGTAATGCTACAAAAAACACTACAATACTCGCTGGCAAATCATTTTTTAAATATTTGAACATAATAAATACTATTTATGCTTAGAGGAACCTCTAAGTCTTTTATAAATTAAATTTTGAAACCTTTTTTAATATTCTGATTGACGGGAACTAAACCAAACGTTTCTCGGGAGGCGGTGAAATTAAATTTAAGTGTGGCTTATGGTATTTATTACTTGTATAACCTATGTGTTCAACTTTAGAAGTGTCTGTTGAAAAATCTTGGGTTAGTTCAACTGCATAATCAAAAAGAAGTTTTATATCTTCTTGTTCTTCCTCTTCGTTCATTCCAAAAAATGCAGAAATATCTGCAGAATCATCGCAGGATACAATAATGGTTGGAGCACTTATTATCAATGTGAATAACATCACAAAGCAGAGTGCAATTGTTTTTTTTAAAATCATAGGTTGTGCTACCAGCAAATATAACACTCACAATATATGATTTTGTTAACAATATCTAAAAGGTCTTTAAGATTTTTATGTCTTTTGAAGGAATCCAGCCTGTAGATTTGTCTGAGAGTTCAATTTTATACCAATCATCGTAGGTCTCCAAAACTTGTACTTTAGTACCTTCATGAAGTCTGAAAACCTCCTCTGAGGTTTTATTGGCTTCTGACTTTACTCTAGATTCCTTTGCAAATACAATTGCAGGATTATCTTTATGATCTAAACTTTCTTTCTGAAATGCCATTGCAACTGAAAAACAGGCAAAAAACAAACCGATTAGACTTACAACAAAGGCTATTCGCTTTTTTGAAGTTGCGTAAGAAAAGTGATATAGTAAAAACAAGATTACAAAAATAAACACTCCTGCAATTGCCATTTTGGCCCAAACATCTGTGTTAAAAGTATTAACTATGTTATTAATAATTCTGGCAAAACCAACCTGAGGGACGGTTTCTATGGCATCAACTGTCATATTTTGAGCGTAACCTGCCAGATTGTTTTTAATATCCTCATCATCTGGATTTAGCAGTAATGCTTTTTCGTAATAATATATACTTGGTGCTACATTATTAAGCTTATAATTAGCGTTTCCTAAGTTAAAGTAAAGTTCTGCAGAATGTTGTCCAGAATCTAAAATAGCCTCATACTTATCAATAGCCTCTGCATATTTGCCATCATTATACAAAGCATTTGCTTCATCAAATAGCTGATTGTTTTGAGAAAAACCAAAACAAGTAATACAAACCACTAACAGAAACAATATCTTTCTCATACTACCTTATTTGTTTATCTATTAATGAAATTGTTTTTGCCGCTTTATCGTAATCATTTTGCATAGTTACATTTGTTATTGGCGTATATCTTGCCAATTCGCAACTCTCTATAATTGAGATAAATTCAGAAACAACATTACTTTCTACATTTTTTTTAGTGAGTAATGTTTCTATTTTTTCTTTATTAAAATCACTCGTTTCAATGCGCAATTTTGCTTTTAAATAATTATGAAGAGCTCGCTCTAATGATTCATAAAATGCTTCCTTCTGTCCTAAATTCTTTTTAGCTTCACTTAAATATTTTTTTGCTAAACGGTCTGCTTTTCTAATACGACTACCAACAATATCAGCGTCGCGTTTGTCTTTTTCTCTTCGGATTACTATAGCTAATGGAATTGCTAAAAACGGTAACAATAACAAACACCAAAAACTTGTTGACTTAAAAAAGTCTTTGGTTGTCATAGACTCCCAGTTAGAACTTGTTTTTATAAAAGCAAAAGCATTTGCATTAGGCTTTACTGTCTGTTTGGTAGCTGCTGATGTGTTTTCTGAATTGTCAGTACTAGCTGTTGGCCCTTCAACAACATCTATTATAATTTCGTCTGACGTAATACGTTTATAACTTTCGGTTTTAAGATCGAAATAAGAAAACGATATGGATGGTACTGGGTATTTACCTCGATATTGCGGTACAATGGTATAAGTATCTGAAATACTACCTTGCATACCTCCCAAGTTTGTTCTTACGCTCTCTTTATGTTCCGGCTCGTATACCTCTAAAGAACTTGGAGTTGTTAACTTAGGTAGTTCAAATAGTTTAAGGTTTCCTCTACCTGAAACCTCAATTTTGGCTTGTAAGGATTCTGTAGCATTTAATTGATTTTTAGACGTTGTAACTTTAAAGTCGAAATCACCGACCGCACCCTTAAAATCTGATGGTTTACCTTGTTCTGGTAATGGTTTTACATTTATAGTCCTACTACCAGCTGTTACTGTTTTGGGCACCTGAGTCATTATCTGCTGACCAAAGATATTAGCTCTGCCTGTAGGTACCTCTACAGTAATATCTAAGACTAAAGGTTCTAACTTTAATTTTCCTGTTTTTTGAGGATATAAGACCGTTTTTCTTAGAACAACATAACGATAGTCTTCTCCTTTGTATTCACCTCTTTGAATATTAAGCCCCTTTATTTCTATATTCTGACTCCAAAAGTCGTTGTACCTTGGTGTTTGTTTTTCTCTCCAATTACTGCTAATACCAACTTCTGTAGAAACATATAGCTTGTAGACTACTGTTGTTGGTTCGTTTAAATAAGGATTGCCATTTGATACTTCAGCCACCAAATGGATTTTATCTGAAGCGATATCTGATGCATCTGGAGGACCATTTGGCTTATCTACTGCAGCAGTTACAGTAACTGTTACTGGAAACGTTTTATAAACCTCACCATCAATCTCTATAGTGGCTTGTTTAATGGTAAACTTACCTTTCTTTTTTGGTGCTAAAAAATAACTGTAGGTTTTTTGATATGTTCTTTTGCCATTAACATACAAATTCTTTAAAGACGTATTTGGGCCACCTACAACTGTAAAATCATCAAAGTTAGGTGGTACAAAATTGTCTCCGTCTTGATTCATCTCAAAATCAATACGCAAGCGCTCGTTAACACCAAGTTTTTGTTTGCTTACTTTGGCTTCAAACTTTACTTGTGTGTAGGATATGCTAGATACTAGCAAAAATAAAATTATCGATATGTTTTTGATGATTTTCATTTTACGGCAACAATGATAAGTAACTCCTTTCTGAACTACCAATCTTTCTCTGTCCTTACTTTAGCTCCTTTTTGCTTTTCAGCATTTATTTTTTGCTGAACCTTTTGTTCTTGATTCTGCATAGCTTCAAGAATATTCTTTATTTGCTGAGGAGACATCTGACCTGGTTTGGGTTTAGACTTTTGGTTTGGATCTTTTTTTTCTTTATCGCCCTTACCGTCATCTTTCTTGTCATCTTGAGGTTTACCTTTATCGTCTTCCTCTTTGTCTCCTTCTTTTTTCTCGTCGTCGCCTTCGTCTTTATTATCCTTGTTATCTTTATTTTCGTCTTCTTTCTTTTCTTCTTTCTCTTTGTCTTTTTCTTCTTCTTTATTTTCGTCCTTTTTGTCGTCTTCACCTCCACCGTCTTGCTGCTGTTCAGCACATTCTTTGGCTAAAGCAAAATTATACCTAGTTTCTTCATCTGAAGGATTATTTCTTAAAGCATTTTTAAACGCTTCAACCGCACCTTTACAGTTTTCTTCTTGCATTAAAATATTACCTAGATTATGAAAAGCTCTATGTCTTTCATCTTTGGTTTGTGCATTTTCTACAGCCTCTTGTGTTCTAAACAAGGCTTCATTATAATTGCCTTTTTTATAATAAGTATTGGCAAGATTATAAGCACCTACAGCTTTACTTGGTGCATTAGAAATAGCTCTTCTATACTCCATTTCAGCTGAAATATAGTCTTCTTTTTGAGCCAATTCATTAGCTTCATAAACCAAGTCGGTAGCCTTTCTTTCTTTCTTTAACTGTTCTTTATTCTTGTCTTGTGAATAACCAAAACAACCTGTTAAAACAACTATTACTAATATGTATATCTTCATCTTCATAATTCTACTTTAAAAGTAACAAACCCTCTAAATATATGGCGTTAAAGAAAATTTAAAAGTTTTAATTCGCTAATTTTCATTTTTTTTTGTCTCATTGAACATCTTTAAAGTCATTGGTTTTTAAACTGAAATGATTTAGTTAGATGTTTCGTTGAATAAATTCAATTTCTTTAACCAAGCCGTTTTTCTCTCTAAAAAGAATATCTCAATAAATAATAATAAAATACCTAAAGCTAAAAACCATTGAAACTGATCTTTAAAGTCTGCTATTTGTTTAGATTCAAACTCCTTTTTATCCATTTTATCTAAAACGTTCTTAATGGTGTCTACTACCTCTACTGTATTACTTCCGTTTACATAAACTCCATCTGTTTCTTCTGCAATTTCCCTTAAAGTGCTTTCATCTAATCTGGTAATAACTGTTTCTCCATTACTATCTTTTTTGTAATTAAGAACAACACCATTTCGCTTAATAGGTATTGGACCTCCTTTGGCATTACCTACACCAACGGTTAAGATTCTAATTCCTTCATCAGAAGCTTCTTCTGCAATATCTACAGCCTCACCACCATGATCTTCACCATCTGAAATGATAATTAATATGCGGTTGGTTTGCTCGTCATCATCATAATAGGTTTTAGCTAACTGAATAGCTTCATGAATTGCTGTACCTTGTGAAGACAACATATCTGTATTCATATTTTGTAAAAACATCTTAGCAGAAGCATAGTCTGTGGTTATTGGTAACTGCGGAAAAGCTTTACCTGCATAGGCAATAATACCAACTCTATCGCTAGCAAGGCTATTAATGATTTCTCTAACCAATTGTTTTGATTTCTCTAATCGATTTGGTGCAATATCTTCAGCCAACATACTTTTTGAGACATCTATCGCAAATACAATATCAACTCCTTGACTGCGAACTGTTTCTAATTTAGTGCCTATTTTGGGGTTCACTAAAGCTAGCGATAAACAACCAAATGCAGCACATAACACTGCCACCTTTAAAACACTTTTAAAGAGAGACTGATTAGGACTTAGGCGACTGAGAAGATGACTATCTGCAAATTTCTTTTGTGCAGAACGCCTCCAAATTTGCAATAACACAAATAACAATATGATTACTGGTATTGCCAGTAACGTCCAAAACCATATTTTTTCATCTAGTCTAAACAAAGCTTCTAAATATTGTGTTTCTTAATATAATTTCTACTAACAAAAGTAATCCAGCAAGGAGTACTAAAGGTCTGTATTTTTCGTCGTAATTGTAATACTTCTTTTCTTGTATTTCTGTTTTTTCTAGCTTATTAATTTCTTTGTAGATTTCTGCAAGCTTTTCATTGTCAGTAGCTCTAAAATATTGCCCACCAGTAGCATCTGCTATTTCCTCGAGTAATTTTTCATCAATCTCTACTTGTTGGCGACTGTATCTAAACGTTCCGTTTGCATTTATAGAACTTGGTGATAATGCCATTCCATTAGTTCCTAAACCTATGGTGTAAACTTTAATACCATATTCAACAGCTAATTCACTGGCTATTTTTGGGTCTATAAAACCTGAATTGTTGACACCATCAGTAAGGAGAATAATCACCTTACTTTTAGCTCTACTATCCTTAAGTCTATTTACTGAAGTTGCCAAGCCCATGCCAATTGCTGTACCTCCTTCTATTATAGTATTGTACTTTATATCTCTTAAAGAACGTTGTACTATAGATTTATCTGTTGTAATTGGTGTTTTAGTGTAAGCTTCTCCAGCATACTCTACTAAACCTATTCTATCATTTGGGCGACCATCTATAAAATCTGCGGCAACTTCTTTTAACGCCTCCAAACGGTTAGGACGCAAATCTTTTGCCAACATACTTGCAGATACATCTATAGCCATTACAATATCTATACCTCTTGTTGTTTTTGTTTTGGTAGATACATCGACAGTTCTAGGTCTTGCAAGTGCTGTGATTAATAAAGCTAAAGCAAGTATTCTTAGTATAAATAATATATGTTTGAACTTTGACCAAAATGAAGATGTTCCTTTAAAGCCTTCTATGCTTGATATCTTTAACTCTGCTGATTGCTTGTTGTGCTTAAACACGTACCAAGCTATTGCTATTGGCAAAAGCAATAGAAACCAAAACAATTCTTTATTTAAAAACTCTATATTTTCAAACATTAATTCTGTGATTCTTGTTCTGTATTAGCTTGTTCGTCAGATTTCATCTCTATAGATGCTATAATTTTTTCCACAATCTCAACAGCATAGCTGTCCTCTTTAGCCCAAACTAAGATTATGTGTGCTATCATTCCTTCTTTCGTAGCAAAACTAAAAATGGCATACTCGCCATCGAAAGTTTCGTCAGAATCATTAGTTGGAAAATCCGCAGTACCATAAGTTTTACTTCCTTCAACATTATTTGGCGTTATGAATTGATCATTTTTGGTAATTATATTTTGAACATTTAAAGACTCCCATTCTTCTAGGATCTTCTCAATGGACTGCCCTACGTTTTTCTCAATATCTAATTGCTCTTGTTGAACAGTCTCTCTCTCGGTTGTGATGACTTTTATATTAAGATGTTTCGCATCATCAAATACAAATTCTCTTTGTTTTTTCTCATTGTTTGAATCATTTGAAAGTGTATCTTGAATACGTTTTAAAACCTCTGGTGTTTCTATATAAACAGGTGGATATCCATATGCGCTTTTAACCCATTCGCCTTCTAAAAGCTCTTTACTTTCATCCCCTAAAATGCTGTCGTTTAAGTATTTAAAACCATATTTTAAACCAAAACCTACATATGTAGCAACAAGTAATAACGCTAAGCTGGCAACTGTTATAACAACCTTAGTGCGTTTCCTCTTGCGTTCTTGCTCTTCTTTGTATTGTTGGTCTAATAGTTTTTCTTCTTCGCTTGGTTCTGGCAAAACGGCTTTTACACTATCAATCTCTTTTTCAATAGTAGCCCTATCCATTTCAATAAGCGCTGTGTCTGGCGCAGATTTAGCAAATTTCACCAAATCGGCACGCTTTAAAATGGTTTCGAGATTAAGAATAGTCTCTTTTGTAAACGCAAATTGATTGCCTTCTTTTAAAAGTTGAAGTCTTTGAATAAGTTCATCCGTAGTGCTCTCCAAAGAACGATCATAAACTTTCTCATCTAAATATTTTCTGATAATCATTGTTAGTTCAGAATAATATTCTTTGACTTCTGAACGCATCAAATATTGACTATTATCTAGCTTTTTTAAAGCTAATTTTGCTCTATCGTAAGGTGGTAATAAGGCTATCTCTTCTTCCTCTGTCAGCGGTTTTTCTCTCCAAACAAACCACCACAACAAAAAGCCAATTAAAGCTAAAGCTGCTAAAATTACCAATAACCAAATCCACCAATTACTACTACTTTTTTCAACTTCTATAATGGGTTTGATGTCGTATAGTTTCTGTTTCGTAGTATCAACTTGAACTGTACCAACATCTACTCGTAAAGAATCTGTAAAAAATGACTTTTCTCCAATAATTATTTTTTGTCTTGGAATTACATACGAACCCGAATCAAACTGTGTAAGCTTGTAAATCCTAGACAATTTAAATTTTGAATCTTTCTTAGTAGTATCAATATCTAGCGCTTCTACAGCCTCTAGTGGCATAAAGGTTTGTCCCTCTGGAAAAACAACTAACGCACTTGAATCGGCTTCAACTTTTATTTCGTAGTTTATTTGCTCGCCTATTCTGATTTTAGTAGTGTCAACCTCAGTTGTAACTTGACTAAAAGCGTTGCTAGTAAAAAGTAAATAGTAGATAGTAGATAGTATCAGAATTACAACTGCATTGCACGATGTTGCTCCTTCTAATAATTTCTTACTCAGACTAATTATATTTGTGTTATTCTTCGTCACTTTATACTTTTTACCTTACACTAATTAACTTAGCACATCGCGCTTATTATCCTCTTCTTTTAAAATACCCTAACAGTTTCTTTACATAGCTTTCATCTACACGACAGTCAATTGTACCTGCACCAGACTTGGTAAAACTATCTTTAAAATAATCCACTTTTTCTCTGTAAAATTTACCGTAATTCAGTCTTATATTTTTAGATGCTGTGTTTACCAGAAGTAACTCGCCTGTTTCTTCGTCCTCCATTTGTACCATTCCTATATTTGGTATGGTCTCTTCGTGCTTATCGTAAACTCTTATACCTGTAATATCGTGTCTACCAGCTGCAATTTTAAGATTCTGTTTATAATCGTCTGCTATAAAATCTGAAAGCACAAAAACAATAGCCTTTTTCTTCATAACATTAGATAAGAACTTCAAAGCTTCGGCTACGTTTGTTTTTTTACTTTTTGGCTGAAATTCTAACAACTCTCTTATGATTCTTAATACGTGAGAGCGTCCCTTTTTTGGTGGAATGTAAAGTTCGATTTCGTCCGAGAATAAAATCAAACCTATTTTATCATTGTTTTGAGTTGCTGAAAAAGCTAATGTTGCTGCTATTTCAGTAACAATTTCATCTTTAAATTGATTTTTTGTTCCGAAAAACTTACTACCAGACACATCTGCCATAAGCATCATGGTCAGTTCGCGTTCTTCTTCAAAAACCTTTACAAATGGTTCGTTGTAACGTGCTGTAACGTTCCAATCTATATTTCTTACATCATCACCAAATTGATACTGACGAACTTCAGAAAAGGTCATACCACGACCTTTGAAGGTAGAGTGGTACTCACCGCCAAAAATATGGTCAGACAAGCGACGTGTCTTAATCTCTATTTTCCGTACTTTTTTAAGAAGTTCTTTGGTATCCATTTTTCAATTTTCGATTAAAGATTCTTGATTTTGCGATTTTTAAAATCGTCATTCATCGTTCTTAAATCTAAAATCCTATGGTACTTCTATCTCATTAACAATCTTGTTAATGATGTCTTCTGAAGTTACATTTTCTGCTTCGGCTTCGTAGGTAATTCCAATTCTGTGACGCAACACATCGTGCACTACTGCTCTTACATCTTCTGGTATTACATAACCTCTTCGCTTTATAAATGCATAACACTTTGCTGCAGTTGCTAAGTTAATACTTCCACGAGGAGAAGCACCAAACGAGATTAATGCTTTTAAATCACCAAGTCTGTATTTTTCAGGATAACGTGTTGCGAAAATTATATCTAGTATATATTTTTCAATCTTCTCATCCATGTAAACTTCTCTAACTGCTTCTTGGGCACTTAGGATTTGTTTCACAGAAACTACTGGATTGACTTTATCATATGAGCCTTTGAGGTTTGCTCTTACTATGAGTTGTTCTTCGTCTAGCTTTGGATAATCAATTACCGTTTTTAGCATGAAACGGTCAACCTGAGCCTCTGGCAAAGGATACGTTCCTTCTTGCTCAACAGGGTTTTGTGTTGCCATTACTAAGAACGGTTTGTCTAATACAAAGGTTTCATCTCCAATAGTTACCTGCTTTTCTTGCATTGCTTCCAATAAAGCAGACTGCACTTTTGCAGGCGCTCTATTGATCTCATCTGCTAAGACAAAATTTGCGAATATTGGTCCTTTTTTTATAGAGAAATCATTCTCTTTGATGTTGTAGATCAAAGTACCAATAACATCTGCTGGTAATAAATCTGGTGTAAACTGTATTCTACTAAAACTTGCATCAATGGCTTTAGATAAGGTGTTTATAGCTAATGTTTTTGCTAAACCTGGTACACCTTCCAAAAGAATATGTCCTTGACCAAGCAGTCCAATTAACAAACGTTCTACCATGTGTTTTTGACCCACTATAACCTTGTTCATTTCTAAGGTTAGCAAATCAACAAATGCACTTTCTTTTTCAATCTTTTCATTAATTGACTTAATGTCAACTGTACTCGTTTCTTCCATATTTGTTAAATATAAGAGCTTATCTTTTCTAGTGATTTATTCGGTGATGCAAAATGTTAAAATTATTCGGTCTTTGCTGTTAACAATTGGTTAAAAAATAAAGAGCAAAACCACTACAGTATTGCTCTTACATCTTCATCAACTAAGGATTATTATAATTAATATTCAATTTGTCGTATTGCTGTGTATAATTTAGGGTTTAAAATCATCATGTTTTCATCTTCATTATAAAAAACCGACTTATCTAAGTCTATATCTATAACCACGTCATATCGCCTTTTAGAATGTAGTTGCATTTCAATTAAGTTTGAAGGCGTAGCATTTCCTAAGGTTTCAACATCTAAACTATGTAATACATTATTAATTTCCATAAAATTGTTATCCCCAAGTACTAATCTAATTTCATAAACATAGGTAGTTTCGACTTCAAAATCATCAACTAGGAGCAGAGTGTTATCCTCTTTAAGGTCAGACACATTAAAAACTCCTTGATTTATTGTATTTAAACTCTTCCATGAGCTGGTGCTATTAGGGTTTTCTCCAATTCTAATCTGAACATCTTGAATATCAAAATACACCTTACTCTGGGATTGATTAGAACTCTTAAGTTTTACCGTAATCTGTGTTGATTGGGTACTATCTTCTACATCGTCTTTGGTACAACTCGACATTGTTAACACTACTGTAAGTAGAAATAAAGTCTTAATGAATTGAAATTGTTTCATGATTTGGGGAAATGGAATAATTACATACCAAGAATACTTTAATCTTTAGGATTTCAGTATTTTTATACACGAATTGCAGAAAAATCCATATAACCTGAAAAAAAAGTGAAATATTCTCGATTAATTGCAGGTACCATGACCTGGGGAAGTTGGGGCAAACAACTCTCAAAACGTGACATGGCAGACTTAATGCACCATTGCCTTTCTCATAACATTACAACTTTTGACCACGCTGATATTTATGGCGCTTACACAACCGAAGCTGATTTTGGCAAAGCCTTTACCGATTCTAGTATTAAGCGTGAAGATATTCAGTTAATATCAAAATGTGGCATTCAATATTTAGCTGACAGCCGAAACAATAAAGTAAAGCATTACGATTACTCTAAAGACTACATTATTTGGTCCGTTGAAGAGTCTTTAAAAAATCTTGAAACTGAATATTTAGACTTATTGCTATTACACAGACCAAGTCCCTTAATGGTTGCTGAAGAAATAGCAGAGGCAATAACCCTCTTAAAAAAAGAAGGAAAAATAAGAGATTTTGGCGTTTCAAACTTTACACCCTCCCAAATGGAAATGATTGGATTACGAATGGATATTGACGTTAACCAAATTGAATTTTCACTTACGCAACATAAAGCAATGCATGATGGCACGCTAGACTACATTAAAACAAATGGAATTAAACCCATGGCTTGGTCTCCATTAGGTTCTGTATTTAGGGAAGATAATGAACAAACTAGACGTATACACAAACAACTTGGTGAGTTGATGGACAAATACAACGCCACAGAAGACCAACTATTATTAGCTTGGATAATGAAACATCCTGCTGGTATTTATCCTGTAGTTGGCACTACTAATAAAACAAGACTTAAGCAAGCTGTTGAAGCCTCTAAAATTGACCTAGAACTTGAAGACTGGTTTTTAATATTAGTAGCGAGTCAAGGCCATAAAGTTCCTTAATTATGAAAAAAACAGCATTAATAACAGGCGCAACAAGTGGTATTGGCAGAGCTACTGCTCATGAGTTTGCTAAACACGGTATTAACTTGGTACTCTGTGGACGCAGACAACAACGATTAGATAGTATTGAAAAAGCATTATCCAAGCAAACGGATGTCCATACCTTAAATTTTGATGTACGTGATAAGGAAAAAACGCTTGAAGCTATTGCTTCGTTGCCTTCAGAATTTCAAAAAATCGATATCTTAATCAATAACGCTGGAAACGCTCATGGATTAGACCCAATACAAGATGGCAGTCTTGATGATTGGGATGCCATGATGGATATTAACGTAAAAGGCTTATTGTATGTTAGCAAAGCTATAATTCCAGGAATGACTGAGCGTCAATCTGGACATATTATTAATATTGGTTCGTCAGCAGGAAAGGAAGTGTACCCAAAAGGTAATGTGTATTGCGGTAGCAAACATGCGGTTTTGGCAATAACAGAAGGCATGCGTATAGACCTTAATCCTTTTGGTATAAAAGTTACAGCTATAAATCCAGGCTTGGTAGAAACGGAATTTTCACAAGTGCGATTTAAAGGTGGAAATCAAGCTGATAATGTTTACAAAGGTTATAAAGCTTTACAACCCGAAGATGTAGCAGAAGTCATCTACTTTGCTGTATCCAGACCTGCTCATGTTAATATTGCAGATGTTCTAATGTTTTGTACTGCACAAGCGAGCTCTACTATTGTGAAGAAAGATTAATGAAGGTAGATATCAAATCTCAATGGTTTAGTTTAGTCTCTGAATACACTAAAGATGATTTTTTAATAAATTCTCTTTGGTTAGAGATTTCGAAACATTACTCTGAAAAGAATAGATATTATCACACGCTTTCACATATTCAAAATATGCTTCTCCAAGCAAAAAGCTTTGAAGATAAAATTGTAGATTTTGACGCTTTACTTTTTGCTATTTGGTATCATGACATTATTTATAAATCAACAAAAAAAGACAACGAAGAAAAAAGTGCACTTTTTGCCAAAAAAAGTCTAAAATCACTAAATTTTGAAGGAAATCGACTTATAAACATTCAAGATTTAATACTTTCTACAAAAAAGCATTTTCTTATTTTAGATAAAAATATGGATAATGCTTATCTTTTAGATTTTGATTTATCTATTCTTGGATCTGATTGGGATACCTATAGAAATTATACTATTCAAATTAGAAAAGAGTATAAGATCTATCCTGATTTTATGTACAAACCAGGAAGAAAAAAAGTGCTTCAGCATTTTTTAGAAAGAGAAACGTTATATTTTACGAAAGCTTATCAGGCTACTCATGAAAATCGTGCTAGAGAGAATCTAAAAAAAGAATTAGAACTGCTGTAAACATTGAGATTTCTGCTTTCGCAGGAAATATTATGATTAACAAACGCCTCCTCATAAAAAACCTACTGGCTCACAACGATGAGAACAGTTTTTATGACAAAAAGCGAAAAGTTGATATCAGCCACAAAGAAGGAAAAGCTAAATTTTTAAAGCACATTTGTGCGCTGTCTAACAGCAATCCTAAAAACAACTCTTACATTGTTATCGGTGTTGAGGATGAAGACAATAAAATTGTAGGTACCGATTTTTTTGACGATAGTAAAATTCAGAACCTCATCAACGCCTACCTCACCAATCCACCAATAGTACAATATGAGAACATTCCGTTTCCGCATTTACCAGATGACAAAGTTGTTGGTTTGGTAACCATTAGACCAATTGATAAAATCACTTCTTTACGCAAAAATATCTGGAAATACTATGGAGGCTCTGTTTTCTTTAGAGATGGCAGCATGAGTATGCCCAAAGTGTTTGATATTGAAATTAAAGATGTTAACTCCAAGATTGTTGCTGCTATAGAAAACCACGCACAAAACAACATTGAGCTAACACTAAATGGTGTATTCGATTTTATGAATAAGCGCCAAGATTTTAACCCACAATACAAAGTTTTTAAAGAATACTTTGTGCTCTGTTGGTCTGGACAAAAAAAACACGTTAAAAATGAAGTCTTTTATTCACGCGTAGATATTGAAATGATAAACGAACAAGTACGCTTATTTTATTCTGCATTAGATGAAGTTGCAATTTTTTATGATGACAATTCCTTTAAAATTGTAGAGTACGTTCGCCTTGGACTTCAACAATCTTTTAAGTACTATAAACTAGAAGAACAAATTATTCATTTTGATGAAAATGCAAATTATTCTATTGAAGCAAATTTAGTTTTTGATCCTCCTCAGTTTGACAGGAAAGTATTATATCACATATATAACACCAATAATACTTTACTCGAAAAGCTAGAAAAAGGAATTACAATTGCGAATCATGAAATTTCAGATTTAAAAAATTTAGCGGCAAGTTATTTAATTTGTTACCTCAACGGTTTTGAAGACGCATTACCAAAATTAGAATATGCAAAACCTTATGTGAAAAAATACGATTCTGACTTATATAAGTCTTATAAAGAAACTATTAGAATTTTACGTAAAGTAAAATACAATTAGTTTTAGTCGGATTTTTAGATTGTTTCATCCTTGTTTTTTGCATCTTATCGGATATGATTATAAGTGAGTGCAGATTATACATTTTTTTCTACCATTCATCAAAAAATTAGGAGTAAGAAAGATTTAATATGCATCTTTGAAATGCTATTAATCAATTATATAACCTTGTTTCAGCACGCTTTTTAAGCTAAGCCTGAGACAAGGTTTTTTGCTTTAGTTAGGTATTAACTGAAATTCTAAAACCTGAGTAATGACATGGCAATTGTCTTCAGTTTTATCAACTAAAATGGGATTGGAAATAAAGGTTTGGTAGTTATCTGATGTTACTTCAATAATGTAAGTACCTTCTCGTTCACCTGCTCCTAAAAAATAATCTGAATCTTCTATCCTAGTAAGTTGCTCTTCGTAAGAACCATCTTTGGCTGTAACAGTAATACCATCTGTTATTATGGTTTGGGTATTTGCATCTTTAAAGGTAACGTTAAGCCCAAAAACATATACTTCTGTACAGTTTTGCGGATTGGAATTATCAGAATTACACGAAAACATTAAAATTAATGCTAATAACATAAATGGACTCTTCATCATTTTTGCCTTTTCTTCTAAAATTACTAAAAAAGAAACTGAATTTTAAATTCTAGATGAATTTGAGTTTTTCAAAATCCTGATTTAAAACTATTCTATCATCAGCATCTAACCATTTACTTAAAATTGTAGCGTAAACGGTTCTAAAATCAATTTCATATTTTAAATCTCCATTGTCATCTAGATCATTTAAACTTGCCAAACTATTGTATAAACCAGATTTTTTTAAATTTTCACCAATAACAAATACATTGTTTGCTGCTCCATGATCTGTTCCGTTACTGTGGTTTTGTTTTACCCGTCTACCAAACTCTGAAAAAGTAAGGATTAGTGTATTCTTAAATCTATTGTTCTTTCTTAAATCCTTTACAAAAGCTTCAATAGCTTCAGCATAGTTTTTTAAGAGTTTATCTTGTCTTCCTATTTGATTTGCGTGTGTGTCAAAACCAGCTAAAGAGGTATAATAAATGTTTGTGTCTAAGCCAGATTTAATGAACTGACCAACCACTTTTAATTGATTAGATAACGATGATTTTTTTGGATAACTATCTGATAAATTAGAATCTAAAGCCGTTTCATACAAATACTTTGCAGAAGACTTTGCATCAATCATTGTTTGATATAAGTAGCCTAAATTGTGCTCATCTTGATGACTCTTATCATAATAGGATAAGATAGTATTAAAATCAGATTCTTGAAGAGATCTATAGAGTTGTTTAGCGTTTCTTGTTGCTATTCCATTCCTTCTTTCGCCGCGTAATGCCAAATCTAAATCATCATTAATCTGGATGGCATTGTATGGTTTTTTTCCGTATTTATCTAAATAACGTCCTATCCAACCAGAATCTAAAATATTACTATGATCACTAGCTGTTTGCCAAATATCTGAGGATACAAAATGAGAACGGCTTGGATTAGGATAACCCACATTATTAATAATACTGAGATAACCTTGATCATATAACTTTTTTAAAGGCATTAAATTCTTATTAAAGCCTAAATCATCATTTAACCTTATTGTATCCTTCTGCCTTAATGCAATTTTGGGTCTGGCATTGTAATAGATATCGTTATTTACAGGAATAATAGTGTTTAAACCATCATTACCCCCTTTTAGATGAATAACTACCAGATTACGATGCGTATTTAAGTTTGGCACCAAATCATCAAATGCTTTTAAAAAGTTTGGCACTAATGCCATACCCGTTGCAAGGCTTGTGTTTTTTATAAAACTTCTTCTTTTCATGTTTAACAACTTTTTATTATCTAGCACATTTGATATTCTGGCAAGGACATTAAGTTTACCAAATTTTTCCGACTAGGTCGTCTCCCAAATCTTTTGATATAGTTTGCTGTTCCTCTGTTTACTTCACATAGAATTAAAGTGTCTTTTAACATTTCTAGCGAAATCTTTTTAACGCTTTTTTTATAAGCTTTCCAATCTACGTATACCGTAAGTTTTTCTTGGTATTTGTTTTTTACTGATACAATCCTTAGATTTTTAACATTGCCTTTGTATTGATAGCTATAGCTTTCCTTTTCTAGAATCATAGAAGGCAACTTTATTCTTAACATTAGGCTATTAGTCGTTATCCATGATTTTCCACCTTGCCATCCAGCAACGTTAGGTGGGTTAAGTAAAAACTGATCTAATAGCGTCTGAAGTCTAAATAACTCTTCGTTTTTAGAAAAATATACAGGGACCATTCTCTGAATACCTACAATAAGGTCTATTGGAGATTTTATCTTAGTTCCAATATTCTCTTTGTTATAAAACCAATCTGAATTAAATACATAACGCATTAGTTTTTCAATATCATATTCACCATAGAAAACCTCAACCATCTCACGAATATGTTCTTTATTTACAGTAGTGTTTACGAAATATGAATAAATTTTTTCACAGATATACTGTGCACATTGTTTTTGCTCCAGTATTAGGTCTATGATATCATCACCATCAAAATTACCCTCTTTACCAAAAAATTGCTTAACTCCATTATCATGTCTATTTTTTACAAACCTAAACTCTCCATTAAATTTAAATTGGTAACCTGTAAAAGCTCTTGCGCACTCTTTAATATCTTTCTCAAAGTAATTACCTTCTCCTAGTGTAAATAATTCCAAAAGTTCTCTCGCAAAATTCTCATTTGGACTATTTTTTCTATTCTGACTTAAGTTTAAGTACTTAATCATAGAAGCCTCTTTAGAAATAGCTTTTACAAAGTCTCTAAAATTACCTAAAGCATATGTTCTAAGTGTTGTGTTATATTTTAAAATGTAATTTGTAGTCATGTCTCTGCAAACAAAATGATTTGCCCAAAACAAGGTCATTCGCTCACGTAATACCCTTGGTGTTTCAGCTAAGCGCTTAAACCAAATGGTGTTTAAAACCTTTGTTTCTTCTCTATTACGTCTTGCCAGTTCTTGTCGAAACTGCGCTTCCTTTTTAAGTCGTTCTTGAGTAAATGCTTTTAAATAAGATAAATCCTTCTGCAAAGGAACAATATCCTTAGATTTTTGAAATAAATCGTTTACCAATGCTTCTTTACTAAATGATGCCAAGTATTGCAATTCTTTGGGCTTTAAGCCAAATCCTGCCCGCCAATATAAATGTTGAACTTCTTTGTAAGTCATATCCTTTAGACTAGAAAATATTGAAAATGTTTAACACAGACCTAAGATGTAGTCTTTTAAAAATAACGGACCCTTTAAATATCTGTTGTGTTTGAAGTTACAAAATATTCATAAAAAATAATGCCTTCTATAATTATCTGAACCATTGCCAATTAAAAAGTCACAAAAGAAAAAAGCCACATCTAACGATATGGCTTAATCAATTCAGTCTTCCTTAAAAGGTGGAGGTGGACAAACAGGATACCTGTAATCTTCTGGAATCTTTTCGATTGTTTTGTTATAATACAAACCAAAAACGTGACTCCACCAACTCTTTAAAGCTTCCTTTTCGGTAAACAAATATGCGTCTTTTACCCTAGGATTATCTCCTCCTATATTTACACTTATAATCGCAGCAAAGTAATACTCTCGTTCATCATCCTCTAAAATTCTATAGGCAAATAAATTGTAAGCGTACAGATTCTCTATTGTTGAAGGACCTATAAAGTCCCCAAAAACAACATCTATACTAGAATCATTTAAATCCTCCTTATACTCAAGCAAACGCGCATGTGTCCAAGTCCCTTCAGCCGGAGTGTTATTTTTAAATTGATCTAGATTACCACTTTTTAACCTAGCTGTATAACTTTTCCCTAAAGAATCTATTCTCTTGAAATCTAAATCTGTTTGAGAAAACCCTAAAAAACAGAAAAGAAATCCAATTACAAACAAGAACTTGTGCAAATCGTTAGTATTTACAAATCAAACTTAATCCCTTGTGCTAAAGGTAATTCGTCTGAATAATTAATAGTATTGGTTTGTCTACGCATATAAATCTTCCAAGCATCAGATCCTGATTCACGTCCGCCACCTGTTTCTTTTTCACCTCCAAAAGCACCACCAATCTCAGCCCCAGAAGTACCAATATTTACGTTGGCAATACCGCAGTCACTTCCTGCAAAGGATAAGAATTTTTCTGCTTCTTTCATTTCGTTAGTCATGATTGCAGACGATAATCCTTGTGCAACTCCATTTTGCATTTCGATTGCATTTTCTAAATCTCCAGAATATTTCATTAAATATAAAATTGGTGCAAAAGTTTCGGTTTGTACAATTTCAAAATCATTTTCAGCTTCAATAATTGCTGGTTTCACGTAGCAGCCAGACTCGTATCCTTCACCTTCTAAAACACCGCCTTCAACTAGTACATTTCCGCCTTCAGCTTTTGCCTTTTCTATTGCATTTAAATAAGTGTTTACTGCATCTTTATCAATTAATGGCCCAATGTGATTTTTCTCGTCTAATGGATTACCAATAGTTAATTGCTTGTATGCACCAACAATAGCATCTCTTACTTTATCGTAAACAGACTCATGAATGATTAATCGACGCGTACTTGTACAACGTTGTCCGCAAGTACCAACAGCTCCAAATACTGCACCTGGTACAACTACTTTTAAGTCAGCCGTTGGAGTTATAATTATAGCGTTGTTTCCTCCTAATTCTAATAAAGATTTACCAAAACGCTCTGCTACTGTTTTACCAACAATGCGTCCCATGCGAGTAGATCCTGTTGCAGAAATTAACGGAATTCTATGATCTGTTGTCATAAATTCTCCTACTTTGTAATCTCCATTAATGATACAAGAAATACCTTCTGGTAAGTTATTCTCTTTTAATACCTCAGCAATAATATTTTGACAAGCTACGGCACAAAGTGGTGCTTTTTCTGAAGCTTTCCATACACAAACATCACCACAAACCCATGCTAAAGCAGTATTCCAAGACCAAACCGCAACTGGGAAGTTAAATGCTGAAATAATACCAACAATACCTAAAGAGTGCCACTGCTCTCTCATAACATGTCCTGGTCTTTCCGAAGGAATGGTTTGCCCGTTTAACTGTCTTGATAAACCTACAGCAAAATCGCAGATATCTATCATTTCTTGTACTTCTCCGTAACCTTCTTGTAAAGATTTACCCATTTCATAAGACACCAACTTACCTAATGGCTCTTTTAATTCTCTTAAGCGGTTACCAAACTGTCTTACTATTTCACCTCTTTGCGGTGCAGGCATTGCTCTAAACTGTAAAAAGGCGTCTTGAGCTGTCTTTATAACTTTATCGTAGTCTTCTCTAGTTGTTGTAGAAACTTTACCAATTAATTGTCCATCTGTTGGAGAGTAAGATGAAATTAACTCACCACTTCCAAAGCTATTTGAGCCTGTAGAAGTTCCGTCGTTAACATCTTTAACACCTAATTGTTTTAAAGCTTCTTTTATTCCGAAATCGGTAGCAATTGCTTCCATATACGTCTTTTTTTTATGAATTATTAAAATTTGCCACGAAGTTACTAATAATTTATCAGTTTAACTTGAAGTCTGAGACTTTATAACGTAACTTTAAAGCACTTACAAAACCAGTTAACATCATGAAAAAACTTCTTATTTGTCTTATTGCGTTTTCGCTTTATTTCTCTTGTAAAAATGAGAACAACTCCAACATTAACAACAAATCTAACACTACAGCAACCTCAAAAGTTGAAACTGCCGAATTTGCCATCATCATTCATGGTGGTGCAGGTACTATTCTCAAAAAGAATATGACACCAGAGAAAGAAGCTGCTTACAAAGCAAAACTCGAAGAAGCCATAAGAGTTGGCTATAACATTCTGAAAAATGGAGGAAGTAGTCTTGATGCTGTTGAAAAAACGATTAACGTGATGGAAGATTCACCTTTGTTTAATGCTGGAAAAGGTGCTGTCTTTACCAATGCCGAAACTAACGAGCTCGACGCTTCAATAATGGACGGAAAAACCCTAAACGCTGGTGCATCTGCAGGTACTACAACAGTTAGGAATCCAATTAATTTGGCCAGAGCTGTAATGGAAAAGTCCAAACACGTGATGCTATCAGGAAAAGGTGCTGAAATCTTTGCAGAAGAACAAGGTCTAACACTTGTTGATCCATCTTATTTTTATACCGAAAACCGATTAGAATCCCTAAAACGAGTGAAGGAACGTGAAGCCGAAAAAGCTGGTAAATTTGACACTGAATCTGCTTATCTCGATTTCTACGATGCTGATATTAAAGATTCAAAATTTGGAACTGTTGGTTGTGCAGCACTCGACAAAAACGGAAACCTCGCTGCTGGTACTTCAACAGGTGGTATGACCAACAAACGCTACGGCAGAATTGGCGATGCGCCAATCATTGGTTCTGGTACTTATGCCAATAATGCAACCTGTGCCGTATCGAGCACTGGTTGGGGCGAATATTTTATTAGAGCTCAGGTTGCTCACGATATTTCAGCTCTTATGGAATACAAAGGCCTAAGCCTAAAAGAAGCTGCCAAAATAGTTCTCGATAAAGTTAAGGCACTTGGTGGCGATGGTGGTATTGTAGCTGTGGATAAAAACGGTAATATGGTGGCCGATTTTAATACGGCTGGCATGTACAGAGCCACAATGAATGACAAAGGAGAATTAACCATTGGGATATATGAGCAATAGTTTGTAACAATTTACTATCTTCATAAACAAATAGTTAACCAACCTCAGCTACACCATCAACCTAATTTGCTTTCAACTTAGAGAAAGTAAATGATTAAATTTTTTAGGCGAATTCGTCAACGACTTCTTTCTGAAAACAAATTCAGTAAATATCTAATCTATGCCATTGGTGAAATAGTCCTCGTGGTAATAGGAATCCTAATTGCACTTCAAATCAATAACTGGAACACCAAGCGATTATTAAAATCCAAAGAGCAAGTCTATTTACAACAAATTAGAATAAGCTTAAACAGTGATTTAGAAAGGATAAAAGAGGTCAAAGAATTTAATGCTTTAAAAACTTCAAAAATAGACTCAACATTTATAGTGTTAGAACAGTCTAACCCTGAAAGATATGTGCCTGCAATTGCAGAATATATGTCAGTAATGAATGAATTTGACGTTTTTGAGCCCAACGCTATTGCTTTTGATAACATGATTGCCTCAGAAAATATTGATCTTATTACCGATATGGAGTTAAGAAAAAACTTATCACTTTACTATCAAAGAAGAAACTTGAATCTCACCCAAGAGCGAATCAAAGAGACAACGCGCCAATTTGTAGATGACATTATGCCTAAAATGGGCAACAGACAACTCTTGAAACAATTAACGCAACGCGACCACTCTAATTTACCCGATATTTCAGAAGTTAACATACATAGTGATACACAAGTTTATACCAATCTTTTTAATATGACTTTAGTTATAGATGGTCAGAATGAATATTTAGAAATAACTACAGAAGACATAAAACGTTTGCTGAATTTAATTAATACTAATCTAAAATAATAGCTATGATTAAATTCTTCAGACAAATACGCTACAACCTCATGAGTGAAAATAAAATGGGAAAATACCTTAAATATGCTTTTGGCGAAATCATCTTGGTTGTTATTGGAATTTTGATCGCCCTTCAGATTAACGATTGGAACCAAACTAAGAAAGACCAAAAATTAGAAGCACAATATTATTGCAGGTTACTCGAGGATGTTAATCAAGATTTGATAAACTATAGAGATTATTTGGCTCTATTAAATGAAAGAATAGAAGTCAATAACACCGCAATCCAGAGATTGCAGAACGATGCAATGCCTTTAGACAGCATCTCACCACTTATTCTAAAATCTATAAAATACTCAATTAGAAATATTACCGCCACTACAGATGCTTTTGAGGACATAAAATCTAGCGGAAACTTAAATATTATCAAAGATTTATCTCTAAAAAATCAATTAGCAGACTATTACAAGACTTTAGCAAATACAAGTGCTGTTATAGAAAGTAACGGAAAGTCAATTACGGATAAACGCTTTTTAGAAATGGAAGACGTTATAAGCTCTGGATGGATAAAACTCATAGAAAACGTTAATGCCTTTGACACGTCAAAAGTTAATCTAAAAGAACTAAAATCAAAGGTGAATTTCACAGATGACATGAGGTTGAAAATGACGAACGACGCTGTCTTTTATTTAGGCATCAACTCTCGCAACAAACAATTATTACAATTGCTTAAAAAAGAAATAGTTGCAATGATTGAGTTGCTCAATTTAAAATGCCAAAATCATAATGATTAAATTCTTCCGTCATATCCGCAAATCACTAATCCAAAAAAATCAAATGGGAAAATACTTTAAATACGCCATTGGTGAAATACTACTTGTGGTAATTGGAATTCTCATTGCGCTACAAATAAATAATTGGAACGAAAACAGAAAAAGTAGTATCCAAGAAATTTCAGTATTAAAGAGTTTAAGAGACAATTTACAACAAGCTGAAGAACAGTCTAAAGCACTAATTAACCGAGAAATTGAATTAAAACAAATTCTTATCAAATCTATAAATGTAGCAAGCGAAAATAACAGGTCTTATAAAAAGCAAATTACCGATTCAATTTTCAAAATAGCAGTTTGGGATTTGCAGAGAGACTTACCAACGTTAACAACATACTTAAATCTAAAAAACACCAATCAATTAGGATTAATAAAGAACAAATTGATAAGTGAGAAATTCACCCAATTAGATTTTAAGTACAACAGATTAGCAGATATTTTAGATGATAGATTAAATGTTCAAGAAATAAGGATTGACAATATTTCAGAAAACAATATCAATTTTATTCAATTACTAAAATTTGAAATCCCTGAAATTAATAACGCCAATGAAGTTTCCACAGATTATGAAGAGATTCTGAAAAACAAAAAAGTGAGAAATCTTTTAGGAATGAAATTAACACTTACAAAAGATATTATAGAAAGGCGATTAGAACTCGATACCGAAATAAAAGCACTGCTAAAACTTATAAATGAACAATTACAAAATTAAATGATAAAGTTCTTTAAACTATCTGAAATTAAAGATTCAGTGCATCTTTGATGAGGATACAAATTGAAAATAGAACATAAAACTATGATAAAATTCTTCAGAAAAATAAGATATAAACTCTTGAGTGAAAAGAAAACATCACGATATTTAAAATATGCTGTGGGCGAAATCATTCTGGTTGTTATTGGAATTTTAATTGCATTACAGATTAATAATTGGAATGAAAACCGAAAAAACACTATTGCTGAGTACAAGATGGTGGATAAAATGATTAGTCAGGCCAAAGCAGACTCTCTTTTATTTGATATTAGAATTGAGGGTACAATACATATTGACACGGTTTTTGGTCATTATGTTGCTATTAACCAAGATTCTGGTAATGATTACAGTAACATTTACTACTCTGGTGAGCTCTCACCATTCGTAAAATTGAATGATGGTTCTTATCTCATACGCAATCATACTGAAGATTTTAAGCAAATAAGCAACTTAGATTTAAGAGAAGAATTAATGCAATATGCGTATTTAGTTACTATGATGGATCGTGCAACCGAACTGTTGAATAAGAATCTTCAAGATTACATCATACCTATGGAATTGGAATATTATGAAGCTTTAAAAACTTATGACTCAACATCAACGCTAGAGGAGATGAAAGCTATTTTTAAAAATCCAAAAATGGAAGCGCACTTTGAGCTAATAAGAGGGTTGTCTATCAATGTAAAGACTCAAATTGAAATTCTGCAAAACAAAAATCACAGTGTGCTAAAAGACTTAAAGAATCATAGAAAAATGCTAAACTAAAATCTATGCTAAAATTCTTTCGTCATATCCGCAAATCACTAATCCAAAAAAATCAAATGGGAAAATACTTTAAATACGCTATCGGTGAAATATTACTCGTAGTTATTGGAATCCTAATCGCACTTCAAATAAACAACTGGAATCAAGCTCGTGTTGATAAAAAAAATGAAAAAGAAATTATTCTAAAACTCAAAGAAGATTTTAAGATTAATAGCAACGATATTGAACCTCATCTAGACCAAATAAGAAAAACAATCGATGCAAACAAACGCTTAATGTCTCTTATTGGGAGTTCAAAAAAGCAACTTGCTTTTCATAATTTAGATAGTTTGCTTTTTGCTAGTATGGGAGCTTCTAATGTTGCTTTTGCAAATAACACCTTAAATAACCTTATCCAGACTGATAGACTTGGACTCATACAAAGTGAATCTCTAATTTCTTTATTAAACCAATGGATTTCGCTTAATGAAATAAGACAAGACAGAGTTGCTAAGCAAGATAACTGGGTAAATCAGTTCCATTTAAATTACTTGTTAGCTAAAATCTCATTTAAAGAAATGGATTCTTATGGAAACTATGAATGGTCTGGAAAGTCTTTAGTCAAACCCGATTATTATCCTCTGTTTCAAGAAGTAAAATTTGAGAATTCACTAGAGAATTATTTGTGATACAGTCAAAACGTCCTTAAAAGGACTATGGAAACGAAAGATTTAATTAGTCAAATTTTAAAAGAGCTCAACAACTTACAATGAAACTATTTAGAAAAATCCGCTACAAACTTATGAGTAAAAATAAAATCACACGTTATTTTAAATACGCCATTGGCGAAATTATTCTTGTAGTTATTGGTATTTTGATTGCACTTCAGATTAACAATTGGAACGACCAAAGAAAACTAAACAAACAAGAACAAACCTATTACTGCAAAATTGCTGAAGATCTAGAGGTTGATATCAAAAACATCGATAGCTCACTAGTAACAATTGACAAGCGACTAGAAAGCACAGAACGGTTTTTAAAAAACCTTTTGAAAATCCAAAAGGATAAAACAATTCTTTTTAAAGACTTTTTACCAACGTTTAGGTATTATAAATTCATCCCAACCAAACCAGCTATTGTAGATATCACTTCATCCGGAAAATTAGAAACACTGAGAAATCAAGCTTTAAAAAACAGAATTTTAAGCCATTACACAGAGCAAGACAATGCATTACAAATCATTGATATAAATGACCGAGCACATATTCAAAAAATAATTGAAATTGAAAAATTTGCTGATTTTGGATTTCAAGAAGTGCCAGAATATCAAAGTATATTTGATGAAGAATTGCAAGGATTATTATCTAGCACGCAATGGCAACAAAACCCAAAGGACGAATTATTTATTAAGATTAAAGATGCTATGATTTTAAGTATAATTAGAAGTGACCGTGAAAAAGAGCTTCTTAAAGCCATTAAAACTGATGCCGAAGAATTGAATACTTTGTTAATTGAAAACTGCGATTAAGGTGATTAAATTCTTTAGACATATTCGTCACTCACTAATCAACCAAAATAAAATGAAAAATTATTTTAAATACGCTTTTGGTGAAGTATTACTAGTAGTCATTGGAATACTCATAGCCCTAGCGATTAATAATTGGAATGAAGATAGAAAAGCAAAAAACAATGAAATTGTCCTTTTAAGTAAACTGCAAGAAGAAAATAGCTTGAACATGGCCTCTATCGAAGACCATCTCGAACTTAGAAAAGAGATGCCTGATGCAGTAGACAGTTTTATTGAATTACTTGAGAGTAAAAACCTAGAATCAAAAAGTGAATCAACACAAGAAAAACTTGGTAATATTTTACAGTCAGCTGCCTATACTTTTATACAAAGCAATCTTGTAAATTATATAAATACCTACAATGCTAAAAATTCAGAGCTGAGCAAAGAGTTAGCCACATTAGAGTTTTATCAAAACGATTTACATTTATCCTCAACCAAAGGCTTAGATTTAAAAATCAAATACGTTTTTGAAGCCTTAAATAACGACGTTGATTTTAGCTCTTTAAACATTTTATCTTATAAGACATTAGAGTCTTTGAGATTTAAAAATAATTTGGTGATTATAGCAGATATTGAATACGAAATATCCTCTATGTTTATCCAAACTTATAACCAGATGCAAAAAGTTGATTCTTTAATTACACAAAAGCTCAAATAAAATCAATAAATTCAGTTTAATAATCAAACGTCCGTTCGAGTGTTTTGCTTTTTACTGAGTTCTCGAAGTAAAATGCAAAATGTATCGAGAACGCTTTTTTAATAATTGTTATGACTTCTGATTCTACGTTGCTATCAGACAGGTATAACCCCAACTCGAAAGTTTCCTCATGTTATATAAATAGTTATAGCACATCCATAGTCTTCTTTTGTAACTTTAAGAACAATTTAACAAACACCCAAAGTCTAAACCTATAAAAAATAAAGTACTTATTTAACAAGAATGCACCTACCCTTCTTTTTACTGAAGTTTTATTTAATACCATCATCAACTATGCGCATCAAAAAGCACCTCGCCTTCCTAGCTCTAATCCTAATCGTTTTTTCCTGTAAAAAGAAGCCTGTTGAAACCGATAACATTTTCAAATTTCGTGATTACATCAGCTACACAACTTCTGGTCGTGTATCTATAGTTGACCCAATAAAAATCAATTTAGCTGAAGAAGTTAGTGGCTGGGAAGCAGAGCAAAACATTGATGCCAAAATCGTAAAAACACATCCTTATGTTGAAGGTTCTTTAAAAGCATTAAACAAACACACGCTTTTATTTACACCAGACGAAAACCTTGAGCCAGACACCGAATATACGGTAACCGTTAACTTAGCTGACATCTATAAAAACATCCCAAAAGATTTCGAATACTATACTTTTCAGTTTAAAACCATAAGACCAAGTTTCAACCTTATTACCAATAATCTGCAATCGTACAGTAAAGAATGGCAATATGTTTTAGGAACGTTGCAATCGGCAGATATTATTGCTCTAAATGATGCTAAAAAATTGGTAGAAGCTTCTCAAAATAACAAAGACCTCAATATTGTTTGGCTAGAAAGCAATGATACTTCTCGTTATTTCGAATTTAAAATCGATAGCATTAAGCGCGAGATTGAAGACAGCAAAGTGCTTGTCTCTTGGGATGGTAAGGTCATTAACGCAGATAACAAAGGGGAAAATTACCTCAATATTCCAGGTAAAAACAACTTTACCATTATAGAAACTAATGTGATTCAAAATCCTGAGCAGCATTTAACGATTAACTTTTCAGATCCATTACAAAAGCAACAGAATTTTGCTGGTTTGGTAACACTTCAAAACGTAAAAAATCCAAAATACATCGTCGATGGTAATGTGCTAAAAGTATATCCAGATACTAAATTGGTTGGCAACATTAAAGTTGATGTATTTACAGGAATTAAAAATACAGATGGCTTCAAACTCAAAAACCAATACACCCAAACCTTAACGTTTGAGGAATTAAAACCTCAGGTACGTTTAATAAGCAGTGGTTCTATTCTTCCGAATTCAAAAGACTTAAAATTCAATTTTGAAGCGGTTAATTTGAGTAAAGTCGATGTACGAATCATCAAGCTTTTTGAAGACAATGTACTTCAGTTTTTACAGGACAATAACCTTAATAGCGATAACAGTTATGCGATTAGAAATGTTGGTCGTCGCATTGCTAAAGAGACCGTAACACTTATTCAAAACCCATCTCAAAACACAGGAAAATGGAAAGCCTACAGCATCGATTTATCCAAATATTTACAAGCAGATGCTGGTGCTATTTATCGTGTAGAAATCGACTTCAAAAAAGACTATTCCTTATACGATTGTTCATCAAATGTTGAAACTTCAGATGTTGATGAAGACGATTACTATGATGATTATTACGACGACTATTATGAGGATGATGTTTATGCTTCCGAAGACATTTCTGAAGAAGAGCAAGACTTAAGAGAAGAGCGCTATTGGGACAATCTTACTTATAGCTATAAGAACAGAAACTACAACTATCGCGAAAGAAATAATCCGTGTACAGAATCGTATTTCAACTATGGCAATAAAGGCATTGCTGCCAATCTAATTGGATCTAACCTTGGTGTTATTGCCAAGCAAGGCAACGATAACAATTACTTTTTTGCGGTGACTAATATTTTAGACACCAATCCAGAACGTGGCACAAAAATCACATTATACAATTATCAACAACAGCCTTTAGCGGATGGTATAACCAATCAAGATGGCATTGTAGAAATTGACGCCAAAAAACGTGCAGCTTTTGCGGTTGCTGAAAAAGGCAACAATGTGAGCTATGTGAAATTGTTTGATGGCAATTCGCTGTCGCTAAGTAAATTCGATGTATCTGGAAGCAGATTGCAACGTGGTCTTAAAGGCTACATTTATGGCGAGCGTGGTGTTTGGCGACCTGGCGACAGTCTGTTTTTAACCTTTATGCTTAATGACAAAGCAAACAAATTACCAAAGCGTCATCCTGTAAAATTAGAAATCACAGACCCAGTTGGTAAGTTGGTATATCGCAAAGTTTCGATAGATAACATCAATAATTTCTACGATTTTAAAGTGCCTACTTCGGCAGATTACAAAACCGGAAATTACAATGCTAAAGTTTCGGTTGGTGGTGCCAGTTTTACCAAAAGTTTGAAAATTGAAACGGTAAAACCGAACCGTTTAAAAATTAAAATAGATTTTGAAGACAAGGTGTTAACCAACAACAAACCGCTTCAAGGCGATTTGAATGTGGCCTGGCTTCACGGTGCACCAGCAAAGAATTTAAAAGCTGAAATTAAAGCGAAATTCACAACAAAATATACCAGTTTTGAGGGTTATAAGAATTATGAATTCAACGACCCAACACGCAATTTCAGCACGGAAGAAACCAATGTTTTTGAAGGCAATCTTGATGTTGAAGGTAATGCAAAAGTCAATTCAACATTAAACATTGGGAAAAATGCGCCAGGAATGTTAAACGCACAATTCCTAGTTCGTGCTTTTGAAAATGGTGGCGATTTTTCACTCGATGCATTCACGGTTCCGTATGCACCTTACGAGAGTTTTGTTGGTTTGCGTTCGCCAGAAGGCAATCGTTACGGTTCTTTCTTCACCGATGAAAATCACACCTTTGATATTGCTACGGTTGATGCCAACGGAAAACCTGTTCAACGTAAAAAATTAGAAGTTAAAATCTATAAAATTGAATGGCGTTGGTGGTGGAATTCCTCTTATGATAACCTGTCGAGCTACGTGTCTAGCAATTACCATAGACCAATGCAGCAATACGAAATTGATACAGATGCTTCAGGTAAAGCGAGCTTCAAAATCAATATTCCTGAAAAAGACCGTGGACGTTATTTAATTAGAATTGTGGACCCAGTAAGTGGTCACGCAACTGGTCGTACGGCTTACTTCTATAAAAATTGGTGGTCTAACTCGCCATCTGGCGACAAGGATGCTGCTAAAATGTTGGTTTTTTCAACAGATAAAGACAACTATAATGTTGGCGAAACGGCAAAATTAACCTTTCCGTCTGGTAGTGAAGGTAGAGCATTAATCAGTATTGAAAATGGTACGGAAGTTTTAAAACACCAATGGGTAAAAACACAACCTGGCGAAACTACGATTGATATTCCTGTAACACCAGAAATGGCACCAAACGTGTTTATCAATATTTCGTTGTTACAGCCTCACGCTATAACCTCTAACGATTTACCGATTCGTTTGTATGGTGTTATTCCTATGATGGTCGAAGATCCGTCAACAAAACTAGAACCACAAATTAAGATGCCAGATGTTATAAGACCTGAGCAATCTTACGAGATAAAAGTATCTGAAAAAAACAACAAACCAATGACCTACACCATTGCTGTTGTTGAGGAAGGTTTACTCGATTTAACCCGATTTAAAACACCAAATGCTTGGGATGGTTTCTACGCTCGTGAAGCCTTAGGTGTAAAAACTTGGGATGTTTTTGACGCTGTTATTGGCGCGTATTCTGGTAGCATAGACCAAGTTTTTGCTATTGGTGGTGATGGTTCCGCAGCCAAAGGCAAGAACAAAAAAGCCAATCGTTTTAAACCTGTAGTAACGTATTTAGGTCCTTTCCTTTTAGATGCAGGAAAAACACAAACGCATCAATTAAAAATGCCAAATTATATTGGTGCTGTGCGCACAATGGTTGTGGCAGGAAACAATAACAAAGAAGCCTACGGAAGTACTGAAAAATCAGTTCAGGTTAAGAAACCTTTAATGGTTTTGGCAACTTTACCACGTAAGTTGAGTCCTGGCGAAAAAGTAACGCTTCCCGTTACTGTTTTTGCTATGGAAAACAAAGTGAAAAACGTCAACTTATCCTTAAAATTAAGTGATGGCATTACAGTTAAAGGTCAGAAAACACAGTCGCTTCAATTTGATAGACCAGATGAAAAAATGGTGTATTTTGAATTGGATGTTTCCAAAGCAAAAGGCATCAATACGATTGAAGTTATCGCTTCAGGAAATGGCGAAAAATCGAACTACAAAGTAGAAATTGATGTTGAAAATCCTAACCCAATGACCTCTCGTGTTATTGATAAGGAATTGGCTGCCAATGGCAATCAAACCATTAGTTTTTCAACCTTTGGAGAACCAGGCACCAACTATGCAACGGTAGAATTTTCAACCTTGCCACCAATGGATTTCTCTAAGCGTACGGCATATCTCATTCGTTATCCTTACGGTTGTGTTGAACAAACCACATCTAGTGTATTTCCGCAGTTGTACTTAACGGATATTTTCGACCTAACGGACAAAAAGAAAAAAGAAGTACAGCAAAATACTGAGAATGGTATTCGTCGTTTGGGCACCTTCCAAAATCCTGATGGTGGATTAGGGTATTGGCGAGGCGAGCGCACAGCAAGTGATTGGGGAACGAGTTACGCAGGCCATTTTATGATTGAAGCTGAAAAGAAAGGGTTTGTTTTACCGTTGAGCTTTAAGAGCAACTGGATTGCGTATCAACGTCAAGCGGCTCGCAACTGGCGACCAAGTTACAGACATTACCATAGTGACTTAACACAAGCCTACAGACTGTACACCTTGGCATTGGCAGGAAGTCCAGATTTAGCAAGTATGAACCGATTACGTGAGTTTGATGAAATTTCGAATGATGCCAAATGGCGATTGGCTGCGGCTTATGCTTTGGCAGGACAAAAAGAAGCGAGTCAAGCGATAGCAAAAACGGCAAATATTGATTTTCAACCTATCAATTCTGATAATTACACTTATGGTTCGTTACACAGAAACAGAGCAATGGCTTTGGAAGCTATGCTGCTTACCAACGATTCTAAAAAAGTAGAATTGGCAAAAAGCATTGCAAAATCGTTATCTAGTGACCAATGGATGAGCACGCAAACCACAGCCTACAGCTTATTGGCAATGGGTAAACTTATTGTTGAAAATGGTGGAAAAGATTTAAAACTAAGTTATTCCATAAACGGAAAATCGGAAACTATTGACACTAAAAATGGTATTGCGCAACGTAATATTCCTGTGAATGATGGTGCAAATCAAATTACAGTGAATAATAACAGAAACAATGTGGTCTATGTTAGAATTTTAAACTCTGGAAAACTGAAATTAGGGGAAGAACTTCCCGTTCAGCGTGGTTTTTCAATTTCAACAGTCTATAAAGATTTACAAGGCAACATAATTGATGTTCGCAAATTACAGCAAGGTCAAGATTTTGTGGCAACGGTAAGCATTTCTAACCTCACGAGTGATTATGTAAATGATGTAGCGCTGACTCAGATTTTCCCATCTGGTTGGGATATCGTCAACACACGTTTTACAGATTTTGGCGACACAACGGTAAGCCAAGCCAGATATACAGATATTAGAGACGACCGCGTCAACTTCTTCTTTGATATGGACAGAAGCGGCACACGTGGCACAAAGACCTTTACAGTAATGCTCAATGCCTCGTATTTAGGCACCTACTATTTACCAGGTGCGCAAGCCGAAGCAATGTATGATAATGACGATTATTTAGTGCGCAACAAAGGGCAATGGGTTACTGTTGAAAAGTAAAATTCCTGCGAAAGCAGGAATCTCATAGAAGTAACGTCAGTTCGAGTGATTCTGACTAAAAATCAGAATTGTATCGAGAACAAATAGAAGTAAAAAAGGTTTCTTTTTCTCGATACTAATTTCAACCTATAAATAGCTTGAAATTCACTCGAAATGACGAAACTTGAAAAAACGAATAAACATAAAATAGGTTCTGAATCAATACTTCGACAAGCTCAGTGTGACAGTTCAGAATGACAAAAAAGGTACCGAAATTAATTCAGCATAAACTAAACTACTTATCGATGCACAGACAAGCATCCTAGAACGTAAACCGCTAAAACGTTAAACTTAAAAACAAGTAATTATGAACAATTTAAAAATGATTTTAGCGATTGGACTTGTATTCAACATCCTAGTGGTAACAGCGCAACAAAGCGCTTATGTATCGGCAGAAAGCGGATTATCATTAAGAGATCAGCCTGATGTTAGCGGTAAAATACTAACAAAATTAGCTTATGGTGAAGCCATTGGTGTGTTAGAAAAAACCAATAAACAATTGGTTGTACTCGATGCTGGTGAAAAGGTTAGTGGCGAATGGGTTAAGGTGGAAACCAGAAATCATATTGGCTATGTGTTTGATGGGTATTTATCATCAGAAAAAATTGCCAAAACCATTCGTTTGAAATTAAAAGATTTAAACGTTGAAATTAAAAATTTAGCAACGAGTGATTACAAACGTTCGCACGATTTAAACAATAGCGAAACGGCAACCATCAATGTTGACGCAGAAGCAACACCAGAAGGTAAAAACATTGTACTAGTAGATAGCGACTATAAACACGTAAGCTTATTTCAGCGATATGAAAATAGTTTCTCGTTTATGAGTGCAGATTCAAAATGCAACACTAACGAGTGGACACAATTTGACACCGAATGGAAGCCATTAAAGCAACTCAACTCTAATACTTATGAGACTTTGACATACACTGAAAAGGATTGGATTAAATTTATTGAAACAGCGACAAAAGATTTAAAAGATGATGTAGTAGATAAGTGTGGTGAAGATTGGTTGAATTATGTAAAAACTATAGATAACGTTAAAGATTTTCCTGTGAGCGTAGCGACAAATCGTGTGTTTATCAAAATGATTTTAACCGATTTTGAAGATAACGTAACAGAAAAAATCATTGAGTTTGAAATGCCAAAAGGCTCTTGACTAAATTACACCCCTAAAGTCCCCTCAAGGGGACAATAGTTATAATTAAACTTTTGAGGGCTGTCCCCTTGAGGGGACTTTAGGGGTGTTTTATTAAAACAAAATATGAAGGATAAACAAAATTACTACGCAGTCATATTCACATCAACCCAAACCGATGACACTGAAGGCTATTCAGAAATGGCTGAGAAAATGGAAAGTTTAGCCAGACAACAAGAAGGTTTTATTGGTATTGATAGTGCTCGTAATACTTCGACTGCACTTCGACAAGCTCAGTGTGACACGCTCAGTGCAGGTACAGGAATAACGGTCAGTTATTGGAAAAGTTTAGAAGCCATAAAAAGCTGGAAAGCAAACACTGAACATTTATTCGCACAACAAAAAGGTCGTGAGCAATGGTACAACTGGTACAATGTAAAAATTTGTAAAGTGGAACGTGAGTACCAATTCCTGCGAAAGCAGGAATCTCAAGAATAAAATAACAAACTGTCATTACGAGGAATGAAGCACGAATAATAGCCTGTACTGAGCTCATTCGATGTATGGTAATTCACACACAAGAAACAGATTGCTTCACTGGGTTCGCAATGACGATTCAATTAGCGCCTTACAGCAAAGTGCCCTTTAACTTCTTGTCCATCCAAAACAATTCTATACCAATAATCAGATGCCGGAAGAGGACTACCATTATATGTTCCATCCCAAAACACATTGGAGTTTATGGCACTGTACAATTGTTTTCCATATCTATCAAAAATATAGACTTCTGAAGACGTAAAAAACGGTGCTACATTAAAAATAAAGAAGTCATTATCGCCATCTCCATTTGGCGTTATAAATTTCTGAATGTAAAAGTGTATGTGATCTTGAAATATCACAAAATCACAATCAGAAGATTTTACATAAATAGTATACAAACCACTTAATAGGTTATTGAATGTATTGCTACTTTGATAGTTTACACCATCGAGAGAATATTGATAATCACCATTGTTCAATACATTTACAATTATCGATCTACCATCAGTGGTTATACTTTCTATTTCAGGAATTTCTATTTCTGTTACTGTAAAAGTTATAATGTCAGTTAAGCATCCATCCGTTACTTCAACACTAATACTACCTGCCATATCTACTGTTATGGAGCTGGTGATCTCACCAGAATCCCACAGATATTGTGGATTAACAATTTCTGAAGTGGCAAAGAGTGTAACTTCTCCTCCCTCACAGAACGATACAAACTCGTCTCTAGATTCTATTGGCTGTGTACCTTCTATTTCCCAATCGCAAATATCATCATTAAATACAACCGATTGCCAACAAAGCAAATCTTGAGGTGGCTCAGGCTGTGTTCCTGAAACTTCCCATGAACAAGTATCATTATTGAAATTTGGTGTTTCCCAGCACTCAATATCTGTTGGCGCTTCAGGTTGTGTTCCTATAATATCCCATTCACAAGTATCATTGTTAAATGTAGTTGTTTCCCAACATTCTAGTTCTGGCATTTCCGGTTGTGACCCTGTTACTTCCCAAGTACAGCTTGTATTGTTGAAAGTCGCTGTTTCCCAACATTCTAAATCTGTAGGTGGATTTGGCTGTGTGCCAGTTACTATCCAATCACAAAGTGTATCATCAAAAGTTATAGTTTCCCAACACTCAATATTTGGTTGTGGCGGAACTTCGTTAACAATTATTGTATAAACATCCGAAAAAGTAATACAATCAGCATCATTTAAATTTGCAGCAAACTCAGCAACCTTTGCTCTGAAGTACGTTGTGGTTGTAATACCATTTATAATCAATGTTTCATTAGTTTCACCCGTAATATCAGACCAATTAGTACCATCTGTACTGATCTGCCATTGATAAAAATGCTCGCTAAAAACCACATTATCTGGAGTTGCCGTTATCGTATCAGAAAAAGGCACTTGACTTGCACACAATTCTGTTGAATTAGCATTTACAGAATCCTCAACTATAATAGAATCGCCACAACTCTTAAAGACGATATCATCAAGTGCTAAATCATTACCACAACCACCAGACCCATTATTAAGCATCTTAAGTATCACTGAAGTCTGACCAGGATTAGATTGAAAAACAAGTGCATATTGATCCCATTCTGGTGTTATAGTACTTGTAATATCACCTGTGTCACCAGAAGCTAAAAGATTGGTGTCTGAACTATCCCATATTTCAAATCTAACATTGATAGGAATGGTATTTGGACTACAAAAACCATTTGAAGGAGATAGGTTAATCATCCAAGACGAAAACTCATAAGTTGTATTCTCACACAAACCTGAAATGGTCGCTCTGTAAAACTCACCAGAGGTGAAATCTGAATTAATAATCAACATTCTCCCATTAGTATCATTTGGAGTATGATCATCTACATCAAACCAATCAAAATAATTTGAATTACTTGACACTGTATATAAACCGTCATCTGGTGGTTGTCCATTTGCATAAGTGTAAGTTGTTGTACCAGCTGGTAATGAAGTATCTTGGATACCTATACCAAAATCCTCAACAAAAATTGGATCACCAGAATTTCCTTGGCAAAACCCTAATTGGGCAACTGCTTTCCCTGTTGTTAGAGAAAAACATAAAAAAAATAGGACTTTAAGATCTAATAGGGATTTTTGCACGTTTAAATATATAGATAAGTTTATGTCTTAATTTTAAATTTTCGATAAAAAGACCAAAAAAACACTTTTGTATAGTTCATGTATAGGTTAATTATATATTTTAATCGAAATCAGATAAAATCCGTTGTGATTTTGATTCTTTTTGTAATCTATTATTTCTGTTTACCTAAAATATTGTTCAAAGACCCAACAGCTACAGTAATTACCAGCAACGACAATGAATTATTAGGTGCTAAAATTGCAGACGATGGTCAATGGCGATTTCCTGAAACCGACAGTGTGCCTGAGAAATTTAAAACCTGTCTTCTACTTTTTGAAGACGAATATTTCTATAAGCATCCTGGTTTTAATCCTATTTCAATATTTAAAGCTTTAAAACAAAACATAAGTTCTGGCTCTGTAAAACGTGGCGGAAGTACACTCACACAGCAAGTGATTCGCTTATCTCGAAAAGGACAATCTAGAACCTATCTCGAAAAACTAAAAGAGCTTATTCTAGCAACACGATTAGAATTCAGACATTCAAAGGACGATATTTTAAAACTGTATGCAAGTCACGCACCATTTGGTGGCAATGTCGTTGGCATCGATGCAGCAGCTTGGCGTTATTTTAATAGAGAAGCCTCTAATTTATCTTGGGCAGAAAGTGCGACCCTTGCGGTTTTACCCAATGCACCAAGCCTTATTTATCCAGGAAAAAATCAACAACGACTGCTTGACAAACGCAATCGCCTATTAAAAAAGTTGTTAGACAATGGCACTATTGACGAGCTCACTTACGAGCTTTCCGTCGCTGAAACTTTACCACAAAAACCGTATCCTTTACCTCAAATTGCTCCGCATTTGTTACAAAAAGTAGCCAAGCATAATAAAGGTAAGCGACTAAAAACAACGGTTGATATTGCTTTACAAACACAAGCTAACCATATTGTAAAGCAACACTACAACAGCTTAAAACAAAATGAGATTTATAACATTTCTGTATTGGTTTTAGATGTAAAAACCAGAAAAGTCTTGACTTATATTGGTAATTCGCCAACAGATAATGCACATCAAAAAAGTGTGGATATTATTGACAAACCCAGAAGCACAGGCAGTATTTTAAAACCGTTTTTGTATGCTGCTATGCTCGATGCTGGCGATTTGTTACCACATACTTTGGTCGCTGATGTACCAACACAATTTGGCAGTTACCAACCCGAAAATTACGACAAGTCTTATGATGGAGCAGTACACGCTAACGAAGCCTTATCGCGCTCATTGAATGTACCTGCTGTGCGAATGCTTCAAGATTTTGGGTTAGACCGTTTTTATCATTATTTGAAGCAATTAAAGTTGAAGGATTTAAGATACAACGCCAATCATTATGGTTTGTCTTTGGCGCTTGGTGGCGCCGAAAGTAACCTCTGGGATTTGTGTAAAAGTTATGCTGCAATGGCTTCGACTTTAAATCATTTTAACGACAATTCCAGCGAATATTTTACCAACGAATTTGTAGATCCTATTTATAACTTTGAATCTGAAGTCGACTTCGGAAAACTGGTTTCTGATAAGTCTGTTTTTGATGCTGCGTCCATCTATCTCACGTTTGAAAGTATGAAACAAGTCAACAGACCTGAAAGCGATGAAAGCTGGGAATTTTATGACTCATCTCAAGACATTGCTTGGAAAACTGGTACCAGTTTTGGGTTTAGAGATGCTTGGGCCATTGGTACTACGAAAAATCATGTGGTTGGTGTTTGGGTCGGCAATGCTGATGGCGAAGGTCGTCCTGGTTTGGTTGGTGTACAAACGGCTGCACCAATTTTGTTTGACGTTTTTGATATTCTGCCAAAAAGCGATTGGTTTGCAAAGCCTTATGACGAAATGATTGAAGTGAGCATTTGCAAGAAAAGTGGCTACCAAGCTTCAACTGTTTGTGATGATGTTGAGCTTAGATTTATTCAAAATTCTGGACAAAAAACAGCACCTTGTCCGTTTCATAAATTGGTACATTTGGATGCTTCTGAGCAGTTTCAAGTGAATTCTTCTTGCGAGGAAGTTTCAAACTTAAAAACAACATCTTGGTTTGTTTTACCACCACTTCAGGAATATTATTTCAAAACTAAAAATCCGTTTTATAAACCGTTGCCGCCTTTTAGAAATGATTGTGTTGAAACTTCAGCAATTCATATGGAATTTATTTATCCTAATCAGCAAAACACTATTTTCTTACCCAAAGATTTTGATGGTAATACCAACGATTTAATTCTGAAAGTAGCACATTCTAAACCAGAGTTGACGCTATATTGGTATATCGATGACAAATACATTGGAACAACAAAAGACATACACGATATGGCAGTTTTACCTCAGCAAGGTGAACACATAATAACTGTAGTTGATGATTTGGGTAATGAAATAAAGCATAGGATAACTGTGGCTAATTAAAATATATTATTTATGCCTATTGTGTATTTAAAAAAATTCGTCTCTTCGAGTGAGTTTTTCGATTGAAATGAGAAAAATCTGTATCGAGAAGTAGAATTTTTGCAATAAAAAGTTCTCGATACAATTTTTCGTGCCTCAAAATTACTCGAACTGACGTCAAATCATATTTTAGTACTCAAAATGCTTAACAGTTATTATTTATATAGTCAAATCCTTATTTTTGCATCAAAACACGTAAAATGGAAACACTACAATTTATACATTCTGGTTGGGCATACATTGTTTTGCTAGTCTTAGTCATTGCAACGTTTAATGCTTTAATAAAGTTTTTTAGCAGCAAAGAATATAGTCCTGTAGACTTTAGATTTTCGTTATTTGCATTAATTACAATGCACATTCAGCTATTAATTGGAATTATTTTGTTTTTCTCTAAAGATTATTTTTCGACAATAAAAGAAGTTGGCGGCATGGGAGAAGTGATGAAAAATTCAGCATTAAGAAATTTAATTGTAGAGCATCCTTTAACAATGATTATTGCAGTAGCATTAGTAACTATTGGCTACTCAAAACATAAAAGGAAATTGGTTTCTAAGCCCAAGTTTAAGCTTCTGGCTATTTTTTACACTCTAGCTTTAGTGTTAGTACTAGCTAAGATTCCTTGGAATTTATGGTTTAATTAATAAAAAAGGCGCAAATTAAAATTTGCGCCTTTTTTATTTTTATATAATGAATTAACCTTTATCGGTTACTCCTTCAGAATCTTCTTTAACTTCCTTTATAAGGTATACATATACTGGGAAGTGGTCGCTAAATCCATTTGTAAAGCCTCCATTTGCAAAACTTCTTAAAGGATAACCTTTGTAACGTCCTCTTTTATTAAACATGTAAGAAGGATTATAAATACCTGCTTTCCAAAATCTAAATGAAGAATAATCATCTTCTAATAATGGCTTTGTCATCATAATTTGATCGAATAAGCTCAAGGCATCTCTATAAGCAGTAGTTCCCCATCCTTTATCAGTAAACATTCTCTCGTATGGGTTATAGATACCTTTAAGTGGTACTTTCTTTTTATCCTTTTTTGCTTTTAATACTTTTTTTACGCTTTCGTTAGTTGGGTCATCATTTAAATCTCCCATTGTAAATATCTTGGCATATGGATCTATAGATTGTAAGGAATCTATAATACGTTTGTTTAGTTTTGCTGCGGCAACACGTTTTGGTCTACTTCTAGCCTCACCTCCACGTCTAGATGGCCAATGATTTACAATAATATGTATTAAATCACCATCTAACTTTCCGCTAACCAATAATTGATCTCTTGTTCTTATCCTATCTCTACTAACATCATCATAAATTACAAGTTCATGAGTACTAGTGTCAATAGGTCTAAATAATTCTTTTTGGTATAATAAAGCAACATCAATACCTCTGCCGTCTGGACTTTCGTAGTGGATAATTCCATAATCTTTAGCCAATAATAATGGGTCGTTAACTACATCCTCTAGCACATCTCTGTTTTCAATTTCGCAAACACCAATAATAGCAGGAGAATTATTTGCTTTGTCTGCACCAATATTGGCAATTACTCTTGCCATATTTTTTACCTTTTTTGTGTACACCTCAGCACGATTTCCTTTCATTTCCATTATTGGACTTGCCTCATCGTTTTTTAATGGATCGTTGATAGTGTCAAATAGATTTTCTAAATTGTAGAACGCTACTGTATGTATTTTGAAGCGCTTTTCTTCTTGTGCTTGAACATTAAAAACACTGATTATTATAAGCAGAGTTAGAAGAGATTTTAAAATTTTCATCTGATAGTTTTTTATTTTTAAGTTTAGGTCAGATGGAACACCTTAGTTTGATGATTGTATCCAAACAATATTATTTCTTAGGTGTTTCATAGTTGATATATTATCTAATTGTTATATCCTAAGCAAATTGCTTGCCAAAAGTATGTAATTATTATAAATAACGTACATTTGCACGCCTTAAATAACTATTATTTAATCTAACAATACAATCAATTTAAAATTAGGTATGAAAAAAAGTTTTTTATTATTTCTGTTCTCAATCGCTTTCTCTTTAGCAAGTTTTGCACAGCAAACAGTTGTTAAAGGAAGTGTTTTAGACGGAACAACAGGAGAACCAATTCCTGATGTAACTATTACTATTGAAGAAACTGAACAGACCTTGAAAACCGATGCTAAAGGAGAGTTTAGTTTTACTCAGAACGTTCCTTTGGGAGAGCAAGTTCTGAAAATTGAAAAAGTAGGATATGTTACCAAACGTTACCCAATCATTGTTAATCAAGGGCAAACCGTAGATATTAGCGGTATGACCCTAGACTTTGACACAAGTGACAAAAAAGACCTCTTTATTATTTCCATCTCAGATGATAATTTAAATAGTGAAGATGACGGATTAACCGACAACATTTCTGGTCTTTTACAAGCCTCAAGAGACGTGTTTTTAAGTGCTGCAGCATTTGACTTTAGTGCTACATTCTTTAGACCAAGAGGTCTAGACAATGCTAATGGTAAAGTACTGATTAATGGTATTGAGATGAACAAGCAGTTTAACGGAAGACCTCAATGGGCAAATTGGGGAGGTTTAAATGATGTTCAGCGAAACCAAGAATTCTCAATGGGAATGTCTGCTAACGATTATAACTTTGGTGATTTAGCAGGTACTAACAACATTGTAATGCGTGCCTCTAAATACAGAAGAGGAGGACGCATCTCTTATGCTTCTGCAAACAGAAGTTACCAAGGAAGAGTTATGGCAAGCTATAGTTCTGGTTTGCTAGAAGGCGGCTGGTCTTACTCTGTTTTAGGGTCTAGACGATTTGGTGAAGAAGGTTACATTGACGGAACATTATACGACGCTAACTCTTTATTTGTTGCAGTAGAAAAGCAATTAAACGAAAATCATAGTTTAAACTTTACAGGTATCTACGCTCAAAACAGACGTGGACGTTCTACCGCAATTACACAAGAAGTATATGATTTAAAAGGAAGACGATATAATCCATTTTGGGGAAACTTAAATGGTGAGCAGCGTAATTCTAGAATGCGTGAAACCAATGAGCCTATTTTAATGCTCAATCATTATTGGAAAATATCTGATAAAGTAAGATTAAACAATAATGTTGCTTATCAATTTGGTGAAATTGCCAATTCTAGAATAGATAACGGTGGTACGCGTTTAGTTACCATAGACGGTGAAGATGCTTACTTAGGTGGAGCAAGAAATCCAACACCAGAATATTATCAAAATTTACCTAGCTTCTTCTTACAAGATGCTAACCCAACAGCTTACGACTACCAACAAGCATACTTAGCACAACAAGACTTTATAAATGATGGTCAATTAGACTGGAATAGTATGTATGGAGCTAATGCTTTATTAAGAAATCAAGGTGGAAATTCTTTATATGCTGTCCAATCTGATGTTGTAAAAGATCAGCAATTAACATTTAACTCTATATTAGATGCAGACTTAGCTGACAATATTAGATTAAATGCAGCTGTAAGCTATAGAAATCTTAAAAGTGAAAACTTTGCAAGATTAGAAGATTTACTTGGTGGTACTGGCTACTTAGATGTAGACTTCTTTGCAGAAGAAGATGACAACTCTACAATTAGTGATGAAGTTGCAGCAAACTTAGCACAGAGTGATGTAAGAAACCCTAACCGTATTGTTGGTGAAGGTGATCGTTACAAGTACAACTATGAAATGAATGCTAACGTTATAAGTGGTTTTGCACAAGCGCAATTTAAATATAACAAAGTAGATTTCTATGTTGGTGCTAACTTATCGCAAACAACTTACCAAAGAACAGGTTTATATGAGAATGGCTTCTTCCAAGGAGGTGGTAATGATGGTTCTTTTGGCGACAGTGATAAATTAGATTTCTCTAATTATGGAATTAAAGGTGGTTTTACTTATAAAGTAACCGGTAAACACCTAGTAGATGTAAATGCAAGCTACTTTACAAAGGCACCTTCAATCAGAAACTCTTTTAGTAATGCAAGACAATCTAATGCAACTGTAATAGGGTTAGAGAGTGAAAAAATTCAATCTGTAGACGTAAGTTATATTTTTAGATCTCCTATTGTAAAAGCTAGACTAACTGGTTTTTACTCTGGGTTTAAAGATGGCTCTGATATAGGTTTTTATTTTACAGAAGACTTAGCTGGTTTAGGTGTTGATACAGGCGATGCTTTTGTACAAGAAATACTAACTAATATTGAAAGAAGACATGTTGGTGTAGAATTTGGTATTGAAGCACAAGTAACGCCAACAATAAAGTTAAAAGGAGCTGCATCTGTTGGTCAATACACATTTCAAAACAATCCTAATTTGTACTTAACCAGTGTAGATTTCTTAAACAGAAGTGATATAGATCCTCAAATTACGTTTGGAGATGGCACAACCAACTTAGATGGTTACCACGTTGCTGGTGGACCAGAACGTGCTTTCCAAATTGGTTTTGAATATAGAGATCCTAGCTATTGGAATATTGGAGTTACTAGTAACTTCTTCTCTAATGCCTATTTAGACGTAAGTAATTTAGCAAGGTCTGCAAACTTCACTTCAGATTTTGATGGTAACACATTTAATGACTACGATGAAGCAATTGCAAAGGATCTTTTAAGACAAGAACAGTTTGATGACTACATGTTAGTTAATATTATTGGTGGTAAATCTTGGAAAATCAATGATTATTTCGTTGGTTTCTTTGCAACCATTAATAATGTATTTAATGAAGAATATAAAACAGGAGGTTTTGAGCAATCACGTTTAGCTAACTTCCGTCGTATGCAAGAAGACCAGTCTAGAGACAATGGTCCGATATTTGGCCCTAGGTATTTCTTTGGAAATGGTACTACTTACTACCTTAATGTATATGTAAGATTTTAAAAAGCTATGTTAGAACAAAATAAAATTATAAAAATGAAAACTTTAAAAATTAACAAAATTATACTACTTCTTATAGGTTTAGTAGTATTTAACGCTTGTGTACAAGATGACGAGTTTAGTACACCAGATACCACAGTTACTGAGCCAGAATTAAATGGTAATGTTATAGAATTAACCGCTGTTGCTGGTGATATTGGTCAGCTTCATGGTGGTGAGGTAGATTTTGAAAATGATGAAGACTTCGTAATGTATGATGGTGAAGGACCTATCACCTATGTACAAGGTTATGTAATATCTTCTGATGAAGGAGGTAACTTCTTCGAAGAAATCATTATACAAGATAAACCTGAAAATCCAACTATTGGATTTAAAGTCTTATTAGATGTTAATCCTTTATTTATACGTTACGAAGTAGGTCGTAAAGTTTACATAAGATTAAACGGATTATATGCAGGTATTTCTAATGGTGTTTTAGCGCTTGGCGAGCTAGACGGTGAACGTATTGGAAAAATCCCAGCTTCTAGTGAAAATGAAGTAGTTCAAAGATCTGCCGAAGTTGCTACAATTGTACCGTTACCTTTAAGTATAGAAGAATTTACTGAAGAGAATAATGACAAGACAAATTTAATGATAAGATTAGAAGATGTACAATTTAAGAGAAGTGAGGCTGTAGGAGATGATGCGTTAACTTACGCTGGTGAGCCGTCAGATGAGTTTGATGGTGAGCGCACTTTAGAGAGTTGTGCAGGATCTGCTTCTGCGGTATTCAGCACAAGTACTTTTGCTGATTTTAAGGGACTTAAATTACCTTCAGGAAGAGGAAGCATGACGGCTATTTTATCCAAGGATTTCTTCGGAGAAATATTCAATGTTGTTATAAATTCACCTGAAGACATCAATTTTGAAGATGTAGAACGTTGTGATCCATTCAACATAGACGATTTTAACATCGTTTACGAAGAAGACTTTACTGATGGTCTTGCAGGTTGGGATGTTATAAATACAGTTGGAACAGAAGCCTGGGAAGCTGATGATTTTGGAGGAGACTTTTATGCACGTGCTTCTGCATTCCAAGGTTCTGGTAATCCAGCTGCAACTATGGTGAGTTGGTTGATATCACCTTCTTTTGATTTTGATGCTCAAGCAGACGAACAATTAGTTTTAGAAATAGCAGATGCCTTTAGTGATGCTGGCGAAGAACCATTATCAGTGTATTACTCTACTGATTATACGGCTGGCTCTGATCCTTCTACTGCTTCATGGACTGAAATAGGAGCAGACCAAATTGCGGCTTTACCAATTAATACAGGGTTCTTTGATAACGAATATGATCAAACAGATTTAATTGACCTCTCTAATGTTACTGGTAATGGGTTTATTGCCTTTGTTTACGATAGTGAAAACGGATCAATTTCTTCTACTAGAGATTTAGGAAATGTAAAAATTATAACACCTATGTAGTAGAACACAATACTATCAATTTTTACAGAGGCTGTCTTTTTAGATGGCCTCTTTTTTTCATTATATTGAATAAAATTAGGACTTAACTTATGCTAGACAATTATTACATCACAATATTTAATCATTATAAAAAGGCATTAGGCAGACGAAGTCTTACATTAGCTATGTTTTATATCAATCTGTTAGAATTGACAATTATTTTAGTATTAGCTGCATTCTTTCTGGCATTTGCCAAGCAAATGAACCTCATAACAATGTCTTCAACAAAATTTTGGACATTATTTAGTTTGATTTCTGTTTTTATAATTTTTAAAAACTGGATGCGATACAATGGCAAAAAAAGAAACATTATTAAGGCAAAGTTAAAACCCAAACACCCAATTTATCTACTTTGGCTTTTACCTATAGGTTGTTTAGGTCTTGCTATTATACTTCTTCAAGTATCATAAAAAAAGCCATCTAATCAGATGGCTTTATATTTTCTAAATTACAGGAAAACTTCTATTCTGCTTTCTTTTCTTCTTTTTTGCTACACTCTTTTTTACATGCTTCTTTACATGCTTTCTTTTCAGCTTCAGTTTTGTTTGCACAGCCTTTCTTGTCCTTGCAAGTCTCAGCACAAGTTTTAGCTTCACCATCAAAGCTACCGACAACTTTCATATCTTTTACCTTATACACATCACCTACCTTGGCAACAGCTTCTTCTAATGATTTTGGTGTTACTTTAGCTTCATCATATTCTACCATAGCTAAACGCTTATCAAAATCTACCTTGGCAGACTTTACACCATCCATTTTAGCCATTTTCTTTTCAATGGTTTTGGCACAACCCATGGCACAAGTCATTCCATCTATTCCAAATTCTACTTTAGCATAAGTAGCATTTGGGTCTAAGGTTTTAGATACCTCTTTGCTACTCACCTCAACATCTACAGTCTTAACTTCTGGCTCAGCTTTATCTTTACAAGATGTAAAAGCTAAAAGTAAAGCAGAAGCGACAATTACATTCTTAAATATCTTCATAAGTATTAACTCTTAAATTTTGGCTAAATCTAATAAATATTGCTGTTTCTTGCGAAAGAATTAACGATTTTTGTGACGTTTTTAGAAAACACTTGTATGAAAAACCCTAACATTAAGTGGATTTATCTTCTTATTCTTTCCATTATCTGGGGAAGCTCGTTCATTCTTATAAAAAAATCACTTTTAGGACTTACACCTTATCAACTTGGCGCTATAAGAACTATTTTTACTGGGATCATTTTATTATCTGTTGGATTTTATCACTTAAAGAATATTCCTAAATCTAAATGGAAGTGGTTGCTATTGTCTGGTTTGCTTGGATCTTTCTTTCCTGCATTCTTTTTTGCTATAGCTGAAACCGAAATTGATAGTGCTGTTGCTTCGATTCTAAACTCGTTAGTGCCATTAAACACTATAATTCTTGGTTTTGCAGTTTTTAAAATTGCGTCAACTAAACGACAAGTAGTAGGTGTGATTATTGGATTTATAGGCACTGCCATTTTAATTTTAAAAGGTTCAGAATTAAATCCAAATCAAAACTACCTTTATGCTGGCTTTGTTATTGCCTCTACATTAATGTATGCAGCAAATGTTAACATTATAAAGCGTTATTTACAAGATGTAAAACCTTTAGCTATAGCTGCTGGCAATTATGTTTTTATTGTAATTCCTGCTTTAGTTGTATTAATTTTTTCTGACTTTTTCTCTACGGAACGCCTAAACCATCCAGATTTGCTTAAGTCTCTAGGCTTTGTAGCTATCCTCTCTATTTTTGGTACTGCAATAGCTAAAGTAGTTTTTAATAAGCTTGTACAAATTTCTACTCCAGTTTTTGCTTCTTCAGTTACTTATATTATGCCTATAATAGCATTGATTTGGGGAATTTTAGATGGTGAGTCTTTTAGTATTGTTCAAGGATTAGCAGCAACTCTTATTTTAGTAGGAGTTTATTTATCTCATAAACGTAAAACATAAAAAAACCGAAGCTTTCGCTTCGGTTTTAATATCCTATACCTTGATGATTTTAATTAAAATCTTCAGAGGTTACTCCTTCATTGATTTTTACTTCTGTAGTTTCAAAAGTAAATGATTGAGGACCTGCAGTAACTTTCATCGTATATGGCATTTTGATGCCACCAACGTCTTTGTAATTAGAATAATCTATAATTGTAGTTATAGATTGCCCTTGCGCTTCATTAGTAGTCTCAGTTCTTAATAAGTAACCCGTTTCTGCATCGTAATATCTAAAAGATGTTTTATCATCTTTAGTTACTTTTATTTTATAGGCATCCTTACCTTCTATAGTTGTTAGGCTTTCTAATTCAATAGTTGAAGATTCCATATACAACTCATCAAAAAGACCTTTGGTAGATTTTCTAGAAGATAATTCTTTGTCTTCCATCGGAATTTTTCTTCCTTGTTGCTCCATGTAACCATTAGTACCATCAAAGTTTTGCTTCATCAAGGTTCCCATACCTTCAGCAACTACTTCCATTTTGTACTTGTTTGGCGCCATTTGTTTAGTAGTAGCCGTTGGCTTAAAAGGTGCGCCAGGAATAGTCATTTCCGCAATCTCTAATGTTGTGTTTACCTCTCTCAAAGCAGCCTCGCCACCTATAGCATTCACGTAATTTTTAATCACAGACTCTGCTGTTAATCCTTCTGGCAAAGGCTTAGAGAACACTGGCTTTTCTGTTTTATTAGCATATGCATCATAATACATTATTGGAATTCCTGTTTTCTCAAGGTTTTCTAATACTTCACTACCCTTACCAACAACAACAATACGTGCGTTTTCTGGTCTAAAGTGCTTGTTAGCTACGCGCATTACATCGTCTTTAGTTACCGCATTTATTTTTTCTAAATATGTAGAATAAAAGTCTTCTGGTAAATCGTTAAGCTTAATATTTAAAGCATAATTAGCTATCGTTCTTGGGCTTTCTAAATCTAGAATAAAGTCTCCTACATATTTTGCTTTAGCATTTTCTAAGTCTTTTGTATCTACAGGCTCAGTTTTAATTCTATTGATTTCCTTTAGCGTCTCAACAACAGCACTATCTGTAACCATATTTCTTACTGCTGCACCTGCTGTAAAGCGAGATGCGCCATATCTACTTGGACTAATTCTTGTACGAGCACCATAAGTATAGCCATGCTCTTCACGAAGGTTCATGTTTAAATAGCTGCCAAAACCACCACCTAAAATTTTGTTTGCTATTAGCACAGCGTGGTAATCCTCATCGTTCATTTTAAAATCTACATTGTTTGTTAATGAGATATTAGACTGAACAGCATTTGGCATATCTACAAAATTAATTTGTGTGTATTGCGCATTTGGCATTGGAGTTGGTAATGTAATCTCAACTCCAGCAGACTTTTCCCATTTTCCAAAATGATCTTTTATCTTACGTTTAACGTCACTCATTTCAACATCACCTATAATTACTAAGTAAGCATTATTAGGATTGAAATATTTCTCATAGAATGCTAAAACATCACCAAACTCAATATTATTAACCGTTTCTTCAGTAACAAACTCACCATAAGGATGCTTTACACCATAAGATAATGCAGAGCCTACTCTACCAGCAACAGCATCTACGCTTTTCTTCTCTGACTTGAGGTTTTCGATTAGTTTTTCTTTTTCTTTTTCAAACTCTTCCTTAGTTAATAATGGATTGATTGCAGCATCTGCCATTAATTCGATTATTCTATCAGAATACTTTGAAAGAGAGCTTGCAAAAGCACTTTGAGAACTAAACCCTAAGTTAGCACCTAGGAAATCTATTTCGTCGTTAAATTCGTCTTTAGGGATGTTAGTAGTTCCGTTTCCTAACATGGCGCCAAGGATGCTAGAAACACCTGCCTTATCGCCTTCAGAAATTGGCTTATTATCTATTCTTAATGTAATAGAAACTCTTGGTAGTTTGTGGTTTTCTACTACTAAAACTTCGATACCATTTTTTAACTTAAACTCACCTGGTTTTTCAAGTGTAATTTTAGGTGCAGGTCCTGGTTCTGGTTGCTTAGATCTATCTATTTGTGCATTTACTACACTTACTGTCATTAAAAACAATGCAATAAATGCTGATATTTTAGTTTTCATTTTTCTATTCATTATGTTTTTATTGATCATCTTTCTTTGGTAAGTATTCTAAAATTAAACGTTGATTAGGGTTTAAGTACTTTTTAGCAACGTCTCTAATTTCTTCTCTTGTAATAGAGCGATAGATGTCTATTTCTGTATTAATCAAATTTACATTGTCATATAACATGTAATATCTAGCTAAAGAATTTGCAATACCTTCAATACTAGAGTTAGAATTTACGAACTGATTCTCAAACTGGTTTTGCAGTTTTTGGTAGTCGCGCTCAGAAATTAACTCTGTTTGCATTTTAGCAATCTCTTCATCCATTTCTGTTATTAAAGTATCTAAAGACACATCACCTAAAGGCAAACCAAAAAGTGCATAAATACCATAATCTTCTTGACTAATATTAACAGCCTGGACCGCTAAAGCTTGCTTTTGCTCATCAACCATTTTCTTATACAATACAGAACTTTTTCCTCCACTTAAGTAACTAGAAATCATGTCTAAAACGTAAGCATCTCTGTCTTTAAAAGACGGTGTTCTGTATGCTGCTATTACTGCAGGTATTTGAATGTTTGGGTCATATGTTTTATCTCTCATAGTTTCTGTTATTGGCTCTTCCTTAGGAAGATCTCTAACTACGTCTTCACCACGAGGAATAGGACCAAAATAATCTTGAATCATTTTCTTAACCTGTGGCTTATCAATGTCACCAGCTACAACCAATACAGCATTGTTTGGTACATAGAATTTTTTATTAAATGCTTGAAATTCTTCTAAAGTTGCTGCATCTAAATGATCCATGGAACCGATTGTTGCCCATCTGTATGGATGTACCTTAAACATACGCTTTTTAACTTCAGCCAATAAATTACCATAAGGCTGGTTGTCAACACGTAGACGCTTTTCTTCCTTAACAACTTCATTTTGTGTATCTACACCTATTTGGTTAATTACTGGATGTAATAATCTCTCAGATTCCATCCATAAACCTAACTCAACACTATTAGAAGGAAATACTTCATAGTAATAGGTTCTGTCATCTGTAGTATTAGCGTTATTGCTTCCACCATTAGATGTTACAATATTAAACCATTCACCACGAGGAATGTTTTCGGTTCCTTCAAATAATAAATGTTCAAAAAAGTGAGCAAAACCAGTGCGTTCTGGGTTTTCGTCTTTTGCGCCTACATGATACATTACAGACACTGTAACAACAGGCGCCGAATTATCTTGATGCAGAATAACATGCATTCCATTGTCTAAATCGTACTCCTCAAATTCTACTTGTTGCGCATTGGCAAATGACCCAACAAACAACAAGAGTGCTAGAGTAAATAAGCTTTTTCTCATTATCAATAAGTGTTTAAATTTTAAATTGTTTTAGTGTTTGTCTTAACAAAAGATGTATTGTTACACAAAGCCCTACAAAAATAAGGAATACTTATGCTTTTTTAACATAATTAATTGCAAAAACTAGATACTTAAACTTTCTGATTCTAAATAAAAAAGGGATTTGAACCTAAAAGCTCGTGAAAACCCTTAAAACGTTTGTAGATTAGGAATTTAGGAGTATATTTGCATCCGCTTTCTGAGAAAAGCAAATTTAATTAATAAACAAATTAATAAAAACGTTACGCTATGTACGCAATTGTAGAGATAGCAGGGCATCAATTTAAAGTTGAAAAAGACCAAAAAGTTTTTGTTAACCGTTTATCTACTGAAGAAGGTAAGAAAGTCGATTTTGACAACGTACTTCTAATAGGTGATGGTAGCAATGTTACTTTAGGCGCCCCAGCTATAGACGGTGCACAAGTAAGTGCAAAAGTCTTAAAGCACCTTAAAGGTGACAAGGTAATAGTTTTCAAAAAGAAAAGACGTAAAGGTTACCGTGTTAAGAATGGACACAGACAGGCCTTAACCGAAATCGTAATTGAAGGTATTACTACTTCTGGAGCTAAGAAAGCTGCTCCTAAGAAGGAAACTAAAAAAGCTGAACCAAAAGCTGAGAAAGCCGCTCCGAAAGCAGCAGCTAAAAAAGCTACAGGTAAAGCTGACGATTTAAAGAAAATTGAAGGTGCTGGACCTAAAGCTGCTGAAGCTTTAGTAAACGCTGGATATGAAACTTTTGCTAAAGTAGCTAAAGCAACACCAGAAGAATTAAGTAATATTCTATCTGAAGCTAGCTCTAGATTAGCACATCTTGTTACAGACACTTGGCCAAAGCAAGCTCAGTTAGCTGCTGAAGGTAAGTGGGATGAATTAAAAGAATTACAAGAAAGATTAGACGGTGGTATTGAAAAGTAATTTTTCTATTCCATTAATATTAACAAAATAAAACCTTAAGACAATGGCTCATAAAAAAGGAGTTGGTAGTTCTAAAAACGGTAGAGAATCAGAATCGAAACGATTAGGTGTTAAGATTTTTGGTGGTCAAGCTGCCGTTGCTGGGAACATTATCGTAAGACAAAGAGGTAATACACACCACCCAGGTGAAAACGTATACCAAGGAAAAGACCACACTTTACACGCTAAAGTTGATGGTATCGTACAATTTACTAAAAAGAAAGACAATAAGTCTTATGTTTCTATAGAGCCTTTTGAGGCTTAAGAAACTTATTTCTTAAAAATATAGAAACCCTTTCTGTTTTCAGGAAGGGTTTTTTAATTATGATAAGTTTTTGTTATTCTGAACTTGTTTCAGAATCTCATTTTTTTTATTTGAAAAAAGATTCTGAAACAAGTTCAGCATGACATGTATTGAAATAGACTCAAACAATTTCCATCTTCTTCAACAGAAAACTCGCATTCATATTTTGGCAAACGCCTTTCTTTAGTTTGTAATCAAAAAAGAGTTCATCATTTTTAATTTCAGCATCAAAGTAATAGTTTTTTACAGCCTCTAATTCGATTTCAATTTTTGTAAGACTTAAATCGTGTGTTGCTATGATTCCTGTGGCGTTTTGGCCAACTAATTTTTCTACAAACTTCCTTGAGCCAATGGCTTTGTCTGTACTGTTGGTACCTTTTAGGATTTCGTCTAAAATCACAAAATAGTTTTTGTCCTCAGCAATAGTGTCTACAATAAATTTTAATCGTGTAAGCTCGCTAAAAAAGTACGAACTATCATCTGTTAACGAATCTGTAGTGCGCATACTTGTTATGAGTTTAATCGGTTTGTATTTGCTTGTTTTCGCACAAACTGGTAAACCAACATTTGCCATGACAATGTGCAACGCAACCGTTCTTAAAAAGGTACTTTTACCTGCCATATTGGCTCCTGTTACAATAAAGAATTGCTCTTGCAACAATTCTAAATCGCTATCAATTCGCTTTTCAGCATTTAATAAAGGGTGTCCTAAACTTTCGGCTTTAATTGTAATATTTTCTGCGGTAATTTCAGGATAGCTAAAATCTTGATGATTGTATGCATAGTTGCCCAAAGTATTGTACGCATCAAAAAAGGTCACAACTTCAAACCAATCCTCAACCTTAAGCGCGTACTTGCTAATCCACTGTTCTACACGATACGTTTGCCTAATATCCCAAAGTAAATATCCATTTCCAAAAATGGCTGAAATGAAGTTATTTCGGTTATCTAAAGCGTCTAAAGCTTTTGAGAATTTTGTAAATATCTGTGAGGCTTTTTCACCTTCAGACTGTATTTTTTGTTGCTGTTGTTGCAACAGCTCAGACTGAAATTCTTTCTGTTCAATTTCTTTGAGTAATAAAGCATATTGCCTAAAGGTGTCTTTTGCTTTTTCGGTGTTTTGAGCTACATTATTAATCTGCTTCAAAAATTTACCAGTAATTGCTAAGCCTAAAAGCAGCCAATATCCAGCATATTTTATTGGAATAATTTCAGTAAAACCCAAGATTAAAAGTACTACTGAAGCTATACTAAAAACAACTGTTATCCAATATAATGTTGCGTTTAAAAATGGCTTATAATCCTTTAGCCATTCAATAATAGATTTTGCAGAATGTTCCACTTTTACACCTTGCCCTACACCAGAATAGTATTGCCGCCATTCAGGCTCATCAGCTAATTCTCTAATCGCATTTTGTCGTGCTTCAATATTAGTAATATCATTGGCCAGTAAACAATTAACAAGCGATTGCGTGCCTTCTTTTATGGTTGTTCTGTTGATGTATTGAAAGAAAGAGCCTCTACCGAACAAATCGATATCTAAACTATAGGCATGAGCAGGATTTTGAAATACTTTTCCATCAGCTCTATCATGAAAATCACCTGAAGCGATTTTAATTTCATCCTTATTTATTATAGCTAAACGCTTGTGAAGTTCGCGTTTGATTTTAAAATCTGTATATCTTGATAATAAAAACAAAAACATTGCAATACCAACAACTGCTATAATTGTAGCAATTTGCCAATTTTGATACGTTAGATAGACACCAAAACCTGTAAAACCAAATGCGGCTAGTCTTAGTAAACTATACAAACTCATTGTTTTATAAATGCGTTTGGCTTCAGAGTTATGCTTTGATAACTGGGATTTATAAAATGAAATTGTAGTCTTCATTATTTAATTAAAAAATAAAATCCCAAGATAATGGTTTACCTTGGGATTATTATGATATTTATAAATCTCTATATTGTTGGATCTAATTAGCCCTTGAAACTAGCTGCAAGATACTCGCGGTTCATACGTGCTATATTTTCTAAAGAAATACCCTTAGGACACTCTACCTCACAAGCACCTGTGTTGGTACAGTTACCAAAGCCTTCTTCATCCATTTGCTTCACCATATTTAGTACACGATCCGTAGCTTCAACTTGTCCTTGTGGTAATAATGCAAATTGAGATACTTTAGCAGACACAAATAACATGGCTGAAGAGTTTTTACAACTTGCCACACAAGCTCCACAACCAATACAGGTAGCTGCATCAAAGGCCTTGTCTGCATTTTCTTTTTCAATAGGAATGGCGTTTGCATCTTGTGTATTCCCTGAAGTGTTAACAGATATAAAACCACCAGCCTGTTGAATACGATCAAACGATGAGCGATCTACAATCAAATCTTTAACTACTGGAAACGCTTTTGCTCTCCAAGGCTCAATGTAGATAGTATCACCATCACTAAAACTGCGCATGTGCAATTGACATGCAGTAATTTTTGTTTGAGGACCATGAGCACGACCATTTATATATAATGAGCATGTACCACAAATACCCTCTCTACAATCGTGATCGAATGCTACCGGTTCTTCACCTTTGTCAATCAATTCTTGATTTAATACATCCAACATCTCCAAAAAGGACATGTCTGGAGAGATTCCTGAAACAGGATAGTCAACAATTTTTCCTTTATCATTGGCGTTTTTTTGACGCCATATTTTTAATGTTAAATTCATCATAGCTTTTTTTATTTTTCTATTCTACGGTCTTCACCAATCTGAGAAATATCTAAACCAGCCTTCTCAAAATCGATATCGATACCGCCAGTTTTCTTTAAAACAAAGTTAAGTATCGAACACACTATTAAAGTAAGCACAAAAACGAATACTCCTAGAATTACAACCATTAATATAATACCTAAGATACCGCCACCAAGCATAGCTGCACCAGCGCCAATGTCAGATGCACTGCCTATAAGGGACACGAATAAAATCATAGGTACGTAGACAATTAGCAATATGAAGAGATATACCAATGTTGCCACTATTGCATACTTTACTGGATCTATCCGTTTTAATTTTAACTTTAAAATATCCGAGTTCATTTCTTGTGATTGATTTTGTAGTTAGTATGGCAATCTTTTACTTATAACTTCTTTCTTTAACCTCAATGTTTTCATAGGTTAGAGGCTCTTTGTGATGCACAGCTTCACTCGGTTGCCCTTTGTACTCCCATGCTGAGACATATTGGTATTCCTTGACACGTAATGCTTCTCCACCTTCTGTCTGGTACTCTTCTCTAAAGTGACCACCAGCAGATTCGTTACGTTCTAAAGCATCTTTTGCAAACAACTCACCCAACTCCAAGAAGTCAGCAACACGACCTGCTTTTGCAAGCTCTTCATTATATTCATTCTGGTCACCTGGCACAAACACATCTTTATAAAATTCTTCTCGTAACGCTGCAATTTCTGATATTGCTTCTTTTAACTCTTTTTCGTTACGTGCCATACCACACTTGTTCCACATAATTTTTCCTAATCGTTTGTGGAAATGGTCAACAGATTTAGAACCTTTATTATTAATTAACTTGTCAATATCCGCTCGTACTTTATTTTCTGCCTCATCGAATTCCTTACTATCTGTAGGAATTGGTCCTGTTCTAATATCGTGTGCTAGATAGTCACCAATAGTATAAGGTAATACAAAATAACCATCAGCCAACCCTTGCATCAATGCTGATGCACCTAATCGGTTTGCGCCATGATCAGAGAAGTTTGCTTCGCCGATAGCATATAAGCCAGGCACTGTGGTCATTAAATTATAATCAACCCACAATCCACCCATAGTATAATGTACTGCAGGATAAATCATCATTGGTGTCTCGTATGGGTTCTGATCTACGATTTTCTCGTACATCTGAAATAAGTTACCATATTTATTCTCAACAACTTCTTTTCCAAGTTTTGTTACAACCGCTTTATCATCTACATCTAAACCTTTTACATAAGCTTGTTCTTTACCATAGCGCTCAATGGCAGAAGCGAAATCTAGATAAACAGCTTCACCCGTTTGATTAACACCATAACCAGCGTCACAACGTTCTTTTGCTGCACGAGAAGCAACATCTCTTGGTACTAAGTTACCAAAAGCTGGATAGCGACGCTCTAAGTAATAATCTCTATCTTCCTCTGCTAAATCTGTTGGTTTTAAACTACCATTTCTAATAGCTTCAACGTCTTTCTTATGTTTAGGCACCCATATACGTCCATCGTTTCTTAATGACTCTGACATCAGCGTTAATTTAGATTGATGGTCTCCCGAAACCGGAATACAAGTTGGGTGAATCTGCGTATAACAAGGATTTGCAAAGAAAGCACCACGTTTGTGTGCTTTCCAGACAGCTGTTACATTAGATCCCATCGCATATGTTGATAAATAGAATGCATTTCCGTAACCACCAGTTCCTAAAACAACAGCATGTGCTGAATGTCTTTCTATTTCTCCAGTCACTAAGTTACGTGCAATGATTCCTCTTGCTTTTCCATCTACAATAACCACGTCTAACATTTCGTGTCGTGTGTACATTTTAATCTTACCGCGACCAATCTGACGATTCATAGCTGCATAAGCTCCTAATAATAGTTGCTGCCCAGTTTGTCCTTTTGCATAAAACGTACGCGATACCAATACACCACCAAAGGAACGGTTGTCTAATAGTCCACCATATTCCCTAGCGAAAGGTACACCTTGAGCTACACATTGATCAATAATATTCGTTGATACTTCAGCCAAACGGTAAACATTAGCTTCACGAGAACGGTAATCACCACCTTTTACTGTATCGTAGAACAATCTGTAAGTAGAGTCACCATCTCCTTGGTAATTTTTAGCTGCGTTAATACCACCTTGTGCCGCAATAGAGTGTGCTCGTCTTGGTGAGTCTTGAAAACAAAATGCTTTTACATTATAGCCAAGTTCTGCAAGTGTTGCAGCAGCAGAACCTCCAGCTAAACCTGTACCAACAATAATAACATCAATAAGACGCTTGTTTGCTGGGTTTACAAGATTAATGTCGTTTTTATGTTTTGTCCACTTGTCCGCTAAAGGACCTTCTGGTATTTTAGAATCTAATATTGACATCGTCTATAGTTTTAGTGGTTAAAAAAGTGAAAAAGTGCGATAAGAATAAATCCTAATGGCACACCAATTGCATAAACTTTACCAAATCCTTTTAACCCTTTGGTATATTTATTATTTGCTCCCACAGACTGGAAGGCAGAATTAAAACCATGTAATAAGTGTAAGCTTAACAAAACGAAAGAGACTGCATAAATAACAACACGCCACCCGTCAACAAACTTGTGTTGCAGATGCTCGTAGTATCTGTAACCACTATCTGCATCGTTAGGGTCTATGAGGCCAGACATATCTCCTTCAATGAATTTAATATTGATTTCTGGAAACCAAAAATCATAAAAATGCAATCCCATAAAAGCTAAAATCACAGCTCCTGTCAACAGCATATTTCTACTCATCCAAGATGAATTAGCAGCTCTACTTGATTTTGCATAACCAACTTGTCTTGCTTTATTATTTTGGTACTCTAGTACAAAGCCCATTACAAAATGGAAGATTACCCCAAATATTAATACTGGCTGCAGTACATATTGTATGGCCCAAAATGTGCCCATGAAGTGTGAGACTTCATTAAAAGCATCTGGACTAAATACCGAAAGACTGTTTATAGCAAAATGTTGAAGTAAAAAAACCATTAGGAAGAGTGCCGAAAGTGCCATGGCAAACTTTCTTCCAATCGAAGAATTTAAAATTCCGCTCATTGTAGATCTAATCTTTTTGTTAGTCTCACAAAAATACTGCACAAATCGCGTTTTGGCAACAAGTGCAAACTATAATTATTTATTTAGAATGGTTTTTAATTAGAGACACTTGGCATTAAACCTCTTAAGCCCATATCTACAACTTGTTCGCCTGCTGATGGCTCATATTTGCCGTCTTCGTTCACTTCTGTCCATTCAAACGAATTATTAATTGAAAAGGACAATGTTACCTCAACATCTTGTGTTTCATTTCCTGTTAAGGTAAATGGTGTTATAAATTCGCCTGTAACCACACAAGAGCCTTGTGGTACTGGAGATGAATCAAATAATGGATTGGGCACAGTGGTTGCGCCTTCTGGTGCTTGCCCTTGCGTTGTAAATCCTAATGCTTCAAAAGCCCAAAAACCCTGTAAGACATCATCGTTTACAGTAATTGTACTTCCGTTTAAATCAAAATCTGTGATGTAATTGTTGTATCCAACAAAACTTGCCAAGCGTCCTGTGATTTCTCCGGCATTTTCAGTTAAGACCTGAATGTTACCTTCTTGATAGGATAATGATACTCTTACCCATTCATAAGATCCTGCTTGTACTTCGCTCAGCGGAACACTCAAAAACACCCCATCATCTCCTGCAAGTATAGCTTGCTGAAAATCAATTGCCATAGCACCTCCAGCATCAGTTTCTGCACCTACATAAACGACTTCTCCTTCTCCTAAAAGCGTTGTTGCTGTTGGTGCAAATTCAATGTAATTGGCACTCATACGCTCAATAGTTGGTGATTGTGCTGCATTACCATCTGGAACAGTAACTGGTTCACCCAAATTACCCAAGCGCTCCTGATTAGGGTCAAATTTTAGTTTAATGATTAGCTGCGGTGAGGTGCTAAGGTTATCATCCTGATCTTCTCCACAAGCCATAAATAAGCTAAAAACTAAAAAAAGTAAGATGATTTTTTTCATGATTATTTAGATTTAGGGTTGTCTTATTTTATTTCTAAAGTCGATTTTGCATCACCGATTTCTATAGTATAAACGCCTTTTGGTAAATAATATTTTCCGTTGCCAGATTTACCAATCTTTAATTCTTTATTCGCTTTTTCCAAAGCTTTCTTACCTTTTTCAGAAAGGGTTAAATCGTAATCCGTGTAATTGAATCCTTTATCAACTTTTAGCTTAAAGCTATTTAACTCAGCTCCATTTTCTGATAGTATTTTCATCGTTTTTTCGTCAGAAGTATTACTATAAAACTGAATCGTTTTACTAGGTTCATAAGCATCTGACCACTGACTCCAAGCACTTCCCCAACGACCAGAGTGTCTTACAGAACCAACATCAAAAATGGTTGTTGATTTCGCTTTTAAGTCGGCATTCATTTGTTGTAAGGCGTCAATATTGGTTTTATAGATGCTTCGTCCGTGTGTACCTAACAACAAATCGTTAGCTTCTGGTTGCACCACAATATCATGAATAGCCACATTCGGTAATCCTTTTGAAAACACCTCCCAAGATGTTCCCATATTAAAAGACACATAGGCTCCGTTATCGGTTCCTAAGTAAAGGATATTTTCGTTTTTAGGATCTTCTTTTATCACATTTACTGGAGATGCTGGAATGTTTCCACTGATGTCTTTCCATGTCTGTCCATAATCATCACTCATGTAGGCATAAACTTTAAAATCGTCCCAACGGTAACCATTCAAGGTCACATAAACTCGCTCTTTTTTGTGTTGAGACGCAATCACACGACTTACCCATAAGTCCTTTGGAAATGAATTTGAAATGTTTGTCCAGCTGCCACCTGCATTTTTTGTGATGTGCACTAAACCGTCATCACTTCCTGTGTAAATTAACCCAAATTGAAACGGGCTTTCTGAAATAGACGTTAATGTACCATAAGCCACATTTCCTTTTTTGCCTCCATTGGTTAAATCGTCACTAATGGCTTCCCAATCGTTACCTTGATTCATGGAACGCATTAATTTATTACCTCCCAAATACAAAATATCTTGATTATGAGGTGACAATAAAATTGGTGTTTGCCAATTGAAACGGTACGGATTTTCACCTAAAGTATGCTTAGGCTGAATGTAAGCTGCATCTTCAGTTTCAAGATTTAATCTGTAATAATTACCGAATTGATATCCTGTATAAACAATATTAGAATTTCTACTGTCAATTTGAATTTGCATACCATCACCACCCATTATAGATTTCCATGGATATTGCCCTTCTTGATGCCACGCTTTATCTTCGCGTGCATTGTGTGCACCTTTCCAAACACCGTTATCTTGTAAGCCTCCATACACATTATATGGTTTTTCGTTGTCCACATTAATGGCATAAAACTGCCCAACTGAAGGTGAATTGTTCTTTATCCAGTTTTCACCATCATCGTAAGAAATATTAATACCTCCATCATTACCATCAATTAAATGATAAGGATTTTTAGGATTAATCCAAAGCGCATGATGGTCGGCATGCACATTTTCTGCACTAATGCTTGTAAACGTCTTACCACCATCCTTAGATTTTACAATTGGCACACCATAAATGTAAATATCATTTTCATTAACTGGTGACACATGAATGTGACCAAAATAATAACCATAGCTGTAGTAAATTCCATCTAGATAATCCTCGTGTGTTTTCTTCCAGGTTTTTCCACCATCTGTACTTTTGTACACCTCAGCACCAACCACAGGAGTATCAAACAACATAGAATTGGCATCTTCAAGATATTTTGCTAAATCAATAGGTTTCACGTTACCTGAGCGCACCATTTGCTTCACATTTTCTGCTCTGTATTTTTCCTGAAAGCCATTTGTTCTTAAAAACGCATTCAATTTTTTGTTGTCTAAAGCCAAAAAATCAGCATTAGACATGGTTTTAAAATCGTCTTTAGTTAAGTCTTCTTTGGTTGCTGAGCTTGTCGAAGCATCGTCTGGTCGTCTAAACTGACTATCATGAACCGCATATACCACATCATCATTAAAGACTGCTATACCGATTCTTCCTACTCCTTCACCTGTTGGAAAACCGCTTTTTTCTGTAGATACCTTGGTCCAAGTTTTACCTGCATCTGTACTTTTATAGATGGCTGAATTGCTTCCATTTCCTGTGAAATTCCACGCTTTACGATCTTTTGTCCACGACGTTGCAAACATCACATTGTAGTTTTTTGGACTATGTTGCAAATCGATAATACCACTTTCATCATCTACAAAAAGGGTTTGTTCCCACGTTTTTCCACCATCTGTGGTTTTATAGACACCACGCTCTTTATTCGGTGAATATAAGTGCCCTGTTACACCTACCGTAATAACATCTGGATTATCTGGATGAATTAAAATCGGTGCAAAATGATGCGCATCCATCAAACCTAAATTTTCCCAGGTTTTGCCATTGTCAGTAGACTTTAACAAGCCAATACCAGCATATGAGGAACGCGACGCATTATTTTCGCCAGTACCAACATAAATAGTTCGGGTTGGCCAATGCACAGCAATATCTCCAACATTCTGCGTATCCGAACTGTCTAAAATTGGATTAAATGTAGTTCCGTTATTAGCTGTATGCCACACACCACCAGACGCATAACCCACATAAAATTCCGAAGGCATTTCTGGATTGACATCCACATCTACCACACGACCACTCATTACGGTTGGTCCAATGTTTTCAAAAGGCACTTGCTTTACCAGTGATGTTTTTGCCATTTCGCGCTTTTGCGCTAAAGCATTTTTTACGGTTTCAGCAGAGGTTGCTGGTTGTTGTGCAAAGGCTACTAAAGCACTTGCGACAAATGCTAATGACAGGAATTTAGTTTTAAACATGTTGGTTAGTTTTAGTTTTTATTGTCAGTTCGAGCGCAGTCGAGAACTAATCTTAAAAATATTTCTCAATTACATTTCGACTGCGCTCAATGTGACAGCAATTAAAGTTGGCTGAATTTAGCCATTAATCCATATATCCTCAAAATTTATAAACAAAGTTTAACAGATTATCTTAATAGGCTTGGGCTTGCGTTTTACTTTGTTTATTTTTGAATCACAAATAAACTGTCAGCTTGAGCATTGGTTGAGATAAATTATCTCCTATCGAAAGCACATTGTGAAGCAAACCGAAAGCAATCAAAAAACTTTCGTCAGTTCGAGTGATTTTGAGGTACGAAAAATTGTATCGAGAACTTAGTGATAAAATTCTGATTCCCGATATAAATCTCACTCATTATCAATCGTGAAATTCACTCGAATTGACGATTTTTTTCTAAATGGACAACAAGTAAAGCATAGTTTTTTTGCGTCGCACTTGTTCTCGATACGATTTTCTTGAATTTCTCTGAAATCGCAATCCAAGAAAACCACTCGAACTGACGTTAAAGGACTTATTAAATTTTAAATTAGTTTTTGTCAATCTGAACTTGTTTCAGATTCTGAAATAAATTCAGAATGACAAGGATTTACTTTTGTAGATTAAAACAATAAATAACTACCAAATGAAATACCATCCTATAGACCGTAACTTATTCATAAAAAACCGTAAAAACTTTGCTTCTCAGATGAAGCCAAACAGTTTAGCGGCATTCAATTCAAACGATGTTTATCCTATTGGTGCGGACAGCACTATTCCGTTTCAACAAGACCGTAATATATTTTACCTCAGTGGTGTTGACCAAGAGGAAAGTATTTTGGTCCTTTTTCCCGATTGTCCCAATCCTAAACACCGTGAAATTCTATTTTTAACCGAAACCAACGATCACATTGCGGTTTGGGAAGGTGAAAAATTGACTAAAGAAAAAGCATTTGAAACCTCTGGTGTAAAAACTGTGTATTGGTTACAAGATTTCGATAAAGTTTTCAAAGAAATCATGGCTCAGGCAGATACCATCTACATTAACACTAACGAACATTATCGTGCTAATGTAGCAACGGAAACACGCGAGGCACGATTCAACAAACAGATAAAAGCACAATATCCTGCGCACAAAGTAGAAAAAAGTAATCCGATTTTACAGCGTTTGCGTTCTGTAAAAGATTCTATAGAAATCGACTTGATGCAAAAGGCTTGTAATATTACCGAAAAAGGGTTTAGACGCATTTTAGAATTCACAAAACCTGGTGTTTGGGAATACAATCTCGAAGCAGAATTTATGCACGAGTTCCTTAACAACCGCTCTAAAGGTTTTGCTTATACTCCGATTATTGCTTCAGGAAATAATGCAAACGTTTTACACTACATTGAAAACAACCAACAGTGTAAAGCTGGTGATTTAATTCTGCTCGATGTTGGTGCAGAATATGCTAACTACTCTAGTGATATGAGTAGAACCATACCTGTTTCTGGAAAGTTTACTGATAGGCAAAAACAAGTCTACAATGCCGTAAATCGTGTTAAGGATGAAGCCACTAAAATGCTTGTGCCTGGCACTATTTGGGCAGACTATCACGTTGAAGTTGGTAAATTAATGACGTCTGAATTATTAGGTCTTGGTTTATTAGATAAAGCTGATGTGCAAAACGAAAACCCAGATTGGCCAGCGTACAAAAAGTACTTTATGCATGGTACAAGTCACCATATTGGTTTAGACACGCACGACTATGGCTTACTGCACGAACCCATGAAAGCCAACATGGTATTTACCGTAGAGCCTGGTATTTATATTCCAGATGAAGGTTTTGGTATCCGTTTAGAAGATGATGTAGTGATACAAGACCAAGGTGAGCCGTTTAATTTGATGGGTAATATTCCTATTGAAGCTGAAGAGATTGAAGAATTAATGAACGCATAATAACCATAAACTGATTATATATGAAACGTATTTGCATAGGCTTACTTTGTTTAAGCTTGCTTTTTAGCACCACAGGATGTGCCACTATTTTAGGTGGACCAATTTCATCGAGTCAAAAAACAAAACCTGCGCCAGGACAACAGCAACGTGATGTTAGAGTAGGATGGCTTATTGCAGATATTCTACTTTTTGCACCTGGTCTTATTGTTGATTTTGCTACTGGAGCTATTTATAAGAGGTAAATTTTTTTTTGACTTTTAAGATTAAAGTTCAGGTATTTAGTTAAAAAAGAGTTTATAAATTAATTTGAAATTGAACTCTTTTATTTCGTATTATTTTCTCAAGCTCACTTATTGTTAACATTGAATAAGAGAGTGACTTTTCATTTAAACAAACGAAACAAAACCTGAACTTATCACCCAGTAGTTTACCGAAATTAAACTCATTTTCAGTTGCACCAAAAAAGAATCCCTTTGGGTTCTCTGGCAGATACTTTTTAGTTGTTTTTAATTCGACAAATAAAATTTCATCTAAATGAGTTTCTATATAATTCTTTTCAAATTTTTTTCCTTTCAACTTTGGTATATAAACCATATCAAAAGACTGTAAATAATTATAAGGAATATCAACTCTGTCCAGCAATTCCTTTTTCATTTCTTTATCGATTTTGAAGAAACCTGTATGCTCTTCAATTAGGTAATTTATACCTTGTTTTTCTGTGACATTGTTAGATAATGTCAATTTAAAAGAATGTTTTCTTGACATTATTCTTCTGTTTTCAATTTGTACTGCTTGTACAAATTATTAGCATCCTCAAACTTCATCAATTCATCAATGGTCATTTCAAAAGCTTTAGCAAAAACCAAAATATTGGTCAACGAAATATTGCGTTCACCACGTTCAATCATTCCGATATAAGTTCTATGAAAACCTGTAATAAAGGAGAGTTCTTCTTGACTAAGATTTTTTTCGTTTCGTAAAAAACGTATCCGATTTCCAAACTCTTTAAGTATGAATTGATTCACCATAAACCAAAACTATACTTATTGTATGCAGCTTTCAACATACAATAAGTATCATTTGTTTATATTTGAAGAAATTTAATAATGAAAAAATATGCAAGAAAAAGTGACTTCAATGGCAAAGGCATAAACCAAGGGTATATTTTTAACGATGGTCGATATTATTGTCAAACAGAAAAACAAGCCAAAGAATACGTAGAATCCAAAGGTTTAAATTGGAAAGAAGAAAAACAAAAATTCAACACACAAAATGAATGGTTTTATTTTACTGAATGGGAAGAAATAGACACTGAAGAGTTTTTTGATATTGAAGGGAATGTATACACTACCTGTTTTGAATGTAATCAACCTGTTAATCTTGAACTAAAAAAGTGTGAAAATTGTTTCACTTCAATCTAAACTCCCACAAAACCTCCCTCAAACACATATCGCTGTAACTTCTGCAAAGTTTCTAACTTATCGCTAGTATTTACTAAAAGCGAAATATTATTGTTGCTACCACCATAAGCAATCATACGCACATTAACATCTTGTAACACCTGGAAGAGTTCTGGCGTATCAGGATGGTAAATAATATGGTTACCAACCAGGCAAACAATACTCATGTAGTCGTCAATGGCTACAGTTGCAAATTTTTCAAGTTCTTTGGTAATAGCTTCTAAGTGTGTGGTGTTGTCTATGGTTAAGGACACTGCAATTTCTGAGGTGGTCACCATATCTATAGACGTTTCGTAACGCTCAAAGACTTCAAATACTTTCTTTAAAAAACCGTGTGCTAACAGCATGCGTACCGACTTAATTTTTATAGCTGTAATACCATCTTTGGCGGCAATGGCTTTAATGCCTTCTCCATGAATTTGGTTAGTAATTAATGTGCCATGCGCTTGTGGTGCCATGGTGTTTTTGAGTCGTAATGGAATATCGAGTTGACGCATTGGCATTACGGTTTGCGGATGCAAAATCTTAGCGCCAAAATAAGCCAACTCAGCAGCTTCATCGTACGACAAATGCGATAAGGCTTGTGTATCGTTAACGTAACGTGGATCGTTGTTGTGGAAACCGTCAATGTCTGTCCAGATTTGTACCTCATCGGCTTCAATAGCAGCACCAATTATGGTTGCTGTATAATCGCTTCCACCACGTTGCAGGTTGGTAATTTGCCCTTCGGCATCCAAACAAATAAACCCTTGTGTAATGTAAATATCAGCTGGCTCAACAGTATTGATAAGTCGATTAAGATTTTGCTTGATGTAAAAATTATCGGGCTCATTATTTTGGTCTATTCGCATGAAATCTAAGGCTGGCAATAACCTTACATTAAACCCTTCTTGTTGCAACAAGCGGCTAAACATAAAGGAAGATAGTAATTCGCCATTGGCAACAATACTGTTATGTAACGTTTGTGAAAATGGCTCGTTAATCGCATCTAATAAGAGCTTGAATCTGGCATTAATGTACTTGCTCACTTCCAATCGTAATGCTTGGTCTTGTAACAAATCGTACACCACAGTATTATACGCTTCGTTCAGTTCTGTGATGATGGTTTTTGCAGTTGTAAGCTCACCAACCTCAACCAATCTTGAGATTTCAACCAACGTATTTGTAGTGCCAGACATGGCAGACATTACAACAATCTTACGGTCTTTAGTGTTAATGATATCCTTTACATGATTCATATTCACTACCGAACCTACTGAGGTGCCACCAAACTTATATACTAACATAATGCGTTTATTTTTGAGCGCAAATGTAGATGACCTTTGAGCTATTGACCTAAATTTTGAAAAAATAGTACAATTAATTACAATTTGTTAATTATATAACAAGTATATCTATGTTTTCATTTAAAAACACCCCTAATAAGCTTTGCTCGGTATCTTCAACAAAACCTATAGCTTTCGTTTCGATAATCCTCAAGGGGACAATTCTTAATAAAATTGAAATGACAAACCTCAAAAGGAATTGTAGATGGGCTCTATTTATCCACTGAACACAAACAAGCGTTCCACACTTTTTTTAGCTGGTAAGTTATCAGCATGCCACGAGAAACTTGTTTTTGCTGGTTTTTCCCAAATGCAGTTGAAATCTTCTGGTGCATTGTATTCGCTCACAAATAATTGATGACCTGCTTTGCTTTGTTGTCTGCACCATTCCCAAAATTTGTCATGGTCGAAACCATCTCTGTATTTAGTGGTAGACGCATAAGGTGGATCGCAATAAACAATACTGTTTTCAGGAATCTCTAATTCGGTATATGATTTACAGGATAAAATAACACCTTCGAGATTTGGCACTTGTTTGGTAATATTTCGATAATGTTCTGCCCAATAATCGCGTTTACCTTGCTTATCGCGTCGGTAACCTGCAAACCACTTGCCACCAAACGAATTAAAACCAACATAAGCCACCAAATGTTTAGGATAATCGTTTTGATTGTGTTTTATGGCTTTGTAATCGTCCTCACTTACCGATTTTGGCGGATCCCAATTCTCGTAAATCAAAGCTTGCCACATGGCCATTAATTCTTCATGCTGATCGTTGGCAATTCGGATACCATTAACCTTGTCTATCATATTCATACCACCTGCAAATGGTTCAATATAAGATTGATTCGGCTGCCTGTCTTTTAGAATAATTGGTAATATATGTTTGGCAAAACGTGCCTTGCTTCCCATGTATTTCATGCAACTGGTTCTATTGGGTTAACACAATTACTTGGAATATAAGAATCATATGGCATTCTAAATTTTGATGAAAATTCGTCAATTCGAGTGCGGTTTACGATTGCAATGAGAAAATCGTGCACTTCGACTTTGCTCAGCAGAACTATCGAGAATAAGAATTTTAGCCTAAGAATTTGTTCTCGATACAATTTTTTATGCTTCAAAATCACTTGAACTGACGTATCGATAGTTTTGTTAAAACAGAAAGCATGATTTAAAAATTGATGTTTCATACTAAATGGTTTTCGGCTTTGATTTCAACATAGAAACTAGTCCAAAGGTGACAACGGCAGGTAATACCCAACCCAAACTATGCTTTGCTAGAGGAATGTATTCTGTTAACTTTTGTAAACTTTCCGAAGGCCTTAAAAACCCAATAACATCTGGTATGCTGAATACTAAAGTGACGATAATTACAGATCTAAACACAAGTGGAGTTGCTAGTCTCTCAGGCAAAACATTCAGTAAAATAAGCATAATAGTAATTGGATATACTAATAACAATACAGGAATAGCCACTACAACAATAGAGTTAAAATCGAGCTGCCCAACAATAACACCCAACACACAACCGATGATGGCAGTGACTACAAAAACAGTTTGCGAATCATTCAACAGTCCCTTAAAATAATCTGCTGTACCAGCAATAATACCAACAGCCGTGGTAAAACAAGCTAAAGCAATGAGCATGCTTAAAACGGTATTACCAAATTCTCCCAAGGATTTTATGCTAATATCTCTTAGTAGATTGGCACGTTGCATATCGTTACTCAAAGCTGTATCAACGCTAATTTCTGAACCATAATATGCTCCAACAGCAATTAAGCCAGCGTAAATTACAAACAGACCTAAACCTGCAATAAAGCCTGAATTTTTGATGAGTTTTCGTTTCGACTCGAAGCGGCTTACTGCCATATTATCGAAGTTAAGCGATACAATAATCACTGCACCTACAACCACGGCTCCGATAGCATCAAAGGTTTGATAGCCTTCTAAAATTCCTGAAACGATAGGTGTGTCAAATTGAGGTGTTCCTGTGGTAAATTCCGAATAAAATAAACCAATAACAATTACTGCCAGCAACATAATGACAATAAATGGTGTTAAAAACTTTCCGATGAGATTCAATATTTTGGAACGATTGAGCACAAAAACCAATACCAAAGTAAAATAAATGCTACTGGTTAATAATGGCGACGTACCAAATGTAGGATGAATGGCAATCTCGTGCGTTGCAGCAGCTGTTCGAGGTGATGGAATGGCAACTGCAATAACATAAATAAGAATACAATAGATTAAACTGAAAGTTGGCGATACTTTTTTACCAAAATCGAACAACGTGCCTTGTAATCTGGCATGTGCTAATATGCCAATGATTGGAATCACCACTGCTGTAATCATAAAACCAATAGCAACCCAAAGCCAGTTTTCACCAGAATTGTAACCCAACATTGGCGGCAACAATAAGTTTCCCGCACCAAAAAAAAGCGAAAATAAAGCGAAGCTTGTGACTAAAAGTTCTTTGCGTTGAATATTCACTAGTTGGTCTTTTTAAGTTCTAAGTCGTGAAAATCGAAACTAAAATCAGTAATTGGCGCAATGTACTTCATCGTTGCAGAAACGGCTTCCTCCTTTTCATTAAAGGTAAATTGCACAAATACATCAGCATCGTAACTTCTATCATTCCATTTTGCCACAAATGTTGTAGCATTGTATGGTAACAATTCGCCAAATAGCCTTGGCGAACGCTCGCATTTGATACTGTATTTTTTGCCGTCGTGTGCAATAGTGATATCACCAAACCAATCGTCTGTGTAGGTTCCAACTATTTGCTCTGCACTTGGTATTGTTAATTGCGTTTTTGCCTTTTCTACCTGAGCAAAAACTTCTCTTTTTATGCTATCGTTATATTTTAAATAATCGGCATTATTTTGTCCTAAGCGTTGCAACCAATTACGGTTTTCATAGCCTAAATAAGAATCTTTAATGGTGTTTGTAATTGTCGTAAATGCAGAACCGTTCATTTGATTGGTTAATACTACAATAGCCAAATCTAAATCAGGTATCATGGTAAACTGCGTCACAGTACCAATTAATCCACCTGTATGATACACTTGTTTATAACCTCCTTTTACATCTGTTACAAACCAACCCAATCCATAACCTCTAAAATTAGAATCATACGAATCGTTGGCTCTTACTTTTAATGGTGTTTGCAATTGCCAAAGTTCATGAAATTGTATTTCACTGAGCAAACGATCACCGCTTTCTGTAACAGCGTCATTCATTAAAAACTTTGCCCAAGTCATCATATCGTGTACGTTACTCACAATTCCTCCTGCTGCATTTGCAGTTTCACTCCAATCGTGTGGAATTTGAATGACTTTACCTTCTGCTCTGGTATGTGCATCTATAATATTAGATTTATCAGTAACACGATTATAAGAAGCTTTAGAACTCGTCATGCCAACAGGTTTCATAATCTTAGTTTCAATAAATTCTTCCCAAGACAATCCACTAATGCGTTTTAAAACTTCACCAGCAATAATGAACATGTTATTGTTATAAGCAAACTTGCTTCTAAATGAGGTTTCTGGTTCTAAATATTTTACGTTATCAATAATATCATGAACCGTAAAATCGTTGCCTTCTGGAAAAAACATAAGGTCACCAGCACCCAGTCCCATACCACTTCTGTGTGTTACCAAATCTCTAACCGTAAAATTCTCGGTAACCCAAGGATCGTACAATTGAAACTCTGGAATGTACTTACGCACAGGATCATCCCAATCTAATTTACCATCATCGACGAGCATTGCCAATGCAAAACACGTAAAGCCTTTACTGTTGGAAGCTACACCTACTAAGGTTTCAGAATTCATGTTTTTTTTAGACGTTAAAGATCGTACTCCATGTCCTTTTGCATAGACTTCTTTTCCATCTTTAAATACACCAACCGAAATGCCTGGCACATCGAAAGTGGTGAGCGTTTCTTTTACAAGTTTATCAATTTCGGTCTCCTTTAGTTGTGCATATGCATTGATGCTACCTATAAAAAGAATGGCGATAAAAAGACGTTTTAAAAGCATGATATTTTGTTTTAACATGAAAGACTTCAAATATAATAAATGTTACTGATGAAAAGTTTAGTCATCGCATTTCAACATTTATCTTTGCATCCATGATTATAGATTACAAAAACATAAAGATTCATTATAAAGTTTCAGGCAAAGGTGAGACCATTGTATTATTACATGGTTTTTTAGAAACCATTGAAATGTGGCGCGACTTAGTACCTGAAATTTCAAGAACACATCAAATCATTTGTATTGATTTATTAGGACATGGTGAAACAGAATCTTTAGGTTATGTACACACAATGGAAGATATGGCTGATGCTGTGTTTGCGGTTTTACAACATATAAAAGTTAAAAAAGCAAAGTTTATTGGCCATTCTATGGGAGGCTATGTGGCTTTAGCATTGGCAGAACAACAACCTCAACTTTTCGAGGGACTTTGTTTGATGAATTCCACATTCGAAGCTGACAGTGAAGAACGTAAAGTGTTGAGGACGCGTGCCAACGACATGGCGAAAACTAATTTTGAAAATCTAGTACGCATGTCTTTTGCAAATCTTTTTGCGCCAGAAAGTAGAATAAGCTTCAAAGCAGAATATGAATGGGCTTTAAACATTGCGCTAAAGACATCGCTTCAAGGTTACATGGCTGCTAATGAAGGTATGAAGCTTAGACCGAATCGATTTGAAGTTTTTAATACCCTTAATGCTAATAAATTCATAATCATTGGTAAGAAAGACAGCTTAATCAACAGAGAACAGGTTCTTTCTAAAATTGAAAACACAGCTATAAATTTTGCTGAATTATCGGAAGGACATATGAGTCATATTGAGAATAAATCAGAATTATCTTACTTATTATTGCTTTTTATCGAAAAATAAAACTTTTTGACGTTTTTTTAAACTTTTTTATATTAAGTTTAACCAACTAATAAAGTTTACCTTAAATCTTAACCTACTATGTCAGCAACCAAACTCTATTGTGATTTCTTTGGTCACAACTACGAAATGACAAAGAAAGTGACCAATCATGTTAAGGAATATACATGTTCAAGGTGCAAAAAACAATTGACCACAGACAGTAATGGTCAGCTTACCGAATTAACACCAAAATATCAGGAAATAAATTCGGCATTAGAACGCATTTACAATAACCGAATGATGCGTTTAAAGCGAAAAACACTCAATTCATCGATTTGTTAAGTGTTGATAACCTGTGAATAACTCTTTTTCTTATATTTAAAATCCTTAAAATTAAATTTATCCCTTAACTAAGAAAAAGCATAAAAAATGAAAAATGTGTTATGCTCCTTAATTGGACATGATTACGAAGTCTCAAAAGTAGTAACGTATCACGTAAAAGAATATAAATGTAAGCGCTGTAATGCCGAAATGACTATTGATGGCAATGGCAAATTCATTCCCCTTACACCAAAACACAAAGAAATAAATTCGGTATTAAACCGTGTACATAATAAGCGTTTAGAAAGAAGCCAGAAACTTCTTATGGCTGATTATTGATTATTAAGTGCATTCCACCCTTTTGCAATAATCGGTATTTTTTGCTCTGCCCTTGTAATTAAGTGCATCCCTCTTTCCTCTTCCGTCATATATCCAATTACTGTTAGATTAGGATTTCCTTTTATCTTAGGGTAATCTTCTTGTGAAATTGTCATCAATAATTCGTAATCTTCTCCTCCGTTTAAAGCTACAGTTGTACTATCTATGTTAAATTCTTCGCATGTAGAAATTACTTGTGGATCTAACGGGATTTTATTTTCATAAATATCTACACCAACTTTGCTTTGCTTACATAAGTGAATAACTTCAGACGACAACCCATCACTTATATCAATCATACTTGTTGGTTTCACCTCCAGTTTCTGAAGTAACTCTATAATATCTTTCCTTGCTTCTGGTTTTAATTGTCTTTCAATAATGTAGGTATACATTGATAAATCTGGTTGTGAATTAGGGTTTACCTTAAATACTTCCTTTTCGCGCTCTAACACTTGCAATCCCATATAAGCTCCACCAATATCACCTGTTACAACTAACAAATCATTTGGTTTTGCTCCAGAACGTAGGACTTCGCTCCCTTCTTCAACTTCACCAATTGCAGTAATAGAAATAATTAAACCAGAAGTTGAGGACGTTGTATCGCCACCAACAACATCAATTTTGTAAAGTTCAGCTGCTGTAGTGATACCTGCATACAACTCTTCTAAAGCTTCTAATGGAAAACGATTAGACACAGCTATAGACACTGTAATTTGTGTTGCTTTGGCATTCATAGCATAAACATCCGAAAGGTTAACCATTACAGCTTTGTAGCCTAAGTGCTTTAAAGGTACATAACTCAAATCAAAATGTACTCCTTCCACCAATAAGTCTGTAGATACAACTATTTGCTTTTTTCCATAACTCAAAACTGCGGCATCATCACCAATACCTTTTACAGTAGATTTATGACTAATCTTAAAATGCTCCGTTAAGTGATCTATCAATTTAAACTCACCTAACTCGCTCAAAGGTGTACGCTTAGGATTCTTATCTTCTATCATACTGCAAAAATATTATGCTTTTTTAAATAAAAGAGGTTCTATGGGCATTTATTATTTGGTAATTTTAGCAATGTTTAATTTTTACTGTAAATTGCTAAAAAAAAGTTATGAATTTTTTCGTCCTAAAGAGATACTTCTTTCAAATTCTTACGTGTACTGCCTTATCTATAATGGTTTTGGCTTGTTCCGGTGATGATGATGGCAATGGCAATACGGATACTGATAACGATACTATTTTAGACATCAGTGATAATTGCCCAACAATTGCAAATGAAGATCAACTTGATACTGATAGTGATGGTCTTGGAGATGCTTGTGACGAAGATGATGATAATGATGGTATTTTAGACATTGATGATAATTGCCCCTTGACTTCAAACCCTTTGCAAGAAGACGCTGACAATGACGGTATTGGTGACGTCTGTGACGACAATACTATTTTACCGCAATTCCCTTGTGAAAATGGATTAGCTAATGGTCATCCATGTAGTGGATTCGATCTTATGAGTCAGATTCCAATAGATGTTTTGGGAGGAGATGGTGCAGAAGGCAACGATTCTTGGGGTTGGACAGATCCTCAAACTGGAAACGAATACGCTCTGGTTGGAACCTCAACCAACGCTGCTTTTGTTGATATGACTAACCCATCAAACCCTATTTTTTTAGGAACTTTACCAACAGCCACAACCAATAGTCCTTGGAGAGATATTAAAGTGTACAATAATCATGCATTCATAGTAAGTGAAGCACCTGGTCATGGAATGCAAGTTTTCGACTTAACACGTTTGCGAAATGTTGCCAATCCGCCTGAAACATTTACTGCAGATGCTAATTACAACGGATTTGGAAGCGCTCATAATATCGTAATAAATGAAGACAGTGGCTTTGCCTACGCAGTAGGCTCTGATACATTTAGTGGAGGGCCTCATTTTGTGAATATTCAAAATCCAACCGCACCTATTGCTGCTGGTGGCTACGCTGACGATGCTTACTCACATGATGCCCAAGTTATAACTTACAATGGTCCGGATGCAGATTATATAGGTAGAGAAATTTTAATAGGCAGCAATGAGAATGAAGTCGTAATTGTTGATGTTACTAATAAGTCAAATCCTGTTCAAATTTCAACTATAGATTACGGAAATATTGGCTATACGCATCAAGGTTGGTTTACCGAGGACATGGTCTATTTCTTACTTGGTGATGAGGTTGATGAAATAAGTTTTGGGCTCAACTCCCGTACTGTTATATTTGATTTTAGTGATCTGGATAATCCTTTATTTCACATGGAATATCTTGGTCCTACAGCAGCAATAGACCACAACGGCTATGTTGTTGGCAATACGTTTTACGTCGCTAATTACACTGCAGGTCTTAGAGCTATCGATATTTCTAATCTAGACTCTGGCGTGATGACAGAAACCGGCTTCATTGACACCTACATTCCAGATGACAATACGTCTTTTAATGGAGCATGGAATATCTATCCTTTTTTTGAAAGCGGTAACATTGTCGTCAGTGATATTAATGGAGGTTTATTTATTGTAAGACCTTCTAATTAACACTTATGTTTAGTAAAGTCGCATATTGTTTTTTTGTATTACTATTATTAAACTGCAATAGTGATGATAATTCATCCACAAATAACGATGGTCAGTTAACGTTTGTCAAAACATTTGGAGGCTCTAAAAACGATAGTGCACAATCAATTACTGCAACTTCAGATGGAGGTTATGCGATTTTAGGTTACACGCAAAGTAATGATAACGATATTACAGACAAGCAAGACGAAAGTTTTGATTATTGGGTTTTAAAATTTAATGCTAACGATCAGTTAGAGTGGCAAAAAACCTATGGTGGTTCTTTAGATGATAGAGGTAATGATATAATTCAAACTTCTGATGGTGGTTATGCTATTTTAGGATATAGCTTTAGTACCGATGGAGATACAACTGAAAATGCTGGATTACAAGATTATTGGATCGTTAAATTAGATGCTACTGGAAATATCTCTTGGGAAAAATCATTTGGTTACCAAGGCGCAGATTCTGGTATTTCTATGATTGAAACTAATGACCAAGGCTTTTTGGTTATAGGTGTTTTAGATGTTACAGCTTCTGGTGGTGCTGGCAATTCATCACGAACAGCCAATAGACATGCTGGTGGAGATTATTGGGTATTAAAGCTAAATAACTCCGGTAACTTAGAATGGAGTCGTTACTTTGGTGGCAACTTTACCGATACACCTTATGGTGCTGTTCAAACTGATGATAATGGTTTTATAATTGCAGGAAGTTCAGATAGTGAAGACACAGATATTTCTGGCAATATTGGCACTTATGATTTTTGGGTAATTAAGGTTTCCGAAACAGGAGACTTAATTTGGGAGAAGTCTTTTGGAGGCTCTCAAATAGATGAAGCTAGAGCCATTTCAAAAACTGGTGATGGTAATTACGTCATTGCTGGTGACACACGAAGCAATGATAACAACATATCTCAAAACAAAGGGGCAGCTGATTTATGGCTTATAAAGATATCAACTTCAGGAAATCTTATTTGGGAAGAGACCATAGGTGGCTCTAGTTTTGATGTTGCCAGAGCGATAAAGGGTTCTCAAGACAATAGTTTTTTACTCTCAGGTAGTTCTCGAAGTAGCGACATGGATGTATTAGAAAACAACGGACAAAATGATGCTTGGGTTTTAAAAACAGACAACAATGGTAATTTGCTATGGGAAATTACTGTTGGAGGCTCTAATATTGATTTTTCTTATGACGTCGTCGAATTAATAAATGGTTCGGTCATTGCTATTGGCGATACAGCTAGTAATGATGGAGATATTTTAGAAAACGAAGGCTTCACAGATTTATTAATTATTAAAATTGATTAAAAAAATGAAAAAATTTGTTTCTCTCTTGTTCTCGCTAGTATTACTAATTTCATGTAACTCAAGTGATGATTCAGAAAGTACTCCTGAGGTTTCGACTACATTTAAGTTTACACATAATTGGGATGGAGCACTCATTAGAGATTATAATTTTGGCCCTATACAATATGTAAATGCGCATGGTGAGAGTATTGGATTTGAAAGATTTCGTTATGTGATTTCTGATATCGTATTCACCAAGACCAATGGCGAAGAAATTGAACTCGATATTTACAATCTAGTAGATCTTACTAATGAAGTGAATATGGAATATACTCCAGACACTCAGATTCCTATTGGCAATTACACAAATGTGTCTTTTACTTTTGGTTTAGACAATGAAGATAATGCCGAAAATTACACCGATTTAAATTCGGCTTCGTTCAATGTACCAGAGATGATGGGCGGTGGCTATCATTACATGCAATTTGATGGTAAATTCATTAATTCTAATAATGAAGAGCAAGGTTTTAACTACCATGCTATAAGAGCTGTTGACAATGTTGGACCCAACCCTACATTTCCGCAAGACACCTTTTTTACTGTAAATCTTGGCGCCATAAACATTAGTAATGATGTAGAAATTGAGGTAAAAATGAATATTGCTGAATGGTTTAAAAATCCGAATTTGTGGGATTTGAATGTTTATAATCAAATGCTGATGCCAAATTCTACAGCACAAATTATGATGTATGAAAATGGACAAAATGTTTTCAGTTTAGGAGAGGTCTTTCAATAATCTTTAATTATGAAAAAAGGACTAATCCTTATTGTTGTTTTACTATACTTTAGTTGTTCTGATGACGATTCGGGTTACCAACCTACACCTTCGCCTCTAGAAATACCAGAAATATTTTCGACCAATATAATTCCACCTGTAATTCCTTCAGACAACCCTCAAACCGTTGAAGGCATAGCACTCGGCAAGAAACTTTTTTTTGATAGAATTCTATCTGCAGATGGCACACAATCTTGTGCATCTTGCCATTCACTCCAAAATGCATTTGCTGAGAACCTACCGACAAGTGTAGGTGTTGCTGGTATTTCTGGTACCAGAAATGCAATGCCTTTATTTAATTTGGCATGGAATTATGGAGAACGCTTTAATTGGGACGGATCGGCATTGAGTCTTGAGCGCCAAGCCGAAGAGCCAGTAGAAAACCCTATTGAATTGCATAGTGATTGGGACAATGTTGTACACCGATTACAGAATCATCCTGAGTACCCTGAACTTTTTCAATTGGCATTTAATACCTCAACCATAACCAAAGAACTAACCACAAAAGCTATAGCGCAATTTGAGCGCACCTTGATTTCAGCTAACTCAAAATTTGACAGATACACACTAGGGTTGACTTCATTGACCGAACAAGAGCTCAACGGTTTAGATATCTTTTTAAGGGAAGATAAGGGAGACTGTTTTCATTGCCATGGTAACCCTAATAATCCGCTCTGGACCAATAACGATTTTCATAACAACGGACTTGATGCAACGTTTACAGATTTAGGTTTAGGAGCTATCACTGGAGACCCTAATGACAATGGAAAATTTCGCACCCCTTCTTTAAGAAATTTAGCCTATACCGCTCCTTATATGCACGATGGCAGATTTGCTACATTAGATGAAGTTATAAATCATTACAGCGAAGGACTTCAAAACTCCCCAACTATTGATCCATTGATGAAACAAATTGCTCAAGGAGGTGTGCAATTAACTACCCAAGAGAAAGAAGATTTAAAAGCATTTTTGCTCACACTTTCTGATCCTTCGTTTTTAAACAATCCTGATTTTCAAAACTAAAATTGTAGGTTTATTCTTGTTTATAGGTGTATTTCATCGAAAAATAGCGGTTTTAATCATAAAATTCTATTCATTTTACTTACATTTTCAGTCCCAAATTTCATAAGATGAAACCTACTACAAGCAAAGCATTGCCCTGTGCTGTGTTTGGTCATAATTATGTAAAATCTAAAACAAATTCTGACCAAACGGCTGAATTAATATGTTCTCACTGTAACACGGTTGTAAAAACTGATGCCAGCGGTAATTTTGAAGAATTAAGCGTATCCAACAAGCACATACAGACTACACTTAGACGATTATTTCATCTTAAACTTCAAATATCCAAACCAAAATTTTCTTAATCGATAGGGAAACTCTATTAAATCATATGCTAATATAATGTTAGCAATTATGGTTAAACCTTAGTTAAATCGTATATTTGCGTTCAATTTAGAATTAATCTGCTTTAATATATGATTAAAGTTTCTGAACATGCTAAGAAAAAAGTCATCGAACTAATGAGTGATGACGGCTACAATCCTGATACCGATTACATTAGAGTTGGTGTTAAAAGTGGTGGCTGCTCTGGGTTATCATATGATTTAAAATTTGACAAAGAGCAATTAGAAGATGATAAAGTCTTTGAAGATAATGGTGTAAAAATCATTGTTGACAAAAAGAGTTTTTTATACCTTATCGGTACTACTTTAGAATACTCAGGAGGATTGAACGGAACAGGATTTGTATTTAATAATCCAAATGCCAACCGTACATGCGGCTGTGGCGAATCATTTTCATTATAAAAAAAATGCAATGAGTAAATATACTGAAGACGATTTAAGAGAAGAATTAAAAACCAAAGAATACGAATACGGTTTTTACACAGATATTGAATCTGAAACTTTTCCTAATGGACTAAACGAAGATATTGTTAGGGCTATCTCCCAAAAGAAAGAGGAGCCAGAGTGGATGACAGAATGGAGACTTGAAGCTTTTAAGGTTTGGCAAGACATGGAAGAGCCAGAGTGGGCTAATGTAAAATATGAAAAGCCCGATTTTCAAGCCATATCTTATTATTCGGCACCAAGCAAAAAACCGAAATATAACAGCATAGATGAAGTTGACCCTGAACTTCTTGAAACTTTTAACAAGCTTGGTATTTCTCTAGATGAGCAAAAGAAATTAGCTGGTGTTGCTATGGATGTGGTTGTTGATTCTGTTTCTGTAGCTACAACTTTTAAAGAAACCCTAGCGGAAAAAGGAATCATCTTTATGAGTATTTCTGAAGCTATCAAAGAGCATCCAGAACTTGTAAAAAAATATATTGGCACTGTTGTTCCGCAGAAAGATAATTTCTATGCGGCTTTAAACTCAGCAGTATTTAGTGACGGTTCATTCTGCTACATTCCAAAAGGAGTACGTTGCCCAATGGAGCTTTCTACATATTTTCGTATTAACCAAGCGGGTACAGGTCAGTTTGAGAGAACCCTTGTTATTGCAGACGAAGGGAGTTATGTAAGTTATCTTGAAGGGTGTACAGCACCAAGCAGAGATGAAAACCAGTTACACGCAGCAGTTGTAGAGTTAATTGCTTTAGAAGATGCTGAAATTAAATACTCTACAGTACAGAACTGGTTCCCAGGAAACGCTGAGGGTAAAGGTGGTGTTTTCAATTTTGTAACCAAACGTGGTTTATGTGAGAAAAACGCAAAAATCTCTTGGACACAAGTAGAAACAGGTTCTGCTGTAACATGGAAATACCCAAGTTGCGTTCTCAAAGGTGATAACTCTGTTGGTGAGTTTTATTCCATTGCTGTTACTAATAACTTTCAGCAAGCAGACACAGGTACCAAAATGATTCACTTAGGTAAAAACACCAAGTCGACCATTATCTCAAAAGGTATCTCTGCTGGAAAATCTCAAAATTCTTACAGAGGACTTGTACAAATAAGCCCAAGAGCAGAAAATGCTCGTAACTTCTCACAGTGTGATAGTTTGCTTATGGGTAATGAATGCGGTGCTCACACATTTCCGTATATAGAAGCTAAAAACAAAACTGCTCAAATAGAGCACGAAGCTACAACAAGTAAAATTGGTGAAGACCAGATTTTTTATTGTAACCAACGTGGTATTGATACAGAAAAAGCTATTGCCTTAATCGTTAATGGTTTTAGTAAAGAAGTACTTAATAAGCTTCCGATGGAGTTTGCCGTTGAAGCACAAAAATTATTAGAAATTAGTTTAGAAGGCTCAGTAGGGTAAGACTATGAAAAAAGTTGCAATCATTTTATTGGCTCTAATGAGTTTTGTGAGTTGTAAAGACGAAACCAAACAAGAAGCTAATTTAGAAGAAAATAGAGCGAAATCATACGACCAAAATGATGGTTACATAACCATGAAAGGCGAATTTGTTTATGATGCTGACCAAAATGCTGCTGTATTTGAATCCCAAAACGGAACCATTTATGCAGTTGTTATAGATGATAATATGCACCAACTAAATGAAAAGGTAAAACCACTTAAAGAGCACAAATACACCTCTGTTCCTGTTACGGTTAGAGTTAAAAAAGCTAAAAATACAGATCCTAATATTAAATGGAAGGAAGCTTTAGAAATTAAAGATATTTTAAAGGTTGAAAAACCAAATCCAAATAAAGAAGACGTTATAAAATTATCAAACTAAGACAATGTTAAAGATAAACAACTTACACGCAAGCGTAGATGATAAAGCGATATTAAAAGGTATAAATCTTGAGGTTAAACCTGGTGAAGTACATGCTATTATGGGACCTAATGGTTCTGGTAAAAGTACATTGGCTTCTGTAATCGCCGGAAAAGAAGAATACGAAGTTGAGGAAGGTGAGATCTTGTTAGAAGGTGAAGATTTAGACGAACTTGGCGCCGAAGAACGTGCGCACAAGGGTATCTTTCTATCATTTCAGTATCCTGTAGAAATTCCTGGAGTTAGTGTAACTAATTTTATGAAAACTGCTATTAACGAAACTCGCAAAGCGAAAGGATTGGAAGACATGCCAGCAAATGAAATGTTGAAGATGATCCGTGAAAAATCTGAGCTTTTAGAAATAGATCGCAAGTTTTTATCACGTTCATTAAATGAAGGGTTTTCTGGTGGTGAGAAAAAACGTAACGAAATTTTTCAGATGGCAATGTTAGAGCCTAAACTTGCTATCCTTGACGAAACAGATTCTGGTTTAGATATTGATGCGCTTAGGATTGTTGCGAATGGTGTCAACAAACTAAAGTCTAAAGATAATGCTGTTATTGTCATTACACACTACCAAAGATTATTAGATTATATCGTACCTGATTTTGTGCATGTGTTACATAATGGCAAAATTGTTAAATCTGGCCCAGCAGCATTAGCACATGAGCTAGAAGCAAAGGGTTACGATTGGATTAAAGAAGAAGTTGGCGCATAGCGCCAGTAACCAGTGTAAGGTTCTCAGTAAATAGTTTTAAAAACTAAATACTGATTACTAAATACTGAATACTGAAAAACATGGAATTAAAAGAAAAGTTAGTATCTTCTTTCATGGCATTCGAAAATATGGTCGATGTAGATTCGCCTGTTCATGATATTAGAACTGAAGCAATAAAGCATTTTGAAAACGAAGGTTTCCCGACTAAGCGTCAAGAAGCATGGAAATACACCTCTTTAAATTCAATTTTAAAGCATGACTACAGTGTGTTCCCTAAGCACGAAGATGCTCTAGATTTTAAGGATGTAAAGAAATACTTTATTCACGATATAGATGCTTACAAGATTGTTTTTATTGATGGTAAATATTCTTCGCATTTATCTCAAACCACGCACGATGGTATAGATGTTTGCTTAATGTCTGCTGCACTTACAAAACCAAAGTATAGACTGGTTATTGAAAACTATTTTAATAAAATTGCCTCAAAAGATAGTCTATCATCATTAAACACAGCATTTTCAGCAGAAGGAGCATACATACACATACCTAAAAATAAACTCGTTGAAAAACCTATACAGATTTTACATTTTTCAACAGGCAACGAAGCGGCATTAATGCTTCAACCAAGAAACCTTGTTGTGGTTGGCGAAAATTCTCATGTACAAATTATTGAACGTCATCAAAGTTTAACAGAAAATCCTGTATTAACTAATTCTGTTACAGAAATTTTCACAAACAAGCGTGCCATCGTAGATTACTACAAAATTCAAAATGATAGGGAAACAGCATCTTTAATTGACAATACGTTCATTAGCCAAAAACAAGAAAGTATTGCCAAGGTGCATACCTTCTCTTTTGGTGGAAAGATTACAAGAAATAATCTTAATTTTTATCAAAATGGAGAACGTATAGACTCTACCATGAAAGGTATTACTATCATCGGCAACAAGCAGCATGTAGACCACAATACTCTAGTACATCATATAGAACCGAATTGTGAGAGTCACCAAGACTACAAAGGTATTTTTGGCGACAGTGCTACAGGTGTTTTTAATGGCAAAGTTCTAGTAGAGAAAGAAGCTCAAAAAACAGATGCTTTTCAGGCAAATAACAATATTTTATTGAGTGATAAAGCAAGTATAAACACAAAACCTCAGCTAGAGATATTTGCAGATGACGTAAAGTGCTCTCATGGCTGTACAATTGGCCAGTTAGATGAAAGCGCCATGTTTTATCTTCGTTCTCGTGGAATTCCTGAAAAAGAAGCTAGAGGATTGTTAATGTTTGCATTCAGTAATAATGTTTTAGATTCGGTTAAAATTCCTGAAATAAAAAATAGAATTACTAAGATTATAGCTAATAAATTAGGCGTAAATATAGGTTTCGACCTCTAATCTTAAATAGATCTTTTTATCTCACTGGGTTATTCACTACTGTTATTTTCTTTTCCTGTAAAGTGTAGAAGATTATCGCACTGAAAAGGTAAAGTGTAGCATCTATAATATCTGCTGTGTAACGCTCATAAATCCTAGGTAGAATGATTTCAAAGAGTACTGCGTATATTAACGCTAGATAAATAGCGTGGTATATTTTCAGATAGTAATGTTTATTGTTTTTGGTGTATCTTAACACTATCAAACTCAATGTTAAACAAATTGGAACGATAAGAAAATCATTTACGTAATTGTTGATAATATAAGGCAGAACAATGTTTTGTTTTTGAGCGATATATATAACTGATCCTATTACCAAGGAGATAAAAAAATAATATCTAAGTATCGTATTCATAATCAACCTGCCGCTATCGCAAATACCAACCATGCTATGAAGGCACCGATAGCACCAACAACCATAAAACTAGAATAGAGAATCCAACCCACGGCACGGTAGACAAAAAAAGGGTGTCGACGCAGATTCTCAACAAAACCGGGTGGTTGATTTTTCACTTTCTCTATTCGCTTTTTTTGTGCTTCTTTTAGACGTTCTTCCCGCCTTTTTTTATGAGACAATATAGCACCACAATCTTTACACAAATCTCTATTTTTGTTGTAGACTCCACAATTAAAGCATTGTATAATTTTCGTCATTTGTAAATTTAATTCTTCTATTAGCGCAAACTTGTATCTATCATGTTTATGCTATAAAAATAGAAAACAATACTTTTTTCTTGTCTTAAAGCATTGTTATAAGTTTTAGTTTGAAAGCTCTGCTTCGTATCTTTGTAATATGAAAGTAGAGACACCTTTTAATGCTGAAGTCATCAGAAAAGACTTCCCCATCCTTAACCGAAAAGTTAACGGAAAGCCTTTAATATACCTAGATAATGCAGCAACATCACAAACACCTCAACAGGTCATTGATGTTATTGTAGATTACTATAGTAACTACAACGCCAATATTCACAGAGGAGTTCATGCGTTAAGTCAAGAAGCTACAGATGTTTATGAACAAGCACGTATAAAAATCCAAAAACACTTTAATGCTGCTAAGGCGTATGAGATTATTTTTACATCTGGCACCACTCATGGTATTAACTTAGTTGCTAATGGTTTTTCTTCGCTTTTAAAAAAAGGGGACGAAATAATAGTTTCTGCTTTAGAGCATCATAGCAACATTGTACCTTGGCAAATGCTTTGCGAAAAAACTGGAGCAGCTCTCAAGGTAATACCAATGGATACAAATGGTGAATTGGTACTTTCAGAATTTAATAAACTTCTTAACCAAAACACAAAACTCGTTTTTGTAAACCACATATCTAACGCTCTAGGAACCATAAATCCAATTGAGACTATTATAGAAAAAGCACACAAAGTTGGTGCTGCTGTTTTAATTGACGGTGCACAATCGTGTCCACATATAAAACCAGATGTACAAGCACTAGATGTTGATTTTTATGTTTGCTCAGCGCATAAAATTTGTGGCCCAACAGGTATTGGTATGCTTTACGGAAAAGAAGAATGGTTAAAGAAATTACCACCTTATCAAGGTGGTGGAGAAATGATAGCGGAAGTAACCTTTGAGAAAACCACGTATGCAGATTTGCCACACAAATTTGAAGCTGGCACGCCAAATGTTTGTGGTGGTATTGCTTTTGGTGCTGCAATAGATTACATGAATGCCATTGGTTTTGATGCTATTGCACAATACGAAAACGAACTTTTGGTTTACGCAACCCGAGAACTCCAAAAGATTGAAGGTTTAACCATTTACGGAACCGCAATACACAAAACTTCTGTTATATCTTTTAATGTAGGCAATATTCACCCTTACGACATCGGTACTATATTAGACAAAATGGGAATTGCCGTACGTACAGGTCACCACTGCGCTCAACCTATAATGGACTTTTATAAGATTCCTGGCACTATTAGAGCATCTTTTATGTTTTATAATACCAAAGAAGAAATAGATATTTTCATTGCTTCATTAAAGAAAGCCATAATGATGTTATCTTAACTTTTAATCAAGGGGAAAATTCTTAAATCTCAATTATTGAGAGTTTGGCATCAAAAGTGTACCTTTCATAAATAAAACTTTTAGTTATGAAATTTTTACTAAGTATTTTTACATTAGCTATACTCACAGGATCTTGTAATTCTAAAAAAGAGGCTGTTTCTACTTCTGATGAAGCAGAACAAATGGTAGCTTCAAAACCAGGCAGAGAAACTTCAAACTCTAAAAGTGATATCGTTCAGGATAATTACAAAAAATTCATGGTTATTTACGAAACCTCTACAAGAGGCGCGTTTAAACATATTGGCATTTCAAAATCTGAAATAACAATTTCTAAAGACCGAAACTTAAAGGAAATAGACACATTTGAGTGTAAGCCAAAAGACTGGAAGGAACTCAACGAACTTCTTAGTAATTCTTTAGTGGAAAATCTTGATTTACTTGAAGCACCAACACAAAAGCGCCTGCATGACGGTGCGCCTCATGCTACATTATCTGTTGTAAAGGGTGATGTTGTAATGATGACACCTACGTTTGACCATGGATATCCACCAAAAGAAATAGAAACACTAGTTAATAAAGTGTTATCTATGGCAGAAAATGCGACTAAGCAATAGTGATTTTGTAACTTTGTTTTAAATAAGTTTGATTATGACTATCGAAGAAATTCAAAATGAAATAATAGATGAGTTTTCTATGTTTGAAGATTGGGAAGAGCGCTATCAATACATGATAGATTTAGGTAAAACGCTTCCGCTAATTGAAGAACAATTCAAAACCGATGATCATATTATAAAAGGTTGCCAAAGTAAGGTTTGGGTACATGCTGAAATGAATGATGATAAGGTAGAATTTACAGCAGATAGTGATGCCATTATTACAAAGGGCATCATTGCGATCTTAATTAGAGCGTTCTCTAACCAACATCCAAAAGATATCATTGAAGCCAATACTGATTTTATTGATAAAATTGGCTTGAAAGAACATTTGTCGCCAACAAGGGCTAACGGATTGGTTAGCATGATAAAACAATTAAAAATGTATGCAATAGCATACCAAACACAGTTGAATTAAAATGAGTGAATCAACTATAGATACTAATGTAATTGGAGATAAAATAGTACGTGTTTTAAAAACAATTTACGATCCGGAAATTCCTGTAGACATCTATGAACTAGGATTGATATATGATGTTTTTGTAAACGAAGATTACGAGGTAAAAATATTAATGACTTTAACTACTCCAAATTGTCCAGTCGCAGAGACTTTACCTTTAGAAGTTGAAGAAAAGGTAAAATCTATAAACGAGGTTAAGGATGCCGAAGTGGAAATTACGTTCGACCCACCATGGTCTCAAGACCTAATGAGCGAAGAAGCCAAGTTGGAATTAGGAATGTTATAATCAAGAGCATTATGAGTAAGACAGGGATTGACGCCATAGCATTTTACGTTCCACAACTTTACGTATCGATGGATAATCTTGCTGAAGCTAGAGGAATTCCTGCAGAAAAATTAAAAAAAGGATTAGGTCTTCAAAAAATGGCAGTGCCAAATGTTGGTGAAGACGCAGCTACTTTTGCAGCTAACGCTTTACTCAACTTAATAACCCAAAATAACATAGATCCAAACGAGATTGGCAGAGTGTATTTAGGGACTGAAAGTGCCATTGACGGCTCAAAGCCCACTGCAACCTATGCTGTAGAAATTGTTGAGAAAGAATTAGCTTCAACTTATGGGAAACGCAGTTTCAAACATTGCGATGTTTTGGATATGACATTTGCCTGTGTTGGCGCTGTAGATGCATTACACAATAGTATTGATTGGGTAAAACAAGAGACCAATAGAAAAGCTATTGTGATTGCTTCAGACCTTTCTAAGTACGATATCAATTCTACAGGCGAGTATACCCAAGGTGCTGGTGCAGTAGCTGTATTGGTAAGTCACAACCCAGCGATATTAGAAATTAATACCGTTTGGGGAATTGCCTCAAAGAGTGAAGGAGACTTTTTTAAACCAAGAAGAATTTTTAAAAAAGCTGAGCTTTTAAAAGCTGTATTCAAGGATTTAAATTTGGATACTTCCGATGAAAAGATAAATGAATTCATGGCATCCTCAGATTCAGAATTCTGGTCTGACAATAGTGATATCGTTGAAATTTTCAAAGAAGAACCTGTTTTTGATGGTCAGTTTTCTAATGCTTGTTATAATGATAGGATCACGGAAGCACTTACCCATTTTAGAACTCAGAAGGATATAACTTTTAATAATGATTGGCATAAAATAGTATTTCATTTACCTTATGCATTTCATGGAAGACGTATCATTTTTGATAATTGGTTAAAATGGTTAAAAGCATCTAATACCTATGAAGAATTAGAAAATGAAATTGGTAAACCTGAAGATTCAGATCTTAAAGACTGGTCTAAAAAAGCTTATAAATCTCAGTTATATAGGCGTTTTGTAGATACTAAAATTGCTCAGGGAGAACTAGCTTCTTCAGAAATTGGTAATATGTACACGGCATCAATTTTTATGTCTCTTTTAAGTTTATTATCTGATAGTTATGATAATAACTTAGATTTAACCGGAAAAACCATTGGTTTTATAGCCTACGGAAGTGGCTCTAAATCAAAAGTTTTTGATGGTGTTGTACAAGAAAATTGGACTTCTAAGTTAGCTTCTATTAATCTTTTTGAAACTTTAAACCAAAGAACTTCTATAGATGTAAAGACCTATGAAAACATTCATCGTTCTAAAATCCAAAGTCCAATCCATAATGGAAGTAAAATTTCTCTAGATTTTATAGAGCAAGATGAGACAAACTACGGATTGCGTCGTTACATTGTAAAATAATTTATGGCAGAAGAAATTATAAATAGAGTTGCTAACAGTAAGTTAAAAGTCATTGATCTTGAAGATTTCTACCCAGAGGGAAAGCGAATTCTGTTTGACATAAAGGACTGGTTGCTTGAAGGTTTAGTGCTAAGAGAGAAAGAATTCAGAGCACATGTAGCAGAACATAATTGGTCTCAATATAAAGACTGTTATGTAGCCATATATTGCTCAACAGATGCTATTGTCCCAGACTGGGCATATATGCTTATTTCCTTAGAACTTAGAGAGTTCTCAAAATTAACGGTTATTGGTTCTTTAGATCATTTAGAGTCGCTATTATACTCAAAAATCATCTCAGAATTAGACTTAAGCACATATCAAAACGTCCCTGTGATTGTTAAAGGTTGTTCTCATAAGCCTGTTCCTACCAACGCTTTAGTATTGTTATCTCAAAAATTAAAACCTATTGCCAAATCTATAATGTTTGGTGAAGCCTGTTCTGCTGTTCCTTTATTTAAACAGAAAAAATAATTGTGACTTCTTATTTAATTTAAGGTCTAATCAGTAATGATTAGCTGTTTTACGGTATCAAAAAAGGTCTGTAAATACGTATATTTGTAAAACTTATAACAACTTAAATTATTAAAATTGAATTCATTATGAACAGAAAATTACTTTTAACAGCATTTTTAATACTTGCGATTTCGTTTGGTTTTTCTCAGACAAAAGAAGAGCTACAAGCACAAAAAGCTGAGAAACAAGCTGAAGCTGACAAATTTCAGGCTGAAGCAGATGCTTTACAAGCCCAGATAGATGCTTTACCTGGCTGGAGAGTTGGTGCTTTTGGTACTATTGGCGGTAGTTTATCCGGGTTTAATAATTGGTATGCCCAAGGTGCACCAAATAACAACTCTGGTAATATTGGCATTACATTTAATGCGTTTGCCAACAAAATTGAAGACAAGTACTTTTGGAGAAATTCACTTCTATCAAATTTGGCTTGGGTAAAATTGGATAATACTGATATTGATACCGACAGCGATGACTTTAATGCAACAACAGATGTGTTTAATTTATCATCTCTTTATGGACGTAAACTAAGTGAAAAATGGGCTATTTCTGGTTTAATGGAATATAGAACAACAATAATTGATAATTTTAACGATCCTGGATTTCTAGATGTTGGTATTGGTGCCACTTGGACACCAATAGAAAACTTAATTGTAGTCATCCATCCACTAAACTACAACTTTGTATTTGCTGATAATGATGCAGCTTTTGATTCTTCGGCTGGTGCCAAGATTGTTGCTGACTATACAAGACAAATTGGTGCTATTGCCTTTAAAACGAACTTTTCTACATTTCAAAGTTACGAGCAAAGTGAATTATCTAACTGGACATGGACTAACTCCTTTAGCTATACCTTATGGAAAATGATAGGTGTTGGTTTTGACTTTGCCCTAAGAAGCAACCAACAAGAAGCTGCCAACTTTCAAGGTGTAGATTTAGAAGATGCTGATAATGATTTACAGTCTTACTACACCATAGGTTTAAGCTACAAATTCTAAGACTATTAGCTTTATAGCATAAATAAAAGGTTGTCTAAAAGTTCTATTTTGTCAATCTGAACTCGTTTCAGATTCTAAATATCTTGGAAATCAATTAAAATGAGATTCTGAAATAAATTCAGAATGACAGATTTCTTTCTTTTAGACAACCTTTCATTTAATCAAACTTTTTCTTTTTGTTCTTTCTTTTAAACAAACGCTTAATAAACCCATCGCGTTTGGTTGGCTCGCAATCCAAATCTTCTATGACATCCTCAGATGGACTTTCAAACTTAGCGTTAGTTATAGATTTATAGTCTGAATCTTTATTGAGCTTTTGGTAAAACTTTGCAAAAACTGGCAATGCCGAATTTGAACCCTGTCCTATTCCTGTTGATTTAAAACCTATACTATGGTTATCGTTACCTACCCAAGTAATGGTTACTAATTTTGGCGTTAAGGCCACAAACCAACCGTCTTTATTGTTTTGCGTCGTTCCCGTTTTTCCTGCAATGTCATTTCGCAAACCGTAGTTGTTTCTTAATCGTGTAGCTGTACCAAAATCTACGGTAGATTTCATCATTTGCAGCATTACTTGCCTTGTATAATCATTATAGGCTTGTTCTTCGGCAAATTCTGGCTTAAAATTGGCAATAACATTTTCATTTTTATCTTCAATTTTTGTTATTAAAAATGGCTTTACAGGCTTACTTTTATTGACATAACTCGCATAAGCACCTGTGAGTTCTTTCAAATTTATTTCTGAAACACCTAATGCCAAAGATGGTTTGTTGGGCAACTCGTGGGTGATGCCTAATTTTTCAACTTGTTTTATGGTTTTTGATATCCCAACTTCTTCCAACACCTTAACAGCAATGGTATTTACAGAATTACTCAAGGCATTTTCTAAGGTGTAATTAATATGAGGGTCTTCTTCGTCTACACCAGCATTACTTGGTGTCCAATCGTCATAATTGGTATAAGTGACTTCCCTCAATGAAAAATAGGTACAAGGGTCTAAACCGTTTTCAATTGCTGCCGTGTAGACAAAGGGTTTAAAAGTTGAACCAACTTGTCGTTCGCTTTGAGAAACGTGATCGTACTTAAAAAAACGATAATCAATACCACCTATATACGTCCTAACTGCACCTGTTTTTGGGTCTATGGATAACATTCCTATATTTAAAAACTTAAGATAATGCTTCAAACTATCTACTACAGAACTATTTTTGATGGTATCACCTTCCCAACTGAATAATTCCACATTACGCTTTACATTTAAAGAATCTTTAATCTGCGCATCAGACAAACCTGCTTCTTTATACTTTTTAACGATTGGCAATTTTTGAATGGCTGTTTTTAAAACTTTAGAGTTATCATTCCAAGGTGCGTACTTTCCGTAAGACGCTTCAAAATCACTTTGCAATTTTGTAAGGTGTGATTTCATTGCGTCTTCAGCATATTGCTGCATTTGGTAATCTAACGTGGTATGCACAACCAGTCCGTCTTTATACAAATCATAAGTTTCACCATCTGGCGTTTTTAGTGTATCTAATATTTTTGAAAGCTCTTGCTTCACAGCTTCTCTAAAATAAGGTGCTACACCTAAATCGTGGTTGTAGGATTTGTAATTGAGCTCTAATGTTTCATTACTATAAAACTCTAAAGAATCTTTTGCCAAGTAACCATAATTAAACATTTGGTTGAGCACTACGTTTCGCCTGTCTTCACTACGTTGTTGATGCACTCGCGGATTGTAGTAGGTGTTGGCTTTTAAGGTTCCGACTAAAGTGGCAGCTTCGTTTAGCGATAAGTCTTTTACGGATTTGTCGAAAAACTTTAACGAAGCACTTTCTATACCATAAGTATTATCCGGAAACGGAACCGTGTTCAGATAAAGCGTTAGAATTTCTTCCTTAGAGTAAATATCTTCTATGCGCTTAGCTACAATAGATTCCTTGAATTTATTGATGAGCATACTAAATAGTGCATAATTTTTTCTACCATATAAATTCTTGGCAAGTTGAAGCGTAATGGTGCTTCCACCTCCAGCACTTTTATCTCTGAGAATTAAATTCTTTACAAACACACGCATTAGACTAATATTGTCTACACCATCGTGCTCGTAAAAACGGCTGTCTTCAGTCGCAACTAAAGCATCTATTAAATGCTTCGGAAAATCTTTGAATTCTACAGGTTGCCTATCATAGATGTAATATTTGCCAATTAACTTACCGTTGTGGTCTAAAAGTTGGGTGGCTTGCTCTTGTTTTATGGAACTTAGCTCTTCTGTGGTTGGCAGCTTTCCGAAGAATCCTAAATATATACTGACATAAAGACCAACCAAAAACAGTAAAATGGCACCTGCACAAACAGAAAGCCATTTTACCCACTTGTTTTTAAAAATCTTTTTTATCCGAATTTTGAATTGGTTGGTGTTTGCTGACATCTTGAAGATAATTTACTCTATATCTTCAACGTCTGGATATAGAAAATGATTGTATGGAAAACGAGTGACGTGAATTTCTCGTACTTCTTGATAAACGCGCTTTCTAAATTCGTCCATATTTTCTTTGTTCAATGCCGAAATAAAAAGGGCATTATCGCCAACTCTAGACATCCAGGTTTTTTTCCATTCTTCAATGGTAAAGTTTGCTTTGGTTCGTTCTTCTAGCAAATCTTCTTCATCAAAAGGTTCTGGCTCGTAAGCATCAATTTTATTAAAAACCATTATAGTTGGCTTGTCTTTGCTTTCAATTTCATCTAAAATCTGATTTACCGACTCTATATGTTCTTCAAAATTAGAATGCGAAATATCCACCACGTGCAATAACAAATCGGCTTCTCTAACTTCATCTAAAGTACTCTTAAAGGACTCTACCAATTGCGTTGGTAATTTTCTGATGAAACCTACAGTGTCACTTACTAAAAATGGCAAGTTGCCAATCACTACTTTTCTTACCGTTGTGTCTAAGGTTGCAAAGAGTTTGTTTTCAGCAAAGACTTCACTTTTACTAATAACATTCATCAAAGTAGACTTACCGACATTTGTGTAACCTACTAAAGCCACACGCACCATCTTACCTCTGTTCCCACGTTGAACAGCCATTTGTTTATCAATAGTTTTTATCTTAGCCTTTAGCAACGCAATTTTGTCGCGCACTATACGTCTATCCGTTTCTATCTCTGTTTCACCAGGACCACGCATACCAATACCACCCTTTTGTCTTTCAAGGTGTGTCCACATTCCTTTTAGTCGTGGTAACAGGTATTCACATTGCGCCAATTCTACCTGAGTTCTGGCATAACTTGTTTGTGCGCGTTGCGCAAAAATGTCTAAAATAAGATTGGTTCTATCTAAAATTTTACAATTCAATATTTTACTTATGTTGCGTTCTTGCGCTGGCGAAAGCTCGTCGTCAAATATTACAGTGCCTATTTCATTTTCTTTTACAAAGTGCATCACCTCTTCAATCTTACCTGTACCTATAAAGGTTTTAGGGTTTGGCTGCGTCATTTTTTGAGTAAATCGCTTTACAACATCTCCTCCTGCAGTGTAGGTTAAAAACTCAAGCTCATCTAAATACTCTTTAGACTGTTCTTCATCTTGGTCTTGAGTGATAATACCTATAAGTACAACACTTTCTAATTCTATATCTTTTTTCTCTAGCATAAATTAAATAAAGTACAAAGTTAAGGAAATGGATTTTCCTCGGTATATTTTTAAAAAGCTATATTTTTATTGCATGATTAAAAACTCTAACACCCAAACTATAGCTTTTTATAATATCGAAAATTTATTTGATATAGAAAATGATCCTTTAACAAATGATGATGATTTTTTACCAACGTCAGCAAAACGATGGACACCCAAACGCTATAAAAATAAGCTTAGAAAATTAGGAAGTGTTATTGCCAAAATTGGGGAAGAAAATACAGCGACAGCTCCCGTAATCATAGGCTTAGCTGAAGTTGAAAACAAAAAAGTTTTATCAGATTTGGTAAGTAGTGAAAATCTGATCTCTGAAAAATACAGTTATATTCATTATGATTCTTCTGATGAACGTGGAATCGATGTTGCTTTATTATATAAGGACGATCTTTTTAAAGTAGAATATTCAGAAACATTTTCAGTATTTCTACAAACCGAAACTGGTGAAAGAGATTATACTAGAGATATATTATTAGTAAAAGGAAAATTAAATAATGAAACCATACATGTAATAGTAAATCATTGGTCGTCTCGAAGAGAAGGTGAAAAAGAAACAGAATATAAAAGACTTGCTGCTGCTAGAGTAGTAAATTCAATAATTACGAGACTTAAAAATGAAGAAGGCGATGTTAAAGTCATAGTAATGGGAGATTTTAATGATAACCCAGGAGATCGCAGTATTACTTTATTAGAAGAAGAGAGTAAATTATATAACCCTTTCAATACCGTACTTTCTTATAATAAAGGTAGCTTAAATCACAATTTTCAATGGAACATGTTCGACCAAATACTTATCAGCGGAAATTTTTTTGATCCTGATGGTACTAACTTAAAATTTATCAAAGCAGATGTTTTCAATTCTAAGTTTGTAACGCAATACCATGGTAAATACAAAGGGCAGCCTTTTAGGACATACGTTGGCAAAAAATACAAAGGAGGATATAGTGATCATTTTCCTGTTTATTTACAATTTAAAACCCCTTAAACCATTTGTCGATAAATAAAGCCGTTCATCTATTATAGTAATGTTAACATTACGTTACTAGGCATTTTTTATATATTCGAATGAGCAAAAAAGAACGACTAATCAACGTCCTTAAATGCTTCCCCAAGCCTCACAAAAATTAAAAAAAATAAATCCTTTATAATCAACATATTATAAAGGGTTAAATAATTTCTAACAAACCGATTAATAATGAAAAAGATTACTCTATTTTTATTTCTGCTTTCATTTGTTACGATAACAAGTTTACAAGCACAAATAACTACTTTTCCATACACCGAGGACTTTGAGTCTGGTGATGGTGGTTGGGTGGCCGAAAACACTACGAATGGCACTTGGGCTTTAGGCACACCAGCTGCTCCTATAATTAATAGTGCAGCTTCCGGAACAAATGCCTGGGTAACAAATCTCACGGGCACTTATAACACAAACGAAAATTCTTGGGTTACAAGTCCAGTTTTTGACTTCTCAGCCTTGGCTGCTCCCTCAATAGAATTAAGTATTTGGTATGATGCTGAGTTTAGTTGGGATGGTGCAGTACTTCAATCTTCTATAGATGGTGGCACAACGTGGGTTAACGTTGGTGCTAACGGTGATCAAAATAACTGGTACACAGATGACACCATTAATGGTAATCCTGGTGGTCAACAAGAAGGTTGGTCTGGAACTGGTGCGGCTGGGACAAATGCTTGGGTAACAGCAAGACATGCACTAACTGGCCTTGGAGGTCAGTCTAATGTTATTTTTAGAATAGCTTTTGGTTCTGATGGTTCTGTTGTAGATGAAGGTTTTGCCTTTGATGATATAAATATTTTTGAAGTTTCATGTCCTGAACCTACAGATATTACAATTGCAAATGTTACCGAAACAACTGCAGATATGAGTTGGAATGCTGGTGGAACAGAAACACTTTGGGATTTAGAATGGGGAATAGCTGGATTTACACCAGGTTCTGGCACTTTAGAAGCAGGGCTGACTAGTACAGCATTTAATTTTACAGGTCTAACAACTGGAACATCATATGATATTTACTTAGTTGCAGATTGTGGCGGCTCTACTTCTAGTGTTGTAGGCCCTATTACATTCAATACTGCTGTTCTTGGTGCATCTTGTGCATCAGCATTTCCTATGATTGTTGAGGCTGACTGTGATGCTGCAACTCCTACAACTTTCGATTTTAGTATTGGAGAAGATATTGATGCAGCAGATGAAAACCCTTCTTGTGATGGTTTTGGAAACTTTGGATACTGGGTGAGCTTTACTGCTCCTACAGTAGGTTCAGTTGTTTTTAATTTCAGTGGTGCTGCTGATGGTGTCGGGTTAGAAGTGTTAGATGCTTGTGGCGGAACATCCCTTGGCTGTTTTAACAACGTATTTGATACTGGTGACAGTTCTGATATTATTGGAGGTCTTACTCCTGGTAATACTTATTTTGCTGTTATTTGGAGTGATACTCAAGCTGGAACAGCAGATGTGTGTATAGAGGAAGGTCCAACTTGTACTTTCCCAACAAATTTAGCTGCAGCAAATTTCACTACTGATGGTGCTGAATTAAGCTGGACAGAAAATGGTACTGCTACAGTATGGAATATTGAGGTAGTACCTTCAGGAGATGCTCCTACTGGTGTGCCTACTGTAACAGGTGTTACTAATCCATACACCATTACTGGCTTAATGGCAAGTACAGATTATGACTTCTACGTACAAGCCGATTGTGGTGGCGGAGATACAAGTGACTTCTCGTCAGCCTTTACCTTTACAACAGCTTGTGATGTTTTTACGCCTGATTACATAGAACAATTTGATACTATTATACCAACTTGTTGGGATGAGGCTGATAGTGGTGATGCCACAACAGGTCCTGGTGATTTTGGTGCTGGTGCTTGGGGAGCGGATGGTTTCCTTAATAATGGTTTTACAGGTGCTTACAAAATTAATTTATGGGTTGCTACTAAGAGTGATTGGATTATCTCCCCTCAGTTTGATTTAACTGGAGGACCTTTCCAAGTAGAATTTGATTTTGGAATTATGCAATTTGGTAGTTCAACTAATGCTGGTACATTAGGATCAGATGACATCGTTCAACTACTTATTACTAACGATAATGGAGCCACATGGACTCCACTTCTAACTTACGATAGTACATCGGTTGTTCCTGCTACTGGTGAACATCCTGTAGTGACTCTAGAGGCATATGCTGGTCAAACTGTTCAATTTGGTATCTTAGGTTCTGAAGGTACTGTTGATGACCCTGAAGATAATGATGTTTTTGTAGATAACTTCCGAGTAAGAGGAATACCTACATGTCCTGAACCAACAGATTTAACTTCAAATAACTTAAGTTTAACATCTACTGAAATTGGTTGGACTGAAACAGGAACATCTACAGTTTGGAACATAGAATATGGGCCTGCAGGATTTACACCTGGAACAGGTACATTGGTTACTGGTGTTACAACTAATCCTTATGTTTTAACAGGATTAACTTCTGATACTGATTACGATTTTTACGTACAATCAGAATGTGACCCTACAAACTTGAGTTCTTTTGCTGGTCCAGCTTCATTCTATACTGGTTATTGTCAATCAGAACCATCAAGTAATGATGGTCAGGGAGTTACAAATGTCACTATTGGATTTACAGACTTTCCTAGTTTAGGAGATGTTACTTACGAAGATCAAACGTCTCCGACAGTTAATGTCTTCCAAGGTGTCGAAACCAATGTTGCGGTTACTTTTGCCACTGGCTTTACATATGATACTAATATTTGGATAGACTTTAATGATAACTTAGAATTTGAAGCTACTGAACTTGTATTCTCTGGTGAATCTACTAACGCAAACCCAACAACATTAGACGCATCATTTGTTATGCCATTAACAGCACCACTTGGTGTTCATAGAATGCGTATAGGTACAGCTGATGCCGGTCAAGATCCTCCTAATCCATGTTACAATGGTTCTTGGGGTGTGACGCTAGACTTTACGGTTAATATTCAAGAGTTAACATGTACATTACCTGAGGCTAGTTTCTCAGTCAATACAGACTGTACTACAGATCAATTCTATATTGATGTAGATGTAACTAGTATGGGTGATGCAACCTCTTTGGAAATCTCAAATGATTTTGACGCTGGTACAGTACAGGCTTTAGCTACTGGTATTTACCAAGCTGGCCCTTTCCCTTTTGGAAATTCTGTTAAGGTTTTTGTTGCTAACGAACAAGATAATAATTGTACTATAAGTAGTGACTCTTATGAAGTACTAGCTTGTCCGCCTGATAATGATGAGTGTACGACAGCTACAGTTGCAGTGGTTAATACTGATGAAAGTTGTGATACTGTAAACCCTGGAACTATTTTAGCAGCAACTCCTTCTGGAGTTCCAAGTGGAAGCTGTAGTGGTGATCCAGATGATGATGTTTGGTTCCAGTTTACAGCTGCTGGTGATCAGCAAATAATAGATATTCAGAACATAACAGGTGGCACAACCAACTTAGACCATGCATTATATAGTGGTGATTGTAATAACCTGACTGAAATTTACTGTTCTGATGATACGTTTAGTTTAACACCTTCCTTAGTTGTTGGCGACACGTACTACATTAGAATTTTCTCTGCTGGTAGTACAACTGAGACTAGTACTTTTGACCTTTGTATAAGTACATTGGGTATACCTGCTTATTGTTTAGATGCTTTACCAATCTGTGCTGATCCTTCAATACAGTACGAAAGTATTGTTGGTGATCAGGTTGCTCCTCCTTATTTAGATTACGATTGTTTATTCTCTCAACCAGATCCACAATGGAACACAATTAATTTTGATGAAGCTGGAGACTATGAGTTTAGTTTAGATCAAACAAGTACAACTGGTACTCCGTTAGATATCGACTTTATTGTTTGGGGACCTTTTGTAGATCAACAAGACGGTTGTGTGGACTTATTGCCAGAAACCATAGCAGATTGTAGTTACTCAGCAACTGCTAGTGAAACTATTACGCTAACTGGCGTACCTGCAAATTCAGTATATGTTATATTAATTACTAATTTCTCACAGCAAGCAGGTTTCTACACGTTTACTCAAGACTCCGGACCAACCGATGGAACGAATTGTGATGTTGTATGTGATGTTACCTTAGCTATAGAAGGTGGTGATGTAGAAGATGACATAGAAGATCCTTTAACACCAGATGAAACTTTTGAATTCTGTGGATTTGAAAGCGTAGAATTAACAGCTAGTACGTTCTACTCTGTTGATGAATACAGATGGTACCAAGACGGTTTTATAATTCCTGATTACAACCAACCTAACCTAACCGTAACCCAATCTGGGACATATCAAGTTCAGGTATTAGGTGGAATTTGTGACCAAAGTGAAACCTACTTCTCAGCACTGATTGATGTTAAATTATATAACGAATCCCCAACTGTAGATCCTCAAAACATTACAGTTTGTGATGGTCTAGAAGCTGACGGTACAGAAATGTTTGACTTAGATGCCTTAACAACTTCGTTAGGCTTAGGCTCTGAATTTGCGGTAAGTTATTACACTAGTACCGCTGATGCTAATCAAGCAATAAATCCAGTATCATCGCCTTATATGTCTTCCGGAGAAACACTAATAATAAGAATAGAAGACACTGCTGCACAAGCCGACAACTTCTTGGGCTGTAGACAACTATCAGAAGTTGAATTGGTAGTGCAACCTGCACCAGCAATAGGCTCTCCAATGGATCTAGAAACTTGTTCTGCTGACACAACTGCAGAGTTCTCATTGACAGACAATGATGTTGCCGTTCTTAACGGATTAAATGCAACAGACTTCACGGTTTCTTATCATGCAAGTATGGAAGATGCTGAAGCTGATACTGCAGAACTGACGTCTCCATATAATGGAATGAACGCTGAAACCATCTATGTTCGTTTAGAAGATAATGCTACAGGGTGTTATAACGTTGCTTCTTTTAGTCTTGTTATAAATGCACCAACCCAAACAGCAACTAGTCAAAACATTGAGGAATGTGATGACTCGGATGGTTTAGTTGACGATATGGCTGATTTTGATTTAGATGCGCATACCAGTATTGTTTTAGGAACGCAAGATGCATCGAGTTACAACGCTACATATCATAGTTCTCAAGAGGATGCTGAGAATAATGTTGATGCACTACCTGGTTTATATTCTTCAGGAAGTACAACTGTATATGTGAGAGTTGAAGATGCAACACTCCCTAATTGTTACGTTGTAAATTCATTCGAATTAATTGTAAATACTGTTCCTCAGGCTACTTTTGACCCACAATTTGAGTACGAAGTTTGTCCTAATGCTACTGTACCAGTTTCAATAGGTATTATTCCAGACAACTTCTCTGCTTCTGACGTTTCTGTTACTTGGTTCTTAGATGATGTGGTCATAGCAGGAGCTAGTGGTTTAACTCTAGATACTGTCTTAGTTTCAGGAGATTATTCTGCCGAAATTACTTTTAATGCCACTGGTTGTACAAATACTGTGACCACTTTTGTGGAAGAATTAGAGTCTTGTATATTCCCAGAAGGTATATCACCTAATAATGATGACTTAAATGATAGTTTTGACTTAAGTAGCTTCAATGTTGTTAGGCTTGAAATCTTTAACAGAAACGGAACACTTGTGTACTCTAAAAACAACTATGTAGATGAGTGGGAAGGCCAAACTAACGATGGTGAAGAACTACCTGTAGGAACGTATTTCTATACTGTTGTCTATGAAGGTGGTGCGAAGACAAAGAGCGCATGGGTATATATAAACAGATAATCAACTAACTGAATCAACTTAAATTATAATGAAAAAACTCACGATAATAGCGGTTCTGCTCCTTGCATTTCAAATGTATGGGCAACAAGATCCACAGTACACACAGTACATGTATAATATGAATATCATTAATCCAGCTTATGCTGGTTCAAGAGAAAATCTGTCTTTTGGATTATTATACAGAAATCAGTGGACCAAAATAGATGGTGGTCCTGAAACCGGAACATTTTTTGGACACTCACCAATAGGAAACAATCTAGGTTTAGGCGTGTCTTTAATTGCAGACCAAATAGGACCTGTAAAAGAGACCAATGCTTATGTTGATTTATCTTATACCTTAAAATTAGGTGGTGAACATCGCTTAGCATTTGGTGTTAAAGCAGGCGCCACTTTCCATGATATAAATCTTACCAGTGGTAACGTTGATGTTATTGATGCAGGTGACCCTTTCTTTGGGATGCAAATAAACGAAACTACACCAAATATTGGTGCTGGGTTCTTTTACTATACAAATAAGTATTACTTGTCATTATCGGTACCTAATATGTTGTCTTCGGTACATTTAGATTCTAATGGAAACAAAATAGGATCTGAAACGCAACACTATTTCTTAACTGGTGGTTATGTTTTCGATTTATCACCAAATACAGAATTAAAACCATCATTCATGGTAAAGTCTGCATTTGATGCGCCAACGTCTTTTGATGTTAACCTCAACGCTAGGTTCTTCAAGAAATTCGAAATTGGTGCTTCTTACAGATTAGACGATTCGTTTTCAGGATTGGTTAATTTTGCGTTATCTCCATCGATTAGAGTGGGCTATGCCTATGATGCTGTTTCTTCGGAAATAAAAGCATTTGCACCTGCTTCACATGAGGTTATGCTGCTATTCGATCTTAATTTCCCGAAACGTGTTTCACGTTCACCTAGATACTTTTAATCAGTTAAGCTAAACAATTATGAAAAACTTAAAAACACTATTATTTATCACGTTGATGAGTAGTTTATGCTTAACTGCTCAAAACAAAAACACTAAAAAGGCTGACAAAGAATTCGCTAGGTTCGAATATGTTGATGCCGCTGAAAGCTATAAAAAGCTTATAGACAAAGGAGAAACCTCTTCATATGTATATGGGCAGCTAGCTGAATGTTATTATAATATCTTTAATACCGTTGAAGCTGAGAAATGGTATGCAAAAGCTTTAGAGAGTAGTGACAATCCTGAGATGATTTATAAATATTCTGAAATGCTTAAAGCTAACGGAAAATACGAAGAGTCTAATAAGCAAATGGAGAAATTTGCTTCTATGCGTCCATCCGATAATAGAGCAACTGCTTTTAGAAAAAACCCTAACTACTTACCGAAGATTTTAGAGCAAGGTAAAAAGTTTAATGTTCAGGATGCTGGGTTCAATACCGCTCAATCTGATTTTGGTGGTATTGAAAATGATGGCAAACTTTATATTACATCTGCAAGAAATGACAATCGTAAAACTTACGGTTGGAACGAAGAACCATTCTTAGATATTTATACACTGACTAAAAACTCGGATGGTTCTTATGGTACAGCGACTTTAATGAACGACCAGATTAACACTAAACATCATGAAGGTCTAGTATCTTTTACTCCAGATGGTAAAACAATGTATTTCTCTAGAGAGAGTTACTTTGAAAAAGATTTTCAAAAAGATTCTTTAAGCAAAGTTCGTTATAGCCAACTATATTTATTTAAAGCTACTAAGTTGGGAAGTGATTGGGATTCGGTTGAAAGCTTAGATATAAATAGCGAAAATTATTCTGTTAAAAATCCTTCTGTAAGTGCAGATGGTTCAACATTATATTTTTCATCTAATATGCCTGGAGGTTATGGTAACTTTGACCTTTATAAAGCATCAATCAATGAAGATGGTACTTTAGGTGAGCCTGAAAATTTAGGGCAAAAAGTTAATACTGAAGGCCAAGAAATGTTCCCTTACATAAGTAGTAACAATACACTTTACTTCTCATCTAACGGTCATTTAGGACTAGGTGGTATGGATGTTTTCTATACTAAAGTAATAGACGGTAAAATGGCACCTGTAAGAAATGTTGGTATTCCTATTAACAGTAATGGTGATGACTTTGCCTTTATGATTAACGAAGAAACAGAAGAAGGTTTTGTGTCTTCTAACAGAGATGGCGGCCAAGGAAGTGATGATGTTTACGCGTTTAAAAAACTTCAACCACTTTGTGATGTTTTAATTACCGCGACTGTTTTAGATGACAAAACAAGAGAGCCTGTAAATGGCGCTTCTGTTTCCTTATATGATGCTGAAGGAAATAAAGTGGTTACAAAAACTACAAACGAAGAAGGTGTGGCAGAATTTATAGTTGAGTGTGAACAAGACACTGAACTAGAAGTTGTAATGGATGATTTTGAAAGCAAAAAAGTACCTGTAAAAGGAACAAGTGAAGAAGAATTAGCAGTTCAAATTTCTTTAGACCCAATAGAGAAAATTATTACTCCTGAAGAAATTGTGCTAAACCCAATTTATTTTGATTTTGATAAATCTAATATTACGGCTCAGGCGGCATTTGAGTTAGATAAACTAGTTCAAATCATGAACAAATATCCTGATTTGGTAATCAATGCCACATCTCATACAGATAGCAGAGGATCAGATTCATATAACCAGAGACTATCTCAACGCAGAGCTAAGAGCACACAACAATATGTAATTTCAAAAGGTATTGATGCTTCTCGTATTTCTGCAGAAGGTAAAGGTGAAAATGAGCCTAAGATTAATTGTGGCTCTAATTGTACCGATGAAGAACATTCTCAAAACAGACGTTCTGAGTTTAAAATTGTGAGTGGAGGACCTCAAGCGCAATAGAAAATTCAATAAAATTAATAAAGTATAAACGCTCTGATTTCTCAGAGCGTTTTTTTATTATCGCAACGGAAAACCTTTAGCTGCCCACCAAGGATGGACTTCTATAACCAAGCGTCCTGCTTTTACCATTGGGTCGGCATTAGCTAAACTATCTGCCATTTTTAATGTTGGTACATTGTAGATTGTAATTCCTCTTATTTCTCCATCATCACCTAAAGGACCCGAAATATCTGCGTATCCCAACTCGTACATTTTGCCTAAATGTGCCAAATGCTCACTTTGTAATTGGTTTGCCTCTTCTTCATTTTGATTCCTAATTGGTCCGTTTTTTAAAAAAGCTATAAAATACTGCTGCATTAAAGTTGTATCCTTGGTCTTTTCATCTACATAATCAAATACCTGATAACCCTTACTTATAAGTTCTGCCTTTATTTCTGCAACTGACTTTCCTGATTTTTTCAAAGCGTTAGATTTTTCAACTGGTGCCTTGATAGTCGCTTGTTCTGTAACTGTTTCCTTAATTTTACCTGATTCTTTATCATTTTTACATGATGCTAAAAAGCAAAATAATATTATCGTTAATAATATATTTTTCATTTATTCCAATTTTTGAATGGTTGTTTACTTAATTGTGAATTATAATATCGTATATCACCTGTAACTTCTTTACCTAACCAATCCGGTTTGTTAAAATCTTCATTTGTGGATTGTAATTCTATCTCGGCAATAACTAAACCTTCATTATCACCAAAAAACTCATCTATTTCAAAAGTATGACAACCAGAATTTACTACGTATCTCTTCTTGTCAATTATACCCTCTTCACAAAGTAACAATAGCTGCTCTGCTTCCTGATTTGTAATTTCAGTTTCCCACTCAAAACGAACCAATCCATCGTCTGAGGATTTTCCTTTTACAGTTAAATATCCCTTTTTTTCTTTTAATCTAACTCTAACTGTCCGCTCTTTATGGCTATTTAAAAATCCTTGTTTTATACTATAACTTTTAACGGCTTCTTTTTTAAAATCATTAGAAGTTACTAAAAATTTACGCTCTATTTCTACAGTCATTAAACGGTATTTAATGCCTAAATTTACACTATGCTAAACGATTTACCAATTAGAAAGATAATTCATGTAGATATGGATGCATTTTATGCCTCTGTTGAGCAAATGGATAATCCTGAACTAAAAGGTAAAGCTATTGCTGTAGGCGGTGGCGGAAAACGTGGTGTAATAAGTGCAGCAAGCTACGAAGCCAGAAAATTTGGTGTAAAAAGTGCTATGTCTGGTCGTTTGGCTGAAAAGCTCTGCCCAGAACTTATATTCGTTAGACCGAGATTTGACAGATATAAGGAAATCTCTAACCGAATTCGTAAAATATTTTTTGACTACACAGATCTGGTTGAACCTTTGTCTTTAGATGAAGCCTATTTAGACGTCACCGAAAACAAAATAGGGCTTCCAAGCGCCACTTTAATTGCTCAAAAGATAAGACAGCGTATTTATGACGAAGTGGGCTTAACAGCTTCTGCAGGCATTTCTATCAATAAATTCATTGCCAAAGTTGCTAGTGATTACAATAAACCAAATGGGCAAAAGACTGTTAACCCTGAGGATGTATTACAGTTTTTAGAAGATTTAGACATTAGAAAATTTTATGGTGTTGGTAAGGTTACTGCCGAAAAAATGTATCAAAAAGGAATTTTTACTGGTAAGGATCTAAAGGCCAAAAGTCTTGAATATTTAGATAGGAATTTCGGAAAATCTGGTCGTTACTACTATTATATTGTCAGAGGTATTCACAATAGCGAAGTAAAACCAAACCGCATTAGAAAATCGTTAGCAGCAGAACGCACTTTTAGTGAAAATCTTTCTTCTGAAGTCTTTATGTTAGAAAAACTAGATCATATCGCAGAAGAAGTTTCTAGACGATTAGAAAAAAGTAAAGTAGTAGGAAAAACAATAACACTAAAAATTAAATACAGTGATTTTACTTTACAAACGCGTAGCAAAACACTCCCTTATTTTGTCGGTGACAAATCTATAATCTTAGAAACGGCGAAAGAGCTTTTATATCAAGAAAAATTGAACAACTCGGTTCGACTTTTAGGAATATCATTGTCTAATCTAAATACAGATAAAAACAAAACCTCTAAACCAAATATAGAGGATAAAAAATCTGTTAGTGTACAGTTAAGGTTTGACTTTTAAACAAAAAGAGATTGTCTAAAAAATTAATGCTTTGTCAATCTGAACTCGTTTCAGATTCTAAAACAATTTGAAAATCAGTTTATTGAGATTCTGAAATAAATTCAGAATGACAGATTCTCATACTTTTTAGACAGCCTCTAGAATATCTAATACTAATTTCTTTCTTAAAAGCTGCAGCTCTCAATCTCAGTAACACGTAAGGTGTTGACCATACCTTTTGCTTGAATTGGCATAGCAGCTAAACTAATCAACATATCACCTACTTCTAAATAGCCTTTTTTACACGCTATGGCATTTACATCTTCAATAGTTTCATCAGTGCTTACATATTTGTCGTAATAAAATGCTTTAACTCCCCAAAGCAAACTTAATTGTGAAAGAATTCTCTTATTAGAAGTAAAAACTAAAATATGTGCTTGAGGTCTCCATGCAGAAATTTGAAAAGCTGTATAACCACTATTTGTTAAGGTTGAAATGGCTTTTGCATTAATTTCGTTAGCCATATTAGCCGCATGATAACAGATAGACTTGGTAATATAACGCTTTGTACGAATATGAGGTGGAGATTGAGGCACTTCAATTAAAGGAGAATCCTCTACACTTCTAATAATATTTGCCATTTGACGAATGACCTGAACTGGATATTGACCTACTGAAGTTTCACCAGAAAGCATAACTGCGTCGGCACCATCCATTACTGAGTTAGCCACGTCATTTACTTCTGCACGAGTTGGTGTTAAACTGGTAATCATAGTCTCCATCATCTGAGTAGCGATAATTACCGGAATTCTAGCTCGCTTAGCTCTTAATACTAATTGTTTCTGAATCAACGGTACCTCTTCCGCTGGTATTTCTACACCCAAATCACCACGAGCCACCATTAAACCATCACAATAGGCAACGATTTTATCTATATTTTCTACGGCTTCTGGTTTTTCAATTTTTGCAATAATTGGAATTTTATGCTCGCTATGCTCTTTGATGAGTTCTTCTAATTCCATTAAATCTTCTGCATGACGCACAAAAGATAATGCTATCCAATCTACTTCCTGGCCAATTGCAAAAATGGCATCTTCAATGTCTTTTTCAGTTAAAGCAGGTTGAGAAATATTTGTATTTGGTAGGTTAACACCTTTTTTAGATTTTAATGGTCCACCTTGAATTACCTTGGCTTTAACCTCTTTCTTTCCGTCAGTTGAAACAACTTCAAAAATTAGTTTTCCGTCATCCAATAAAATACGTTCTCCTGGTTTTGCATCTTGAGGAAACTTCTCATAAGTCATATAGACACGCTCTTTTGTGCCTTCGAAACGCTTTCCGGTAGCAAAAATTATTTCGTCTCCTTCATTTACAATTACCTCACCTTTCATAGTACCTACTCTAAGTTTAGGTCCTTGTAAATCTGCTAATATAGCTGCATTATACCCAAACTCTTCATTAAGTTCGCGGATCATATTAATACGCTCTTTTACATCATCATAGTTAGCATGAGAGAAATTAATTCTAAATACGTTAGCCCCTTCATCAAGCATTGCTTTTAAGGTTTGCTTATTACTCGTTGCTGGGCCTAATGTGGCTACTATTTTGGTTTTTTTGTTTGGCATCAATTCAAAAAATTAAATGATTTTTAGATTTTAATTCAGTCGGACTAACAGAATAACTTGTAATTATCTGAGGAATATTTTGAAGCTTATTTAGAATAAGTTTTTCATTTACATTCTGAATTTCATCAGAAATCTTAATAAAGTAATCTACCCTTTTATATTCCGGAACAAGATTAAATGTCTTAATTACTTTTTCGTTAGTTTGAAATAAGCCTGTACTGTACAAGCTATCTTCTTCCTTTTTACAAACATTAGATACTAAGTTCCAGGTTACATATTGCGAAGCATTATTCCACTCAAAAATACTATACGAAGATTTTAAATATTCCATATCTAAATCTTCTGTTTTTCTTTGTAGTCTGAGGTCTAAACTATGATTAAGTAAATAGGCTAAACGATAATCTTCTAACCCACAATGTATAGCAATGAGTTTGTAGGTATCGTCATAAAAATCATCAACCAAAAGTTTATGCAACGCCATACAGTTATTCCTTTAATTGGTAAATATAGCACAATAATAGGTTGGTAATGTCAACTTTTAGTTAATCTTAACCCATAAAATCTACGAAAACGTTGTAGATTTTAACTTTAGATATTAACCTCTATTGACCATTGTTTAAATAAGTTTGGTAATTTGTTTTTGGAAAGCAAAAAAAGCGCGTTTAGAAGCCTTTTCTTCAGCTTTCTTCTTTGAAGTTGCCCTAGCCTTAGACACCACTTTATCATTGATACTAAGCTTAACAGAAAAGTGTTTTAACTCGTCATTACCTGTATCTTCATACACTTCATAATCAAAAGTGTTTTTCTCTTTCTGACACCACTCAATCAGTAGGCTTTTATAGCTAATAACCTTACCCTCTAAAGTTTCTATATCTACATGAGGATTAATAACTCTCTTATATAAAAACTTCTCACATGTCTTATAGCCTTTATCCAAATAAATAGCACCAACCAGGGCTTCAAAAAGATTACCGTGTATATTGTTTCCAAAATTAGATTTTGGTATCCTGCTCTGCACTAAATCTATAAGATTCAACTCTTTACCTAATTCATTAAGATGCTCTCTACTTACTACTTTAGAGCGCATTTTGGTAAGGTAACCTTCGTCTCCGTGTGGTACCTGTTCGTAGAGGTAAGCCGCAATAACCGAACTTATCATAGCATCTCCAACAAACTCTAGACGTTCGTAATTAATAGGATTTCCTTTTTTATCCTTAATATTCATCGAACGATGCGTGAAGGCCTTGATGTATAAATTTTGGGATCTTGGCTTAAATCCAAGAATATCTTTAAGTTTTAAAAAAAAATTCCCGTCATCGAATGAACGGGAATTTTTTAATATGTTACGAATGAAACTCATTCGGGATTTAGTCTAATTTTTTAAATAATACACAAGCGTTATGACCGCCAAATCCAAATGTATTACTCATTGCTATTTTAATATCTCGTTTCTGAGCTTTATTGAGCGTTAAATTTAATTCTGGATCTATATTTTCGTCTACTGTTTCATGGTTAATTGTTGGTGGTATAATGCCGTTTTCTAATGCTAATATAGAGGCAATAGCTTCTATTGCACCAGCAGCACCCAACAAATGACCAGTCATAGACTTAGTAGAATTAATATTAATGTTCTTAGCATGGTCTCCAAACACTTCTGATATAGCTTTTAATTCGGCAACATCTCCTAATGGTGTGGATGTTCCGTGTGTATTAATATGATCTACATCTTCGGGTTTTAAACCTGCATTTTCTAAACAGTTTTTCATTACCGCAACAACACCAATTCCATCAGGATGTGGCGCAGTCATATGATATGCGTCAGAAGACAACCCTCCACCTACAACTTCTGCGTAGATTTTAGCTCCTCTTGCTTTAGCGTGCTCATATTCTTCTAAAACAATAGAACCTGCTCCTTCACCTAATACAAAGCCATCTCGATTTGCATCGAAAGGCCTTGAGGCAGTTTCAGGACTATCATTTCTAGTACTCATAGCATGCATAGCGTTAAATCCTCCCATACCAGCAATCGTTACTGCTGCTTCACTTCCACCAGTAATTACAACATCACAATGACCCAAACGTATAGTATTTAGAGCATCAATCATTGAATTAGCAGAAGAGGCACAAGCAGATACCGTTGTATAGTTAGGGCCCATGAAACCATATTTAATCGATATGTTTCCTGGTGCTATGTCTGCAATCATTTTTGGAATGAAACGAGGACTAAATCGAGGTGTACCGTCACCAGCAGCATAGTTAAGCACTTCTTCCTGAAATGTTTCTAAGCCACCTATACCAGCTCCCCAAATCACTCCTACTCTGTATTTATTTATTGCGTCTAAATCTAATTTCGAATCTGCGATTGCCTCATCTGAAGCTACCATTGCATATTGCGAAAATTTGTCCATTTGACGCGCTAACTTTCTATCAATAAAGTCAGTAACTTCAAAGTTTTTTACTTCACAAGCGAATTGCGTTTTGAACTTCTCAGCATCAAAATGCGTGATTGGGGCAGCACCACTTTTTCCATTAACAAGACCATTCCAATATTCGTCTTTGGTATTGCCAATAGGTGTAAGTGCACCTAGACCAGTAACTACTACTCGCTTTAATTCCATAAAAATAAAGTCTTATTTTGCTTCTTCTATATAAGAGATAGCTTGACCAACTGTTGCAATGTTTTCAGCTTGATCGTCTGGGATTTGAATATCAAATTCTTTTTCAAATTCCATGATTAATTCTACAGTATCTAATGAATCTGCACCTAAGTCGTTAGTGAAGCTTGCTTCAGTTACAACTTCGTTTTCATCAACACCTAATTTGTCTACGATAATCGCTTTTACTCTTGATGCAATGTCTGACATAATCTTTTAATTTTAAGTTTTAATTAGACCGCAAAAATAAAAAACTTTATTTTAAAAATCATCTTTACCGATAAAATGTGCATCTTAATGCCAAAAATCTGTATAAGTATTTTGGTTTTGCGCCTAATTGTTAATTATTATTCTTTTTTTTGTTCTGAATAATAGCCCATTGATAGCCAATTTATGAAACGTATTGTAATTTTTGCGTCCGGAAGCGGATCTAATGCTGAAAATTTAATTAAGTTTTTTCAAAACAGCGATAATGCATCTGTTATTCAGGTACTGACTAACAATCCTCATGCCAAAGTACTAGATCGATGTAAAAGACTAAATGTTAGCGCTTTGTCATTTAACAGAATAGCATTCAGTAAGTCTGAAGATGTTTTAAATATTTTAAAATCATCACATCCAGATTTAATTGTGCTAGCTGGTTTCCTTTGGAAATTCCCTGAATTTATTCTCAAAGAATTTGAAAATAAAGTCATAAATATTCATCCTGCTTTGCTGCCAAAATATGGTGGAAAGGGCATGTATGGTATGCATGTACACAATGCTGTTGTTGAAAATAAAGAAACTGAAACTGGCATAACAATTCATTATGTAAATGAAAATTATGATGAAGGAGCGATTATTTTTCAAGCAAAATGTGAAGTAAAAACATCAGATACTGCTGAAGATGTAGCTACAAAAATCCATGAATTAGAGATGGAGCATTTTCCGAAGGTGGTTGAGAAATTACTGGGCACTGAGGCTCTCGAAGTGGCAACTAAATGAAATTCTTTGGTGGCTTCCAGAACCTTAGCCACCATTTAAAATATAAATGTCCAAAAAAAAGAAATATTACACGGTTTGGAAAGGCCATAACACAGGAGTTTTTGAATCTTGGGATGATTGTAAAGCTCAAATCAAAGATTTTAAAGGGGCTCAGTATAAATCTTTTGCCACTTTTGAAGCTGCAAAAAAAGCTCTTAGAGATGGCCCAAAAGATTACATTGGTAAATCCAAGAGTTTTAAAAGTGAACTCTCTGCTGAACAACTCAAAAAAATAGGACAACCCAATTATAATTCCATTTCTGTTGATGCTGCTTCATCTGGTAATCCCGGTAAAATGGAATATCGTGGTGTAGATACCAAAACAAAAAAACAACTCTTTATACAAGGTCCTTTTGAAGAAGGCACTAATAACATTGGCGAATTTCTTGCGATTGTTCATGGCTTGGCATTTTTAAAACAACATAATAGCGACCGTATTATTTACACAGACTCTAAAACCGCCATGAGTTGGGTGCGCAAAAAAATGTGTAACTCTAAGTTAAAGCGCAACGACAAGAACAAAGCGCTTTTCGAGCTTGTAGATCGCGCTGTAAAGTGGCTAAAAACAAATGACTATTCAACAACCATAGTAAAATGGGAAACCAAAGCTTGGGGAGAAATTCCTGCGGATTTTGGAAGGAAATAATTAAATCTAGATGTTACATTGTATATTTCATCAGCAATATATTTTATGTACTTTTGCACCTTAATTCAAACTTACTTTAATGGGTAAATTAGTAATTGTCGGAACCGTAGCTTTTGATGCTATTGAAACACCTTTTGGTAAAACCGATAAAATCCTTGGAGGAGCTGGTACATTTATCGGTTTAGCTGCTTCAAATTTTAATGTAGATTCTGCAGTTGTTTCAGTAGTTGGTGGTGATTTTCCGCAAGAATATTTAGACCTTATGTCTAATAAAAATATTGATGTATCTGGAATAGAAATTGTTAAAGATGGTAAAACGTTCTTTTGGAGTGGAAGATACCATAACGACATGAACTCAAGGGACACTTTAGTAACTGAGCTAAATGTACTTGCGGATTTTGAACCAAGAGTTCCTGAAAATTACAAAGATGCTGAAGTGGTTATGCTAGGGAATTTACACCCATTAACCCAAATGAGTGTATTAAATCAAATGACAACCAAGCCTAAAATGGTAATTTTAGATACCATGAACTTTTGGATGGACTGTGCGCTAGAAGATTTACACAACACCATCAAACACGTTGATGTCATTACCATTAATGACGAAGAGGCCAGACAGCTAACAGGTGAGTATTCATTGGTAGTTGCCGCAAGAAAAATTCATGAAATGGGACCAAAGTATGTGGTTATTAAGAAAGGGGAACATGGAGCCTTATTATTTCATGATGACAGCGTATTCTATGCACCGGCATTACCATTAGAAGAAGTTTTTGACCCAACAGGTGCTGGAGATACTTTTGCAGGAGGTTTTGCTGGTTATTTAGCAAAAACAGGAGACTATTCTTTTGAAAACCTAAAAACTGCTGTAATCTATGGTTCAACTTTAGCTTCATTTTGTGTTGAAAAATTTGGTACTGAGCGCATGGAGAATTTGAAAACAGAAGAAGTGCATAAACGTTTAGACCAATTTAAAAGTCTAACACAATTTGATATAGAATTAACTTAAAAAACCAACGCGCTTAATTTTTTAGCGCGTTTTTTTATTACATAACATGAGTGATGCTTTAAAACACGAGTGCGGTATTGCACTTATTAGGCTATTAAAACCATTAGACTATTACAAAAAAAAGTATGGTAGTGCGTTTTATGGTGTGAATAAGATGTACTTAATGATGGAAAAACAGCACAATCGAGGACAAGATGGTGCTGGTTTTGCAAGTATTAAATTAGACACTAAACCTGGAGAACGTTATATAAGCAGAGTACGTTCTATAGCTCAGCAACCTATTCAAGATATTTTCTCTCAAATCAACGAACGTATTAATAGAGAAATGGTACAACATCCTGAATATAAGGATGATGTTGAGTTACAGAAAAAAAACATTCCGTATATAGGAGAATTATTACTAGGTCATGTGCGTTATGGTACTTTTGGAAAAAATAGTGTAGAAAGTGTTCATCCTTTTTTAAGACAAAACAATTGGATGCATAGAAACCTCATTGTTGCAGGTAACTTTAACATGACTAATGTCAATGAGCTATTTAACAACTTAGTAGACATTGGTCAGCATCCCAAAGAAAAGGCAGACACCATAACTGTTATGGAAAAGATAGGTCATTTCTTAGATGATGCGGTTAGCAAAATCTACAAAGACCTAAAAAAAGAAGGATATTCCAAAATTGAGTGTTCTCCGCTTATTGCAGAACGTTTAAAACTTAGCAAGATTTTAAAACGTGCTGCTAAAAATTGGGATGGTGGTTATGCTATGGCAGGTTTATTAGGCCATGGAGATTCCTTTGTTTTAAGAGATCCTGCTGGTATTAGACCTACTTATTATTACAAAGATGATGAAGTTGTTGTTGTAGCTTCAGAAAGACCTGTAATACAAACTGTATTTAACGTTGCTTTTGATGATGTTAAGGAGTTAGATCCTGGACATGCTATCATAACTAAAAAATCCGGTGATACACAGATTAAGAAAATTTTAGAGCCATTAGAACGAAAAGCCTGTTCATTTGAACGTATTTATTTTTCCAGAGGAAGTGATGCTGAAATTTATGAAGAGCGAAAGGAACTTGGAAGGCTATTAATGCCAAAAGTTCTTGAAGCTATCGATAATGACACAAAAAACACTGTTTTCTCATTTATACCCAACACAGCTGAAACGTCCTTTTTTGGAATGATAGATACGGTTGAAGAACACCTAAATCATAAAAAAACCAAAGCTATACTTAATGGACAAAGAGAATTATCAGCAGAAAAAGTTGAAGAAATTCTCTCAGAGAGACCACGAATAGAAAAAATAGCCATAAAGGATGTTAAGCTGAGAACCTTTATTACAGAAGACAGTAGCAGAGACGATTTAGTGGCTCATGTTTATGATGTAACCTATGGTGTAATAAAACCAACAGATAATCTCGTTATTATAGACGATAGTATTGTAAGAGGCACTACATTAAAAAAGAGCATCATAAAAATGATGGATAGACTAAAACCTAAAAAAATAGTTGTAGTGTCTTCAGCTCCACAAATACGTTATCCGGATTGTTATGGTATAGATATGGCAAATCTAGAAAGTTTAGTTGCCTTTCGAGCCGCTTTAGAGTTGTTGAAGGACAACAATCAATATCACATCGTTGATGAAGTGTATGAAAAATGCTTAAAGCAAGTTGATCTTAAAGATAAAAATGTGGTTAACTATGTTAAAGAGATTTATAACAATTTTACAGATGAACAAATCTCAGATAAGATTTCCGAGTTACTAAGTGATGAATCTGTTAATGCTGAAGTAAAAATCATATTCCAGCCTGTTGAAAACCTACACAAAGCTTGCCCTAAAAACTTGGGCGATTGGTACTTTACAGGAGATTATCCAACAGCTGGAGGCAACAGAGTAGTTAACAGAGCATTCATTAATTTCTATGAAGGTAACAAAGAGCGCGCTTACTAATTATCATGTAAATTCAGCTTTTAATCCGAAAAAATATGTATTTAATCGACAATAAATGCTTTTCGTCTAATATTTACATCCATTTTAACAAATTAAAATTACATTGGTATCACCATAACATAAGTAGGTTAAGTTCATGGTAGATTTGGGGCAAAAAAAGGTGAACACTGTTCACCTTTTTTTATTGACATTATTAAAGTATTACTTTAACTCATTTCGTTTAAATTAATTTTCACTTTTAGACTTAGTTTTCAGTAATCAACGTATTATCCACGCTTAGACTAATATATAAGTCGTTTATCCGAAAAATTTAATTATTAAATTATTGTAAACTTATATTTGACTCACCATAACATAAGTAGGTTAAGTTTATGGTAGATTTGGGGCAAAAAAGGTGAACTCTCTGTTCACCTTTTTTCATTTCTAATTCCCACGAAGGTGGGAATCTCATCCATAAAAAAATCCAAGCTGATAAAACTTGGATTCCTAACATTATTATGTTTTAATTGCTCTATTTAGCTTCAGCATAACGACGCTCAACTTCATTCCAATTGATTACTTTGAAAAAAGCATCGATATAGTCTGGTCTTCTGTTTTGATAGTTTAAGTAGTAAGCATGCTCCCAAACATCTAATCCTAAGATTGGTGTGCCACCACAACTAACGCCAGGCATTAGCGGATTATCTTGGTTTGGAGTAGAGCAAACCTCTACCTTACCTCCCTTGTGTACGCACAACCAAGCCCAACCAGAACCAAATTGTGTAGCTGCTGCTTTTGAAAAAGCTTCAATAAAAGCATCTTTAGAACCAAATTCTGCTTCAATAGCATCTTTTAATTCTCCAGATAAATAACCTCTATCTTCAGGATTCATTACATCCCAAAATAAAGAGTGGTTATAAAAACCACCTCCATTATTTCTAACACCAGCATTATTCATATCTAAGTTAGTTAAAATATCTTCAATAGATTTTCCTTCTAAATCTGTTCCTTCAATTGCAGCATTTAACTTTGTTGTGTAACCATTGTGATGTTTAGTATGATGGATTTCCATTGTACGTGAATCAATATGTGGTTCTAGTGCATCGTATGCATATTTTAATTTTGGTAATTCAAAAGCCATAGTGTGTATGTTTTTTAGTGTTAGTATTTCGATTTTAACAAATTTACGATTTTGAAAACAAGAAGTTCTAAATAAATTATTAAGATTCCCTATTTTGGTATAAAATTTATCTTTTGCAAGACTCAGCCTTCAAAATATACAACGCTTCGGCAGGTAGTGGTAAAACATTTACCTTGGCGAAGACTTACATCAAAATTCTTGTTCAGTCTAAAAACAATGAACAGTTCAAGACCATCTTAGCCATTACATTTACCAATAAAGCTGTTGGTGAGATGAAGGAGAGGATTATAGAAATGCTAAAAGTCTTTTCTCAGGAAAAGAGCCTTACAGCGCCTCATCCTATGTTTAGCGCAATTTGTGATGAACTATCTATATCACCTGAATTCTTAATAAATCGTTCTAAGACAATATTGAAACACATCATGCACAACTACGGTGCTTTTGATATTTCTACAATAGATGGTTTTACACACAGAGTTATTAGAACTTTTGCTCACGATCTAGAACTCCCTGTAAATTTTGAAGTAGAGCTAGACCAAGAACGTCTTCTTAACGAAGCTGTTGATAATTTAATTTCTAGAGCTGGAAATAACGACGTTTTAACCCAAACACTAGTTGATTTTGCGATTGAAAAAGCTGATGATGACAAAAGCTGGGACATTAGCTACGACTTTAACAAAATAGCCAAACTTCTTGTTAATGAAAATGACTTAGAAGCCATTGAGACGTTTAAAAGCAAAACGATTGAAGACTTTAAAACCTTAAAATCTACCTTAATAAAAGATAGCTCTGTAATAGAAAAGGATATTGTAACTACAGCCGAGACAGTACTTTCTCTAATTGACGAGTGTGGCTTACAGTTTGATGATTTTAACAGAAAATCGCTTCCTAATCACTTTTTCAACTTAGCACAAGGCAATTTGGATATTTCTTTTTCATCTGCATGGCAAAACGACCTAACAGAAGGCAATACGCTTTACCCAAAACGTGTTACAGATACAGTTGCAAGCACCATAAACAGCATTCAACCGAACCTGGCTGAAGCTTTTCTAAAAACAAAAGATTTAGTTTTTGAATTAAAACTAAAACAAGGCCTCTATAAAAATATAACTCCACTCTCTGTATTAAATGCTATTCAGAAAGAACTAAACATCTTAAAAGAGAATCAAAACAAAATGCTTATTTCAGAATTTAATAAAATTATAAGCAATGAAATAAAAGGCCAACCCACACCATTTATTTATGAACGTCTGGGCGAAAAGTTTAAACACTACTTTATAGATGAGTTTCAAGACACCTCTAATATGCAGTGGGAAAATTTGGTACCACTTCTGGATAATGCGCTCTCTGCATCTAATGGTTGTGCAATGCTTGTAGGAGATGCCAAACAATCTATCTACAGATGGAGAGGTGGTGAGCCAGAACAGTTTATTGACTTGTATAACAAATCTAGCAAACCTTTTCAAGTTGAAGCGGAAGTACTAAGCTTAGATACAAACTACAGAAGTGCTAGAGAAATTATAGATTTTAACAATGCTTTTTTTCTGTTTTTGAGTCAAAATTATTTTAACGATAGTAGATATGCTGAACTTTATTTAAAGTCTAAACAAATGCCATTTCAAAATACAGAAGGCTACGTTAATATTGAGTTTTTAGACATTTCAAAAGAGGATAATGCTAGTGAAATGTACACCAATAGTACTTTAAAAACTATTGAAGAATGCCTTAAAAACGGCTTCTCTTTAGACGACATTTGTATCATTGTAAGAAAACGAAAAGAAGGTGTAGAGATTGCTAAATTCTTGAGTGAAAAAGGCATAAAAATCACCTCTTCTGAAACCTTATTATTAAAAAACTCTGACAAAGTTCAGTTTCTTGATGCTTTTCTAAAACTATTGCTTCAACCTGATAATGATAGTTTAAAAATTGATGTTTTAACTTTTATTGCAAATCAACACAATGTAGAGGATAAGCATTCATTTTACAGCGCTCATTTAGCCATTGGTTTTGATGAAATGCTCAAAAAACTTGAAGATTTAAACATCTACATAAACAAAAACAAACTACTACAAGTGCCTCTTTACGATCTTGTTGAAGAACTTATTAGAGCATTTAATCTTCACAACTCATCTGATGCCTTTCTTCAATTTTACTTAGATGTTATTTTAGAATTTACACAAAAGCAAAATTCTGATTTGTCGTCGTTCATAAATTATTTTGAAAAGAAAAAAGACAGTCTCAGTGTTATTTCTCCAAAAAATAACAATGCTGTACAGATTATGACCATTCATAAATCTAAGGGGTTAGAATTTCCTGTGGTTATTTTTCCATTTGCAGATCTAAATATTTATCAAGAAATAGAACCAAAAGTTTGGTTTCCTGTAGAGCAAAATAATTACAATAATTTTGAAACATTATTACTCAACTACAATAGTGATGTTGAACACTTTGGTGATGATGGCAAAGCGCTCTATGAAACTCGAAAATCTCAATTAGAATTAGACAACATTAATCTTCTGTATGTAACTTTAACCAGAGCTGTAGAGCAGTTATATATTATAACAAAAAAAGACATTAACGCTAAAGATGTTGTGAGCGAAAAAACATATGCTGGCATGTTTATTTCTTATTTACAAAACAAAGGATTATGGTCAGACAATACGCTTACATACAATTTTGGCACATCAATAAATCAAAACCAAAAAACAGAACCAGAAACAGACACAACTTCTATTAATTTAATTTCTGTACCAAAAAAAGATCATAATTTAAAAATCATAACAAAAGCCGGTCAACTTTGGGACACCAAACAAGGAAAAGCTATAGAACGTGGTAATTTGGTGCATCTTTTACTCTCTAAAATCGTAACACGAGAAGATATTGACTTTGCCATTGACGATTTATTAGCCTCTGGAGATATAACAGCCTCAGATGAAGAAACTCTTAGAACAATTGTAATGCAAGTTATAGAACATCCAAAAATTAAATTATACTATAATAACGACCACAAGGTTTACAACGAAAGAGATATTGTAACACCATCTGGAGAACTTCACAGACCAGATCGTATCAATATCAATCAAAAAAATGAAGTTGTGATAATTGACTATAAAACGGGTGATCAAATGGCATCTCACAAATCTCAACTCAACACCTATGCTTCTGTTCTAAAAACAATGAACCATGATGTAACTCATAAATTTCTTGTTTACATAAATGAAACTGTTGAAGTTGTTGAAGTCTAATTTCAAGATAGTATCTTTGCGAAACAACTAACACAAAAATTATGTACGGAAATATTAAAGCTCATTTACAACAAGAAATTGAAGCTATTAAAGATGCAGGTCTTTTTAAAGAAGAACGAATTATCACTTCGCCTCAAGGTGCAGAAATTACTTTAAACACAGGACAAAAAGTCCTTAACTTTTGTGCAAACAACTACTTAGGACTTTCTTCTCACCCTGAAGTTATAAAAGCCGCTCAAGAGACTTTAGATACTCATGGATTTGGAATGTCATCTGTTCGGTTTATTTGCGGTACGCAAGACATACACAAAGAATTAGAACAAAAAATAGCGGATTTTTATGGTACTGAAGACACCATTTTATATGCAGCTGCTTTTGATGCAAATGGAGGAGTCTTTGAACCACTTTTAACTGCAGAAGATGCTATCATTTCCGATTCTTTAAATCACGCCTCTATTATTGACGGAGTAAGACTCTGTAAAGCTGCAAGATATCGCTACCAAAACAACGATATGGCAGACTTAGAAAAGCAACTAATTACTGCTAATGAAAATGGCGCGCGCTTTAAAATAATTGTTACCGATGGTGTATTCTCTATGGACGGATTAGTAGCACCTTTAGATAAGATTTGTGATTTAGCAGATAAATACGATGCCATGGTAATGATTGATGAATGCCATGCTACTGGTTTTATTGGTGAAACAGGTATTGGTACACTTGAAGAAAAAGGAGTTTTAGGTAGAATTGATATAATAACAGGAACACTTGGAAAAGCATTAGGTGGTGCAATGGGAGGATACACAACTGCCAAAAAAGAAATCATCGAAATTTTACGTCAGCGTTCTCGTCCGTATCTATTTTCAAACTCTTTAGCACCTACAATTGTGGGGGCATCCATCAAAGTTTTTGACATGCTCAAAAATGACACAACACTCAGAGATAAAGTTGATTGGAACACTAAATATTTTAAAAAAGGCATGAAAGAAGCTGGTTTTGACATCATTGACGGTGACTCCGCTATTGTACCTGTAATGTTGTATGACGCTAAGCTTTCTCAAACTATGGCAAATATGCTTTTAGAAGAAGGAGTTTACGTCATAGGTTTCTTTTATCCGGTTGTTCCTAAAGAAAAAGCAAGAATTCGCGTACAATTATCTGCTGCACATACAAAAGAACAGCTAGATACAGCAATAAGTGCATTTATTAAGGTTGGGAAAAGACTCGAAATTATTTAAAATGGTTACAAACTCTTTATTTTAGGGCGATGTAACAATATTTTTATATATTTGTCTTTGTTAATAACATTTAACAACTTACATTTGCCAACAATTAACACTTAAAATTAAAATTAATTAGAATATGAAAAATCTTAGCAGATTACTTTTTGTTGTGGTGCTACTTATAAGCTTCAGTACTACACATGCTCAAGACAGGAATAATCCATGGGCTGTAACAATAGGTACTAACGCAGTAGACCCATACCCTGTAGGTGAAAATGCGCCTCAAGGTGACTATTTTGACGAGTATTTTAACGTAACAGATCACTGGAACATAATGGGTTCATTATCTTCAATTTCTGTTTCTAGATACCTTAGTGACGGTTTTACGTTTACTGCTACAGGTTCTTTGAACAAAATTGATAAATTTGGAACTAATTTAAATCCTGACGGCACAGAAGCTGGAACTAATGAAGTTGATGACTTAACATACTTCGGAATTGACGGTAGAATTTCTTATAGTTTCATGGATTTAATCAATTCAAAGTCATTCGACCCATACCTTGGTGTTGGTGGTGGTTACACTTGGTTAGATAACATTGGTGCTGGTACTTTAAACGGATCACTAGGTCTAAGATATTGGGTTAGTGAGAAAGTCGGTATTGATGTTAATTCAATGTATAAACACGCTTTCGAAGACTACCTTCCTAAGCATTTTCAACATTCTCTAGGAGTAGTATTTAAATTTGGTGGAACAGACACGGACGGTGATGGTATATACGATCAAGAAGATGCTTGTCCAGAAGAGGCAGGATTAGAAATTTTTAATGGTTGTCCAGATTCTGATAACGATGGTATTCAGGATTCTAAAGACGATTGCCCTAATACTGCTGGTTTAGCTGAATTTAACGGTTGTCCAGACTCTGACGGTGACGGTGTTATGGACAAAGATGATAAGTGTCCTTCTGTTGCTGGATTAAAATCTTTAATGGGTTGTCCAGATGCTGATGGTGATGGTGTAGCTGATGGTGACGATAAGTGTCCTAATGAAGCTGGCCCTGCTGCTAACAATGGCTGCCCTTGGCCAGATTCTGATGGTGACGGTATCTTAGACAAAGACGATAAGTGTCCTAATGAAGCTGGTGTAGCTGCTAACAATGGTTGTCCAGAAATTAACCCAACTCAAGAAGTTATCGACGAATTAAATAGTTATGCAAGAACTATCTTATTTGATACTGGAAGAGCTTCTTTCAAAAAAGAGACAGATCAAGTTTTACAAGCTATGACAGCTATTTTCAAACAATATCCTAAGGCTAACTTTGATATAGGTGGTCACACTGACAGTGTGGGCTCTAAATCTAGTAATCAAAGGCTATCAGAGAGAAGAGCAAATGCAGTAAGAGACTATTTGATCGCTAACGGTATTAGTGCTGAAAGATTGACTGCTACCGGTTACGGCGAAGAGAATCCTATCGCTGATAACAAAACAAGAGCTGGTAGAAAAGAAAACAGACGTGTTGAAGTTAAGTTGAGAAACTAAGTAAATAAACTTAAAATACATTAATAAAACGCTCCGAAGTTCGGAGCGTTTTTTATTTTTATATAATGAGTAGTTTTATTAAATCTGTACTATTAGACCTCCAGGGCAAGAGCAATAATTTAGATGAACTATATTTTATTCTTCCAAGCAAACGTGCAGGTGTTTTTTTAAAACACCATCTTTCTAAAATAATCGATCGTCCTATTTTTTCACCTCATATTCTTAGTATTGAAGAATTTGTTGAGGAAATGTCAGGTTTAAAAAGTTTGTCTAATACAGATACTCTATTCCAACTATATAGTGCTTACGCAGAAGTTACACCAAAAGAGAGTCGAGAACCATTCGAAGCTTTTTCAGGTTGGGCACAAATACTAATACAGGACTTTAATGAAATAGATCGATATCTCGGAAATCAACATGCCATTTTTGACTACCTACTTGCTGTTAAGGAATTAGATCATTGGTCGTTAGAAACAGAACCAACCAATCTAGTGAAGTCTTATTTAAAATTTTGGAGGCAGCTAAAAAACTATTATCAGGTTTTTACAGACAAACTCCTTAACGAAAAACATGGATATCAAGGTTTAGTTTACAGAGAAGCTGCAGAAAATTTAGAGGCATATATAGAAAATAACTCAGACAAAAAGCATGCTTTTTTAGGGTTTAATGCTCTTAACACTAGCGAGTCTATTATTATTCAAGGCTTATTGCAAAATGATATGGCACATATATATTGGGATGTTGATAATATTTATTTAGAAGATGATATACATGATGCTGGCCTATTTATAAGACAACATAGAGCTAAATGGAATTTCTTTACAACAAATCCTTTTAATTGGATAGCATCAAATTACAGTGAAAAGAAAAATATTCAAGTTATTGGTGTGCCTAAATTAGTAGGCCAAGCAAAGTATATTGGGCAAATTTTAGAAAAAATCGGTTTAGAGAATAACGACTTAAAGAATACTGCTGTCGTTCTTGGAGAAGAAAATTTATTAATCCCTGTTTTAAATTCTATACCCAAACAGATTAATCAAATTAACGTCACTATGGGGCTTCCACTTAAATTTATTCCCTTAGCTTCGTTGTTTGATCTTTTGTTTTCCATTCATAAAAAAAGTACAGATCAATACTATTTTAGAGAAGTAATAGACCTTATATCGCATTCTTCTATTTACAGTCTATTTGAAACAGAACAAGGTAACAACTTAAGTGGTATATCCACATATATTCAAAAAAACAATCTAGTATACATAACATTGGAAGAACTTAAAAAGATTTCCCATAAAGATGTTCATGGGATATTAGATTTAATGTTTAAACCCTGGAAAAACAATCCAAAAACAGCATTAAACTACTGTTCAGATTTAATATACTTAATTAAAAACAATGTCAGCAATGATAAAAACGATAAAGGCTTAGAGCTCGAATATTTATACAGATTTCATTCCTTATTTAACCAATTAACTGAACTCAACGACAACTACCATTACTTAAACTCTATAGAAAGTTTATATCGCGTCTATAATGATCTTTTACAAACAGAAACTTTAGACTTTAAAGGAGAACCGCTAGAAGGGCTTCAAATAATGGGAATGTTAGAATCTCGTGTTCTAGACTTTGAAACTGTTATAATTAGCTCTGTAAATGAAGGTATATTGCCTTCAGGTAAAACAAACAACTCTTTTATACCTTTTGATGTTAAGCTTCAAAACAAACTACCAACCTATAAAGAAAAGGACGCTGTTTACACCTATCACTTTTATAGATTAATACAACGTGCAAAAAATGTGTATATCTTATACAACACAGAAGTTGACACGCTAAAAGGTGGTGAAAAAAGTAGATTTATAACGCAAATGGAGGTAGAAGGCATTCACAAGATTAATCATACAGTCGTCTCTCCTGATGTGCCTGTATTAGAAAAAAATCTAAGACAAATTTCAAAAACCGAATCTGTCATTTCAAAATTAAAGGAGCTTTCTAGTAACGGTTTTTCACCTTCATCTTTAACCAATTACATTAGAAACCCAATAGACTTCTATTACGAAAAAATTTTAGGTATTAAAGATTTTATAGATGTAGAAGAGAACATTGCTGCTAACACGCTAGGCTCAGTAATACACAATACTTTAGAGGACTTTTACAAACCTTTTGTTGGTAAATTACTTACTATTGATGCACTTAAAGAGTTAAAATCTCATATAGGAGATACCGTAACACATCATTTTAAGAAGCTATACAAAGACGGAAATTTTAGTTCTGGAAAAAACCTCATCATTTTTGAAATTGCCCAACGTTACATTTCAAATTTTATAAATTCTGAAGTTGAACAACTTAAAGCAGGTAACCAAATTAAAATACTTGCCATTGAAGCTGACGAAAAAATTGAGTTGAATATTGATACTATTCCTTACTCAGTACGTCTTACTGGTAAGGTTGATAGAATAGATCAATTTAATGGAGTAACACGTGTTATAGACTATAAATCTGGTAAAGTAGACCAAGGTAAAGTAGAAATTGTTGATTGGGAAGACCTCAGAACAGATTATGACAAGTACAGTAAATCTTTCCAAGTTTTATGTTACGCTTACATGATGCATAAGAAAAAACAGATTGATTTACCTATAGAAGCAGGTATCATTTCTTTTAAAAATTTAAATGGTGGTTTCTTAAAGTTTGGTAAAAAAGAATCTACTTATAGTAGAAACAAGAATCAACTCATCACTGAAGAAACATTGACTAATTTTGAAATTGAACTTAAAAAACTCATAACAGAAATATGTAATCCTAGCATAGATTTTATAGAAAAGGAACTAGACTAATGCAAATAGAGAAAAATAAAATATTACATAGAACAGATAAAAAACCAATACTATTAGATATATTCTATTCTGAAAAAATCTCTAATCAACCAATTATTATTTTTTGTCATGGTTACAAAGGTTTTAAAGATTGGGGAGCTTGGAATATTATGGCAAAATCTATTGCAGAGGCAGGTGTTTGTTTCGTAAAATTTAATTTTTCGCATAATGGAGGTACTATGGAAAATCCCATAGATTTTCCAGACTTAGAAGCTTTTGGAAATAATAATTATTCTATTGAATTAGACGATCTTAATGACATTATTAATTGGGTTACCACTGAGTTTAAAGACAACTTATTTGTTGATATAAACAACCTTACTCTTCTTGGCCATAGCAGAGGTGGCGGTATTGCTATTCTAAAAGCATCAGAAGATAAAAGAGTAAAAAAACTCATAACCTTGGCAAGTGTTTGCGATTTTGCAAAACGAACTGCCACAATAGGAAATCTAAAAGAATGGGAAGAGCACGGTGTAAAATATGTGATTAACGGCAGAACCAAACAACAAATGCCGCATTATTACCAATTTTACGAAGATTTTAAAGCTAATGAGGAACGATTAGATATTGAGAAAGCAGAAAAACAATTATTAGTGCCACACTTAATAATTCATGGCGATAATGATACTTCTATAAAAATAGATGAAGCTCATGCTTTGCATAAATGGAACCCAAAGAGTCAACTAGAAATTATAAAAGGAGCCGATCATGTGTTTAATATTAGACACCCTTGGAATGAGGAAGCGCTTACATCTGAACTAAATAATGTAGTTTCTTCTATAATTGATTTTATAAAATAAAAAACTCGTCTAAAATGACGAGTTTTGTGGAGCATATCGGAGTCGAACCGATGACCTCTACGCTGCCAGCGTAGCGCTCTAGCCAGCTGAGCTAATGCCCCAAATATTTATTGGTATAAATATATCTTTTTTATTTTAATCCGCTTAAAACCAAAACTGGTATAGTAGAACTATGAAAGTCTTTTTTCAAAATGACATCATCCTCCCAAAGTTTCGTGAAAAATCCTCGCTTACGCCTTACCACGCACAACAAATCTGGACTATGATTCTTGTAATGCTCCAATACAGCCTGAAAGGTTGTTGGGCTTTCAGCTTTAGTCGTATTAGTAATAATCGCCTTTAGTTCTTCATTTACTTCAAAATCTTCAGGGTTATGATACGGTGTTTTTACTAATAATAAATTAAGAACAGCTTTAAACTGGTTTTTTATACTGTGAATTGGTTGTAAGACTCCTTCGCGCTTAATTATAGCAGATTTTAAAGCCAATAACATCTTTACTATTGGTTTGTAAACATAACCTTCTGGAACAATTAATGCTGGTATTTGAGTTCTTTTTATAATCTTTCCAGAGGTTTTTCCTAAATAAACTTCATCTTTAATGGAGTTGGTCCTTGGTTCTAAAATAATTAAATCCACATCTAAAGCATGACTAACTTTTTCAATAGTATCAATTAATTTTCCTTTAAAGGTTTTGGTAACTACCTCAACACCTCTAGTATTAATAGAAGCAACGTGTGCTTCTAAAAAAGCTTTAGACTCTCGCTCTAAAATATGATCTACTTTTATCATAGTTCCTGCTTTGGTGTAAACGTTATATATTTGAACCACATATAACTTTGCACCAAATGCTTTGGCAAAATCAACGGCATATTGTAAATGTGATTTTGCGTTTTTTGAAGACCCAACAGGAACTAAAATCGTTTTCATAGCTTTAATTATTTGAGGCAAAAGTACAATTTAAAAATGATTAAAAAAGGGAAGATTGAAGATATAGAAACGATTATGGAGTTAACAAAAGCCTGTGCAAAAACCATGATTACCAAGGGTATTTATCAATGGAACGAACATTATCCTAATGCTTCAGCTTTTATTAAGGATGTTGAAAGAGGTGAGCTGTATGTTTTAGAATTCGACTCTGAAATAAAAGGTACAATTGTTATTTCAACCTTTATGGATGAAGAATATAAACCTATAAAATGGTTAACAAAAAACGACCACAATCTTTACATACATCGTTTGGCTGTTCATCCTTCTATACAAGGTAAAGGCTTTGCGCAACAACTCATGAATTTTGCAGAGCAATATGCTATAGAAAACAACTATCGCTCTATAAGATTAGATACCTTTTCTCAGAACAAGAGAAACCAAAAGTTTTACGAACTTCGTGGCTATAAACGATTAGGAGATATTTATTTTCCTAAGCAAAGCGAATATCCTTTTCACTGTTACGAATTAGTCCTTTGAGCACAACAAAAATTACTTTAAAACAAATTAATAAACTTGCTATACCAGCATTAATCTCTGGTATTTCTGAGCCTATTTTATCTTTAACCGATGCTGCAATTATTGGTAATATGGACTTAAATGCCACAGAGTCTTTAGCAGCTGTAGGTATCGTTACCACATTTTTATCCATGCTCATTTGGGTTTTAGGACAAACGCGTAGTGCAATATCTTCTATTGTATCTCAATATTTAGGCGCAGATCAACTAAGCGAAGTAAAAAACCTACCTGCACAAGCCATGTTTATTATTACATCGCTTAGTGTAATTATTATTGCTATAACTTATCCGTTAGCTTCACAGATTTTTAAACTCTATAATGCTTCAGATTTAATTTTAACATACAGTGTAGACTATTACCATATACGTGTGTTTGGTTTTCCGTTTACACTCTTTACTATAGCTGTTTTTGGTACATTTAGAGGCTTGCAAAACACCTATCACCCAATGCTTATTGCTATTACTGGTGCAGTAGCCAATATTATTTTGGATGTTGTTTTGGTTTATGGTATCGAAGGGTTCATTCCTGCTATGCATATTAAAGGAGCCGCTTATGCGAGTGTCTTTGCTCAGGTAATAATGGCACTTCTCTCTGTTTATTACATACTTAAAAAAACAGACATTCCTTTGTTGGTTAAATTTCCTTTTAACAAAGAGATTAATCGTTTTATATTAATGATTGCCAACTTGTTTATTAGAACTATTGCGCTTAATGTAGCTTTATATTTTGGCACAAGCTATGCCACAAAATATGGCACTACATATATCGCAGCTTATACAATAGCTATAAATCTTTGGTTTCTGGGTGCTTTTCTTATTGATGGTTATGCAAGTGCAGGAAATATATTATCAGGTAAATTATATGGTGCTAAAGACTATAAAACACTTATAGACCTAAGTAATAAACTTATAAAATATGGTGTTGTAGTCGGTGTAATAATTGGCTTAGTTGGTGCGGTTTTCTATTATCCAATTGGTTTTATTTTTACAGACGATAAAGCTGTGTTAGAAGAATTTAGCAAGGTGTTTTGGATGATTCTTGCTATGCAACCTTTATGTGCGCTTGCCTTTATATTTGATGGTGTTTTTAAAGGTTTAGGAAAGATGGAATACTTAAGAAATGTGTTGTTATTTTCTACGCTTCTAGTATTTATTCCTGTTATTTTTACTACTGATGCTTTAGATTATAAACTTCACGGTATATTTATCGCCTTTACACTTTGGATTATAGCAAGAGGGCTTCCACTAATTATAAAATTTAGAAAAACATTCAATACACTAATCCAAAACACTTAAATTTGAACAATAATCATTAAGAAGCATAAACGCTATTATTTATGAACTTATTAGTATCACTTCTACAAGAAGTTAATATTGAAGAAAAACTAAAAAACGCACCAGACGACAACTATAGTATTGGAGTGTTTATTGGTTCAATGATCCCATTTGTAGTTTTAGTGATAATTGCTTATATAGTTTATAGATATAACAAAAAAAGAGTAAAAGACGAGTAATATGGGAAATAGACTTTTTTTAATCTTAGCAATCGTACTTATTATCATCTACTTTTATAACAGAAACAAAAGACGTTAATCTATCTTGTTTTTAACCAACCTGTTATACTGAGTCTAGGTGTATTTACCGGTTTTACCTCATGCTCTAAAATCTGACTCTCAAAAATTACCACCTTACCAGGAAAAGGATAAATAGTTTCTTCCCCTTTTTCTAAATATAATACCAGTTCGCCACCGTTTTCAGGCTTCCAGTTTTCTTCATTTAAATAGCAGACAAAAGAGAGTTTTCTTCTGTCGTCATTCTGAAATGTATCTAAATGGCGCTTGTAAAATGTCCCTTCTGGATAAATAGCATAGTGAAATTCTTTTTGATTTATGCCCAAAAAACAGGTGCGGTTGAGATAATCTTTTAGGTCATTTATTTTATCAAAAAACAACTGCTCAGACACATTAATATTTTGCTCATCAATCCAAAGGATAATATCGCCTCTTACTTTGGCCTTTATAACTTCATTATTTCGGTTACCTATTGCAGATTTTTTGAAGCTGTCCTCATCATATTTTTGCAACAACGAAGCTCTTAAGGCCGTTACCTCATCTCTTGTAAAAAAATCATCAATAATGGTGTATTGTTTAGATCCTAGATCTGCTATAATATTCTCGTACAGAACGTTTTCTGTAAACGAAATAGATTCAAATAGACTTTTCAATTTAGTCTAAAAATTAAGGAGAGTTTTCATTTAGCTTTATATTTAATTTCTAAAAAAGTGCGCAAATGTAATCTAAAAAGTTATTCGCTTTACATTTATAATATCTTTGCAGTATTATTTTTTTGAAATGAGTAAAATCCGAATTACAAAACAATTCTCTTTTGAAGCTGGCCATGCATTGCATGGTTACGATGGTAAATGTAGAAATTTACATGGTCACAGCTATTATTTATATGTTACTGTTATTGGCTCACCAATCCAAGACGACAAAAACGTGAAGCACGGGATGGTGATAGATTTTGGCGATTTAAAAAAAATTGTCAAAGATGAAATTGTTGATGTTTTTGATCACAGCATGATTTTTAACAAAAACACACCTCATCTCGAATTAGCAACAGACTTAAAAAATCGTGGTCATAATGTTATTCTGGTAGATTACCAGCCAACAACTGAAATGATGATTATTGATTTTGCCAAAAAAATCAAAAAGCGTTTACCAAACAATATAGAACTACATTCCTTAAAACTTCAAGAAACGGCCACTAGTTTCGCTGAGTGGTATGCTTCTGAAAATGAGTAAAAATCATCACATAGAAATCCCAGAAGGCAAGAAAATATATTTTGCTTCAGACAACCATCTAGGTGCGCCAACCATGGAAGCTTCTCGTCCTAGAGAGAGAAAGTTTGTAGCTTGGTTAGACCACGTAAAACAAGATGCTGCAGCGATTTTATTGATGGGAGATTTATTCGATTTTTGGTTTGAATATAAAACAGTTATTCCAAAAGGTTTTGCTAGGACGTTAGGTAAATTAGCAGAGATTACAGACTCTGGAATTCCAGTATATTATTTTGTGGGTAACCATGATTTATGGATGAGTGGTTATTTTGAAGACGAACTCAATATTCCTGTTTTCCATAAACCTCAAGAATTCACATTTAAAATGAATACTGAGCGTAGTCGAAGTACATTTTTTATTGGTCACGGAGATGGCTTAGGGCCAGGCGATAAGGGCTATAAACGCATGAAAAAAGTCTTCACTAATCCATTTTTTAAATGGTTATTTAGATGGTTACATCCAGATATTGGAGTGAGAATAGCTCAATATTTATCAGTAAAAAACAAATTGATTTCTGGTGATGATGATGCCACGTTTTTAGGGGAAGACAATGAGTGGTTGGTCACCTATTGCAAAAGTAAACTTCAACAACAACACTATGATTATTTTGTTTTTGGTCATAGACACTTGCCATTAGATATTCAGCTAAATGCTAATTCAAAATATATAAATCTAGGTGATTGGATTCAATATTATACCTACGGTGTTTTTGATGGCTCTACACTTGAATTGAAAGAATATTAAGACTTTATTTCATCGAACTTCTCTTCGATGTCTTCTTGTAAATCGAGCTCTCTTAATGCTTTGTTTTTTAAGCTCATAATAACAACCGTTAAAAGCGTAACCGAACCACCTAGAACAACTGCCAAAGGTGCTCCGAAAATACGTGCTGCTATACCGCTTTCTACAGCACCTAGTTCATTAGAAGACCCAACAAACATAGAGTTTACAGCACCCACTCGACCTCGCATATGATCTGGAGTTTTAAGTTGAAGAATGGTTTGACGTACCACCATAGAGATACCATCAAACACACCAGAAAAGAACAAGGCAATAACACTAAGCCATAGTAATTTTGAAGCGCCAAATACAATCATAAATACACCAAAACCAAACACTGACACTAGTAATTTTTTACCTGTATTCTTGGTAATAGGAATATAAGTAGTAGCTACCATGGTTATAATACTTCCAGAAGACAAAGCAGCATTTAAAATTCCGAATCCTCTAGGACCTGCATCCAATACATCTTTGGCAAAAACTGCAAAAATGGCTACTGCTCCACCAAAAAGTACAGCGACCATATCTAGAGTTAATGCGCCTAAAATAACCTTATCGTTAAAGACAAATTTGATTCCAGATTTAAGACTTTCTTTTATAGATTCGTTTGTTGCTTTATTTAAAATTGGCTTTTTACCTATTCTAAACACAAACAACAAAGCTAACATTACCAAGCCAAAAATAATCCCTAAAGTATAGTGTACACCTATCCAAGCTATCAAGAAACCTCCACATAGCGCACCAAAAACACTCGCCCCTTTCCAAGTACTACTACTCCATGTTGCTGCATTAGGATAGGCCGACTTCGGTACTATTAAAGCAATTAATGAAAAAATGGTTGGACCAAAAAATGCTCTTAAAACACCTCCAAAAAACACCAAACTATAAATACCAATTAAGATGCTTTTAGTACTCCAACTTGCTTCGATTTGTTCTGAAGTCAACCAAAACAAGCCAAAACTAATTAAAGAGAATAGTGCTATGCATAATGTAAAAAGATTACGTTTTTCCTTTCGATCTACAATATGACCTGCAAAAGGTGCTAAAAAGAACGCTGGTAAAAATTCGCAAAGCCCTATGATTCCTAAACTTAATTCGTCATTCGTTAAAGAATAGACCTGCCATTCTATAACAACAAATTGCATAGACCACCCAAAGACCAGCGCAAATCTTACTAATAAAAATATATTAAACTCCTTAAAGCGGAGTGCTGCGTATGGATCTGTTTTTGCCAAGAGTTATACTTTTATATCTTTTAACTTTAACTGTAAACTTATATTACCATTCCAATGATTTTCATCAATAGTGTAAGCTGCATCAAAAGTATTTCTATTTTTAATAATATCTAGTTTATCTCCTAGTCCAAAACCTATGCAGACTATAGGGTCACTATCAGCTTGCTTTGCTGTAAATCGCAAGTGCTTATCATCTTCTCCAACACATTTTCCCCAACCGGTATCTTGTACTCCTCGTGTCATAAAAACTGGAGTCATATTTCCTGGTCCAAATGGCGCAAATTGTCTCACAATTCTATAAAGTTTATGATCTATCTGGCTAAGTTCTATCTGCAAATCCACCTTCAACTCTGGTGTTAATAGCTTTGGATCTATAGTGTCTTTTACAACAGTTTCAAATTTGGCTTTAAATGCTTCGTAGTTTTCTGGCAATAACGTTAAACCTGCAGCATATTTATGGCCACCAAACTGCTCTATAAATTCCGAACATGCTTCTAAAGCGTTATACACATCAAAACCTTTTACAGAACGTGCCGAAGCGGCTAATTTTTCTCCACTTTTTGTAAATACCAATGTTGGTCTGTAATAGGTCTCAGTAAGTCTAGAAGCAACAATACCAATAACACCTTTATGCCAATTTTGGTCATAAACAACGGTTGTAAATCGGTCTTGCTCTTTGTTTTTTTCAATTTGAAGTAAGGCTTCTTCAGTAATAAGTCGATCTGTTTCCTTTCGGTCTGTATTAAACTGATCGATATCCACAGCATAACTCGCTGCTAGATTAAAATCGGTTTCGGTTAATAAGGTTACAGCATGGTTACCATGTTTCATTCGTCCTGCTGCATTAATACGTGGCGCTACTATAAAGACCACATCAATAATGGAAAGTTCTTCTTTTTTAACCTCTGCAATAATAGCTTTTATTCCTTGTCTTGGATTGGTATTTATGACCTGCAATCCAAAATAAGCTAGTGTTCTATTTTCGCCAATAATAGGTACAATATCTGCACCTATTGCTGTGGCTACCAAATCGAGATACTCAGTTAAATCTTCTACGGTTAGCCCTTGTTTAGTGGCTAAAGCAGTGATTAACTTAAAACCAACTCCACAACCACAAAGTTCTTTAAAAGGATACTCACAATCTTCTCGTTTGGGATCTAAAACCGCAACTGCATCAGGAATTTCATTTCCTGGTCTGTGGTGATCGCAAATAATAAAATCAATACCTTTTTCTTTTGCATAAGCTACTTTTTCAATCGCCTTTATTCCACAATCTAAAGCTATAATAAGTGTAAAATCGTTATCGTGAGCAAAATCAATACCTTGGTAAGACACACCGTAACCTTCTTCGTAGCGATCTGGAATATATGTAGCTACATTAGCCGTTTGGGTTTTTAAATATGAAGACATTAATGCTACAGACGTAGTGCCATCCACATCATAATCTCCATACACCAAAATATTTTCTCCTTCAGTAATGGCTTGCTCTACGCGTGCAACGGCCTTGTCCATATCCTTCATAAGGTATGGATTATGCAAATCGTTATAACTTGGTCTAAAAAACGTCTTGGCATCTTCAAAAGTTTCGATGCCGCGTTGTAACAATAATGTTGCTACAATATCATCAACCTGAAGTGCGTTTTTTAAAGCTTCGACTTTTGAAGCATCTGGCTTAGGTTTTAAAATCCAACGCATACAAGATTACATGTTATGCTTAGTTCCTATGTGATAAAAAATTTCAGTATTTACTTCAGCAAATTGCCTAAACATCTCCATGACGCCACAATATTTTTCGACTGAAAGATTAACGGCACGTTCACATTTTTTCTTATTTAAATCTGAGCCATAAAAATGATAGTCAACCTGCACACTGTGATAATATTTAGGATGCTCGTTGGTTAATTCACCTGAGACTTCAATTTTGAAATCATCAATCTCTTCATTCATTTTATTTAAAATGGAAATCACATCTAAACCAGAGCAACCAGCCAAAGATGATAACATCATGGCTTTAGGAGACAATCCAAAACGTTCTGGTTGCCCTTCAATATCTGTATCCATTTTTACGGTTTTTCCACTAGGATTATCAGATTCAAATGTTAGTCCTCCTTGCCAATGTGTAACTATTTTATGTGCCATTTCTTTTACTTTAATTTTTAGAACTGCTATATTGTACATTCAAAAATACCACTAAAAAAATAACTATGGCATTAGTAACTCCGTTATCTCCAGAACACGATTTAGAAACCAAAGCATTAGCAGAATTCTTTAATGAAACACTAGGATTTTGTCCTAATTCGGTCTTAACTATGCAGCGCAGACCAGCTATTAGCAAGGCCTTTATTAATTTGAATAAAGCCGTAATGGCAAATGAAGGTCGTGTAACTTCAGCCTTAAAACGTATGATTGCTTGGGTTAGCAGTAATGCTACAGGTTGCCGATATTGCCAGGCTCATGCTATAAGAGCCGCAGAACGTTATGGTGCCGAACAAGAGCAATTAGATAATATATGGGAGTACAGAACGCATCCTGCATTTAATGAGGCAGAGCGAGCAGCTTTAGATTTTAGTTTAGCTGCAAGCCAAGTACCAAATGCGGTTAATGCAGAAATAAAAGAACGTCTCTACCAACATTGGGATGAAGGTGAAATTGTAGAAATGCTTGGAGTAATTTCATTATTTGGTTACCTCAACCGTTGGAACGACTCTATGGGTACAGATATTGAAACTGGTGCTGTAGAGAGTGCAGACCAATACTTAGGTAAACATGGTTGGGAGAAAGGAAAGCATGATGGAACCAAATACTAAAAAAATTATGTTGCTAAAAAAGTATAGTCTTCTTATAACTTTAAGCCTCATATTATTCGGCTGTAAGTCAGAAAAGGAAACCTCAAAAGATGATTCCTTTACCTTTATTGAACGTAATTCTTACTTAGTAGATAGTTACAACGGTTTAGATTATTATCGCTTAGCCGAAACCACCAAGCTTATGGACGGCTACTATGTTGTAGGTGATGAAACTAAAAAATGGGAAGAGTTTGAATGTAAAAAAGGGGTATTGAATGGAGATTATATAGTATTTCATGAAAATGGTGAAATTTTCTCTTTTTCAAAATATGCAAATGGAAAACTGAACGGTGAAGAGTTAAGGTACGACCCTTTAGGAAACCTTACCAAAAAAAGTATGTATAAAAATGGGGTTTTAGTAGATAGTCAATTTACGTATTTTGATACAGGAAAGGTAGAGTCTGAAATAAAATATGAAAACGGTCAAAAGGTGGAAACGCTTTATTACAATATGCTGGGTCATATAGTATCACAATCTTATATAAAAAATAGCCGAACCATTACGCAACGCCTCAAAGATGGAAAATTATACTCTGAAATGGTATCCTCTAATTACGATGATTATGAAACCATAAAATTCTTTAACGAAGACGGAAGCACCAAAGCATACTTAAGGAAAATTGAAGAACGCGATAGCCTTTTTATAGTAGAGCTTAACGATGACGGTAAGGAAATAAAGCGTGTTAATGTACAGTCCAATCCTGTTGAAGCCGCCCAATATTCTAAGTTGTTTAATTAAAAGATTTTTCTTGTATCATTTTATTAAACCTCATCAGTAATGGTGAGGTTTTTTGTTTTATACACTTTACTCATTCATTTGGGTACTTCACTCATTCCTTTTTTCTAGCCAATGAAGTTGGTTATACATTTGAATCAACCAACACATTCAACTATGGCTAGAATTTCATTCAAAATATTCGTATTGCTCATATTATTCCCAGTGTTCTGTTTTGCTCAAGAAGGAACAGTAACAGGCACGCTCACTACTTCATCAGACGGCTTGCCCTTGCCTGGTGCTAGCATATTAATTAAAGGAACTACAAATGGAGTAGTTACTGATTTTGATGGTAATTACAGTATAAAATGTAACGTAGGTGATATTATAGTTATTAGCTATGTTGGTATGGGTCCACAGGAAATTACAGTAACAGCTGATATGTTTGGGACCTCACAAAAGACTTCTGTTGAGCGCATAAAAGTAAAACTTATTGAAACTGACGCTTATAGTGAAGCTTTGAAAAAGAAAAAAAAGAAAAGCTTTGAAATACCCTCTATTGGAGATGCAAAACACCGTTACAATAAAAAAGACTATTACAACTCCTTACACAGAGTTAAAGACATTAATATTGATCCAGAGCATGTTATTCTAACCTATTTTAATCCGGATATTTATTTTCAGGTTGGTGTAAAATCTAACTTAAGTTTTCAATTTGTTAAGGAAAGTAACTTGCCAAAATTACAATCTTCTTTTAGCCAAGGTGCCACCGAAAATGGATCTATAGCTTTTTTAGGACCAGAAACGGGAAATATCTTTTCCTATGGACCAAACCTAAATAGTTTAGAGTTTGACGGAAGTAATTATATATATGACAACAACGGTAGATTGGTTACGCTGGGCAATGGAACTGGTGTTAGCTCTAAGCAGTACAACAATAGCGTTTTAAATACAGCTATTAATAGATTTACCAATGTCTATTTTGATGTTGAAACCAATAAATGGACAACTGGAATTGACTTTAGTCATAACAATACAGATGATATTTTTGGTAGAGCACAAAAAATAAATAACGATCTCGCAATAAATTTTAAAACGCTTAATGATAATAGTGAGAAACTAAACTGGAAATCTTTTGTTAAGTATAGTAACTGGAAAAACAATCAACCTAATATAAATGGATTTAGAAACAACCTCCTTTTAAACGCTTGGGTAACACCTGTATCTTTTGACAATAGTCAGGGCAGCATTCTACCAGACAATACACAGCGCAGTTTTAGCCCAACCAACTATAATAATCCTGAATGGTTATTTAACAATAAAAATTATGATGCCAACACCTTATTTGTAGCCAACCTAGAAAACGATATAACTATTGGTGATGACTTTTCAATAGGAAGTCAACTTAGCTATAAAACAGCAGAAAACGAGCAAAACTTTGGTTTGTTTACCCATACTGTTGGGTTTGAAAACGGTTATCTAAGTAACAAAACCATAAAAGACAATAGCTTCAGTGCTTTGCTAGACTTACACTATGAAAAATACTTGGGAGATTTTACCATAGATGTACGTTCTGTTACAAGATTTAAAAATGAGTTATTAAATTATACATTCAAAGAATCTGAAGGATTTGATGCATTTACCTTTTCAAATCCAAATAGTACAAGTGTAATTTCTAATCGTATTAATAGAAATGTGCTAAGACCACATCAATCTATCGCTCTAGAGTATAAGAGACACTCTAAAATTGTATTTAGTAATACCGCGTATATCTCCTCTATTCAGAAAAACAAATTGATTTTACCTTCATCTGTTATAAAAATTGATTTAGCAGATATTTTAGACATCTATGATTTTAGCGATTTCTCCCTCAGCGCAACAAGTGCTTTTGATATTAATGAAATGCCTCTTTTTTACAACAATCAGAGTCATAACAGTCTGCAATTATTACCCTCAGAAAGTCTTGGCTACACTAGTAATATAGATTTATTTATTAATGAAGGCATAGATTTAGAAGAACGACACGATTATTCTTTTAATCTCGATTTAGATTTTTATTTGTGGGATATATATTGGGATTTCACTGCAAGCTATTTTGGTTCAAAAACTAAAGGAAGTGTGTTTCCTGTTTTGGAAGGCAATCAATTTCAACTTCAAAATATTGCAGATATTACCAATAAAGGTTTAGAGCTACAATTGGATGTTTCTGAAAGGTTTGGCTCTGTGCGTTGGAATAGCAGACTAAGCTTCATGACCAACCAAAATAAGGTTACCAAACTATATAATAATGAGGAGCGTGTGCCAATTGCAGGTTTTCAGAATGTATCTAAAAATTTAATCGTTGGTCAACCTGCTGGTGTTATTGTAGGAACGGCCTTTGCAAGAGACACTCAAAACATCATCATAATAGATAGCAATGGCTACCCAATTGTAGATATAGAACAACAAATTATTGGTGATCCTGTGCCAGATTTTACACTTGGATTTTCTAATCAATTTACCTGGGAAAAATTAAAATTCAATTTCATATTAGACTACCAAAAAGGTGGAGATACATGGAATGGTACCCAAAATGTACTCAACTATTTTGGCACATCACAACAATCTGCAAATCAAAGAAATATTACAAATTATGTTTTTAATGGTGTAAATGCACAAGGCAATATAAACACAATTCCTGTAGATTTTTATAATCCTGAAGATGGTATTGAAAACAACCGCTTTGTACGCTACGGCTTCAGTGGTGTTGCAGAAGAAGCCATTGAAGATGCCAGCTATCTTAACCTAAGAACTGTTGAACTATCTTATGATTTTGCTACAAATAATTATGATTTTTTCAGACAAGTTGAAATAGGACTTTACGCTCATAACCTCATCACACTTACAAAATACAGAGGAGCATCTCCTTATTCATCACTTTTTGATACCAATTCTGGACATAATCTTAACTTTTTCAATACTCCTTTAATGAGTGAGGTTGGACTAAAAGTCAACTTAAAAATATAAACATCATGAAAAAACGTATACAAAACACCAAACTTTTGGTAATTGCCGGACTTTGCTTCTTTACGTTGCTGTCATATAAAGCTTTTGAAGCATTTAATAATCCATTAGAGAAGATATACACTCAAACGGACAGACCGTTCTATTTTCCTGGAGAAACCATTTGGTTTAAATCTTACATCGTCGATACAGACAATACTATTACGACCATCAGTGACGTGATGCATGCGGAATTAATTTCGCCTAAAGGTGCTGTTGTTACTTCCTTAAATCTTAATGTAAAACAAGGATATGCTTACGGAAATTTTGATATAAACTCTGATTGGGTTGGAGGGATTTATACTTTAAAATGCTACACCAATTGGATGCGTAATTATGGTGAAGATTCATTTTTCACCAAAAAAATCACTATTCAAAAAGTGGTAAAACCTAAGCTGTTGCTTAATTTAAAATTCGAAAAAGAAGGCTACGGAAAATCCTCTGAGGTTATCGCAAATCTTGAAGTTAAAGATTTAAAAAATCAACCTTTATCACACACAGAAGTTACGTATAAAGTGAGTGTAAAAGGCACAGACATTATAAATGATGTTGTGGTTACAAACAAAGACGGTAAAGCAAAACCTAGCTTTACATTACCAGAAAACTTGGAGTCCGTTGATGTGGTTTTAAACGCTTTGGTATATCACAAAGGCACCACAGAATCTATCTCAAGAGCTGTTCCTGTGGTTTTAAACACTATTGACCTTCAGTTTTTGCCCGAAAGTGGTAAAATTATAGCTGGTACTTTAAACAAAGTCGCTTTTAAAGCTCTTAATGAATTCGGAAAACCTGTAGATCTCAAAGGAGATATTGTAAATGCGAAAGGTGAAACCGTTTCAAACTTTGAAAGTTTTCATGATGGTATGGGAAACTTCAATTTTAATCCAATTAAAGACGAAGTATACTATGCTAAGATTACAGAACCTTTTTGTTCTGAGGAATTAATTCAGCTTCCAAAAGTACACGAAAATGGTGTTCGATTTTCTGTTACAACAGATAGTCTATCTACCAATTTAGAAATTTATTCAACCTATAGCACACCTTTATTTCTTGAGGTTTCTAATGCTAGTGCATTGCTCTTAAAAAAGGAAATCGGTCTCAAAAAAAATATAAGCTTAAACACTTCAGAATATCCTATGGGTATCACCAAATTCAGTCTAAAAAATGAATATGGTAGTACATTCGCAGAGCGTTTGGTGTTTGTAAATCCTCACAAAAAACTTCATGTAGACCTCAGCCTAGATAAGGAAGTGTACAATACCCGAGAAAAAGTAAAACTTACTATAAAAACATACGATGAGAAACAGAATCCTGTTCCTGCAAACTTATCATTAGCCGTTACGGATAATAAATTACTGTCCTTTGCTGACGACAAGCAAGACCATATTTTATCTTACTTATTGGTATCTTCTGAATTGAAAGGTAAAATTCATAAGCCAGATTTTTACATGAATCCAAAAGAGCCAAAATCTAAAAAAGCAATAGATTATGTAATGCTAACGCATGGTTGGCGAGACTATATCAATACTCCTACCGTTACTAAGGAAAATGCACAATATCTACCAGAACAGAGTGCTATACAAACTGGTGTTGTGCTCAACAAAAAAGGGAAACCAACCCAAGCACATTTACTGCTTTTTGATAGAGATGGTAATAAAGTTTTGGTTTTTGACACCGAAGAAGATGGTTCTTTCGCTTTTAAATTCAACAATAATTATCATTTGACTTTATTAGCCTATAATGACAATGGAGAACATGTTACTATTAAAGAAACAACCTTAAAAAAAGGAAACTATTACAGCCAAACACCAACTAAAACCATAGAAAATAAAGAGAATATTAAATCTTTTATTAAAAATGAAAAACCGCTACAAAAGGCTATTAAACAAAAGGCACAAATCTCTGTCGGTCTAGAAGACAATAAAAATGGTTTGGACGAAGTTGTCGTTGTGGGTTACAGTATTACACGTAAAAAAAGCTTTGCAGGTGCTGCATCAATTGTGTCTTCAGAAGAGATTACATCAAATGGTAATTCTGTATTAAATGCTTTGGCTGGTGAGGTTGCTGGTGTTAACATAATAAATGGTAGTGGACAACCTGGCAGTGCTCCAAATGTTAGAATCCGAGGTTTTGGAAGTGTATCTGGTAATAATCAGCCTCTTATTGTGGTAGATGGTGTGCCTTACGATAATTCGGCCTTGGGTGACATCAATCCGCAGCAAGTAAATAATGTGGTAATTCTAAAAGATGCTGCTGCAACCAGCATTTATGGCTGTAGAGGTTCTAATGGTATAATTCTTATAAATACAAAACACGGAAAATATCCAAATAGTAGTGGCGCAGTAAAACGATTAAATAACAGAGAGTATAAAAATTACGCTGTAAAGCAATTTTACCACTATAATCGAAACCGCGTAGACACTCCAAGAAGTTTCTACATGCCAATATATGAAGGGAAAAATCTACCAGAAGAGCGTACCGATTTTAGACAAACCATATACTGGAATCCTGTGGTACAAACCAATGCCGATGGTATTACCGAAATTGAATTTTATAACTCTGATGCTGTAACGTCGTTTAAAATTTCTGCTGAAGGCATTGGTTATAATGGCCTTGTAGGCAAAGCTGACAAATTATATGCTACCAAGAAATTATTGAACATAGACATAAAAACACCTAATTACATAGTGCTAAATGACACGATTTCATTACCAATTACCATTACAAATGAAACTGAAAAAGCTATGGAAACCACTTTAAAGTTCCTATTGCCTGAACATTTAAAGTTGGTATCGTCTATTGACGAAAAACTAAACGTGGAAGCTAAAGACGCTGTCACCAAAACCATAAAAGTTATACCTATTGAAAAGGGTAAAGACTTAGACATTTCCATTCTGGCAGAATCTGAGGACTATAAAGATATCATCAAGAAAAAGGTAACCATTTTAAGCCCTTATTTCCCAACATCAATATCATTGTCTGGTTCAGAAACTCAAACGTTTGACTTCGAAATTAACCATGCTGTTAAAAATAGCATTACCACAGAGTTTAATATTTATACAGACATTGTAGGTGATGTTATGGATGGCATTGAGTCTTTAATCCGTCAGCCTTATGGATGTTTTGAGCAAACATCATCTTCAACATATCCTAATATTATGGTTTTAAAATACCTTAAGGAAGCAGGCAAAAGCAATCCTGAAATTGAAGCTAAAGCCCTAGATTTTATAAAACAAGGCTATCAAAGGCTTATTGGTTTTGAAACTTCTAAAGGTGGTTTTGAATGGTTTGGTCATACTCCTCCTCACGAAACCTTAACCGCTTATGGTATTTTGGAATTTACTGAAATGAAAGAAGTATATGATGGTGTAAGCGACAAAATGATTTCCAGAACTGTAGATTGGCTTTTAAGCCGAAAAGACGGTAAAGGTGGTTTCAAAAAAAGTAAAAAAGGTTATGATAGTTTTGCTTGTTCGCCAAAAGATGTTGCCAATGCTTACATTGTCTATGCACTAAGCGAATCTGGTGTCAATGCAGATTATATGCTAGAATATAACACAGCCTATACAGATGCTATAAAAAGTAATGACACTTATAAAATGGCATTACTGGCCATGACTAGTCATAACCTCAATAAAGAAGCGAACTTTAAAACACTTTTAACCAAAATAAAAGCAAATGTTGAAGAGTATGGTTTTGATAAAATACCTGTAGAAAATACAATTACCAGATCTTACGGCAACTCTAAACAGATAGAAACCGTAGCGCTTACAACATTGGCTATAATGGACGAGAAAAATGAAAATGCAATGATTGTAACAGAAGGCATAGATTATCTGATTAAGCAACGTAAAAACAACCGTTTTGGCTCTACACAAGCAACTGCAATGGCACTTAAAGCCCTGATTAATTACACAAAAAGTCAAAAGCAAAAAATACTTAAGGAAAACGATGATATCACTCTAGTAGTAAATGGTAAATCGATAACTAAAAAATTAGAACTTTCAGACGATGGAAAAATCACCATTAACGGTTTTGAAAACTATCTAAAACAAGGAAAACAGACCATTGCAGTTAAGTTTAATAACCCAAAGACAACATTTCCTTATACCTTAAATGTGAATTGGGATAGCGCTTTACCAGATAGTTCAAAGGCTTGCCCTTTGCAACTCGAAACAACAATTACTGGACAAAACCATGCGGTTGGTGATAATGTAAGTTTTAATATCTCTGTTGCAAACACCAATGCAGAACCCTTAGGCATGGTCACCACAATTGTTGGCATACCTTCTGGAACAACAGCACAACCATGGCAACTAAAAAAGATTTTAGAAGAAAATAAGGTGGCTTTTTATGAGATTTTTGATAATTATCTGGTGTTTTACTGGCGAGAATTTAAAGCTTCAGAAACCAAAACTATTAGGCTCGACTTAAAAGCTGATATTGCTGGCCATTACCAAGCACCTGCAAGTACTGTTTATCTGTATTATGGAGATGAAAACAAAACTTGGATCTCAGGAAATACAGTTGAGATCAAAGATTAAAATAACTTAATTTCTCAAATATTTTAAAGTTGAAAACCTCACCATTTCTGGTGAGGTTTTTTACCTCTTCCCTCCAACCACAATAACAATCTCACCTTTTGGTGGTTTGTTAGTATAGTGTTCTAAAGCGTCTTTTGCTGTACCACGTATAGTCTCTTCATAAAGTTTGGTAAGCTCTCTTGATACAGAAACTGGTCTATCTTCACCAAAATACTCACAAAAATGTCCTAAGGTTTTTACTAACTTATGTGGACTTTCATAAAAAATCATAGTTCGAGTTTCTTCTGCTAAAAGTAACAATCGGGTCTGGCGACCTTTCTTTACTGGTAAAAAACCTTCAAACACAAACTTATCGTTTGGTAATCCACTATTTACCAAGGCAGGCACAAAAGCTGTCGCTCCTGGTAAACATTCTACTTCAATATTATTTTCTACACAAGCTCTAACCAGCAAAAATCCAGGATCGGAAATGGCTGGTGTACCAGCATCACTAATCACAGCAATTGTAAGTCCAGACTTTAATTTTTCAATGAGATTATTTACCGTTTTATGCTCGTTGTGCATATGGTGACTTTGCATAGGAGTATTAATGTCAAAATGCTTTAAAAGCTTTCCAGATGTTCTAGTGTCTTCAGCAAGTATAAGATCTGCTTCTTTTAAAACGTCGATGGCCCTAAAAGTGATATCCTTCAAATTTCCAATTGGTGTTGGAACTAGGTGTAGTTTCATGTGTCATAAATCTTAATCTCAAATTTACAATCTTTTGTATATCTTAACGCAACCATTTGTAAGAATCTACATCTAGATAGAAAACCAACCTGTGAAGAAATCGCTTTATCTTTTATTATTCTTTTTATTTAATGCCTCTTTTTTACTCAGTCAAACCACAGATTTATCTATAAACATAGAGGCTCAAAATCTTGGAGGCACTTCTATTTCGCAAGTAGATATATATGAAGATTTTCAATATTTAATCACACTATCTAATTCTGGTAATGCTGTTAGTAGCGCAAGTATTTCTATAGATTTTGATGATGAGATTACTATAATTTCAACAAGTTCTCAAAATAATATTAATGGAGCTTCCGATGTTTCAAGTATTGTAATTGCAGCTAATGTTTTGACAGCTACTGTGGCTAATATGCCTAACAACTCTAGTGTAGAACTCTTGGTTTTAGTCTCTGCGCCAACCAACTTAGGTGGTATTGCAGTTAATGGAACAATAAGTCCACCAACAGGTACTACCGATACTAACACTAGTAATAACCAATCTATTATTTCTATAGATGTGTTGGATATTGTTATTGATTTTGAATTAACTCACACCCAAATTTCACCTACTCCGGGAACGCCTGTTAGTGCTTGGGGAGACCAGGTTACTTATCAATTTACTATTGCCAATAATAGTGAGATAGACTTCCCTGTGGACATTATTAGAGGTCGATTAATTTTAACATCAATGGTTGGTAACGGTCAGCCATTTGCCGAATTCATTTCTTTGGAGTGTACAGATAGTACTAACGGAACTATGTGTCCTGATTTAACTGGTCTTACTACGGCTTCTACAACTGTAAACTCATCAAATAGTGTTACTGCTCCAACATTATTTAATTTTAATGATGGTGCTGAAATTACTTCTGGAGGAAGCATCACTTTTGAAATAGTTTATCGCTACACCAACTTTACATGCTCGCCAGACCCTATGCCTATTATGGTTGATAGCTTTATTGAAATAGGTTTAAACCATGATAATGTCTCATCAAACCTATCCAATTTTGTAGAAACTATTCTTCCAAACGCAGACCAATGCCCAACAACAGATGTTTGTATTGAAACCGAAATTGTTGATCCCACAGATACTACAGATATAGACTATAATGAAGAAGTTACTTTAGTTACAACAGCATGTAATAATGGTCCTTCTGAAGCTCCTTTGTTTTTCTTTATCCAAAATTTATCCGCAAATGTCGATTGGGACATCATTTCTGTTAGTTGTACAACAACTACTGGACCTGTTGCTTGTGAAGATTTCACAATTTCAGATAATGGCCAATTATGGGTTACTAGTGAGTTTGTGCTTCAACCCAATACCACAATAACTATTGAGACTGTAGTTATTTTTCTTGAACCTCCATGCAACCCGTTTCCAAATCAGGTGGACGCTACAATAAAAAGTCAGATAGTCCTCTTACCTACTCAAACCATAGATATAAATCCAGACAACAATTATTACTATAACTATCTTACACTTCCAACGGAGGAACCTTGCGATGAAGAGGATATTTCTGATATTGAGGTTACAAAAACTCAAATTTTCCCTGAATCTCCTATTGGAAGTTCGCAAACAAATACTGCAGAATGGGGCGAAATAACTTATGAAATTACTGTGACTAATGATGGTAATACTGATGAGCCTATACAAGTGCAAGACCACATGCCTGTTCCATTGGCTGGTGATGTACCTATTACTGGAACTTTAGTGAGTGTGGAATGTTCGGGAACAACTGGTACTGCTTCCTGTTTTACTATTGCAAATGCTAATATCGGTGTAACTTTTGATGGTGTAACTGAAGACGGTAGTTTTGACACCTTTTGGGAAATTTTGCCCGAAGATAATTGGATACTTCCAGCAAATAGTTCAGTGTCATTTACCGTTACTGTAGATTGGCAGCCAGAATGTTCTACACTACCTATGATTGGCACAAATTATGTGCGAGTTAATTATGTAAACAATGTTCCTGAGACTAATCCTGGTAACAACACTGCTTTTGTACAAACATACTTTGCGCCTTGTATAGATTTAGTAGTACAAACGTATCCTGAATTTGCCCAAGTAGATACTGGAGAATCTTTTGATTGGATTGTAGATATTAGTAATAGTGTCACAAGCTCTAGCGCTATAGATGTACAATTTGAAAATATCTTAGATAATGCTTTTACTATTTTAGGCACACCAAACTGTAGCGTTACATCTGGTAGTGCTACCTGTATTTCTACATTTAACATTAGTGGCAATACTATAACAGGCACAATACCCACAATGGAAGCAGGCTCTACGGTTAGGGTTACCATTCCTGTTGCTGCTCCGAGTTTTGGTGGTGGGTTTAACAATATTGCCGAAGCTTTCCCGAGTGCAGCAGACAATGAAGAGTTGACTCCAGAAACCAATATCTCGGTAAATAGTGTTCAGGTGATTTCACCAATATTAGAAAAAATGTTTGTGCCAGATACAATTTTAGAAGGAGGTGAAAGCGAATTGATTTTTACAGTTTATAACATCGCAAGCAATCCAACTCAAAACGGTATAGCATTTACGGATAATTTACCAGCAGGCGTAACCTTATCTTCATCACCGATTTGGGTAGAGGCTAATGGTTGTACAGCTACATTTACTGGAGTTGCGGGTGATACTTTTGTTGGAATTACGGATTTAGCCTTTCCGAACGGAGTTGAGAGTTGTACATTTTCAGTAATGGTAACTTCAGACATTGCTGGTACGTATCTTAATGACTTTCAAAACATAAGTGACACCAATAATCTAGATGCATCACAAGTTAGCGCCACTTTAAATGTTATTGTAGATACTTCTAATGTTGATATTGAAATTCTAAAATCTGTAGAACCGACAGAAGCTATTGTTGGTCAAGAAGTAATATTTACTATCACTGCAACAAATGTGGGTACAACTCAAGCGTCTGCTGTTGAAGTTTTAGATGCTCTTCCAATTGGGTATGAATACATTTCCGCTACAGTTAGCTCTGGTGTTTTTGATGATAATACATTATCTTGGTCAATCCCGATTTTAGATCCTAGCCAATCCGAAACTTTACAAATTAATGTTTTGGTGGTTTCATCAACCGATTTACTGAATATTGCTTTTTTAAATGCATTAAATGAAGTGGATAGAGATGAGACTAACAATGAAGATGAAGCCATTGTAGAAATATCTAACTGCTTGTCTGTACCTGAAGGAATTTCTCCTAACGGAGATTTAGAAAATGACTATTTAGTAATTCCTTGCATAGAACGCTTTCCTGATAATAGAATTAAAATTTATAACCGTTATGGTACATTAATCTACCAGACCAATAATTACGACAATACTTGGGATGGTAGAGCAAATAGAGGTACACCTGCTTCGTCAGGATTACTTCCAGTTGGTACTTATTTCTACATTTTAGAAATTAATGGATTAGCAAAACCATTACAAGGGTATGTCTATCTCAATTATTAACTGAATTTACCTTCAACAATTTCTATAAAGCGTTCTTCGTAGTCTTCCTTGCCTTCCCAGTTATTATAATCTGGCTTTACCATTTCGTAGATAAGTGCTCTGGCTTCTGCAAGAGAGTCTGTAGTGTTAATTTGAGAGATGACACGGTCATAGTCTTCACTTTTACCTTCAAAAAGATGTTTTATAAAGGCTAATTTATCATTCAATCCAATCTGTAACCCGTTGCCTTTTAATTTATCGTTTAGTGATTTTTTAGCTTGCTCAGCTTCACGTTTTTTAGCATCTTCAATAGGCTCAAATTCTGGAATATTACCAAAATCAGAACTAATGGTTTCAAACTCTATAGTTTTTGGTTTTTCATTGGCAACCACTTCTTCAACCATGATATCTACCTGTTGACTTTCGCCTGGCATCTGAGCTACCATGTCTTTAATCTTTTCCATTACAGGTTCCATAATGCCGTCGTCCTCTACCTCATCAAGATTAACATAGGTTTTGTTTCCAACCTCAATATTATCACTTACGGTATTATTAAAAGCTGTATCCAGCATCCCAAAAAATGAAGAATCATTACCAATAGTTGGCATGTCATCTTCAAAATTTTCGTGGGCAAATTTTAAAACCGTTAGCTTTTCATAAAGCTTGGCAACCTCTTCATGCATTCTATCGACATCTTCTCGGCCTTTTAATTTTAGAATCCTATGTGCTATACTTATTAATTCTGATTCTAATTTCTTTTTCATATCATTTGATTTAATGTTAAACAAAGTCATATGTAACATTTTAAACTATACTATTCTTATTTAAAAATAAATAGTAGATGTTTCATCCTAATTGCTTTTGATTTTTAATATTTTTGATTGACCTTTATACAAACGAAAATTGACTACGTTTTAGTGCTAAAATTACGAAATGTTTCTTGAAAATACGGTAAATCATAAAGAACAATTTGGGTGGATTGAAGTGATTTGTGGATCAATGTTCTCTGGTAAAACCGAAGAGCTGATTCGCAGATTAAAGCGTGCTCAATTTGCCCGACAAAAAGTTGAAATTTTTAAACCTGCGGTAGATGTAAGGTATGATGACGAAATGGTGGTTTCTCACGATTCTAATGAAATACGTTCTACACCTGTACCTGCAGCAGCCAATATTCCAATTTTAGCAGATGGTTGTGATGTCGTTGGTATTGATGAAGCACAATTTTTTGATGATGAAATTGTTAGGGTTTGTAATGATTTAGCCAATAAAGGAATTCGTGTCATTGTAGCTGGTTTGGATATGGATTTTAAAGGAAACCCTTTTGGCCCAATGCCTTACCTTATGGCAACTGCAGAGTATGTTACAAAGGTGCATGCTATCTGTACCAAAACAGGAAATTTAGCGCAGTATAGTTACAGAAAAGCGCAGAGCGATGATTTGGTCTTACTCGGTGAAGTTGAAGAATACGAGCCCTTAAGTCGTGCTGCTTTTTATAAGTCTATGCTTAGAGATAAAGTGAGACAAATGAAAGTGAAAGACGCTGAAGAAATCAATGCTAAAGAAAATAAGTCTGATGCCAAAAGCGAATGAAACTGTTCTTGAAATTGATTTAGGTGCCTTAACACATAATTTCAATTATTTAAAATCCAAACTACAACCCAACACTAAATTTTTAGCTGTTGTTAAAGCTTTTGCATATGGCAGTGATTCCGTTGCTATAGCCAAACATTTAGAATCACTCAATGTAGATTACTTAGCTGTTGCATACGCAAAAGAGGGTGTTTTACTCAGAGATGCTGGTGTTACAACACCTATATTGGTGCTTCATCCACAGCCAATTAATTTTAAAACTTTAATAGAACGCTGTTTAGAGCCCAGTATTTATAGTGCAAGAATTTTAAATGAATTCATTTCGGTTGCAGAAGACCAATCTCAAAAGGACTATCCTATCCACGTTAAATTTAACACAGGCTTAAATCGACTTGGTTTTGGTAGAAATGATGTGGATTATATAGTTTCACAACTCAACAGAACTACATCCATAAAAGTGAAGTCTCTTTTTTCGCACTTAGCTGCCAGTGAAGACAAAAATGAAACAGACTTCACTAATAATCAAATAAAATCGTTTAAGTATATAGCTGAAGATTTTAAGTCTAAATTAGATTATAAGCCATGGTTGCATCTATGTAACACTTCTGGAATTATAAACTATCCCAAAGGACATTTAGACATGGTGCGAAGCGGCATAGGACTTTATGGCTTTGGAAACTCCGTTTTAGAAGACCAAAAATTAAAACCTATTGCTCGTTTAAAGTCAGTAATATCTCAAATTCATAATATTGAAAAAGGAGAAACCATAGGATACAATAGAGCTTATAAGGCTAAAGGGTTAGAGAAAACCGCTACAATACCTATTGGCCATGCTGATGGCATTACAAGAGTTTATGGTAAAGAGAAAGGCTTTGTGTTTATCAACGGACAAAAAGCTCCAATCATTGGTAATGTATGCATGGACATGATTATGGTTAATGTTTCAGATATTGACTGTAATGAAGGAGACGAAGTTATCATCTTTGATGGCTCACACAAGGCCTCTAATCTTGCAGAATCTTCGGGTACAATTTCTTATGAAATTATTACCGCAATATCTCAACGTGTTAGTAGAAACATTATCTCTACTTAAGGTTTTTTTAACAAATTGTGACTTTTTACTTATTTTAGTATCTCACTAACATATATACTAACTATTTAAAACACTAAATTATGTTAAAAGAATTTAAGGAATTTGCAATGAAGGGCAACCTTGTAGACATTGCTGTTGGTTTTGTAATGGGTGCTGCTTTTAAAGAAGTAGTTACAGCATTTACAGGTGGAATTGTATCGCCATTAATTGGTTTGATATTCGATTCTGACTTTAAAGCATTAAGACACAAATTAAAAGATGGGGAATTAAACGACGCAGGAGAAATGGTAGGCGAAGTATGGTTAGAATACGGAACTTTTTTAACTAATGTTATAGACTTTATTATTGTAGCATTTGTAATGTTTATGGTTGTAAAAGGTGTTAACAAAATGAAGAAGAAAGAAGAGCCTGCGCCAGAAGAACCTGCAGGTCCGTCTGAAATAGATTTATTAATGGAGATCAGAGATTCTTTAAAAAAGTAAATAAAATATAGCTACCGCTATACTACATATCTATTAACTAAACCCAGACTTAAGGTCTGGGTTTTTCTTTTTAAAAAACTAAAAAGTTAAATAATTAACACTCTGATTTTTTAATGTTAAAAGCTTCTCTTTTATTAATATTAAGGGCTTTATTTTGTTTAATTTTGTCACATAATTTTTTAAAAACAACAGATGAAAATAGCTGTAGTAGGTGCAACTGGATTAGTAGGTAATGTTATGTTGAATGTTCTTGAAGAACGAAACTTTCCAATAGATGAGTTGCTTTTGGTAGCATCTGAGCGTTCTGTTGGTAAAACCATAGAATTTAAAGGGAAACAACATCAAGTTATAAGCATACCTTCTGCAATTGAAAAAAAACCAGATATAGCACTATTCTCAGCTGGTGGAAGTACGTCTTTAGAATGGGCACCAAAATTTGCAGAGGTTGGTACAACTGTTATCGATAACTCTTCAGCTTGGAGAATGGATTTATCTAAAAAACTTGTTGTACCAGAGATTAATGCTGGCGAATTAACCAAAGAAGATAAAATTATTGCCAATCCTAATTGTTCAACTATACAAATGGTTATGGCATTGGCACCACTCCATCGTAAATACAAAATAAAGCGTATTGTTGTATCTACATATCAATCTGTTTCCGGAACCGGTGTAAAAGCTGTAGAGCAGTTAGAAAACGAGATAGCTGGTAAAAAAGGAGAGATGGCTTACCATTACCCAATTCACAAAAATGCTATACCTCATTGTGATGTTTTTGAAGAAAACGGATACACAAAAGAAGAAATGAAACTGGTAAGGGAAACTCAAAAAATCCTTGATGACAAAACTATTGCCGTAACCGCTACTGCTGTAAGAATTCCAACCGCAGGCGGACACAGCGAAGCTGTAAATGTGGAATTTGAAAATGATTTTGACTTAACCGAAGTAAGGCAAATATTAGATAATACCCAAGGTGTTACTGTACAAGATAACTTAGATGTAAATGTATATCCAATGCCAATGTATGCTAATGGTAAAGACGATGTGTTTGTGGGCAGAATAAGAAGGGATGGCTCTCAGCCTAATACTCTAAATCTTTGGGTAGTTAGTGACAATCTTAGAAAAGGTGCTGCTACAAATACCATACAAATTGCAGAATACTTGGTTAATAATAATCTCATTTAGATTTTCTTTAATTTTTAGACCCATCTTAAAATTTTGTATCTTTCATCTCGTTATCTAACGAAGTGTTAGAAACTTATCTGTGTCTAAAAATATTCAACTCAATATAGTCTTAAGTCAGGCTTTTTTTGAGGTTTAATTTTAAAAACCAATTATGAAAAAATTACTTCTAATTACTGCATTACTAAGTATTTTTGTTTCCTGTAAAAACGAATCCGAAAAAGTGAAACCTATTACTGTAAACTATCCTGAAACCAAAAAAGTTGACACTGTAGACAATTACTTTGGTGAAGATGTAGCCGATCCTTACCGTTGGCTAGAAGATGACAGAAGTGCTGAAACCGAAGCTTGGGTAAAATCTCAAAATGAAGCAACGTTTGGCTACCTAGATAACATCCCTTATAGAGAAGAGTTAAAGGATCGCCTTACTAAATTATGGAACTATGAAAAAATTGGTTCACCTTTCAAAGAAGGTGATTACACCTATTTTTATAAGAATGATGGTTTACAAAACCAATATGTTATCTATAGATATAAAAATGATGCCGATCCAGAGACAGCTGAGGTCTTTTTAGATCCAAATACCTTTAAAGAAGATGGAACTATTTCCTTAGGTGGCCTAAGTTTTTCTAAAGATGGGAAAACATTAGCATATTCAATTTCTGAAGGCGGTAGTGATTGGAGGAAAATTCTAATAATGAATGCTGAAACTAAGGAAATCGTTGAAGACACCTTAGTCGATATTAAGTTTAGTGGCATGTCTTGGTACAAAAACGATGGCTTCTATTACTCAAGCTACGACAAACCAAAAGGGAGTGAGCTTTCTGCAAAAACAGACCAACACAAAGTCTATTATCATAAGCTAGGCACTAAACAATCTGAAGACCAATTAATATATGGTGGTACTCCAGAAGAAAAGCATCGCTATATTTATGGTGGCGTAACGGAAGATGACCGCTATCTCATCATCACGCCTAGAGTCTCTACGTCAGGAAATAAGCTTTATATAAAAGACCTTACCAAACCAAACGCACCTTTTGTTGAAATTTTAGGACATACTGACTCAGACTCTAACATCATAGAAAATGTAGGTTCTAAACTCTATATTATGACAAACCTTAATACACCTAATCAAAAAGTTGTTACCGTAGATGCATCAGACCCAAAACCAGAAAATTGGAAAGATTTCATTCCAGAAACCGAAAATGTACTTAGCCCTTCTACAGGAGGCGGTTATTTCTTCGCAGAATATATGGTAGATGCTGTTTCTAAAGTTTTGCAGTATGATTACGATGGAAAACTTGTAAGAGAAGTAAAGCTACCTGGCGTTGGTAGTGCTGGTGGGTTCGGTGCTAAAAAAGAAGAAAAAGAACTGTATTATTCTTTTACAAACTATGTTACTCCTGGCAGTATTTACAAATATAATATTGAGGAAGGAACATCTGAATTATACCGTAAACCAAGCATAGACTTTAATCCTGAGAATTATGAAAGTAAACAAGTGTTTTATATCTCTAAAGATGGCACAAAAGTTCCTATGATAATCACGCACAAGAAAGGTTTAAAGCTAGATGGTAAAAACCCAACTATATTATACGGCTATGGTGGTTTCAATATCTCTCTTACACCGAGTTTTAGTATTACAAATGCCGTATGGATGGAACAAGGTGGAATATATGCTGTAGCTAATTTGCGTGGTGGTGGAGAGTATGGAAAAAAATGGCATAATGCAGGTACTCAAATGAAAAAGCAGAATGTTTTTGATGACTTTATTGCCGCAGCGGAATATTTAATTTCAGAACAATATACCTCATCAGATTATTTAGCTATTAGAGGTGGTTCTAACGGAGGCTTATTAGTTGGAGCAACCATGACACAAAGACCAGATTTAATGAAAGTTGCATTACCTGCTGTGGGAGTTTTAGATATGCTACGTTATCACACCTTTACTGCTGGTGCAGGTTGGGCATACGACTATGGTACTGCAGAGGATAGTAAAGAAATGTTTAATTATTTAAAGGGTTATTCACCTGTGCACAATGTAAAAGAAGGTGTTGAATATCCAGCAACTTTAGTAACAACTGGAGATCATGATGATAGAGTGGTTCCAGCTCACAGTTTTAAATTTGCTGCGGAGTTACAAAGCAAGCAATCTGGTGACAACCCAACACTTATTAGAATTGAAACCGATGCTGGTCATGGTGCTGGCACTCCTGTAAGTAAAACCATTGAACAATACGCTGATATTTTCGGGTTTACTCTTTATAATATGGGCTTTGATGTACTACCAAGTAAAACAAAGGAAAAAGTAAAAGGTTAACCTTTCGCATATTTTAATTTTAAGGTATTTATATTGTCGTTTATCTTTTTTTAATTGATTATAAACGATTTAATTAAAAAGTCTTAGATTTACTCCTATTTTTGTTAAAAAAGTAGGAGTTTTTTTGTTGAAGCTGTTTTACTAATACGTTGTCATCAATACATGAAAAAGAATTACATTCTAAAACTGTTTTTTTTAACTGTCTTATCATTGTCATCTTGTAGTGAATCAGACGACAGCACAACGCCTTTATCTATTGAAACTAATCCAGACGAAATTTTCTTATCTCAAAACTCTAGAATTGAGATATTTATATTCAATAACGATTCTAATATTCCCCAATCAGGTACGCTATCTATAACACAGCCATCTTTAGGTTCTGCAGTAATTAATGATAATAATACACCAGATAATGTTAATGATGATTTCATAGTTTACACTGCAAATTCAAACACTATTGGTCAAGATTCTATGCAATACATTATATGTGATACATCTGAAAATTGCTCAACAGAAAGTATCTCTTTATCAATTTCATCTTTATCTACTGTAAATATGTTTGAAGGTGATACTCCGCACGAAACTTTGTCATCATATAATTTCTTCGAAGGAGATTTAAATAACCTTAATCCTACGTTTGGTGTTTTTTCATATGACCTCATTTCACCTTTATTTACAGATTATGCAAAGAAGAAACGTTTCATATGGATGCCTAATGGAGTAAAAGCTAGCTACATTAATGATTATACACCTTTAGATTTTCCTGTAGGGAGTGTCATTATAAAAAGTTTCTTTTACAACAATGTACAGCCCGATAATTCGACAAAAATTATTGAGACGCGACTCATGTATAAAAAGGAAACTGGATGGGATTTTGCAAATTATGTTTGGAATGAAGCACAAACGGAAGCTTTTTTTACAAACTCTGGCAGTATCGTTAATCTAAGTTGGTTAGAAGGTGAAGATATAAAGACGACAAATTATAGAATACCTTCTAGAGCCGAATGCTTTACTTGTCACAACCAATTAGACGACCCAACAACTATAGGTTTAAAGCCTCAGAATTTGAATAAGAATTATGACTACGCTGATGGTGCTGCAAACCAACTGCGTAAACTTATAGAATTTGGATATTTAAACTCTGATGTTCCAGATGACATAAATTCCTCTGTCGCTTGGGATGATACTTCTCAACCACTTGAAGCAAGAGTCCGCTCTTATCTAGATATAAATTGTGCACATTGCCACTCTGATGATGGTCATTGCAATTACAGACCCATGAGATTTGCTTTTCATTTAACAGAAGACTTAGCAAATTTAGGCGTTTGTGTAGAGCCTGAAACTCAATTCATTCCAAATTCTTATATTGTAAAGCCCAATGACACCGACCTATCCATACTTTATTACAGAATAAGTACTACTGATGAATCTTTTAGAATGCCTTTATTGGGAAGAACAACTAACCACGAAGAAGGTATTGACCTAATAGAAGAATGGATAAATTCTTTAAATAATTGCGACTAACATTAAAAAAGATATGAAAAAAATTACACTCTTACTTATCGCAGTTTTTACATTTTGCTTGGGCAATGCTCAGGTTTTAAATGAAAACGCAAATTGGCCAAATAGTAACTGGTCTTTAACAGGAACATATACTGCTACTGGGCTTTTATCTAACCCTACGACTACTGGCTCAACATTTACTTTTGATGATGATGCTGCGGGATCAAGCTCTGATGACACAATCCAAGCGACGTCACCTGTAATTGATCTAACTGCAGCAAGTTCTGCTGGTGAAAATTGGATAATCATAAGCGGTGATTACGTATATAGACCATTAGGAAATGATGTATTATCAATAGAAGCTTATGATGCTGATACAACAACATGGTACACATTGTGGACATTTACTGGTAATTCTGCTGGTTCTGATTACGAAACATGTTCTAATACAGAATCTTACACAACAGGAGTTCTAGATATAACAGGATTTACTGCTACACAATTATCAGGTTTTAGATATCGTATTAATTATGATGATCAAAATGGTTGGCAATGGGGCTGGTGTTTAACGTCTCCAACAATTACATCTTTAGACCCTTCAACCACTTGTCTAGACCCTATAAACTTAGATGTTGTTAACATCGGTCAGACTTCAGCAGATTTAACCTGGACAGAAATCGGAGTTGCAACATCATGGAATATTGAATGGGGTCCAGCTGGTTTTACACCAGGAACAGGAAATGTTGTTACAACCTCATCAACCCCTTACACATTAACAGGTTTAACAGCAGATACAGATTATGAGTTTTATATACAATCTGATTGTGGTGGAGCTAGTAATGTATCAAATTTTGTTGGACCAATTGGTTTTGGAACAGCCTCGCCTTCTGGTGTAGCATGTGCTTCCGCAATAAGCATGACCGTAGAACAAGACTGTAGCACAGCAACACCGACGACTTTTGACTTCAGTACAGCAATTGATATCGATGCTTCTAATGAAAACCCTAGTTGTGATGCTGTAGGAAACTATGGCTATTTTGTGAGTTTTACCGCACCTACCATTGGTTCAGTAGTTTTTAATTTTAGTGGAGCTGCAAATAGTATTGGTTTAGAGGTGTACGACTCTTGCGGTGGTGCCTCTGTATCTGTGTGTACCAATAATGGATTCAATGCTGGGGATTCGTCTGGTCTTGTAGGAGGTTTAACACCTGGTGCAACCTATTATGCTGTGATTTGGAAAGATCAACAAAATGGAACTGCTGATATATGTATTGAAGAAGGAGCGAGTTGTCCTGATCCAAGTAGTTTGGATGCAACTTCAATATCTTTAGATTCAGCTATTTTGAGTTGGACAGAAAATGGTATAGCAAACTCATGGAATATTGAATGGGGAACAGAAGGATTTACGCAAGGCTCAGGAAATGCTGTAAACAATCTTAATACAACAAATTATAATTTAAATGGATTATCATCTGGTACCAGCTATGATTTTTATGTTCAATCTAATTGTACTGGCGAAACATCAGATTTCTCAGGTCCTTTTACATTTACAACACAAGCTCCTTCAAGAATTAATTTCTCTCAACAACCAATAACTGTTAACGGCTATGACTTAGCAGTTGTTGATATGAATGGAGACTTTTTAGATGACATTGTTGGTGTTTCTTCAACAAATATCAATATCCAAGAGCAGAATGCTGATGGTTCATTTACAAATATAAATATTACAACTCCTAGTGCTGATTATTTACCAAGTTGGAGCATGGCTGCAGCCGATTTTGACGCCAATGGTAAAACAGATTTACTTTATGGTGCCGGTAGTGGTGTAACATTTATGCAAGCAAGTAATGATGGTACAAGTTTTACTGAGCAATCTACATCGCAGTATGTATTCTCACAACGTTCAAACTTTGTAGATATCAATAACGATGGTAACCTTGACGCTTTCGTTTGTCACGATGTAGAGCCTAATGTCTACTTCATAAATGACGGTACAGGTGTTTTTACGTTTTATCAATCTGATGTTACGCCTGGTGCACCTTATTCGTTGGGCAATTATCCTTCAGGAGGTGATTATGGTTCTATCTGGATAGATTATAACAATGATAGAAATATTGATTTATTTGTTGCAAAATGTGGTGGAGCAGTTGAAAGAAGAACAAACATCATGGTGACCAACAATGGTGATGGTACGTTTACCGAGAATGCTGCTATTATAGGCTTGGCAGATCCAATGCAAACATGGTCTTCTGCTTGGGGCGATTTTGATAATGATGGAGATATGGATGTATTTGTTGGTGCTAGTTCTGGTACTCATAAATTAATGGAAAACAGTGGTTTTTCAGATGATGGAAACCCTAATAACGATTACATTTTTACTGATGTTACTTCTGGAGCTGGAATTGTTGCACCTACAGGGTGGGAGAGTTCTGTTCACGACATTGATAACGATGGTTACCTTGATATTATTAGCAATGGCTCTATAATGTACGGAAAAGGAGATATGACGTTTGAGGATGCAGATGATCAACAGATTAACTATAAGAACGGTAGTTTTGGTGATTTAAACAATGACGGATTCATAGACGCGTACTACAATGGTGTTAGATATTATAACCAGGGTAATAGTAATAATTGGGTTAAAATAAACACTGTAGGTATGGCACATGTTACACCAAATTATAGTAACAGAAATGGTATTGGAGCACGTGTTGAACTGGTTACACCTTCTGGAACTCAAATAAGAGATGTGAGAAGCGGTGAAGGTTTTGAATTTATGAGCTCGTTAAACGTGCATTTTGGACTTGGCACCGAGACCTCAATTACAGAAATTAGAGTTTACTGGCCATCGGGCGTGGTAGATGTTTTTGAAAATCCGAGTATTAATTCAACTCATATTCTTGTTGAAGGTTCAGCTCCTCTGAGTATAGAGGAGGAAGCATTCGCTGATATTTCTATTTATCCTAATCCTGTTGAAGATGTTTTAAAAATTAGAGCTTCGGCTGTTTTAACAGAAAAAATTGCAACTATTTTTGATGTTTCTGGCAAACGCGTTTTCAATCAAATGATAACTAATAATGAGTTAAATGTTTCTAGTCTTCAAGGCGGTGTTTACTTCCTTAGAATTGAATCCGACGGTAGAAGCATCAGGAGAAAGTTTATCAAAAAATGATATAAATAATCAATCATTAAAAAAACCGCTTGAGAATTCAAGCGGTTTTTTTGTGGTATTTTTGCACTATGCTTCAAGTTAAAAATGTCTCTTTTGCCTATACTAAATCTAAAGTGTTGTCAAACATCAGTTTCGATGTTCCTAAAGGTGACACACTTGCTATAATTGGTGAAAGTGGTTCTGGCAAAAGCACGCTTCTTAAGCTCATCTTTGGTGAATACGATTTAAAACAGGGTGAAGTTTGGTGGGACAGTAAACAAATCCTTGGTCCGGCTTTTAACTTGGTTGTGGGTTATGATTTTATGAAATATGTAACTCAAGAGTTCGATTTAATGCCCTATACAACAGTTTCAGAGAATATTGGGAAACACTTGTCGCGTTTCTATCCAGAACAAAAAGAACTAAGAACAAATGAATTGCTTAAGGTTGTTGAACTTGAACCTTTCGCAAATAGAAAAGTCAAAAATCTAAGTGGTGGCCAAAAACAACGTGTAGCACTGGCAAGGGCCTTGGCTAAAGAACCTGAGATTCTTCTACTCGACGAGCCTTTTAGTCATATCGATAATTTTAAAAAGCAGTCCTTACGACGAAGTATATTTGGTTATTTGAAAGAGAATGATATCAGCTGTGTGGTAGCAACACACGATAAAAATGATGTGCTTGGATTTGCTGATGAAATGATGGTGCTTCATAATAAAAAAATCGTTATTAAGGACACACCTCAAAATATATACAACAATCCTAAACTGCCACTAGTCGCTTCATTTTTTGGTGAATTTTCAGAAATTGACAATCAGATATATTATGCGCATCAGCTAAAAATAATTGAAAAATCGCGTCATAAAGCAACTGTTAAACACTCTTACTTTAATGGGAAAAATTGGCTGATTGAAGCGCTTTATGAATCGCATTCAATATTTATTACACATCATACTGAACTTAAGTCGGGTTCAGCAGTGTGTTTCGAAATCATTCAATAAACTATTTATCTAGTTTTTTTAACAAAGCTGGTAAGTAAAATATATCAGTGATTAATGCCATTGCAACAGTTACAGCACAAAGCAATCCAAAATCTTGTACTGAAGGTGTTGCGCTCGATGCGATGATTAAAAAGCCACCAACCAATGCAATGGTCGTTGAGAATAAGGCATTTCCTGTATAGCGCATAGCATTGTCCATACGCTCTTCTGGTGTGCCTGTTATGTATTTACTTCGTCTGTATTTATGGACTAAATGTATGGTGTCGTCCATGGCAATACCCAACATTATTGGTGTAATCATCGCGGTTGTAACATCAAGAGGTATATCCAATAAACTCATTAAAATAGCCAACATCGCTAACGGTAAAATGTTTGGTATAAGGACTAAAATGGTGGTTTTAAAATTCTTTATAAATATCAAAAGACATAAAAAGGCAACAAAGAAGGCTACAAAAAAGGATTTAAACTGTGTCTCTAAAATAAACTTGTTCAATTGTGCAAAGACGACTGCAAATCCATTGATTTTGAGCTCGTATTTGTCTGTGTCGAATGTAGATTGAAAAGCTTCTTTTATATCCTCTAAAACCTGCTCTAATTCTGATGTACGCATTTCCATCAACGTCAAGGTAAAACCTGCAGTTGATAAATCCTCAGAGAATAATTTAAAGAAGCTGTTGTCATTAGAATCTACATTCTTAAGTGTGTTTTTAAGTTTGGTTTCTGAAACATTAGATTGAAACAAAACCGGATTTCGTTTTTCTAAAAAGGACTTTATTGTTACTACAGAAACCGGATTAGAAATCAAAGGATTAGCTTCAAGTTTATTCTGGAAAGTTTCAAGTTTGGTCATGGCGTCTTTACTCAAAATAACTTCACCATTTTTTGTTGCGATATTAAGCTGTAGTCTGTTGCTTCCACCTAATTCAACCTCAACAGTTCTTAAATCTGTTTTGGCTTTTCCTTCTGCTAATAAGTCTCTAGAATTGGTGTCAATCTTAACCTGAAAAATAGAATAGATTCCGAATAAAAGCACTGCCGTAAAACCTACAATCAGTGAATTTTTAAATTTACTCGTAAAACCATTCAACCATTCAATAAAACGCGACTGAGAATAACTTTTGAAACTTAAAATAGGTTTGGCTTTTTCAAAATTTAAATTCATAAAACTAAAACCTATTATCGTAATGATGTATACCAAAAAGAAACTCAACAATAAACCAATACAAGTAAAAACACCCATATTTTTAAATGCTGGTAATGGTGACAAATACAAAGCAAAATAACCCACAAGCGTGGTTAATGTGGTGTAAAAACACGGTGTTAAACTCTTCCGTATAGCAATGGCTATGAGATCAATTTTTGAATAAGTGCTGTTAGCAAGGCCTTCTTTGTGGTAAATATTTATAATATGAACAGCATCACTAACACTATAAACCATTAATATGGTAGGAATCAGCATGGAAATCATATTCAAGGCAAAACCTAGCGATGTGATTAATCCAAATAATAAACTAACCGGAACCGCAACAGAGAGTAATGCAATAAGCAGATAACGTTTGCTTGGAAGCAAAAATAACAGCAATACTGTTATCACTAAAACCGTAAGAATTCCAAAGATTAAACTCTCTTTGTAAATCCCTTTACTGTAAGCTTCATTCAACACTGGTGGGCCTGTGAGATAATAATCTGAATACGTTTGGTCTATCACATTTTTAATCTCAACGGCAATTTCCTGACGGTCTTCCTCGATGGTTGGTGTCGGTTTCATTTGGATGTAAAACAACTGATTTTTATAATCCTCAGTTACCAATTGTGAAGTGATATTTGATAATTTTGAAAACAGACTTTTTAAGCCTTTTTCACCTCGTTTTGGATTATATAAATCATCAAATCTTATATTGTCATTCGCATAAATAGGATATTTCGCTTTGGCAAGGCTAAAGGTTGTTTTTACATAAGGCAAGGCTTCAACCGTTTGATGTAATTCTTTTAGCTTGTTGACTTCTGCCTCACCAATAGCATTTTCAACAGGAAGCATGATAATAAAAATTTCATCAGACCCAAAATTTTCCTGAAAATCAATATACGCCTTATAGCTTGGGTCATCTTCTAGAAACCAAATGGACAATGAATTATCTACACTTAGCTTATTCAGTGTCTGATAGCCCGAAAACGCCACTAGTACAGCCAAAACAGCAATTATTGCTATTCTGAATTTAATGATAACTGGTATGATCCGCTTTAGTCGTTTCATATTTATGCTATGGCATAAGCACCATAATTACCGTGATGCGTTAAGCTTATATTATAATTGTTTTTGCCATTAGACAATACAGGAATATTAAACTGATTCTTTTTAATATGATAATCGTTTCCAAAGCCATCTAATAATTCCGATTTAAGAATTTCACTCTGTGTTTTATGTTTAGTTGAGTTGAATTGTACAATGGTTGAAGTGAGATTGTTTGGTTCTAGTCTGGCTTCAGAAATGATGTAATTTAATGTAATCTTGGTTTCTAGATAGCATTTAAAATCTTTAAACCTTACAATTCCTTTATTACCTTCAATCTCACATTGAAACGCTTTTGGATTATAAAATCGACTTGGTTTTAATTGGGTGTACAATTTATACGATGCTTCCTTCATACTCCATAAACGCCATACCATTACAAATGGATTATCAGAAGTTTTGATGCAGAGTTGTTCAGCTTCAGAAAATAATTTTTTTAAAAATCGTGGACGTTCCCAATTTGAAGCGTTTCTAGCTTCATTTAAATCAACTATGTCGTTGCCAACCATTAATTGTTGAGTTTAGAAGTGACAATAGCCATGGCAGATTTTACATCTAGCATTTTTTCCATATCGTCATTTTCCAATCGAATATCAAATTCGTCCTCAATATCCAAAATGATGTCTACGAGATTTGCAGAGTTAATCTTTAAATCTTTTACAAAATCTGTGTCTTCAGAAAGGTTTTTGAAAGCCTCCTCATCTTGAATATAAGGTGCTATTATAGTTTTTAATTTGGCAATTAATTCTTCGTTGTTCATAGCGTATTTTTGAATTGTAAAGTTAAGCTATAAATCGCTTAAATAAAATATATGATTCGTCAGTTCGAGTGATTTTCAATTTATTAAAGTTGAAAATAGTATCGAGAACCTATTAAAAAGAACATCTCGATACGTCTCGAAACGAGTTCGAAAGAATCGATATGACGAAAATTATTATTATCGATATCGTCTGAAAATTACACAGGCATTAACATCTCCAAATCCAAAACTAGCCTTTGCAATCACGTCAATATCGTGTTCAATAATTTGCGTTGACACCTTCGATGAATCAATTAAATTTACTATGTCTTCATGAAGATCGTCGCAATTGATATTTGGCGCCACAAATTGTTCTTTTAGCTGAATAATACTTGCCACACATTCAATCGAGCCAGCCGAAGCCAAACAGTGACCAATAAGTGACTTTGTAGAATTGATATATGGGAAATCCTTGTGGTGTCTTTCTAGGGCTTTTGTCCAGTTTTCAATTTCCAAGGCATCTTTTGAAGTCGCAGTTAGATGGCCATTGATAACATCAATATCCTTCGCTGTTATTCCTGAATCTTTTAATGCATTTTTTATACAACGTTGAACTGCCTCTGGATTTGGTGCAGTTAACGTACCACCTTGGCGCTGACCACCAGAATTAACTTCACCGCCTAAAACCTCCGCATAAATACGTGCACCACGCTCTATTGCACTATCTAATGATTCTAAAACCAATGCTCCTGCACCGCTTCCTGGAACAAATCCAGATGCACAAGCGCTCATTGGTCTTGAGCCTTCTTCTGGACTATCGTTGTGTTTATAAGTCATAACACGCATGGCGTCAAAACCGCCCCAAATATATGGTCCATCATCACTACAGCTTCCCACGAGCATACGTTTTGCTTTTCCGCTTTTGATGCGGTCATAACCCATTAATATCGATTCGGTGCCTGTGGTACACGCAGAAGAATTCGTAGTTACTTGATTGCCCAATCCAAGCATTCCGCTTAGGTAAGCACTCACGCCACTTGCCATAGTTTGTATGACAACTGTGCTTCCTAATCGTCTTACATTACCTTCATCTAGCTTATAGATTGCTTCTCTAAATTTTTCTACGCCAGAAGTTCCTGTGCCAAATATGAGTCCTGTTTCATAATCAACAGCACCATTAGAATCGATTTTTAGGCCTGCATCTTTCCACGCATCTATTCCTGCAATACAGCCGTATAAAATACCAGAACTATTAAAACCTCGTAATTGTAAATCAGTAAAGTATTCAGATTTTAGGTCATCTGTTACCTTTGGAATACCACCTATTTGGCAGGAAAAGTTTAGGTCTTTTAATTCTTGGTGAAATGTTATGCCAGAAGTTCCTTTCTTTAGTGCATATGTAAATTCTGAAACACCAACTCCGTTTGGCGCAACAACGCCTAATCCTGTTATAACTACTCTTTTTTTCAATCCTTTTTTTATTTAATGCACTTCGACAAGCTCAGTGTGACATTGGGTTTACAATTGGCTTTAATACTAGACTACAAACTTCTCAAGCATAAAAATATCTATTTGTTAGCTTACTTAGTCAGTCTAGTCCTTTCAGCTAGGCTCAAGACAAGCCTGTCGAAGACAACCTAATTTAATTCTGACTTACGTGATACGCTTCGACAGGCTCAGCGTGACATAAAAGTACTAAGTGAATCCTTTTTTCTAATAATAAAATCAATTTTTCCGTTTAATGTCTTATCCTAAAAACTCAAAAAGTAGTACAATTGTCAGTCTGAGCCTGTCGAAGACGATCTTATTTAATTCCTTTTCCATGCTCTGTATAATTTTTTGAAAATTCTACCAAATCATTCCAATTTTCATCAATAAGTGCTCTCTTCTTTCTATGTGACCAGCCTTTTAGTTGTTTTTCAATTTTAATGGCCTCAGTTGGATTTGTGCATTGTAAATGCCATTTTAATTTTACTGGTAGCCTAGAAGCAGTATAACTGAAATTGGTATTTCCTGATTTGTGTTGTTGTAATCTTCTTTCTAAATCATTAGTCATTCCTGTGTAAAATGTTTTATCCGAACAAAGTAATATGTAGACATAGTAAAATTTCATAATATAAGATACACTTCGACAAGCTCAGTGTGACATTGAGTTTACAATTGGCTTCAAAACAAAAAAGTAAAATTTATATCATCCTCATGCTTTTAACATTCCTGAAATGGTTCCTCGCGCAACAAGTTCACCATCCTTGTTAACCATTTTCACCTTGCATTTCAATTTATTGAATCGAAATACCGTTTTTTCCGAAACTACCGTCACTTTTTCACCGGGTAATACTGGTAAATAAAAATCCATTTGATTAGCTGTCAAGGCTATTTGTGGCTTTTGAGTTTTATTTAATTCATCTTTTAATAAATAAATTCCTAAACACACTAAACCAATTTGTGCCATACATTCTGTAAGAATTACGCCTGGTGTTATGGGATTACCTTTGAAGTGACCTTTGTAAAAAAACTCATCGCCCTTAAATGTATAATGACCAGAAATACTATTGTTAGAAATTGAATTAATACCATCTACAAATAAAAATGGTTTTTCGTAAGGTAATAATGCTATGATTTCTTCTTTTTTCATTTATGTCATTCCTGCATAGGCAGAAATCTATTTATTAATTTATAAACTTCTCGATACATCCCGAAATAATTTCGGGACACTCGAAGTGACGGTTGGTTTCAAATAACTACGACAAATGTTCGCCACCATCTACTGGAATTATCGTTCCTGTAATCCAAGAGGCCTCATCCTTGGTCAGTAAATAAACCACATTAGCTACATCCTCAGGTTCAGTTAAGCGCTTGTTTGGATTGCGTTTTAATGTGTACTTTATTATTTGCTCATTTCCAGGAATCATCCGTAAAGAAACTGTGTCGGTTACTCCTGCCTGTATGCAATTGGCTTTAATGCCATGTGGCGCAAATTCTAATGCTATATTTCTGGTAATAGCCTCAAGTGTAACTTTTGCGGCTGATACAGCCGCGTAATTTTGCCAAGCTTTTGAATTCCCTTCGCTTGTAAAGCTTATAATACGAGCGTCTTCAGTAAATAATTTTGCTTCAAAAACCGATTTAACCCAGTCGTACAAACTTATTCCCATAGCTTGTATCGTTAATGTAAAGTCATCATGCTTTAGCTCAGAGTTTTCCTCTGAAATCATGGGTTTTAAATTGCCTTTTGCAACACTATGGATAAATGCCCTAATTTTATGAGTTTGACCAAACAAGGATTTCAGCTCTTCAATTATCGATTCACGCTTATCAGGTTTAAACGCATCTGTATTGAACGATTTAAATTGTACACCTTCTTGTTTAATAACTTCAAATTCTTTAGAAATCGCGTCCTCTTGCAGTCTTGGATTTCGATGTACAATGCAAATATTCATGCCGTGTTTGGCTAACTTTTTTGCCGTGGCTAAACCCAAACCGCTACTGCCACCTATTATTAAGGCCCAATAGTTTTTATTTTGAAATTCTTTAGTCATACTTTATATAAAAATAAAATGCTCGACAACACTTCGACAGGCTCAGTGTGACATTTTATTTCGATTTGTATTATCAATTTAGTGATAAGATGCTGAATCAAGTTCAGCATGAAACAAAATTAATCTTGTCACCACTCTAATAATATACGTTGTGCCGAAAAACCTGGTCCGAAACTTAACATAATACCTTTGTCTCCTTTTGGTAAATTTCTGTCCATAAATCGTTCCAACACATATAGCACAGTTGCACTACTCATGTTGCCGTAAAGTCTTAAGACTTCTTTTGTGTCGTCAATATTCTTGCCTAAATCACCAAATAGCTCTTCAACGGTTTGAACAATTTTTTTCCCTCCTGGATGAAATACCAAATGGTCAATATCTTCAATGGTTAAATTATTTCGTTCTAAAAACGGATGAATTATTTTCGGGAAATGATCTGCAATAGTTTGTGGTACAGACTGATCCAAAACCATTTGAAGACCTGAATTTCTTAGCTTAAAACCCATCATATGTTCTGCATCAAAGAAATGGTACATAGCCTCGTCTATAATTTCTGGCCCTTCTTCGTCTTCATAAGAGGACAAAATAACGCTTGCACAGCCATCACCAAAAATTGCGGCACTTACAATATTAACCATCGAATAGTCCTCTAGTTGAAAGGTTGCTGTTGGTGATTCAACTGCAATTACAACAGCACGTTTATTTGGATTTGCCTTTAGAAAGTTCTTGGCGTACAAAATTCCAGAAACTCCTGCAGCACAACCCATTTCGGTAACAGGTAAACGTACAATATCTTGTTTCATCTTTAACCTATTAATCAAAAAGGCATCTAATGACGGAATCATAATACCTGTGCATGAGACGGTTATAATATAATCAATATCTGTGGGTTGTAGATTTGCCTTGTCCAACGCTTTTGTGAGTGATTGCTCCGCCAATTTTACACATTCACGTATATAGATATCATTTTTCTCTTCAAATGAGGTTTTTAAAAACACCTCCTCAGCATCCATTATGGAATAACGTTTGTCCACTGCGGCATTCTCAAAAATCTTTAGGACTTTACGTTTAAAACGCTCCTCTTGTCCCTCTAACCAAAGCTCCACAAAGGGCAGGATATCTTTGGTTTCTCTTGTATATTGTGGTAGTTGCTTGGCAACTGATGTTATTCTTACAGCCATATTAATTTCCTGTTCAAGCAGGAATCTGTTTATTAGTATTCATCATGTTTTAATCAACCATTGGTAGCGGAAAGCCCATTTCCAACGGATTTGTGATTTAAGTTGTAATTGTTTTGCGTGTTCTTCTAAATCTTTGCGTTTAAATGCTCGCAAAATTGATGTTAGACCATCTTGTACAATCATCTCGTTTGAAATTACCAGACCTAATAATTTGAATAAACCATATGCGAGTTTGCTTCGGTGTAAGTCATTAACAACAACTCCTAAGGTTGCTTTAGATGTCAGTAACTTTAATAATTGTTCTATGTCTTCACTTTTAAAATGATGTAAAAAGAGCGTTGATAGTGCTAAATCAAAATTCAAATTATTAAATTCTTCAGAAAAAATATCGAGATTTTGAAAGCTTATTTCATGGTAACTACTCGATAATTCTGTAGCATAATCAATGGCATCTTTATTGGCATCAATGCCAATGAGCTTAAATTTATAGTTATGCTTTCTACCATATTCTGCAAGTAATCGCAACATATCGCCATGACCGCAACCAAGGTCAATTATTGTAATGGCACCTTCTGAAGTATGGTTTTTTAGTAGTTGTTCAACACCATTCATGGTGACACTATTTCCACCTAACCATTTATTGATTTTACCTAGTTTATCAAGCGTATCACGCAACAACTCGCCTTTCATGGAAAAGTCATCCATAATCTCTGTGGCATCACTTCTATATGTGGTATCAATAAACATTTTTAATTCTTAAATAAATGCTTCGACAAGCTCAGCATGACAATTACATTATATTTTAACTTATGGCATCTTCATCAATTTACCATGCGTCATTCTTATAATTTGAGGCACCAGAAACGGAAATACTCTTAAAAGTACAAGTAATTTTGGCGCTAACCAATCTTGCCTGAATAAATACGCAATAGTATGACCAACTTTTAGTCGAAACCCGAAGGTTTTACGCCAAGTCTTGGTGTAGAATTTCTCAAGCTGACTTCTGGACTTGATATCCTCATTTAAAAAATCAACAATTCCATCAGACACTATTTTTGCACCTCTTATGGCCATTCCCATGCCATTGCCACATAAAGGATGAATCATACCGGCAGAATCACCACACATTAACATATGGTTTTCGACAGGGTTCTTTGTTTCAAAAGAAATCTGACTAATAGTTAAGGGGTTTTCAAACACAGTATCTGTATGCTGAAAAATATGTTTCAATGCGGAATTTTTAAAAACCACCTCACCTTGAAACGCTTCTATATCCTTGTATTTTTTGAAAGCTTCATAATTGGTGATATAGCAAAGATTGATTTGGTCATTTTCAACCTTAGAAACACCACAATAACCACCTTTAAAATTATGAAGTACCACTTTATCTTCTGGGAAAATTCCAGACACATGAATTTTTACTCCGAGATATGGCGACTTCTTTTTAATAAAATCACGATTAAACTTTACATCTAAATTTGAACGTTTTCCGAATGCTCCAATGGTAATTTTTGAAGAATAGATGGTGTTTGATTTTGTTTTGACTTGAAACTCATCATTTTCAAACACAACGTCCACAACGGTATCTTGCTCTACAGAAACACCTTGATTTAATGCTAATTGATAGAGCTGAAAATCCATTTCATAACGGCTCATCCCAAATCCACCAAGTGGTAGATTGGCTTCAATCTTTTTATTGTTGTGCGTGGTTAGTTCAAATTTTGAAATACGCTTTGCCCCAAAATCAAATGGATTAAAGCCTAAATAATTTAAATATGGTAACACTTCGTTTGAAATGTATTCGCCACACACCTTGTGCTTTGGATAGCTGTTTTTTTCGATGAGCAACACCTTAAAGTCATGTTTTGATAAGTGAATAGCAGAACACAAACCTGCCAAGCCACCACCAATTATTATAACATCAAAATATTGCTTTTGCATTATGGTTCGTTGTAATGGATTACATTAATTTTTACCGTTTTACTCATTACAAAACTGCCACCACCTACATCAAAATCACGTCTGTTAATTTCAAAATAAGATGTTATTTTGATTCTGCCTGAATCCGTCTTTTGCACTTTAACAGGAATTGAAAGTTCCTTAGTTTTTCCTTTTATGGTAAGCTTGGCTGAGACAAGGTATTCTGTACTACTTTTCTTTTTAATCGAAGTACTTTGAAGTGTGATGTGTTTGAATTTATTCTCGTGGAAATAATCGTCTTTAAGCAAATGTTCATCTCTGCTATCTATCCCAGTTTCGATAGACGCAACCTCAATTTTGCTTGAAATTTCAGTTAATTCATTATCTGTATCGAACTCAGTATTAATGGTGAATGTGTTGAAATGACCATCTACATTTATTCCTAAATTTTTAATGGTAAAATCGATACTTGAATCGTTCTGGCCAAATCCTGAATTGCAGAATAAATAAATACAACCAACTAAAATTATACGTAACACAGCAAACTTTTTATTGTGAAGTTACGATAGTTTTTAGATGCAATGAAGAAACGAACCGTATTTTAAAGAATTTTTGTGATGGCGAGTTCTTTATCACGGAAGATTATCTTTTCGCCTACGGTCTTACCCATTAACAGTTTAGCGATTGGTGTGGCGGGTGAAATCGCGAAATAGCTATGTTCTTTCAACTTTAATTCACCTACGCTAACAGCTATAAAATAATTGGCTTGAGATGTGTATACAACGGAACCCAAAGCAATGATATCCTGTTTGGTTTCGGGATTGATTTTACCCAGTAATTCGAATTGTTTTTGAATTTCAGCAAGTTGTTGGCCTGCTTTTTCACGTTCGAGCTGAAGCATAGCACGACCTGTTTCGTGTTTATCACCTGCTGAGCTTTTGGTTTCAGATTGTAAGTCGGTCTGAATGTCAGCAATTTTTTGTTGCAAGACTTTTAATCGGCTGTTTAAGGCGTCTTGACATTTAGTATATAGGTGTTGTTTTATTTTGATTTCTTCCGCCATCTCAATTAGCTATGAGATTCCTGCCTTCGCAGGAATTTAATTAATCTAATAAATTTGCGAGTTCTTTACCTACAAGGCTACCTATAGCAACTCCCATTCCGCCTAGACGTACGCCACAATAGACATTATCACTTAATGGTTTTACAATTGATTTTTTCTGTTTGCCAACTCCCATAATGCCCGACCAACGATGCTCTATTTCAAACGCTGTCTCTGGAATAATCGTGGTTTTTAGAAGCTCTTCAAGCTTGTTTTGAATTAATTCTGTCTCACCAAATTGGCTTGTTTCTTCGCCTTTAAAATCTAAATTTCGACCTCCTCCAAAAAGAATTCTGTTATCAATATTCCTGAAATAATAGTAACCTTTATCTAAATGAAATGTACCCTTTATGTTAAGGTTTTTGATAGGTCTTGTAATTAATACCTGAGCACGAGCAGGCTTCACTTTTTCAGAAATTAATTGAGACGCAAAACCATTGGTTGCTATTAGGACTTTGTTTGATTTAAATTCGAAAATTTCTGTCTCGATATGTACTTGCGCATTGTTTTCATCTATGGACTTTACATGGCAATTATTCAGGATTTTAATTCCAACTGAGCTTGCTTTTTTTAAAAGCGCATCCATCATTTTCCCAGTGTCTATTTGACCTTCAAATTGATTGAAACTTAAATGATTAACGACATGTTCGAAACCAAAATCATTGGGTCTGAATGAAAAAACATCAGCATTAAAAATAGATTTTAATAAGCTGTTGATTCTGTCAAGATTTTCATTGCACGATTCGTAAAGTTGAGTATCACTATTTAAAAATAACTCGTAACCGCCATGAGGTTTATAATCTATCTGTTGGTCTCCGAGTGTCTCTCGTAGCAGTTTTAAGCCATTGATACGCTTTGTGATTAAATCTAAAACTTCATTTTCAGAATGATGGTTTAAATCATCAATAATCTCACTTAAACTTCCAAAGCAAGCAAAACCTGCATTTTTTGTACTAGCTCCTTGAGGTAACATGCCTTTTTCAAGCACAATTATTTTGGCATTAGGATACTTTCGTCGTAGCTCTAGCGTACAACTTAAACCTACAATACCACTACCAATAACAGTAAAGTCTACATTAGTTAACCAGGTTTTTATTTCCCAATACGATAAATTCATAGCATAAAAAAGCCCCTAAATTTAGGAGCTTTTTACTTGTTATAGTGGTTAATTATTCAATAACAATCTTCTTTGTCACTTTTTGTGGACCGTCTGAAATACTCATTAAATAAACACCAGATTGAGTGTTATTTAATTGAATAACTTCATCAAACCTATTCGTACCATTGAATATTTTTGTAAATATCGCTCTTCCTCTAATATCATGTACTTCAATATTAATGTCGTCACCAGATTTTGGGTTGAAACCAACGGTAAAAGTTCCATTATTTGGGTTTGGATAAATACTCAAATTATCTAACTCATTATCATCTACACTTAGATTATTAATTACATTTAGTGAGTAATCTTCCACCTCACCATCAAAACCTGTCTCACATGATGTAGGGAAATCATTACCACCTGGTGGAGTATACTTTGTACTTACTCTCATGGTAGTTGTTCCATCTGCTGCGTCAGTTGGTACAGTAATTGTTAACGGAGATCCATCTGTCAATTGATCTGCAATATTAGCTGTGGTACCTAAATCTAAATCGTATTCTTCTCCTGGGTCATCAAATGAGCAGTTTTGATTCCAATCTACCCAAACTCTAGTTATTATCTGATAATTGCCATCTGAGTTGGCTCTAACAGATAAATCATAATCCATACCCGCTTCAACATCTGTTGAAATATTTGTAAAGTCTGAATACGGTGAAGTCTTTGGACCTGCATCTAGATTGTTAATCGTATTAAATATAACACCAGTAGTTCTTGTTTGAAAACTCAAATCACCTTCAGAAGGACAAACACCATCAGTGATTGTTATATCTACTGTAGCTTGCTTTGTTATTGAAGGCGAACTAGCAGTAAGTGTAATTGTATAAGTATTGCTTGGGAGAGCATTTAACCCTGTAAGATTTAAGGTTAATGTGCCATCAGAATTTAAAGACATAGGACTTAAGCTTGAGCCCACACCACCTGGTACACCAGAAACACTAAATGATGTTGTTTCAGAAAAACCATTAGAGGTCACGTAACTAAAATCTATTGAGGCTGAGTCTTGGTTACAGACGGTTATATCACCATTTGTAGCATTAATACTAAAATCTTGAGCACTTGAGATTGAAAAAGTATTAGACACAGCGTAGAAAATATTATCTGCTGCTTCTACTAAAACCCTTGCATTATTTGTGTTACCAACACCTGGAACTGTGATTGTAGCACTCCCTGTATTTGGAACACCTGAAGCAAGTGTTGTGAATGAAAAACCGCCATTAGTAGTAAACAAAATATTTACTGTCTGGCAGTTAATTGGTGCTGAATTTGTCTGACCAACAACCCAAGTTACTTGTTGACTAGAGTTTGCACCCCAAGTTGGTGGAGTATTTACTGTAAATGGTGTGCCGCCTTGTACATCAACAACCATATTATCAGAGTCTGTAGCTGCACCACCAGCTTCATTATCTCTAACAATTAAAGAAAAATTCATTGTTCTTGCAACTGAAGGTACAACTTCCCATGTCGTAGATAAAGAACCTGACATAACCGTACTTAGTGGTGGCATGTATCTATCTGGAGACGCCGAAGGATCTAAAGATCTAAACATTGGACCTGCATTGTTTGTAGATACTGGTGGCATGGTTGCTGGTGTAGTGTCTATCTGTTCCCAACAATACGTTAGTCCTGAAGCAGTATCAGCATCTGTTGCTGTACCTCTTAATACAAAAGCTGTAGATCTAGGAATACTATAATTTGCACCTGCGTTAGCTACAGGAGCTACATTGTTTGTAGCGCTTCCGGCGAAACACGAGCTACTATTTCCTGTAGAAACATTAGCCCACATTTCTATAATATTTACATTGTGAAAATAATCATCGCTATTATTTTGGATATTAGGGGCACAAATACCTGCGTAACCCATAATTGTAGAGGCACTACCTGGCTCTACAGATGTGGTTGGAGACCTTTGACAATTGTTATTTTGTGTATGATTCCCTCCGTACTGATGACCCATCTCATGAGCAACAAAGTCTATATCAAAAGCGTCACCCTGTGGCACAGGAGATCCAGTTACACCTCTTGCTTTATTGATGGTACAAGGTGAACGTAATGTTGCTATCCCGCCACCGCCTGTGCTAAATACATGTCCAATATCATAATTTGTAAAACCTATATTTGCATCACATGTAGTTTGATTTTGCCCTAACATTATACCTCCGTTATTATTTGTGTAAGGATCAGTTACCGCATTCAAAAAAATGACACTAGCATTGTTAGAGACTAAAACCATAGTTACACCTAAATCTCTCTCGAAAACACCATTTACCCTGTTCATTGTTACATTCATAGCTGCCAAGGCTCCAGCTACTGTTCCGCCATGAAATTGAGCATACTCACCCGTACAAGCTAAAGCTAAACGATATGTTCTTAATGTACTATCATTAGCATTTCTTAAAGCAGAAATATCATCTTGAGAGATTTTAAGATCTGCTGGGTCATATTCTGTATCACAAATGAAACTTTCTCTTGGGCCATCTTCATTAGAATTAATGAAAGAAATATAAGTTCTTAAATCTGATGTGTAAGGCTCTATAAAAACTGTTTTTCCATCAGACAATACCATACCACTAAAACCCTTTTGAGGTGATATGCTAAATCTCATTATAGCAGCAGGATTATCAATACCCTTCCCAACAAAAGATCTTATTTCCGGAAATTGCATTTGTAATTCATATTCCATTACCGAAGCCTCTTGTACCAAATAAGATTGTGGCTTCCCGTCTTGGTTTGGAAATTGAAGAACAATACCTTCGTTTTTATTTGAATATTGACGCTTAGGAACATTAGTCAATTGTTGTTTCAACTCGTCAATATCAATGTTTATTAACGTTGAATGCTTTGGTTTCGACTTATAAAAATTTATATCCTCTTTATTAATTTGGTCTTTATTTATAGACCAGGTGAGCTCTGTTTTTTGCGCATTAGTTAACGACATAAAGAATAAGGTCGCCAAAAAGCTAAAAAAGAACTTTGGGTAATTATTTTTCATTATTGAATATTTTAATTGTGGTAACAAAGGTATTGGTTCTATTAAGACTTTACAAAAAAAACCATAATTCTTTAAGATATTTACAACCGAAGTGGATAATTTTAAAATATTATCGATTATACTGCTAAAGATTGAAAACAAAAAAGCGACCATTGGGTCGCTTTTTTTATTCTTCCTCGGGCTTGATTTTAAAGTCTTCCATAAATTTAGTGGTATAATTACCAGCTAAATAATCAGGATGTTCCATAAGTTGTCTGTGGAATGGTATTGTGGTTTTTATACCTTCTATAACAAACTCGTCTAGAGCACGCTTCATTTTGTTAATTGCTTCCTCTCTTGTTTGCGCAGTAGTAATTAACTTTGCTATCATAGAGTCGTAATTTGGCGGAATGCTATAACCAGCATAAACGTGTGTATCTAGTCGTACACCGTGACCTCCAGGCGCATGTAAAGTTGTTATTTTACCTGGTGATGGTCTAAAATCGTTAAATGGATCTTCAGCATTGATTCTACACTCAATAGAATGTAGGTTTGGTGTATAATTCTTTCCTGAAATTGGAACGCCAGCAGCCACTAAAATTTGCTCTCTGATTAAGTCAAAGTCAATAACTTGCTCAGTAATTGGGTGCTCTACTTGAATACGAGTATTCATTTCCATAAAGTAGAAATTCCTGTGCTTATCTACCAGAAACTCTACAGTACCTGCACCTTCATAATTAATAAACTCAGCAGCTTTTACGGCAGCTTTACCCATTTTATCTCTAAGTTCGTCTGTCATAAACGGTGAAGGCACTTCTTCCGTTAGTTTTTGGTGTCTTCTTTGAACTGAGCAATCTCTTTCTGACAAATGACATGCTTTACCCCTAGAATCACCTACAATCTGAATTTCGATATGTCTTGGCTCTTCAATAAGTTTTTCCATATACATATCATCGTTTCCAAATGCTGCTTTGGACTCTTGTCTCGCCGAATCCCAGGCGGCTTTAAGATCCTCTTTTTTCCAAACAGCGCGCATACCTTTACCTCCACCACCTGCGGTGGCTTTTAGCATTACAGGGTAACCTACTTCTTCTGCTAATTTCTCGCACTCTTTGTAGTCTGCTATAATACCTTCACTACCTGGAACACATGGTACACCGGCAGCCTTCATTGTTGCCTTGGCTGTAGCTTTATCACCCATTTTTGCAATCATATCCTCAGATGCACCAATAAATTTAATACCATGCTCCTCACATATCTTTGAAAATTTAGCATTTTCTGATAAAAAACCATAACCTGGATGTATAGCATCTGCATTAGTTATTTCTGCAGCTGCTATTATATTTGAAATCTTTAAATAAGATTCGCTACTAGGTGCTGGGCCAATGCACACAGCTTCATCTGCAAATTTAACATGAAGACTGTCTGCATCTGCGGTAGAGTAAACTGCCACGGTTTTAACACCCATTTCCTTGCAGGTTCTAATAACACGAAGTGCTATCTCACCTCTATTTGCAATAAGTATCTTTTTGAACATAACTTTTAGTTTAAAAATTCAACTTCCAAGCACCAAAAACCAAATAATTGGATTTGGGTTTAGTGAATTGGAATTTTCAATTGTTATGATGGATCAACCAAAAATAACGGTTGATCAAACTCTACCGGTGAAGAATCATCTACTAAAACTTTGACAATCTTACCAGATATTTCAGATTCTATCTCGTTAAATAACTTCATAGCTTCAATAACACAAAGAACGTCACCTTCTTTAATCTCGGTACCAACCTCAACAAAAACAGGTTTGTCCGGAGATGGTTTGCGATAGAAAGTTCCTATGATTGGAGATTTAACAGTAATATATTTAGAATCGTCAGTTGTGGGAGCAGTTGCAGCAGGTGTTTCTGGCGCTGCTGCTACAGGAGCCGGAGCTTGTTGTTGTACAACTGGTGCTGCTGCAGGAACAGGTACCTGTTGTACAATTGTTGTTTCATTGTCTGATCCTGTTCTGATTGTTATTTTAACATCATCCATTTCTAACTTAACTTCACTTGCACCAGACTTAGCTACAAATTTGATTAAGTTCTGAATTTCTTTTAAATCCATAATATTTAAATAGTTTTTGTTAGTTAGTTTCTATTTTGGGTCGTATGCCCATTTAAAATAAATTGAACCCCAAGTAAATCCTCCACCAAAGGCTGCAAATATTAAATTATCGCCTTTTTTGAGTTGAGACTCATAATCATTAAGTAATAATGGTAATGTTGCAGAAGTTGTGTTTCCGTACTTCTCTATATTCATCATTACTTTTTTGTCTTCTAAGTTAATCCGCTGTGCTGTGGCATCAATAATTCTTTTGTTTGCCTGATGTGCAACTAACCAAGAAATATCATTATTTGTTAAGTTGTTTCTTTCTAAGATGCGCTCTGCTACATCTGCCATATTAAATACGGCGTTTTTAAACACAGTTCTCCCATCTTGAAAAACGTAGTGTTTGCCCTCATCAAAAGCTTCTTGTGTAATAGGATATGATGAACCTCCGTACGTAGCTTGTAAAAACTCACGCCCTTCGCCATTACTTCTTAGTATCTCATCTTGAAGTCCTAATCCTTCTTCATTAGGCTCAAACAAAACAGCACCTGCTCCATCACCAAAAATGATGCAAGTCGCTCTGTCTTTATAATTTATAAATGATGAATTTTTATCTGCTCCTATAAGAAGTATTTTTTTGTATCGGCCAGATTCAATATATGCGGCTGCTGTTGACATTCCGAACAAAAAACTCGAACATGCAGCTTCTAAATCGTAAGAAAATGCATTAACAGCACCTATTTGAGTTGCTGTGTAAGCTGCGGTTGATGCAGCTTTCATATCTGGTGTTGCTGTAGAAACAATAACCAAATCAATCTCTTTTGGATCTAATCCCGTTTTTTGGATTAAGTCTTCAGCTGCTTTTATAGCTAAAAATGATGTTCCTTTACCTTCTTCTTTTAGGATTCTACGCTCTTTAATACCAGTGCGTGTTGTAATCCATTCGTCGTTGGTATCTACCATGGTTTCTAAGATTTTGTTAGAAAGCACAAATTCTGGTAGATAACCTCCTACAGCTGTTATTGCCGCTGTGATTTTACTCATTATTAGCTTTTATATTAATTAAAAGTATTGAAAAATGACAAAAACAAACTGTTTTTATTCAGTTTTTAGCATTTTTTGGCAAATAATTATGCAAATTAAGTGGTTTTTCACTTATTCAGAAAATTTAAATAAAAAAAACGCTCACAAGTGAGCGTTTTATTATATGCGTGCATAATACTTATGCTAAGTTTTCTTCTTCAGCAGAATTATCTATTAATACTTGTCCTCTGTAGTATAATTTTCCTTCATGCCAATGTGCTCTGTGATATAAGTGTGGCTCACCAGTTGTTGGGCAAGTAGCTATTTGAGGTACAGAAGCTTTGTAATGTGTTCTTCTTTTATCTCTTCTTGTTCTAGATATTTTACGTTTTGGATGTGCCATTTTAAATGTTATTTATCCGTTAATAGTTTTTTTAAATTATTCCAACGAGGATCTATTTCCTCAGATGTTTTATCTTCTTTTACCTCTTTAGGGCTTAATTCTTCTAATTTTGAAAGTATCTCAGATTTTAATGTACCATCTTCTATACCTGGATGTACTCGCTTAGCAGGTACTGCCAAAACAATGAGTTCATAAATATACTGAGCTACGTTAATCTCATATTCACCATGAGGTATAATTAAGATATCTTCATTATCATCGTTGTACTCAGAACCAAACTTAACAACAAGTTTAAATTCATCTTCAATGTCTTGGTTATAAGGTTCGTTTGTTAGGTCGCAATTAACATTAATAAAACCGGATGCATCAAAATACAACTCCAATAATGTTGACTTTTTTATGAGTTTTAAGTCAACCTTTACATCAACTTCATTAAACTCTTCGTATTCAAAATTCTTAAAGAACGTATTACCTATGGTGTAATCAAAATTGTGCTCTCCTTCTTTTAATCCAACAAATTGAATTGTAAAATCTTTTAATGCCTTCATTACCACACTCATTTTGAGCCTGCAAATATATAAATTTTTAGTTATTTAAAGCTCAGATATCAACAAATTTTGTTAATATCTATTTTGAAGCTTTTTTCAGTGGGTTTTTTGAATAATAACTAAACTCTTCTCTGTTTTTAAAAATTCTGATAGCTGTATAAATAGCCTGCACAAACGAATTTTCGTCCGCCTTTCCTTTTCCAGCGATTTCATATGCGGTTCCATGGTCTGGAGAAGTCCTAACTTTATTGAGTCCTGCGGTATAATTTACACCACCTCCAAATGCTATTGTTTTAAACGGAATCAACCCTTGGTCATGATACGAAGCAATAACGGCATCAAAACTTTTATAATTATTAGAACCAAAAAAACTATCTGCTGAATATGGGCCATAGACCAAACTTCCTTCTTCACGAATTTTTTCTAGTGTTGGTCTTAAAACAACATCGTCTTCGTTCCCAATAACACCATTATCTCCTGCATGAGGATTAATTGCTAAAACAGCAACTCTTGGTTTATTGATGGCAAAATCTTGTTTAAGAGATTTTGTTACTGTTGCTATTTTTTCTCTAATCAAATCTTCTGTGATATGACTAGTAGCATCTTTTAGAGGTACATGATCTGTAAGTAAACCTACACGTAGATTTCCCGCAACCATAAACATTAAACTTTTACCACCCAAAGCCTTTGCCAAATAATCAGTGTGTCCTGGAAACTTAAACCTGTCTGATTGTATATTGTGTTTGTTAATTGGTGCGGTTACTAAAACATCTATTGTGCCTTTTTTTAAAGCATTGGTTGCTGCTTCTAGAGACTTTATAGCATATTCTCCAATCTTTTTGTCTTCTTTGCCAAATTCTACCTTTACTGGTTCCTTCCAAACATTAACGACATTTACCTTACCATGAACTACTTTTTCTGGTGTGTCAATATTGAAAAAATTTATCTTGCTTTTGAAATGATTCTTAAAAAACTGCATTGTCTTTCCGGAAGCAAATATTACAGGTGTGCTTAACTCCAAAGACCTATTGTCTTCATAAGCCTTTATAATAATTTCTGGGCCTATTCCATTAAGATCTCCTACAGAAATACCTACAACAACTTTTTCTTCTTTCTTCATACTACAAATTATCCTATTTTTTTATTAAAAGGTGCAAAGGTGTTGAATTGTGTCCTTAACTTTGCAAATGCAAATTTAACTAAATAAAGCGGATACTATGTTTACAGGTATAATTGAAGATTTAGGAACTATAAAAAATCTTACGGCTGAAGGAGAAAATCTTCATATTACGGTAGAAACCTCTATAACTTCTGAACTGAAAATAGACCAGAGTGTGGCTCATAACGGAGTGTGCTTAACCGTTGTTTCTATTAATGATGATAACTACGTTGTTACAGCAATTAAGGAGACATTAGACAAAACGAATCTTGGAAAGTTAATAACAGGTGATCTTGTAAATATAGAGCGCGCTATGAAACTTGGTGATCGCTTAGATGGACATATTGTTCAAGGTCACGTTGATCAAACTGCCGAGTGCACTGCCGTCATTGAAGAAGATGGAAGTTGGATTTATACCTTTACGTATGATAAGTCTCTGAGCAACATAACCATAGAAAAAGGATCTATTACTGTAAATGGTGTGAGTCTAACAGTTGTAAATTCTAAAATAAACGAATTTTCTGTAGCAATAATTCCTTATACCTATGAACACACTACGTTCAAAAAATTAAAAGTGGGTGATACAGTAAATCTAGAATTTGATGTTATAGGGAAATACGTAAAACGTCTCAATGACTTGAGAAACTAAGCTGTTTTCTTTGAAATTTTATACGCTTTATAAATTCCGAAACTTAACGCTAAGGCAAATAACAGAAAAGCACCACCATCGATTGGAAGACCTGGCGGAGGCGGAGGCATAGGTGGTGGAGGTGTAGCTCCTTGTGCCACAGAGGCGAAACCCATGGATAAAAATAAAATTAGGACAACTACCTTTCTATTATTCATATTATCAATTAAGGGTGCGTAAATGTAATAAAAAAACCTATCTAACAAAATAAATTCAATTAAAAAACGTCTTTAAACGGCAAATATTGTCGATGAAATACTTAAAATGTGCTAAAATTAGGGAAGATACGCACAAAAATCACGAACATTTAACGCAAATATAATATTAATTCTTATTCTTAGAAGGTCTAAACAATCCTAAATGAAATAAATATTATATAAAAATAAAAAAGCCCTTCTGTTTCAGAAGGGCTTTTTGTGGTCCCACCTGGGCTCGAACCAGGGACTTTCTGATTATGAGTCAGATACTCTAACCAACTGAGTTATAGGACCTATTGGTTATTACCAATCTCTTTATTTCTAAAGAGTTTGCAATATTACTATATATTTTAAAACTCTACAAGAATTTTAATCCTTAATGTCTTGACATAATTCAATCAATACGCCATTTGTAGATTTTGGGTGCAAAAATGCTATGATTTTGTTATCTGCACCTTTCTTGGGAACTTTATGGATCATTTCAAACCCTTCTTCTGTCAATCGCTTAATCTCTTCTTCGATATTATCAACGGCAAAAGCGATATGATGAATCCCTTCACCTTTTTTTTCTATAAATTTAGCTATTGGACTATTTTCATTTGTGGCCTGTAACAATTCTATTTTATTGGGCCCACATTTAAAAAACGATGTTTTTACACCTTCACTTTCCACATCTTCGATTTTATAATGCGCTTTATCAAACAATGCCTTGAATAATTCGTTTGATTTTTCAATATCTCTTACCGCAATACCAATATGTTCAATTTTTTTCATCTTATTAAGTGTTGAATTCTAACATCTGCCAAAGAAATGGATTTCATTTCTTTCAAACTATGATTTTTGTTATATAAAAATACCATAATCTTTAAATATGCTCTACTTTTGCAATATGGAAAGTAATAGGCAAAAGAAAATAGCAGGTATTTTACAACAAGATTTAGCAGAGGTGTTACAGCATGCTGCATCTTCTGGAGGGCTAAAAGGTGTGATTATTTCTGTTTCAAAAGTTAATGTAACAGTAGACTTATCTATTGCTAAGGTATACTTAAGTATTTTTCCTAATAAAGAGGCTAAATCACTATTAGAAGGTATTAGGTCTAACACGCCATTAATTAGACACGAATTATCTCAACGCACACGCCATCAATTAAGACGTATGCCTCAATTAGAGTTTTTTATTGATGACTCTTTAGAATATATAGACGGTATAGAACGTTCTCTTAAAGGTGAAGATAACCCGTTAGACAATACAGACTTATTAGACAAGCGTAAAAAATCTTAAGTGAATTTTCCGTTATATATAGCAAAACGCTACCTGTTTTCTAAAAGCAGTAGCAATGCTATAAACATTATGACCTTAATTGCGTCTGGAGGTGTAATTATTGCCTCTGCTGCTTTGTTTATTGTTCTTTCTGTATTTGCAGGTTTAAAAGATTATAGTCTTCATTTTTCATCATTTGTGGATCCTGATTTAAAATTGCTTCCTGTAGAGGGCAAATCCTTTATATTTTCCAAGGAAGACAGAAACAAACTAAAACATATTAATGGCATCTTGTCATCTTCTGAAATAATTGAAGAGCGCATCATAATAAAATCTGAAAACAAGAACTTACTTGCTACGCTTAAGGGTGTGGACGCTAACTACCTAAGTGTAACACAAATAGATTCAATGGTTAGCAAAGGGTATTGGTTTGCCCCAAACAGCAACGAAGTGGTTTCTGGTTGGGGCATTTCTCATAACCTTTCATTTGGAATATTAGATTTTAGAACCGCCTTATCCTTATATGTTCCTAAGCCTGGAAAAGGACAGATTAGTTCTATTAAAGGAGCTTATAATGCTGTTTACGTTAATAATGTTGGTTTGTTTGATATTAATGAGGAATTAAATGATAAATATATTTTTTCTGATATCTCTCTAGCCAAACAATTATTAAACTATAAAGACAATCAAATAAGTGCTTTAGAATTGAAAATACACCCTGAAGCAAATGAAGAAGACATTAGAAATACTATAGATGCTAACTTTAAAAATAGATTTATCATAAAAAACAGAGAACAGTTAAATGATGCTTTGTTTAAAATGTTAAATACCGAAAACCTCGCCATCTATCTCATTTTCACCTTAGTTATTATTATTGCTTTATTTAATGTAATTGGTGCGATAATTATGATGATTTTAGATAAAAAGAAGTCTTTAAATACGCTTTTTAACTTAGGTACAGAACCAAAAACAATAAAATCTATCTTCTTTTGGCAAGGTAGTCTCATGACCGTCATTAGTGGTATTGTGGGTATAGTAATAGGATTACTGATAGTGTTTTTTCAACAGCAGTTTGATTTAATTATGCTAACACCTGAATTAGCTTATCCTGTACGATTACAAGTTTTTAATGTCTTTTTGGTTTTGACAACCATTTTCGGACTAGGCATCATAGCGTCTCAACTAGCTTCTCAAAGAATAACTAAGACCTTAATACAGACTTAAGCAAACTGATAATCTCCAAATTTATCTAAGACTTCATCAAAGGCATCAAAGACATCTTTAGAATCATCACTGGTTACCATTTTCATGCGATATTCCTTAAAGTTTGGAATGCCTTTAAAGTAGTTAGTGTAGTGTCTTCGGGTTTCAAAAACACCTAGCTTTTCTCCTTTCCAATCTATGGACATTTGCAAGTGGCGACGTGCTGCTTCAACACGTTCTCGCATAGAAATAGGTGCTAAATGCTCACCTGTTTTAAAATAATGTTTTACTTGCTTAAAAAACCAAGGATTACCAATAGTCGCTCTACCAATCATAGCCCCATCCAAACCATATTCATCTCGCATTTCTACTGCACGTTCTGGTGTATTTACATCACCATTTCCAAACACAGGAATATGCATTCTCGGGTTGTTCTTTACCTCAGCAATTGGTTTCCAATCTGCATTACCTTTATACATTTGTGCTCTTGTACGACCATGAATGGCTATAGCCTTACAGCCAACATCTTGCAGTCGTTCTGCAACTTCGACAATTTTTATTGAGTCGTGATCCCAACCTAACCTAGTTTTTACGGTAACTGGTAAATTGGTGCGCTTCACCATTTCGGCAGTAAGCTGCTCCATAAGACAGATGTCTTTAAGAATTCCGGCACCTGCACCTTTAGAAACCACCTTTTTTACAGGACAGCCAAAATTGATATCTATTATATCTGGATTAGATTTCTCAACAATATCTATGGTCTGTAGCATACTTTCCATATTAGCACCAAAAATTTGGATACCTACAGGACGCTCCTTCTCATAGATATCTAATTTCATGACACTTTTAGCCGCATTACGAATAAGACCTTCACTTGATACAAACTCTGTATATACTACGTCTGCTCCTTGTTCTTTACACAATGCTCTAAATGGAGGGTCACTCACATCTTCCATTGGTGCTAATAGCAATGGAAACTCACCTAACTCTATGTCGCCTATTTTTGCCAAGTATAAAATTTTGGAGCAAAATTACATCTTTTTATAATATTTGCTATTCAACACCCAAAGTCCATAAAAACCTAAAAGTAATTCTCCAAATATTCCTATGACATAAATAATTGAAGGTGTGCCGTCTAATACTAAGCTAATTATTCTACCCAAGCCAAGACCTATCATAAATAACATATTAGACAATAATGCAAAACTTAGAAATCTCCTTTTAAATACACCTAGAATCCATAATATTGAAAACGCTAAATAAATGCCCATAATGGCTTTTGAGAAATTCCGTTCATCTATTGTTTGTTGAGAAATGTCCAAAAAAACCTGAGTTGCAAAACCATAAATAAATGCAGCAGGAATTAAAATTAAAACAGAAATAATTAAGTGGATTTTAGTTACTATATGCTTTTGTTTCATAATATATATCTAAAATCCACTTATGCATTAACAAGAAGCTTAAAACTTCTTTCTATTCATTTCTAGTACATCACGTCTGCTTGGCCTTGAGTAAGGCTTAAATCAGCACCTGCAGCACTTTCTACAATACCATAAAATGTTGCTTGTAAAATGTTTTCAGAACTAGCGGTTGTGTTTGAAGTAAAATCGTCAAACCCTTGCGTAGATGGAAAATACTCTGTGCCGTTAATGGTTAGTACAAAATTTTGAAACACATCTGTGCCTGTATCACCTTCAGTAACTTGAAAATAAATTTGATAGTTACCGCCTTCGCTAACACCTTCAACAGTAATTATTCCTTCATTTATTGAAACGGTTTGCTGAGTAAAGTCTATTGGTAAAGTTCCTGTTGTTACCTTTAACACACCAGAACTGGCAGCGCCAGAGGAGCAATCGCCTAGATCATCTATTATATCTTGCAAACTACCGTCAGGATCACCACATTCTGCTATTTGATTTTCTAAAGCTTCTTTGTATGCTATACATAAATCTTCATTAGTGTTGTCGTTATTGTATGCGGCAGCAGCTTCATTGGTTGCTTCCTCTGCTGTACAATCAGGAGATGAGTTAGCACCTCTTGTCCAAACAGAGCTAGAAACTTGAGTGCTTGTAGAAGTAACTCCCGTTGTAGCATCGGTTTCTGTTGTTGTTTCATTTTGGCTAAATATTAATGTTTGCCCATTATCAGATATCTCAAATGTTGCTGTTTGTTCACCGTTAAGCTCAGCAAAATCCATTCCTTCAAAAGAAAACTCAAAGAAAGATCCGTCTACTGTCATTTCATTTCCATTTACGGAATAGCTTCCACTGCCAGAAACATTTTCTAGTGTGTAAGGTTCTCCTTCTATATTCATACCATTAGCAACAATATCAGCTACGTAACTATAACTGCCGTTTGTAGTAAAATTGCTTTCGGTAAAATTCAAAGTATAATCTACTGTTGTGCTATAAATCTCTATATCTGAAGAAATCTCTTGTCCCTGAAAATTAGTAGAGGTGCTTACTTCAACATCAAATTCTACAAGATTCCATTCGCCTAATAAGTCAGAATCTGCTGCACCTGTTTCGGCATCAAAATCTAAAGGTTCGTTTTCACAAGTAAAGGCAAAGAAAAGTGTAAATAAACAAAGAAGTGATAATAATTTTTTCATTGTAATTGATCTAGATTAGGCTTAAATGTACAATTAAATATTTTTTTTAAAGAAAAGACTTGTTGACTGGTTTAAAAATTCACTTTTGTTTCGATTGTTTCACTTCCTCTTTTAACAGTAATAGCTGCTTCATCACCTTTTTCAAAGACAGATAAAGCTCGCATATAACTCATCATATCTGTAACTGTACTATCCCCAAGTTTCACAACAATATCACCTTTTTGTAAGCCAGCATTAAAGGCTGGTGTTTCTTCTCTTGTGCCATCAATACGCATACCTTTTCCGTCGAACAAATAGTCTGGCACTACACCCAAACCAACTTTAAACCGTGGTGTTTCTTCACTTTCATTTTTGGTTTTTCTAAAAGCTAATTCGCCGTTATCATCGAGATCTGATATGATATCGAAAATATAATCAGAAATTAGATTCATCCCGTCATAATTCAACTTGTCTGAATCGTCTGCTGGCTTATGATAATCTTCGTGTTGGCCTGTAAAAAAATGTAATACTGGTATATCTATTAAATAAAAAGAAGTGTGATCGCTAGGTCCTACTCCACTTTCATTTTGAACCAATTTAAATCTATCATTATGTGCTTTTATCGTTTGCTTAAAAATCGGTGAAGTACCTACTCCATATACGGCCAAAGTACTGTCTGCTTTTAATCTTCCAACCATATCCATGTTAATCATATAATTAATAGTCTTGGCATCAATAGTTGGATTTTTAGAAAAATAATTAGAACCCAACAAACCCATTTCCTCTCCAGAAAAAGCCATGAATAAATAATTATTTTCATCCTTCGTTTCTGCATTATCGTTCTTAACTTTAAGTCTTCCGGCTAAATTCAACATAATAGCTACACCACTCGCATTATCATCTGCTCCATTGTGCACGGCTTTCTCTTCTCCTCTATAAAGCGAGCCTTCACCACCATAGCCCAAATGGTCATAATGCGCACCAATAATGATTGTTTTTTCAGCATTATTATTTATAAAACCTATTACATTATTACCAGTAATTGTGCTGTCTGCATTAGTAGTAAACTCAACTTCTTTGTGAGGGTCTGTTTTTGGTTTAAATGAAAAAGGTTGTAAAAAACCTTCTGTTCCTTTTGCTTCGAGCCCAATTTCCTTAAAACGCTTAATCAGGTACTCAGAAGCTTTTTTCTCACCTTCAGTGCCTGTTTGACGACCTTCTAGCTTATCATCAGCTAAAAAATAAACATCTTCTTTTATTTTGTTCTCTGCAACTTTAGGTTGTTTCTTGCAAGCGAACACACTTACTAAAAGAAACAAAAACACTATATTTTTCATCACTAAATATTATTTTTGCAAAATTAAGTATTAAAGCTCATATAATAATTATAAACCATGAACAGACTTACTGTTATTCTTCTTATTTGTGTTTCATTTCTATCTTGTAAAAACGAAACTAAATCATCTGGTACAGATGAATACTCTGGCAAAACAAAGATGAACGAATCATTAATCTACCCTGAAGAAACTAACTTTAAATCGCTTAGACAAGTTACTTACGGAGGAGATAACGCAGAAGCTTACTGGAGTTTTGATGATAAACAATTGGTGTTTCAGTCTAACAATGTAAAATGGGGAGTTAATTGCGATCAAATGTTTTTAATGAATGCAGAAGAAACTTTTACCGACAGCATTGCTCCACCAATGGTAAGCACTGGGAAAGGAAGAACCACTTGTTCTTACTTTTTACCAGATAATAAACATATTATTTATGCATCTACACATTTGGGAGGTGATAAGTGCCCACAAGTTCCTGTAAAAGAAAATGGTAAATACATTTGGCCAATCTATGATACTTACGACATTTTTGTGGCCGACTTAGAGGGTAACATTGTGAAACAATTAACCTTTGAAGATGGTTATGATGCCGAGCCAACGGTTTCTCCAAAAGGTGATAAAATTGTATTTACATCTACAAGAAGTGGTGACCTAGAACTGTATACCATGAACATAGACGGTACAGACGTAAAACAAATTACCAACGAGCTTGGTTACGATGGTGGTGCATTCTTTTCTCCAGATGGAAGTAAGCTTATTTTTAGAGCGTCGCGCCCTAAAACGGAAAAAGAGCAAAAAGACTATAAAGATTTATTAGCTAAAGGATTGGTAGAGCCTAGCGACATGGAGCTTTTTATCTGTAATGCAGATGGGAGCGATATGAGACAATTAACGGATTTGGGTAATGCTAATTGGAGTCCATTTTTTCATCCTAGTGGTGAGAAGGTTTTATTTTCTTCTAATTTTGAAAGTGAAATTGGTTTTCCTTTTAATCTCTACATGATTGACATTGACGGAAAAAACTTAAGACGTGTTACCCATGGTAACACTTTTGAAGCTTTTCCTGTATTTTCTAACAATGGTAAGTATTTAGTTTTCTCTTCTAACCGAAATAATGGTGGCACAAGAGATACTAATTTATTTATTGCTGAATGGCAAGATTAGTTTAAATCTTTTAACCTTTCGCGTCCTTCTTCTGAAGTTGTGCGTTCGTTAGTATTGAGCTCGGTGTTTCCAAATTTATAACTGAATCCGACTCTTACAAATCTATTATCGATATCATCAAGTCTTAAGCTTGATTGATTAAGATAATTGATGGTTGTTTCATAATCCTGCATGTTAAACGGATCATCTATACTCAGAGACAATACCGCTTTGTTTTTTAAAAGTGATTTTGAAACGCTAATTGTAGAAATTAATCTATCCTCTACCGTTTGTAAGCTCTGAAGATTCTTTCCAACCCACCAAAATGAAGCATTGATATTCAGACTGTTATCTTTGAGAAGGGTGAGGCCAGGCGATATTATAAATAATTGAGACCATTGATTTAATTCAACAAAACCTTCTCCAAAATTTACTTCTTCATTAATATTATATGTTGAGGATGCTGCATAAATATTAAACCTGTTTGACGGATAATAATTAAACTCTAAATCAAAACCATAGTCTACCCTTTTATCTATGTTAGTAGGTGTGAAAGCAATTATATTGGTTTCATTGTCTTGTCTTGGCAATTCTTCTATAGGGCCATCATAATTTGTATAATAAAATGAAAAGGTGAAATTCTTCAAAAAGTCAACACTAATCTTATAATCATCTGTATAAGTTGGCAGTAGATTAGGATTTCCCAAAACTACAGTATTCTCATTAAGAAAAAATGTAAATGGATTTAGATCTGTATAGCTTGGTCTAGAAATACTTCGTTTATAGTTGCCCGAAACACTCACGCCATCTGAAATATTATGGGTTATACTAGCATTAGGAAACCAATTAAAGTAATCTTGAGTGTTTGTTTCGTTTAGTGTTATGGATTTTCCTTCGATATTAGTTTGCTCTACTCTCAATCCGATATTAATATCCCATTTATCCCAAGATTTACTAAAATTGGTATAAGCACCAAGAACATTTTCATCGTAATCAAAGGCATTTGAATTTTCAGTATTTAATACTTCTTCACCATTTATAATATCAAGCCGTGTAATATCACTTTCTGTGTTTACGTTAGAAATCTTTAACCCTGCGCTTAAGCTAGATGAGTTTTTAAGCGGTACTGTATAATCTATTCTACCTGTTAAAATTTGAGTGTCCTGATTTGCAATAGTATGAAATTGTGAATCATTAATTTCTAAGGGCTCATCTTGAAATACATTCTGGTTGCGTTCGTAATCATAAATCGTGTAATGCGCATTAAAAGACAGGCTAGATTTATTTTTAAAATCGTGTTTATAAATTAAATCTGTCCCAATATTGTACTTGTCGTCTCTAGATAAATTATCGGCAGTAAAGCTTGATAAGAAATTACTGTCGGCATCAAAAATATTGGTGTTGTTATGAATTTTGTATTTAAAGTAAGGTGTGTATAGTCCTGTACTGGTTAGACTCAACGTATTACGCTCATCTATAAAATAATCAAAATTGAGATTAAGGTTATGTGATTCAGTCCATGTGTTTCTATTCACATTAGATTTCCACACTTCATCAATATCACCTGTGTTGTCCAGATAATTTATTGTATCATCTTGATCTCTATTTATTTTTTGATTAGTATAACTGTAGTTGAGGTTGAGGTTAATGTCATCATTTTTAAAATAGTGGCTCGTACCAGCATTATACCTAGGAAATACACCTTGTGTATAATTTGTAAAAACAGTACCTCTATATCCAGTTACGAGATTTTTACTCATTACAATATTTATAACCGAACCACTATCGGCATCATAACTTGCTGGCGGATTGGTTATAACTTCAACGGACTTTATACTGTTTGCTGGCGCGCTCTCTAAAAGCTGCATTAGTTCATCTGATGTTAACTGAACTCTTCTGCTATTAATATAAATTGCTGCCGAGGCGCTTTTAATATTTATACTTCCCTCTGTTACGATAACACCAGGAGTATTCTTAAGAACACTAAGTGTAGACCCTTCAACTAGCGCTGTGTTCTCTACGTTAAAAATTAAGCGATCAGGTTTTCGGGTAATGGTTGGCTTTTTTGCAACAACAGTTACCTCATCTAAACTCTCCGAAATTTCTTTAAGTATTATCGTTTTTAAATCTAAATCGCCTGTGAGTATAATTTTTTGCTCAAATTCTTCTAAGCCAATAAAACTTATTTTTAGATAATACGTGTTTGGACTTAAGTTGACCAAATTAAAATAACCATTATCATCTGTAGATGTGCCTATTAGAAATTCTTTTTCTTCGCCCTGCAAAAGGATAACATTTGCTAATTCAATAGGTGAGTTTTCTGCATCAATGACCCTGCCTAAAATGGAATAATTCTGAGCAAAAGTGTTAAAAGAAAGCACAAAAAGAAATGCGCTTAAAAAAGAGCGTAGGTAAACAATCATTAGTTAGGTTTGTAACTGCAATATAAACATTGTTTTTTACTTTATATTATGGTTTTTACACAGTTTATCGACGCTTAATTGTTATTTTTTGTTGTTATAAAGCACCAGAAATCAATTATATTTGCAGACTTAATGTCGCTTTAGAAAAAGAGAAATGAAGAATATTCGCAATTTTTGCATCATTGCACATATAGACCACGGTAAGAGTACACTTGCTGATCGTTTATTAGATTTTACAGGTTCTGTAACTGATAGAGAAAAACAAGATCAGCTACTAGACAATATGGATTTAGAACGTGAGCGTGGTATTACCATAAAGTCTCATGCCATTCAAATGGAATACTCCTATAAAGGTGAGCAATATATTCTTAACCTTATTGACACGCCTGGTCACGTAGATTTTTCATATGAAGTTTCCCGTTCTATTGCGGCATGCGAAGGTGCATTACTTATTGTTGATGCTGCACAAAGTATACAAGCGCAGACCATTTCTAATCTATATTTAGCTTTAGAAAATGACTTGGAAATCATTCCTATACTTAATAAAATAGACTTACCAAGTGCCAATCCAGAAGAGGTAACAGACGATATTGTGGATTTATTAGGTTGTGATCCCTCAGAAGTTATTCCTGCAAGTGGAAAAACAGGACTAGGTGTTGAAAACATTTTAGAAGCCATTATTGAGCGCATTCCTGCACCAAAAGGTAATCCAGACGAACCTTTACAAGCTCTTATTTTCGATTCAGTTTACAACCCTTTTAGAGGTGTGGAAACTTATTTTAGGGTTATAAATGGCTCTATTAAAAAAGGGCAAAATATTAAGTTTATAAACACTGGTAAAAACTACTTTGCCGATGAAGTAGGAACTTTAAAACTAACTCAGGTAAAAAAGCAAGAAATAAAAGCTGGTGATGTTGGCTACTTGATAACGGGAATTAAAGATGCTCGCGAGGTAAAAGTTGGTGATACCATTACTGATGCAAAGGAGCCCACTAAAAATGCTATTTCTGGTTTTGAGGACGTAAAGCCTATGGTTTTTGCTGGTATTTATCCTGTAGACACAGAAGATTATGAAGAGCTACGCGCCTCTATGGAAAAACTTCAGCTTAACGATGCTTCTTTGGTGTTTGCACCAGAGAGTTCTGCTGCTTTAGGTTTTGGATTCCGCTGTGGATTCCTTGGTATGCTTCACTTAGAAATTATCCAAGAACGTCTAGAGCGTGAGTTTGATATGACGGTAATTACTACTGTACCAAACGTAAGTTACCATGCTTTTACTAATAAAAATCCTGATGAGATTGTTATTGTAAACAATCCTTCAGATTTACCAGAACCTTCTACTTTAAATCGTGTCGAAGAACCATATATTAAGGCAACTATAATTACAAAGTCAGACTTTGTTGGTCCTGTAATGAGCCTTTGTATAGAAAAACGCGGACAAATAACTAATCAAACGTATTTAACAACTGAACGTGTTGAACTTAGTTTTGATATGCCTTTGGCCGAAATTGTATTCGATTTTTATGACCGTTTAAAAACCGTGTCTAAAGGCTATGCATCTTTTGATTATTCGCCAATTGGTATGCGCGCTTCAAAACTGGTAAGAGTAGATATCTTATTAAACGCACAAACCGTTGATGCGCTTTCTGCTTTAGTACATGCCGACAATGCCTATACTATTGGCAAAAAGATGACTGAAAAACTAAAAGAGCTTATACCAAGACAACAGTTTGATATTCCTGTACAGGCTGCAATTGGTGCCAAAATTATTGCGCGCGAAACGATTAAAGCACTTCGTAAAGATGTTACCGCAAAATGTTATGGTGGTGATATTTCGCGTAAACGTAAACTTTTGGAAAAGCAGAAAAAAGGTAAAAAACGTATGCGCCAAGTAGGTAATGTAGAAATACCTCAACAAGCATTCATGGCTGTTTTAAAACTGAATGATTAATCTGTAATTCTTTTACCTAGATATATCAATAGGCTTTTAGCGTCAATCTCTTTTTCTACATCATCATCGATAGAAGGGATAATGTGTATTTCTCCTTTGTTAGTTTTAAGAAATAAAGGAATTTGATCCTTATCAGATTTAATTGCCTCTAAAATAGTGTGATATGAATCTAAGTCTTTTACTGCAACTTCGTGTATTTCTGGATACTCTTCTGTAACCTCCATAAGATTATTGAAATCATCTGACAATGTAAACACTCCATCTTCTGGTGAAATGGAACTATTCTCTAATTCAGCCTTAGACGCCAATCTAAAGGAACCATTTTCACCAAACTGTGCTCCAAATTTTTCTACTGCATAACGGTTAATGTCTGAATTTCCTGTTAATGCCAATAAATAACCGATATCATTGAACTCCACATTGTCTTGTAAAGTTTCTGAATAAATGTTTTCCGTATGTGCTTCAATGCCCATTGCTTGGGCTTCATTTACATTATTTTGGTTGCTATCTACCAAAACAACATGTCTTCCGTTGTCAATCAAATACTGAGCAACAATACGAGATACTCTAGATGCTCCTATGATTAAAATACCTTCAGACTTAGATAAAAACACTCCTGAAACTCGTGCAAACAAACGAGCTGTAGTTGCATTTAGTAATACCGTTCCTAGTACAATCATAAACACCAATGGAGTGATGTATTCTGATCCAACAACATCTTCTGCTCTAAGTTTACTACCAAAAAGAGAAGCAATACCAGCAGCAACAATACCTCTTGGGCCAACCCAACTAATAAACATTTTTTCGTTAGTTCTTAGTGTTGATCCCTGAGCACTTATGAAAACTGCTAAAGGTCTTATTACTACGACCACAGCTAAGAAAAGGGCTAAAGTTTCCCATCTGTATAATAACATTAAGTCCTGATAATTGATATTTGCCGCTAGGAGTATAAATAAAATCGAAATCAACAAGACGCTCAACGATTCCTTAAAGTACAGTAACTCTTTAATGTTGTCTAGTTTACTGTTTCCTATTACCATTCCCATCACTACAACAGCTAATAAACCAGACTCGTGTGCGAATATTTCAGATTCTATGAAGACCAAAAGCACTACAGATAAAGAAACTACATTAAGGAGGTAATGTGGAATGAATTTTTTGTTAATAGCAAACACTAAAGCATGAGCAAAAGTAAACCCAAATGTTGTTCCGAATAGAATAATTTTACCAAACTCTACTAATGCTGTTTTTGTAAAACCTACTTCTCCTCCAACAAAAATAAATTCAAACACCAATACAGCAACTAAAGCACCTATGGGATCTATGAGAATACCTTCCCACTTTAAAACTGTGGAAACATCGCGCTTTAAGGGAATATTTCTTAGAATTGGTGTAATTACAGTTGGTCCAGTAACGATGATTAATCCAGAAAACAAGAAGCATAAATCCCAACTGAGACCAAATAAATAATGTGCCAAGACTGCAGCGCCAAAAAACGTAACTGCCGCTCCTACTGTAATCAACTTGGTTATAACAGGCCCAACATTTCTTATTTCGCTTCGTTTTAATGTTAAACCTCCTTCAAACAGAATAATACTAATGGCCAATGACACAAAATAGAATAATCCTTCACCAGGAAATAATCCTTTTTTTTGCTCTTCGTCCCAAATAGGTTCAATCCATTTTGTTCCATCTTCGTTTATAAATTCGGCAGCAATAGGCCCAACTAAAAGACCAATAAGTATTAATGGTAAAATAGCTGGAATTTTAAATTTCCAAGCAACCCATTGTGCTAAAATTCCAAGAATAATTATGCCAGCTAACTCAACCATAGTGATATTTTTAAAATCATTTCGAAAATAGCCTTTTTTTTATAACCGTAAAAATCCTAATAAATTCAAAAGGATATTCTCTTTTACAAGCTAATTTGGTAAATTGCGTGACTATGAAGTTATATCCTATAAACGCTGGTAATTTTAAACTAGATGGTGGTGCTATGTTTGGTGTAGTGCCAAAATCGCTTTGGCAACGCACCAATCCTGCTGACAACAACAATATGATTGATATTGCGGCTCGTTGTTTGTTAATTGAAGATGGTAATCGATTGATATTGATAGATACAGGAATGGGTAACAAACAAAGTGATAAGTTTTATGGCTACTATTATCTTTGGGGAGATGACACTCTAGATAAATCATTAGCCAAACATGGTTTTCATAGAGACGATATTACAGATGTATTTATGACGCATCTGCATTTTGACCATTGTGGAGGCTGTATTCAATGGAATAAAGACTGGACAGGTTATGAGCCTGCTTTCAAAAATGCACATTTTTGGAGCAATACCGATCATTGGAAATGGGCAACTGAGCCTAACAGAAGAGAAAAGGCTTCTTTTTTAAAAGAGAATATTCTTCCAATGGAAGCGTGTGGACAATTAAAATTTACAGCTCTACCTGAAGATAAGATTTTAAAAAATTTAGAATTAGATTTTGACATTTTCTTTGCCGATGGACATACCGATAAGCAAATGATTCCTATGATACAATACAATGGAAAAACCATTTGTTTTATGGCAGATTTATTACCAACTGCAGGTCATTTACCCCTACCGTTTGTAATGGGTTACGATACAAGGCCATTACTAACCTTAGATGAAAAAGAGTTGTTTTTAAATATGGCAGCAGATGAAAATTATTATCTCTTCTTAGAGCACGATGCTCATAACGAAATTATTACTGTTAAACACACAGAAAAAGGTGTAAGGCTTAACGAAACTTATACTTGTAAGGAAATATTTAATTAAAAATAAACATCAACACATGAAATTTAACATTAAACCATTAGCGTACCTATTTGTTTCTTCAGCACTCTTTATGGGTTGTGGTGGTACAGCAGATATTTTATCTACACCAGTAGAAAATATTGATACTTCTCCATTAAAAGTTACTGAGTTAACCGAAGCTGAAAAGAAAAATTGGGGACATCTAGATTTAGAAAGAGATACCATTCCTGGTATGGCTGTAGACAGAGCCTATGACGAAATAATTAAAGGCAAAAAGGGTAAAAAAGTAATCGTTGCCGTAATTGATTCTGGTATAGATATAGACCATGAAGACTTAGATGATGTTATCTGGACCAACAAAGACGAAGTGCCGAACAATGGAAAAGATGATGATAAAAATGGTTACATTGATGATATTCATGGGTGGAATTTCCTAGGTGATGCCTACGACGAGCAATTGGAATATGTACGTATTATTGCTGCTAAAGACACTTCAAACCCAAGATATGATGAGGCTGTAGCACTACAAGCATCAGAATACGAATTATGGACTGGTCGTAAAACACAATACGATCAAATTTACCAAAGAGTAGTTTCTGCTGATGAAACGTTGGCTAAGGCTACAGGTAAAGAAGATTACACAAAAGAAGATGTTAACGCAATAGATTCTGAAGATGAAGCTGTACAACAAGCAAAAGGTATGGCGCAGTACATGTATAGTAACGGTTTAGAGTCTATGGCAGATGCCAAAAAAGAAATTAAAGAAGCATTAGAGTCTATCAATGAGCGCTTAAATTATAACTTAAACATCAATTTTTCTGGTAGAACAACTAATGATGATATCAATGACTTATCAGACGTTGGTTATGGAAATGGAAACGTAAAGCACGTAAAAAAGTCTGAGTCTCATGGCACACACGTTGCTGGTATCATTGCGGCTGAGCGCAACAATGGTTTAGGCGCAAATGGTGTGGCTAACAATGTTGAGATTATGGCGCTACGTGTAGTACCTAATGGAGATGAATACGACAAAGATGTGGCGCTATCTATTCGTTATGCGGTAGATAATGGTGCAAAGGTTATAAATGGAAGTTTTGGAAAATCATTTTCCCCTCATAGTAAGTGGGTAAGAGATGCTATTAAGTACGCGGCAGATAATGATGTGGTTTTTATACACGCAGCAGGTAATGATAGTAATGACATTGATGTAGAACCTAATTTCCCAGATGATAATGTAAATTTTGTTGAAGTAGCAGATAACTACATTAGAGTAGGTTCTTTAACCCAAAATTATGGCTCTAAAATGGTGTCTGGTTTTTCTAACTACGGGAAGCAGAATGTAGATGTTTTTGCACCTGGTTCTTCTGTTTATTCTACTACACCAGAAAACGAATACGACTTTAAAGGTGGTACATCTATGGCAGCACCAGGTGTTGCTGGTATTGCTGCTTTAATTCGTTCGCAATATCCTAAACTAACTGCTGCTCAGGTTAAGCAAGTTATCTTAGATTCTGGGTTACCATTAACAACTAAAGTTATTGTGGGTGGTGATGCTAACAACGTAAAACCTTTTGCAGATTTATCTAAATCTGGGAAAATTGTTAATGCCTACAATGCATTAATCATGGCTTCAAAAATAAAATAAACCCTAATGGGACTTTAAATAAGGTAACTGTTCTACTTTTTAAATTAGAATAGTTACCTTTTAATTTTAAATCATTTTGAAATGAAAAAATTACTTCTAAACCTTACTGTTTTTGCTATAATACTATCGTGTGGAGCCACAGAAAATCCAGTAAAAAACACACCAAAGTCTCCCGTTAGCACTTCTTCTTATGGTTATTGGCAACAACACGTAGACTATGCTATGGAAATTGATATGGATGTTGAGACGTTTCAATATCAAGGTAAGCAAAGATTAGTATACACCAATAATTCACCCGATGTACTCAATCGTGTGTATTACCATTTATACTTCAACGCGTTTCAGCCAGGAAGTGAAATGGATGTTAGGTCTAGAACCATAGCTGATCCAGATCCTAGAGTTGGTGATAGAATAAGTAAACTTCAACCTAACGAAATAGGTTATATAAAAGTAAACTCCCTTAAACAAAATGGTAAAGACATCGCTCACGAAACTGTAGGTACAGTACTTGAGGTAAAACTTAGTCAACCTATTCAACCAGGCGAAAGTGTAACCTTTGATATGGATTTTGATGGCCAGGTACCTTTACAAATTCGTCGTTCTGGTAGAAATAATAAAGAAGGTGTGGCGCTTTCTATGACACAGTGGTATCCTAAATTAGCAGAATACGATGACGAAGGTTGGCATGCAGATCCTTACATAGGTCGAGAGTTTCATGGTGTTTGGGGAGATTTCGATGTAAAATTAACCATAGACAAAGATTATGTAGTTGGTGGTACAGGTTACATTCAAAGTGAAACAAAAGCCAAAAAAGGCAAGAAAACTGTTCATTTTAAAGCGCCAAAAGTTCATGATTTTACTTGGGCCGCAGATCCGGATTTTATTCACGATACTTTTGAAATGGAAAATGGGCCAACACTTCATTTTTACTACAAAAAAGATCTAGAACCTAAGTACATAGAAAACTGGAAAAAACTTCAACCAGATACCGCAAAATTAATGACTTATTTTAGTGAAAACATAGGTGAATATCCTTACGATCAGTACTCAGTAATACAAGGTGGAGATGGCGGAATGGAGTATGCCATGTGTACATTAATCACGGGGAAAAGATCTTATGGAAGTTTACTTGGAGTCACAGCCCATGAAATGGCACATACGTGGTTTCAGTTCTTATTAGCAACTAACGAAGCTAAGCATGAGTGGATGGACGAAGGTTTTACCAGCTACATTTCTACATTAGCAGAAAACGAATTCGGATCTAGTAAAAGTGATAATCCTTTAAGCGGATCTTACAGAGGTTATATTGGGCTTGCTAACTCTGGTTATGAACAACCGCTAACTACACACGCAGATCGTTATAAATACAACCAAGTGTATGGTGCTGCTGCATATAGTAAAGGCACAGTATTTATTGCTCAGTTAGGTTATGTTATTGGTGAAGAAAACCTAAAGAAAACCATAAAAAGGTACTTTGAGGATTTTTCATTTAAGCACCCTAAACCAATGGACTTCGTACGTACTGCAGAACGTGTTACTGATTTTGAGCTAGACTGGTATCTTATTGATTTTGCACAAACAACAAATACAGTAGATTACGGAGTTAAATTTGTAGAAGGCAATACAATTACCCTAGAGCGTATCGGTTTAATGCCTATGCCAATAGATCTTTCTGTTACGTACGCAGATGGTACTACTGAAGAGTTTTATATTCCGTTACAAATGATGCGTGGCGAAAAACCAACCTCAGCAACTATTATAAGTGACTGGGCTTGGGCAATGCCAACTTATTCTTTTGAGGCTAACAAAGCAATCAAATCTATAGAGATTGACCCTTCACAACTGATGGCAGATGTTAAGCGCGAAAATAACATACTTACTGTAGAGTAATTTTGGTATTACTGAAAATTTTAAAAAGGTTGTTTAAAAAGTTAATGTTTTGTCAATCTGAACTCGTTTCAGATTCTAAAACAAATTGAAAATCAAATTATTGAGATTCTGAAATAAATTCAGAATGACAGATTCTTCTACTTTTTAGACAACCTCTTTTTTAATACCACTTTTCATTCTTATACATGGCTCTTTTAGCTACACGCTCTCTGTTGTATAGTAATAGGTGATTTTCGTCCATTTGTTTGTTTCTGTAACCAAAAAGATGAAATATAGATTTTGCTAAAAACCGAGCAACTTTTAGATTGGCCTTTAGGATTCCTTTTTGCTTGTTGTGCCAGGTAATACCAGGTAAAAAAGTTAATACATGATCTGCTTTTACTATTCTTAGAAGTTCTGATAATTTTAAAAAGAATTTTGGTATTGTTTTGATAATAAAGAAGCCATCTTTTCCTGATTTTTGATATAGTGGCATAAACAGTTTAGCTGAATGAGTTGAACGAATGTCCTTACCGTTAGAGCGAGCTAAAATGGTTCCTTTTTTTATAGATTGAAAGCTTTCAAATCCTTGATACATCTTAAAGTTTTCCTCTGGCTCTATATGGTATTTATATACAACTTCAAAAATAGAGTCTATAGATTTTGAAGCACTTTCTAATTCATTTTTATACACATTTATCTTACTGCTTTCAGGATTAAATAAGTTGTTAGTGTGATTCAAAACCAAATAAACAAAAGCCTCGCAACTTTTTATTGCTTGAGGATCGTTATGCTGCCCAGCCTCAAAACCTAGAGACACATAACCAAGCGTATTTAGATAACTTAAAAGAGGCCCTTCTAAATATTCTTCAATACCAAGTACTACAGGTATATTAAAGCAGGCTGAAAATTTACGATTGATTAGAGCATCATTAATGGTTATAAACGGTAAGGTCTTGCTAGATGTGGTGTGCAGGTCAATAAAATAAATTGGATTATCTGTAGACGCTAAAACACCTTTTATAAACTGGAATAAATCTATTTGCTCTTGGAGCTCGTTTTCGGGATTCTTTTCCGTTTCTAATTGCTCAAGTTGTTTAGTTGTCCATAACCTGTTTAAGTCCAAGTCTATGAATCGTTTGTTGGCTTTAAGTGCTTTTATATTACCATAAACACCAAAAACTTCTCCTCTAATAGTTTTTTTATTCAGTTGTGGCATAATAGCGTTTAGCGCATTAACTCCAGCAAACTCATTACCATGAATACCAGCAAAAAAAATGACTGTTGCACCAGATTGAATTCCTTTTATATGATGAAAAATACGGTTTGATGCTTCCAATGTTTTGATATGTTCTTGTAGGTTAACGTTCATCTTTCAAAAATCACTTGAAGTTATAATACCTAGTAGCTCCTTATTTCTAACTACAGGTAAACAATTAATTTTATGTTTTTGCATTAAGTCTTTTGCTTTATTTAGTGGTGCTTCTTGAGTTATGGTGATTAAATCAGTAGTCATAACATCCTTAACCCTTAGGCCTAAATCTTTATCGCCAAGCTTTATTAAATCTGTCCAAGTTAATAATCCCGTGAGCTCTTTCTTTTTGTTTATAACTGGTAAATGGTGAATATTTTTCCATTGCATTATACTACTCACTAACTCCAGGCTATCATTTTGGTCTACGAGTAGTATTTTAGTATTCATGTTGTGTTTTACGATTCGGCTGACATCAATTTTTAGATTATCGTCTGGGTTAAAAATATTCCACTGATCAACTGTTTTCTCGTCAAGCTGATGCTTATACATGTAAGCTGTTATATTCTGAAGCGCTTCAAAATTGGTTTTTGTTTTTTGAAGATTTCTATAGTTATCTACCATCCATTGCGCGCCAGTATGTGATTTTGCCCGAGCTTCAATTACAGATAGATATTTTGAAATATCGTCGGAAGAAATATTTACTTTTTCTAAGCCTTTTAAAGCCATTGGTAAGAGTTCGTTTAAAATAAGGTCTTGGGCTGAAATGCGTTTGTTATTCCACTTAAATTGTGTTTCCATACCATTGCGAGCCGCTTTGAAGAAGTTGTTTTTTATATCTTTAAAATCCATCTTTTCATGAACCTTGTTGTATGCTTCTGATTGACCAAGCATTAAGCCAACCCAAAATACCATATTGGCAATCTCATCCGTTAGTGTTGGTCCGGCAGGAATATAACGACACTCTATCCTTAAGTGTGGTTTCCCTCCACCTACTCCATAACAAACGCGATTCCATTTATAAACGGTTCCGTTGTGCAACTGTAATGCTCTAAGTTTTGGTATCTCTCCTTGTTCTAATTTTTCTAAGCTATCATCGTGCTCATCTGAGGTTAGCAAACTTCTAAACCGCGAAATATGATCTCTAAAAATATCTGTTACCGTGCCTCTTTCCCAATCGACACCAAAACTAACGCGCGACTCTTTCTCGTGATGAATAAATGAATTTCTCCTGGTATCAATACTTTGTGTAAATAAAGCAATACGTGTTTCTGCCCACAGTTCTCTACCAAAAAGAATAGGAGAATTTGTACATATACTAAGTACTGGTCCTGCTATAGCTTGTGCCCAATTATACTTATCTACAAACTCACCTGGATTGATCTGTAAATGGGTTTGAAAACTTGTATTACAAGCCTCTAACATTACACAATCATGAATTAAATTAAGCTCATCAACACCTTTGATGTGAATATTAAAATGTTCGCGTCTAGAAGATTTTAACGAATTATTTAATACGTGATATCTAGGTCTATCCGTCATATAATTTTCACAGATATGCTTTAGTCTTAATGTTGGTAAAATGCCTGTCAGTACAACTTTAGAGTTACTTGCTTTAGCACCCTTTTTTGCTTTCATAAGTAAATCCTCAAGCTGTTGTTGTAAAAGTGAAAAACAATTGTCTTTTAGTAGTAATGGGTCTGAGTTAATTTCGAGATTGTATTTTCCTATTTCTGTGGTAAAGTGATCGTCGTTAATGGCTTCTAAAACTTCAATATTATTGTTGTTGGGAAAAAATTGGTTGTTTGTAATACAAAACTCTTGTTCTGCACCAATTCTAATAGGTTCTTTCTCAATCAAATCTTGTTTTAGCATTATATCTAAAGCCTCTAAATCTCTTATAAGATGCCGAATATATAATGCTTTATCCTTGGGGCTTTTAAGTTGTTTTACGTCTAAATGTCCCATAATTATAAAGCTGTATTTGATTAGTATCTTGTAAGTTACTCTAAATAAAATGCTTAAAACATGACTTTTGTCACTTGAATAGCCTAAACCCAATCCCAACATTATGTGTTGGCTGTTGTATAGCATTAAGATTTAGACGGTAACTGGCAAACCATTTTCCTTTTCGGTTGTATTGAAGCCCAAGACTAAGATTATCAAATTGAGAAATATTACCGCCTGCTTCTGAGAATACATATAGACCACTTCTGTACGTCTTGGGATATTCAATGGTTTTGGTTACTGAAATTTCTCTAGGGACTTTAAGTTTGTATGATAATTCGCTATTTAAAAGTTTACCTTCCACCAAACTATAGCTAAAAATATCTATATCGTCGTTGCTCAGCGTATCTCTGTAAGCTTTAGCTTCTACAAAATGGTCTGGTACGATTTGTTTACCCGTTTGGTCTTCAATAATTTTTGAAACATTTGTTGTGTCTACATAAACCGTTTTATAGTTGGTTGTTTGAATCTTAAACGTATCTGTTTTGGTTTGCCAAATCGTATCTTTTACAACTGTTACTTTGGGTGATTGTTCTTGTATTGGCGAACTGCACTGCCGATTAAAAAAATTCATTAAAACGATTGCTAAAATGATATACAATATAGTTTTCTCTGCTTTCATGATTATTTATTTTTTCTTTAGCCAGTTCACGATACAATCCAACAATAGTCGGAACACTTTAACTAACGACTAGCTTTAAAAGAAAGCCTCACTCTCTAACTTATTTTGCTTACTAAAATTCAGTTAGAGAGGTTCTTAGGCTTTTAATCCTTGTCTGAATTACTGTTGTTTATCCTTGTCTTTTGAATCTTCTTTGGTTAAAGACTCAATAGTGTCTTTTAAGGGTGTTAACTTTATAAGATTAGCTAATGCTTTAAATGGGTTAATCCCATAAATAGCATTGTAATTCTCTAGAATAGATTTTATCTCTGCTATAGCTATAAAGCCTGCTATTATCTTTAGAAAAGGCACTTCGTTAACGATGTGTTTTTCTAAAAAGAATGCTGCTAAAATCACCAAATTGTAGATAAAGAATTTAGATATGGTATGTCCAATTCTAGAACTTCTAATAGGTATGCGATTTTTAAACGATGCATACGATCCTGTAATAAAGTCTACAACAATTAAAAACACCATGGTAACCATAACACCATTAACTGGTGATAACAACGTAAGTAACCAGAATAAAAATTTTATGGCTTTTTCCATGGTTTTCTTAGTTTTTTATAATCCAACACTCTTTTTTTTGGGTATGCTTTTATGCATACCATGTTACGTTGGTTTCCTCCTAAGACATATACGTAGCCCTTGGTTTGCTTAATAAAAAATCCTACGTGACCTTTCCAGCTCTCTGGGGATTCTCTCCAAAAAACCACAATATCACCGATTTCTGGGTTGATGATAGATTCGCCTACCGATAGCCAACTGCGAGCGGTTAGTTTGCCTGAGTATTCATAACCACAGGTTTTTGCCACCCAATTAACAAAAGCACTACACCAGGCTGTTTCATCTTTTAGTTTTTTACCATCAAAACCTAAATCTGTAAAATATCTTATAATTCTTTGGTTGTCTTTGGAGCCAACAATTTCCTTAACGCCATATTCTGATAGCGCTTTATTAATAATGTTCATCTTACTACTTGTTTAAAAGATTACTGATTTTGGAATAGAATTATTCCTTAGTTATTAAACATATGTTTAAATTAAAGATTTAAGCAGACCAAACCTGTACCAAAGGTTACATTAGTTGTTATTATCTTAACCAGAATAGGGTTTAACCTAGGTTTATTAGTTTCTACTTAACACGAAATTTATTGTACAAACGGATAACCGTTGTTAGAAAAGCGAATACAAATATAAACATTTTACAAATAATAAGCAAACATTTTACAAATAAAATATGTTAAATTTTGTAATTTGTTTTATTGGTTCTTTGTGTGTTGGTCTAGTGTTTTTAAAATCGTTGGTATGCGATAAGATCCATGTAGTAATTTGACTTTTTTTAAAACTTTTTCCTTAGGTATACCGATACAAGATATAAAGAGCGGATTTTTACTTTGACCTCTATACATAGGTGTCGCCACTTGCTCTGTATTATGAAACGCTTTTTTAGCCATGCCAATAACTGGGACCTTCTCTCCCAAAGCTTGCCATAAGTGACCACCTAGACCAAATGATTTGTCATTATCTATATACACGTGGCCATCCACTATAATTGCCTCGAGCGCGTTAACATCTACCTGTTTTAGTAATTGAAGAATACAAGGTAACTCGCGTTTATAAAATTGACCTGGTTCATAATCTGCAACAGTATTGATAATATCTGTCATAATACGTTGTGGAACCTCATCTTCCCAATGAAACAATACACCAACAGCTTTGGCATAGGTAGATTTATAATGTATGTCTATAGCAAGTAGCATTCTTTTAGAAATTATTGGGTTAAAATAACAAAAGCTACGGATACCCACTTAACTTTTATTTTTACTTGTCTTTTTAAAATTCATCGCACACGAGCGTTGGCGAGAGAATGTTTAGGGCTAAATACATATATGCAATAAAATAGCCACAGAAACACTGTGGCTATTCCTATTTGTTTTTTATTCGATTTTCTTTTTTGCCTCCTTCATCTGCTTTTTTATCTCTTCGGGAAACCATGGTAATATGGGGGTTTCTTTGAAAGACTGATATATCTCATCTGGGCCAAGAAACTCCTCTGTTAACTCAAGCTTCATGAGTTCTGCCTTAAATGTATCCTTAGTATCAAAATAAGTAAGCGTGTGTTTCTCAGTGTTGATTACAAACCACTTTTCGGGCACATCAAATTCAGGGCCACTATTACCCTTTTTGTAGGGCTTGTAGCCATAAATATAGATGTTCTGAACTCCGAAATACTGTGTAGGATCAATAATTCCCCCAAGTTCGTTTTCTAAACTTTCAGTGTCTAAACTCCAAACCCCATCTACAATTCTCATTAAACAATACGGTTTAATTAAAGGTAAAATAGAGATATCTTCTGTGTTTTTATTGAGATAATAAAAACCGTCAACTCCTAAATTCTGATATGTTCTTATGTCTTCCATTTCTCCTTGCGACTTATCCCATTTTTTGCAACCCATTAAATTGAACAAAAAAAACAATATAATTATTGATTTTAAATATTTCATGCTTCCTGTTTTTTGATCATGCAGTTCAAATATACCTATTTAGACTTTAATTCTATTTCCTCTTTTGTGTATTCGTTACTCCAATCTGCTTTTACTTTCATTAAATCGTTACCGCCCATGAGGTCATGATATAAAAAACCGGCAATCATGGTTATTGTGTTGTACTCCAAGTTTCTTCCCTGCCCTGGGCGTAAATCAAAAGTATCTTCGAACGCATAAATAATGCTAACAGAACCATCCTTTTTGACCTCAACGGTGTATTTTATAAAAACACTTCGAACCAACCATGTTAATTCATTTATTGCTACTTTCCAAGTGTCCTTGTATTTAGGGCTCAATGGGTTTACAAATTGCCCCCTAGCTGGCGCTCGTCTGTGACGAGTGACATCATCAGTTAGTTACCCAAAGAAACCTATTTCGTCTATCTCTAAAACAGTATGGTCGTTTTGAAAGTTTCTTGCACTCGAGTATTTCCAATCTGCAGGATTAGTTACATAACCACTTTCTACAGGATTGTTGTGTATGTAATCAACCTTCTGCTTTATGACCTTTTCACTCCAAAGCTCTATAGGTTTATTATGATGTTGCCAAAACTGATATTTTGAAATATTGCCTTGTTTTTTGCCTGCTCTTTTAAACATCCACAACAACCATTCTTTTCTGCTTTCTTGAGGGTTGCTCTCTATCTCTTCAATAACCTTCTTTGAAGTGTGCTTTTTGAAATCCCTGAGTAATTCCATCGGTTGTTCTGTAGCAGAACGGAATATGAAATGTACATGACTTGGCATAAAACAATAGGCGTACAACTCCATGCTTTTTTCTCGCCTACAATAAGTGATGCTATCTGCTAAAACATCATAATATAACTGTCTTGCAAATACATCTATCCAATATACTGTGGCGAAAGACACAAAATATAGACCTGACTTGTTGTGAAACTTGTATTTTCTGCTCATCTTATAAAATTACAAAAGCCATAGCTTTTATTCTATGGCTTTATTTTGCTTTATCGGCACTCGTCACAGACGAGCGTTAGCATGGGTTGTTTTCTATAGCTTCAATAACTTTTTTAGAAGTGTGCTTTTTAAAATCTCTCAATAATTCCATAGGTTGATCGTTTGCTGAACGAAAAATTAAATGCAAATGGCTGGGCATAAAACAATAGGCATATAGTTCCATTCCTTTTGCTGCCCTGCAATAGTCAATACTATATGCCAAGACACTAAAATAGACTTGTCTTGTAAAAACGTCTATCCAATTCACGGTAGCGAAAGACACAAAGTACAAACCAGACTTATTATGAAACTTATATTTTCTACTCATAGCTCTAAAATAACAAAAGCTACAATAATTAAATTGTAGCTTTTGTTTGCATTTTTTTCTTCTAATTACTCTTTAACATATGGTAATTAGTATTTAGATATTAAATACATTAATTAAATTTAATCAACATCTCTAATGTCTAAAGATTCTAAGAACTCAGTAAATGAATTTGCTATTTTATAAGGCTTTTCATCTGAAAAATACACATAAATTTCTCCTTTATTATTTTCTTTATAGCCCATTGCTAAATATCCTCCTGTAATATCGCCAATTGAGATATAATTTGGATATAAAATCTTGTTGTTATATGACTTTTTTACCTCATCTATTTGGTGAAACCCACCTAAAATATATTCAGATTTATTAAGCTCTATAACACAATCTTTTGTATAGGGAACTCTTCCCCCGTTGTATTTTAGCATATGAGCTTTGTAATCCTCTGGTAATTGATTACCCAATAAGTCTTCTAATTCAAGTAAATTGTTTGGCTCTATTGGCTTCCCATAAGTGTTATATTCTATCATAGTTTCTTATTTTATAAAATTTTTAAAAACCTCTTTTAGTTGTGCAAAACTTCCCATATGTGGCGTTGTACTCTGATGCAAAGGTGTAAAAATTAATTGAAATGTACCCTGCAATGAGTCGTCTAGGTCATCAAGGTGATGCCATGTTAATTCCATTTCTTGTGCCAACCTTTGGTACTTATTTATCAATTTTTCATCTTTTACACCCATTGCTCTCCAACAATTTTTAAAATCTGAAGGGCGATCTCCTGTTACATAGGTTTTAATTTCCCCTTGATTATTTCTTATCAACCTTTTCATATCGGCAACATAATTTTCAGCCCCTTTTGGTATTATACCGTTTCCGAGTTTACCTTCATTTAAGTAAGCTTTCATACCTTTAAATGTTGGTGATGTCCCTAATTCGCTTAATGGTATTTTAGGGGTTGCTTCGTTGCTATATTTCAAATGTTGCTTTTTAGGGTCATTTTTCAAAGCTTTTTTAGCTTTAGTTATAAGCTCTGTCCTTTTAGGATGTCTAATTAATTTTTGATATTTTTCAATGAAATCATCGCCAAACACCCTAATAAAGCCTTTAGAATCCACTAAAGCATTATTTATGTTAGATATTGCTACTCTCTTTAGGTTTTTAATCTCTACCAGCTCATCCAAATACCCCTTAACAAAATCATCAGACTTTTTACTGATTTCTGAAAAAATACGCTTTAGAAAACTTTCGGCTTGTGATTTAGTAAGTCCTTCTTCAATTTTCTTGCCATTATAAAATAACGCATATAAACCATCTCCGCCTTTTCTCATGTCTACTCCTAATCTTGCTAACTGTTTCCATGCTGCTTTTCTTATTCCACCTTTAGCAGCCCTAAAAAGAGTGCTAGCAAATATTGATATAGGATCTACAAAAGTATAAGCCACGCCATCAATCAATAAGACTTTAGCTTTTATCGAGGCTATTAAATCATTAATCCAGGCTTTTACAGTTTCCAAATGTCTTGGAATTTGCTTTGCAAAATTCTTTAAAGCGCGCAAGGCCTTTAAAAAGGTGTCAATGGTAAATGAACCTGCCCTGTGTGCCGCTTTAGCAGTTGCTTTGGTCGCTCTACCAATAGCTTTACCCAACTCCACATAAGAACGTACAGCCCCTTGTATGCCTTTTGCTACCGTACCAACACCAGCTGTAAGCATAAAAATAGCTACCTCTTGCGCTATAAAACCAATAACATAGCCTGTATAATAGCCTATAGCATCATAGGGTAATCCTTCGTCTTCCTCAACTGGCTTTATCTCTTCTTTATTATCGTCTTCTTCTGTAAAACTTTTAACTACTTTATCTATTAAAACAAAGCCTAACTTACCTACAGATTCAATGATAAATAATTGAAATCCTATAAATGCTTTAAGATTGTCAAATGTGAACACAGAAGCTATTATTGAAATAACATTTTCAAAGGATTCCACAATTAAGCCAAGAAACGAACTTGGGTTTTTAGCTGCGTTATACGCTATTTCAGTTAGTGCGTTTAAACCCTTAAAAATAAGACCTAATATATCGAAGACAGATTTTAATAAATCTACGATGCTATTAATAATACCTACCAAAAGGGCATTAAAAAACTCAAAAGCGTTTCTTAAAAACTCAAAAATTGATGTTATGATGCTCTCTAGATATTCAGGAAGGCTTTCCACGAAGTGCAATAAGCTATATAGTCTATTTCCCAAAAAGCGTTTGATCAATTTATTGCGTCGCATTTTTCGGATTAACTTCGCTACGGGTTTGGCCAATGGTTCTACAAAGTCTTTGTTGATTTTATTGATAGTTTTTTTGATAATCTTCTCGTTGGTTAATACATCATAACCCGGTAAAAGGGGATCGTATTTTTCGTTTGGTTCACCATTTATTGTGGCTTTCCAATAATTTTCTCCCAAACGAAGACCCTTGTCAATTTCTGCGGATATATCATACATGATATCACCCAGTGGTTCTAAGGTGAAACTAGAGGTTAGTCTAATGAATTTGGCCCCCAGTCTAGGTAGCCATAGAAAAAAGCTTTGCTCTTCCTTATTCTCAAAATGTTCCTCTATTAAATCCGATACTGCTGACATGGATAAGCTAGGATCTGTTGTATAACTACGTAGTAAGCTAGAAAGCTCTAGTTTTGGATAAATAGAATAGTTGCTTAAGTTCTTACCAGAGCTTACCCTAAAGACTGACCCAAAATAATTGGTGCTGTCATCCTTCTCCGTAAAAACAACCAATTCCCTATCTTTTACATCATCTATTTGCTGATAAGCACGTTCTAGTTTTGCTCCATCACCACTAATAAACACTGTAACAAATGCATCTAATTGTTCTTCGGGTTCGGCTATTATTTTTTTATCAGATTTCTTTGCGGTAATTATAACCTCCTCTAACTCTACTATAGCGTTTACTTGCAAATACAGTTTACCATCTATTTGGTAATAATCCATTATTAAATCGCCATATTGAGGCTCTTGGTCTTCGGTTAGAAAAAAAGTTATATTGTTAGCCTCAATAGAGCCTAAAGGATTTAAATCTTTGGCTTCAATAACAAAATCCCCATAGTCACCACTCAACACATCAGTGATTCTGGCAATCCATTGTTCCGTTTCAGAATCTTGATAAATATTAATATATTGATTAGTGCTGGGCTCTGTTTTGTCTTGAGGAACAAATTTTTTTTCTTCATCCGAAAACACAATGATAGAACCAAAATTGGTTTTGTGCTTAAAATGTGAAAGCCCATATGTGTTTGTATTCATAATTTGTTTTTTAATTATTAAATCATTCATTTTAAAACACACCTTACCCCATTCCGCACTTAATTGGTTTGAGCACGGAATGGATTGAGATTCTTCGCTATGACTTCGATAAGCTCAGCCTGACAGCTCTGAATGACAAAAAAGGGTAAGGATTGTTTAGAGTGTTATACGACCTCGTCTATAGCGTTTTTAAGCGCTTCAATAGAGATCTGTGCTACAACTTGTCTTGGCGTATCATCAGTATTTAACTGTAAATAGCCATCAACAATATCTACATTTTCAATATGGCGTTCTCCATCACCTTCAGAAATACCTATCTGCGCTTCTGACAATTCAATCTCTGCTGATTGTGGTACCTCTTCTGGGTTTTCAAAATCAGACAGATCATCATTAAATGGTAATGCCTTAGTAACATTTAAGCCAATACTTTGCGCTTGTAAAATGGTTAAAGCTGTTGGTACTCTTGTTGGCCAAGCTTTACCAAGTTTTTCGCCTTCTGGCTTGCGTAGCTCATCGATAAGCGATAAGTAGAGTTCGTCCTCAATTACAGGAACTTCGCCTCCGTTCCAGATTTGACCGGTTTGCATATAGTAACGTACCACTTCCTCAAAACCTGGCCTAACGGTAACAACAACTCTTGCCATTCCTGCTTGCATAAAGTTGCGGAATAGTGGGTCGTTAGACTTATCGTACTGATATAGGCTTGGCCAATCTTGGCGACTGCCCCAATAATATGGATACAAATTGTAGGACATTATTTCCCACTCAAAAGCTTGCTCCATAAATTTTACAAATGCTGCATAGTCATCTAAAGCTTGGGTAACATTAACTTCTGTATTACCGAATGTTTCTGAACCTCCATTATTGGTATAGAACATATTAGCTTTTCCGTAAGTGTTCTTGGCACTTGGGTTTTGATCTAATAAATAAGAAATACAATTTTTACGTAAAATCTTATTTTCGAATTCCCTATAGAATCCTGGGTTAGTTCCTTTTATTTCAATACCTAAAGCAGATTCTTGTGCTAATTTTTCATTGAAAACGGCTACTGCTTCTTCGTAAGCGTCAATAATAGCTTTAAAGGTTTCCTGCTTCCATTGGTTTAGGTATTCTGTAGTTAATTCACATTTTACTGAAGCAGAAATATCACCACTCACATGATTTCCTAAAGTATAGGATACTGGAACTTCGTTAACATATTCATTGATAGTATCATTTAATTTTAATGAATAACTATAAAAACGCGAGGTATGGGTTTTTGTTTTGTCACCTATTGTTAACGATAGAATATTTCCTTGCGTATCTCTATCGCTCGATGCATTAAAAATTCCTTTAGCATATATTGTCTTATAGCCTTCAGGTATTTTAATCTTCCCTCCTCCTGAGTTTGATTCTGTATGACTCAATGAAGCTCCTCCGTTTAGGTTAATAGAAAATGATTCTCCCACGGAAATAAACTGCTTTGGTTTAGCTTCAACTTCTACATTATATTTACTAGCCCAATATTTGAGTTTTGTATCGGTTAACTCAGAGAAATCTTTAAGTCTGTGTGTTGAAGATTTTCTTGGATCTATTGGTTCAACCAATAATGTATCATCAGTATTTTGTGCACTAATCATTCCTAATTTATGGAGCTTTCCTGGTTGCGGTACCATAAACTCAAACATTAGACGCTTACCATAATTGATAATTTGGTTTTTAAAGACTTTATCAACCCAACGGAACACACCAACCACATGCTTATCACCTTTTCTGTTATCAAATCCGTGAGCGTTGTTTTCTTCAAACTCTTCAACAATCTTTTCAATGCGCTCTTCTTTAACCTTAGTAACTATTCTGTCTAAAGCACGTTCTGTAATCTCCTTAGCTTCTGTAACAGCTTGTAATGTACTTTGCTCACTAGAGTTATGGGTGGCAAAACTTGCGTTTGCGCCCAATCTAACTTTACCTAATTCTGCGCTAAAGCTTGTACCAGCCTGCATATCTCTACTATTTTGTATCACTTTAGCAACTTCACTTTGCATTTCAAAACGATCTACTGATGTGGTGTCAGTAAGCTGCTCGCTTTCTGTTTCGGATGATGTTGTAAGCGTATCTTCTTGTCTTCTGAGGCGTCTTGTGCTGCGTTCTTTAAACTCACGCGCCATAATATTCTCTATATGCGCTACATCTCCTTCTACATAACCTTGTGTGGTTTGCTCAACTTTATTATAGTCTGCAACACCTAATTGCTTAACACCAAAACCTGTAGGTACAAATGGTGCCTCGTTTGAAGTTCCCGTAGATGTAGAATCGTCATCAACATCATTTGTTGCAAAACCTTTAGAACATGTACCTAACACAAATTCTGAAGTATTAATCGTTTTAACAATACCATTGGCAAAGGTAATCGTTGCTGAAAATGATTCTATATTAGGTTGATCAGCAAGTGTTGGTGAACCTATATCAATATTTGTAATATAAAGACGTTGCCCATTACTAGAGGTAAAGTGTGTTATCGCTCCATTATAGGTGAAATCTTGATCTGTTCTTTTTAAAGTGTAGCTAATATTAGCTACAGACCAGGAAGCACCTGGGATTTTCATTCCGATACTGGCAATGTAACCTGTGCCAGAGTGAAATGCATTTTTTCCCCTAGAGCAAACATTACAGCTAAAGTCTGGCTCTGTGTCGGTTGTATTTACAGGAATTACAACTCCACCAACACTAACAAAAGTGTTGTTTTCGTCTGGAGTGTTTTCAATAATAGTGTTCTCATTTTCAGAAATAATATCTTGTATAATACCATCCAAATCAGCAAAACCGGCTAAATCTTCAGCAAAAGAATTAAAACCAGACTCATCTAAACGCAGTTGTTCTCCGCTCTTTGTTAAAGGAAGGTTTTGAGAGATTAATTCAGAAAGTGTATCAAAACTTTCGGCACTTAATTTAGATTGTAAAAAACTGTAGTCTAATTCGCTTTTAAAATCAAATTTAAATTCTGGTAGCTGTGGCTCTGGTACTGGGTTGGGTTGCTTACATGGGTCATTAGAATCATATACGCTATTTGGGTCTCTCACCTCGCACCATTTTTTTCTTTCTTCTTCTAGCTTTGCGTTATAATCGTCTAAAATCGGTTTTATAGCCTTTTGATGATCTTCTTCTGCTACTTTAAGTGATGACTCATATTCTTTTCTGTAAACCTTCTCTACTCTTTTTAATTCTTTAGACAATTGCTCTAGTCTTCCGTTATATAATCTTGCTTCAGCTATTGTTTGTTGCTGAACCATATCTAATGACGGCGGATATGTTCTTGGTTTTGCAACTTTGTTTTCTGAAGAAACAGAGCTATCACCTTCATCCTCTACAAATAATGCTTTAGGTAATACAACTTTAGCATTAAGTAAACTCTTGATAGTGCTTTCGTCTCCTTTATAATTAGAAATAAAATTATTAGCAATTAAAAGCTGAATGATTATTTCTTTTGCATAAAACTCTTTTTGAGTAAGAATCTGGTAAAATAAATTATCCCAAAGCTCTCCTTGCGTTTTTCCATCTCCTATTACACCTACCGATTCAATCTTTTGTAATAAAACCTCTTTATCATAGGATAATCTGTTTTTTGCGATCCAAACAGATAGGTCATAAAGTTTTGGATTAATTTTTTTTAAGCGATCTACAGTTAGTGGTTCAAAGCTAACCGCAGTTTCTTTCATGGCTTGCCATTTTGTAGTATTTGCTGTTAAGTTAGAAACAGCAGTATCGAAAACTCCTTTAGCAGCAGAATCTTGTCTGTGAATAAAACCTTCTTGCTGATTTGTTTCATCTAATAATTCAGGCGCTCTCATCGACACAAATCGAAAAAGCGTATTCTTAATTTTTGTACTCATTTTTTAATTTTAAAGTTTATACATTCATTTAAGTTCTTTACACAGAACTGTTTAATTTTCGCTTCTCCAACAGGTTATGTGTGTACAATTGCCTTAATACAAGGCATAAACTTTAAATATTCCATAATTCAGCTATTACTGATTAATGGAATTTCTACTAAGATTTTAAAGACGTCTTTGGAATAAAATCTAGAAAAAACATTTATATTATTACAAATGTTTGAATTTATTACTAATTTAATTATATTAGCAACAAAATAGAGCACAAATATACATCATTTTACAAACTAAAACAAACATATTTTTAATTTTTTTGTAAAAAGTTTTATTTATTTTTTCTTATGGAAGCAATAGACGATAAAATAAAAGCAATCATTAATCACTTTAATCTCAACAATTTTGCTTTTTCTAAACGTATCGGTGTTACAGGTACCACTATAGATAGTATTGTTAATGGTCGTCCTCAATCTGATGGATCTCGAAAGAAAACCAAGCCTGGTTATGATGTATTGTCATCTATAATTGAAGAGTTTGATATCAATCCTGATTATCTCTTTGGAAAAAGCAATGTGATGCTAAAATCTGAGGTTGCTATAAATCCAACATATTCTGGAATGCCCCAAGTAATTGCAGTAAATCAATCCGGAAATGAAAATGTAATTTATGTACCTGTTAAGGCTAGAGCAGGATATCTAAATGGTTATGGAGATCCAGAATATATTGAAACCTTACCGTCTTTCAATATGCCACATCTTACAAATGGTACATATCGATGTTTTGAAGTTAAAGGTAACTCCATGGTAAGAACATTCTTTGATGGTGATTTGGTCTTTGGTAAATATGTGGAAGATTTAAGAGATATTAAAGATGGTCGTGTCTATGTTATTGTTAGTAAAAATGATGGTATTGTCTTAAAGCGTGTTATTAATAGAATTGCTGAACGTGATAAACTCATTTTAAAAAGTGACAATAAAGATGGTAACTATCCGACTTATACTATAAATACAGAAGAGGTTGTTGAGGTTTGGTATGTTACTATGTATGCTTCTAAACAAATGCCTGAACCTGTAGATATCTATGATCGACTACACGAGTTAGAAAGTAAGGTTGTAGATTTGGAAGGTGTAATTCAACGAAAAAGTCTTAATTAGCTATCTTCATCATTTGCCAATGCAATTTAAATACAGAAAACAAGACAAACTAAAAAGTAAAAAAAGCATCGAGCGATTATTTAATGAAGGTAAGTCCGTAACAGTCTATCCTTTAAAACTCATTTTTCTACAAACAGAATTTGAAGACAACAGTATTTTAAAAACAGGTGTTTCTGTAAGCAAACGCCTTCATAAAACAGCTGTAGCAAGGAATAAAATAAAACGATTACTTAGAGAAGCCTACAGACTTAATAAGCCTTTATATTTTAACAATAGTTCAACATCTTATGCGTTTATGATATTATATCTTAGTAAGGATGGAACAAATTTTGATAACATAGATAACAAAATGAAATTGTTATTTGAGAAATTCTTAAATAAAACAAGAAAAGATGAAGAACCTACTACATAAAAAAATAGCAATACCAGTAGTTGCTGTGGTTATATTTTTAAGCACTACAGCTTTTAAAAATGACTTCTTTGAAATTGCTAAGCAGATTGAAATTTTCACAACCATGTTTAAAGAGTTAAACATGAATTATGTTGATGAAACCAATCCTGGAGATCTTATGGATACTGCTATAAAGAGTATGCTAGACGATTTAGATCCATACACACAATTTTATAACGAACAAGATGTTGAAGCTTCTAGAATAAACAATGCTGGTGATTATACAGGTATTGGTGCTAAAGTTTTAACACTAAAAGATAAATTGGTTATCGTAGAACCTTATAAAAACTATGCAGCCGACAAAGCTGGCTTAAAAGCTGGAGACGAGATAATTAAAGTAGATAATGTAGTTGTATCAGATTTTAAAGATGATGCTGCAAATTTATTACAAGGTGCTGCTGGTACAGAAGTTAACATTACTTATAAAAGACAAGGTAAAACCAATACGGTAAAAATTATTAGAGAATCCTTAGAGATTAAAGCTGTACCACACTACTCAATGATAGATGATAAAACAGGCTACATCGTATTAAGAAAATTTAATGACAAAGCATCTTCAGAAACCTTAGGAGCGCTTAGAGCCTTAAAAAACCAAGGTGCTAAACAACTTATTTTAGATTTAAGAGGAAATCCTGGTGGTCTATTGCACGAAGCAGTAAATGTCACTAATATTTTTGTACCTAAAAACCAATTGGTAGTTACAACAAAATCCAAGGTAAAAAAGTACAATAAAACGTATTACACAAAACGCAATGCTATTGATACAGAAATACCATTGGTCGTTTTAATAGATGGTAGAAGCGCATCTGCAAGTGAGATTGTTTCTGGTGCTTTACAAGATATGGATAGAGCTGTTGTTGTTGGCACACGTAGCTTTGGTAAAGGCTTAGTACAGCGTCCTAAACCATTAACTTATGGGACACAAATGAAGATTACAATTTCACGTTACTATACACCTTCTGGTCGTTGTATACAATCTTTAGACTATTGGAATAGAGATGAAAACGGAAAAGCTACTCGTGTTAAAAAAGAAAACTACAACGAATTTAAGACCAAGAACGGAAGACCAGTTTATGATGGAGGCGGAATAGAACCCGATCTTGAAGTAGAGTTTGCTAAACAAACACCAATAACAAAAGCTATTTTAAGCGAAAACTTAGTTTTTAACTTTGCTACAGATTATTACTATCAAAATTCAGTTGAAAACTTAAAAACATTTCAACTATCAGATAGTGAATTTAAATCCTTTAAAAGTTACCTAAAAACTACTGGTTTTAATTTTGAAACTAAAACAGAAAAAGCGATTAGTGATGCCATGGAAATTGCTAAAGAAGAAGAATTAGAGGGAGTTATTAATTCAGAATATCATAATCTATCAGCAGCATTACAAGCTTACAAAGCTAATGCTATAGATGCTAATAAAACCCAATTAAAATCGTTATTAACGGACGAAATTATTAAACGCTACTTTTATAGCGAGGGCTTATACACCTATTACACAGCTAACAATCCAGAGATTAAAAAAGCTTTGAGTATACTCAATAACCCAAGTCAGTATGCAAATATTTTGAGGTAATGTTTAGACGCTTGCATAGTTACAAAAACACGTATTGCAAAAAATTATTTATATTTAATGTTATATAAATTTTCAAAATATTAGAAAATTTAATCAAAAATGAAGTCCCTACTTATAATCATATCCCTAAGTTTTCAGTTTGCTTTTGCTCAAAAAGAGATAAAGCACCAGGTCTATTTTTTGACTGATGAATACGAAATCCCTGAAACTGAAGAAAGCCGACTTCTATTATTCTTGTCTGAAATAGAAAATATGGATATTCAAAAGATATCTATCTATGGATTTTGTGACGATAGAGGCAGTGATTCCTATAACATGGTATTATCTCAACAACGCGCAGATGCCATAAAAGAAGTGTTTTCTAATAATGAATTTGATGAATCTGTAATTACCAATGTAGATGGTAAAGGTGAAATTTTACTTAATGTTGTTAATGATAATGATCTCTATAAAATTCGTGGTTTAAACCGTAAAGTTGAAATTATTGTACAACCTTATGATCCACCAAGAGAAAAAATTGTTGAAGCTCCTAAAAAAGAAACTACTGAAGAATTACTGCGAGGAGAATTAAAGGAAGGTGATAAAATTCAATTAGAAAATATTTTATTCCGAACGGGTTACAGCTACCTTACCAAACAATCTAAAGCAAAATTAGATAAGATTGCAGAAATTTTAGTAGAACGTACAGATATTTACTTTAACATAGAAGGACATGTATGTTGTACGCAAGGCTCAAGAGATGCTATAGATAGAAAAACAAAAAAACGAAATCTCTCTTTAGCTAGAGCGAAAACAGTTTACGATTATTTAGCTGATAAAGGTGTTAAACGCTATAGAATGAAGTTTGTAGGCCAAAGACGTAAGTTCCCACTTGGTGGTGAGCCAGAATTAGATAGACGTGTGGAAATTGTTGTAACACGAATTATAAAAAAGTCCTCAAACTAATTCTTAATCATATTAACATGTGGAATACCATCTTCTAGGTACTCCTCTCCTACTTGTTTAAATCCTAGATTGTTATAAAATGTCTTTAGATAGGTTTGTGCTGAAATTCTTATTTCTGAAGTTTTAAAGTTCTTTTTAATAGCTTCTATTGAAGCATTCATAATATCATAGCCAAAACCGAATTGTCGCTCTTTTTCTTTTACCACTACTCTACCAATACTAGCTTCTTCAAAATAGTCACCTGGTTGAAATATACGTGTGTATGCTACTAATTTATCGTCTTTATAACCTAAAATATGTAACGCTTTTTGGTCCTTTCCATCAATATCTTGGTAAACACAGTCTTGTTCCACAACAAAAACCTCACTTCTTAGCTGAAGCAAGTCATAAAGCGCTGTTATATTTAGTTGATTGAATGTATTGGTTTGTATTTTTAACATTAGTCTTGTACAATTACTTCTTTTGGATCTTCTTTATTGTATTCTGGTTGAATAGTAACATGATTGATATCAAACTCTTCGTGAAGGAGTGCTTCAATCTGTAATAATAGTTCATTAAATTCTGTAGTACTAATATCTTCTGTAAGGTCTAAATGTGCCTCGAGATGCAACTCATGATCGCTAAGATTCCATATATGTACATGGTGTAGTTTATTAACTTTTGGTAGCTTATTAACAGCGCGTACAACATCTTTAATATTGATATGTTCTGGTGTAAAAAGCATCAACATTTTTGTTGATGTTTTTAATAAATCATAGCCCACATAAATTAGATATAATGCAATTAACAACGTTAGTAAACTATCAACCCAAAACAGCTGATAATATTTCATTAATAAACCACCTATTAATACAGTAACACTAGCTAACATATCTGTTAATAAGTGTAAATAAGCAGAACGAAGATTAATATTATTCGAAGATTCTTTTCTTAATAATAATACACTAAAGCCATTAGCAAAAATTGTAATTAACGATAACCATATTACTAAATTAGAATCTATTGACTGCGGATTCTGAAAACGCTCAATAGCTTCCTTTATTAAAATTATAGCGACGATAACTAACGTAGATGCATTAATAAAAGCAGCCAATATCTCTGCACGTTTATATCCAAAAGTTTTATTAATAGACGCTTTTTGTTGCGATAATTTTGCGGCAACATAACTCACAATAAGTGAAAGAACATCACTAAAATTATGCACTGCATCGCTAATAAGAGATAAACTACCAGATACTAAACCACCAATTACCTGAGCTACAGTTATAACAATGTTTAGTACTATTGCTATTAAAAGCTTTTTACCTTTTAAATCAGAGTGATTATGTGTGTGAGAATGACCCATGTCATACCAATATACACATTGGTATTAACAAGATAAAGGAATTTTATCAATACGTCTTTTATGACGACCACCTTCAAACTCAGTATTAAGAAAAATATCTACCATTTTTATAGCCTGCGGAATAGATGTATAGCGTGCAGGAATACAAATAATGTTGGCATCATTATGCTGACGTGTCAATTCTGTAATCTCTCCCGTCCAACAAACACCAGCTCTAACATTTTGGTATTTGTTAGCTGTCATAGCTACACCATTTGCAGTACCACAAATTAAGATTCCAAAATCTACTTTTCCATCATTAACATCTTTTGCAACAGGATGCACAAAGTCTGGATAGTCTGCACTATCAGTTGTGTCTGTACCGTAATTAGTAATGGTATGACCTTTACTTTCAAGGTGTTGTATTATAGCTTGTTTATACTCTGGTCCTGCGTGGTCGTTACCGATAGAAATTGTCATGTTAATAAGTGTTTGTTTTGCTCTGCAAAATTACAAATAATAAAATCTGGTTAATACAATTTCTCATTACTTGTTAATAAATGTTCACAAGTTTTGAAAATAAAAATTAGGATTGTTGCGTAATTTTTTCAAACAAGAATTGAATCCTAAAATCAAAATTTAATAATCATTTTTTTCGAGGAAGTTATTCATACTCCTAACAGACGAAATTAACAGAGTTTTTAAAATTAAATATGAGTCATTTCTATTAACATGAGTTATTAACACTTGTTTACAATAATTTTACGTTTCTTAAAAATCAAGCGGTTACATGTAAATTTAATGTTAACTAAACCGTAATAAAGTGTAAACTTCAACTTATCAAAATAAAATTTAAAAAAGTTATACTAGTAATTAACACCCTATAATAACCATTATTTATTTTTTTAAATTTTAAAAGAAAAATGATAATAGTATATATAAATGTGGATAAGTGAATTTTCATTTATTTAACCTTAGAAAATTAGTTTAGATTTTTTTTTCTTTATTATTGTAGGATAAATCTTTAAAAATTAGCGACATATGAAAAAAATATTACTCTTTTTTATTTTATTACCTTTTTTAGGTTTAGGTCAAGTTCAGATAGGTCAAGATATTTATGGAAGTGGTCCTAATATGCACATTGCTAATAATCTAAGCATTTCATCAGATGGAACAGTTTTGGCTGTCTATGTTCCAGGTGGAAGCGAAAATGGAAATTTTTCAGGAAAGGTTAAGGTTTATATTCTTCAAGACAATAATTGGATACAAATAGGACAAGATATTAATGGTGATGCACAAGAGGATAACTTAGGTAGAGGTTTAAGTTTGTCTTCAGATGGATCAATATTAGCTGTAGGTGCGCCTTCAAATGATGGAAATGGTAATCTATCTGGTCAAGTAAAAGTTTTTGAAAACATAAATAATATATGGATTCAAAAAGGTAGTGATATATATGGATTAGGTAGTTTTGATTTGGCTGGTACAAGTTTAAGTTTATCTTCAGATGGCTTAACTTTAGCTATTGGATCACCAGGTAATGGTGAAAATGGAAATTCATCTGGTCAAGTACGTGTTTATAACTATCAAGCTAACGATTGGGTTCAAATAGGTAACAATATTAATGGTTTAAACTCAGATGACAATTGTGGTCGTAAAGTAAGTTTATCTTCGGATGGTACTAAATTAGCTATCGCTTCATATTTAAGCAACGAAAACGAATATGGTGCTGGACAAATAAGAATATTCGCGCTGAATAATGGTAATTGGATACAAATGGGTCAAAATATAAATGGTGATGCAACAGTAGATCAGTTTGGGTTTAGTGTAAGTTTATCTTCAGATGGTATGTTCGTTGCTGGTGGCGCTATAGCTAATGATGGTGATGGTACAAATATTGGATATGTAAAGGTTTATAATTATCAAAATAATAGTTGGACGCAAGTTGGTGATGATATCGACGGAGAAGCTTTTAATGATCGAGCAGGTTCAGCTGTTAGTTTATCATCTGATGGTTCAGTTGTTGCTATTGGTGCAGGCATTGGTGGAAATGAAGGCTATGTAAGGATTTTTAAAAATCAAATGGATAATTGGGTGAAAGTAGGTGAAAACATAGATAATGGTAATGTCATTAGTTTATCATCTGATGGTTCAACTGTTGGAATAGGAACGCCTTCTTATGATTCAATTAATGGAATGAACTCAGGACGCACTCGTGTATTTTCTCTAGCTTCAGAATTAGCTTTATTAGAAATAGTGGAAGATATTATGGGTAATGCTAATGGTACTAATATTACCGCAGAACAACTTAATTCAATAGATGGGGTTTCAGGTGCTATCGATGGTTTAGATTATACAATAGCATTACAGAATGGGACCTTTACAGATCCTAATAATCCAACAGCTTTGGAGATACAAGCTATTATCGATCAGGTTAATGCCAGTTTAAGTCTAGCGGAGTATAGTGATTTTAGTTTCAGTATTTACCCGAATCCAGCTAAAAATCAATTCACCATTCAGTTAGACAATCCATCAGAATTACTAAATGTAAGTATTTATAATAATTTAGGTCAATTGGTTTTAAATACTAAAGAAAGCATAGTAGACTCATCAAAATTAGCTTCAGGTCTTTACATAGTTGAGGTAGAAACCACAAAAGGTAAAGGAACTCAAAAATTAATTATAGAATAAATTAATGTCCCTTCGAGTGAAATTCTTAATAAGAATTTTGTATCGAGAAGTAAAGAATTTGATAAAAAAGCTCTATAAAGTTATAGAGCTTTTTCATTTATTTAACCTTATCTAAACACTTTTAAATTTTAATAGTGTAGCTTTGTAATAAACTTAATAACTTCACTTACACCTTTATTAAGTTTTAAATGAAGAATTCCTAACACTTTTAGGAAATGAATATGATTACAAATTAAATGACAAGAAAAAGAAAAAAGAAATCAGGTAAAAACAAGATTTCTAACCTTACAAATACAATTCTAAGTATTCTAAAAAAAGAACGAAACAAATCGTTTAACTATAAACAAATAGCGGCTATTATTGGTGTTAACGATGCTAGTAGCCGTAACCAGATTATAAAAACTTTAGCAAAACTTGCTGCTAAGCAAGAAATAGAACAAGTGGATCGTGGTAAGTTTAAAGCCGTAGTTACTGCAGAATATCATACAGGTATTTTAGATTTAGCCTCTAAAGGAAACGGTTACGTTATTTCAGACGATTTTGAAGAAGATGTATTTATAGCATCTAATAATATTAACAAAGCCTTAGATGGTGATGAAGTAGAATTCTACGCATACAAGCGCAGAAAACGAGGTAAAATTGAGGGTGAAATTACCAATATACTTAAGCGTGCTAAAACCGAATATGTTGGTACCATTCAAATTCAACAAAACCGAAATTTTGCCTTTGTAGTTGCCGATAGCAGTAAAATGTACAAAGACATTTTTGTGCCAATTAATAAAACCAAAAAGGCTGAAGATGGTGATAAAGTGTTAGTAGCACTTACAGATTGGCCAGAAAAAGCCGATTCACCTTATGGTAAAGTTTTAGAAGTTTTAGGAAAACCAGGTGAGCATAATACCGAAATACATGCCATTTTAGCGGAGTATGGTTTACCACATGAGTTTCCTTACGAAGTAGAAAAGTTTGCTAATGATTTAGATATTTCTATTACAGAAGAGGAAATTGCAAAGCGTAGAGATATGCGAAAGGATTTAACCTTTACGATTGATCCTAAGGATGCAAAAGATTTTGATGATGCATTATCCTTTAAAGTTTTAGAAAATGGTTTATATGAGATAGGAATCCATATTGCAGATGTATCGCACTATGTGCAACCAGGAACAGTTTTAGATGACGAAGCTTATGAACGTGCTACATCTATTTATTTAGTAGATCGTGTGGTACCAATGTTACCAGAACGTTTATCTAATGGAGCATGTTCGTTAAGACCACACGAAGAAAAATATACCTTCTCTGCAGTGTTTCAAATGAATGATAAGTGCGAAATTAAAAACCAATGGTTCGGTAGAACGGTAACGTACTCAGATGCACGTTTTGCTTACGAAGAAGCACAAGCTATAATTGAAAACAATCCTAAAGTTGCGCTAAATTCTATTGAAGCATCTCAATTAAATACAACAATTCCTAAGGAAGTATCGCTAACAGGTGAGGAATATAATACTAAACCAGAAATTGCAGAGGCTGTTATGGTTTTAGATCGTTTAGCTAAAAAAATGCGTTCAAAGCGTATGCGAACTGGTGCGATTTCTTTTGATAAGGTTGAGGTGAAATTTAATTTAGATGAAGAAGCAAATCCAGTAGGAGTATTCTTTAAAACCAGTAAAGATGCTAACAAACTTATTGAAGAGTTTATGTTGTTAGCTAACCGTAAAGTATCAGAATTTGTTGGTAAACAAAACCCTAAGAAAACTTTTGTGTATCGTGTACACGACGAGCCAGACGAAGCTAAGCTAGCCCAACTACAAACTATAGTTGGTCGTTTTGGACATCAATTAAATTTTAAAGATAGAAACAGTGTTGCTGCATCTTTAAATAAGCTTTTAACCGATGTAGTAGGGAAGAAGGAGCAGAATTTAGTAGACACGTTGGCAATACGAACCATGTCTAAGGCAGAATATACTACACATAATATTGGTCATTATGGTTTAGCTTTTGATTATTACAGTCATTTTACGTCGCCAATTCGTCGTTATCCAGACGTGATGGCGCACAGATTGTTGCAACATTACTTAGATGGTGGTAAATCCGCTAATGAAGAAGTTTACGAAGAAAAATGTAAGCACAGTAGTAACATGGAATATCTAGCTACCAAAGCAGAGCGCGATTCTATAAAGTACATGCAAATTCGTTTTATGCAAGATCATCAAGACGAAGAATTTTTAGGTGTTATTTCTGGAGTTACAGATTGGGGAATTTACGTAGAAATAGAATCTAATAAATGCGAAGGCATGGTAAGTGTTAGAGACATGAAAGATGACACTTACGATTTTGATCAGTCGCATTACGCTATGATTGGTCGTAATACCAAAACAATGTATCAACTTGGAGATGAGGTTATTGTTAAAGTAAAAGATACAGATTTAGTAAAGAAACATTTAGATTTTTACTTAGTTGGTAAACCTGAATAAAGCTGTTAGCTTAATTATAATTTGTCATGCTGAATTTATTTCAGCATCTTGTATTAGAATAATTAACAAAATAATTCTTTATGATACTAACCACAACCAATTCAATAGAAAACTTTAAAATAGTAGATTATCTAGGTATAGTTACAGGTGTAGCACTAGCTGAAGAAAAGATAGTGATGGGTTTTAGCATGTCTAAATATTTAAATTCTATAAGAAATAGTGTTGATGCTACAAAAGAAAAAGCCTTTCAGCAATTACAAGAAAATGCTAAAAAATTGAATGCTAATGCTGTTGTTGGTATAAAAGTTGAAATAGAACTCATGACAAGTAATTATGCCATGGTATCTGTAACAGGAACAGCCGTAAAAGTCGCTGCTTAGCAAAACAAAAATCAAATAAATTATGAAGAAATATACTTTATTATTAACGTTAGTATTAGGATTAGTAGCAAATGCACAGGATACTATTGAGAAATCTATTGGCGAATTTTCAACTGTAAAAGTCTATGATTTAATCAATCTTAAAATGATAAAATCGGATGAAAATAAAGTGATTATTGCTGGAGATAATAAAGAGGATGTCCAAATTATAAATAACAACGGCAAGCTAAAAATAAGAATGAAACTAGAAGAAAGCTATGATGGTAATGACATTGTAGTAAAATTATACTACACAGCTGTAGAAGTTATTGATGCTAATGAAGGAGCAAATGTTGTGGTTAACGATCCTATAGAACAGTTTGAAATCGATTTAAAAACTCAAGAAGGTGGTGAAATTACTGCAGAACTTAAAACTTCTTATGCTAATTTTAGAGCAGTTACAGGTGGAATAATTAATGTTTCAGGAAGTTCAAAAAATCAGGACATTTCTATTTACACAGGAGGTGTATTTAATGGTGAACAATTTAGCACCGAACAAACAGAAGTAAGTGTTAGTGCTGGTGGAGAAGCTTATGTTATTGCTTCAGAACTTGTAGATGTTAGAATTAAAGCAGGAGGTGATGTCTATATCTACGGAAAACCAAAACAAATTAATGAAAGTAAAGTTTTAGGTGGTCGAGTAAAGCGTATGTAATGCTATGCTCTACATTAATTTCAATAAGACTTACAACCAAAAAATCTAAATAGCTTTCGTTTAACATTTCTTAATTAGTTTACTACTTTTGTGTAAACCGCAAGTTTACATGTTAGACGATATTTTAAGAGCCATTCCTTTTGGTGTAATTTTAGCTTTTACTATAGGTCCTGTTTTCTTTGTATTATTAGAAACCAGCGCAACTAAAGGTTTTACCAGTGCACTAGCGTTTGATTTTGGTGTAATTTTAGCTGACATCGTTTTTATATTACTCATTTTTATGAGTACAGATACACTTTTAGATAAAATAAAAGATGATCCTAAGTTGTTAGTATTTGGCGGTGTTTTGCTTGTAGTTTATGGCTTAATTTCTTTTGTAAAAATTTCTAAATCTTTTAGATCTATTGTTAGAGAACACCACAGAATTAAGCTACCAAAGAAGGACTATGGAAAACTTTTTATAAAAGGATTTTTACTCAATTTTATTAATATTGGTGTGCTCTTAGGGTGGTTAGGATTTATTGTTATAGGCACTTCCATTACTAAATCAGAGAATGGTGTAACTGTTTTTATAATCACTATGTTAGTGTCTTATTTTGTATGTGATTTATTCAAAATTGCAGCCGCAAAACGTTTAAAAAATAAGCTAACTCCAAGACGTATTTTTAAAACTAAAAAAATAGTGGCTTTAGTTATTCTTGGCTTTGGTATTTTACTATTGTCACAAGGATTATTTCCAGAACTTTATGAAAAAGGGAAGGAACAGATTGATAAAGTAAATCCTTTAGATTAAATATATTAAATTAAAAAAACCTCCGATAATTCAGAGGTTTTTTTTGAGGTGTCGAGCGGATTCGAACCGCTGTAGATGGTGTTGCAGACCACTGCCTAGCCACTCGGCCACGACACCTTATTGCGTGGGCAAATATATAAATTATTACTGTTTTACCCTATACAGACTTACTTTTTTCGTTTTTCAGAAAGTTTAATCGTTACCATTTCAACATCACCACCAATAGGAGGATTAATTTTACTCACAGAAACAGAAACTTTAGAAACTAGTTTATCTTCATTAAGAATTCTATCTATAATGCGTTGTGCAACAGTTTCGAGCAGTTTTGAAGGTTTTGCCATTTCTTCACGTACTACCTTATTTAAAAATACATAATCTACAGTATCACTTAAATTATCAGTTAGAGAAGATTTAGATAAATCTGCATTAACTACAACATCTACTCGATAGTCGCTACCAATAGCAGTTTCTTCTTTTAAACAACCATGATTAGCAAATACGCGGATATTTTCAACTTTTATTATTCCCATGCCGCAAAGATAAACCTTCTGTCACTTCGAGTGAATTTCTATAAGAAATTTGTATCGAGAAGCGTTGCTTAGTTTATAACTTGGTTTAATTCGTAAAAAAGTCAAAAATATTACTCATAGCGCTAGTTTTAGCTTTAAAAAACTCTGTATAAGTACACTTTTTACAAGTCACTGATGTAAATTTCTTGTTCTGTACATCAAATATTTTAGATAGTGTACCTCCAGTAGCCCTCATTTCACCTAATTCGTAAGTGGTGTTATCGCATTTTGGACATTTGTAATTCATTCTTATTAAGTTTTTTTGGTGTATTCTATAAGTATGAAATATCATTTTAATGTTACAAATTATGTAATTTTGCACTTTAATTTTTTGTAATGTCTGAAGAAACAAAATCACTCAATTTTATTGAGCATATTATAGAAGAGGATTTAGCAAACGGTTTACCAAAAGATAAACTTCGTTTTCGTTTTCCACCAGAACCAAATGGCTATTTACACATTGGTCATACTAAAGCTATAGGCATTAGTTTTGGTTTGGGAGAAAAGTATAATGCACCTGTAAATTTAAGGTTCGATGATACCAACCCAACAAAAGAAGAACAAGAATATGTAGATGCAATAAAACGTGATATTGCTTGGTTGGGTTATAAATGGGAAAACGAATTGTATTCTTCAGACTATTTTGATAAACTTTACGATTGGGCTGTACAATTAATTAAAGATGGAAAGGCTTATGTAGATAGCCAGTCTTCTGAAGTTATGGCGGAGCAAAAAGGTACTCCAACGCAACCAGGTACTGATAGTCCTTATAGAAACCGAAGTATTGAGGAAACCCTAGATTTATTCCAACGCATGAAAGCTGGTGAATTTCCGGCAGGCACACACGTATTGCGTGCAAAAATAGATATGGAAGATCCTAACATGCTAATGCGAGATCCTATTATGTACCGTATTATGTATGCACACCACCATAGAACAGGTGAGGAATGGTGTATTTACCCAATGTACGATTGGACGCATGGTGAGAGCGATTATATAGAGCAAATTTCACATTCCTTATGTTCATTAGAATTTAAACCTCATAGAAAACTCTACAATTGGTTTAGGGACAACGTTTATGAGTATGCCAAAGATACTTTACCATTACCACCAAAACAGCGCGAATTTGCGCGTTTAAACTTATCGTATACCATTATGAGTAAACGTAAGTTGCTTAAATTGGTAGAAGAGAAGGTAGTTTCTGGTTGGGACGATCCGCGTATGCCAACAATTTCAGGATTACGAAGAAGAGGGTATACACCAAATTCTATCAGAGAATTTATTAAAAAAGTAGGTGTAGCTAAACGCGAAAATGTCATAGATGTTTCACTTCTAGAATTTTGTATTCGAGAAGATTTAAACAAGACTGCAAATCGTGTTATGGCAGTTTTAGATCCTGTAAAGGTTGTTATTACCAATTATCCTGAAGATAAAGAAGAATGGTTAGAAGCTGAGAATAATCAGGAAGATGCTTCAGCAGGATTTAGAAAAGTACCTTTTTCGCGAGAACTTTATATCGAAAAAGAAGACTTTAAAGAGGAAGCTGGTAATAAGTTTTTTAGATTAAAACTTGGTGGTGAGGTAAGATTAAAAAACGCTTACATTATCAAGGCGAATGATGTTGTTAAGGATGAAAACGGAGAAATTACCGAAATCCGTTGTACTTATGATACAGATACATCTAAAAAAGTAAAAGGAACACTGCATTGGGTTTCTATAAAGCATGCTATAACTGCAGAGGTTAGAGAATACGATCGTTTATTTATGCACGAAGCACCAGATAGTGATAAGGACAAAGATTTTATGGAGTTCTTAAATCCTAATTCCTTAAATGTTAGAACAGGATACTTAGAGCCAAGTTTGTCCGATGCTAAAGTGGGTGAGCGCTTTCAATTTCAACGATTGGGTTATTTTGTAGTAGATGAAGACTCCACTTCAGAAAAGCTTGTGTTTAATAAAACTGTTGGATTAAGAGATAGTTGGGCAAAGCAAAAGCCAAAACCAGAAGCTATTTCACAAGCAAAAGCCAAGCTACAACAACAAAAGCGCTCAGCAATCAGCGTCATTCAACAATTAGGTAAAAAATACACTAATTATCCTGAAGCTAAGCAAGCCAAAGCTAAAGCAGAAATCATTGATTTAGCAAAAGGTGTCTCATATGAAGATTTAGAGCCTTTATTTGGTACTGCTGTAAAAAAAGCAGGCACACGTATCGCTGTGATGATTACCTTAAAAGAACTGCTTAAAAATGGCTTAGAACGAAATGATGCTATCAATGAGTTTATAACAAAAGCTTTAGAGGATAAAAACGAATTATTAGTTGCAGAAGCTTCAGAGGTTTAACAATTGTTTAGTAGAGATTGTACTTTATAATGTTTATCTTATCTGAAAGCGAAATATTATGGATTCAACACAGCAAATACTTACTAAAATATCAGCATTAACCAGAGAGATTGAAAATCATCATCCAGAACTTATAAAATATCTTGATGAAACCAGAAGTACTTTACCTAATAATTCTGGTCAGGCTACTTTAGATAACAAAGATTTACAGAATTATTTAGAGCAGTTACAATCTTTATTAGAGAATCATAATTCCAAAAGCTGATAGATTTTTGACAATTTTATACACTTAACTAAACCTTTAAGATTAAATCTTAGAGGTTTTTTTGTACATTTAAAATACTAACTAAAACAACATCATTATGGAATTAAACTTTTTAGCTATTGTGGTTGCAGCCATTGTACCACTCTTAATTGGTGCTATTTGGTACAACCCAAGCGTATTAGGAACTGCTTGGATGAAAGCTTCTGGCATGACTGAAGAAAAAATGAAAAGCGGTAACATTGCTGTAATTTTTGGTGTAACATTGGTACTATCATTTATGTTAGCTTTTACTGTAAACGGCATGGTAATTCATCAAGTAGCTGCGCAGCAATTAGCATTTACAAATCCTGATGCAGAATCATTTCAGGCATTTATGGCTGAGTTTGGAAACATGCATCGCAACTATGGCCACGGAGCTTTACATGGTGCTATAGGAGCAATATTTTTTGTACTACCAGTTTTAGGAATTAATGCACTTTTTGAAAGAAAAGGGTGGAAGTATATCTTAATCAATGTTGGTTATTGGGTAATTACCTTAGCTATTATGGGAGCCATACTTTGTGGATGGAAATAATAAATTAAAGCATAAAAAACCGAAGTGAAAACTTCGGTTTTTTGTTTATAAGAGAAGAGATTATTCGTCGTCGTTTTTCTTTTTAGCATTTTTCATGGCTTCTCCAATTTGGTTACTAGCTGTAAAAGATGCCACCATATTATTCAACATATCGCTACCAGCTTGTGGTGAATTTGGTAATAAGATTAAATTACTATTTGTTTCTTCACCAATAGATTGAAGCGTATCATAATGTTGCGTTACAACAATAAGAGCAGAAGCTTCTTGTGAGTTAATACCAACTCTGTTTAATACTTCAACAGACTCTTCTAGGCCACGCGCAATTTCACGTCTTTGATCTGCAATACCTTGACCTTGTAAACGCTTACTTTCAGCTTCAGCCTTAGCTTTCTCAACAATCAAAATACGTTGTGCATCACCTTCAAACTGTGCGGCGATTTTTTCACGTTCAGATGCATTAATACGGTTCATAGCAGCTTTTACTTGAGCATCAGGATCAATATCTGTTACAAGGGTTTTTATAATATCATAACCATAGTCAACCATAGCATCATTAAGTTCAGTTTTAACAGCAATAGCAATATCATCTTTACGTACAAAGACGTCATCTAGTTTCATTTTTGGCACTTCTGCACGTACCACGTCAAAAACATAACTTGTAATTTGCTCGTGTGGATAATCTAATTTATAAAAAGCATCATAAACTTTTTCTTTTATAACTTTATATTGTACGGACACTTTTAAGCGTACAAATACATCATCTAAAGTTTTGGTTTCTACAATAACATCTAACTGTTGAATCTTTAGACTCAACTTACCTGCAATACGGTCTACTAAAGGAATTTTTAATTGTAACCCTGAATGTCGTATACTTTGGTAGCGACCAAAACGTTCTATGATAGCTGCGGTTTGTTGTTTAACAATAAAGAATGAAGAAATTAAAATAACAAGCCCAAAAAATATAATTGGAACTAAATAAATAGGAAAATCCATAACGATTCTATTAAATAATGGTTAGAAAATATGTTTGTACTAATTTAAACTATATTTACTTCCAATTTGTAAGCAAATCATGAAAAAACTTAGATACATTTTATTAGTAGCCGTTAGTATGGCTTTTGTTACAATAACCTATGCACAACATAAGCGCTATGCTATAAAAAATGGAGTTGGTATACAAGGAGGAGTAACACAGTTTGATATTATCACTGATAATTTTGTGACTAAAAAGAATACTGGTTTTATAGGTGGCTTATCGGCTTCAGTAGATATACCTCACAAATGGTATAATGTAAGTTATAACATTCTTCTATCTGAAAATAACATTGATATTGCTGCTTTTTCATTAGCTAATCCTACCGAAGAATTTGTAGAATATAAAATGCTTACAGCACAATTGTCATTTTTGTTTCATGCTAAATTAATAGGAAGTAACCTAACCTTAGATTTAGGGCCAATGCTACAATACAATGGAGATTTAGAACTCAAAGATAGCTCTAAAGAAGGTTATATAATATCTAATTATGATACGCTCTTAACTGAGGATATTTCTAAAATTTCAAACTTCAACGTAAATGGAGCAGTAGGTTTATCAGCAGGTTTTGGTGCGTTTAGACTAAGAGCACAATACATTTATGGTTTTACTAATATTTTAGGAAAATTAAATGATGAAGACCTTAACGTTGGTATAAATAATAACAAATTTAAAGGCAACCAGTCTATGATTGCCTTTACTGCTATTATTACGTTTTGATAATTGTTTGTCATTGCGAATCACGCCAAAAGCGTGATGTGGCAATCTCAAAATAAAAAGATTACCACGTCATTCGTGCCTCATTCCTCGTAATGATAAAGCTAAATCGTTCTCACCAAAGCATCAATACGCTTAACCGTTTCAGCCTTACCAATCATATACATAATATCAAATACATCTGGTCCTTGTAAGGCACCAACAAGCGCTAAACGTAATGGCATCATTACTTTTCCGAAGCCAATTTCGTTGTCAGTTATCCAGCTTTTTATATTGGTTTGAAGGTTTTCTACCGTAAAATCTTCAGTTGAATTCACTAATTCGATTACTTTATTTAAAATCTCATCAGTACCTTCTTTTAAAGCCTTTTTAGATGCTTTTTCGTCATAATCTGTAGGCGACACAAAGAAGAAGTGACTCAATTCCCAAAAATCGCTTACAAACGTTGCTCGTTCTTTAATTAAGCCAACAACTAAAGCAATATAATTAACATCAATATCTTTCAACAAAATGTTTTTTGATTGAAATTCTGTTGCTAATTCCAAATCTAACTGCTGTTGCATGTAATGATGGTTAAACCATTTGGTTTTATCAGGATCAAAACGTGCACCAGCTTTGTTGACTCTTGCTAAATCAAAATCATTTACCAACTGTTCTAAACTGAAAATTTCTTGCTCAGTACCAGGATTCCAACCTAAAAATGCTAAGAAATTCACCACAGCTTCAGCAAAATAGCCATCCTCTTTATAACCTCTGGAAACTTCGTTGGTTTTTGGGTCTGTCCAAGCTAATGGAAACACAGGAAATCCTAATTTATCACCATCACGTTTGCTTAATTTTCCTTTTCCTGTTGGTTTTAAGATTAAAGGTAAATGTGCAAATTCTGGTGCTTCCCAACCGAAAGCATCATATAATAACTTGTGCAAAGCCAGTGATGGTAACCATTCTTCACCACGAATAACGTGTGTGATTTCCATTAAATGGTCGTCCACAATATTTGCGAGATGATAGGTTGGCATTCCATCGCTTTTAAACAAAATCTTGTCATCAAGTATGTTGGTATCTATAGAAATATCGCCTCTAATAATATCTTTTAGATGCAATGTTTCATCTTGTGGCGATTTAAAACGTACTACATAATGTTCGCCAGCATCAATCTTTGCTTGTGTTTCTTCTTCAGTAAGTACTAAAGAATTTACCAAACGCCCTTTTTCGCGATTGTGCCAATTATAGATAAAGGTTTTGCCTTCTGCTTCGTGTTGTTTTCTGTGCGCATCAAGTTCTTCCGAAGTATCAAAAGCATAATAGGCTTTACCTTCTGCAATCAATTGATCAGCATATTGCTTGTACAAATGCTTACGTTCACTTTGTCTGTAAGGACCAAATTTTTCGTTTTTACCTGGACCTTCATCAAACGGAATACCACACCAGTTTAAAGATTTTACAATATAATCTTCTGCACCTTCCACATAACGGTTTTGATCGGTATCTTCTATACGTAACACGAAATCACCATTGTGTTTTTTGGCAAATAAATAATTGAATAAAGCAGTTCTTACACCACCAATATGTAAAGGTCCTGTTGGACTAGGCGCAAAGCGCACACGTACTTTTTGATTCATAACTTAATAAATAAGAGTGCAAAGATAGAATTATAAGAAATAATTATAGAACTTGAATTGGGTGATTTATATGCTTTTATTTAAACCCAGAAGCTTATAGCTATGTATAAACACATCAAAATTGCTACAATACTAAAAATTCTAAAAAACACCTTAGCCAAAGGCCAAAACCCAGTTTTTAGTATTTCGGGATTTTTTTTTAAATAAAAATTTCTAAACATACTAATCGCCAGTTTATTATAGAAGTACCAAATTAAAGGTACAGCTAGGAGAAAAAGAATAGTCTTTTCTATTTTTTCATAAGTATTCATATTAAACAATCATTTCCTTTGGCACACGCTTATTCATAATCTTAAACCAAAGGGGTGGCACCATTGCTAATACCATTGAGGTAGGATAGCCAAAAGGCATTTGCGGACTATCATCGTGGCAATCTAAGATTTGATATTTTTTTGAAGACTTAAAATGATGGTCACTATGGCGTGTTAATTCATACAACACAATACGACCGATAACGTGATTAGAGTTCCACGAATGTATTTCTTTTACACGCTCGTAACGACCAGACTTGGTTTTTAAACGCTGTAAACCATAATGTTCAATATAGTTGACAGTTTCTAGCAAAATAAAGCCAACCACACCTGCGCAAACGGCAAATAGTAAAGCCGTAGTTCCGAAAAGTAGCGCAACTAAAGCCAAATACAACAGCTGGAAAGCAGTGTACCAAAGCATATCGTTCTTAAAAGAAAAGAAAGATTGTTTATTGTTTTTCAATAGTTTCTTCTGAATGTTCCACGCATTAAAATACTGTCTAATGGTAGACGTTAACCAAAACGAATATACACTTTGATTGTATTTTGCGGTTGCAGGGTCTTCTGGTGTGGCAGCGTGAAGATGATGCCCAAAATTATGTTCAATATAAAAATGCATATAAAAAGAGGGTAGAAGCAAGGCCTTACCTAAAAAGCGTTCGTTGGTTTGTTGTCTGTGGCCTAGCTCATGACCAACATTAATGCCGTTAACGCCCAAAACAATACCAACGGAAAAAATTAGTCCGACAAATTCATAAGTTTCCAAAGGTTGACGAGAAACTAAAATCAAAGCATAAGCCACAATACCATAAACAATGGGTAAGTTAAGGTAAAGTAACCAATCGAAAATCTTACGTTTTAGTCTGCTATCTACTTCTTCAGATTGAAGATTCGTAGTATCTACAGGAAAAATAAGTTCTAAAATAGGAATACAAACAAAGGCAAAAACAGGTGTAGCCCAAACCCAATAGCCCTGAAAACTAAGTCCTAAAACTGCCATAATTGGGATTGAAAATGCCGCTAAATATTTAAGGTCTTTCATTTACAGGCTGATTATTAACAATTAATCCCTCTAAATTAACACAATCTTACCAAATTTAAGAAATCAAGAATTAAAATAAAATTGTAGATTAGTCAGTTAGAATATTACATCTCTGTAATTTCGAGCATTGATTGAGTTAAAATTTATTTTAGCAAAAACACATTGCGAAGCAAATCGAGAAATCTCTTATGTAACAAAAAGACATCTCGACTACGCTCGATGTGACAGCAAAATGAATAATCAAAAGAATTTGAGCAATTTCAAAACCATAAAAAACAAACTACAGCAATTCATAAAAAAATATTACACTAATGAATTGCTAAAAGGTGCGATTTTATTTTTTGCCATTGGCTTGTTATATCTCATTATTACGCTATTTGTAGAATACGTATTTTGGCTAAACCCAACAGCAAGAACCATTTTATTTTGGGTGTTTGTGGTTGTTGAGGTCGCTTTGTTTGTAAAGTTTATTGCCATTCCGTTAGCACATTTATTCAACCTTAGGCAAGGTATTGATTATGAAACTGCTTCAAAATTAATTGGTAATTATTTTCCTGAAGTCAATGATAAACTATTGAATGTACTTCAATTGAATAAAAGTCCACAGCAATCCGATTTATTATTGGCAAGCATAGCGCAGAAGTCGCAAGAATTGCAACCCATTCCGTTTAAATCGGCAATAAATTTTAAGACCAATACCAAGTATTTAAAGTATGCGGCTATTCCTGTAGTTATTATTTTGTTGTCCTACATTACAGGAAAAATCGATTGGTTTAGTGACAGTTACGAGCGTGTGGTCAACTACAAAACAGCTTATGAGCCACCAGCACCTTTTCAGTTTTTTGTTCTAAATGAAAACTTACAAGCTATTGAAGGTAAGGACTTTAAGTTAAAAGTAAAAACCGCAGGTGATGTTATTCCAGAGAATGCTCAGATTCAGTTTAATGCTCAATCGTATTATCTACAACAGGTTGCACCAGGCGAATTTCAATACACGTTCAATCTTCCGAAAAACAATATAGAATTCAGTTTATTTGCTAATGATGTGAATTCAAAACCGTACGAATTACAAGTGGTAAACACACCAAACTTGGTCAATTTCGAAATGCTGTTAGATTACCCATCGTACACACAAAAGCAAGATGAGGTATTAAAAAGTACAGGTTCTGCGGTTGTTCCAGAAGGGACAAAAGTCACTTGGAAAGCAATGACCAAAGCCACAAATGCGGTTCATATTTATGCAGAAGACACATTAACGTTTTCAAAAAACGACAACAACAATTTTGAAGCGACCAAGCGATTATTTAGAAATTATAATTACAGCATTTCAACTAGTAACGAGAATTTAAAGGACTACGAAAATCTGGCTTATAATATTTCTGTGGTTAAGGATTTGCATCCTGAGCTCAACATCAAAATGCAAATCGATTCCTTAGACCAGCAAAGTATGTATTTCTATGGTCAGGCGAGTGATGATTTTGGCTTGTCAAAACTGAATTTGGTGTACTATCCAACAGAAGATGAAACTCAGAAAGTTGTAGAGCCGATTAGCATTTCAAAATCTAATTTTAGTGAGTTTGTGAGTGCGTTTCCAAATCAATTCAATTTAGAAGAAGGTGTTAGCTACCAATTGTATTTTGAGGTTTATGATAACGACGCTATTCACAATTACAAGCGCACAAAAAGTAGTGTGTTTAGCTATCGAAAATTAACTAAAGACGAAGAAGAACAGAAGCAGCTACAAGAGCAGAATGAAACGATAAAAGATATTGGCAAAACGTTTGAAAAATTAGAAGAGCAAGACAAAAAGCTTGAAGAATTTTCTAAAACCCAAAAGGAAAAGCAAGAGCTTAACTTCAACGATAAAAAGAAATTTGAGGACTTTCTGAAACGTCAAAAACAGCAAGAACGGTTGATGAAAAATTTCAACAAAAAGCTGCAGGACAATTTAGAAGAATTTCAGGAAGAAAAGAAAGAAGACCAATTTAAAGAAGACTTAAAAGAACGTCTAAAAGAGAACGAAGAAAAGCTAAAGCAAGATGAAAAGTTGCTTGAAGAATTAGAAAAGCTGAAGGATAAAATCAATAAAGAAGAGTTTACCCAAAAGCTTGAAGAATTAGCCAAACAAAACAAAAACAAAAAACGAAGTATGAAGCAACTCTTAGAGTTGACCAAGCGTTTTTATGTAATGAAAAAGGCTGAAAAAATAGCCAATCAGTTAAACGATTTAGCGAAGAAGCAAGAAGAACTTTCCAAGAAAGACAAAGAGAACACCAAAGAAAAGCAAGAAGAGTTAAACAAAGAATTCGAAAAACTTCAAAAAGATATCGAAGATTTAAAACAAGAGGACAGACGTTTGCAAAAACCGATGAATGTTTCTGTAGATGAGTTTTTAGAAGATGGTGTAAAGTTTGACCAAAAGGAAGCTAAAGAAGCGCTTGAGAAGAAGGAAGAGAAAGAAAGTGAGGGCAAACCAAGTGAAGCACAAGAACAACAACAAAACGCTCAGGAAAAGCAGAAAAAAGCAGCTAAAAAGATGAAGCTGATGAGTGAGCAGATGATGCAAATGATGTCTGGTGGAGGCGGAGGTGGAGGCGACCAAGCTTCTGAAGATGCTGATGCTTTACGTCAAATTCTTGAGAATCTTTTATTGTTTTCTTTCGACCAAGAAGCGTTGATGAATACTTTTGAAAGTATTGATATCAACAATAATAAATACGGTAAATACATCATTAACCAAAGTAATTTAAGAGAGCACTTTGAGCATATTGATGATAGTTTGTTTGCCTTGTCTTTACGTCAACCAAAGATTTCCGAGAAAGTAAATGAACAAATCACAGAAGTGTATTTTAATATTGATAAGGCGCTTGGTCAACTAACCGAAAACAGATTATACCAAGGTGTATCTTCTCAACAATATGTGATTACTGCGAGTAATGAATTGGCGAGTTTTTTAAGTGATGTTTTAGATAATATGGAAATGCAAATGAATATGCAGCCAGGTTCTGGAGGTGGTGGCGGACAGCAACTTCCGGATATTATTATGAGTCAGGAAGAGCTCAACAAGCAAATGGAAGAGGGTGTAAAAAAGAATGAACAAGGCAAGCAAGGAGAAGAGGGACAGCAAGGAGAAAGTGAAAAGCCAGGACAAGAAGGTAGCGAAGGCAAAGAAGGAGGGGGAAAACAACCAGGAGAACAAGGACAAGAAGGTCAGCAAGGCCAAAGTGGTCAAAGTGGTGAGAATGGACAGTCTGGAGAACAACAAGGCAAAGGTGGACAAAACGGAAAGAATGGCCAACAGAATGGTGAAGGACAAAACGGAAAAGACGGCAAAGGTGATAATGGAAAAGGAGGAAAGAATGGTAAAAACGGAAATGGCTCTAATGGCGATGGTAATGGAGAGGAACAAAATGATGGTTATGGTGAAGGCGGAAGAGAAGAACAAAATGAAGAATTATTCAAAATTTATCAGCAACAACAACAATTACGTCAGGCTTTAGAAGACCGTTTATCTAAGGAAGGAAAGATTGAATCTGCTGGCCAATTGATAAAACAAATGGAAAATATAGAGTTGGATTTATTGAACTACGGTTTCACAAATCAAACGCTTCAAAAGATGATGGATTTACAACATCAATTATTAAAATTAGAAAATGCGACCTTTATGCAAGGTCAGGATACGAAGCGTGAATCGGAAACTAATAAGAAGGATTTCAACACCAATAATCCTAGTCAAATTCCAACGGCAAAACAATACTTTAATACAACTGAAATATTAAACAGACAAGCACTACCTTTGCAGAATCATTTTAAGAAAAAGATTCAAGAGTATTTCAAAAGCAATGATTAGTTTTAATTACGAAACCGATTTTAAATTAGAGAGTGAAACCAAGATTTCTGAGTGGATTTCTAAAGCTATCAATTCAGAAAATTGTAAAGAAGGAGAATTGAATTACATCTTCTGTTCTGATGATTATTTACATAAAATCAATGTCGATTTTCTAAATCACGATACGTTAACGGACATCATCAGCTTTGATTATTCGGTAGGAAAAGAACTACACGGAGATATTTATATTTCTGTAGAACGTGTTGAAGATAATGCTAAAGATTTTGATGTGTCTTTTGAAGATGAATTGGCACGCGTAATGATTCACGGGATTCTACATTACTGTGGATATAAAGACAAGAGTGAAGAAGATGCTAAGCTGATGCGTTCTAAGGAAGACTACTATTTGAGTACGCGTTCTTAGTCTTGTGTTTTCGATGTATCTTTGCATGTTTAATTTTAATGAAAATCTAATTGTTCCACGTGGAACATTAATAATAAATTGATTTGTCATTCTGAACTTGTTTCAGAATCTTTCTTTATTTTAATTAGAGATGCTGAAATAAATTCAGCAAGACAAAAACTAAGTTTACGAACAGGATTATGTTTAATGAAGTTTACGATGTAATTGTAGTTGGTGCAGGTCACGCAGGAAGTGAAGCTGCTGCTGCTGCTGCCAATATGGGAAGTAAGACGTTGTTAATTACAATGAACCTTCAAAATATTGCACAGATGTCTTGTAATCCTGCTATGGGTGGAATTGCAAAAGGACAAATTGTTCGAGAAATTGATGCGCTTGGTGGTTATAGCGGAATTGTATCCGACACCTCTGCAATTCAATTCAAGATGCTTAATAAATCTAAAGGACCTGCAATGTGGAGTCCAAGAGTCCAATCCGACAGAATGCGTTTTGCTGAAGACTGGAGGTTGTTGTTAGAGCAAACACCTAATCTCGATTTTTATCAAGAAATGGTGTCTGGTTTAATTATAGATAATCACAAAATAGTTGGTGTAAAAACCTCTCTAGGAATAGAAGTAAAAGCCAAAACTGTTGTGCTTACAAATGGTACTTTTTTAAATGGTTTAATTCATATCGGTGATAAAAACTTTGGTGGAGGTAGAGCAGGAGAAAGAGCTGCTACAGGAATTACAGAAGACCTTATTAAACTTGGTTTCGATTCTGGTAGAATGAAAACAGGAACACCACCAAGAGTAGATGGCAGGTCATTGGATTATTCTAAAATGATTGAACAACCAGGTGATGAAAACCCAGAGAAGTTTTCATATTTAGATATTACAAAACCATTGACAGAACAACGTTCTTGTCATATGACTTACACAAGTCCAGAAGTGCATGATTTACTTCGTGAAGGTTTTGATAGATCGCCAATGTTTAATGGTAGAATTAAAAGTGTTGGACCTCGTTATTGTCCATCGATAGAAGATAAGATTAATCGATTTGCAGACAAGGATAGACATCAACTATTTGTAGAGCCAGAAGGATGGAATACAGTTGAAGTTTATGTGAATGGCTTCTCAACATCCTTACCAGAAGATGTTCAGTTTAATGCTTTGCGTTCAGTTGCTGGTTTTGAAAATGTGAAGTTTTTTAGACCTGGTTACGCAATAGAATACGATTATTTTCCACCTACACAATTAAAGCATACTTTGGAAACGAAGTTGGTTGAGGGTTTATATTTCGCTGGTCAGATTAACGGAACAACAGGTTATGAAGAAGCAGCATCTCAAGGATTAATGGCAGGTATAAATGCGAGCTTAAAAGTACAAGAACGCGATCCATTTACCTTAAAAAGAGATGAAGCTTATATAGGTGTTTTAATAGATGATTTAATTACAAAAGGTACAGAAGAGCCTTATCGTATGTTTACATCTCGTGCAGAATATAGAACGCTTTTAAGACAAGATAATGCTGATTTTAGATTAACACCAAAAGGATACGAACTTGGTTTAGCGTCTGAAAAACGATTAAAACGAATGGAAGAGAAGCAGTCTAAAGCCTCAAATTTCGTTCAGTTTTTTAAAGATACCAGTGTAACTCCAGATGAAATAAATCCGATTTTAGAGTCAAAAGATTCTGCTAAAGTGAAGCAGCAAGACAAGATGTTTAAGTTGTATGCACGACCAAATATCACGATTAAAGATATGCAAAAAGTGGCTTCTGTTGATGCTTATATTTCGGAGAACAATTTAGATGCTGAGATTATTGAACAAACCGAAATTCAGGTTAAATATGCTGGTTATATTGAAAAGGAAAAGAATAATGCAGATAAGTTAAATCGTCTTGAAAATGTAAAAATCCCATCGAATTTTGATTACTTAAAACTTAAATCCATGAGTATGGAAGCAAGACAAAAGTTAACCGAAATTCAACCAGTAACCATTTCCCAAGCATCAAGAATTAGTGGAGTATCACCTAACGATATTTCTGTTTTATTGGTGTATTTAGGTAGGTAAAATTCCTGCGAAAGCAGGAATCTCAAAAATCAAAAATATATATGTTCCACGTGGAACGTTGAGTAAAAATTAAAAAAGTTTGTCATTCTGAACTCGTTTCAGAATCTATTTAATGAATAATAAACCAACATATCTAACCGTAAAAGACCATTCCGTTTCAGGAGAAGAATTTCAATTATTGCATAATGAAGCATTAGATACGCTAGAAACATTTCCACAACCTCAAGGCGAAAAACTTTCAGAATATTACAAAAGCGAAGATTACATTTCTCACACAGATGCCAAGCGAAATCTGTTTGAAAAAGTGTATCATTTGATCAGAACGATTTCCTTAAAACGAAAATTGAAACTGATTAATTCATTTCAATCTGACGAAAAAAAACTTTTAGATATTGGATGTGGTACAGGCGACTTTTTAGAAATTGCAAAAAATAATAGTTGGGATGTTGTTGGAGTAGAACCAAACGAGGAAGCAAGATCCATTGCAAATTCTAAAACAAACAATTCGGTTTTCGATATTCAACATTTAGAAACTTTAAAAGAAAACAGTTTCGACGTTATTACGCTTTGGCACGTTTTAGAACATTTACCAGATTTAGAAATGCACGTTAAGCTTTTTAAGCATTTATTAAAACCTAACGGAACTCTAGTAATTGCTGTTCCTAATTTTAAAAGTTACGATGCACAATATTATAAAAACTTTTGGGCTGCTTATGATGTGCCAAGACACCTTTGGCATTTTTCAAAGACAGCGATAGAAAAATTGTTTCACGAGGAACAATTAAAATTGGTAAAAACCTTACCTATGAAATTTGATGCTTACTATGTGAGTCTACTTTCAGAAAAATACAAATCTGGTTTTATGAATCCTATTAAAGCATTTTGGATAGGATGGCGTTCAAATCTAAAAGGAAACCGCACTAAGGAGTATTCTTCGCATATTTACGTCTTAAAATCTAAGAATATTTAATATTACAACCAATAAAAGCTTGTTTTGTTTATAAACACGCAATCGCATTACTAAGAATCAAAAGCGGCTTAAAACGTCTTATTTTAACCCATGTTTAATTGATGTTGATTATTTAAAATAAAAGCAACCATAGATTTTGGCTATGGTGTAAAGAATTTCCAAAACACAAGTCAACTTTTATACATTTGCAAAAATTTAATTCAAACTACAATATGAAAAGAGCAATTGCCTTATTAATTATTTTAATTTCATTTTCGTCTTGCCAAGAGCAACAAAAAATTGGATTTATAGACAGAACAAAAGCCATTAACGAATATCAAGCTAAAAAAGATATTGAAGATAAATACAAGCCAAAAAATGACGCTTATATAAAAAGACGTGACAGTTTGGTAAAACAATTTGAATTTGATTATCAAAACGCAGCTGTGAAAGCTCAAAGGATGAGTCCTAAAAAACAACAAGAATTAGCTCAGGAGTTTCAACAAAGAGATGCGTTATTAAGACAACAAATTCAGTTTGAAAAAGAAGAATTAGAAAAAGAGTTTACAACTGAAATTGATTCAGCAATGTCAAAGTTTAAAACCTTTGTTAAGAATTATGGAAAAACAAACGGTTACACCTTTATTTTAGGCACTAGCGACTTAACAAATTCTGTAATGTATGGATCTGAGACTACTGATATTACAGATGCTGTAATTAAGGCATTAAATGAGGATTATAAAAAGTAATTAATACTTACCAAATAAAGCAAAATTGGCCGAGCTTACGCTTGGCTTTTTTTATGCAATAATCTTGTTAGTTTAATTGATAAATCTGTAAGAATTATCTTAGAGCTGCCGTTGCGTTCAATATGATAAATGGCATCTTGTATTTTGTTTGAGATTTCCATAATATTAGCATCGTGTACAAAAGGAGCAAACTTTTCTAATTGAAAATTTTCAGAACGAGGTTCTAGGTATACGAGATCATTTGCACTATAATTAAGAAGCAATGCTTGTCTAAAATAATTAAGGCAAAACGCCAAAAATTTCTTTTGAGTTTCACGACCAGTTTTTGCAATTTCTTCAGACCAAGAAATTAAATCGTGAATGGCTTTTTTATTACCCTTTGCTTTAAAGGCAGATCGTACCCAAAAGACAAACCATTTTTCAAACTGAATGTCTTCACTATCTTGATAAATAAGGTCGCAAGCCTTATTATAGTTGCCATTTGCCTGGTGTGCAATTCTACTTGCAACCGATTTTTCTATGTGGTAATTTTCAACTAAAGCATCAGAAATAACATCCTCTGCTAAAGGCGGAAAATGTAGAATTTGACAACGTGATCTAATCGTATTTATAATTTGTTCCTCGTCTTCAGCAATGAGTATAAAAATGGTTTTCTCAGGAGGTTCTTCAATTAATTTTAGCAACTTATTGGCGGCAGCAGTATTAATTTTTTCTGCCATCCAGATAATCATCACTTTATAACCACCTTCGTAAGACTTTAAGGATAAAGATTTTACAATTTCGTAAGCTTCATCTACACCAATTTGACCTTGCTTATTATCTACACCAAGTAATTTATACCAGTCAAAAAGATTTCCATAAGGCTGTTCATCAAGGAGTTGCCTCCATTCTTCCAAATAAAAATTAGAAACGGGTTTGCTTTTTACCTTATCGCTTGTTGTTACAGGAAAAGCAAAGTGTAGGTCTGGATGAGAAAAATTCTTAAATTTTAGATTACAAGATTCATTACCACCCAAATTTTCACCATTGGTATTGTTGCATAAGATATACTGTGCATAGGCTATAGCCATTGGTAAAGTTCCGGAGCCTTCAGGACCAACAAATAATTGGGCATGTGCAATTCTACCTTCATCTACACTTTTAGTGAGGTGATTTTTAATGTGAGTTTGTCCTAAAATCTTTGAAAACTGCATGTGGCAAAACTAGTAATATTTTATGGTTTTAAAATAGATACACTTATACTATGTTACTACTTGGTTATTTTCTGCTTTTATTAAAACTATACAGTTGGCTTTTGAGCAATATGCGTGTATATTTGTGACACAAATTTTATATAAAATGAAGACACTAAACGATTTCAATTTCAAAGATAAAAAGGCATTAATAAGAGTAGACTTTAACGTACCATTAAACGATAATTTTGAAGTAACTGATGCTACAAGAATTATTTCTGCAAAACCAACAATTATCAAGATTTTAGAAGATGGAGGAAGTTGTGTTTTAATGTCTCATTTGGGAAGACCAAAAGGCGTACAAGATGAATTCTCTTTAAAACACATAAAATATAAGGTTGAAGATATACTTGGTGTTGAAGTGAAATTTGCACCAAATTGTGTTGGTGCTGAAGCAGAGGAGAAGGCTAATGAATTACAACCAGGTGAAATTTTACTGCTCGAAAATTTGCGTTTTCATGAAGAAGAAAAGCAAGGAGATAAAGACTTTGCCGAACAATTATCTAAGCTTGGAGATACCTATGTAAATGATGCTTTTGGTACAGCACATAGAGCACATGCCTCTACAACAATAGTAGCACAATTTTTCCCAGATTCTAAGTGTTTTGGTCATTTATTAGCAAAAGAAATTGAAAGTATTAAAAAAGTATTAGAAGATGGTGAAAAACCTGTATTAGCGGTACTTGGTGGTGCAAAGGTGTCTTCAAAAATTACAGTTATTGAGAATATTTTAGATAAAGTAGACCACCTTATTGTTGGAGGTGGAATGACTTTTACCTTTATTAAAGCTTTGGGCGGTAAAATAGGAGATTCTATTTGTGAAGATGATAAAATGGAGTTAGCTCTAGATATATTGAAACAAGCCGAAGCAAAAGGAGTTAAAATTCATTTACCTGTAGATGTTGTTGCTGCGGATGCTTTTAGTAATGATGCAAATACCCAGATTTGTGACGTAAGACAAATACCAGATGGCTGGCAAGGTTTGGATGCAGGACCAGAGTCTCTTAAAATTTTTGATACGGTTGTCAACGAAAGTAAAACTATACTTTGGAATGGACCTCTTGGTGTTTTTGAATTAGAATCGTTTTCAAAAGGAACGATAGCTTTAGGAGATTCTATTGCAAATTCTACTAAAAATGGAGCATTTTCATTAGTTGGTGGTGGAGATTCTGTTGCGGCTGTAAAACAATTCGGTTTTGAAAACAAAGTGAGTTATGTTAGCACGGGAGGTGGAGCAATGTTAGAAAGCCTTGAAGGTAAAACATTACCTGGAATTGCAGCAATTTTAGAATAATTGAATGATAAAAATTAGATGCTCAACTTTTTTTAATTGAGTATTAGTTATAAAAAGTACTATTTTTAGACCTACTAACGTTACGTATAGTAGGTCTTTTTTTAAATATATGCATTACAAATACAACATTTCATTTATACTCTGTGCTTTAGTAAGCTTTGGTTTTTCTCAAATAAAAACAGACACAATTATTCCAATACATAAAACTGGAGATTCTATAATTGATGGAAAATCGCTTAATAGCGGAAAAATTATTCCTGCAGAACCAGATACTTTAAATATCAAAAACCTTAAGGACCATCCTAAAGCTGCAGAATTAGATCAAAAATGGCTTGAAGAATTATACAGTAATGCACTTTATGATACAATATATAAATCAGTTATAGAGCTTACCTATGAGCCTGTTGATTACCCAGAGTTATCAACCGACACCTTAAAGGCAAGATTAGAACGTCTTAATGCGCGAACACCATTTAACGTAGAGTACAATCCGTCTTTAGAAAGCGTTATAAAACGCTATTTAAAACACAGAAGAACTTCATTAGAACGATTAATGGGGTTAAGTCATTTTTACTTCCCTATGTTTGAGGCAGAATTTGATAATTACAACATTCCACTCGAAATGAAGTATCTATCAATTGTGGAATCTGCATTAAAACCAAGAGCACGATCTAGAGTAGGCGCAACAGGCTTATGGCAGTTTATGTTTGGCACAGGAAAAGAGTACGATTTAGATGTAAGTAGTTATGTAGATGAACGTAGCGACCCAATACGTTCTACAACAGCGGCGGCAAAATATTTAGCGCGTTTGTACAAGATTTTTGGTGATTGGGATCTAGCACTAGCAGCTTACAACTCGGGTCCAGGCAATGTAAATAAAGCCATTAGACGATCTGGTGGATATAAAAATTATTGGAACATTAGGGCAAATCTACCACGAGAAACAGCAGGTTATGTTCCGGCATTTTTGGCAACCATGTATATTTTTGAGTATGCTGAAGAACACGGTTTTAAACCAGAACGACCACCTTTTCAGTTAATACAAACTGACACCATTCATGTAAAGCAAATGATAACTTTAGATCAGGTTGCAGAAACTACAGGTGTAAATATCGAAGAACTTCAGTTTTTAAATCCTTCATACAAATTAGATATCATCCCTAAAATTGAAGGCAAAACGTATGCGTTACGGTTACCTAGAGAAGCTATAGGTATTTTTACTACAAACGAGGATAAAATTTATGCTTTTGCAAAAGCGGAATTTGATAAACGTGAAAAGCCTTTACCACAACTCTTTAATGCAGATACTAAAGTGCGCTATCGTGTAAAAAGCGGAGATTATTTAGGTAAAATTGCTAGGCGTTACGGAGTAAGGGTTAGCCAAATAAAACGATGGAACGGTTTACGAAGTAACAATCTAAAAATAGGACAACGTTTAACCATCTACCCAAGAAAACCTGTAGCAACTACCCAGCCTTTAAAGCCCAAAACATCAGTTAGCACAAGTGGCAGAAAAACATATAAAGTAAAATCTGGTGACTCACTTTGGAGTATAGCACAAAAATTTTCTGGAGTTTCTGTTCAAAATCTTAAAGATTGGAACGATATTAGTGGTAATAAACTCAAAATAGGAATGACACTTATTGTGTCTGAGTAATAAACCAACAAAAAATATAAATTATGAGAACGCTTTATGCACTTGTATTATGCTTATTGCTAACAGCTTGTGGTGAAGAAAAGCAAGGCGATAAAAAAAGGTACTTACCAGAATCTAATGGAAACTTAAATAGTATTTCTGTTGTTATTGATAACGATTTGTGGGAAGGTAAAATAGGGGAAACCATTAGAAAAATCTTTGCAGCTTCTATTTATGGGTTGCCAGTGGACGAGCCTATGTTTAAACTTCGCCAAATACCACCACAAGTATTTGACGGATTTGCAACACGAAGCAGAATAATCCTTAAGATTGAAAAAGGTGAAACTATTGAGCCTACCACTAAAATTGCAAATGAGGCCTTTGCAAAACCTCAAACAGTAGCAATTGTTGGTGGTAAAACAAATGATGACATTATCTATCAAATTACCGAAGCTAAGGATAAAATTATAGATGCTTTTAATAAAGAAGAAGTTAAAGAGAAACAAAGACGTATTAAATTAGATTTATTAGACGTAAGTGCCATAGAGAGTAAATTAGGTTTTACTGTTAATATTCCTTCTGCTTACAGAATTGCAAAAGCAGATGATGATTTCTTTTGGATTAGAAAAAATCTTAGCAACTCTAAGACTATCGAGGTCATGTTTTATGAAGTTCCATTAGAAACAATATCTCAAGGAGATAGTACTGTGGTGGATATTGTAAAAATGAGAGACAACATTACAAAAACAAGAATACCGGGAGAAGATGATATTTATATGGCAGTGGATGATGCGTACGCACCTGGAATGTTTGATGCCATTGTAGATAATAAACCAGCTTTCGAGGTAAGAGGTATTTGGGAAATGAAAGGGTTTACAATGGCTGGTCCATTTATCACATATGCAATAGAAGATAAAGTAAACAAACGCTATCTTATTGCTGATGGTTATGTTTATGCACCATCATTGCAAAAAGCAGAATATGTTTTTGAGCTAGAATCGATTATAAAATCCATTAAAATTAAGTAACAAAAAAGCCAACTTTTTAAAGTTGGCTTTTTTAATAATATACACAATATTTATTGTTCTTCTTTTTTATCGGAAGCTTCATCTTTACTGGCATCTTTAAATTCTTTTATGCCGCTTCCTAAACCTCTCATTAATTCAGGAATCTTTTTTCCACCAAATAAAAGTAATATTGCCACAACAATTAATACTATTTGCCAAGGTCCAAAGGCTCCTAAAAATATACTACTAGAAATCATAACTTCAAATTTAGACTGCAAAGTTAATAATTAAACTTTAATAATAGCGCTGTTACTTTAACTTTAATAACTATTACCAATGCTGTTTCACTATTTTATTTATTTTTGTTTTAATGGCAAAAAAGAAAAAAAAAGAAAAGAAGTTTACTAAAAAACTGCTTCATAAGTATCGTCTCGTTATATTAAACGAGGACACTTTCGAAGAACGTTTTGCAATAAAACTTACGCGTCTCAATGTGTTTGTTTTAACGTCCATATCTGCAATTTTACTGATTTTTCTTACAATACTTTTAATCGCATTTACACCATTAAGGGAGTATATACCAGGTTATTCTTCGGCAAAGCTCAAAAAAGAAGCTACAATGCTTAATTATAAAACAGATTCCTTAGTTCAAGAATTAGAGCTTAACAAACGCTATTATGCATCTATTAGAAAGGTACTTACAGGAGATGTATCAACAGTAGATTTTAATAGAGATTCTGTTATAGAAGCTGCAAAAAATGATCCTGAAATTCTTCAGACTACAACTAATAGAGAAGATTCTTTACTAAGAGATAAGGTGGAAAAAGAGGATAAATATAATCTTTTTGATGACGCTTCAAGCCAAACCAACTTTGTGTTATTCCCACCTGTAAACGGAACCATTTCAGAAGGCTACAATATAGAAGATAAACACTATGCCGTGGACGTTGTTGTTGCAACCAATACACCTGTAAAAGCTACTGCAAACGGAACAGTGATATTTGCCGAATGGACAGTAGAAACAGGATATGTTGTTATCATTGAGCATAACCAAGAATTAATTTCTGTTTATAAACACAATGCTGCAATAACGAAAGCACAAGGTGATTTGGTAAAAGCAGGAGAAGTTATTGCAATGTCTGGCAATACAGGCGAATTTAGTACAGGACCACACCTTCATTTCGAACTATGGAGTAAAGGCTATCCAGTAAACCCAACCAATTTTATTGATTTTCAGTAATGCCATCGATTAAAGCAGCACTATCAAAACCGTTTGCAAAACTCATAGCAAAGCGTATAAATAAATGGGCTTCTCAACCTGTAGAAACTCAAGAAAGGGTGTTTCAAAATCTTATCAAGGAAGCAAAAAACACTGTTTTTGGAAAAGATCATAAGTTCAATACGATTCAATCTTATGAAGATTTTAAGAAGCAAGTTCCGGTAAGAGATTATGAAGCATTAAGGCCTTACGTAGAACGTGTTGTAAAGGGCGAAGAAAACATACTTTGGAACGGTAAGCCAATTTATTTTGCTAAAACATCAGGAACGACCTCTGGCGCTAAGTATATTCCAATAACTAAAGAAAGCATGCCAACTCATGTAGAAGCAGCACGAAATGCTATTTTGATGTATATCCATGAAACCGGAAATGCAAAGTTTGTAGATGGTAAAATGATTTTTCTTCAAGGAAGTCCGATTTTAGAAGAAAAAAATGGTATCAAATTAGGACGGCTATCAGGTATTGTTGCACATTACGTTCCTAAATACCTTCAAAAAAACAGAATGCCCAGCTTAAAGACCAATTGTATTGAAGATTGGGAAACCAAGGTAAATGCCATAGTTGAAGAGACCATTAATGAAGATATGACAATAATATCTGGTATACCATCTTGGGTGCAAATGTATTTTGAGAAATTAATTGAAAAGAAAGCGAAAAAAGTTGGAGATATTTTCAAAAATTTCAACTTGTTTATTTTCGGAGGAGTTAATTATGAACCATACAGAGCAAAATTTGAAAATTTAATAGGCCGAAAAGTCGATAGCATAGAGTTGTATCCTGCAAGTGAAGGATTTTTTGCATTTCAGGATAAACAAGACCAAAAAGGCATGCTACTGCAATTAAATTCTGGAATATTCTATGAGTTTATAGAAGCAGAACACTTCTTTGAGGAGAACCCAAAACGTATTACCATTAAAGATGTTAAGCTTGGAGTTAACTATGTAATGATTATTTCTACCACAGCGGGTTTATGGGCTTATAATATTGGTGATACGGTAGAGTTTACATCATTAAAACCCTATAGGGTTATTGTAAGCGGAAGAATAAAACATTTCATCTCAGCTTTTGGAGAACACGTTATAGGTAAGGAAGTGGAGCAAGCGCTTAAAGAGGCTACGGCAAATACCGATATTACAGTAAACGAATTTACTGTAGCTCCACAAATTAACCCTTCTAAAGGATTACCATACCATGAATGGTTTATAGAGTTTGAAAACGAACCAAAAGATGAACCAGAGTTTATATGTAAGTTAGAGACATCACTTCAAAAACAGAATAGTTATTACTTTGATTTAATTGAAGGAAAAGTTTTAAGATCTTTGGTAATCACTAAAATTAAAAAAGATGGATTTCAAAACTATATGAAGTCTATAGGAAAACTTGGTGGTCAGAACAAGATACCAAGACTGTCAAACGACAGAAAAATAGCGAATAAGTTAAATGATCTCAAATTAACTAAATAAAGCTATATTTGCACGCTAAATAGAGTATGAGTACAGCTAACAAGAGACATGAAAGAACAAGGGCGCAAGAGAGCTCTAATGCTATAGAACGCATGTATATAACAATGCGTCATCTATTTAATCGTGGGTTTTATAAACCAATGGGTGTTTCTGGTGAAACTTTGCGAGAGGCCCTTTTATTATTAAGGCCAGAAATATATGGATCTATTGGCGAGGAGAAAGCTGAATTAGATGGTTTGCTTTATGTTATAGACCGTTTACCTCAAGGCATTGAAGAATGTACCTTTATTAATTTAACAAGTGATGAAGGCTATGCAAACTCTCACTTTAAGCCAATTATACCACCAAAAAGAAGACGTAATTGTTATCGAATAGATGATGAGCAAATGAATATTGAGATTACTCGAGGACGTTCAGAAATATATGATATTTTAACTCATCTCACATTTTTGTTTGTTGAATCGCACAAAATTAGTAAGCGAGTTCTAATTGATGAAGAAGGTTCAACGGTAAGGGATTGGCAAAAGCTTGAAAAGGCAGTTATCTCAACAAAAAAATTAACCCAAAAAGAACGAGAAATTGCCATCACCCACACCGCAAATATTTTAGGTAGAACATTTAATGAGTTAACAGAAGTCTACCCTAAGTTTGCTATAGACAGTCAACCTGAGCGATTATTACATATAGTATATTGGCTTGGAAAACTAGCAATAGAAGAAATAATAAAAGGCAATAAAAGAACCATTACATTTAGCCCTGTTTTAAGGGAGCGATTAGGGCATCATATCCACGGTGAGATTTGGGCAGACAACATAAAATCTGTATTACACAAAAACGGTTTACTTCAAAGGCCAATTCATATTATTAGTGCTAATATGCACAGTGTAATGAATTCCTTATTTGCCAAAGGAACACTCAGGGGCGAAGAGGCTAAAAGGAATATTTTTGAAGTTTTTGAGACCTTGAGTAGCCCAAAAAGTTCTGCAATGCGCAATAAAGTAGAGAAATCTGCGTTGCAAAACGGAATGATATATATTAAGGATACTTCTGGAACCAACATAGATGTTCAAATTTTTGATACAGATAGAATAGATTTTTCTAAAACAGATTTTAATTATTTAGAAACCAACAAAGACGATAAAGCTGTAATTTTTGTTATGGATTATGCCTTTGGCGAACAAGCCTACGAGACTTTAGATGAGTTTTTAAAACCAATTAAAGTTGATGGTGGAAAAGTCCACTTAGATGTAAAGTCTATTTCTATAATGGGTAAGGCAGGAATTTTAGAAGGGGGAAAGGGAGATGTAATGATACCATCCGCTCATATTTTTGAAGGTACAGCAGATAATTATCCTTTTAAAAATGAACTTAGTAAAGAGGATTTAGTAGATTGTGGAGTTGATGTTTATGAAGGAACCATGATAACAGTTTTGGGCACATCCTTACAAAATAAAGAGATTTTAAAGTTCTTTAAAAAATCTACTTGGAATGTTATTGGTTTAGAAATGGAAGGTGCTCATTATCAAAAAGCGATACAAGCTGCATCAAAAGTAAGAGGAAGTATAAACGAAGATGTTAAAGTTAGATACGCTTACTACGCCAGTGATAATCCTTTAGAAACAGGGAGCACCCTAGCCTCTGGTGGATTAGGCACATCAGGTGTAAGACCAACATACGTAATTACAAAGAAAATACTAGAACAAATATTTAATTCTTAATAAATGAATCAAGAAGCACCAAAAAGCCCTCAAAATGAGGAAGTAGATTTAGGGCAATTGTTTAACATGATTGGAAAATTATTCGATAAATTTTTCAACTTTGTTAGTTCAATATTTAAAGCTATTTATTCTGTTTTCATATATGCTTTAAAAGCAATAGTTACTAATTTTAAAATAATTGCAGTTGTAGTTGGTTTAGCTGCAGTTTTAGGATTTATCTTACAACGAACACAAAAAGATATATATGAGTCACAAATGCTAGTAAAGCCATATTTCGACTCTAAATTTCAATTAGTTACAAATGTCAATTATTATAATGCATTAATTGGAGAAAAGGATTACAGTCAATTAATGTCTATTTTTGATATAGATGAAGAATCCGCAAAACAAATCATTGAATTTGATATTCATCCTGGTCCAGAAAACGAAAATGATAAGATTAAGCAATATGATAATTTTATTAAATCAATAGACAGCATTAGGGCGCAAGACATAAGCTTTGAAGAGTTTATTGAGAATAGAAGTATTTATTCTGGCGATGTCTTTGAAATAAACGTTAGATCTTATAAAAAAGATATTTTCCGATCACTGGAAGAAGGTTTAAATTCAACTTTTACTAATACCTATTCTGTAAAGAAAATGCAGAAAAGAGATTCTTTGATTTCAATAGAAAGAAAACGAATATTAGCATCTATTAAAGAAGTAGATTCTTTAAAGAAAGTTTACTTAAGAGTAATGGAAGAAGAATCTAAAATAAAAGAAGGGTCTTATACAACTAAAGATGGTTTATCTTTTATTCAAGAAAAAACTAAAACCAGAGAATACGACCTATTACAAGAAGAGAATAAACTACGAATAGCTCTGAGTAAATTAGATGCTCAAAAGGTTGAAGAAGATGTTTATTTTGATACACTATCAAGTTTTCAGGACGTTGGGGCGAAATATACAAGTATTTGGAACTTATACACACTTATTCTTCCAATAATAGCATTTGTATTATTATGTTTAATTTATCTATTTAATAAGTTAATTAAGTACGTTGTTTCGTATGAAGGATAAGAGATTTTTAATAACAGGAGGAGCTGGTTTTATAGGTTCAAACTATATTATTTATCTTTTAGAAAAATTCTCAGACATTAAAATAGTTAACTTGGATAAACTTACCTATGCAGGTGAGCTTTCTAATTTGAAGCAGATTCAAAACAACTCAAATTATGAGTTTGTAAAAGGAGATATTTGCGATAAGGAAATTGTTAATCAACTTTTTAGTAAATACAATTTTAATGGAGTTATACATTTTGCTGCAGAATCTCATGTAGATAACTCCATTAAAAACCCAGATGCTTTTATTAACACAAATGTGTATGGTACATTTAATTTATTAAATACAGCCAAAAATCATTGGATGCATGAACCTTTCTTATTTAAGAAGGGTTGTGAGAATAATAGATTTCACCATATTTCAACTGATGAAGTATACGGTAGTCTAGATAAGGTAGGCTTATTTACAGAAGAGACTCCCTATGCACCAAATAGTCCCTATAGTGCGTCAAAGGCCTCTTCCGATTTTATTGTTCGTAGTTATTACCACACATACGGTATGAATGTAGTTACTACAAACTGTAGTAATAATTATGGACCCAGACAACATGATGAAAAATTAATCCCCACAATAATAAGGAAAGCGATAAGTGGTGAGGACATTCCAATTTATGGAAAGGGTAATAATATTAGAGACTGGTTGTATGTAGAGGATCATTGTAATGGTATAGATTTAGTTTTTTTTAATGGAAAATCAGGAGAAACCTATAATATAGGTGGTAAAAATGAAAGAGATAATCTTTATATTGCTAATAAGATTTGTGAGATACTAGATGAAATAAGACCTAAGGAAAATAAATACTCCCAGCAAATAACCTTTGTAAAAGATAGACCAGGTCATGATTTTAGATATGCTATTGATGCATCAAAAATTGAAAATAAAATTGGGTGGAAGGCTAAAGAAAATTTTGAATCAGGAATACTTAAAACGATAAAATGGTATTTAAATAAGTACGAAAAAAGATGAAAGGAATTGTTCTAGCAGGTGGTTCAGGTACACGTTTACACCCTCTTACTTTGGCGGTAAGTAAACAACTAATGCCAATATATGATAAGCCAATGATATATTACCCTATATCAACACTCATGTGGTCTGGTATTCGAGACATATTGATTATTTCCACAGCACAAGATTTACCTTTATTTAAAAATTTGTTGGGAAATGGTGAAATGTATGGGTGTAATTTTCAATATGCTGTTCAAGAAAAACCAAACGGGTTAGCCGAAGCATTTTTAATTGGTGAGAAATTTATTGGTGATGATAAAGTAGCATTAATACTTGGTGACAATATCTTTTATGGGACAGGTTTGTCGGAGTTACTCCAAAAAAACAACGATCCTGATGGTGGAATAATTTATGCATATCATGTTCACGACCCAGAACGATATGGTGTGGTAGATTTTGATAAAAATGGCGTAGCGGTATCAATAGAAGAGAAACCAGAAATTCCAAAATCTAATTATGCTGTACCTGGGATTTATTTCTATGATAATTCAGTTATTGAGATTGCAAAGAATATAAAACCAAGCAAAAGAGGAGAACTGGAAATAACAGACATTAATAGAACATTTTTAGAAACAGGTAATTTAAAAGTAAGTGTTTTAGATAAAGGAACAGCATGGTTAGATACAGGTACATTCAAATCATTAATGCAAGCCTCACAGTTTGTTCAGGTAATTGAAGATAGACAAGGACTTAAAATTGGGTCAATTGAAGAGACTGCATATAGAATGGGCTATATCGACGATCAAAAATTAAAGCAGATTGCTTTACCATTAACTAAAAGCGGATATGGAAAGTATTTATTAAGTATTCTATCAGAAGAATAATATGGTAGCTAAAGAAACAAAATTAAAGGGCTGTTTTATATTAGAGCCAAAAGTTTTTAGAGACCAAAGAGGTTATTTTATAGAAAGTTTTAATAAAGAGATCTTTAAAAGACTTACAGGAATATCTTCCAATTTTGTTCAAGATAATGAATCTAATTCTTCAAAAGGAGTACTAAGGGGCTTACACTTTCAAAGAGGAGAGTATGCACAGGCAAAATTAGTTAGAGTTGTTAGAGGTAGTGTTATGGATGTGGCAGTGGATATAAGACCAAATTCTGAAACATTCGGACAACATGTTTCGGCTCTCTTATCAGGTAAGAATAAAAAACAGCTTTATATCCCAAAAGGGTTTGCTCACGGTTTTGTGGTTTTAGAAGACAATACAATTTTCAGTTACAAATGTGATAACTATTATAACAAAAACGCTGAAAGTGGAATAGTGTATAACGATCTCCACTTGCAAATAGACTGGAGGTTGTCTGCAGAAGATTTAATTCTTTCAGACAAAGATTTAAAGTTACCTAGTTTTAAAGATATAACATTATGGCTAAAGTAGCAGTTTTTGGTGCAAATGGTCAGTTAGGACAAACGCTTCAAAACCTAGCTCATAATCAAATTGAATCTTTTGAGTTTTTTAATAAAGAAGAAGTAGACATAACCAAGAGTGATCAGATACATAAAATTTTTAGCAATAATAGTTTTAAATACTGTATTAATTGCGCAGCCTACACTGATGTTGATGGTGCTGAACAAAATAAGGATATAGCTTTTAAAATTAATTCAGAAGGTGTAAAAACCTTAGCCGAAATCTGTAAAAGACATAATGTTATTCTTATTCATGTATCAACTGATTATGTTTTTGATGGAAAAGCTACTTTACCATACAAAACTACCGATAAACCTAACCCAGTAAATCAATATGGTAAATCAAAACTAGACGGAGAATGTCATATTCAAAAGCTACTCGAAAAGTATTATATAATAAGAGCATCCTGGTTATATTCTCCTCATGGTAAAAATTTTGTAAAAACAATAATTTCAAAGGTCAAAGAAGATAGAGATTTAAAAGTAACAACAGAGGAAGAAGGTACGCCTACAAGCTGTATAGACCTTTCAAATTTTGTTATTTCAATCATCGAAAAAGGTAATGTGCCATATGGCATATATAATTTCTCTGCAAAAGGAAGCACTAATTGGTATTTATTTGCATTGGAAGTTGTCAGTAATATCTTCCCTAATAGAGTTTCAAAAATTTCTCCAACAGATAGTTATAAAACGTTAGCTAATAGACCAAAGTATAGTGTTTTAAATCTAGAAAAAACAGAATTAGTATATGGTAATTTAAAGGATTGGAAAGAAAGTCTCACAGAGGTTATTGAAGAATTAAGAAAATAGATTCGTAAATGTCTTATAATAAGACTTATAAATTTTATCTTCGCACCCCAAAAAATATCGTAAGCATGAAAAGTAAAGAATTAAATTTAGCTATCAGAGCTTGCTTAGAGGCAGGAAAGACCATAATGGAGGTATATAATTCTGTAATAGAGGTAGAATATAAAGAAGATTCATCTCCATTAACAGAAGCTGACAAGCGTGCAAATGATATAATTAATACGTTTCTAATACCTTCTGAAACACCAATAATATCGGAAGAAAACAAGCAGATGGATTACTCTGTAAGGAAAAATTGGAAGGACTGTTGGTTAGTAGACCCTTTAGATGGAACAAAAGAGTTTATTAAAAGAAATGGTGAGTTTACCGTTAATATTGCATTTGTAAAAAACGGAATACCAGAGTTAGGTGTAATTTATGTGCCAGCTGTTAAGACAATTTATTACGGCAATGTAGTAGAAGGAAACGCATTTAAAGCTGAGTTAGGTTCACACGACACCACTATAGATGAGGTTTTGAAATTATCAAAACCATTACAGCCTAAGCTTAATACTTCAAACAAAATTGAAGTGGTTGGAAGTAGATCTCACATGAATGAAGATACATTGAACTTTGTTGAAGCTTTAAAAAAAGAAGGAAATGAAGTTACTATTGTATCTAAAGGAAGTTCATTAAAGTTTTGTTTAGTAGCTGAAGGCAATGCAGATGTGTATCCTCGCTACGCGCCAACAATGGAGTGGGATACAGCTGCAGGTCACGCCATTTGTAGCGCTGTAGGTGTAAAGGTTATTTCAAAAGACAACAACCAACCATTAAAGTACAATAAAGAAAACTTACTAAATAGTTATTTCCTAGTAAGCAAATAATATGACTGACGTTTCTTACAAACGACATATAGCAAAAACAATTACTTGGAGAATAATAGGAACTTTAGATACCATAATTCTGTCGTGGATAATTACGGGAGACCCCTTAGCGGGCATAAAAATAGGTATAGCAGAAGTTACAACTAAGAGTGTGTTATATTATCTTCATGAGCGTGTTTGGTTTAAAATTAATTTATCTAAAGACGGAGTTGTTTTAGAAAGCAGAAAACGTCATATAGCAAAAACGTTTACTTGGCGATTTATAGGAACTTTGGACACTATGACCTTAGCCTGGATTATTTCAGGTAACCCTCTTGCTGCATTAAAAATAGGTTTTGCAGAGGTTGTTACTAAAATGGTATTATACTATCTGCACGAACGCGCATGGTATAAAGTAAATTTTGGTTTAACGAAAAGAAATTAAGATTAATATGAGCAAAAATATTATACCACACGATTATCAAATCTCTGTTAATGACAGAAGAAAGAGCAATCAACATAATTCTTTTCTTTTATGGTTTACAGGTTTGTCAGGATCGGGTAAATCTACAATAGCAAATGTTGTAGAACAAAAGCTTCATCAAAAAGGTATAAAAACGTTTACGCTTGACGGCGATAATATCAGGAAAGGAATTAATAATGATTTAACCTTTTCTCCACAAGATAGAACAGAAAATATTCGTAGAATTGGCGAAGTCGCAAACTTAATGGTAAATGCTGGTTTGGTGACGCTTGCAGCATTTGTATCACCTTACAAAAAAGACCGTGAGAACATAAGAAATATTGTTAAAGATATTAACTTTGTCGAGATTTATATCAATACAAGTATTGAAGAATGTGAACGCAGGGATGTTAAAGGGTTGTATAAGAAGGCACGCGCTGGAGAAATAAAGAATATGACTGGAATTTCAGCTCCATATGAAGAACCTGAAAATCCTGATATAGAGATTAAAACCGAGCAAATGTCAATCGAAGAGTCTGTACATAAAATACTCGATTACATTAATATAAAACTTAAAATATGAAATTAAAAATATTATTAATAACATTTTCTGTTTTCACTATAATATTATCTTGTAAGAGTGACAAGCAAAACCCTACAAAACCAGTAACAAAAAACACAGAGGATAAGCTTAATAGTTTTGAAGAATCTTTATTAGATTACAGAAAAATAAATGTCAATTTTAACCCTAATTATAACTTAATAAGTTTTGGTGTTAAAAAGCATAATGATAGTATTTATAGTTATGTTTTTGGGCTTAATAATGAAATCAAGAATGAAGAGGTTTTAGCCCATAGTATTGGAATTAAGGCATACAGCCATGAGTTACTAGAAGACAAAGAATATATCAATAAGGGCTTTGCCCCCCAAATTGAAATTAAAGAAAACAAAAAGTTCTTAATTTTAAAACAAAACTTTTCAAACATTAAATACATTGATAGTTTAGAAGCGTTTATTTTCACTAGAAAAAATTATAAGGCTTCTGGAAAATTAGGAACTGTTAAAGTATATGATATTTTATTAGAAGATGAGTAAGTATTATTTAAATTATCTAGACGAGTTAGAAAGTGAGGCAATATTTATATTACGCGAAGTATGGGCTCAATTTGAAAATCCAGTCATATTGTTTTCTGGCGGAAAAGACTCGATTGTTGTAACACACTTGGCAAAAAAAGCTTTTCACCCGTGTAAGATACCATTTCCATTAATGCATGTAGATACTGGACACAATTTTCCAGAAACCATAAAGTTTAGAGATGATATAATAAACGAATTAGGTGTTAAACTTATAGTTGGCTCAGTACAAGAGTCTATAGATGAAGGTAGGGTTGAAGAAGAAAAAGGAAAAAACGCTACCCGTAATGCACTTCAAATAACAACACTCTTAGATGCTATTGAAGCTAACAAAATAGACTGTGCTATTGGTGGTGGTCGCCGAGACGAGGAAAAAGCAAGAGCAAAAGAACGTTTTTTCTCCCATAGAGATGATTTTGGACAATGGGACCCAAAAAACCAAAGGCCAGAATTGTGGAATATCTTCAATGGAAAGCACTTTGAAGGAGAGCACTTTAGAGCATTCCCAATTAGTAACTGGACAGAAATGGACGTTTGGAATTATATTAAAAGAGAAAATATAGCTATTCCATCCCTTTACTATGCACATGAGAGAGAAGTTGTTTGGCGCCAAGATTCTTGGATACCAAACTCAGAGTTTTTGGTGCTTGAAGATCATGAGGAAATAGTAACAAAGAAAATTAGGTTTAGAACACTCGGTGATATTACAATTACTGGAGGCATAGAATCAGATGCTGATACTGTAGAGAAAATTGCTGACGAAGTTTCAGGTATGAGACAAACAGAACGAGGTAACAGGAGTGATGACAAACGCTCTGAGTCTGCAATGGAAGATCGTAAACGCCAAGGATATTTTTAATCAATATTAAATAAAAAATTAACTGTTATGCCAAATTATATTTGGCATCTCATATAAAGAATAACATGTTAGACAACAATCAATTATTACGTTTTACCACTGCAGGAAGTGTAGATGATGGAAAAAGTACATTAATAGGACGTTTGTTATACGATTCTAAATCTATTTTTGAAGACCAACTAGAGGCTATCGAAAATACAAGCAAGAAAAAAGGACACGAGGGTGTAGATTTGGCTTTGTTTACAGATGGCTTAAGGGATGAGAGAGAGCAGGGTATTACTATTGATGTAGCGTACAGATACTTTACTACACCAAAAAGAAAATTTATAATAGCAGATACACCAGGCCATATTCAATATACTCGTAATATGGTTACAGGTGCTTCTACCGCCAATGCAGCAATTATTTTAGTTGATGCTCGACATGGTGTAATAGAGCAAACACGTCGTCATGCATTTATTGCTTCATTACTTCAAATTCCGCATATCATTGTTTGTATCAATAAAATGGATTTAGTTGATTTTAGTGAAGAGGCATACAACAAAGTTATTGATCAATTTGAAGAGTTTTCGTCAAAAATGTTAGTTAAGGATGTTAGGTTTATTCCAATTTCTGCGTTATTAGGCGATAATGTCGTAAACCGTTCGGTCAACATGGAGTGGTATCAAGGTGCACCACTATTACATACTTTAGAGACCATGCATATTAGTAGTGACATAAACAAAGTTGATGCACGTTTTCCTGTACAGACTGTTCTAAGGCCACAAAGTGATGATGATAATAGGGATTATAGAGGTTATGCAGGTAGAGTTGCTAGCGGAGTTTTTAGATCGGGAGATGAGGTTACTATATTGCCTTCTGGTTTTACGAGTAAAATAAAATCGATAGACACATTTAACGGCCAAATAGATGAAGCATTTGCACCAATGGCAGTATCTGTCACCTTAGAGGATGATATAGATATTAGTAGAGGGGATATGATAGTGCGCTCTAATAATAAGCCTGAAGCTTCTCAAGATATAGAAGTAATGTTGTGTTGGCTAAATAATAGTCCAGCTAAACCAAGAGCAAAATACACTATAAAGCACACCTCAAATGACCAAAAAGCCATGATAAAAGAGGTAGTATATAAAATAGACATTAACACCTTAGATCGTAATACCGAAAATAAAGATTTGGTAATGAACGATATTTCTAAGGTAAAAATAAGAACAACAAAACCACTAATGGTTGATTCTTACAGAGAAAACCGAACCACAGGAAGTATTATTTTGGTAGACGACTCTACTAATGAGACTGTAGCTGCAGGAATGATTGTCTAATAACACGAAATTACAGTTTTTGTTATTCGAATACTGAAAAACTAAGCATTTAATAATATTTACTATTAAGTTTATGGGATAGTACCCTTGAACAACTATTTAGTATAGCTTATCAATGAAATTAAAAGAGGTAATAAAGAGAAATAAGAAGATAATTGAGAATTTCTCTTATTTATCAATTATTCAATTGTTAAATATGCTGATTCCCTTACTTATATTTCCTTATTTGATTCGTGTTTTGGGAAGTGGCACTTATGGAATGGTAATTTATGCTCAAGCCGTTTTAGGGTATTTTGTTGTTTTAATTAACTTCGGTTTTAATATTACTGCAACCAAAGAGATTAGTATCCATAAAGAGAATAAAAATAAGCTGAATAAAATTTTGAGCAGTATTTTAATCATTAAGGGGTTTTTATTCTTAATTTCTATAATTATTTTATCATTATTAATCTTTTTAATTCCTGAATTTCAGAATCAAAAGGCGCTATTTTACTTAACACTTTGGATGTGTTTTTATGAATTCATTTTTCCTGTCTATTTTTTTCAAGGGATAGAAGAAATGAAATATATTACAGTAATTACATTAATAAGTAGGGTGGTCTTCTTAGTTTTTGTTTTTATTTTTGTTAATAAATCCAGTGATTATTTATTGGTTCCTGTAATTAATGGTACAGGTGCAATACTTGCTGGTTTGATCTCCCAAATAATTCTTTTAAGAAAAGGGGTTAAATACAGATGGCAAAAAGCCTATGTATTAATACACTATCTAAAAAAATCATATGTTATGGCACTTGCTTATGCGTCTAACACACTAAAATCTAACTTAAACATAGTAGTAGTTAAATTTCTGTTCTCGTATAAAGAAGTTGCTTATTTTGATTTAGCTTTGAAGATTTCAAGGATAGGAACATCCTTTTTAGAACTAATTAGTGTCTCAGTTTTTCCTAAAATGAGTAGAGATAAGAGTAAAACTTTTTTAAAGAAAGTAATTTATTTGAGTTTAATACTATCAATAAGTTTCGTGATTTTTACTCAAATATTTGCTCCACTTTTAATTGAGATTTTAGGTGGAAAAGAGATGTTAAACGCAGTTACTTTATTAAGGATTATTGTAATTTTTGTGCCAATTCAAATCCTAGGAGGTCTTTTGGGCAGAAATGGATTAATAGTTAATGGTTTTGATAAGGATGTATTGTATAGCATGGCAATCTCTAGTATTTGCTACATCCTATTAATTGTATTTGCATATCTTATATTAAAAAGTAAAATGTCTCTTAACCTTTTGGGTATTATATTCGTGTTTTCATTTTTAATTGACACTTTATATAGAGCTATAAAGTGTAAAAAACACAAAATCATATAACCTATGAAGAGGATAAGCTACGGAAAAGCGGTACATTGTTTTATAAGAGATGTAATATTAAGTATATATTGCTATCGAAACATTAAAGTATACATTTGCAATCATTTAAATATAGGTGTTTGGGAATTATATAAAAAACAAACGATACTACCACACCCAATAGGAATAGTCATTGGGTACAAAGCAAAAATAGGTTATGGGTGCAAAATATATCACAATGTTACAATTGGAACAAAAGAAACCCAAAATTTTAAAGAAGGGAAGTATCCCTCAATAGGAAACAATGTAATTATTTACCCTAATTCTATTATTATAGGTGATATCTCTGTTGGCGATAATGTAATAATAGGTGCTGGGTCAATAGTTTTAGATGATATTCCAGCAAATTCAATAGCAACAGGTGTGCCTGCCGCGGTAGTAAACTCAAAGAGTAAGCATGAAAAATAAAAAACGACCTAACTTTATTATTGCGGGTTTCCCAAAGTGTGGTTCAACAGCACTGCACTATTATTTAGACAATCACCCAGAGATATTTATGCCTAGGCAAAAAGAACTACATTTTTTTACTAATCATATAATAGCTAAACTAAATAATGGGCCAGGTGATAAGGAGGCAAAAATAAATCAGATATCTAATTTAGATAGTTATGAAAAATGTTTTGAAAATGCCAATGAATTGCAGATAATTGGTGAAGCTTCACCATCTTATATTAATTACCCAAGTGTTTTTAAGAAAATAAAAGATGAATTAAATAGCCCTAAATTAATAATAATGCTTCGAGACCCTATTAAAAGAGCATACTCCAACTATTTACATTTAGTAAGAGAACATAGAGAATCATTATCATTTTATAATGCTTTAGTTGAAGAAAAAGAAAGGATTAAAAAGGGATATTCAGATTTTTGGTACTACCAATTTAATTCAAGCTATTATGATAAGGTTTTTTTAGCCCAAAAAACTTTTGACAAGGTGTTGGTTCTTACTCAAGAAGAGTTAAATAGGGATACAAAAGGAACTATTAAAAAAGTGTTTTCTTTTTTAGAGGTAGATGAGAATTATATTCCTAACAACATGCACCAAAGATATAATCATGGTGGTGTATTTAAAGATAATTTAATTACAAGGTTTTTTTTCAAGCAAACGAAGTTTAAAAGTACAATCAAAAAATTTGTACCTATACCAGTGCAATTAAAAAACATTCTCAATAAGATAGTTAGTAAATATAGACAGCCTACCCCAGAGATAGATATTAAAGCAGAAGACTATCTTGTTGGGTTTTTTAAAGAAGATGTAAAAAAGTTAAAGAACATAGGTGTTGATGTAAAATTTTGGAACCCAAAATATTTTGAATAAAATGGTAGTGGGAAGAAGACTTAAAAAAGTACCATTTTTCTTGTTTTTGTTAGGAGTTTTTTTCCTTCCTTTTAACTCTTTTGACGGGATAGAAGTGTTAGGTGAATTTAAAAGAGATTCTTGCTTTATTTTTTTTCTTCTATCAGGGCTGTTTTTGTTTTTTAGAAAAAAGATTTCATTGCCAATTAACGACCCTATTTTTAAGCTCTTAATTGTAATTTTGATATATTTTTTTCTATCTGGTTTACTCAATTTTTATGACTTAAGTAATTATTTTTTTAAAGGCATATCTGGTTTTTCTAGGTTTATTAGACAGTATGTTTCTCTAGTGATATCTTCAGTGTTGAGTCTTTGGGTTTTTTATAATGTACTAAAAAATTATAATGTACAGAAGATTTTTTTAATTATAAGAAAAACAATACTTTATTCCTTATTTATTGTTACAGTCTATGCGCTAATAGAGTTTTTAATAATAAAAATGGGAATAATAGATTTAATAGATTTACTCAACATCTTTGATTATTTTCCTTTCACGAAAGTTAATATAGATTGGACCACAAAAAGAATGTCTTCTGTTACATTTGAATCGCCAGCTTTGGCCACCTATCTTTTAAGTATTTCAGGTTGGATGTTTAGTTTCATTTTAACCGAGGATAATTGGAAAAAATACATTCCGATTTTTTTAACTATTGTATTATCGTTCTTATCTGGCTCTAGAGCAGGGTTTTTTATTATTCTTGTTCAAATACTTGTATTTATTTTATACACTATAAAGGATAAAAAGTTTAACAAGTTGTTTGTTAAAATTTCAATTTCTTTTATAGTTATAAGTCTGTTTTCTATACTGTTTTTTGCTAAACCTATTTATGAATTTGTATATTCTAAAGTAACTTCTTTTCAAACAGATGATGACACTCATGCTCTGTCAAATAAATCAAGATTTGGTATACAGTATGCTATGTTTCAGGTATTTCTTAACAACCCAATCAAAGGCACGGGTTATGGGTTACAGGCATTTGAATCAAAAGAGCTATACCCTGATTGGGCTGTTGATGGTAATTGGGAGTTTAGGCTTAAATATTTAAATGAAGATGTTAAAAGCTTTCCTCCTGGTTATAATTTATATTTAAGGTTGCTTTCAGAGACTGGTGTTATTGGGTTTGTTGTTTTCATGATTTTTTTGTTGTCAATTTGTTTGTGGTGCTATAATAAAACATTTAAGCGGCAAGGAGCTCAAACAATAATCCCTTTGGTTATTACAATATCAATGATTGGTTTTTTGATTAATTGGTTTAAGGTTGATACATTCAGGGTTTATTTTTTCTGGTTATGTTTAGTGCTGATTTTTTTATTAAAAAAACAATCCAATTTCAATGTTAAAGAAAAAAATAATTCTCTTAATTCCCCATTATAATAATCCTGAAGGATTAGTACAATCACTAATGTCCATTAAAGATATTATACAGGTGGATGTTTTGATTATAGATGATGGAAGTGAAATAAAGCCTGATTATGAATACTTATCCAAAAATTACAATCATGGGCAAATATTTTATAAAGAACTTAATATTAATCAAGGGCTAAGCTTGGCTTTAAATGAAGGCATTAAGATAGCACAAGAAAAGGATTACAAATATATAGCAAGATTAGATTGTGGTGATTTTTGTAAAGAAAATAGATTTTCAAAACAGTTAAATTATTTGATAGAGTACCCTGAAATAAAATTGCTAGGTACCTGGGCTAGATATATAGATGAGGATAAAAAAGAGTTATATGTATTAAAACACCCTGTAGAACATGAAATAATAAGAAAGAAGATGTTTATCAATAGTATGTTTGTACATCCGTCCGTTCTAATAAATATTGACGTTTTTGAAGGTATTAAAATGTATAATCCTAAATACACTCGTGCGGCTCAAGATTATGATCTTTTCTTTAGAATATCTAAAAAATATAAAACAGGAAATTATCCAGAGGCATTGGTTGATTATACTGTTTCTTTGAATTCAATTTCTTCGCAAAGAAGAAAACTACAAGTAAAACATAGGATTTTGATAATATTAGATAATTTTTATTTTGGATTTTATCCTATATATGGACTAATTAGGAATACATTGTTATATTTTATATCAAGAGAAGCAGCAAACAAACTCAAAAAACTCAAAGTCTAGATGAATTTAGAAAGAGTATTTAATGTTTTTTTTATCCTTTTATGCATGTCTTTACCATTTGAAAGTAAAGCAAGTGCATTACCAAATATATTGCTAATTGTTGGAGCTGTAATATGGTTATCTTTGTTAAAGAAAAAAGGTTTTAATAGAACAATGTTTTATGAAAAACCAATATTGATATACATAGCTTTGATAGTAATAATAACCACTCTATCTATAGTTAAAACGGATATTATTAGAGATTTGAGTTTTGTGGGCAAACTATTAATTCCTCTAGGTTTTATATTGTTTTCAACTAGAGTGAATAATTTTGAATTAGTAAAAAAGTACTTTATACTATCTGTATTTGCTGCAGTTTTTATATCTACTTACAATATTTTGGTATACTTAATAGGACCAGAAGAGTTTAAGTTTTCTAAAGGAAATTTCATTAACGAAATTCTTATATCTGAAAGATTATATATAGGGTATGTTTCTGTTATAAGTATAATTTTTTCTTTGGATATAATTAAATCAAACCTTAACAAATCAAGACAGAAATTAATATTGATATTAAATGTAATCTTTTTGTTTTCTTTTCTTTTACTGTCTGCATCAAGGATAGCAATAATTTCATCATCAATTGTAATAGGTTACTTTGTTCTAACCAACATAGGGAAAAGGAGTAGAATTAAGATTTTTGTGTCAATTATTACAGCAGTAATACTGTTCTTTTTTTTAAATAAAAATTTAACAAAGCGTTTTTTGCACCTAGACGACAGTTATAGAACAAGTTTAGTAGAAAAAATAAAAGTACATGAGCCTAGGTATGACATATGGAAGTGTGCTTTTAAAGTGTTTATGAATGAAAAAAAGATTCTTTTTGGAAACGGTTATTCAAAAACTAAAGAGCTATTGACTTCTTGTTACAAAGACCAAATTTTAGTAAAAAAAAGACGAGAGTGGTTTATGGAAAGAAAGTTCAATTCTCATAATCAGTTTTTAGATTTTTTATTGAGCTATGGGGCTATTGCTACATCTGTTATACTAGTTTTAATTTTCTCGCTTTTTAAAAGAGGGCAATACACGTTTTTAAGTAATTCTTTGTTGATAGCTGTGATTCTGATTATGTTTGTCGAGAACATATTACAGAGACAATTAGGGTGTTATTTATTTGCATTGACTTTTGTTTCTATTCTTAGTGTAAAGAAAAATATAATTGAACAAGATGAGTGTTACTAGAGTAGCGTTAGTTGTTGATTGGCTTGATAAATATGGTGGTGCAGAAAGAGTTTTGAGCTCTATGAATACCATTTTTAAATTTGAGAGATGTTATACTCTAATTAACTTAATGAAAAATGAGGATTTAGAGAAAATTTTTCCAGAAACAGATAAAGTAAAAATAGAGCAAACAATTATTAAGAAGACGGGAAAGAGATTTAGATATTATTTTCTATCCTTCCCCCTTTTTTTTAATACTTTAAAAGTTAATTCGGACATTGATGTTATAATTTCTTCGTCACATGCTTTTGCGAAAGGAATTAAAAAGTCAAGAAAAAAAGACCAATTACACATATCATATTTTCAAGCCAGAAATGTAAAATATATTTGGGATGACTATAAGTTGTATTTTAAAGCATTCAGGTTTCTACTGTATCCTTTTATTAAGATTTTGAGAATTATTGATGTCAGAAGTTCAAAACAACCAGATTATATAATTTCTAATTCTAAGTTTGTTCAGAATTGGGTCTCTAACGTTTATAATCGTGAGTCAATCGTTATTTATCCCCCTGTTGATTTATCGCAGTTTGCCTTTAACGAAAACAAAAAAGATTATTATGTTGCTGTTGGGAGGCTTGAGCCTTATAAAAGGTTTGATATAATTATCAATGCATTCAATAAAATGCCTAACAAAAAGTTAAAGATAGTAGGAGACGGATCACAATTTAAAAAACTCAAACAGTTAGCTAACAAAAATATTGAATTTATTGGGTTTGTTAGTTCTCAAGAGGTCTATGAAAACATAAAGTTTGCAAAAGGGTTTATACATGCCGGAATAGAGGATTTTGGAATTGCACCAATAGAAGCCCAAGCCTGTGGAACACCTGTAATAGCATATGGTTTCGGTGGAGTTTTAGAGACGGTTATTAATAGAGAAACAGGTGTTTTCTTTTATAACCACAACCCTATTGATTTAGTTAAAACAATCAATGATTTTGAAAAGATCAAATTTGATTTTAAAAAAGTAAGGGAGAACGCACTCAAATTTTCAAAGGAAAGCTTTGAAGAAGAAATAAAAAGTTTTGTTGAAAAAAAGATGAATAATTATAAAAGGACATAATATATATAAAGCTTAATAGGAGCTGTAAGGTTTAATAAAATCCTCTTCCTGAGAACAAACAAGCACGCATAAAACTAAATTCTAGTAAATAACTTTATAAATTCACGTTATATTTGTCATAATAAATTTTGGATAGTTCAGATAAATTTGAGCATGTTCTGGTTGCTTGATATTTATCATTTATGGAAAGAACAATATTCATTTAAATGTAACTAAAATTTGAGCTTATTTAAACACGGAAGATATTCAGGCTACTTAAGACCAATATCTTACTTAATAGATTTGAGTATTATAAACGGGATAGGTTTTTTGTATTTATTACCTAATCAAAACCTCTTGATTTTTTCACTTTATATTTCTATTGGGTGGATATTATTATCTATTTACTCAAAGTTTTATGAAGTATATAGATATACAAGACCAGTTAACATTTTATCACTTATATTAAGACAACTGATACTTTTCTGCTTATTCGTATTCGCTTTTTCTGGATTGTACCACGAGCTAAATATCTATCCAAGACCGATTGTGAAGTATACTCTACTTTGTTTTTTTATAATTGGGATATTAAAATTTACCGTGTACTACCTCCTTCAAAAATATCGAGTTTCTTTTGGAGGAAATTATAGATCAACAGTAATCTTTGGCTACAACAAAAAAACTTTGGCATTAGAGAGTTTTTTTAATAAGAATCCTGAATATGGTTACTTACACAAGAAAACATTTAATTTTAGGAAAAAAGCAGATTCTCTTGCAGAATGCTTTGATTACATATTAGAGGAAGGAATTGATGAAATATACTGTTCAATATCAGAGCTTACTAATGCTCAAATAGCAGACATAGTAGATTTTGCTGATAATAATCTTAAAATCTTAAAATTTATTCCAGATAGTAAGGAAATTTATTCTAAAAAACTTAGGTATGAGTACTATGATTATATTCCTGTACTCACCTTGCGTAATATTCCGTTAGAGGATTCAGTTAATATGATTATTAAGCGATCGTTTGATATTTTGTTCTCTAGTATAGTAATAGTATTTATTTTATCTTGGCTTACACCAATTATTGCCATACTTATAAAATTGGAATCAAAGGGACCGGTGTTTTTTAAACAATCACGAAACGGATTTAACTATAAAGAGTTTGATTGCTATAAATTCAGATCGATGACTCCCAATAAATCCGCACATGTCCACCAAGCCACAAGAGGAGATCAACGCGTTACAAAGGTAGGAAGGTTTATCAGAAAAACTAGTATAGACGAACTACCACAGTTTTTCAATGTGTTATTTGGCGATATGTCTGTTGTAGGCCCTAGACCACATATGGTAAGCCATACAAATATGTATGCTAAAAAGATTGATAAATTTATGGTAAGACACTTTGTAAAACCGGGCATCACAGGTCTAGCTCAAGTAAGTGGTTTTAGAGGGGAGGTAGAAACAGATAAAGACATTATAGGTCGTGTAAAATACGATATCTTTTATATTGAGAATTGGTCACTCTTACTAGATATAAAAATAATTACCCAAACGTTTATTAACGCTATCAAGGGAGAAGAAAAAGCTTATTAGAGCTCTTCCTTTAGTTGCTCTAGCTGAGTATCAAAATCAAAGTTTTTATAAGCTGTTTGTTGAATTTTTTGTTTTAAATCAACATTCAATTTTTCTTTTTCTATAGATTTTACTGTTGAATTTAGATCATTGTAATCACCAGCTCTAGCAACCCATCCCAGGTTGTACTCATTAATGACATCTTCACCTTCGCCTCCTCCAAAATAAAGCATAGGTAAGCCTAATTTAGCGTATTCAAATATTTTTGAAGGTACAGAGCCATAAATTCTATTTAATAGTGGAATAACCACGATATCGTACTTTTTAAGCTCACTATGAAGCTTAGCTCTGTCAACTCTTCCATAAAAGTGTATAGGCAAGTCTTTGTTGTTTTCTATAAATGCTTTGATGTCGTTTTCTTCAGCACCAGAACCGTAGATGTGTAGTTCTATAGTGCTATAGTCAAGTTCTCGGCAGAGTTTTAAAATACCTTGTGCAACACCCAAAAGGCCAGCATATACAATTTTCAAAGTATCATTATCCAAGGATGTTTCAGTGATGTGTTGACGGTTGATATTTGGATAGTTTCTATAAAGAAATAATTGAGGTTTTGAAGTAATCTTACCCACATGAGTTAAGATCTCATTACTCTGTCCTAAGATTAAATCTGCAGATTTGTAATTAAAACGTTCTAGCTTTTGCAACAATTTATAACTAAAACCTTGCTTTAAAGCGCCAAGTTCAAAACCAGCACTGGGCCAAAGGTCACTAACGTTTAAGATTAGTTTTCGTTTTTTAGATCTTAAAAAGAACATGCAAGTAAAAGCAACCAAAAGTGGTGGAGATTGCACAACGACTTTATTCGGAATTTTATTCCACATAAAAAACCAAACCAAACTCATGCTGTAAGATAGCATAGCGAACAATCTAACAAACTTGTTTTTAGATTTGCTAGCATATAGCCAAAGCCTTATAATATTAATATTGTTTTCACAAGATTTCACTTTGAATTTACCTTTGTAAGCATCAAAAATTTTACCAGTAGGATAATTTGGTAAAGGGGTTACCACAGTAACATTATAGTCAGATTGTAAGCCTTCAGCTAAATGAAAAATACGGTTAGAAGCAGCACCAATTTCTGGTGGAAAATAACTTGTTATTATCATTATATTATTCATAGGCCTAATTTATGAATGATGTAAACTGTTTTAGTTTTCCAGATTTTGAACGTTTAAGTTTTGCTACATGTTCAAAAATAATAGAAATACCTGGTTCTAAATATTGAATCATAGCCTTACTAATCGTTTCTTTTTCATCATAAGAAAGCGCATTTTTGCTCACATATTTTATTTTAAAAGCATCCAATTCTGACTGTTCTATTACAAATTCAGACACATTGCCATCATTTTCAATAACACTTTTTGTAATGTAATAGAAGGTTAGTCCTGCAGCTGTTTTCCCGCTTGGTAAGCGAGCAATATCGTTAGTACGACCTATTAATTTTTTTAAAATAGGCTTTTGTAAGGTGCTTTCTTCACTTAAAATCCCAATATCTCCAATATCATATCGAATAAACGGATGCGCTTTGTTGTAAAGTGAGGTAATTACAATTCGTCCTTCTTGCCCATAAGGCAGTATATTGTCATTGTCATCTAAAATTTCAACATACAGCGTTTCGCTATTAACCTGCCATTGATCTTCGGTATTCTGAAAAGCGATGAGGTCTAATTCAGACGCCCCATATTCGTTTACAATTGGCACTCCAAATTGTGTTTCTAATAGTGTTTTGTCATCATCAAAAAGCATTTCAGAAGTAACGATGCAGACTTTTAAAGTTGGACAAACAGATTTTAAAACAATCCTTTTTCTTTTAAGAAATTTGGTGAATTGCACTATTGGACTTGTATAACCATTGATATAGTCAAAAGACGTAGATTGAAACTTCGCTAATACGCTTTCAAAAGCATTATCACTTAAATCAAAAACCGAAAACCGATAACGATTACTAAACCAATCTTTTAAACGTTCTTTATAATAGCCTTTTTTGTCTAGAGGAATCCCATAAAATCGAGCTTGTTTAGAGGTGTTAAAATCAATGTCAAACCACCCAAAACGATTCATTATTTCTGCCCAAGTAAGTGCATGGCACCATTTGTCTTTTGCAAAAATAAAAGGGTCTCCGGAGCTGCCAGAGGTTTTGTTTATATACGTGTTTTTGGTTGTATAACCATCAGAAAGACGCTTTTCAAGAGGTTGTTGTAAATGACGTTTGGTCATAACCGGAACCGATTCCCAATCGTTAAGGTCAATGTTTTTGCCAAGCGATTTATAGAAGGGATTGTTTTGTATATGAAAGGCAAGAACTTCTCTTCTTTTGTTATTTAAATAGCCCTCAAACTCATCATCAGTTAATGTCTGAATTTTTCCCAAAGCTAGTTTCGCCTTGTTAATATCAAAGCCATTAAGTTTTAAAGAAAAATCGAATAATTGCAAGATGAATAAAGGCCAAAAGGTTTCTGTAAATTAATTGTTTTTTCATCGTAAAACCAATTATTTTTGCGCAAAGAAAACACAATCATGAATATTTTAGTCTTAGGGTCTGGCGGAAGAGAACATACATTTGCATGGAAAATTGCGCAAAGCAACCAATGCACTAACCTTTATGTTGCTCCAGGAAACTCAGGTACAAGTGCAATAGCAACTAACTTAGACCTTTTGGTTACCGATTTTAAAGCCATTAAAGATGCTGTAATAGCTAATGCTATAGAATTGGTTGTTGTTGGTCCAGAAGATCCTTTAGTACAAGGTGTACACGACTTTTTTTTGAAAGACGAAGCGTTAAAAAATGTGGCTGTAATTGGTCCTCAAAAGGCTGCTGCTGAGCTAGAAGGTTCTAAAGAGTTTGCAAAAGAGTTTATGTCTCGTCATAATATTCCAACTGCAGCATATCAAAGTTTTACCAAAGATAATGTTGAGGAAGGATATAAGTTTCTTGAAACTTTAAGTGCTCCTTATGTTCTAAAAGCAGACGGATTAGCTGCCGGAAAAGGTGTTTTAATTCTTAACGGCTTAGACGAAGCAAAGGCAGAATTAAACAATATGCTTGTAAATGCTAAGTTTGGTAATGCAAGTGCTAAAGTTGTTATAGAAGAGTTTTTAGACGGTATTGAGTTGAGTTGTTTTGTACTTACAGATGGAAAGGATTACAAAATACTTCCAACAGCCAAAGATTATAAGCGCATAGGCGAAGGTGATACGGGCTTAAATACAGGTGGAATGGGAGCTGTGTCTCCAGTACCATTTGCAACAGATGAATTTTTAAGTAAAATTGAAAATCAAATCGTTAAGCCAACAGTTGAAGGTTTACAAAAAGACAACTTACCATATGTAGGTTTCATTTTCATTGGACTGATTAAAGTAGGAGACGATCCAAAAGTTATTGAGTATAATGTAAGAATGGGTGATCCTGAAACCGAAGTTGTTTTACCAAGGTTAAAAACAGATATAGTTGAAATTTTTATTTCCATGGCAAATGGTACCTTGGCAGACGTTGCTATAGATATAGATGAGCGTGCTGCAACAACAATAATGTTGGTATCTGGAGGTTATCCTGAAGCTTACGAAAAAGAGAAAGAAATTACAGGACTAGAAAAGATTGAAGACTCTATCGTATTTCATGCAGGAGCAAAAGATTTAGATGGTAAGGTGGTAACTTCTGGAGGTCGTGTTATGGCTGTAACGTCGTATGGAGATACCTACCAAGAAGCCATAAAAAAATCTTATCAAAATATAGAAAAACTACATTTCGATAAGATGTATTATCGCAAGGATATAGGTTTTGACTTATAGATAAGAATGCGAAGTGATACTTTTATCTTCTTCGTTATTATCATTGAATTTTTTTAGTTGAAGCATCCAGTAGGTAAATGCTACAAAGCCAATAGCCATAAATATCCAAGACATAGCATTGGCGGCAAACCAAGAAGACAGTTCAAGTTCTCTTAAATAATCTAATGGTGCAAACAATACATCAACGAACAAATCTTGTATTGCGTAAAAGAAATCCTTCATAACTTTATAAATTTACTCGGCTAACGAGATTTAAATTATATTTATATTCATATCCAATTCTGCTTTACAACAAAATGTAAAAACATTATAGGATAGCAAAAATACAAAAACAGTAAATGATTACAAGCATTTTTAGTAAATCTAAGCCCATAAATATTATAATGGTTGCTAGTTTTGTTTTTGTCCTTTTTGTGATTTCTAATTCTCATCAGTTATTTACAGATGTAAGTATCGCTTTAAAAACTTCCGTAAAGCTAGTAGTAGCTGTCTTTTTTGTTTTTCTTTTGGACTTTATAATTTCTAAAAATAACCTTACTAAAAAGAATGGTTATGCATTAATGACGTTTGGATTACTATTTGGATTGTTTCCTGAGGTCTTAAAATATTCAGATTTACTGTTTGCTAATTTATTTGTGCTTTTTGCACTGAGGCGCCTCATTAGTTTGCAAACCAACCTCCACATCAAGAAGAAGTTCTTTGATGCTGGTTTTTGGATTATGATGGCTACACTTTTTTATTTCTGGTCCATATTGTTTTTTGCAGTTGTAATTGTAGCATTAATCTACCACTCAAAAAACAATTTAAAGAATGTTATTATTCCTTTTGTTGGTGTTGCTACAGTTATCTTGTTACTTATCGCTTACAACATTATTGTTTATGACACTTATATAAAACCAACAAATTTTAGTCGTTATGCCAGTGTAGATTATTCCGTTTATAACAGTGGTGAAATTATTTTAAAGTTCACTGTTTTATTTACATCACTTGTTTGGACACTTATTTACTTTTTCAAAAATATTCAAGACAAAAACAAAAAATTAAAGCCCTCTTTTTTTCTCATAGCTTGGACTTCCGTTATAGCTATCTTGATAGCAATTATTGCGCCTGTAAAAAATGGAAGTGAGTTTATCTTCCTGTTTGCTCCATTTTCTATAATTATGGCAAATTACATCGAAGTGGTTTCAGAAAAATGGTTCAAAGAAGTTTTCATTTCATTACTAATAATAACACCTATTGTTAGTTTATTGCTGTAATTTATTACCAAAAGCTAAGTCTCCAGCATCACCCAAACCAGGTACAATGTAACCTTTCTCGTTTAGTGTATCATCTATATCTGCAATCCATAGATGCGCATTTGTGTCAAAATGCTTAGAAACAAAATTAACTCCTTCTTGTGCACCAATAACACTTACCAAGTGTACCTCTTTTGGAGTTCCAAAAGGTTTAAGCGCCTCGTATGTTGCCACCATAGATTGCCCAGAGGCAAGCATTGGGTCAGCGAGAATTAGCGTTTTATTTTCTAAACTTGGGCAGGCTAAATATTCAACGATGATTTCAAAGCTTTCAGGATTGTGTTTGTGGTGTCTGTATGCAGAAATAAATGCGTTTTCGGCTGAATCAAAGTAATTCAATAAGCCACTATGCAGAGGAACTCCTGCTCTTAAGATTGAACATAATACAATATCATTTTTATGTAATTTTGTATCATGATTTCCTAATGGTGTTTTAGTGGTGTGAGTTTCAAAATGTAGCGACTTGCTTAATTCATAACACAAAACCTCTCCAATACGCTCAATATTTCGTCTAAAGCGCATTCGGTCATTTTGAATATTTACATCTCTAATTTCAGACATAAAAGTGTTTAAAATTGAAGGGCTATTAGAAAGGTTATGGATTTGCATAATGATGTATTTTTCTTGAATGGCTAAGTTAATAATTCAAAGTATATTTGCATATTCAAATCAAATTATTCCATATGTTTTCAGATAAAGCGAACAGTATATTTCAAGATGTTATTAAAACCTATAAAGTTTTAAATACAGTAGACCAACCTTTTACAAATAAGTATGATAAAAATGAAGATCTAATCGCTCATTTATTATACAGAAAATGTTGGATAGATACTGTACAATGGGCTTACGAAGATATTATTAGAGATCCAAATATCGATCCTGTTGCAGCATTAAAACTAAAGCGTATGATTGATGCTTCTAACCAAGACAGAACAGATACGGTTGAATATATTGACAGCTATTTCGTAGATAAATACAAAGATGTTGCCGTAAAAGCAGATGCTAAAATTAATTCTGAAAGTCCTGCTTGGGCTATAGACAGACTTTCTATTTTGGCATTAAAAATCTATCATATGCACTTAGAAACTGTGAGAGAGGATGCTACTGAAGATCATAAAGCAGCTTGCCAAAAGAAATTAGACGTTTTACTAGAGCAACGTAAAGATCTTAGCACAGCAATTGACGATTTATTAAACGATATCGCCAACGGAGATAAGTACATGAAAGTTTACAAACAGATGAAAATGTACAACGACGATGAGCTTAATCCAGTTTTAAGAGGACAAAAATAAGCCATCATCCTGAACTTGTTTCAGGATCTCTATTCTGAAATAAATGTCAGCAGCTACTCACATACTAGTCATAAGATTTTCGGCAATGGGAGACGTTGCTATGACGGTGCCTGTGTTGCGTGCATTAACCTCACAACATCCACAAGTAAAAGTAACTGTTGTAACCAGAGCGTTTTTTAAACCTTTTTTTGAAGACATTCCAAATGTTGAGGTTTATATCGCTGATTTAAAAGGCAAACACAAAGGTATTTTAGGACTTTATAAGCTATCAAAAGAACTTAGAACGTTAGGATTTGATGTCGTTGCTGATCTTCATAACGTTTTACGAAGTAAAATTTTGAAGCTATTTTTCTTCGGGAAAAAAGTAATTCCGATTGATAAAGGCAGAGCAGAGAAGAAGGCTTTAGTTTCTGGTGAAGCAGTAAAACAGCTAAAAACCACACACCAACGCTACGCTGATGTTTTTAAGACTTTGGGCTTTCCGGTTGATTTATCTCAGCCAGATTTTCCAGAACAAAAATCTTTACCCAAAACTGTTAAAGATCTAGGTATTGACACCACTAAAACTCTAATTGGTATAGCACCTTTTGCAGCTTACAAGAGTAAAATGTATCCGCTTGAAAAAACGGAGGCTGTTATCTCAGAACTGTCTAAAGAGTATAAGGTTGTTTTATTTGGAGGTGGTGATAAAGAAATAGAAGTACTTAATGCCTTTGAGGCTAAGTATGATAATGTGGTTTCTGTTGCAGGAAAACTAAATTTCGAAGATGAATTAGAGTTAATTTCAAATTTAGAATTAATGCTTGCCATGGATTCTGGTAATGGTCATTTAGCAGCAATGTTTGATGTAAAAGTGATTACCATTTGGGGAGTAACACATCCTTTTGCTGGTTTTGTGCCCTTTAACCAACCTGAAGATTTCCAACTTACAGCAGATAGAAGTCAATACCCAAAAATACCAACATCTATTTACGGCAACAACTATCCTGAAGGTTATGAACAGGCAGCAGGAAGTATTGCTGTAGGAACTATTGTTTCAAAAATAAAGTCTATAATTCCTGCAAAGTCAGGAATCTAAAAAACTTTTCGGCATAATTTTTAAGTTTTGCTTAGATACCATCTATTAAAATATATTTTGATTGACGATAATCTAAAAATCACTCGAAGTGACTATTTTATTCCCTTCCTTTTGGGAAGGGTTAGGGAAGGGCTTTTTTAAACATCATCGTAATCCACAGTAACTGTAGCTGTTGTAGGATGCGCTTGGCAAGTTAATACCAAGCCTTCAGCAACTTCATTGTCTGTAAGTATATTGTTTTGTCTCATCTTGGCTTCACCTTCAGTTAAGCGCGCAATACAGCTACTACAAATACCACCTTGGCAAGAGTATGGAGCATCAATATCTTGTTTTAATGCAGCTTCAAGAATGGTTTGCTCTTTAGACATTTCAAATTCAAAGTCTTCATCGTCCACCAATACTTTTATTTTGGTATTGCCAGATAAATCTTCAACCGAATTTTCATTTTCTGCGACAACAGGAGCTGTAAACAATTCAAAGAAAATGGCTTTTTCTTTAATACCGTTTTCAATTAATGTGTCTTTTACAGTATGAATCATGGCTTCTGGTCCACACAAATAAAATGCTTCTATATTAACACCTTGGTACTTGTTTTTAACGATAAGATTAACCGTGCTTTTTTCTATACGACCTAAAAGTGCACCTTCTTCGCGCGATTGGCTATAAATAAAATGTACATGAAAACGATTACCGTACCCAGCTTGCATTTCTACCAAATCGGAAAAAAACATCGTGTCTTTTGAAGATTTGTTGCCGTAAACCAAAATGAAATTACTAAAAGGTTCTTCTTCTAAAAGTGTTTTGGCAATGCCTAAAATCGGTGTAATACCACTACCAGCAGCAAAGGCAGCAACGGTTCTTGTTTTAGCTTCGTTGGGTTCAAAAACAAAGCGACCGTTAGGTTTTGCAACCTCAATAGTATCTCCTGCTTTTAGCTCTGTATTGGCATAAACTGAAAATGTACCACCATCAACCGCTTTTACGGCAACAGTTAGATCTCCACTGTTTTTAGAGGAGCAGATAGAATAATCTCTTCTAACAGCTTCACCATTAATATCCGTTTTTAGAGTAATGTATTGTCCTGCCTTAAAAGAAAAAGTGTCTTTTAAGTCCGTAGGGATTTCAAAAGTTATAGCTACCGATTTTTCAGTAACGTTTTCAATAGATTTTATAGTAAGATTGTAAAATTGTGACATTGCAAAAAAATTTATGCAAAAATAAGGAAGGATGGTTGTTTTGACGATTTTTTTAAGATTATTATAATACCTAAGAAACTTATACATAAGAAAATTATGTATATTTGTGCTACTATGAGTAATTCAAAATTATATAAAGGGAGTTTAAATACCATCATTTTAAAGTTGCTAAACGAAAATGATAAGATGTATGGCTATGAGATTACCCAAAAAGTTAAAGAGTTAACTAAGGGCGAGCTTAAAATTACTGAAGGAGCACTCTATCCTGCATTACACAAATTGGAAGCGCAAGGTTTGTTAGATGTTGAGGTAGCCAAAGTAGATAATCGATTAAGAAAGTACTACAAGCTAACCGAAAATGGCACCAAAGAAACCGCAAACAAGCTTGAAGAATTAGCGGAATACATAAAAACAATGCAAGCTTTGGTTAATCCTAAATTGGCTTAAGGATGAAGTTAACAAAAGAAGATATACAATTTATAGACCAATACCTCGAAAATTCTGATGTTATACACGTAGACATTAGAATGGAAATGACGGACCATGTCGCTTCAGAAATTGAAGCCATGATGGAGGGTGGAGACCAAAGAACGTTCTATTTTATTTTTAAAGATTACATGGTTGCCAACAAGCACAGCTTGCTTTCAAACAATAAATCGTTTATTAAAGCAACGGATAAACAATTGAGCCAAAATATCTTTAAAGCCTTACTACAATGGCCTAGTCTGCTCACGTTTTTTATTTGTATGTTGCTTTTTACAAGCCTTAACATGGTAACTAACATTAGTGTATTAAAAAGTTGGGTTGGTGTATTGCCACTTATTGGCTTTGTGTTTTTTGGTGTAACTTATTTTGTGCAATTAAAATGGTTTAAGCTAGAGCGTTTTTCTGCCTTAGAACGCATGGGTTTTATTTATGTTATGGCGTTCCACTTGTTTCATTTTTGTTGGAATATCTCAAATTTTAAAAAGGTAGAAAACAATTATATAGTCTATGTATTGTCTAGTTTGGCACTAACTCTTTTAGTAGCCATGGTTTTGGTGGCTAGAAAAAATATAGATAACTATAAAAGTAGATTTAAAAGTTTAGTTTAAAAATGAAATTAACAAAGGAAGACGTACAATTTATAGACAACTACCTTAAAAAAGGAGGTATTAAATATTGGGATGTACGCTTAGAAATGGTGGATCATCTGGTTTCTGATATTGAAAATTATGAAGTTGCTACAGATTTTGAAACCGCTTTTAATCACAGTCTTGTTAATGCTGGTTGGGACAAAAATCTAGAGGTGGTGCATATGCAAAGTTGGAAATCTACAAACAAGATTTACAGAAAAATGCATTTCGATGAAATTTTAAAACTACTCAAAAATCCAGCAACGCTTATTGGTTTTATTGCATTTTACTTCTTGTTCAATAGAATAGCTGTTATTTTTTCTGAGTACTTAAAATTAGTTGCTTTTACGGTTTTACTTGTACCAATTTTAGTGCTTTTGTATGAATCTGTTAAGACATGGAGAAAAAAGTTAGGCAAGTCGGTAAATATGCAGTACGGATTGTTCTATTTTTCTTTCGGATTGATAATGGCAAACCTACCACTGCAATTATTGCCTAAGACTTACTTAAATATTTGGTTGCCATTGATAATGACCGTTTATTTACTTATGATGGTAGCTGGTTATAAGGTTTATAAATATGCTTACAAGAAGATGTTGAAACTAAAATATCTTTATAATGAAACTTAACCAGTCTCAAATACAAGATCTCTACGCGTTTACCAGAAAACACTTTGTAGAGCACTATGATTTACAAACAGAGTTGGTAGATCATCTGGCAAATGATATTGAAACCATGTGGCAAGACCAACCACAACTAAATTTTGAAGATGCCAGAGATAGAGCCTTTAAAAAATTTGGCATTTTTGGGTTTATGGAAGCGATTGAAGAACGACAAAAAGCCATGAACAAACGTTATATGCGTTACTTTTGGAAAGAGCTTAAGCAGTGGTTTAGAGTACCACAAATATTAACAACTCTAAGTTTGTTTTGTGTATATTACTTATCTTTTAGTTCACAGTACTCCAATGTATTTGCAGTAACATTCTATGTTTTTATTTTCTTTTGGTGTGCCTACAAGAGCATTCAGTTAAACCGACAGTTTAGAAAGCGAAAAGAAATGTCTAATAAAAAATGGTTATTGGAGGAAATGATTTTTAAGCAAGCTGGTGGTATTTCGTTTTTGTTTCTATCACAGATTTATAACGTCTTTAATATTTCAGATAAATTTATGGCTAACACCTATGCCGTGTTAGTATTAACACTAGTTTTTACTGCCCTTACTTTATTCAATTATATAAGCTTTAAACTTATACCGAATAAGGCTGAAGAGTTACTCAATGAAACCTATCCTGAATTTACTATGTAACAAATAAGTATTTTTAGATACTAACATCACAAACAACTAACCAATAGCTCATGATAAAGCACTTTCTTAATTTAGAGTGGAAACAGTATTTCCGTTCATCATATTGGCAAAAGAGTTTGGCATTAAATATTCTTCTGGTCTTTTTTGCACTTTACTTTATTGTCATGTTTTTAGGTTTAGGCTTTGGCTTACTTTTTATTTTAAAGAAAGCTTATCCAGATCAAGATCCATTTGTAATTGCCAACAGCTTTTTATTTTATTGGCTTATAGTAGATTTAATGATGCGTTTCTTTTTACAAAAGTTACCAGTAATGAGCGTTAAGCCATTACTTACGTTACCAATAAAACGCTCTACCATTGTGCATTTTGTATTGGGTAAATCTGCTTTGTCCTTTTTTAACTTTTTACCATTATTTGCTATAATTCCATTTAGTATAATGCTTATTAGGGAAGGTTACGAAACCGCTCAGATACTGCCTTGGATGTTTACTTTAATAATTGTAGTACTCATTATTAATTTCTTAAACTTTATTATTGAAGCTTTATCTTCAAAAACCGATTTACCATTTTTACCATTATTAGCAACGGTTGGTGTGCTTTATGGATTAGAGTATTTCGATATCGTATCAATGACGTCTTTGGTAGGTGATGCTTTTATGGGTATTTCCAACAATTCAGTTTTAATCCTAATTCCAATAGTATTGTTGGCGATAACATATACTTTCAATTTTAAAATATTAAAAGAAAAACTATTCTTAGATAGTGGATTAAAATCCAAGGTTACCGAAGTAAAAGCGGCGGATTTATCTTGGACTAATCGCTTTGGAGACATTGCCCCTTTTATGCAGTTAGACCTAAAACTAATTTGGAGAAATAAGCGCACCAAATCTTCAGCGTTTCTTATGCTTATTGGTTTGTTATATGGTTTGTTTTTTTACACGCAACCAATTTATAGAGACTCGTTGTATGCAGCGTCGTTTGTAGGCATTTTTTCAACAGGTATTTTCCTAATCAGTTTTGGGCAGTTTATTCCAGCTTGGGATAGTGGCTATTATAAAATGCTTATGAGTCAGAACATTAAATATGAACAGTACTTACGTTCAAAATTTGTGTTAATGATACTGAGTGTGGTTATTATGTTTGTCTTAGGAATTCCCTATGTTTACTTTGGTTGGAAAATACTAGTAATGCATTTTGCAGCTGCTGTTTACAATATTGGTGTTAACTCGCATGTAATGTTATACGGAGGCTCTTTCAATAGAAAAAAGATAGACCTTAATCAACGTGCAGCTTTTAATTACCAAGGCACTGGAGCTGTGCAATGGATCATTGGGTTGCCGATTATGCTAATTCCTCTAGTACTTTTTACAATAGGTAATATCTTTATTGGTTTTGAAGCTGGAGTTGCAATTCTCATTGTAATTGGAGTTGCAGGCATAGTACTCCACAAAAAACTCATGAAATCCATTACCCAACGCTACTTAGATTCAAAATACAAAATGATTGACGCTTTTAGTCAAGATAACTAATTACACAACACAACCATGATACATACAAAAGACCTTTCAAAAGCTTACAACGGAACCACAGTTTTAAACATAGAAGAATTAAGCATTCCTAAAGGCCAGAGTTTTGGTTTGGTGGGCAATAATGGAGCCGGAAAAACAACGTATTTCAGTTTATTATTAGATTTAATTAAACCAACAACAGGAAGCATCACCAGTAACGAAGTTGTAGTAGACCAAAGTGAAGACTGGAAACCTTTTACATCTGCATTTATAGATGAAAGTTTCTTGATAGGTTACCTAACACCAGAGGAATATTTTTACTTTATAGGAGATCTAAGAGGACAAAACAAAGCTGATATAGATGCGCTAACCTCGCAGTTTGAAGATTTTTTCAACGGAGAAATCCTTGGGAAGAAAAAATACTTGCGCGATTTGAGTAAGGGAAACCAAAAGAAAGCAGGTATTGTTGCAGCACTTATTGGTAATCCTGAGGTTATTATCTTAGACGAGCCGTTTGCGAATTTAGATCCAACAACGCAAATACGCTTAAAGCAAATTCTGAAAGATTTGGCACAAAAACAAGGTGTTACTATTTTGGTATCTAGTCACGATTTAATGCACGTTACAGATGTTTGTGAACGCATTGTTGTGCTAGAAAAAGGGAATGTTGTAAAAGATTTAGAAACTAACCCTACCACCTTAAAGGAATTAGAAGCTCATTTCTCTGGTAGTATGGCTACTCAAGAAGAGGAATAATTTACCCAATCAATCAATTTTAAAAAGCTTGTGAAGATTTAAAAATCCACAGGCTTTTTTGTTTGGCTAGGCTTTGTCTTTTCTCGAAAAACAGCTTAATAACACCGTAAATTCAAAAAGATGCTTATTTTTACCACTTAGCACACTAAAAGCGCTAAAGTTTAGTTATCTATTATGCCAATTTAAGTAGAACAAAAGTTGAAATTCAAAATAAAGCACATATTATATCTTTTTTTGGTAGTGATTATTACTCAAAGTTGCTCCCGAAAAAAAGATACTTTTATCAATAGAAACTTCCATGCTTTAGGTACAAAATATAACATTTTGTATAATGGCAATATTTCTTTAGAAAGAGGGAAACTTGCGGTCAACGATGCGTATACAGAGAACTTTTGGAAGTTATTGCCTGTAGAACGTATGCAGGTTAGTGAAGATGTATTTCTTCCAGGAGAATCTAAAAATACAGATTTTGAACGTGCTGAGGAAAAGGCCATAAAAGCCATCCAGAAACACGGTATGAATATCGATGGTAAAGAGAAAAATCCGCAAATAGATGAAGCCTATTTGCTGTTAGGTAAAGCGCGTTATTACGACCAGCGTTTTGTTCCTGCTTTGGCGGCATTCAATAATATTCTAAATAAGTATCCAACCAGCGATAAAATAAATCAGGTAAAAATCTGGCGCGAAAAATCTAATATGCGTTTAGATAATAATGAAGTTGCCATTAAAAAATTAAAGCGCCTACTTGACGAAGAAGAGCTAGAGGACCAAGATTTAGCAGATGCGACAGCTACTTTAGCCCAAGCTTATATAAACATTAAAGCAAAAGATAGTGCTTTGTCGTTGCTGGGTATTGCGGCGGAAAATACCAAAGTAAAAAGTGAGAAGGCACGTTTTCATTTTATAAGAGGGCAGCTCTACAACGAGTTCAAAGAAAAGGATAGTGCTAATATGGAGTTTGACGCCATAATTGATATGCATAGGCAAATACCAAGAGCGTTTTATATTAATGCACATCTTGAAAAATCTTATAATTTTGATTCAACTGAGGGTGATGACACAGAATTCCTTGAATATTTAACAGAATTAGAAGAAAACCGAGAGAACAGACCATTCCTAGACAAGATTTATTACCGAATTGCGGAATTTCATCGTAACAAAGCTACTGATAGCTTAGCTGAAGCGTATTATAATAAATCATTACGGAAAATAACATCAGACAAATACCTAAGAGCACTCAATTATGAGACCATTGGTAATATGTATTTTGATAAGAACGTATATAAAACAGCAGGAGCTTATTACGATAGCACACTTACGGCAATGACTCCAAATACAAAACCTTACAGAATTCTAAAGCGTAAGCGCGAAAATTTGGATGATGTTATTTATTACGAAGGTGTCGCTCAGGTTAACGATAGTATTCTTCACATGGTTAGTTTACCAAAAGAAGAACAACTAGCAATTTATACTAAGTACGCTGAGGAATTGAAACAAAAAGCACTTGAAGAAGAGCAGCGTAAAGAAGAAGAACTAAGAAAGCAAGCATCTAGACAAAACATAGCGCTTAATGCACCGAAAGACAAGAATTCTAGACCTAACATGAGCCCAAGAGGGTTACCTGGAGAATTTACGTCTAAAGGCGGTAACAATGGCAGTAGTTTTTATTTCTATAATTCTACAACTGTTGCTTACGGAAAGAATGAGTTTTTAAAGGTTTGGGGAGATCGAAAACTTCAAGATAATTGGAGATTTTCAAACCAAAAATCTGGAATTAAAAATTCAGGAAAAACAGAAACCATAGCTTCAGTAACTGGTAAGGAAGATCAATATAATCCTGAAGCGTATATAGCGTCTTTACCAAAAGAGCAGAAGGTCATTGATAGTATAGCAAAAGAGAGAAACTTTGCATATTATCAATTAGGTATCATATACAGAGAGAAGTTCAAAGAGCTTTCTCTGTCCAAATCTCGATTTGAAGACTTACTGGAAAACTCACCAGAAGAACGCCTCATTTTACCTTCTAAATACAATTTATATAAAATATACACAGAGCTAGGCTTATCTAGAAAGGCAGAAGCCATGAAGTCAGACATAGTAGCTAATTATCCAGATTCTCGCTACGCGGAAATCTTGTTAAACCCGGAATCTGAATTAGCTAAAGATGAGAATAGTCCCGAAGCTATCTATACAAATCTTTACAAACAATTTGAAAAACAAGAATATGCTGAGGTTATTGCGGAAGCTGAAAAACAAATTAAGCGTTTAGAAGGAGATGACTTCCTGCCAAAATTTGAAATTCTAAAAGCCTCTGCCAGAGGACGCCTTTATGGTTTCGAAGACTATAAAAAGGGTATAGATTACATTGCACTGACTTATCCTAATACAGACGAAGGCAAAAAAGCACAAGAACTGCTTAATAATGCCATTCCAGTATTGGCTAAAAAAGAATTTATTGAAGATGATAAAGCCACGCATTTTAATGTCGTGTATCAATTTGAAAATGGCTCTGGTGAAGATATCGATGCTTTTGTGAAAACACTCAACGAAGAGATTGAAAAAAAGATTAAATATTTTGACCTAACAACATCTGTAGATGTGTATGATGAAAACACAACATTTGTTGTAGTGCATGGTCTTACAAGTATACAAGGTGCAAGCGGTTTTGCTCAATTATTACAATCAGACGAAAAAGATAGTAGGGGCAGACCTGTAAAACCTAAAATTACAAAAGAGTACTTTGCTATTTCGTCACCTAACTATGCTATTATTCAACGTCATAAAAACTTAAACGCATACCTGAAACTAGAGTAAATTAAAACCAAATCAACGATGTTTTCCTCAGACAACAAAAAATCTAAATACGCAACGAGTATGGAAACAAGTACACAACAAAACATTATAGCGCAAGGCACCAAAATAGTTGGTGATATAGCTAGTCAAGGACCATTTAGAATCGATGGTACTGTTGAAGGCAACGTAAAGACTTCTGGCAAAGTAGTGATTGGCAAATCGGGTTTTATTAAAGGTACATTACAAGGAGAGAATGCAGATTTTGAAGGTAAATTTTCGGGTAAATTAATCTTATCTGGCACATTGTCTTTAAAGTCTACTGCACACATTGAAGGTGAGGTACATACAAGTAAATTAGCAGTTGAACCTGGAGCAACCTTTAATGCTACTTGTAGCATGAAAGGCACTGTAAAAGCATTACCTAATGAACCGGCAAAACCAAAACAGCCAGAACAAACAGCCCAAAGACAGCAAGGGTAAGTACAATAAATTTTTAAGATTTACAGGTGTTGCATTGCAAATGGGACTTACCATTTATGCAGGCAATTTCTTAGGTATGTGGTTAGACTCTAAATACAACTCAGATAAATTTGAACCAAGTATAACTTTGTTAGCAGTTTTTGCATCAATGTATATGGTTATTGCTCAGGTTATAAAAGTTTCTAAAGAGTAATGGTTAAAAATCTAATCACTTACATTCTGATTTTTACTATTGTAGGAGTGTCAACGTATTTGCTTCACAATAATTTTATTGAAGAGAAAAATATTTCCCTCCCCTTTTCATTAAAAAAAGTATATCTGTTCTTTGTACTTTTTTCTTTGGTTATCTGTTTTTTATTTAAAGTAGGGAGCGTTATTAACAAAATAAAAGAGCAATTAGGCTTTATTTATCTTGGTACTATAATTTTTAAAATCACAGTTTTTACGGTTATTTTCTACAAGTCTGTTTTTACCGTAGACCTTACTAATGCTCAACGAATTGCGCTAATTATTCCTATGTCAATCTTTTTATTTATCGAGGTGTTTTTTGTAGCAAAAATCCTAAACAAAACTTCTTTCTAATTTATCTCAATAAAATTGGTTTAATTGTTAATAAATTATGTACTTTTGCGCCGAATTTATCTAGAGTAATATTTTTCAAAAGAAAAAAATGAAGATAGCAAATAAACCTATCAAATCTTACTTACTGATTGTATTAGCGTTAACAGCTTTTTTTGGTTATGCTAGTGATCCTGTAAAATCGCAAGACGGAGGAATTGTAGATACTGAACAAGAGGTTAAAGATTACATCCTTCATCACTTAAAAGATTCTCACGACTTTCATTTGTTTTCATACACTAGCAATGGCGAAAGAAAACACGTTGGTTTTCCACTTCCTGTAATTGTTTGGGGAGAAAATGGGTTAACAACATTTATGTCTTCTGAATTTCACCATGATGATTCTGGTCATGTTATCGTAGAGAAGAACGACTCTAGGTTTGTTAAGATTCACAGTAAGATTTACGAATTAGAAGAAGGTGCAACTACCGTTAATTTTGATGACCACCATCATCCAACAAACGCTCACAAAGTTTTAGACTTTTCCATTACAAAGAGTGTATTTGGTATTTTAATAATTGGTCTTTTAATGTTGCTATGGTTCTCTAGATTAGCCAAGCAATATAAGAACAAAAGTATTCCAACTGGTTTCGGCAGAGTATTAGAGCCACTTGTGGTTTATGTACGTGACGAAATCGCAAGGCCAAACATTGGAGACAAACACTACAGAAAGTTTACAGGTTACTTATTAACAGTATTCTTCTTCATTTGGATAATGAACTTAGTAGGTTTAATGCCATTTGGCTTTAACGTAACAGGTCAATTGGCTGTTACAGCAGCATTAGCGGTATTAACCTTAATCATATACACATTTAGTGCTAAAAAAGATTACTGGCAGCACGTATTATGGATGCCAGGAGTGCCAATTTTTGTAAAACCAGTATTGGCAGTAATAGAGTTAGCTGGCCATTTCTTAATTAAACCATTCTCGCTACTTGTGCGTTTGTTTGCAAACATTTCAGCAGGTCATATTGTAGTAATGAGTTTAATTGCGATTATGTTCACATTAAAGAATGAATTAGGTACAGTAGGTGCAACAGGTTTATCACTTGTGTTGTCATTCTTTATCACGTTAATAGAAGTTCTGGTTGCGTTCTTACAGGCTTATATCTTTACAATGCTTTCAGCATTATTTATAGGTATGGCTGTTGAAGAACACGATCATCACTAATAGATTTGTTTAATTAATTTAAATTATTTGGCTATGACAGTTCCAAATTTAGTAGGTGCAGGTTTAATTGTAATCGGTGCTGGTATCGGATTAGGTAAAATTGGTGGAAGTGCAATGGAAGGTATTGCGCGTCAACCTGAAGCTACTGGTAAGATCCAGACTGCGATGATTATTATCGCTGCATTATTAGAAGGTTTAGCATTCGGTGCTTTATTCTTAGGAAAATAAGAATCGAAAATATAAACTAATAAACACGATTTCCTGCAACGGTTGGTTGCAGGAGCGTGTTTTACAGAAAATTAAAAAAATCAAAGTAAATATATAATGGAGCAATTATTAAACGATTTTTCACCAGGATTATTTATAGTACAAACCATACTGTTTTTACTATTAATCTTTTTAATGGTGAAGTTTGCGTGGAAGCCAATTCTTAACTCTTTAAATGATAGAGAAGAGGGTATTAAAAGTGCATTAGATGCTGCTGAGAATGCTAAAAAAGAAATGGAAAACCTAAACGCAGATAACGAGCGTTTATTAAAAGAAGCGCGTATTGAAAGAGAAGCACTTTTAAAAGAAGCCAGAGAGATGAAAGATAAAATCATTTCTGACGCTACTAACGAAGCGCAAGAAAAAGCTGGCAAAATGATAGAGCAAGCGCAAGCTGCAATTGAGACTGAAAAGAAAGCTGCTATGGCAGAATTAAAAAGCCATGTAGCTGGTCTATCTATAGAGATTGCAGAAAAAGTAGTACGCGAAGAGTTATCTAACAAAGACAAGCAATTAAAACTTGTTGAGGATATGTTAGGTGAAACCACTTTAAACTAATTATAGATGGCAGAGTCTAGAGCAGCAATACGTTATGCAAAAGCAGTACTAAGTTTAGCTACCGACAATAAGGTGGCTGAAGCTGTTAATACTGATATGAAGCAAATTGCAAATGCTATTGCAGAAAGCAGTGAGTTAAATGCAGTTTTGGTAAATCCTATTGTTAGATCTGCAGACAAAAAAGCAGTGTTAATTTCAGTGTTTAAAAATGCTAACGCTACTACAACAAACTTAATAGATACTTTAATTGCAAATAAGCGTGTGGCATTATTAGGAGATGTTGCTAATAAATATACACAATTATACGATCAGTTAAGGGGCACACAAATAGCTAAAGTAACTTCAGCAACACCATTAACTAAGGAATTAGAAGAAAAAGTGTTAGCCAAAGTAAAAGAGCTTACAGGAAAAACTACCGAAATAGAAAACACGGTTGATGAATCGATTTTAGGAGGTTTTATCCTAAGAGTTGGCGATTTGCAATATGATGCAAGTATTGCTAACAAACTAAATAATTTAAAAAGAGAATTTACATTAAATTAAAATAGCTGGTCGCTGAGGTTCTCGAAGCGACGCTACGGCAAAACATAATAAAATGGCAGAAGTAAAACCAGCTGAAATATCAGCAATCTTAAAACAACAACTTTCAGGTTTTGAAGCAGGTGCTTCATTAAACGAAGTAGGAACAGTATTAACTGTTGGTGATGGTATTGTACGTGCTTATGGACTTTCTAATGCACAATACGGAGAATTAGTGGAGTTCGAAGGTGGCTTAGAAGGTATCGTACTTAACCTTGAAGAAGATAACGTTGGTATCGTGTTATTAGGACCTTCAAAAGAAATTAAAGAAGGAGCTACAGTAAAACGTACTAATCGTATTGCATCTATTAAAGTAGGTGAAGAAATGGTTGGTAGAGTTGTTGATACACTTGGTAACCCAATAGACGGTAAAGGACCAATAGGTGGTGATTTATACGAAATGCCATTAGAGCGTAAAGCACCTGGTGTAATTTTCCGTCAGCCAGTAGATGAGCCAATGCAAACAGGTATCAAATCTATCGATGCTATGATTCCTGTAGGTAGAGGACAACGTGAGTTGGTAATTGGTGACCGTCAAACAGGTAAGACTACGGTTTGTATTGATACCATCTTAAATCAAAAAGAATTTTATGATGCTGGTGAGCCAGTATTCTGTGTATATGTTGCTGTAGGTCAAAAAGCGTCGACAGTAGCAAACATTGCAAAAACATTAGAAGATAAAGGTGCCTTAGCTTATACAGTTATTGTAGCGGCAAACGCATCAGATCCTGCACCAATGCAAGTATATGCTCCTTTCGCAGGTGCTGCAATTGGTGAGTACTTTAGAGATACTGGTCGTCCTGCTTTAATTGTTTATGATGATTTATCTAAGCAAGCCGTTGCGTATCGTGAGGTGTCATTATTATTACGTCGTCCACCAGGACGTGAGGCGTATCCAGGTGACGTTTTCTACTTACACTCTAGATTATTAGAGCGTGCTGCAAAAGTGATTGCAGATGACGAAATCGCTAAAAACATGAATGACTTACCAGAGTCATTAAAGCCAATTGTAAAAGGTGGTGGTTCTTTAACTGCTTTACCAATTATCGAAACCCAGGCAGGTGACGTATCTGCTTATATCCCAACAAACGTAATTTCTATTACAGATGGTCAGATATTCTTAGAGTCAGATTTATTTAACTCTGGTGTACGTCCTGCAATTAACGTAGGTATTTCTGTATCACGTGTTGGTGGTTCTGCTCAGATTAAATCTATGAAAAAAGTAGCAGGTACATTAAAATTAGACCAAGCACAGTTCCGTGAATTAGAAGCGTTTGCTAAGTTTGGTTCTGATCTTGATGCTGCGACATTAAACGTAATTGAAAAAGGTAAGCGTAACGTAGAGATCTTAAAGCAAGCTCAAAACGATCCATTTACTGTAGAAGATCAGGTGGCAATTATTTACGCAGGTTCTAAGAACTTATTAAGAGATGTTCCTGTAGAGAAGGTGAAAGAATTTGAAAGAGATTATATAGAGTATTTAAATGCTAAGCATAGAGATATTTTAGACACATTAAAGGCTGGCAAATTAACAGATGAGGTTATTGATACTTTAACAAAAGTAGCTAAAGACCTTTCTGCGAAATTTAAAGCATAATAAATAGATTTTAGTGTTGAGTAGTGAGATGTTATAGCGCTCACTACTGAATACTCAATACTAATTACTAATTATGGCAAACTTAAAAGAAATACGTAATAGAATATCTTCGGTATCTTCAACGATGCAGATTACTAGTGCTATGAAAATGGTATCTGCTGCTAAATTGAAGAAAGCTCAAGATGCTATTACTGCAATGCGTCCTTATTCTAATAAGTTAACAGAACTACTTCAAAGCTTAAGTGCAACATTAGATGCGGATAGCGGAAGTAAATTTGCTGAGCAAAGAGATATAAACAAAGTACTTGTAGTAGCTATTTCTTCAAACAGAGGTTTAGCAGGCGCATTTAACTCTAACATTATTAAGCAAGTTAATGTATTATTGTCTGAGACTTATGCAGGTAAAGATGTTTCTATTCTTGCGATAGGTAAAAAAGTCAATGATGCTTTTGGTAAACAAGGAAATATCATTGCAAACAAAAGTGAAGTTTTTGATGATTTAACTTTTGATAATGTTGCTGAAATTGCTGAAATGATAATGAATAAATTCACTGAAGGCGATTTTGATAAGGTTGAATTAGTTTACAATAGCTTTAAAAATGCGGCAACTCAAATTGTAATGACCGAACAGTATTTACCAATTGTTCCTGTAGAAAGTGATGCCAATGTTAACCTAGATTATATTTTTGAGCCTTCTAAGCAAGAAATAGTTGAAACATTGATTCCAAAGTCATTAAAAACACAGTTGTTCAAGGCAATAAGAGATTCTTTTGCTTCAGAGCATGGTGCGCGTATGACAGCAATGCACAAAGCAACAGACAATGCAACAGAGCTTAGAGATCAGTTAAAATTAACTTATAACAAAGCAAGACAAGCTGCTATTACTAACGAAATTTTAGAAATTGTTGGTGGTGCGGAAGCATTAAACAATTAGGCGCAAGCCAAATGATAAAGTAGTGCGGAAGCATTAAACAATTAGGCGAAAGCCAAATGATAAAGTAGTGCAGAAGCATTGAGCAATTAGCAGCTAACTTATACAAATGGATTTAAGCCCAACCTTAATGGTTGGGTTTTTTAGTATTTGTCTTACATAAAATTGTATTTAATCGATTATATGTCGAAATCAACGATAAAATAAATTATTTTCATATATATTGCCTTTCCAAATCTTAACCTACTTATAATGAAGAATCTAAAAAAGGCAGTATATGCCATTATTTTTACTTGTACATTGTCTTCTTTATTTCAATGTGCTAGTCCTAAGGTAGCTACAACCAATTTTGAACAGCAAACACCTTTTACAGTGAAGTCTTTAGTATTTCAGGAATGGTATGCAGGAATAAAAGTTGGAGGTACAGGAATCAATGTTTTTGTTCCGGTTTCTAATCTTAATGATAATATCGTTTTAAACGAGGTTTATTTTAGAAACTTAAAAGGAAAGCTTGTTAAAAATGGAAATAAATACACCTCGGTATTAAAAAACCCTTCTCGTCACTATACATTTCAGAAACCTGAAAAACCTGCTGATTACCCATTTGACCTTAAAGATGATGAATGTGTAATAAGCTATTTAGAGAATGGTCAAATCAAGTATCACAAAGTGATCCAAATTAACGAAGTAGCAGGAACTTACTATGAAAATGGCCCACCATCTATTTACTCAAGGAGTGCTTCAAATAGTATGGCAACTCTAGATGAAGAGTCAGAAGACAATTAAAAATATTACAAACAAAAGCAAAGCCTTACTTTTTAGTGAGGCTTTTTTGTTTAGGTAACCTTAGAGCCATTAATATTTAATATTTTTGAAGCGATTTTATTAATAAACAATTGAGCGTACTCAAATCCTTTTTTAAAGACACCATAATTTACGGTTTAGCAACGGTGTTGCCTAGACTCATGAATTTTGTACTTGTACCGCTACACACAGACACATTAGATACTGCCAGCTATTCTGACAACACCTATTTTTATGTGTACGCTGCATTTTTTAATGTATTGCTTACATATGGTATGGAAACGGCATTCTTTAGGTTTTTCAGCAAACAGAAGGACCAAAACAAAGTATATTCTACTACTTTAATAAGTCTGTTGGTTTCTACATTGTTTGTGTTTGCCGTTGTGATGATTTTTAATCAAACCATGGCAGAATTTGTAAATCTTCGCTTAGACTATTTTAATTATCTAATTGGAGTATTGGTTTTAGATACCTTGGTAGTAGCACCATTTGCTTATTTAAGAGCAACAGGAAAGCCTATTAAATTCACGCTTATTAAGCTAAGCAATATATTTACGTATGTGATACTTAATTTCTTTTTTCTTTGGGCAATTTCGAAGTTTAATATTGAGTTTTCAGGATACGATAAAACCGATTTAGCAAAATATATTTTCATTGCAAACCTTGCTGCAAGTGCAGTTACAATAGTGTTGTTGTTACCTTATTTTTTGAAAACGAAATGGGTTTTTGACAAAGCGATATTCAAACAAATGCTTAATTATGGCTTGCCAATTATGATTGCAGGCCTTGCCTATGTCATTAACGAGAATTTTGATAAATGGTTAATTCCAGATGTGTTGGGTAAAGACATTAACGGTGCTTATGCTGGCTGTTATAAGCTAGCCGTGTTTATGACCATTTTTATTCAAGCCTTTAGGCTAGGAGCAGAGCCTTTCTTCTTTAATCATGCAAAAGAGAAAAATGCCAAAAACACCTATGCTCTAATCATGAAATACTTCGTTATTTGTGGCGCATTAATGCTGTTATTCATCGTTGGATTTATAGATGTTATTAAAGCGTTGATTGTGCGAGACGAAGCATATTGGGTTGCTTTAGAAATTGTACCAATTGTATTACTTGCTAATTTGTTTTTAGGCATCTATTTTAATCTGGCAATTTGGTATAAGCTCACTGACAAAACACGTTTTGGAATGTACTTTTCAATTGTAGGAGCTGTTATTACCATTGTGCTTAACGTTATTTTATTACCAAAACATGGTTTTATAGCAGCAGCCTGGACTACGCTTGTAGCCTATGCAATAATGATGATGATGTCTTATGTATTAGGGCAAAAACACTATAAAGTACCTTATCAGATTTCAAGAATTTTAGGTTATATAGGATTTGCAGTAGCACTATCTTATATGTCTTTTATACATCTAAGAGGCAACTATTTTTTCAACGTTGCTTTAATGCTTATTTTTATTGCAAGTATTGCTTTATTAGAAAGAAAAGAACTTAAACAATTACTAAAAAGAAGATGACAATTAAAATCATAAATAAATCCATCCACGATTTACCACATTATGAAACCATAGCCTCCGCAGGTATGGACTTAAGAGCTAACCTTACTGATGATAGAATTCTTAAACCACTTGAACGCACAATAGTAGGCACAGGCTTATTTATAGAATTGCCAATCGGTTATGAAGCACAAGTAAGACCAAGAAGCGGTTTAGCAGCAAAAAAAGGAATCACAGTGCTCAATGCACCAGGAACCGTAGATGCAGATTATAGAGGTGAAATAGGAGTGATTTTAGTTAATCTTTCTAATGAAGAATTTACCATACAAAACGGTGAGCGCATAGCACAGTTAGTAATCGCAAAACACGAACGCGCAGAATGGATAGAAGTCGAAGAACTTTCTGAAACCGATAGAGGAGAAGGTGGCTTTGGAAGCACAGGCACCAAATGATTAGGGAATTACGATTGACGATTTTAGAATTGTCCCCTTGAGGGGACTTTAGGGGTGTTTTAAAAAAAAGAATAAAGAGATTTCTACTTTCGTAGGAATTAGGTTTAACATAAAAAAGATACCTGCTTTCGCAGGCAGTAAAAATGAAAATAATAGTACCAATGGCAGGTCGAGGCTCACGTCTTAGACCACACAGTTTAACAGTTCCAAAACCATTAATTCCGGTTGCAGGTCAACCCATCGTACATCGTTTGGTAAAAGACATAGCAAAAGTATTGAAGCAACCTATTGAAGAAGTCGCTTTTGTACTCGGAGACCCAGCATTTTTTGGAGATGATGTTGTTGAGAGTTTAACGGAATTGGCTCAAGATTTAGGCGCTAAAGCATCGATCTACAGGCAAGACCAACCTTTAGGAACTGGCCACGCTATTATGAGTGCCAAACCATCCCTTTCAGGTCCTGCGGTAATTGCTTACGCAGATACCTTGATTAGAGCAGAATTTGATTTAGACCCAAGTGCAGACAGTGTTATCTGGACAAAGCAGGTAGATAATCCTGAAGCTTATGGTGTGGTAAAGTTGAACGACAAACAAGAGATTGTTGAACTTGTTGAAAAACCAGAAACTTTTGTAAGTGACCAAGCTGTAATCGGAATCTATTACTTTAAAGATGTCGCAGTTTTAAAAGCGAAGCTTCAAGAGGTTTTAGATGAAAACGTTATGAATGGTGGTGAATACCAAATTAACGATGGTATAAAACGCATGATGGCAGATGGTAAAGTCTTCAAAACAGGTACAGTTGATGAGTGGATGGATTGTGGAAACAAAAACGTAACGCTAGAAACCAATACCAAGATGCTAGGTTTCTTAAAAGCAGATGGAGAAGAGCAATTAGTTGACGATTCTGTCGTTTTAGAGAATTCAAAAGTGATTGAACCCTGTTTCATTGCAAAAGGAACGGTTTTAAAGAACGCTACGGTTGGTCCTAACGTTTCTATAGGCAAAGATTGTGTTATCGAAAATTCAACCGTTAAAAATAGCTTAATACAGAATCAGACAACTATTAAAAACGCTAATTTAGACGAAGCTATGATTGGTAACCACGTAAAGTATAATGGCGAGTTTACCAAAATTAGTATTGGTGATTATACTGTGTTGGAATAGTCTTCCTGCGTTGGTCACTGAGCAAAGTCGAAGTGATGCAGGAGTCTAATTATCTATAGTTGTAAACAATTAAAAATAACTGTATGAAATATTTGTACTTAACTTTGATTCTATCATTTTTGACTTTCAATTTGTTTAGCCAGAATAGAATGAAAATCACTCTGAACAATGGAAAAATAAAGTCTGGAACTTATAAAATAAAAAGTATGTCATTTGGATTTCCTACTAAAACTAAAATTATATCGACGCAGGGAAGAGAAAAATACACCTTAAAGGAAATAGATAATATAATGGTATATACAGAAACTGACTCTGTTTATTTGGAAGCAATTCAAACGAAAAAATACTTAAATACAAAGAAGATTAATAACAAACTTGCGCAAATTGGATATGATGGAGAAAAAATAAAACTTTATTACGTTTCAGAAATTTTATATCAGGGAGGTGCTATTGGAAACTTCACTACTGTCGGCTCTTACAATGAAAAATATGTAAAAAGAACTAATGATAAAATTGCTTATAATATGGGCTACATATATGGTGCTGGTCAAAGAGGTATAAAAAAGAGAGTACGTGATTATTTTACAGATTGTCCTAGGTTAATTGAAACTGTTGAAAAAAACAAAATCGAAAAAGATGACACCTTAAAGATTGCTTTATTTTATGAAGAGAATTGTGAAAAATAACTGTGAACAGCATTGGCTATAAACAATTGCTAATACTGACCATTCCTAAAAATTCCTGATGAATTTTCAGCTTGCTGTTTACTTGCAAAAGTCTATACTAAAACACATTGTAGGTAGCAGAAACAGTTTGGAACAACTTTTGAAATCAATATGTCATTCAGAGCGTTAGCGAAGAATCTAAAAATGAAATTAAAACAACACATAACAAAACTTCTACTCGTACTATTTTTAGTACCAAGTTTTGCTATGGCCCAAGTCGATTTCAATAAACGACCAGATGACGACTTAGGCAATGTTGAAGACGAATTTCAAGAGCATTTTTTTGAAGCCTTAAAACAAAAAGGCATCGAAAACTATGAAAGAGCAGTTGAGGCACTTCATAAGTGTCTGAATCTAGATTCAAAAAAACCAGTCATTTATTTTGAGCTTGGTAAAAACTACAACAAACTCAAAAACTTTGGCGCTGCTGAAGACAACCTTAAAAAGGCTATTAGTATGCAACCAGACAACGAGTGGTTTTTAGATGAGTTGTACGACGTGTATTTTCAGCAAGATGATATAGATAATGCTATTAAGACCATAAAACAGTTGGTGAAATATCATCCAGATTATAAAGAAGATTTAGCAAGTTTATACATTAGAGAAAAACGCTACAGACAAGCGTTGAACCTTTTAGATGAGTTAGATGAAGAACTAGGTGTTAGCGAAGCCAGAGATGCCATGCGTAATGAGATTTACAGCATTACAGGTAATGCAGACGACCGAATTGAGAATTTAGAAGAAAGAGTGGCTAGTAATCCAAACAACGAAGAAAATCATCTTAAACTCATTTACAGATACAGTCAATCTGGTGATAGAAAGAACGCCTTCAAGGCTGCTCAAAATCTGTTGGAGATAAAGCCAGACTCAAAGTTTGTCCACTTGGCATTGTATAAATTCTATTTACAAGACGGTAAAGTAGAAGATGCTATAAGCTCTGTAAAAATAGCTCTAACCAGTCCAGAAATTAATGCAGATGCTAAGGCAAAAGTTCTGAAGGATTTTGTTGGTTTTGTAGCTAATAACCCAGAATATGAGTCAGATTTAATTGAAATTACAGCATTGATAGATGATAATAAAGATGCGCAAACACATAGCGATTTAGGACAATACTACTTAAAATCGGGCGATAAAGCAAAAGCATTAGAAAACTTTAAAGAAGCGCTTAAACAAGACCCAAATGATTTTAAACTCATAAAAGATGTCTTGTTGTTACAAATAGATCTTCAAGATTATAATGCAGTGATTAAGGGTAGCAAAGAAGCATTGGAGTTGTATCCTGCACAACCTATTTTATATTTAGTAAATGCGGTAGCAAACAATAAACAAGGCAATTTTAAGAAAGCAATTGATAACTTAGAAATGGGATTAGATTTCTTAATAGAAAACCCAAAAATGGAATCTGATTTTTATACAGAATTAAGCATAGCTTATAAAGGTCTTAATAATATAACCAAGTCTGAAGCGTTTGCTAAAAAAGCAAGAGACTTAAAAGCACAACAATAAAATTCCTGCGCTGGTCACTGAGCTAAGTCGAAATGAGGTAGGAATCTCAATTAGAGAATGAAAAAACAAAACGATATAATACACCATACATTTAAAATCGTAATTGCCTTAGCAATGCTGTTATTTGTTACAAACTGCAAATCCACCAAAAGCATTGTGGCTTCAGGTGAAGCAAGTAATAAGCTTTCGGCTAAGCAAGTGATAAAACAACATCAAAAAAGCGATGCAGATTTTAAGACACTCCAAGGCAAGGTAAAAATTGATATTACTCAAAACCAAAAAGAGAATGGTTCAACGTTTAACCTCAGAATAGAAAAAGATAAAGTGATTTGGTTAAGTGCTAAGCTTGGCTTAGCTCGTATGATGATAACACCAGAAAAAGTGCGTTTTTACAACAAACTTGATAACGAGTATTTTGATGGAGATTATAAATTGTTGAGTGATTTCGTAGGAGTGGATCTAGATTTCAACAAAGTACAGAATATATTGTTAGGTCAGGCTATATTTGATTTAAAGGAAGAACCACATAAGGTCTCTGTAAACGAAAATTCGTATGCGTTGCAACCAAAAGACCAAAGTGCGCTATTGGAGTTATTTTATTTAATTAATCCATCACATTTTAAAATGGATAGTTTACAATTGTTTCAGCAATTAAAAAAACGTATTCTTCAGGTTGATTATACAGCATATCAAGAGGTGAAAAAGCAAATTTTACCAAAAGATATTAGAATTATTGCTGTCGAAGATTCCGATGAAGTTGCCATTACAATGGAATTTAAATCGTTAACATTGAATGAAGACGTTAGATTTCCTTTTAAAATACCAGCAGGATATAAAGAAATAGTTATTAAGTAAATTAAATGTCATTTCGACAGAGTGAAGCATGAACGACGAGAAATCTCTTAATTTTAAAAAAATGAAAACTTTCATTTGTTTTGCATTTGTATTAGTGATGTTATTTTCGTCTAGCATATTAATTGCACAAAGCGATAAACAGCAAAAGCTTGAAGCGCAACGTCAGCAAATACTAAAAGAGATAAAACAGTTTAAAGCGTTTTATGCCGGTAAAAAGAAAGAAGAGAAATCTGAAATTTCATTAATAGAGGACCTTAACTATAAGGTACAACGCAGACAAAATCTTATAAGAATCACTAACGAACAAGCCAACTTACTTACAAGAGAGATAAATACCAATCAGCAAGAAATAACAAGCCTTAGAGCACAATTACAAGAGCTAAAAGATGATTATGCTGCAATGATTGTAAAGTCTTACAAGAGTAAGTCAGAGCAGAGTAAAGTGATGTTTTTATTGTCTTCAAATAATTTTAAACAAGCTTACAAACGCTTGCAATACATTAGACAATATGCCAATTACCAAAAGGAACAAGGAGAACTGATAAAGAAGAAAACAAAAGAATTACAAGACCTAAACTTAGAATTATCTAAGCAAAAAGCCGATAAAGACAAGTTAATTCAGGAAAATAGAATTGCTAAACGAGAACTTGAAAAAGAATTAGAAGAGCGCGAAAAGTTAATGGCAATTATAAAGGCAGATATGACAAAGTTTGCCTCTCAAATAAAACAAAAACAGCAAGAGGCAGATCGATTAGATAAAGAAATAAATCGATTGATTCGCGAAGCTATTGCTGCATCAAATAAAAAAGCTGGAAAGAAAACATCTACAGGAAAGTTTGTTTTAACACCAGCAGATAAAATTGTAGGCGAAAGCTTTGAAGCTAATAAAGGAAGGTTAGGTTGGCCAGTTGAAAGAGGTGTGATTAAGGCAAAATATGGTAAGGGAAGATCGTTAACAGACAGTTCAGTTGAGGTCAATAACCCAGGAATTAAAATAGAAACAACGACGAATGCAACTGTTAAAGCAGTTTTTAGCGGTGAAGTTTCTGAAATACTTGTCATTAAAAGAGGAAATCCAGCAATAATGATAAGACATGGTAATTATCTAACCATTTACACTAATCTTTCAAAAATCTACGTAAAAAAAGGTGATAAAATTAAAACAGGACAAGCTATTGGTGAGGCATTTACAAATAAAACCTCAGGAGAAACACTCTTAGGATTTAGAATCTATAAGAATAACCAAAAACTAAATCCAGAGTATTGGTTGGCTAAAAATTAAATTTTAACAACAACATATCCATTTCTGGTTTTTCTGTAGTGTTTTCCGTTAAAGAAGTAATAGCGCTTTCCTTTTACTCTAACCACTTTATATTGTCTTGGTAATTTCTTTACTACAGTTACTGACGCTGGTTGTGCTACAACTACACGTCTTGCGCAAGAGTTAAGATTTAAAGCAAATACTAAAATTAAGGTGTAAACTAAATATTTCATCATTAATACATTTGGTTGATGATAAGACTATTGGTTTTAGAAAAGGTTTAATTGAATTAAAACTAAGATGCTGAAATAAGTTCAGCATAGCAATTTTTCGTTTCAAATAAATTTGTCATTCTGAACTTGATTCAGAATCTACTACTCAAAAAGCGCTTTTAATTCAGTAGCATCAGCCGGTTTCATTTTACCAGCCAAAACAAGACTTAATTGTTTTCGCCTTAGGGCAGCATCATAACGCTCTTTTTCTAGTTCAGTTTCTGGGATAAGCTCAGGGATTTTTACAGGTCTACCTGTTTCATCAACAGCAACAAATGTGTAAATGGCTTCATTGGCTTTAACACATTCTCCAGATTCACGATCTTCTATCCAAACATCCATATAGACCTCCATTGATGAGGTAAAGGCTCGAGATACTTTTGCTTCAATTGTAACGACACTACCTAGTGGTACAGATCTATTAAATGCAACGTGATTTACAGATGCGGTTACGACAATTCGTCTAGAATGGCGTCTTGCTGCAATACTAGCAGCCCTATCCATTCGTGCTAATAATTCACCGCCAAAGAGATTGTTTATAGGATTGGTCTCGCTAGGTAAGACAAGGTCGGTTACAACAGTTTTAGACTGAAATGCGGTTCTTGGTTGCATAAATTTTTAAAATTTGTGCAAAGATATGCTGATTTAAGTAAATAAAAGGATAAGAAAAGGTTAATCTAATTTCTTAATCAGTAACCATGCATCTTTATTGTGCTCACGACGGATTTTATAGAGTGCTCTTTGGGCCTCAAGTCTAGTCTCAAAACTAGCATAAACTACTTCGTGAAGACCATAACGATTTTTACCTATTTTTCTGGCTTTATAACCGTTTTCTCTGAGTTGATTTACCTTTTTATCAGAATTTGATTCAACTCTAAATGCGCCTGCAACAATATGGTAATTGCCAGTTTGCTTTTCTAGAGATAGTGTAGCAGCAGGCAACGGATTACTAATAACAAAAGTGGCTTCTTGTACTTTAGCATCTAGTTGAGCATTAGCTTCTTCTTGGGCTAACTGATTATGATTTTCAATGGTATTGTTGTAATACTTAAAAGCACCAAAACCGCTTAATCCTAAAACTATAACAGCTGCAGCAGCATATTTTAACCAGTTATTATTAGAGCGCTTTTCTGGTGTAAATGCAATAGGAGCAGTTTCTTCAATAGCTTCAACTTCTTCTTTGTATACTTCACGTTTTATATCAGGAGATGTAAAGTGAGATAAACCAAAAGAATCTGTTAAGTAATTGATATGGCTAGAAGGATTAAATACTATTTTACCTTCAGTGTTTAAAACAAGCTCTCCAATGTTTTCAAATTGAATAGTTTCCCCTTCAATAAGGTAAGATTTTATGGCTTTTACTTGCTTAGAAATCTTGTCATTAGCAGTAGCATAAGGTACTTTTTCTACTTCAGCAATGTAATTAGCTAGTAATCCATCATTATTTTGTAATTGTTCGTTAAACGACAATACCTTCTTTGGTGGATAAAATGTATGTGTAGAGTTATGTACTCTTGCCGAAACACGATTAGTTAAAAAAGCACCTAGTTGAGGTACTGTAATACAATCGTATCGGTATAAAAGATCACTGATGTAAGTTTCTAGCTGCATAGTAAAACAAAGTTAAAAATTTTTAAAAGTGAAAAAAGTTTGAGCGGGTTTAGTTATTAACATCAGAAAAATTTAGTTTCTTGTAGGTTTGAAAACCAATATTTTAAATGACAGAACAAGATTTAATTTATGCTTTAGCGCTGCAACATGTACCAAAAATAGGAGCAACAACAGCTAAAAAATTAATTAATCATTGTGGTTCTGCAGAAGCGGTTCTAAAAGAGAAGAAATCGAATCTTCTAAAAATTGATGGTATTGGCACAGTAACTATTGAAGGACTTTTTGATGCCATCCATTTTGAAGAAGCAAAAAATGAGTTACGCTTTATTAAAGACAACAACATCAAGGCTCATTATTTTACCGAAGACACTTACCCAGAAAAACTAAAACATTGTATTGATGGACCAATAGTATTGTTTCAATCTGGAAATATTAACTTAAACCAAAAGCACATAATCAGTATTGTTGGAGCTCGTAAGATAACTACTAATGGTATTGCCTTTTGCGAAAAATTAGTCGAAGCCTTAGTGCCCTACAATCCAGTAATTGTTTCAGGGTTTGCTTACGGAACTGATATAACAGCTCAAAAAGCTGCCATAAAACACAGATTGCAAACGATTGGTTGTGTAGCCCATTCGGAGTTGTTTTAGAAAAAGAAGGGGATACATCGTTTGGTAAGACTTTGTATAATTGAATTGAGATATCTTGTTCACCAACAGTTATTCTATTAACCACGGTTTCTATAACTTGCCTTTTCTGATTACGGTCTAGGGTGTTCCATGATTGGTATAAATTAATAGCATTAGAAATCGTTTCTTTTGCTCCTAATTTTTGTTTTTCTAATAGCGTTTTTTCATTCTCTATCTCAAGCATATGTTCTTTTACTTGTTGCAACTGTTCATAGGGTTTGTCATGATATTCTTTAAATGATTCCGTAGGGATTTGTCCTTCTAAGTGTAAATCCAAAAGTTTCTGTATTTTCTTTTCAAGGGTATCATGTCTCTTTAATAGTTTTGAATGTTCTCGTTCCTTTTGTTGAATGATAGCCGATATATTAGTCTCATAATTTTGCACTTCTTTTTGGGTCACGGTATATGAATGTAGTTGACTCTGGAAGATCTCTTCAAGGTCGTCTCTATTTACTTTATTACCACATCTTTTGTCGCAGAAATAATTTTTGGTTTTGTTGTGAGTATACATTTTGCTTCCACAGTGACAGTAAATATATCCTGTAAAGAGGTACGCTTTTCTATTCAATACTTGAGTGTGAGATGCTAATTGTTGTTTGATGATATCATTAGCTTGATTCCATATCTCTTCGGATATAATAGGTTCTACCTCATGAAAAACCCATTCTTCTTGTGGTTTAATTACTCTTTTACCATCTACCATAGTGCTGTAATTCATCCTATGTAAGCCTTTATACACAGGATCAGCAAGTATACGTCGTACCATTGCGTCTTTAAAAAGCTTTCCCTTACGAGTACGATATCCTCGATCGTTGAGCTCTCTTGCAGTTGTTCTCTTTCTTTTACACTCTAAGAAAAAATCAAATATTAATTTGATAACAGACGTTTCTTCTGGGTTGACGGTAAGTTTCTTGTTGACATACATATACCCAAGCGGAGGTTGTCCTCCAATTTGTTTACCTAGCTGTGCTCGAGCTTGAATAGATGATTCAATCCGCTCTACGGTCATTTCTCGCTCCCATTGAGCCATTGACCCCATGGTTCGATAGAAATGTCTTCCAATTGCCGTAGAGGTATCTACGGTCATGTCCATGGAGATTAAATCAGCGTTATGTTCATTGAAATAATCTGCGATTTCAATTAGCTCCTTGGTGTTTCTTGCTAATCGTGCAATTTTTGAAAATACAAGACAAGAGATAACACCATTTTTAATATCATCTAACATTTCTATTGTCTGCGGGTAGTTCATTATTGACTTACCCGTCATCGCTTTAAGACGATAGATTTTTATTGTCTTCCATTTTCGAGACTCCACGAAATTTTTTGCGTGAAGTTCATGGTGAACATGGCTCTCTTTTACAACTTGTTTTGGGTCAGACACACGAACCCAAATTCCAACCTTTTTTTGTTCCATTTCTTATTGATTTATACAGCGAACCTACATTTCAAAGGCTTGAAAAGCAAGGGAATATTCCTCTTATTTTTTCATCTTTTTTGAATCTTTTCCTAATGATTTTAGTACAATGTTTTTGATGGTTGAACTTCTCGTATTTATATCCCCATCTTTCACATCTACATAACTTGATTGTACTCGATACCCATGTACTCGTTTGGTGATTTTCTTTGTGTTTTCAAATGAATCTAAAAACTTCATTATCCCAGAAGGAGCCATAAAGCGAACCTTTTTTAATGCGTCTTTTGGGATGTTTTCTTGTGCTCTTTTTTTAATATTTCTGAGGTGGATATCGCTTTCAGATACCATACAGATATAGGTGCAGTTTGCCTCAATACACTTTTGTATATTCTGTACTTCATAATCAATACTATTGGTAATTGATATTTCAAAAGCAATATTCAAATCATTCTTGACGAGGGCTATGTCGATACGTCCACCAGTACTTGTTTCTTTTTCAATACTACTTACAAAACCACGTTGTGAAGCAAGTGTTTTAATGTAGTCTTGGATGGCACGGTGTTTACGGATCTGTTCCTTTTCTTCTTCTTGTTTAAGGTATGATTCCTTTTGAGCTTCAAGAGGGGTTTGTTCTCTTTTGGGAAGTACTTTTATTTCTTCTTTCTGAGCTTTTGTTATTTCAAATTCAGAGGGTGTAATAGCTCTATCTTTCTCTTCTTTTGAACCATCTCCTTTCCTCTTTTTTTGAACTATTGGCAAAAGGGAAGTAAGGATGTTCTCAACGATATTTTTAGGTTGCGCATACTTACTTCTTGTTTGTTCGATAATTGATTGTTTAATTTCCTCTGTTCTTGAGGTATTGATATCAGATAGTGGTAACGTGGAGATATTGAAATCACTGTTGGAACCTCCAACACGGACAATAGCCTGTCCGATATCCAAACCCTGTAAATCTGATTGTTCAAAATATGAAAACCCAGATTCTAGCTTTTTTGCATCAATATCACCAAGCCTAAAGCATATTCGGATGTACGGATTTGAGATTACCGAGTTTAAGGTTTTGGTATCATCAATCTGTGCCAGTTCTTGATGGGCTAAAATTAAGCCTAAACCGTACTTCCTCGCACCAGAGAGAATTCTAGTGATACTTGGTGTAATAAAGTTTTGAAATTCATCTAGGTAGATGTAGTACGGATGACGCTCATGTTTTGGAAGCGACTGTCGTCCTTGTGCGACTTGGTTAAACTTTGATAGAAAAATTGAGCCTAACAAAAAGCTGTTTTCTTCACCGATTAAGCCTTGGGACAACTTGATGAGCACAATCTTTTTCTCTTCAATACAGGCTCTAAAATCAACACCCTTGGTCTGTGCCAACATATACTTAAGTATTTTGGGACGTAAGAAAGTATCTATTCTGGTCAGCAACGGTGCGATACCTTTCCGCACCATTGCGTATTCATTGTTCCAATAGTAGAGAATAGATGGATCTTCTACCGATGTCAAAAACTCATTTCTAAATTTCTCTTCAAGCAAAAAACGCTTAAGTTCAATGAGCGTTCCATCTCTGCTACTCTCTAAAAAGGTATTAACAGCATTGGATAGCACAGCAGACATATTATCGCCCCAAGCAGTGGCGTGACGTTTAAATGAGGACACCAAATCTGAACTTAGTACAATTTTTTCTGCATCGGTGGTTGCAACAAGCAAATTAAATCCAATAGCATAATCGTTATCGGAAGGATCAATGAGAATCACATCATCTCGTCTGTTTTCTGGAACACGAGCAAGAATATCTTCTACGATATCTCCATGAGGGTCGAACAGGGCACAGCCATTCCCTTGTTTAATATCCTCAATGAGCATGTTGGCTATGAGCGTAGACTTGCCGACACCGGTGGCACCTATGATATGGGTATGTCGCAAACGCATTTCATCATTCAACATCACTTGGGTTTCAATACCGTTATGCTCATTGAAACCTAATAGGTATTTTTGATTTATAGCTACTACTGGAAGTTCTTTTGTTTTACCACCTTGAATTCCTAACTTTTTTGAAACAACACTTTTGTTCGGATAGTGCAAAAAGGTATTGAGCTCTTTGGAATTGAGGATAAAGCCAAGTCGGTTGCTCAAACGATTATGAAGGTTGTAATAATGAAAGTCATAGTCATATCCTTCGTTTGATAATGGAATCAGTTTGTTATACTCCGAAGTAGATAGGGCAGTAATACTTCGTGCTAATTCTCGTGCCAAATATTGACTTGCATTATCATCTTTTCCCTGTGTTGCGATTCGCATCACTACTGAAAACAAAGGGTTGGCTACTTTGTCTTTAGCACAGCTTGGCATCTCAGGTGCATCAGTAAAAAAAGAACCGCCAGAACCATCTGAAACCGAGTAGGGAATATCTTTTGCAAGTGGGGAAGTTATACCTTTAAACAAGATTTGAAATACTGCAATGTCATTGTCTTGTATGGATTCCATTGTAGCAATAATCGATGTTAAAGGATCAATGCTAAGGGAATCGGTCGTTGATATACTTCTCATGTATTCGCTATTGAGCCCAAAATCACAGACAGCAATATCGTTGTCAGAAGAAAAACCAAAATCACCTATTTCTGTATTGTGAATAATTGCTGTTGGAAAGTATGCCTTTAGATGTGATTGAATCCGCCCTCTATCTTGTTTGCTACAGGCTATTTGTACAGTGATATCGTCTACCGTTCCAATTATTTCAAAAGATATTAGGTGTTCGGTGAAGGACAACATATTGAGAAACTCAATGTTCCTGTTGGAAAGTATTTCCGTTTGTTTGGGAAACGTAATTGAAATACCAGCTAATGGTGGTTTATCATCAAAAGCTAAAAACCGAGGTTCTAGCTCAATTAACTCATTGGTTTGTTCTTCTGTTTGCTTAGGTGCAGATAACAACTTAGTTACTCGCTTGAATAGTGATGGTACACGCCCATCATCTTCAACAGATAGATTCGAATATGAAGTGTGCCTAAAGGGAAGATATGGAACTTCTATATCAACAGGAGTATCAAAATGGTAATAGCCACGATGTCGATACTCCCATTGATAGAAGTTAAGTGTTGCTTGTTCACTGGCTGTAAAAGACATCAATTAACTCAATTTATCCGTTGTTTCCCTCTCTATTCTTTTAGCGAATAAAAATATCATTCAATAAAGGTTTTCGCTCATCCTTTGTTAAGGCACTTACTCCTTTGTTATTGGTAATATCATCAATTACTTTTAATACCGAAGATTGAGCGTAGGTCATAAACATAGATGCGGTATCTATACGGTAATAGGTTATTGGAAACAATGTTCTTGCTATCCACCTGCCAATAAAAGGTATTTTTGAAATGATGATTTTCCAAATAGAATCCCTATACAAGAGCCACCATGATACAAAGAAGCCGTTCCCAAAAGGTGCAGCACATATATCGTATTGATAATCTTTCCACTTCACTCTAATATATCGCCTCTTCGACGAGAACATATTGCCTTCGTGTAGAGAAACATCTGATGTACTGATTCCGCTGACACCTTGACTGAGCAATTCTTTTTTAAAGAGCGTATAAAACTCTTGGGTAGAGAAATTGAATTCGCTAATAAGGATATTCCATCTTGAATGGTAACTTTTTAGAGTTAACGTAAAGAGACTCTTTAAGATAAAGAAGATTATCAATCCATAAATTATGTAGATACCGTAATAGGTAATATATGATAGGACTTCATTCATAATACTACTTTTTTATAAAAATTTGAGACCATGTCCCAGTATCTGTTTTTAGGTGTATTAAGTAAGTGCCAACAAATAGTTCATCTACCTTAAGGGTAATTTTGTTATCTAATATCTCTGGCTGGATATGATTTATAACCCTACCGTTCAAGTCATAAATGGTAATGTCTTTGGTATCACCAATAACTACACTTTCAGGGATTTTTATATTTAAAAATTCCTCTGTAGGATTAGGATATACGGTTATAGTATTTTGCAATATTTCGCTATCGATACTCAACGTTTCTATGCTTAATTGAATACGATTTCCTAAATCATCGTACACATAATCATGTGTTGAACCATCGTTAAAAACAACCTGAACCAAGCGGTTTAGGTTGTCATAACTATAAGTTGTTGTAATAAATCCAGGTTCTGGCGGTGGGCTTTGTGTATAAATTGATATGCTGATTAGCAGTACTATGTATTTAATTTTTGTTTTCATTTTTAGTGATTTTTATATTATTTCTGCATAAAAACTAGATACCATGTTTTTATCAAAGTTTGTTATTTTGTTCCATGACTCTGGTTGAATATTATATTCATTCTCAATATGTTTCTTACATGACTTCTCATTATCATATTGATAATCTCTTATATACTTTTTTTGTTTAAAAATATGTACATGAGATGTTTGATTATCTTCAAAATCTTCTATTACAAAAGTGTAATCATTTTTTTTAGATATATATATAGCTTTTGGTATGTTCATAATAATTTTAATTATTTGGATAAATTCTATGCTGATCTGTTACGTCTTTCCAGTTTCCATGTTCGTTTAAATGTTCTATGTGCATATGAGGACCATCTGGACCTGGGTTATCTACTTCAAATCTTACCTTTCTTTTACCATCATTTGAAAGCATAATTAAATCGTTCTTTTGATTTCTAAAAACTCTTCCATCCTTTCCAATCCATTCAATTAAATCATCAGCCATAAAATCAAATTTATTAGCATGTTTTCCAATCGTCGCTCCCCACCCAGCTATGGGAATCATTGCAGCACCACTTAGTGCGGCATTCGTTACATCACCTTCTATCGAATATAAAATTGCGTTATACCCATCAGCAAATTCACCAATTCCAGGGATTAAACCAGCTACATCAGCTGCCAAATGATATGCACCTACTACTTTTTCCAATCCAGGAATAAGCTTATTATCTATAAAATCATCAGATAGCATTCCATTAGGATCAATCCTACTAATCGGATTATTATCCGCATACGGGTACAAATTGGTATGCCAAATTGGATCTTCAGAGAGGAATCTACCAATAGAAGGTTTGTAGTAACGAGCTCGCATATAATACAAATCTTCCAATTCGTATTCCACACCATAGACACCAACATACTTAAATGGATTAGTATCATTTACAGGTTCAGAATGGTTGGTGATGTTTCCAAAATCATCGTAGCGATATTGGTGGGTTATGTTTGCACTTTCATCCGTTAGCATAACCACGCTACCTCGTATATCACCATGATAGTAATGTAAATCACCATTTGGTTGTAAACGTGCCAATAACATTCCTGATGGGGAATAGATATAATAGTGTAAAGGACTGTTGTTTGTGTCTAACTCAACGAGTATGTTATCGAGCCTAATGTCTCTTACATACTTTGTAGTTGTACCATTTCTCGTGGCTTCTACACGTTGATTATATGCATTATATTTAAAAACAAGCGTATTGTCAATATCCGAGTAATCGGTCAATATATCTTCTATATCAAAGGTGATGTCTATATCATTTCCAATTTCGATAGTATTACCATCATCATCTACATCATAATTTGTCTCTGCACTGGTTATCTGATTATTGTCATCATATTGGTAATCAATTTGGTTACTCCCTGAACCCCCAGGATTAAAACCTGGTGGAATTGGAGTAAACCATTCATCGCTTTGAACTATGTTCCCATGATTATCAAGTGTGTGGCTACCTGTATATAATGCAGAATCATTATTTAAATTTTCATGCTGTATAAAATCGAGCCTGCCGGCATCATCATATTCATAATTAACACGTATGCCATTACCTAAATCAATCCACATGATTCTATCATCGTCATGGTATTCGTACTCAGAAATGACAAGTCCATCATGTCCAAGATTATCCTCTAGGATTACCTGCCATATTCGGTTTTTATTATCATATGAATATCTAATCTCACATTCAATTCCGTTGATCGTGGGATACGTGATTTCATCGACCAATCCTGTATCCTGATAATCATAATCCACCTCAAATCCATGTACCGTTGTAACTTCCTCTAAACGGTTCAAGTCATCATAATCAAAGTCCATCGTCCCAACATCATTGGTAATACTTGAAATCAAGTTTCTGGAATTATAATCGATGTCGGAAATGGTCTCCGTTTCCTCTAATCGCCCATCGTTGTCATAATCGTAATCTATTTGCTGTCCTGAAGGCTTGGTAATTTCTTCTAAAAAACCTTCGTCACCATATTCGTATTCAGTCGTTAGATTTCCAAAAGATTCTTCTATAACTCGGTCTTGATCGTCATATTCAAACGAGGTAACAACGTTATTGGCATTGGTAATACTGGTTAAATTATCGTTGGTGTCATAATCGTATACCGTTGCAAACCCACCTGAATTGACAATTTCCAACACATTGTCGTTGTCATCGTAAGTATAGGTTGTTATCAACCCATTATCATTGCGCTCCTCCAATCGGTTTACGCCATCATAAACGAATGTGCTGTTAATCCCTTCAGGTGCGGATATGGAAGACACAGCGCCATCATTTTCATAGGTGTAATTCACCGTAATGCCTTCTTGATTGGTTCTACTCAATAATTGTCCATAGGTATCATAATTAAATGTAATGGAGTTGTTGTAGGCATCGATAATCTCAATGAGATTTTCATCGCTGTCATAAACAAATTCCGTTACGTTATCTTCAGCGTCCGTATATTCAATTAAGTTGTTATCGCTATCATATTCAAACTCTTCAACGACATCACCGTTGTTTTTATCTATTCTTGTAACATTCCCCCTGTTATCGTAATCGTATTCAATATCTAGACCATTGGAATTGGTGTTCGTTGGTAATGCTACGTTTACCCCAGAACTAGGGTATTCCACCGTTATATTATCCGTATCACTACTATAACTTGTAACTAAACCATTGTTGTTGAATTCATAATTGGCTACGAATGGATTGTTACTTCCAGCAACGGGTACTTCTACCGAAGAGGAAATATCGTTGTTTTCATAATCAAAATCAGTATATATAACTATGGGATCATTATCGTCGATTTGGTACTGGTCTAATTTCCCATTATCATCGTATTCCGCTTCAATTTGGTTCCCTCTGGGCAGGTCAATTCTTCTTAATAGGTACTGTTCGTTAGAGTTATTAGTATTATACTGATATGTGGTATTGTTTCCTTCAGCATCTTCAAAGTTCACCAATGTATCATAGTATCCTTGCCATAGATCGGAGTACTCAAAGTATATTCTCCGTCCGATGGGGTCTTCAATACGGTCTACCAAATCGGTATCGTCCAGATACCGAAATTCCAACTGTTTTCCAGAAGGAGCCTCGACATACTCTATACGTTTTGTATCATCTTCTTCGGCAGATTCATATTCAATCTCTATTTTGTTGCCATTTGGATCTCTAATCTCTACCAGATACCAAATATCCCTGTCATTATCTAATTGCTCGTAGTAATACCGTACCTGATTTTTCTTGGTAATTTGTAAGTTCCCAGAAGAAAGATCATCAAACTCGTCATACACACCTATACTTTCATACTCATTGTTATCTTCGTTGAAGATATGAATTGTGCCATCAGGCCATATGATATAGTAATAGTCTATTTCGTCCTCGCCGACGTTGTTCTCTTTGACGATATAACTATTATAGGTATGTGACCAACCTCTGCCCAATGGTTTAATAGCGTAGTAACTTTCGGGTACTTCCACCATAAAAGTGCTGTAGAAGTGTGAAAAATTGAGGTTCATTTTCCTATCGGGAATTACAAAACTGTTCTTTGCGTAATGACTGAACACACCGTGTTCTATACCTCGCCTGTAACTTAAGACATTCGGTGTATATATTCCAGTGGTATAGTAGTTGTCCGAATCTTGCAATTCTGACTCTGTAGGACTTGTTACATTACCTGTGTTGCTCAAAAACGTAATGTAATCTTGGGTCGTCGCCAAGCTTACACCGTTTAGGGGAAACAATTGTGAGGTGTTGGGCAACATTCCTATGGCAAAAGCCGTGACGATATGGTCGTAATAAATAGTGTTGGAGTTTACATCACTATATGGTTCGCTCCCATTAGTAATCAACGGAACGTTCCATGCCTCAATCAATGCCTTTATTACACTGGCATGGTAGGGAACTTGTGCGATGTCAAATGTTGGGTTATCTCTCCACAGGACAGGGACACCATCTTGAAATTCCAGATAGCCTAGGTGTTTTGCCATTTTTGCAAATGTTGTTCCTTCTATTAAATCCGTGTATATGGTCGGGTAATTTGATGCAGGATAGTCTTCGGGGTCGGCAGTACTGCCATATAGGGCATAGAAGATTTCTACGGTCAAATTACCTTTTGTGGTAGTTTGGGCAGATAGGCTCAATACCACAAACAGGATTAAAAAGTTCAGTGTAATTTTTAATTTCATTAAGTAAAATTTTGAATTAGATAATCCAAAACTATTTTTTAATAATCACAAAATCAAAACATTACCCCAAGGGGTGGCGAGTCTTACCCTTTTGATCAGTTTAAATTTTTAATAAAATTCAACTACTTAGACCCTATATGCTCTTTGTATTCTTCCATTTTTTTTCTGTACATATTTGCTGCTTCTTGTTGCTTATGTACGATATCCCACCCAATGTTTAATTGTGGGTAAAACTTAACACGCTTAAACCATTTTAGGGTGTTAACAGACATTTCAAGCTCAGATGCCTGTTCTATTTGGGTTTTGCCCTCATACATAAGTTCAAGTAATTTGTATCCTTTTTCCTTGAGACCCAATTCCTTCTCAAGGTATTCTTTGAAGCTTTTGGATTCTTTAATTCGCCTTATGTGCTCTTGCTCATCACTATGCTTCTTGTCCAGTTTCTTTTTTACTTCAAAAAAATCCAGTTCCAATTGCTTTAACTTGGCGTTCATCAATCTTGATTTCTTACGCTTATTATATAAAAAGACAGTAAACACAACAGCTACGACTATTAATATGGCATATAGAAGATAAGTGAAAAGCTGTTCTCTTTTGATAATCTTTTGGTATCTTGTAATTTCAAGTTTGCTGGTCTTAGCTTTTTGCTCAAGCTTGTACAGGTTGTCCAATTTTTTATTATCGGCTAAATCAAGACTATCCCTTAAGTTGGTATAATCACGAAATACTCTCTGTTTTTCGGAGCCGTCCAGAAGATTAACGAGCAATTCCAATGATGCTATTTTATCTCGATTGTTACTGACTGATCTAGCCATAGTCTCTGCTCTGGTGGCATAGTCTATCGCTCTATCTATATCCCCATTATAACGGTAATACTCGGACAGGTGGATAGAGTTAATGGCAACACCATATTTGTCATTAATACTGTTCCGTATATGTAAAGCGGTTAACATGGGGCTTTCGTTATCGGTATTATATCGACATAAGAATTTTGTATGTGCCATATTATCCAATAGCGCTGCATGAGTTTTAGGGAATGTTACCAATATGGAATCATAAGCGTACATTTGATTAAAATATTCAAGAGCCTTGGGATAATTGCCCATCCGCTTGTACACCATACCAATATTATTGAGCGACTGAATCAAGTATTTGGGGTTATCTATTGTTTTTCTCAATCCTAAAGCCTTATAATGATAATCCAACGCAAGATCGTACTGCTTTTGATTGTTGTAATTGATTCCAATGGTGTTATAGACAGATGATACTCGTCTATTGCTCGCTTTATCTTTTAGGTAGAGTAATGCTCTTTTACATATTGAGGTACTGGCAGGATAATTGCGCAAATTTTTCTGTATGATTGCTAGGTTGAGCAGTGTAAATCCAATATTTATTGAATCATTGGTGGCTTCGTAAAGTTTAAGGGCGTTATTATAATAGTGGGACGTACTATCAACATTGTTGTTTATACGGTAGTATGCCGCAACATACTCTAGCGTTCTTGCAAAGAGTGTCGTGTCGTTTGTATTGGAAGCAAAGTTTAAAACATCTCTCTTGTTCTTTTGAAATGCTACCCAGTCTCTTTTTCGATAACTATTTTTAAGTACGGATACCAATGAGTCTTTAGCTTTATTTTGGTGGTCAGCGCTTGGGGCATCCTTTTTACAGCTTATATAACAAATGAAGAGCAGTGCTGATAAATACAAGAAAGTATACTTCATTACTTCAATTTGATGGATTTTATCAAAAGTATATAAATTAATTGGGTATTTTTATATAAAAAATAAACCCCTGCTCGATGCAGAGGTTTATAAATGAGGATGTTAACCGTCCTCTCTGTCAGGCTCTACAGGGTCGTCTGGCTCGTCTCCTGTGCCATAAGGAGATGTTGTTTTTTGACCGTCCGATAATGCCTCTGGGGTACATGATGTTACATTACCACCGAGGTAGAATAGAACCATTAATACTATTAATTTTTTCATATTAATAATCATTAATGTGTCCTGATCCGGATTTGGCTACCACCAATAGGACTAAATGGTAGACCTTGTGCACAAGTATGGTATTCCGCTCTGAAATACACCGCAATGTGTTAAAAAAAGTACTGAGAGGGTTACATTTCCAGAAAAGTGTTATGGAAATATAAGAGAAACGAACAGGTACAATAGGTAATAAAGAATATGGTTTCCATGTAATTTCTATGCTAATTAAGGATGGATAGAGAAGTTTTTAAAAAAATAGTAGGGTTAACCTTTAAAAAAGGTAAAGAAGATCATCCCGAAATAGACAGCAAGACAGAACTGTCAAAAAGGATAGTCGGGCATTCCGTATTCAATAATACGCTTGGCGATAAGTCCCTTTTAAATTACTTCAACTATTATTTTTTCGATATCGGTAAGGAAGTAAAACCAAATCCTGACACTTTAGATGCTCTTCTTGCATACTTAAATTATCAATCCTATAAACAATTTATCGAAAATAGCCCAAAAGTTGATTATGAAACAGACATTCCTTTTGTTAGTGCCAAAGAGGAAATTCTTGACCATGAAGATGAACGTAATAGCATCGTAGAAGATTCAGAAAAATCAAAAGAAAGAGCAGACGGTTTTATCAAAGCACTAATGGTTTTGGCAATCGTAGCCCTAGTATCCATCGTTGCCATAAGCTTTTATAGCAAAGATGGTAAATTAACAGAAGAACAACCAACCCAACAGGGTATAACCATAAATGCCGAACATATTTTCGTCAGCGACATTAACCGTGTTTTTCCTGATGCAAACACGGAGTATTTTAATCAAAAAGGGCAACCAATAGTTTGGTATACCGATTACAATGGGCAAAGAGAATTTTATAACACCGATGGAATCCACCCCGTAACACAGCAACATCTACAACCCGTAACCAAGGAGATAATAAAAACGGTATATGTTGAGAAACCTACTGAGCATCATTCCTTCAATAAAAAGACAAAACCTTCCAATAAATCTTCTCCTTTATTGGTCAATAGTGCTGTAAAAAATGACCCACATAAAAAGCAATTGAGCTTATTTATCGTCAATGAGGATTATAAGTTGGATACAGATGCAATGTCCACAGTAAAGAAGCTACTAAAGGAAAAAGAATTTACGATTACGGCTCCGCTTATTTCTAAAGATAAGATAAATGAAAACGTTATATCAAACCTACAGTCTTTGAATAATGATTACTTCAAACATGATTTAAGAAAGTATGCGGATTATTTATGCGTAGGGAGTATCACATATACATATTCTGAAAACGATAGAACTAAAAATTTAAAAACGTGTAAGTTGTCACTTGATTATTCCATTATCTCAACGGATACTGGGAAAGAGGTGGACATATATTCCAAAACCGTTACAGGCATTGGTTCCAGTGAACAATCTTCCAAACAAAACACCTTATATAAAATAACATTATGAGAACAGCAATTACATTATTACTAATCTCGGTTTCTTTTTCAATATTCACCAAGATAAATGCGCAGACAGATAATCCTAAAGATTATGATTCACAAATGAGGCAATTGGCACTTGACGTGGCAGAACAAGTTAAGATCAAAAAAAAGCTGAATATTGCTGTTTGGTATTTTAAGAACAGCTTTAGGGATAGTACCGCTTTAGGTGATTACATGGCTCAAGAGTTTGCCGTCTACTTTACCAATATCAGTGAAGGTTTTGATGTGATGGATCGTGACGCCATAGACCAAGTTCTTGAAGAGCACCGATTGAAAGAACAGGGATTTATTGACCCAAGAACAGCCAAAGAATTGGGGATGTATATCCAAGCTGATGCTGTCGTTACTGGAACTGTTGATGTCGCCAATAGCCACAGTTTGAAAGTGCGCATTAAACTAATAGATATCCAAACAGGGAAGACACTTGCTGCTATTCCAAGAAATATTCTAAAAGATGAGAACATTAAATATATTCTTCATGAGACAGGTATTAATGAGACAAAGAATATCGATGAGGACAAAAAGCGTCTTAACCGTGGGGAACGCTATGGTAATCCTGAATATGTCGATGCTAATTGTGAAGAATTGAACATTGGGGATTATTGTTTTGAAAATGATACCGATAAGAATTTTAAGATTACTCTTGACTTGGGAAATACTTCTCCTTTGTACAATCCCAAGATGTATAAAAAACTATCATTGGTTGCAGGACAGAGTGCATGTTTTACAGATATTCCCATTAAGACCTATAGCTATAGCCTATCTGAATTCTCTAAAGAAGGATACATGACAATATCAGGCACTAATCTTACGGGGAGTTTGAAAATAGAACGATGTAAATCCATTGTTTATAGTATTTCGAACCATTTTAATGATTCAAAGTCAAAAAAAGATACCAATTCAACATCTATAAAAAACATTAAAGATGCCATAAAACCTGCTTTGAAGAAGAATTAACACCCTTATTTTTTTAAAAGAACACCATATCTGTCAGGCTTTATGAATAAGAATGATGTTTGTCAAATAGATTTAAAGATCACTATACAAACTATTAAATAACAGAATTGATTAGTTTAATAGATGAGAAAAGTATATCTATTGTATATAAATAAGCATCATGATTGTTTCTAAGAGCCAAAAAAAGAAGAGAAAAACTTCACCTTTACCCAATCTTTATCTTCCATATAAATTTATAGCTTAAAAACTTCGAAAATATGTGAATCTTAATTTTCAGATTGCTTTTACATCTTCTTCAAAGCCAGTGCTGAAAAATTCAGACAAACTCATATCCATAGCCTTAAGTACCTTCAATAATGAACTAAATCGCAAATCCTGACCTTGTTCGTACCTTCCATACTGAGCTCTTGGAATACCGTGCTCAAAAGCAAAGTTCTCATAGTTGGTATAACCCTTAGCCAACCTAATCTCTTTGAGACGATTGCCTAAAAGTTTCAGTTGCTTTTGTGTGTACTTGTCCTTTTGTGCCATAGGACAAATAACTATCAATTCATACGTTTTTATTACTACTTAAAAGTAGTAACTATTTAGTGGTATTTGTAAAAATAAAATCTATATTTGCTCTAGTTGACTGATTTTCAACTGTTACGAAATATTAACTTTTAACATATAATAGACATGAAAAAATTTACACGTTGTATTAGCCCACTGATGGTAATACTCTTACTCTCAATCTCATCGATTACTGCTCAAGACTTTACAGAGAATATAATTACCAAACCCAATCGCTGGATTCAACCACAATTTGTTGATTTCGATGGTGATGGTGACAGTGATGTTATATCCGTAGGTAAGAGTGGTAACGTTGCGTGGTGGGAAAACCTCAATGGTGTCGATTATGAAAAAAAGGTATTGATTACCACCCAAAGAACATGGAGAGACTTCGACATAGCAGATTTCGATGGAGATGGCGATATCGATATTGTTGCGGTTGATATTAATAACCTATACATCTACTACAACAATGGGGACAATACCTTTACCCAAATATCAAATGGCTTTAACTTCAACTCGTCAAATGTTGTTGCTGGTAATTTTGACTCTGATAGTGACATTGAGTTTGTGACATCCGAGGGTAATACCAATGGACGTATACGTTTGTGGAACAGACAACCAAACAACTTCTTCCAAGCCATGCAAATCGGAACGCTACGAATATCTGAATTAGGAAGCCTCATTGCCCATGATATAGATACCGATGGCGATCTTGATTTAATAGCATCGCTTCGATTTGTAAGTAGTAGTGATTCGGTTTTCTACTATCTCAATGATGGAAATGGTTCATTTAACCAGCAAGCAGTATCCTACGGTAGTTCCAACTACCTCAATCAAGTTGTTGACTTTGATGGTGATGGTGATATTGATATTGTCGTGAAGAATACCTTTAACTGTTGCTTGACGATATTGGTCAATGATGGAAACTTGGGCTTTACCCAAACTGATGTCATCACAGGATTATCTGCTTTAGATAGTGCTTTTTTTGTTGATGGTGACAATGATGGCGACATAGATATCTATACTGTACACAGTGACCCTGTTTCCTCAAATCCTGAACGTTACGTTGGCGTATTTGAAAATGATGGAAGCAACAGCTATACCTTCCAAGAAATATCCACACTAGGTGGAGGAAACTATATACATGCGATGGATATCACCAGCGATAACTTGCCTGAACTTATCGTTGGTTCTGATGTCGATGATCACCCAATCGTGTTTCAAAACAATGGTCTACAATCCTTTACAACAAATGTGTTGGATGACACCATCATCTCACCTGACATGAGCATGGGTGACATTGATGGCGACGGACTTGAAGATGTTGTATTGGTATCGGATGATATTACGTTATGGCACAACTTAGGAAACTACGAGTTTGAAAAGATTAGCATTGGAACAACTGTGCTCCCAGTCCGTTCATTTGAGATGAGTGACATCGATGGCAATGGAGTAATGGATATTTTTGTAAGCACCTTTTCATTTTCTGGTGGTGGCGAAATGTTATGGTACCAAAACGATGGAAGCCTTAATTTCACCGAGCAAAATTACCTCTCTATTAATGCCGAAACAGCATTTTTTGGAGACATTGATTCAGATGGAGACCAAGACCTCATTTACTCAGCAGGTCGTCCACGTTACATTCACAATGACGGTGGCACAACACAGACCATCTTTATCTCACAAGAGCTAAACAATCCTCCAGTAAGCCAACTTGTCGATGTTAATGGCGACGGTCATAAAGATGTACTTACCGAGTCTGAAATCTACTACCTCAATGATGGTACGTCACAAAGCTTTACTGAAATGACACTACCCAAAGAAGGCACAATGGCTGACCTCGATGGTGATGGTAATATGGATATTATTTTCAATGAAGTATCGAGTAACGGTACATACTTGGGGTGGTATGAGAACGATGGTACAGGCTCATTCACCTTAAATATTATCTCTGACCCATACCGAGGTGGATCAATAGTCGTGAGGGATTTTGATGGTGATGGGGACAAAGATATTGTTACCTCTGCATTTAATGACTTTAATTCAGAAGGTCTTATCCTGTGGAAGAACAATGGAAGCCAACAATTTACGAAATCGGTAGTAGAAGATGTATATTACCTTGAAAGCAGTAACCTTTACCAAGCAGATTTAGATGGTGATGGGGATATTGAAGTAATCAGTTCAGATACAAAGTTTCCTTTTACGATTTGGAACAACGAGAGTGATGTACCACTGAGTCTAAATGATATCCCTACAATAACAGATATTCTCATACACCCTACTATGGCTCAGAACAAAATATACATTAATACTTCAAGAACCATATCTAATGTATCAACCTATACTATTGATGGAAAATTTGTTCCAACAAAAGTTCAGAGAACTATTATTGACGTTTCAGAATTGGAGCGAGGTTTGTATATATTGATTATCGAAGATACTGAAGGCAGAATGGTAATGAGGAAGTTTATGAAAAATTAAAACACCTCACTATTAGGTGTTTAGTTTTTTTATTTCCTCTTTTTTATATTGGAAACTTCCCCTAAACATTATTTAACTCTGTTAAAAGTAGAGTTAACTCATTCTTAATATATCAAGGTTAATTAAAATCTATTTTTGGTAATAAAATTCTTATTAAAGCGTTTTGAGTTTTGTAAGTGAAATCGTAATAAAATGAAAATTAACCTATTAAGAAATATTTTTTGTTTTAGCATAAAAACAGAAGCAATATTCAGGATAATTTTATAATTTTATGTATCCCTTATAAACTCTTAAATAACCCTTTTTTAAGAACACAAAGTCATTTTTTAATCATTAAACCATCATTTAATGGACAATAAGTTTATGCCCGTTTTTTTGTCGATGCTGTTTTTTATTACGGTATCTAGGACTATTACTGCCCAACAAATCCAATCTCTCAAGACCCCAGTTCCAGGAGACGATCTATTTACCGCACCTGAGGTCAAGGCCTTTCAGAGCTACAACTTTTTAAAACCAGATCTATATACGGGACGGTTAAATGTCAGTATACCCATTTTTGAGGTCAAATCTGGTGGTATAACCATACCGATATCGTTATCCTATAACGCAAGTGGAGTGAAAATTGACGAATATGCTTCAAATGTTGGGATGGGATGGAACTTAAATGCCACTGGGAATATCATTCGAATCATAAAGGATATTGAGGACAACGAGATAAAAGAAGGCAGTTGGGGAGAACCAGATGACGATTATGGTATTTACCCCTATTCTTATGTATCACAAAAAGGTTATTTAAGGGACTGTAATGATTATATAACCAACAATCCAGAGCCAAGAGATAATAATGCTGCTGACTGGAACAATCCCTGTGAGAACAGGAACATGAAGATAGACGCATCTCCAGACTTTTTTATCTTAAATGCACCAGGAATATCAAGTAAATTCTATTTGGAAAAGACAGGTTCCCAATACAGTGTTAAAGATGTAGTTAAAAATGGATATGTATATGATGACATCAGCCGCGCATTGGACAGCTCTTTCGACAATATCGGATTCCATTCAAGTGAAGTTAATGGATTGGAAAGCCATAACTGGAACATAGGTGAATGGAAGACCACGGCATTCGACTATGAAAACTTTGCAGTCACGAATACCAACGGTATTAAATATAGCTTTGGCAACGCCAACGATATTATCGAGAACATATCTGATTACTCAACTCCTGTTATATTAAGCAATCTTACCGTTTCTGTGACACCGTCCACCATAGATAAATATTATTACGATATACTTAAATCCACTTGGCACTTGGATCAAATCGAAGACCCTTCTACAAATAAGACGGTTTTGTTCAACTATCAGGAGTACCAGCGCACTATTGCCGATATCCAGAACCAATATACCGACGACACTACAAGCCCCAGCTTTCTTAACTCAGCGGTTTATAATAATGATTATGCGGTCTATGGTACGGTACCAGATTATTTTAATTCGTTCACCGATTTACTGGATGTTGACCCCTACTACTTTCACAGACAGAAAACCAAAACAAAATACTCTCGATTGAATCGCTTGCATACGATAACCTTTGATGAGGGAAGCGTTGAGTTTGTCTATGGAATGGACAGGCAAGACTACTTGCAGGACAAAGCACTGACTGAAATCATTATCAGGGATTTTAATAACGTAATTGTTCGAAAAGTAGAACTAGACTACGATTATTTTGTTTCAAACGAAAACTGCTCGCAACCTGAATGTAAACGGTTAAAGTTAGATGCCGTTATTTTTAAAGATGCAGCTAATCAAGAGTTACATCGCTATACATTAGATTATTATAATCCTAACGATCTGCCCAACGTAAAATCATTTCAACAGGACTTTCTAGGTTACTACAATAACAATGGGGCGACAGGTACGGATCTAAAAACACCTACACTATATTTTCATAGCAACCAAGGCAAGTATTCTATATCACCGTTCCCTTTAAGCGGTATCAGTTCCCAGACCATTGCCGGTGACTATAGCATTAGCGCCAACACAAATTCCCTAAAAGGTTTGCTGAAGAGTATCACATATCCCACAGGCGGAAAATCGGAATTTGAATATGAAAACCATCGGTTCATGTTGTTGGGCCATGAGTATACAGCTGGAGGAGCAAGAATAAAGCGTCAAAAAATAGACAATGGTGAAGGACATGTGGTCTATAAAAACTATTCTTACAGGAATGCCAATAACACCAACTCATCAGGTTACATCAATAACCTGCCAGCCTACGGCAGCATACTGACAAGGAACAGAACCAACGACCAATTAACGTTTTTGACCTATAACGAAAGTAAGTTTGGTCTGGAGATGACCGAAGGGGCTTTCGTAGGGTATAACAGGGTGATAGAAAAGACGGTTTCTGATAGTGGAGAGGAAAACGGATATACGGTGTATGAGTTCACCAGCCCTAATGAACATCCCAATATAGAGGAATCGTACGAAAATTGTGAGTCGACCGATTTTGGAGGGAATTGTACACCTACAGACCAAAACGATGTCAGCTTTTTAACAAACAACAGTAGCTATCCTTATTTGATGTATCAGGATAACGATATCCTAAGGGGCAAATTGGTCTCTAAGACCGTTTATAACAATAATAATGAGCTTCGATTAAAAGAAGAATCTGAACATACCCATAGCACTTTTGAAACCCTTGAGTTGGATTATAACCAGATTATGGATACTTACCAACACTATGGTTCGTCCGAGCCGATAAATCTAGCAACGTTCCATAAATCCCATATTTTGACCGAACGTAACCTTCAGACCAAGCAAATAACGACAGAGTATTTAGAGGGCGGCCAAAAGGTTACGGAAGCGTTTTATGAATACGACGCTATCTATCCATTTCTTACCGAGCAAAGAGTAGTCGATGCTACAGGTGAAATCTCATCGGAGAACTTCTATCCTTTCCAATCACAGGTCTCATCACAACCTTATGTCTCTACCTTAATAAATCAAAATAGAATATCTGAACCAATTATGCAGGTTTCAAAAAAAGACAATTTGCACACTTCAAAATCTCAGGTAAATTATGATGATTATAATGGTTTGGTGATTCCAAAGAGCATCTCAGTAGCAAAGAAAGCAACCGATCCGCTCATTGAAGAAGGAGAGGTTGTCAACAGGGACGAATATGGAAATCCCGTAGAGTTCCTATCCAAAGATGGGGTGTATAGTTTTATACTCTGGGGCTATAAAAAGTCATTGCCCATTGCCATAGTAAAGGGTGCCACGAAGAGCCAAGTATCTCATTGGTATCACGATGATACGGGTGAGGATTTATTTGATATTCAGAACGCCTCGGATGCCGATGACAGTGAAGCTGATGAGGACTTTTTAAAGATACAATTGGAAAACCTTAGAGATGTCGTAGGTAGCAAGGCCTTGATTACGACCTATACGTATGACCCCATGGTCGGAGCAAAGAGTATGACCGATGAACGAGGTAATACCGTTTATTATCAGTACGATTCCCACAATAGGTTGAAATATATCAAGGATATCGATGGCAATATCGTGAGCGAGAACAACTATATCTATAAAAACTAAAGATGGACATGAAAAATTTAGTAGCACTTATTGGTATTTGTTTGGTGTCGTCTTTAGGTATGGCACAGACCACAACAGAAAATTATATTCATAGTAAGACTTACAAGGTCAAGACCCAGAACGGGACCACCAATGTAGAGACTTCAGCTAACTTGACCAGTAATGACAAGATAGAGACCATTTCGTACTATGACGGTCTGGGGCGTTTAAAACAGACCATCAATAAACAGGTGGGAGGCAACAAACAGGATGCAGTCCTTCCTGTGGTGTATGACCAGTTTGGTAGACAGGCCAAATCTTATTTGCCCTATGCTGATCCGAATCAAAGCCCATCCAGTTCAAACTTAAACTATAGGGACCACAGCGGTCTTGTATCCGATCTTGAATCGGCTTATCTAACTAAGTTTCCAGAAGACCTATCAGCTTCTGCGAACAATCCATACAGTGAGACGGTCTTTGAAAACTCACCGCTCAACCGTATTGTGGAACAGGGTTCACCGGGCTCCGATTGGATGTATACAGGTACTGCCAATGACAGAACGGTTAAGACCATCTATGCTCTAGGAGGTTTTGAAGAGGTGAAAAAATTCAGTGTTAGCCATCCAGGAGGAAATACTGAAGACACCGAATTGAACTTCGATGGATACTATGATGTCAATTCACTCTACAAAACGGTAATGAAGGATGAGAATTGGCAATCTGGTCAAGACCACGATACCGACCACACCTATGTGGAGTTTAAGGACAAACAAGGGCGCTTGCTATTGAAACGTAATTTTAACGCTGGGGAAGCCCATGATACCTATTACGTGTATGATAACTACAATAACCTGAGCTACGTGATACCTCCTTTGGCTTCTGACCAGATTATCGATGAGGGTGCCTTGGGCTTTAGGGTGGCGTCACAGACCAACTATTCTTGGGTCAACCTTGTTCAGGTGGATAATAAATTTGCGGCAGAATACAACAAGAAACTTAGCGATTATAACAATGAAGATATATTAAATGCCGATGTGGAAAATGAGTATGGCGGTCAAGGTGGTTTTACCATAACGACCCATAACGACAGTGATTTGGTTACGCTCAGTATAACCTTTACGGCCAATACTGCCTTCCCCCTAAAAGAAGGTAAATTGGTTTCTTTAAAGGATTACGGTAGTTTTAAGGATACCGAGCTTGGACGAATCGAAGGTTCTGATTTTACCTATCTGTTCTACATAAAGAGCAATGATATAATTATTGAAAAACAAGGTAAAGGAAAAGGTGAACTTTTCGGCATCAACGAAACTTTCAGTAGCAATATTACCTTGGAATATTCCGAGAATTACCCATGGACGTTCTACAGCGATATTGACCCAAAAGAGGCATCCAATTACGAAAGTCAGTTAAAGCAGTATTCCAATGAGGACATCCTCAGTGTGGTAGTACCCAATGAGTATGGTGGACAAGGAGGTGTCAACGTTGCCATCGATGCCGATGATAATGTATCACTGACATTCAATAGCAGTACCAGTGTTCCTGTAATGCTCAAGGAAGGTACGCTCTTTAGCATAAATACCAAAAGAAAGCTGTTTGACAGGGATTTGGGTGTAGTGACATTAAACGGTGCAGATTATTTATTGAGCCTTAGAAGTAACGTGGTTACCTCAAGGGCACTCAGTTCAAGAACCCTACATACTATATTCAATGCCTCAATTCTATCTCCACCACCTACCACTCCAAATCCAGAACTGGTAACGATAGAAGGCTTGTGCTATATCTATCACCACGATAGCAGAAACAGGGTGATAGAAAAGAAAGTGCCAGGAAAGGATTGGGAATACGTGGTTTACGATAGGTTTGATAGACCTATTCTGGTACAGGATGCCAACTTAAAAACAACCAATGAATGGCTCTATACCAAGTATGACAGGTACAATAGGGTTGCCTATACGGGACTTTACCAGAGTACGAGCGATAGGGCATCACTTCAAAACTATATCAATGGTCAGGGAGATACGGCACAGATATACGAAACACGTACCGAGGCCAGTAACCCAACAACATTACCTTTGGATAGCTCGACCTCGTTTTATTACACTACCAATGCCTTGATTCCAGACGACCAGATTACACTGCATACGGTCAATTACTATGACGATTACGACGTAAACTTAAGTGGCGATCTGGGTTACCAAGACAGCTATGGACAGCAGCTCTCTACAAAGAACAATTCGTTGCCCACCACATCCAAGGTAAGGGTTTTGGGAACGGATGACTGGATAACCACAGTAAGCTATTACGACTATAAGGGCAGGATTATTTTTACAGTCTCAAAAAACGAATACCTCAATACCATCGACTATGCAAAGATGAAACTCGACTTTGTGGGCAAGGTTTTGGAAACGGAGACGACACATATTCTAGGTACAAATGCACCGATTGTTACGGTCGATAAGTTTACCTATGACCATGCAGACCGTTTGCTCACCCACACACAGACCATAAATGGTAATGACGAAGAGTTATTGGTAAATAATACCTATGATGAACTGGGACAGCTCATCGTCAAAAAGACAGGTGGTGATGTAGCTGCCAATCCAGAAAACTCCAATGGTCTACAGACTGTGGATTACGGTTATAATATCAGAGGATGGTTAAAGACGATCAACAATGGTGCTGCTGCAAATGGAGACCTGTTCGGCTACAGGCTCAACTACAATACCTCAGACATTGTTGGGACGACCGAACTGTTTAACGGTAATATATCCGAAGTACATTGGGTGACGGCCAATGATAACCTTAACAGGAATTACCAGTATGGCTACGATGCACTCAACCGTTTGGTAGAAGCCAACTTTAACGGTGGTGTACAGAGTTTTCCTGATAATGTGTCACAGCCAACAAACCAGGATGAAGACTATAGCGTAGAGGCTATTTCCTATGACAAAAATGGAAATATAACGCACTTGGAGCGTTATGGCATCCATCATGCTTATGCCGGTACTGGTGGCAATGCCACTATGGATGTCGTTGATGGGCTCGATTATTTTTACGCGCCTAACAGTAACAAGTTGCTTAACGTTACGGATTTTGCCGATAACGGCTTTAATATGGGTGCACCGAATATTGATAACGGTGTGTTTTTAGAAAAGCATGAGGATAGTCATAAGTTTGAGTACGATATCAATGGTAATCTCATCAAGGATCACAACAAAGGCATAACGCGTATTAGCTATAATCATCTTAACCTGCCTACCGAGGTTGTCTTTGGAAGTGGCAATTCATTAGGAAGCAATACCATTGAGTTTGTATATGATGCCTTAGGGACGAAGATTGTTAAAAAGGTAAATACCTATTCAGGGCAAAATGCCCTTAATACCGTGACCAAGGCTTATGCAGGTGGCTATATCTATGAAAAGTTCGGCAATTACACCCACGATGGTAATTTCTGGACAGGCAGCGATGTCGATTTTTCTCTCAAGCATATCTTAGGTGCCGAGGGCTATGTAGAGCTTGCTGGAGGCAACACCTATAATTATGTCTATCAGTATAAAGACCATTTGGACAATATACGTTTATCGTATGCGGAGAATCCGAGTACTGGGCAGGTGGAGATACGACAGGAAAAGAACTTTTATCCATTTGGTGCTACCCATACGGGCTATAACAACGTGGTCAATGGTGTGGCGCATCCTTATGGTTTTGGTGGTAAGGAAGAGAACGATGAGTTCGGTATAGAGTGGCTTGATTTTGGGGCACGTAATTACGATGCCTCTATTGGACGTTGGATGAACGTTGATCCATTGGCCGAAGAGATGAGAAGACACTCACCATACAACTATGCCTTTAACAACCCTATTTTCTTTATAGATCCAGATGGGATGATGGCGATGCAAAACTACGGTACTGGTGCACAGAACCATACGTTTTCGGATATGGGTGATGCTCCTCAATCTCCAGATAAAGCTGAAATTGTTAATAAACCAGATGATGATTGGATAAGAAATAAAAAATCAGGTAAATATGAATGGAAATCAAATGTTGAGTCGAAAGAAGACACACCTGAAGGATACACCTATGTAGGTAAATCAATTTCAGATGTAAAACGCCACTATATATTTAGTCTCGGAGCTAAATATTCTATTTTTGGGACTTTATATGGAGAATTTGTTGGCAACCCTGAATTTGGTGATGTTTCTTCTTGGCCAGGTGAAATAACAGAAAATAAAAAAGATTGGGTAGATGATTGGTCTGAAACAAGTAATATATTTGGACAAATGAGTTATAGTTTCTTTAATGATAGTTCGATTTTTTTACAATCAATGAATCCGTTTGATACTAGAGTAACCCATTTAAATGGTAAAGGTGTTGTTGGAAGCGAGGGTGTGGATCACGGAGTTTTTGGCATGATGAATGTTATCCCTATTTCTGGCGCTATTCAGGCTACAAAATTTACACTTGGTTCAAAACTATATACAAGCTCATCAAGAAGTACTTCTGGTGAATTAATGTTTAGATTTCGTTTAATAAATTTTAAATCTAATTATCATTTTTCATTAGAAAGACATAGTTTTAATACTAATTTTGGTACACCGCTTTTCACGACTCATATAAATTATGGTCTAGGTGGTCGTTGGCATTATTTCTTAAATCCTTTTAAAAAGGGTAAGGTTAAATTATGATAATATGTATAAAAGAGAGATAGTTTTAAGTGAAATAGATAATTTGATCGAGAGTAAAACTATTGGTCTCAACTATAAAAAAGTTTTAAATATTTTACGACAATATTATTTGATGTTCACTAAAGATATTGATATCGAAGATTATTCAATTACAGATAAACATCATTACCTTTCAATAAAGAAGAAAGAATTGAAAACATTTAGTTTTATTGAAGTAACAGATAAGTTTATTGAATTCCGTTTTCCTCAAAAGACTCAATTTTTTGTTATTGATGAAAGTTTTTTCAAAAACTGTTCAGTAATATTTGATTATTTTCTTAATGAATTCATCAAAAAAAAGCATTGATATCATTTTTTGAATAAAATGAATAGGTTTCTATTTTTAATATTGATAATTAATATTTTATTTATTCCTCTTACAGGGAGTCAAAACTTATTTAGCAATAAATTCGATGACTGTATTTCTGATAAGTTCTCTATTGAAAAAGACCATATTGAGGTGTTTGTAAAATCAGATTTAGCAAATATTTTAGTCAATAACTTTGACAACCATACTGTAAAAACCATAAAGGGTACACTTTCTTTACAGGTTCTTGTCAATGAAAAAGGGGAATCTTGCCTAATTAGTTTTGAAAATAAAACAAATATCCAAAGTGATAAATTACGGCTAAAACAAATCATAGACACTAATTTATTTTGGTACATACCAAAAGAAAAAGTATCGGCAATAATTGTTATAAACTTCTTAGGCAATAAATTGCAAATATTACGTTTTGGTTTAAGCTCGGAAAAAGGATATCACATTATAAACAATAATTGATAAGCTAATCATTAACGTTTTGAATAATTATGTTGACATAGCTAATGTAGTTGAGAAATTAAAAAAATGAACTGAGCAAGGTATACACAAGCATTTTAAAAAAAAATCTATTGAAATTAATGAATTTTTTACTATGAGTTTAAGTAATTAGTAGATTAACTATCATGAACAATGAATTATATTTTCTGTAGACTTTTCAAGGTTGCAAAAAAACAGAATTACAATGGAGCCCTAATATTAGAATACCTTACTTAATGGCTTTTTATTCTATTGTAATTATACAATTGATAAACATTTCACAATAATTCTAGTACTTAGTAAAGGTCTTAATTTATTAAATATGCCATCTCCTTTGAAACCCATACATGCCATATTAAGTTGTATTGTGTTGCTTATAATTAATTATGTTTTATTCTTAGATAATCGAAAATTTATTGCGTTAGAGAAAAAATTTAAGAGTAGGGATTGGGCTTTAAATGATGTTTTATTTTGGTCTTATATTATTGGAGCGTTCCCATTGTTTTTCTTAATGTTAATTCTTTTAGATAATTGATTGACCAATACAAGACTAAGTGTTGCTAGGTGAGAGCACCTATATAGTTCTTAATTAATGAGCAAGTATTTAAGTAGTTTATAGGCTTAGAATTATTGATTTCAGAAATTATATATTTAATAAAACCTCAATTAATATTATTAATTGAGGTTATTTATTACATTAAATATTTACTTCTTCAGCCAAATCCTTTTAGCTTTTTCAAATCCACACCAATGGTGGTTCTCATCGTATCCACGTAAAGCAAGTTCATAGCGAATCAATTTTTCAAGTGGAACCTTAGTGTGAAGGATATAACGAAGCAATTCACCATGCATTGTGGAGAATCTTCCTGTAAGCTCTTCCCAGTGCTTAAGTGGGCTATAATCCATTTTGATGTTACGGATATCTTCGTAGCTCATCTTGGAATGGTTCTTAGGTGTTTTCAACAACCGTTCGCCCAAGCTTTTTACAGTAGAATGATCAACTACTACCCACTTATCATCGGTTTGTTCAATAACACCAAATAAGATATTGGACGTACGGTACTTGAACCCCAGCCATATTGCATGTAAAACAGCCTTATCCCTGTTATCGAATGCTTCTAAATGTTGGTAGTCCATATCAATTCTTCTTCTTCACCGTTTTCTTTAACTTATCAACGTCGCCGCTTTCCAATACATGACCATTCAAGGAAATAATATCCTCTCTGGTATTCTTGGTATCCTTACCCTTTTTTCGCAGCAGACGCTGGGTATTAAAGAGCGTTCGGCACTTGATGTTGAACTGGGTGTAATTTTCAGGCTCAACCTTCTTTGCCTTGCAGGACTTGGCGTAAGCCTCATACAAATCACCGTTGGACATCTGATTACCCTTGGTCTTCAAGATGATATCTAGGGCAATACTGGCAACATGATTGAGTCCACGTTCAGATTCGGAAAGATCAAAACCAAGCTCCTCGATTTTCCTACGCTGGGTTTCGTCTGCGTACTTTACCATCACCAATAGATCCTTTCGATGGTCTTTGATGCGGTCAACTACTTTGCGTTTCTCTTCCTTTGCATTCTCGATATCGACTTCGGTCTGATCCAAGAGCTGTTGGTCTGTTTTGATGTTCTGAATAAGAACATCGACGATAGTTGCATTCATAATCTTTAGTTTTAAAATTTGTATTCAGTTATTTCAATTAATCTTCCAAAGTGAATGGATGACATAATCCGTTTTACTTCGCTCGGGTTCCAAGCAAATACGTTCAAGTTCTTCCTCTGCTTCCTCTTTGGTATCAAAGAAAAACGAGGGCTGTGTGGTTACGGCATATTTATCCTCGTCTTTCACATCGGATGTGAAGATGGCGAACACTCGTCTAGTTGTTCCGTGTTTGAACAAAAGAGAGTAGTAGTTACTGACATCATAATCATCCCATTCTGTTACGGGCTTGTGTCTCAAATAGTGAATAGATAGAGGAATACGTTCGAAGAATTCATAGACTTCTTCTTGGGTAAGTTTTGGAACGCTACTTATGTTGTTTTTCCAACGTTCAATCATATACGTCAATATGGAACCGTCAGTACCAATCAACTCCAATAATTCTTCGTCGGTTTTCTCGGTAAGCATTGATTTGTCAAAGTTGCTGTATAGCCATAAGACAATTTCAATCAGTTCTTTTCGAGAAAAGAGTTTGAGGAATATCGGATTGATTTCCGCAACCTTTCGGTTTCCAATTTCTGCATACAACATTTCCAAGAAGTGAAGTATGAGTTTTCGTTCTTTAATCGTCATAGCTTTCATCTTTAGGTTCACAATGGTTTTCAATCGTTGCTAATAAATGATTATAATCACCACTTTTAGCTTCGGTAAGCACGGTATCAATCTCTTCTTGTGTCCAGCCTTCATGTTTGGCCTTAATTCGAAATGCTCCCATAATTGCAAAAGCATTTCCGTTTACGCCAACCAATTCGAGGTTGACCGTTTTGTCAATTAATTTTTTCATTGTTATTTAATTTTATGGTTATTTTAAATAGGATAGTTGGCAGTCAAGACTTCAATCTTTGACTTCCTTTTCTTCCCAGCAACTCCCTTAGAAGCGGAAAGGGTTTTGGAATAGGTCTTTGAGTACCATCCATTGTTCATGATGTATTTTTCAAGAATTTCAGATGGGTATGAACTCAAAAGGAACTTTCCCTTTACCTCAGATAACGTATCTAGAAGCCTTTTGTAGTCTTGTTCGGTGTAGCCACCATAATGAGCTTGGTTACTGTCAATGTATGGTGGGTCAATATAGTGAAATGCATCAACAGTATTCTTCTGTTTGATGACACTACAAGCATCTTGATGCTCGATCTGTGTATCTTCCAGTCGTTTGGCTATGCTTATATCGAACAACAGCTTCTTGTTCCGAAATGCCTTGACACGCTTTCCATATTTATCATGCCCCCATGACCCTATCTGACAAGAAAAACCCATATTGGTCGCTACATAGAACGCCCAAGCTTGTTGTAGTTTATTGAACAAGTGTGGCATTCGGTAGATACTCCACGCAACCGAATAGGTGGCTCGAGAAAATAACGTTGCTTCAACTTTAATTTTGAGGTTATCAAAATCGGTTTGAGCCACTTCATAGAAGTTGACCACCATATTGTTGACATCGTTGATAGTCTCTGCCTCAGCTTTCTCCTTGGCAAAGAACACCGCACCACCACCAAAAAAAGCTTCGGTGTAAACCCTATGCTCTGGTATGAGCGGTAGAATTTCCCTGAGCATATTTAGTTTTCCTCCATAATAGGTAATAGGTGTACGTGGCATAGCAAATATTAGAGTTATTGGATTAGAGCTCACCCTCTCGTGCAAATGAGAGAAAAGACTCGCTGGTAATAATAATGTGATCGAGCAGGGTGATTTCCATCAACTGTGCCAATTGCTTAAGTTTAATGGTCTCCTTGATGTCACTTTTTGAGATATTGAGATTTCCGCTCGGGTGCGAGTGGGCAACAATCAGAGCAGATGCATTAACGAGCAGTGCCAATTGCATAATGTACTTTATATTGGTCTGTACGCCTCTAGTGGTGCCACTAGCAACCTCAGAGATTGCAAGAACTCGATTTGAAGTGGTCAAAAGTATGACCCAAAAACACTCACGTAAGTCCAGTTGATTTGAGTTAATGTACTTACGTAATAAATTGTTGGCATCTTCAGCACCAGTAATATTATGCATTTGATTAATATGAGGTCGTGTGTAGTGGATTTCAATCTTCGAGCTACCAAGTAGCTCGTTACTTGGTAGTAATGGTTTCATAATGTATTTGTTTTAAGGTTCTATTTGCAGAAAGTATGAACCATTGATGAAAAATGATATAGATAAGCATTTTTGTATAAGTACTTTATGATAATAAAGGTGTCACAATGTCATAGTTTCTCAGCTTTTTACTGCCTAAAACATTTAGGTCTGCTTTTTGTAAAAATTTAACAATGAACTAAATGTTTCAATTAGAAATGGATTGTAAAAGGTGAAAAAAAGTTTTAATTATGAGACAGGTAATACTCTTTTCTGTTAAAGATATTTTGGAGGAAATTTTCTTTGAAGATGTACGTAATGAAATACAGTTATTAAAAGATAACCACGTGTATGAGATTGTTGAAAGTAATCTGTCCCATTTGAGAGATAAAAATGAAGAGAGTATACAAAGGGACTTTAATACAATAACTCTTTCGTTTGTACAAAAAATAAATGACCATTTAAAACACGTAGAAGACCAAAGTATAAAAAATAGGTTGAAGTATATATTGGGTGAAATAGGTAATTATATAATTGACTCTCTGGTTAATAATAACGTTTTGACTCATTTGGAATTAGTGACTTTGGATGAGTCCCTAAAAAGTTTATCCGAATTGAATGCTTATGATTATAGTGATATCAACATGCGTCTACAGATCAAAAGATTGATTAGGAACAAGTCAAATGGAAACAACGTACAAAAGGTAACCGCTAATGAAAAAGCACACTATCTATGGTTAGAGAAAAATCATAAGTTAGATGAGATTACTGATAATCTATATTCTGAAAAGATTATAACGTCAAAAAAATCCTTTAGGAAATTGTTTTCTGGCGAACCTATTAAGGTCAGTGTTTCCAATGAAAAGGCGGATTTTTTATTTATCCTCTTTGATGTATTACATGAAAACAGATATATAAAACCTAAAGGTATTCAAGGAAAGTTTCAACCCTTATGTCAAAATTGTGTTGACCTTGACGGCAAAATTTTATTTAAAACTGAGCCAAAATATATCAAGCAGAAAATTAAACGGACACCTAAAACACATGAAAAGTTACGGTCTAAGGCTGAAACATGGATCAGTGGGTTTTGACATCATTGTGACTTTGATGTGACCTTCAGATAAGTCACTGAAAAATAGCTTTAAAACCAACTAAGTTTGTAGATACAAATAACAAAATATTATGAACATAAACACATTCGTACAGATAAACAATTTACAACTAGCCGATGCGGTCGTTTTGAAGAAAAAATTCATTGGCATGGTCAATCATTATGTTATATATGTTGGTAAACGTTCTGGGAAACATACTTTTGTTGCTAATTTTATCGAGGGAACTCAGATATTGCCCAATGAACAAATCAATAAGCAACTTGAAAAATATGTTCCTACAAAGATAGATCGATGTCCAGGTGGAACGTTGAATAGAATACATGCCGTAGATCGGGCTATGTCAAAAATAGGCGAAAAAGCATATAACTATATTGCATATAACTGTGAGCATTTCAAGAACTGGGTGCATTTCGGAAAAGAATATAGTGATCAGGTAGATTCTGTTGGTAACGGATTGGCAGTACTTGGTACAGCTAAGATTATCCATAGCCTATCAAAATCAGACCCTGAAATAAGTGGCTGGGGTATTGGTCTTGCTATTACAGGTTTGCTGTTGAAGGGATTCGCTAAGAGAGCAAATAAAGAATAAAACTAGTTGTTTAAATTACTAATAACAATGGTTCTTGCTGAAAACGCTTCTGGTCGTTTACCATTGATAAGTAATTTTAAATAGATGTGATAATGTTCAAGATTGGTGAAGTCTGAAGCCTTAAATGTTGGATGGAATTCCTGAGCCATGTACTTGGCATCTACCTGACCTAGGGTAAAACAGATAATCGTACCAATATTTCCGAGCACGGCATTTTTGATGTCATTCTGTAATTGGTGTAGGTACTGATGGGCAAGAACAAAACCAACCCCAAACTTCCTGAGCTCTGAGATCATATTGGCGATTGAACCAGTTGTGTAGTTTTGGAACTCATCGAGGTAGATATAAAACGGAACACGATTATTTTGAGCAGTATCGATGCGTGAGAACCCTGCCGACGCAAGAGAGGTCAATAGCAGAGAGCCTAATAAATGGGCACCGTCAGTACCGAGACTTCCTTTAGATAGATTGACCAGAAGTATCTTCTTGGAATCCATAATATGTCGTAGCGAGATTTGCTTCTTATTTTCCACTAGAATCTTTTGAAGTATGGGAATGGACAAAAAACTTCCTACTTTATTCAACACAGGTAAGATATCGTTCTTGGAGTACCTTGGATATTCGATTTTCCAGAACCTAGCTACATTCTTGTTGACTATGTATGGTAAGCATCCTTCTCTGTATGTAGAATCCAAAAGCAATCGTGGAATGTCGTTAAAAGTTGCTTCTTCTTGATCGAGAAGCGTGAGCAGTACATTTCTCAAGATGTATTCCAATTTCAATCCCCACGCTTGTTGCCCCCAAAGCTTCTGAAAAGTTTCCAATATGCTCGAAGCGATCAGTGCCCGTTTGTGATATGAGACTTTTTTAAGGGGGTTGTAGCCCCATTGGATGTTATGACTGGTGGCATCGAGGTGGACAACGTCTAATTTACGGTATTGAGGAATAAACTCAAGAACCTCGTTTATCAAATCACCATTGATGTCAAAGAGACAAAACCCTCGTTGTTGAAACACATCTTGGTAGATCAAGGTCCTCATAAGGTTGGTCTTTCCGCTTCCTGTTTTACCTAAGAGGTACATCCCGAACAAGCGGTCGTGCTGGTATACACCAAAGAGTCGATTATCCTGTCGAAAATCGACTCGTGCAAAATAGCTTATGTACGGATTGAGATACTGCTGCATAGAGGTGCAGTATCCCTTCTCTTTGAATTGATATATAGATGAGCACTATTGGTGTGATTTAACTACTGAAATCAACTTGTCCTTATCACGTTTCAAGTTGTCTGCCGTTTGCCTTACTGCCTCTTGCATCATGTCCATCAATTCATCTAAGGATTCCAAATTATCAATCGGTTGGTTTGGGTATAGAAGTTGAGCTTCAGGGTATTCCGCCACATAGGTCATCAGTCCATTATGTTTAGGTTCATAAAAGTGTCCCGTAAATACTCTAAAAAGTTCCGAAATCGCATTTAGGTTTGTTTTGATATCGTAGAAGAGTAACTCTGGTGAGCTCATTTCAAAAGTAATTTTAATATAATAACTTAACGCTTTGGAGTTGATGTTCTTAATGGCTATCTCAGGGAACTTTTGAATATGAGCAAGTCGCATGTGGTCTACGGTATCCAAAAAACGTTCTACTTCTTCTTCACTTTGTTCTGATATGTGCTGGCGAAGTGCTTCCGTTCCTCTTGTCATATCATTATGCTTTGGTTCAACGACACCAAAGTATTTCATAAAGATTGAAGTGAAGATTTTACTTCTGGAATCCATTGGCTCACAGAAAAAGTCATCAACGGACATTTGATGATAGAGCTGTAACAATTGTTCTATTTTGCTCTCAGTAGGTGTTGTCATAGGTATAGTGTAACTTCTTCTCTATAGCATTCAAGTATTAATAAACGATATACTTTTTTGTAATCTTTAAAAAAGGTAGTATGCGAAATTGTGTGGATGGCAAAAAGGGTTATTTATTACAGAGCTTTTTTCGTATGTTGTCCAGCCATTCCCACAATACTGGACAATTGATGTCCAAAATACCATTTAAGCCTTTAAAATTACCGTTATTTTTAGGTTCGAACATCGGATATTTCCGTAATACGGTTTTCCTTCCATCAATGAAGGTTTTTAGCCAATCGGCCTTTGAAATATAGAGTTTTTCCTCATCCCAAACTAGGTTCGAACAAAAGAGTTTTAAGAGCTTTTTTTTATCAGAACAGTTAGCATTTTTGATAATATCTTCAAAATTATAGATTGCATCGAGTAGTTGGTTTATCTGTTCGTGCCAGTTTTCTGAAAGTTTACTTTTGTTCTTTTTGCGCTCAATATCCACATTGAGTTTTTCTATGTCTCTTTTGTATTCGGTAAGCGATATGGCCTGTTCGATGAACAATGTCCGCAGGCGTTCTTTTTTTAGTTCTATCTTTTGTATTTCAGTTTTCAGAATTCGAATCACTTTTTTATCATCTTCTATCTCTTTCTTTTTTAATTCAGCGATATGCTGTTTTATCCAAAGCAATAGGGGTTCGGTTATTTCCAATTCATTTTTGTGAAATTCTATCAGGAGTTTATCAATCTGCTTTTGTTCAACACTTTTTACTTTCAATTTCAGGGTTCTTTTACGGTGATGGTTGAAATAGTAGGTATATGACAAGTATTTCGGCTGTTTCATTTTTTGTATGGACACCAAACACGCGGGACAGTATTTTTTACTGCGGTAAGCAAACTTTTTACCACAATCACAAATGATTTGTAGCTTAACATCTGCTACTAGTTTGTGACCATCTGCACTAACAATATAGCCAGAATATGGGGTGGTGTGCCGTTGCTTCATAGGGCTGTGTCGGTTTCCAAAAATGTTGAGTACTTTGATATGTTCCTCTTCGGTAATAACACGGGGTAGATCTTTATTGAGAATTCTTAATTGACGGTGATGTCCTTCGGCATTTTTAGAATAGAAAAATCCAGCATACACAGGGTTTTTCAATATCAGTTCAACAGTAGAGCGTCCAACTAGATTACCGCCTTTTCTTTTGGTTTTAGCTGTGGTGAGACAAAGTGTGTTTTGTGCATATTCCGTAATTGAATTCAAAGAGTCTCTACCTTTTAAAAATCGGTTGAAGAGCAATTTTACTTTATCAAGACGCTCTTTATCCACCAGCCACCCCCGATTGCCTTGCTCTTGGGTCTTGTCATTTAAAAAGCCTATTGGTGCCTTGCTACTGGTAAACCCTTTTTGATAGCGTTTGTTTAATCCACTTTTGACAAACATACTTTTGTCGTCACTATCTTTTTTTGACATGGCAAATTCAATCTGCAACATCATCTTGTCTACAGGTGTATTGTGGTAAATTCGAGAAGGTGTTCGTATGTGGTGCAATTTCTCAGTATCCATCAGGTGTATAATAATACCACTATCCATAGCATTTCGAGAAAGTCGATTAGCATGCCAACAGAGCCAAGCATTGACACTTCCTTTTTCGGTTAACTTGACTAGTTCATTAAACCCCTCTCGACCTATTGAGAATGCAGATTTGGTTTCTTCAATGATATCATCGTAAAGCAAAAGCGACTCTTTTTCTACAAGAGTGTATAAATCATCTTTTTGGCGTTCGATAGACTGTACCTGTCTATCTTCGGACTCTGAAGATTTTCGGACATATGCCCCGTAGGTGAAATTTTTAGTATTGATTATTGTATCCATAAAATGTGGTCCAAAAAAAAGGGCGGTAATAAGCTCCTATTGTCGCCAAACACTAGGTTGAACTTTTACCGCCCTTTTTTTATGTACAAACTTTGAAGTTTCTACACGTTAAACTTTTCTAGTGTTTGGCATTTTGAGTGTATAATAATTATGGTGAAGAGTCTATCTTTTTTCAAGGGCTTTTAAGCGGATTTTTAGCTGAATGTCTGCTAAGGTTAGCAAATAGCATCCTATATGGTTAATTTCAGCCTCTGACAGCTTGTTTAAAGCCTCTACACCAATATCTTGCTCTAAAATGGATTTGAGCTCTGACAGGGCTTTTTCCGATAGTTGTACCGGTGGTTCGGGTAGTTGTGACATATAGCCTATCCTATTGAATATTTTATTTACCAGATAGATAAGCAGAATTGTAAGCTCAGTTTTACCAAGAAACCAACAGGACTACAAAACAAGTAATCTATATTCTAACCCAATTTTCTCTATACTTCATAGATGAGTTACTACTACCGAACAACTGTTCCCAACAGTGTCTTTGACGTACACTTGAAGAACCTGGGATACGCAGAGCTCAAAGTCCTTCTGGTCATCATACGGCAGACCTATGGGTGGAAAGATACACGTACTGGAAGTTATAAACGCTGGGATTGGATTTCACAGCGGTTTTTCGTCAGAAAAACAGGACTGTCGGGACGTGCTGTGTCAACTGCCATATCCAAGCTCATACACAAAGGGCTCATTCTCGTCAAGAACAAGGAAGGTCGCCTGCTCTTTGATACCAGGCAACGGCAACAGGAAGCCAAACTATACTTCTCCTGTACCCTTGAACCCAATACCAGTGAAGCTAGAGACGTAAAAGCTGTGAAGCAGGTTCGCACTACAATCATTAAACATACAAATATGTCCCGTGAAGCTACTTCAAAGGGCTGTAAGCGCATAGATTTCAACCAATACCCTAAACGCTGACAAACCGAAATATACACAGCTTATTCACTAAATATGGCGTGACCGCGAATTTTTTTGTAATTCTTACAAATAGGGCTATCTATATTAAGCAGTCCTTCCTTTCTAAAATAAGTATAGGTATTGGAATATCCAGTAACCCCAGTGCCTTTTTTAACTTATGACAAATACATTACACCTCTTAAAAAGCTACCGAGAACGGACAGGGATAGCCCTCCAAGACATGGCAAGTATCATCGGCATCGACACAGGAAACCTTTCCAAAATAGAGCATGGAAAGTTTGAACCGAGCTTGCTGGTGCTCTTTGCCTACCATCTTATTCTGAAGATACCGATCGAACGGCTCTTCAAGAACCATTACCCAGAGATTACCAAGCAGTGTTTGCGAAATGCTCTGGCTCTAAAAGACCAACTAATTGTAAACGTCAGCTCACCGAACGTGACCAAACGTTTGCAGCTATTGGATACCATTATCGATAGACTTGTGGAATTGGACAACAGTTATGATGAATAGCCCTTTGACGATTACCCTGTACCCAAATGCCTTTGGTATGGGATACGTCATCAGTGAATCTCCAAAGGAGCTCATTAACTATGGTGTTGCTAGAATAAGTCCATTGAGAAATGATGTTTACGTAAAACGGTTGCTAAAATATGTAAAGCACTACCGACCGACGTTGATAATCCTTCGTGGTTACAACGGCTGTGACAATAGAATAAGCAAGAGGGTGGTCAAGGTCATCGATACCTTTGAAAAGGAAGCGGGAGGGCTGAACCTGCCCATCCACAAATATTCGAGAGATGATATCAAAGAGGTATTCAAGCAGTTTGGGAACCACACCAAATACGGGATATCCAAAACAATCTGCTCCTGGTATCCAGAGCTAAAGCACAGGATGCCCGATATTCGCAAAAACACCAAGGCAGAACATTACCAGATGGGCGTTTTTGATGCCTTTGCCTTGATGTTGACTCATCATTATTTGGAGTAATTTTAATAAAAACACCTCTTATGGTGTTTTTATATGTAACGATTACGTTACCCAAAACTCTTGAGCAAAACCCTTGCCTGTAGATAATACCGACCTGTTCTAAAGTTTTTCTTTTTCTCAAAATGAAGACTAATAATCTCACCAAACTTGGTATGTTGTTCCAATTGATAAATGAGTTGATTGATAGCGTTGTACCGACCTTCAAGGGTAAAATCATAGGTCTTTATGATAAGGTCATTTTTGGTAATAACATGGGGTTCCAAAAAACTGACAACCTTAATACCATTAGTTTTTGCATGGGCATTGATAACTTTCAAGAGATTGTTCTGAATGGACGAACCGTCCAATTTGTACTTGGTCAACAGAGAATCATAATACACTTCCTTTTGCTTGAGAAGAGATAATTTCTTAGGTGCATTTTTTGACAAAAGCACTTCTTTGGATAGCGTATCGTATTGCTCCTTTTGCTCCAGTGTTTTACCTATAGCTAATTGATAACAGATGTATAGTAACACTACAAACCCAACGATGAGCAATATGTTTTTCTGCTTTTTAGTCATCAACTATGTCTATTTCAATTTTAAAACCTGATGATTTTAAGGACGTACTGCCATAATCCAAAATATCTACTTTGGAAATCCAATCCTTACTTTCTAGATTACTTATCCAATTTGAAAACGCCTCACTGTCATTGGATGCACCTTCTATGACAACGGTATTTTCCTTTAACTCAATATCCTTATTTTCCTTTATTCGTTTTAACAATGGTTGGTAACCAAAGGAATTTAGCAAAATAGAATTGGGCAAACTAAGTATAATCTCATTGGCGTAATATGAACTTTTGGAACCACTGCTCTTTAACAGGTCATCAACCATTTTCTGCTTCTTTGAGACCATTTCATCAAGTTTCAAAACACTGTTCTTTGTAGACTGATTTACCTGCGAAAGCTGCCTCAGGTCGCCGACCCTGTTAAAATAATGATTGAACAAAAAGAAATTAATCAATAAAAGACCTAAAATAAAAAGCCCACCTGTCTTTAAAAATAAATTGAAAAACCGTGTTTGCTTAAAGTCCTCCTTTAAAGTTGATTTTCTTTCGGATAGATTACCTAAGGTTCCATCGGTATTTAAGTAGGTTTGTAGTGCTCCAGAAAATGACAGTAACTGTTCGCTTTTAATGTTAAGTCCATTAATACCATATGATTGGGATGGCGTATCCGTTTTTTCAATTTGTGTTACGCTATTTTCCTCTATCGTTATTTTGGCATTGGAACTATAGATACTTTCACTTTCTATAAAACCAGAGATATTGCAAACCAAAGTGTTACCTAACGAAACATCAATAACAGATAATTTTAGTTCTGAATATTTTTTAATAATATCATCTACATAATCTTTACGGCATAATGCTATAAAGTGATTACTTTCTTGAGACAGAACCTCAAAATAAAATTCATCCAAATTTATGTTCGGAAATGCTTTGTAAACTAATTTTAAACTGTCCTGTTGCTCGCTCTCAATAGCCTTGGTAAGCACTCTGTTATTATTTAATACGAGGTGGATGTGTTGATTTTTAGGCAATTTTGAAGCTGAAGATTCTATAGAATTATCATCAAAAAAATCATCGACCAACAACTCTTTTTTTGATCGTTTTAATGTAGTGATATAAACGTGATCTTCTCCATTTCTTGTCGTATGCTCTACACCGCAAAAACGGTTTCCAAACTTGAGATATGTCAAAAGCCTATCAATCATTAATCCGCAATTACCGTTGGCTTAATAAGAACGGTCAACTTAGCTTTTCTACCTTCTCTCACACGTTTACTGAATAGCCATTTTATCAAGGGAATCCTTGCCAAAAAAGGAACACCCGACCCTGAGTTATTCTTTGATTGTTCTTCCAAACCGCCCAATACCACAATATCCTGATCTTTTACCCTGATAATGGAACTGAATTCCCGTGAATTAATATCTGGCGGAGCATCCTCAGAGATACGGTTGCCAAAGTTGGACTGTACTACAAAAATATCCAAGGTGACCTGTCCATCACCCGACACCAAAGGTTTAATGGTCAAGCCTAACTCGGCATCTATAGGTACAAAGTTTACAGCTGTTGTCGTTACTGGATTATCAGAACCAATGACTGCTTGGTCCGTGATGGTATAGTACGAGGTCTGTCCATTGGAAAACGTCGCACGGTGCCCGTTCAATGTTGAAAGTTTTGGTGTGGAACGGATTTTCAAATCCCCATTACTTTCCATGGCTTTTATCGTCGCAAAAAAGTTAGGAACCACCCGACCTATATTAAGAGAGCCAAAGCCATCAAATCCGCCAATTATTCTGTTGACGGTATTGGCTCCCAGTGTTAAATCGGTCTCGGGAAATATACCACCTCTAGTTGAGGTCGGTTCATCACCGATGCCCCAGCTCACGCCTGCCTCAAGAGTCGTGGTTCTATTGACCTCTAGGATCATGACCTCGATCAAAACAACGGGAACGGGTTTGTCTATTTTATTGATAAACGATCTGAAACGTTCAATATTTGCGCTTGGACCATTGACATAAAAGCTGTTGAGTTCAAAATCCACCTTAATATCCAAATCTTGTTTTATCTCATCGGGCAAGATGTTTACCAAAGCTTCGGCTTGGTTGGAATAGGAATTAAAATTTCCTGTTTGATTGGTATCCAGCTGACCTCTGTTTCTGTTGGAATTAAAATTATTACCCCCTTGATCAAAATTTCTATTATTAAATGTAGAATTGTTGCTAAATCCATAATTAAAATTACGTCCTGCGCTTCTACTACTGTAACCGCCCTGTGGGTCTGCCAATAGTTCAACCGAACGATGCTGTAAGTGGATAATGGCAATTTCGCGTATACTCAATTGATTGTCCGTACCAAAAAAGTAGATATTGCCTTCCTTTTTAAAACTAAAACGTTTAGAGGTTTGGCTATTTTGAGGATTCCTGCTTTGGTTTGGATTGGAATCGCTGATAATGTTTGATGCAGATTGTGATTCAAAAAGCTTGGTCAATAATTCATCAAACCCAATCGATTTGGCCTTAAAGGTCGCCGTCCCAGCTTCATCCAAAGGGGTTGCGGTAAAGATGTCGATATTGAGCTCATTACCGATATCGTTGATGATATCCCCAATGGGTGTGTTTTCAAAATCAACTTCCAATAGTTGCTTTTCAGGATCTTTGATCTTAAAGAAAAAATTGGAACTACGTCGTCTCGACGGTCGTTGTCCTGAAGTACTGCTTGCGTTATTGGTAGATGGGGAAAGTGATGGGCTGGCGTCCTCAAAAACATAAAAGCCATCTTTGGACTGTTCTACAAACAGATTATTGGCAAAGGCCAGATTATCCATGGCAGCATCAAATGGCGTTTGTTGAATGTAGGCCGTTATCAATTTGTTTTCAAGACCTGGTGAAAATACCAAGTTCTTGCCAGATTCATCCATAATGCGTTTAAAGACATCATAAAGCTTGTCTCCTTTGGCATCAATAGATATAGTCTTTTCATTTGGGTCGTAGACAACTGGGACAATGCGCTTTTCGGGCTGTTCAATTTCCTTTGTATAACGCTTTACGGACATAATCGTACTCGTAAAATCTATCGTTAGACTGTATTCCTTGCATAGGAATACCAATAGGTCAGAGACAATCACATTTGGAAAACTTGGCGATATGGTTTGATTGTTCAATTCCTGAGATGGGTTGATATTAAGCTTATGGACATCGGCCACGGCCAAAAGAAGATTTGCCAATGTAAG